>Ga0209794_1000011_pt1 | contig 596721 bp, 575 predicted proteins | sample EBPBio232013_DNA_FD_185869 | JGI IMG/M metagenome (GOLD analysis project Ga0209794, IMG submission 185869) | Wastewater treatment Type I Accumulibacter community from EBPR Bioreactor in Madison, WI, USA - Reactor 1_5/23/2013_ DNA (SPAdes)... | ecosystem: Engineered > Bioreactor > EBPR >...
GCAGCAACAGCCCGCGCGCGCGGGCCACGCCGCCCTTGCCCCGGCCGCGGGCATGTTCGGCCACGGCCACCCAGGTGCAGCTGGCGGCTCGCCAGACGAGACGGAAGGCGCGGTTGGCGCTGGCGTGGTGGTGCATGGCGCCCTGCTTCAGAACCGAAATGGGGAGGAAGCCAGCTTGGGGCTGGTGGGGGGGCGAACCGGGCAGGCGCGCGCCAAGCCCATCCATAGCCATGCGTTGTGCACGTTGTCTCCTCGTATGCTGCCTTGTGTAACAGCGGCATTTCACGGGGAGACTGAAGTCGGTGATCGTGAGAAAAGTAGGGGAGCCTGGAGAAAGCGCCGAGCCGTCTGTCTACGGCTTGCTTGCCTCCGCAGGCGCCGCCCCTGGGGTGCGCCGCCTCAGCGCCCGCGCACGGCGCGCACCATGACCAGCGCGAATGCCACCAACGCCAGCGCCTGGGCGCTGGCCGCTGCCGCCAGCAAGTTGGGCCAGCCGGCCAGCGTGGCGGCGGTGCGCAGCGCCACGCCCAGGCTCATCAGCGCCACCGGCGCCATGGCCCATGGGGTGTAGGCGGGCCGCAGCCGCGCCAGCGCGGTCAGCATGATGGGTGCGTGGGCAAACACCATGGCCCAGACGAAACCCAGCCACAGCACGTGCCAGGCGGCGGCCCGGCCCGCCAGGCCCAGGGCGGCCGCCACGGCCAGCCAGGCCAGGCCCACCATCAGGCAACGCGCGGTGTGGCGTGGCCAGCCCGGGGCGCGCCAGGCGCGCAGGCCGATGTCGAAGCGCGCCAGCCAGGCGGCCAGCCCCAATGCGGCGGCCCACCACAGCGGCAAGGCCAGGTCTGGGGCCGGCCGGACCAGCGCCACGCTGAGCAGCACGGCCAGCCACAGCAGCACGAAGGTGCGCCGGCTCCAGGGGGGCAGATTGGCCAGCGCAGTGAGTTCGCGCCGCTCGCCGGCCACGGTGAGCAGGATGAAGGCACTCCAGCCCAGCCGCGCGGCAGCGTCTTCGCCGGCGGCCCATCCGGTGGTGCCGACCAGCAGCGCCAGCGTGGCCGAGGCCTCGACGGCCAGCGGCAGGCTGACCTTGCGGTGGTGGGCGGCCCAGGCGTAGAGCAGGGCGAGGCCGGCGGCGCTGGCGGCCCAGGTCAGTCCGGTCAGCGCGGTCTGCGTGGGCAGCAGCACCAGCAGCCAGCCGGCCAGTGCCGCGCTGACGGGCACCCACAGGCCGCGCTGCAGGGCCACCGCGCGTTCCAGCGCGATCACGCTGCCGAAGAAGCCGGCCATCATCAGCGCGCCGTGGTGCGGCAGCAGCGCCAGCGCCAACGGGTGGGTGAACACCCCCAGGCGGGCCAGGCCACCGACGAGGCCGGCGATGAGGTTGCTGGCCGCCAACAAGGCCAGCAGCGCGAGCGCGAGGCGGCTCACCGGAGGCCGCGGTTCAAGCCCAGCCCAGCCGCTGGCGCAGTGCGGGGGCCATGCGGTCGGGCGACCAGGGCGTGTCCCAATCCATCTGCACGCTGACCGTCACGTCGGCCGGGGCGATGGCGGCCAATGCGGCCTGGGCGTCTTCCAGCAGCGCATCGGCCATGGGGCAGGTGGCGCTGGTGGGGATGAGCGTGACCTGCCACCGCCCGGGGTCGCAGGCGACGGCGGCCACCAGACCCAGGTCGATGATGGATTCGGCCAGCTCGGGGTCGGGCACGCGGGCCAGCGCGGCGCGGATGGCGGCCTCGCTCATCCGGGCCTGCCGTCGAGCCGGGGGCGCATCAGGATGGGTGTGTAGTGCACCAGGTAGAGCGCAAACGCGGCGGCCCACAGCAGGCTGGCCGTGCTGCTGGCGCCCACCAGCAGCGCCGGTGCCAGCAGCGGCACGAGGACGCGCGCCGCAGCGGCCAGCGCCATGCAGACGTAGGCGGCGGTTTCCCACGGCCCCGCCCGCAACGGGCGGGCGGTGTGGCCCAGTGCGGTGCGCGTCATCATGCCCAGCGTCATGCCGCCGATGGCGCCGACGGTGAGGGCGTGGGTGGCCAGGCTGGGCAGGATCCAGCCCGCGTCGCCCGCCGCGCGCAGCAGCAGATGCACCACCAGCCACGCATAGGCCAGATGCAGCACCCACACCAGCGGCACGCCGCGCGTGCGCAGCGGCTGCCACAGCGCCAGCCGCGCGGCGTGCAGCAGGGCGGCGGCGGTCAACAGCGCGGCGCGCGGCCAGACCAGCCAGGCCGGCTCACCCAGCACGGCAGCCGCCACGTCCAGCGCCAGCACCGCCCACAGCGCGGCCAGCGCGACCTGCTCCAGCCGGGGCTCGCGCCGCGCCTGCATGCCCGGCACGCCGTTGTTGGAGAACATGGGGATGACGCGCCCGCCCATGACGGCCATCATCAGCACCACCGCGTCCAGCGCCACCGTGGGCACCGTGCCGCGCCAGGCCAGTGCCGCCACGCCAATCAACACCAGCAGGCCGACGAAGAAGTCGTTGCGCCGGTTGGCGTTGCCGCGCAGCGCGCGCCACAGGCCCCAGGCGGCGGCCCAGGCAAAGGCGGCGTTGAGCAGGGCGGCTGCCAGTGGCCAGGGGGTGAGGCCGGCCACGCGCGCGGCCACCCACAGCGCGGCCAGCGCCGCCAGCGCGCCGCCGCTGGGCGTGGGCTGGCCCGACCAGTTGCGCCCGGCGGTAAAGAGAAACCCCACCACCACGGCCAGGGTATAGCCGAACACCATCTCGCGCGCATGCCAGCCGCTGGTCAGCCCCGGCAGGGCGATCCAGCCGGCAAACTGCGCCGCCCACAGCGGCACGGCCAGCAGCGCCCACAGCGCCGCCAGCAGGTAAAACGGGCGAAAGCCCAAGGCCCACAGCGCCAGGCCCTTGGGCGGGGTGCGCGGCGCGGGTTCCAGAAGTTCGATGAAAGCCATGGCCGCCACTCTAGCCGCAGGTGGCCTGACCCTTTCTTGAACGGGTTCAAGGTTTGCCAAGCCGGGCCCGGATAGGCTGCCGGGTGTTTCCAATCAACAAGCCGGAGGGGCCAGTCATGAGCCAGTCGTCCAGCGGGTTCACCAAGCAGATGGCCCGCAACATCTTCTACGGCGGGGCGCTGTTTTTTGCGTTTCTGTTCGTGGGCATCGTGCTGCACACCGAGACGCGCATCCCTGAGCGCAGCAACGCACCTGCCATCACGCCGCAGGTGATTGCGGGCAAGCAGATCTGGGAGACGCGCAACTGCATCGGCTGCCACACGCTGCTGGGCGAGGGCGCTTACTTCGCGCCCGAGCTGGGCAACGTGATCCAGCGCCGGGGGCCGGAGTTCGTCAAGGCGTGGATGAAGGGCCAGCCCACCGGCGCACCGGGCCGCCGCCAGATGCCTCAGTTCGATCTCACCGAGCAGCAGCTCGATGACCTGGTGGCGTTTCTGACCTGGTCGGGCCAGATCAACACCGAGAAGTGGCCACCCAACATCGAAGGGTGAGGAGAGCACCAATGACCACCAACCCATTCGTCAAATACCCCGGCCAGCAGGTCGCGGTGTACTACTTCGTCGCCGCGCTGGCGCTGTTCGCCGGCCAGGTGATCTTCGGCCTCATCATGGGCCTGCAATACTTGGTGGGGGATTTCCTCTTTCCCTACATCCCGTTCAACGTGGCGCGGATGGTGCACACCAACCTGCTGATCGTCTGGCTGCTGTTCGGCTTCATGGGCGCGGCCTACTACATCGTGCCCGAGGAGGCCGAAACCGACCTGTACAGCCCCAAGCTGGCGCTGGTGCTGTTCTGGATCTTCCTGGCGGCGGGTGCGCTGACCGTGCTGGGCTACCTCTTCGTGCCCTATGCCCGGCTGGCCGAGCTGACGGGCAACAACCTCATCGAGACCATGGGTCGCGAGTTCCTGGAGCAGCCGCTGCCTACCAAGGTTGGCATCGTCGTCGTGGCGCTCGCCTTCCTCTACAACATCAGCATGACGCTGCTCAAGGGCCGCAAGACGGCCATCTCGACGGTGTTGATGCTGGGCCTGTGGGGGCTGGCGCTGCTGTTCCTGTTCGCCTTCGTCAACCCGCACAACCTGGTGCGCGACAAGATGTACTGGTGGTTCGTCGTCCACCTGTGGGTGGAGGGCGTGTGGGAGCTGATCCTGGGCGCGCTGCTGGCCTTCGTGCTGGTCAAGACCACCGGGGTGGACCGCGAGGTCATCGACAAATGGCTGTACGTCATCGTCGCCTTCGCCCTCATCACCGGCATCCTGGGCACCGGCCACCACTATTACTTCATCGGCCTGCCCGGCTACTGGCACTGGATCGGCAACATCTTCTCGTCGCTGGAGCCCATTCCGTTCTTCCTGATGACGCTGTTCGCCTTCAGCATGGTGCAGCGGCGCCGGCGCGAGCACCCCAACCAGGCGGCGGTGCTGTGGGCCGTGGGCACAGCGGTGCTGGGCTTTCTGGGCGCGGGCCTGTGGGGCTTCATCCACACCCTCTCCTGGGTCAACTACTACACCCATGGCACGCAGACCACGGCCTCGCACGGCCACCTGGCCTTCTACGGGGCCTACGTGCTGGTGGTCATCACGCTGATCAGCTACGCCATGCCGCTGCTGCGCGGGCGCCAGGCCAACAGCGAGCGGGCGCAGTCGGTGGAGATGTGGAGCTTCTGGATCATGACCATCGGCATGGCCATCATGGTGCTGGCGCTGACCGGTGCCGGCATCGTCCAGGTGTGGCTGCAGCGCCTGCCTGAAAGCGGTGCCATGGGCTTCATGGCGGTGCAGGACCAGTTGCGCTTCTTCTACTGGATCCGTCTGGCGGGCGGCGTGATGTTCCTCGTCGGGGTGCTGACCTACTTCACCAGCTTCTTCGTGGGCGGCGCCCCGCGTGAGGTGCCGGTGACGCTGAAGTCGGTGGCCGCGTGATGAACGCCAGCGACAGGCCGCTGCCCTATTACGCCCCGCAGGGCGATGAGGTGGCGGTCTTCGAGCAGGCTCATGCGCAGCGGCTGCCGCTGCTGCTCAAAGGCCCCACGGGCTGCGGCAAGACGCGCTTCGTCGAGCACATGGCGGCCCGGCTGGGGCGCCCGCTGATCACCGTGGCCTGCCACGACGACCTCTCGGCCGCCGACCTGGTGGGCCGCCATCTGATCGACGACCACGGCACGCGCTGGCAGGACGGCCCGCTGGCGCGGGCGGTGCGCAGCGGCGCCATCTGCTACCTGGACGAGGTGGTGGAGGCGCGCAAAGACACCACGGTGGTGCTGCACCCGCTGGCGGACGATCGCCGCATCCTGCCCATCGAGCGCACCGGCGAGCAGTTGGTGGCGCCGCCCGCGTTCATGCTGGTCATCTCCTACAACCCCGGCTACCAGAACGCGCTCAAGGGGCTCAAGCCCAGCACGCGCCAGCGCTTCGTGGCCCTGGCCATGGACTACCCGGCGCCGGAGATCGAGGCCGCCATCGTGCAGACCGAGACGGGCCTGCCCGCAGCGGCCGCGCAGCAGCTGGTGCGCCTGGCGCGCGCGCTGCGGCGGCTGACCGATCACGACCTGGAAGAGACCGCCAGCACCCGGCTGCTGGTGATGGCCGGGCGGCTGATGGCCGGCGGCCTGCCGTTCGACGTGGCCTGCCGCAGCGCGCTGATCGAGCCGCTGACCGACGAGCCCGCCACCGCCGCCGCGCTGGCCGAGGTGGTGGCCGCCGTGGCCGACATCGGCTGATGGCGGGCTGATGGAAGAGTGGGTCGGCGCACGCTGGCACCGGCTCGTCACGCGGCTGGCCGATGCCCAGCATCCCGAGGCTGCCGTGGCGCTGGCCGAGGTGCAACCGATGCTGGGCGTGCTGTTCCGTGCTGGCGGCGGCGCGCCTGCGGTGCGCATCGCCAGCGCCGCCGAACAGGCTGTCGGTGGCCGTCGCACCTGGCTGCAGCGCGTGGCCGGCACCGGCCTGCGCGCGGCGCGGGCGCAGGTGGGCACCGAGGTGCTGGCCCTGCCCGAGCGCGTGGCCGTGTTTGCCGAGCCGGCCCTCAACCGCGCGCTCTACCTGTGGCTGGCCGCGCTGGCCGCCCACTGGCCAGAAGATGAGGTCGACTGGCTGCGCGCCAACTGCCGCGCCACCCAGGCCACGCTGGCGGCGTGGCCGGGTCTGCGTGCCCGCCATGCGGCGCTGGTGGCCACCACGTTGACCCAGCGCGGCCCGCCGCAGACCGCCGCTGAAGCGGCCGTCCAGGCCGCGCTGCGCGGCGAGCCCACCAGCCAACCCGTGCGCCCGGCCGAGGTGGCGCCCGTCTGGCTGTGGCTGGAGACCGCGCCCGCCACGGCCGCACTGGCGCGTGACGGTGGCGACGACGAGGCCGGCGAGGGCCAGCGGCCCAGCCAGGACGGCGGCCAGCGCCGCCGCGCCGCCCAGGCCGTGCAAGACCAGCGGCAGGGCTCACCGCTGGTGATGATGTTCCGCGCCGAGTCGCTGCTGTCGTGGGGCGAGTTCATCAAGCTCGACCGCGCCAGCGATGACGAGGACGATGGCAACGCCGTCGCGGCGGCTGACGACATGGACCAGTTGGCCATCACCCAGGGCGGCCAGACGCTGGCGGCGCGCGTCAAGTTCGACCTTGATCTGCCTTCGGCCGCGCACGACGACGCACCGCTGGGCGAGGGCCAGCGTCTGCCCGAGTGGGACTGGCGCCGCCGCGTGCTGCTGCCCGACCACTGCGCGGTGCAGGTGCGCGTGGCGCGCGAGGCGCCGCCCTTCGTGCCCACGCCTGCGCTGGCGCGCACCGCGCAGCGCATCCACCGCCGCATGGCCGTGCTGCGGCCCGCGCCGGCGCTGCTGCGCCGGCAGGAGGACGGCGACGCCATCGACCTCGACGCCTGGGTGGACTGGTTTGCCGAGGGCCGCCACGGCCCGCGCAGCGACAGCCCGCCCGTCTACCTGCGTCGCGCCCGCAGTCAGCGCAGCCTGGCCACGCTGCTGCTGGCCGACCTCTCGCTGTCCACCGACGCCCACGTCAGCGACAGCGAGCGCGTCATCGACGTGATCCGTGACGCGCTCTACGTCTTTGGCGAGGCGCTGGCCGCCAGTGGCGACGCGTTCGAGATGCTGGGCTTTTCGTCGGTGCGGCGCCAGCACGTGCGCATCAACCACCTGAAGGGTTTTGGCGAGCGTTGGGACGCGACGGCCCAGGCCCGTGTGGGTGCCATCAAACCGGGCTACTACACCCGCATGGGCGCCGCCATCCGCCACGCCACGGCGCGGCTGGCCCAGCGGCCCGAACGCCAGCGGCTGCTGCTCATCCTCACCGACGGCAAGCCCAGCGACCTGGACCACTACGAAGGCCGCTGGGGGCTGGAAGACACCCGCCACGCCCTGGCTGAGGCGCGGCGCGAAGGGTTGACGCCGTTTGCCGTCAGCATTGACGCCCATTCCAGCGCCGACCTGCCGCGCCTCTTCGGTGTGCGCGGCCATGCGTTTGTGCGGCGGCCCCATGAACTGGTGCAGCGGCTGGCCTTGATTCATGCCGACCTGACGCGAAGCCCCTGAGACGAGAGGTGGGTTTGCTCGGGTTTACCCCGTAGCGCAGCCGAGGCTGAGACAATATGGACATGGATATTCGCTCGTTCGACATCCCCCGTTACCTGAGCACGCTGCCCCTGTTTCAGGACACGGTGCCGGCTGCGCTGGAGCGGGTGGCGAGCGGCTGCCAATTGCGCCGGCTGTCGCGCGGTGAAGACGTGTTCTGCATGGGTCAGCCCTGCGACGAAATGCACGTCACCGTCACCGGTCTGGTCAAGCTCTTTGGCCTCTCACCGGCGGGGCACGAAAAAGTCATCGAGCTGTGCGGCCCCGGCCAGAGCTTTGCCGAGGCGCTGATGTTCATGGGCCGGCCCTACATCATCAACGCCCAGACGCTGGCCGACAGCCTGGTGCTCAGTGTGGGCAAAGGGGCGGTGGTGTCCGAGATCGAGCGCGACGCGCGCTTTGCCATGCACATGCTCTCGGGCATCTCGCGCCGGCTGCACGGCCTGGTGCAGGACGTGCAGGCTTACGCGCTCAACAGCGGCATGCAGCGCGTCATCGGCTACCTGTTGCAAGGGGCGGCCGGCGACGAGAGCGACGAGGTCGTCGTCGCCACCGGCCCGCTGCTGGTGGCCCTGCCGGCCAGCAAGGCCACCATTGCCTCACGCCTGTCCATCACGCCCGAGTACTTCTCGCGCGTGCTGCACGAGCTGGAGGCCAACGGTTTGATCGAGATCGACAAGCGCGACATCCGCATCCCCGACCCCGAGCGGCTGGCGCGGCATCAGCCCTGACGCTTGCTGGCCTCGCGCGCCTCGTCTTCGTGCATGTGGCGCAGAAAGTAGCGCACGAAGAACACCCCCATGCCGAGCATGAAGGCAATGCCGCCCAGGCTCATCAACGCCACGTCGGTCATCAGCAGGGCACTCATGGTGCTGTCCATGGGGTGGGCTCCATCGATGTGGTTGCGATGGTTTCATTGGACGCCTGACCTGCGCAGGGGGTGTTGACGTGGCGCAAGGCCAGCGGCATCACTGGGGCGTGTGGTGTCTGCCCTCGTCTGCCAGTGCCGCATCGATCAATGCCCGCAGCGCCCTGAGCGCCTCGGGGTCCAGTACGGCCGAGACGCGCACATGCTCTTCAAGGCGGCGTGCGCCGGGCGTGCAGGTGGTCAGCAGCAGGTGGGCCTGGCTGTCCGCCACGGGTGTGAGGCTGGCGCGCAGCGTGTGGGCGCTGCCCTGGTGCAAGGTGATGTGAGCCATGGGCTTGTCTTCATTCCCCCCAGACGCTGAGAACGTCTGCTGTGTGGGGTGGGAAGCACAGCCAGGACGCTTTAGCCATGCATTTGTTGCGCGCCCAGGCAAGTAGTCGGATAAATCCGGCGCGGCTGGCAGAGTCGCCAGCAAGACCCACACTATATCAGCCGCCGCCCGAAGCGCTGCGCCCGGTACTGCCAAAGCCGCCGCGCCCCTGGACGGTGCCGGCATAGCGGCCCGGTTGGGCGGCGATCTGGTTGGGCGTCAGCGTCTGCTGGGTGATGCCGGCCGCGTGCAGCGGTGTGCCGCTTTGTTGGGTGACGCGGCCGTCGTAGTGGTAGACGCTGCCGCTGCGGGTGTAGTAGGGGCCCCACCAGCGGGTGACGACGTGGCCGCCGCCGTCGCGCTCGGTCAACGCCTCGCATTCGGCGTCGCTGCGCCAGTCCTGCAGGCAGGCCTCGCGGCTGGCGTAGTGGGCGCGCGCGACGTCTTGCGGCTGGTCTTGCGGGTTGGGGCCGCAGCCCGTCAGCGGCGCGGCGATCAGCACCAGCGCCAGCCGGCCTTGTTTGCTGTCCATGGTCAGTAGGTCAGGCAGGCGGCGTTGATCAGGCCCAGGCCCGCGGCCAGCGCCCCCAGCACCTGGCCGGCGGCGGCGTTGTCGGCCTCGATCTGGGTCCGCAAGTCCTTGAAGACCAGGCGCTGCAGCAGCCACCACAGCAGCAGCTGTGCGGCCAGCGCCAGCAGGGCCCAGCCCATCAGGTCCAGCAGCGAGACGGCGTTGGCGGCCAGGCTGGCCAGCGGCAGCGCCAGCCCCAGCGCAGCGCCCGAGAGGCTGTGCGCGGCGGCGCGGTTGCCGCCGCGCACCAGGGCCAGTTCGTGATAGGGCGTGATGCGCACGTAGATGGCCAGGCTGGCCGCCCAGGCCAGCAAGGTGATGGCGAAGTAGAGGGCGAAGTTCAGGGGCAGGGGAGTGTTCATCAGTCGAACCAATGCGGCACGAAGTAGGCGCTGTTGCTGGTGATGGGGGTGAGGTCTTCGCGCAGGCACAGGCCGCAGGCGGCATCGCCCACGACCCAGGTGCCCAGCACGGTGTGGATGCGCTCGCGCGGGCCGTGCATGAAGCTGGCCTCGGGCGCGGGGTAGCTGGCCAGCGGCGCCAGCGCCTGCCAGATGTGGCGCTGGGCGCCGTAGTCGCCGCCGGTGGACAGCGTGACCGCGCCGCCTTGCACGATGTCGATGTTGGCGCCTTCGCGCGCCAGCAGCGGCTTTTTGACGCGGGGCTGGCCGGCCAGCGGTGCGGGGCTGAAGTAGGCGGGCAGCAAGTTGGGATGGCCCGGGTGGGCCTCCCACAGCAGGGGCAGCAGCGCCTTGTTGGAAAGCACCTGCTTCCAGGGCGGCTCCAGCCAGCGCGTGGGGCTGGTCAGCAGGTGGGCGCCCAGCGGCTCGGCCACCATCCACTCCCAGGGGTAGAGCTTGAAGCAGGTGGCGATGGGGGCGCCCTGGGCGTCGGCGTACCAGCCGTCGCTGCCTAGGCCGATCTCGCCCATGTCCAGCATGGCGGCATGCCAGCCGGCCTGCACGGCCACGTCCAGCAGGTATTCGGTGTTGCCCACATCTTCGAGCGAGTCGTAGAGGCAGGCCAGGTGCAGGCGCGCGTCAGGGCGCCGGCTGCGGATGGCTGCCAGCCGCGCCACCAGGGCCTCGTGCACCGAGTTGAACTGGTCGGCACCGGGGTGCACGTCCTGCTTCCAGTGCCACTGCGCGACGGCGGTTTCGATCAGCGAGGTGGGCGTGTCGGCGTTGTACTCGAGCAGCTTGGGCGGGCCGCTGCCGTCCCAGGCCAGGTCGAAGCGGCCATAGAGGTGGGGGTCTTGCCGCACCCAGCTGGCCTCGACCAGTGCCTGGGCGTCGCCGGCGATGTCCAGCCGGCCGAGGTCGCCGGCGCGGATGATCTCGCCCACCAGCGCCAGGCACATGGCGTGCAACTCGGTGGTGGCGTCGTCGAGGGTGTCGATCTGCGCGGCGCTGAAGCGGTAGGCCACGTCCTCGCGCCAGTAGGCAAAGCGCGGCTCGCTGGCCTGCACGTCTTCGCCCTCGGGGTTGATGCTGTGAAAACGGAAGCCCTGGGCGTCCAGGCGCCGGCGCCAGTCGGTGCGCGGCGTCTGGGGCAGCCGTTGCACGTCAGGGTGCCGGGAGGCTGAAGACGTAGAGGCTGCCCTGGTTGGTGGCGACCTGCACGCGGCCCTGGCCCACGGTCAGTTGCACATGGGAGCCGTACAGGTAGCTGCCCGGCGCTTTGACGCTGGCGCCGGTGCGGCCGTCAAGCATGCCCAGCCGCAGGTTGGCCACGCCTTCCAGGCCCATATAGGCCACGCCGCCGCCCACCGCCACCAGATTGGAGGCCAGGCTCTGGCCCGGCAGCGTGCGGCTCCAGTGCACGGCGCCGGTGGCGGCGTCCAGCGCCACCACGGTGCTGGACTGGCTGATGAACAGCGTCTTGAGGCCGGCCGCCGGCGGCTCGGGGATGTAGCCGGCCATCTGGGTCTGCCACAGCAGCGTGCCGGTGGCGGCATCCAGCGCGCGCACCAGGCCGCTGCTGGTGGTGACGATGAGGCGACCGTCCATCAGCATGGGCGCATGCCAGCTGTTGAACTGGCCCAGCGAGTGGCGCCAGACGCGGGCGCCGGTGGCGGCGTCGAAGGCCTGGACGATGCGCTCGTCGTCGCCATCCGTCCAGGTGCTGACAAAGACCTTGCCCTGGCCCACGGTGGCGGCGTTGTTCAGCCGCCCGTCGGTGCTGGCCTGCCACAGTTGCGCGCCGGTGGTGGCGTCAAAGGCGTAGACGCTGGAGCGGCCATCGGTCACGTACAGCCGCCGACCCACCAGCGTGGGGTTCTCGAAGCCCAGCGACTCGGCGTCGTCCACCCGGGTCTCCCACAGCGTGGCGCCGGTGGTGGGGTGCAGGGCCATCACATAGGCGCCCAGCTCGAAATAGCCGCCCCAGTAGTCGAAGCGGCGCTGGGTGGTGACGAAAATGGCGCGCGCGCTGACGGCCACGTTGCCGCACTCGCCGCCGGGCAGGTCGGTGCGGCTCCACAAGGCGGCGCCGGTGACGCCGTCGCTGGCCGTGATGCGCGAGAGGTTGTTGCAGCTGTACAGCGTGCCCTCGCCCGTTTGCGACGCGGCGCCCACATAGAACTGGCCTTGCTTGACACTGGCCGTTGGCTTCAGGCGTGCAAAGCTGCGCAGGTTGATGGCCCGCTCATCCATGTTGCGCCAGGTGTGGGCGGCGTCGTGGCCATCCTGCGGCCAGGCGGAGGTGGCCTCGGTTGGCGCCCCGGCGGGTGCCGCCATGGCCGCAACCAGACCAAGCGAGGCGACGAGGCCGGCAACCGCCCGGCGAGCGAAAGTGGCGAACATGGGCAGTGCGTCCGAAAAGAGGTGCGGCGATGCTACTTGCTGTTACAGCATGCCGCCAATCCCTAACTTGGCTGAATGCCCTTAAGGCCTGCCAAGGTCTGCTGCAAAAACAACACCGTGGCGTAGAACTGGAAGTCGGCGTTTTCCTTGCGCGCAAAGCCGTGGCCTTCGTTGGCGGCCAGCAGGTACCAGACGGGCGTGCCGTTGGCGCGGGCCTTGGCCACGATCTGTTCGGCCTCGGTCCAGGGCACGCGGGGGTCGTTCTTGCCCTGGATGACGAACAGCGGTTTGGTGATGCGGCTGGCGTTGGTCAGCGGCGAGATGCGCGTCTGCAGCGCGCGCATGGCGGGGTCGCGCTCGTCGCCGTACTCGACGCGGCGCAGGTCGCGCCGGTAGCTCTCGGTGCTCTCCAGGAAGGTGACGAAGTGCGAGATGCCCACCACGTCGATGGCGCCCACGATGCGCTCGGGGTAGTGCACGCTGGTGGCCAGGCTCATGTAGCCGCCATAGCTGCCGCCGGCCACCACCACGCGGCTGGCGTCCAGGTCGGGCTGGGTGGCGATCCAGTCGAAGAGGGCGCCGATGTCCTTGACCGAGTCCTCGCGCAGCGCGCCGTTGTCCAGTTGCAAAAAGGTGCGGCCATAGCCGCTGGAGCCGCGCACATTGGGTTGCAGCACGGCCACGCCCAGCTCTTCGAGCAGGTAGTTCCAGCGGCCCATGAAGCCCACCGTGGCCTGCCCTTCAGGGCCGCCGTGGATCAGCATGTAGACGGGGCGCTTGCCCGGGAACCGGGCCGGGTCGGGCCGGGTCAGCAGGCCCGAGATGGTGCGGCCGTCAAAGCTCTTCCAGCGCACCACCTGCTGCGGCCTGAAGTGGGCGGTATCGACGCCGGGCGGGGTGACGGCGCGCGTCCACTGCGTCAGCGTGCCGTCGGCCGCGCGGCTGTAGATCTGGCCGGGGCCGGCGGCGCCGTCCACCGTGAGGGCCAGTTCACCGCTGGCGGGATGGAAGCGCGCGGGCCTGGCGCCGCCCTCGGGCAACCCGGCCAACGGCAGTTCGCGGCCACTGGCCACGTCAAAGAGGCGCAGCACCGACAGGCCGTCCTCGTTGCTGGCGGCGGCCAGCCAGCGGCCATCGGCGCTCAGGTCGGCGCGCTCCACATCCCATGGCACATGGGCCGACAGCGGCGTGAAGGCGCCCGTGGCCAGGTCCAGCCGCGCCAGTTGGCGGAATTCGCCGCCCTGGTCGGTGGCCAGCAGCAGCGCGCGGCCGTCGGCGGTGAAATCCACCGCCCCGTAGGTTGCGGCGCCCTGGCCCTCGCGTGGCAGCAAGCGGGTGCGCTGGCCGCTGGCCACGTCCAGCAGCCACAGCCTTGATTCAGTGGCTGAGACGTACTCGTCCAGCACCAGTTGGCGGTTGCCGGGAGCGACCGCATCCACGCCCCAACCGCCGCCGGGCAATTCGGCCAGCACGCGCCGTCCGGCGGGCTGCTCGGGATCCAGCACGGACAGCGTGGTGGTGATCTGTGCGCGGCTGCCCTGCGCGGCCGTGCGATCCAGCGGCACCGACAGCAGCAGCAGACGCGACGGCTGCCCTGCCTCGGGGCGCAGCCAGCCGCCAAAAGCATGGCGGGCGTCGGGGTCGGTCAGCGGCGTGGTGGCGCGGCTGGTGGGGTCCAGCCGCAGCAACTGGTTGACCTCGTTGCCGCCGCTGGCGCGCTGAAAGACGATGTAGCGGCCGGCGCTGGGCTCCCAGTAGCCCCGGCTGACCGGCTCGGGGCTGCTGGTCAGCGGCTCCAGCGCCCCCATCGGCGTGCGCAGCCGAAACAGCTGCGTCGTGCTGGTGCCAGGGGCGCGGTGGGCCACCAGCAGCTCGCGCTGCGTGGGGTGCCAGTCGGCCACGCCATGGCCGGCAAACTCGGTGTAGCGGGCCACGGCCTGCACCAGCGTTTGCGGCACCGGCGGAATGCCTTCGGCGCGCAGATTCGGGTTGGGGGCCAGCACGGCATCGCCGGGCGGGACATGGGCGCAGGCGGCCAGCAGCAGGGCGGCGAGCGCGGCGGTGAGGGAGTGGCGCATGGCGCGCACTGTACGATGCGTCCCCATGGCAACCAGTCTTTTCATGCTGCTCGACGACATCGCCACCATGCTGGACGATGTGGCCTTGCTGACCAAGGTGGCGGCGCGCAAGACCGCCGGCGTGCTGGGCGACGACCTGGCGCTCAATGCGCAGCAGGTGGCCGGCGTCTCGGCGGAGCGCGAGTTGCCGGTGGTCTGGGCGGTGGCCAAGGGCTCGTTCGTCAACAAGCTCATCCTGGTGCCACTGGCGCTGGTCATCAGCGCGCTGGCGCCCTGGGCGGTGACGCCGCTGCTGATGGTGGGCGGTGCCTTTCTCTGCTACGAAGGCATGGAGAAGGTGGCGCACAAGCTGCTGCACAGCGCCGCCGAAGACGACGCCCGGCATGCCGGGCTGACCGAGGCGCTGAGCGACCCCGGCGTGGATCTGGCCGCCTACGAGAAAGACAAGATCAAAGGCGCCGTGCGCACCGATTTCATCCTCTCGGCCGAAATCGTCACCATCGCGCTGGGCACGGTGGCGGGGCAGCCGCTGGCCACGCGCATCGGCGTGCTGTCGGCCATTGCCCTGGCCATGACGGTGGGCGTCTACGGTCTGGTGGCGGCCATCGTCAAACTCGACGACGCCGGCCTGGTGCTGCTCCAGAGCCCCCGCGCCGGCCTGCGCCGGTTGGGCCAGGGTCTGCTCAATCTGGCGCCCAAGCTGATGCGCTTTCTGGCCGTGGCCGGCACGGTGGCCATGTTCCTCGTGGGTGGCGGCATCGTGGTGCACGGCTGGCCCTGGCTGCACCACCTGGTGGCGCCCTGGCTGGAGACGGGCGGCTGGCTGGCCGAGATGGGCATCAACCTGGTGGTGGGGGCGCTGGTGGGTGCAGCGCTGCTGCTGGTCGTGACGGTGGTGGGGAAGCTGCGCAAGCAGGATTGACCGCAGGTTGGCGCGTTCGACAATACGACCATGACGCGTGACGCCTTGCCCCCATTGCCCGAAGCCTTGCGTGCACAGCAGGCGGCTGTAGCGCAGCTGTGCCAACGGCTGGGTGTGCGCAACCTGGAGGTGTTCGGCTCTGCAGCGCAAGGGCAGTTCCAGCCTGGGCGCAGCGACTACGATTTCCTGGTCGAGTGGGATGAGCAAGTGCCGGGGTCGCGCGCCCAGCGGCTGATCGATCTGGCGGAGAGTCTGGAGCAGTTGCTGGGCAGCAAGGTCGATCTGCTCAACCCCAAGTACATTCGCAACCCATGGCTGGCCCATGAGGTCAACCGCACCCGGCGCCCGTTCCACCATGGCGCTTGACCGCCGTCCCAAATGGCTGTTCGACGCCGTGATGGCCGTTGAGGCCGCACAGGCATTCGTGGTGGGCCTTGATCTGCCCGGATACGAGGCATCGCTGTTGGTGCGGTCAGCGGTTGAAAGGCAACTGGAAATCCTGGGCGAGGCCGGAGTGCGCTTGTTGCGGGACGACCCCACCCTGACGGAGCAGGTACCTGCGCTAAGACTGGCGATCGGCCTGCGCAACCGCATCATCCATGGCTATGACACGGTGGACGATGAAACCGTCTGGCGTACGGTGCAAGACGATTTGCCTGCGTTGGGCACGCAGTTGCGGGCTATGTTGCCGCAGCCACCCACGTGAGCAAGGCCTTCACCCGCGAAGCCGATGCGCCCGACGACGACGGCGATGACGGCCCGGCGCTGCCACCGCTGCCGGCGGGGGCCAAGAACTACATCACGCCGGCCGGCTATGCGCGGCTGCATGGCGAGCTGATGCAGCTCATCGACGCCGAGCGGCCCAAGGTGGTGGAGGTGGTGCACTGGGCGGCGGCCAATGGCGACCGCTCGGAGAACGGCGACTACCTCTATGGCAAGAAGCGGCTGCGCGAAATCGATCGCCGCATCCGCTTTCTGACCAAGCGGCTGGACATCGCCGAGCGGGTGGACCCGTCGGTCCACCATGGCAACGATCAGATCTTCTTTGGCGCCACCGTCACCTACGAGACCGAGGCCGGCGAGCAGCGCACCATCACCATCAAAGGCCTCGACGAGGTCGATCACCTGGCCGGCGAGGTCAGCTGGGTCTCGCCGGTGGCGCGAGCGCTGCTCAAGGCGCGCGAGGGCGATGCGGTGCGGCTGGCCACGCCCGGCGGCGTGCAGGAGTTGACCGTGCTGGCCGTCAGCTACCCGGCGCCGGGGGCGTCGCCCAGTCTGCCGGGGGCGTGAACGCGGGGTTCAGCCGCTGCGCCAGCCGGTGGTCGCGCCAGGCGCCGTCGATGTAGAGGTAGTGCGGCGCCAGGCCAATGTCGGCAAACCCCAGTCGCTGCAGCACGGCGCCGCTGCGCTGGTTCTCGGGTCGCCAGGCGGCCTGCAGCCGGTGCAGGTTGACGCGCGGTGAAAACACCTCGTCGACCACGGCAGACAGGGCCTCGTGCATCAGCCCCTGGCCTTGAAGCGCCGCGTCCAGCGCATAGCCCAGATGGGCGCTGCAAAAAGGCCCGCGCTCGATGGCGCTGACGTGGGCACTGCCCACCACCTGGCCCTCGTGCACCAGCCACCAGCGCAGCGCGCTGCCCAGGCGGAAGTTCTCCGTGGCCTTGGCCACGCGCACGGCTTGCACGGCCTCAGTGAAAAAGTGCGCCGGCGTGGGTGGATCCCAGGGCGCGAGGTGGCGGCGGTTGCGGCGGTAAAAGTCCGCCACGGCCGCGCCCAGTGCGGCGTCGTCGGCCACCAGCGCCAGCCGCGCCGTGGCGATGCGCGGGCGCGGCGCAGACCCTTCAATCACGAAAGTTGCTGTAGGTCAGCGGCGTGTCCGCCACCTCTTTTTTCAGCAACGCAATGGCCGTCTGCAAGTCGTCGCGGTTCTTGCCCGTCACGCGCACCGTATCGCCCTGGATGGCGGCCTGCACCTTGAGCTTGCTGGCCTTGATCTGGCCGACGATTTTCTTGGCCAGATCGGACTCGATGCCGGCCTTGACCTTCCAGGTCTGCTTGACCTTGTCGCCGCCCATCTTCTCGATCTTGCCGCTGCGATCGAAGTAGGTCAGCTCCACCTTGCGCTTGGTCAGCTTGTCCACCAGCACCTGGGTCACCTGCTCGATCTGGAAATCGCTGTCGCCGCGCAGCTCGATCAACCCGTCCTTGTCCTTGTACTCGATGGCGGCGGCGGTGCCTTTGAAGTCAAAGCGGGTGGTGATCTCCTTGGCCGTGTTGTCCACGGCGTTGCGGATCTCGACCTTGTTGGGTTCCAGCACGGCATCAAAACTGGGCATACATGTTCTCCTGGGCAATGGGTGCCATACCCTTGGCATGGCACTGCCCATCCCGGTGATTGCCGTGGATCCGGCTTCGCCGGTCCACTGGCAGTGCCCCCTTGAGGGGGCGCGATCTGCGATCGCGTAGGGGGTGGGCTTGTCTTGAGTCGAAAATTGTCCCATGCAGCATCACGTGAGTCTCAAACCCTTCAACACCTTCGGCCTGCCGGCCACGGCGCGTCGCATGGCGGTCATCACCTCGGACGCCGACGTGCGCCGCGTGCTCGATGACCCCAGGCTGGGTCGTGCGCCCAAGTTCGTGTTGGGCGGCGGCTCCAACGTGGTGTTCACGCGCGACCTCATCGACGAGGTGGTGCTCAAGGTGGAGGTGGCCGGCATGGCCGTGGTGGATGACGGCGCTCGGGCTGCCATCGTCGAGGTGGGCGCAGGCGAGCGTTGGCACGACGTGGTGTGCTGGACGCTGGCGCAAGGCCTGCCCGGCCTGGAGAACCTGGCACTGATTCCGGGCACGGCTGGCGCCGCGCCGGTGCAGAACATCGGTGCCTACGGGCTGGAGTTGCAAGACCGCTTCCACAGCCTGGACGCCGTCGATCTGGTCACCGGCCGCGCCGTCACGCTGGATGCCGCGCGCTGCGAGTTCGGCTACCGCGACAGCGTGTTCAAGCGGGCGCTGGCCGGCCGCGCCGTCATCACCCGCGTGCGCCTGGCGCTGCCCAAGCCCTGGCAGCCGGTGCTGGGCTATCTGGACCTGGCGCGCAAGCAGCAGGAGACGGGCGTGGCCGAACCCGATGCACAAACGATCTTCGACTGGGTCTGCGCCATCCGCCGCGCCAAGCTGCCCGACCCGGCCGACATCGGCAACGCCGGCAGCTTCTTCAAAAACCCCATCGTCAGCCCCGAGCAGTGCCAGGACATCATCGGCCGCGACCCGCACGTGGTGCACTACCTGTTGCCCGATGGCCGCTACAAGCTGGCCGCCGGCTGGCTGATCGACGCCTGCGGCTGGAAGGGCAAGACCATAGGCCACGCCGGCGTCTACGCGCAGCAGGCGCTGGTGCTGGTCAACCGGGGCGGCGCCAGCGGCGCCGAGGTGCGCACGCTGGCCACCGCCATCCAGGAAAGCGTCTATGGCCGTTTCGGCATCCGGCTGGAAGCTGAGCCGGTCATCATCTGAGCGCAGCGCCACGGCTCGCACACCACGGTTCAGCCCGGTAACTGCCGTGGATCCGGCTTTGCCGGTCCACCAGCAGTGCCCCCTTGAGGGGGCGCGATCTGTGATCGCGTAGGGGGTGGGCCTTCTATTGCGCCGCGAGGTCGCGCAGCCGCGTCGGCCCGGCGCCGGTCTCGATGGTGGCCTTCAGCGGCAGCAGCCGGCCGATGGCGAACAGCGCCTCGGCGGTGATGAACATGGGGCCCACCAGCAGGCCGCGCAAGTCGTCCATGAATGCGGGTTTGCGGCCTTCGTAATAGTGGCCGACGAACTGGAACACCCAGCCCACGCCGAACAACGCCAGGCCCCAGGTCAGCGGTGAGCCCCAATCGGCCACCACGGCGCCCGCCAGCAGCAGCAAGCCGTTGATGACGGCCGTGGCCAGCGCCAGCGGCAGATGGCCTTGGCCCACCATCCACAGCGTGGCGGCGGCCCAGGCCACCATGGCAGGCGTAAGGCCTTGCCACAGCTCGGGCTGGGCCAGCAGCACGCCCAGTGACAGCACGATCAGCGGGATGCCGATGAAGTGGGTGGCGATGTTGCGGGGGTCGCGGTGGTAGCGTGCGTAATGCACCAAGTGGCGCTCGGCGGCGGTCAGCGTATCCATGGCGCCATCGTAGCCCCATTGCGCCCTCGGCGCGAGCCCTGTTTTCCAGCAGAATCGGCGCTTTGCGAACCCCAAGGACACGCCTCGCATGAGCATCAAGAGCGACAAGTGGATCCGCCGCATGGCCGAGCAGCACGGCATGATCGAGCCGTACGAGCCTGGTCAGGTGCGCCACGCACCTGACGGCCACAAGATCGTCAGCTACGGCACCAGCAGTTACGGCTACGACATCCGCTGCGCGCCGGAGTTCAAGGTCTTCACCAACATCTACTCCACGGTGGTCGACCCCAAGGCCTTCGATGAGCGCAGCTTCGTCGACATCGAGTCCGACGTCTGCATCATCCCGCCCAACAGCTTTGCGCTGGCGCGCACGCTGGAGTACTTCCGCATCCCGCGCAACGTGCTGACCATCTGCCTGGGCAAGAGCACCTATGCGCGCTGCGGCATCATCGTCAACGTCACGCCCTTCGAGCCCGAATGGGAGGGCTATGTGACGCTGGAGTTCAGCAACACCACGCCGCTGCCGGCCAAGATTTACGCGGGCGAGGGCTGCGCCCAGGTGCTGTTCTTCGAGAGCGACGAGGTCTGCGAAACCAGCTACAAAGACCGCGGCGGCAAATACCAGGGTCAGCGCGGCGTGACGCTGCCCAAGACCTGACGCCATCTGGCCTGAGGAGTACCCCCCATGCGTTGGCAAGGCAATCGGCAGAGCGACAACATTGAAGACCGGCGCGGCGATGGCGGCGGTGGCGGCGGCCTGCCCGTGGGGCGCGGCGGCCTGTCTATCGGCGGCGTGCTGGTGGCGTTGGTGGTGGCCTGGCTCTTGGGCATCAACCCGCTGACGGTGCTGGGCCTGATGGGCGAGGGGGGCGTGGCGGCGCCCACCCAGTCGGCACCGGGCCCGGTGGGCAAGGACGAGGCCACCCAGTTCGTGCGCACCGTGCTGGCCAGCACCGAAGACGTCTGGGGCCCACAGTTCAAGGCCCGGGGCGCGAGCTACCGGCCCCCCACGCTGGTGCTGTTCCGTGGCCGCACGACCACCGCCTGCGGCCAGGGCCAGGCGGCCATGGGGCCGTTCTATTGCCCGGCCGACGAGAAGGTCTACATCGACCTGGTTTTTTTCGACACCTTGCGCAGCCGCCTGGGCGCCCCGGGCGACTTTGCCCAGGCCTATGTCATCGCCCACGAGGTGGGCCACCACGTGCAGAACCTGATGGGCCTGACGGCCGAGGTCGATCGCGCCCGTCGGCAGTCGTCCGAGGCCGAGGCCAACCAGATGTCGGTGCGGCTGGAGTTGCAGGCCGACTGCCTGGCCGGCATCTGGGCCCACGACGCCGAGGCGGCCCAGCGCATCCTGGAGCAGGGCGACGTGGAAGAGGCGCTGAACGCCGCCACGCGCATCGGCGACGACACGCTGGCGCGCGAGGCTGGCGGTGCCGTCGCGCCCGACAGTTTCACCCACGGCACCAGCGCCCAGCGCGCGCGCTGGCTGCAAACCGGTCTGCAGACGGGCGATCTGCAGCAGTGCGACACCTTCGCCGCACGCAACCTGTGAGGCGGCCATGAAAGACCTGCGCACCAGTGGCAAGCAGGTCAGCGCGGCGGACGCCGTGGCGCTGATCCGCGATGGCGACACGCTGGCCACCAGCGGCTTCGTCGGCATCGGCTTTGCCGAGAACCTGGCCGTGGCGCTGGAGCGCCGCTTTCTCGACACCGCCACGCCGCAGGGCCTGACGCTGGTCTACGCGGCCGGCCAGGGCGACGGCGGCGAGCGCGGCCTCAACCACCTGGCGCACCCGGGTCTGGTGGCAGCCGTGGTGGGCGGCCACTGGGGCCTGTGCCCCAAGCTGCAGGCCATGGCGGTGGCGGGTCAGATCGACGCCTGGAACCTGCCGCAAGGCGTGCTCTCGCACCTGTTTCGCGACATCGCTGCCGGCAAGCCCGGCCACCTCTCGCGCGTGGGCCTGGGCACGTTCGTGGATCCGCTGCATGGCGGCGGCAAGCTCAACGCCCGCACCACCACCGAGCGCGTGAAGCGCATCGAGTTGGACGGCGAGACCTTTCTTTTCTACAAGGCCTTTCCCATCGACGTGGCCTTCATCCGCGCCACCACCGCCGACGTGCACGGCAACCTCACCATGGAGCGCGAGGCGCTGACGCTGGAGTCGCTGGCCATTGCCATGGCCGCGCACAACTCGGGCGGCATCGTCATCGCGCAGGTGGAGCGGCTGGCCGACGCCGGTGCGCTGCCGCCGCGCCAGGTCAAGGTGCCTGGCGTGCTGGTCGATTGCGTGGTGGTGGCCGAGCGGCCCGAATACCACTGGCAGACGTTTGCCGAACCCTACAGCGCTGCCTTTGCCGGCGAGTTCCGCGTGCCCGCCGCCAGCCTGCCCGAGCTGCCGCCCAGTGAGCGCAAAGTCATCGCTCGCCGCGCCGCGCTGGAGCTCACGCCCAATGCCGTGGTCAACCTGGGCATCGGCATGCCCGAGGGTGTGGCCGCCGTGGCCGCCGAAGAGGGCGTCATCGATTTGATGACCCTCACCGCCGAGCCCGGCGTGGTGGGCGGCATTCCGGCCGGGGGGCTGAACTTCGGCGCCGCCATCAACACCCAGGCCGTCATCGACCAGCCCTACCAGTTCGACTTCTACGACGGCGGCGGGCTGGACATCGCCTTTCTGGGCCTGGCCCAGGCCGACGCCGAGGGCAACCTCAACGTCAGCAAATTCGGCCCCCGGCTGGCCGGCGCCGGCGGCTTCATCAACATCAGCCAGAACGCCCAGCGCGTGGTCTTCATGGGCAGCTTCATGGCCGGGGCGCAGCGCAAGTTCGTGCAGCGCGTGGAGCACCGCACCTTTGCCGCCGCCGAGGCGCTGCGGCGCGGCCAGCCGGTGCTCTACGTCACCGAGCGCGGCGTCTTCCGGCTGGTGGACGGCGGGCTGGAGCTGATCGAGATCGCCCCCGGGCTCGATCTGGCGCGCGACCTGCTGGCCCACATGGACTTTCGCCCCCGCGTGGCCGCCGATCTGCGCCAGATGGACGCCGCCCTCTTTGCCGACGCGCCCATGAACCTGCGCGAGCGGCTGACCGCGCGGCCGCTGGCCCAGCGCTTTGCCTACGACGCCCAGGCGCGCATCATGTACATCAACTTCGAGCGCCTCACCGTGCGCACACCCGCCGACGTGGCGGCCGTGCGCGCCGAGATCGAGCGCCACATGGCGCCCATCGGCGAGCGCGTGTGGGGCGTGGTCAATTACGACCACTTCCACCTGGCGCCCGAACTCGAAGACGCCTGGGGCGCCATGGTCAGCGACATGGTCGCGCGCTATTACGCCAACGTCACGCGCTACACCACCTCGGGCTTTTTGCGCGCCAAACTGGGCCCGGCGCTGGCCAAGCGCGGCGTGGCGCCGCACATCTACGAAACCGCCGAAGAGGCCCGTCGGCACGTGCGGGGGTAAAGCCATGCGCCACATTCGCCCCCTCGACCCCGCCAGTGCCGCCGAGATCGACCTGGTGGCCCAGCGCATGCGTGCCACGCTGATCGAGGTCGAAGGCGAGGCGGTGGGCGAGGCGCTCTACACGCTGGACTGGCTGCGCGAGCGCGTGCGCCAGCATCTGGTGCCGGACGCGGCGGTGTGGCTGCTGGAGGTGGACGGCGCCATCGCCGGCCACACCATCGTGCGCCGGGAGACGGACGGCGCGGGCCATGCCTTCGGCCTCATCTCCACCACCTATGTGCTGCCGGCCGTGCGCCGGCAAGGCCATGCGGCGGCACTGCTGGCGGCGGGGGAGGCCTGGATGCAGACGCAGGACCTGGCACGCAGCGCCACCTGGACGTCGGTCACCAACACCGCGCTGATCGCGCTCTACACCGCCCAGGGTTACCGCGAGGCCGAGCGCGGCACGCATCCGCAGACCGGCACCACCATGGTGAGGCTGGCGCGGGCGCTGGCCTGATCTACGGGGCCAGTCGCAGCCACACCCGGCCGGGCTCCCGCTCCACCACCACCGCACCGGCCTCCAGCCGGTAGGTCAGCGGGCAATGCACGCGGGGGTTGGTGAGCACGACCGGGTTCAGCACGGCGTGGCAATCGGTGCCCGGCAGCCGCACCGAATCGGTGACCAGGCCGGGCTGGCCCTCGGTGTGCAGCCGGGCGCCCAGGGCCTGGGCCGCCGTGTAGTCGCTGGGGTGAACCAGTTCCGGGTGGGCCGCCAGCAGCGGGCGCAGATCGACCAGCGTGGCCTGGCAGGCCACGCGGTGCACGCGCCGCTCGATGCGCACGCCCTCGCGGGCAAAGCCGGCGTCGGCCAGCAGGCCATGCACCCAGTGGTGCACGGTTTCGTACACCGTGGTCTTGAGGTGCGTGCAGCCGTACCAGACACCGAACTGGCCGCTGGAGAAGCGGCTGCCCTGCGGGTGGGCAAACGGCCAGCCAATGACGGTTTGCCACTGCGCGTCCTCAAAAGGGCGGTGGATGACGGGCGTGGCCGACACATAGGGCGCGGGCTTGACGGCCCGCTCCACCTGCTGCGCGGTGGCCCAGTCGGTGGGCTCGTGGCTCAAGTCGTCGTAGAGGTCTTGCGGCGCGTGGATGGCCACGATGTTGCGATAGAGGTCGCCGCGCACCTCGGCCAGCGCGGCGCCGGTGAGCGGCACCATCACTGCCCGCGTGCGCGATCGAGGTAGGCGCGCACGCGCAGCAGGCCGGCAAAACCCCACTCGCGCACCACATCCACCGGCGTCAGGTTGTCGAAGGCGCGGTTGCGCGCCGTCATCCAGCGGTAGGCCAGATCGCGGTCGTGCGGGAACAGCAGGCGCAGGTTTTTGTGGATGCCCAGCAGATGGCCCACGCGCTCGTACTGGTCGCGGCTGGTGCCGATGGGGTCGCCCTTGCGGTAGCGCGCCAGCGCCGCGCGGTTGCCCGGCGCCAGGCCCAGCAACATGGTCTGGTCGTCGGTGGCCAGTTGCCAGTGGTCCAGCAGCGCCATCACCATGCGCGCCAGCGCGCTGCGGTCGGCGGGTGCGTCGGGGGCAGGAGCTGGCAAGGCAATCATGGCGCGAGTCTACCCGGTATGTACGATTAAAACAAATATTGTTTCTATCGCCACGCCTGCCGACGCGCCTCGTCAGCTTGCGCGGCAGCTTGCGTGGATGTCCAGCGCAGGTTGATAGACGCTGGTCTGCACGCCCAGCAGGCCCAGCACGCTGTGGAAGTAGTTGTCGTGGCTGACGGGCTCGTCCGCCTTGGCGCGCAGGCAGGCGGTGGTGATGCCGCTTTGCTGCTGGAACTGCGGCGACAGCCAGGTGATCCAGGGCACGTGTTTTTGCGCGTCGGGGGCAAAGCGGTAGGGCAGGCCGTGCAGGTAGACGTTGTTCTCGCCCAGCGACTCGCCGTGGTCGGAGAGGTAGACCAGCAGCGGCGCGTGGCCGCCCTGGCGCTTGAGCCAGTTGATGCTGGCGGCCAGGAAGTGGTCGGTGTAGCGCAGCGTGTTGTCGTAGGCGTTGACGATCTGCTCGCGCGCGCACTGCTGCAGCGCGCTGGTGGTGCACTCGGGCGTGAAGGCCTTGAGCGCCGGCGGCGAGCGCTTGTAATACGCCGGGCCGTGGCTGCCCATCTGGTGCATGAACACCACCACGCCGCGCGCGCGCCGCTCGGCCGGCAGCGCCGCAATGCGCGCGTCCAGCCCCTGCAGCATCACCTCATCCAGGCACTCGCCGCTGGCGTCGCACCAGGCGGAGTCGTGCAGCGTCTTGGCGTCCACCGTGGGCACACGGGTACAGACGCCTTTGCAGCCACCCGCCTGGTTGTCGATCCACAGCACGGCCAGACCGGCGCGCTGCAACGCATCCACCAGCCCCTCGCTGTTGGACTTGCGCTGGTCGAATGCCTCGCGCCCCAGCGCCGAGAACATGCAGGGCACCGAGGTGGCGGTGTTGGTGCCGCAGGACCAGGCGTTGCGCAGGCTGGCCACATCCTCGCCGGCCAGTTGCGGCGTGGTCGGGCGGGCGTAGCCATTGAGGCCGATGTGGTCGGCACGCGCCGTCTCGCCCACCACGAACAGCGCCAGTGGCGGCTTGTCGCCGGCACGCGGCGGCGTCAGCCGCGCATCCTCGGCCAGCGGCAGCACCGGGCCGGCGCCCCGGTCGGCCGGGCGCACGGCCACCAGCGCCAGCGCATAAAACCCGTTCAGCGGGTTGATCAGGTAGCGCATCTGCGTGTGGTTGCGCATCACCGACGAGAAGTCCTGAAACACCAGCAACAGCGTCGCCACCGCCACCACCACGGCCCCCACCATCTGGGCCAGGTTGTGCCACACCAGGCGTTTGGCACGCGGCCAGACCACCGGCTGGCGCCACAGCCACACGGCGGGCAGCACTCCCAGCAGCAGGACGGTCAGCAGCATGCGCCCGTTCATCAGCTCGCGCGCCTCGCGGCTGTCGGTCTGCAGCACGTTGACCATCATGGTGCGGTCGATCACCACCCCATAAGCGTGCATGAAGTAGGCACCGGATGCGGCGGCCAGCAGGCAGACCGTCAGCGCCGGCTTGAGCGTCCAGCGCCAGGTCAGCAGCGCCAGCAGCAGCATCAGCCCGGCACCGATGATGACGGCGAACGCCGCCCCGAACAGCACCCCGCGCAGGCCGCTCACCTCGGGCAGGCGAGCCAGTTGGCTCCACAGTGGCCAGTTGCCCAGGCTGATCAGCCACAGCACGCAAATCAGGGTCAGGGCCAGCGGGCCCATGGGGGGGAGTCGAAGCAGATGGCGCATGGGCGCGGATTGTCCGGGATGCGGCGCCCGCTCCTACACTGCGCCGCTGTGATGACGAACGCGGTTGCATTCCCGGTATGAAACGCCCCCTCTGGCTGGTTGGCGGCGCACTGGCGCTGGCCCTGGGCGTGGTGGGCATTGCGCTGCCGCTGCTGCCCACCACCCCCTTCGTGCTGCTGGCGGCCTACTGCTTTGCGCGCGGCAACCCGCGCTGGGCCGCATGGCTGCTGGCCCACCCGCGCTTCGGCCCCATGGTGCGTGAGTGGCAGGCCCACCGCGCCGTGCCGCGCCGGGCCAAATGGCTGGCCTGGAGCATGATGGCCGTCAGCTGCGGCCTCACCGCCTGGGTCGTGCGCTGGCCTTGGGGCTTGCTGCCACTGCCCATCTGCCTGGCCGTGGGCGTGTGGCTGGCCACGCTGCCCGACGCGCGGGAAACGCCTGACAGCCTCGGCTGAGGCCCCGGCTGAGCCCACCCCAGCCGCATCTGTTTACTGTATATTTATACAGTGAATAGACGTGCTGACTCTACCCTGCCCCGCACCGTCTGGCGCGCCGCCACCACGCCCGTGGCTGCGCCGGGCCAGGCCGTGCGCGCCAGCGGTTTTGCCGCGCTGGACGCCGTGCTGCCCGGCGGCGGCTGGCCTTGCGGCGCGCTGACCGACTGGCTGCTGGACGGCCCCGCCGCGCTGGTCTGGCGGCTCGCGGCACCTGCGCTGGCCCGGCTGGCGCGCACGGGCAGCGCGCCGCCGCGCGTGGCGTTGATCGGCCCGCCCCAGGCCCCGCATGCGCCGGGGCTGGGGCCGTGCCTGCCGCTGTGGATAGACGCACCGCGCACCGCCGAGCGGCTCTGGGCCGCCGAACAGGTGCTGGCCGCCCACGCCTGCGTCGCCGTGCTGGTGTGGCTGACCGATGCCCGCCCCGAGGCGCTGCGCCGGCTGCACCTGCGTGCCGGCCATGGCCAGGCGCTGCTGCTGGCCTGCCGCCCGGCCCACGCCGCCGCCCAACCCTGCGCCGCGCCGCTGCGGCTGCACCTGAGCGCCGCCGAGCCCTGGTGGCTGGACGTGCATCTGTTCAAACGCCCCGGCCCGCCGCTGGCGCAGCCGCTGCGCCTGCCCTCGGTGCCACCCGTGCTGGCGGCGCGCATGGCGCCGGCCTGGCGCCACGGCCCCGGCCACACGGGGCAGCCCGCCCAACCTCAGGAAGCCACCGATGTGGTGCGCCTTGATCCCCCACGCCGGCGCGCCTGAGGCCACTGCCGCGCTGGCGCTGTGGGCCTTGAGCTTCACCCCGCGCGTGGCCTGCGAAGGCGGTGCCGTGCTGCTGGACACCCGGGGTTGCACGCGGCTGTGGGGCGGCGCGCGGGCCATGCGGGCGCGGCTGGCGCGCGAGGCGCCAGGGCTGGGCGCGGCGCGCTGGGCCTGGGGCGCCACCGGCCTGGCCGCACTGGCCCGCGCCCGGGCCGGCGTGCCCGACGACGCGCCGCTGGCGCCGCTGCCGCTGCACCTGCTGGACGCCGCCGCGCCCCACCGTGTGGCCCTGGGCCAGGTGGGCTGCCGCACGCTGGGCCAGTTGCAGGCGCTGCCCCGCGCTGGCGTGGCGCGCCGCTGGGGCCAGCCGCTGCTGGACGCGCTGGACCGCCTGCAGGGGCAGCAGCCCGAGGCCTACCGCTGGGTGCAGCCTCCCGACACCTTTGCCGCCAGCCTGGAGCTGGCCACCAGCGTGGCCGCCGCACCCGCCCTGGTGTTTGCCGCCCAGCGGCTGCTGGGCCAGTTGCAGGGCTGGCTCACCGCGCGCGGCCTGGGCGCCGTGGCGCTGCAGCTGAGCTGGCGCCACGAGGGCGGTCCGCAGCGCCGCCCGCCCGACGGCGACCTGCACTGGGGCGTGGGCCAGCCCACGCGCGACGCCGCCCACCTGGGCAAGCTGCTGGCCGAGCACCTGGCGCGGGTGCGTTTGCGCGCACCGGTGGCCGCGCTGACGCTGCGCGCGCCCGGCGTGCAGCCGCTGGTGGGCGCCAACGCCCAGCTGTGGCCGCAAGACCCGGCGCAGGCGCGGCTGGCCGACACCGACTGGGCGCCCATGCTGGAGCGGCTGTCCGCGCGGCTGGGGCCGCAGCAGGTGCGGCTGCCGGTGGCGGTGGACGACCAGCGCCTCTCGGCCCGCCACCGCTGGGCCAGCGCGCTGGCCACGACGGCCCGGCCGCTGCCGCCGCCGGCCCACCCCGAGCCCGCGTTCGTCCTGCCCACGCCGCAGCCCCTGGCCCAGCCGCCGCGCCGCCTGGCCGGCCCCCAGCGGCTGGACGACGGCTGGTGGGCCGGTGCGGGCTGCCACGAGGCGCGCGACTACTGGCTGGCCCACGACCCTGAGCTGGGCCTGGTGTGGCTGTACGAGGCCGCCGGCCGCTGGCATCTGCACGGGTATTTCTGATGCCGCCCGACTACGCCGAGCTGGGCTGCCAGAGCCACTTCAGCTTCCTCGTCGGCGCCAGCGCGCCGGCCGAGCTGGTGGCCCGCGCGCAGCAACTGGGCTACCGCGCGCTGGCCGTGACCGACACCTGCTCGCTGGCCGGCGTGGTGCGCGCCCACGTGGCGGCCAAGGCGGCGGGGCTGCACCTGCTGGTGGGTGCCAGCTTCGAGGCCGGCGGCGCGCTGCCGCTGCACCTGACCGTGCTGGCCGAGACGGCCGCCGGCTACGCCGCGCTGTGCCGGCGCATCACCCTGCTGCGCCGCCGCGCGCCCAAGGGCAGCTACAGCGCCACCGTGGCCGACCTGACCGAGCTGCCCGGCTGCCTGGCCATTGCCACCCCGCCGCGCGGCCAGGGCGCGGCACCGGCCCACGCCGCTGCGCGCTGGCTGGCGGCGCATTGGCGCGGCTGCGGCTGGCTGGGCGTGACGCACGAGGGCCGGCTGGACGACGCCCAGGCCCTGCACCACGCGCGCCAGGCCGCCGCCCACCACGGCGTGCCGCTGACCGCCATGGGCCACGCCCAGATGCACGCGCGCAGCCGCAAGCCGCTGCACGACGTGCTGACCGCCACCCGGCTGGGCCGGCCGCTGGCCGCCTGCGGCAGCGCGCTGGCCGCCAACGCCGAGCGCCATCTGCGCCGCCGCGAGCGGCTGGCCGAACTGTTCGAACCCGACCTGCTGGCCGCCACCGTGCACATTGCCGCGCGCTGCACCTTCAGCCTCGATGCGCTGCGCTACCAATACCCGCACGAGGTGGTGCCCGCCGGCCACACGCCCACCAGCTGGCTGCGCACGGTCACCTGGCAGGGCGCGGCGCGGCGCTGGCCCCAGGGCGTGGCCGCGCGCGAACGCCGGCAGATCGAACACGAGCTGGCGCTGATTGCCGACATGGGCTACGAGCCCTACTTCCTCACCGTCTACGACATCGTGGCCTTTGCGCGCGGGCAGGGCATCCTCTGCCAGGGGCGCGGCTCGGCCGCCAACAGCGCCGTGTGCTTCTGCCTGGGCATCACCGAGGTGGACCCGGCGCAGACCACGCTGCTGTTCGAGCGCTTCATCTCGCGCGAGCGCGGCGAGCCGCCCGACATCGACGTGGACTTCGAGCACCAGCGGCGCGAGGAAGTCATCCAGCACCTGTATGCCACATACGGCCGCGACCGCGCCGCGCTCACCGCCACCGTCATCCGCTACCGCTCGCGCAGCGCCGTGCGCGACGTGGGCAAGGCGCTGGGCCTCGCGCCGGCGGCGCTGGCCACGCTCACCCCCTCGCGCCACGACGATGGCCTGCTGCCCGACGAGCGGCTGACCGCCGCCGGGCTGGACCCGCACAGCCCCACCGCCCACCAGCTGCGCACATTGGTGCGGCAGTTGCTGGGCACGCCGCGTCACCTCTCGCAGCACACCGGCGGCTTCGTGCTCACGCACACGCCGCTGGCCGAGCTGGTGCCCATCGAAAACGCCGCCATGCCCGGCCGCACCGTCATCGAATGGGACAAGGACGACCTCGACGCCATGGGCTTCATGAAAGTGGACGTGCTGGCGCTGGGCATGCTCAGTGCCATCCGCCGCGCGCTGGCGCTGATCCCCAACGGGCCGGCCTGCCTGGCCGACATCCCACAGGACGACGGCCCCACCTACGACATGGTGTGCGCCGCCGACACCGTGGGCGTGTTCCAGATCGAAAGCCGCGCCCAGATGAGCATGCTGCCGCGCCTGCGGCCCCGCACCTGGTACGACCTGGTCATCGAAGTGGCGCTGGTGCGCCCCGGCCCCATCCAGGGCGGCGCCGTCCACCCCTATCTGCAGCGGCGGCAAGGGCTGGAGCCTGTCACCTACCCCAGCGATGCGCTGCGCGAAGCCCTGGGTCGCACGCTGGGCGTGCCCGTGTTCCAGGAGCAGTGCATGCAGATTGCCATCCTGGCGGCTGGCTTCACCGCCAGCGAGGCCGACGGCCTGCGCCGCGCCATGGCCGCCTGGCGCCACGAAGGCAGCCTGCACGTGTGGGAGCGCCGCCTCAAGGACGGCCTGCGCGCCCATGGCTACAGCGACGAATTCGCCCACAACCTCTACGAGCAGATCAAGGGCTTTTCCAGCTACGGCTTCCCCGAATCGCACGCCGCCAGCTTCGCCACCCTGGTCTACGCCAGCGCCTGGATCAAATGCCACCACCCGGCCGTCTTCCTCGTGGCCTTGCTCAACAGCCAGCCACTGGGCTTTTACACCCCCAGCCAGTTGGTGCAGGACGCGCAGCGCCACGGCGTGCTGGTGCAGCCCGTGGACATTGCGCACAGCACCTGGGCTGCCCGCCTCGAAGGCGCCGCCGTGCGCCTGGGCTTTGCGCTGGTCGATGGCCTGGGCCAGGCCGCCGCCCAGCGCGTGCAGGCCGCGCGCGACCAGGCACCCTTCACCAGCGTGGGCGACCTCACGCGCCGCGCTGCGCTGGGCACCCGCGAGGTGCAAGCCCTGGCCGCCGCCGACGCCCTCACGCCGCTGGCCGGCCACCGCCGCCAGCAGGTCTGGCAGGCAGCGGGCCAGCAGCACACGCCCGCCTTGCTGCGCACCGCCCCCGTGCGCGAGCCCGCGCTGCACCTGGCCCCCGCGCCTGAAGGCGAGGCCGTCACCTGGGACTACGCCGCCACCGGCCTCACGCTGCGCAGCCACCCCATGGCGCTGCTGCGCCCCCATTTCACCGACTGCCTCACGGCCGAACAGCTGCACCAGCAACCCGACCGCCGCCTCGTGCGCACCGCAGGCCTGGTCACGCTGCGCCAGCGGCCACCCACCGCCAAAGGCGTCATGTTCATCACGCTGGAGGACGAAACCGGCGTCACCCAGGTGGTGGTCTGGCCTCGCCTGCGCGAGCGCCTGGCCGGCGTCTGGCGCGGCCGCCTGCTCACCGTGCGCGGCGTCTGGCAGCGGCAGCAGGGGGCGTGCAATTTGATTGCGGGGTACGCGCGGGATGGGTCGGGGTGGTTGGGGGAGCTGGGGGTGCAGAGCCGGGATTTCTTTTGAGCGCCCCCAGGTCCCCGCTGCGCTCAGCCCGCCCCCGCCGCGTTGTCCAGCGGGCGCGGGATTTCGGTAGCCCTACGTTCCCTCGATGACCTGTGGGTACAACCGGATTGTGAACTTGCCTATTGCAGGCCTACCCTTCCAGAACAACGACACCCGAGGAGCCCCCCATGAACCGCCTGCCTGCAGCCATCGGCGCGCTGCGCCAGCCCTGGTTCCGATGGGCCGCTGCCTTGGGTCTGGCCTTGCTCACCGGCTGCAGCGGTCAGGACGAGCCCATGCCGTCCGTGGGGTCCGCGCACCTGGGCTTGGCCGGCGCCGATGCCGACCGCAACGGCGTGCGCGACGACGTGGACGCCACCCTGGCGCGGTTGACCGCCACACGGCCGGGCCTGCGCGCTCGCGCGCTGGCGCTGGCCCAGACTGAACAGGCCTTGCTCGACCTGGGCAACGCGACCGCCCGCAGCGACTACCTGACGGCCGCGCGCTGCAGCGGGGTGCCGGAGGCGGTGGCCGACGCGTTGAGCACCGCGTTGCTGGCGACTCCCGCCCAGCGCGCGCGCCAGGCCAGCTTGCTGGCCGGAGCGGCCGTGCCGGTGGGCGGTTGCGACGAGCCCCTCGCGTCGCAGGCGGCGGTCACGCCGGTGCTCTACGTCAACAGCGTGAGCACCTCGCTGGCCCAAGCCATGGCCGACGCCAAGGCGCTGGCGGCGGTGCTTGACGCCTCGCGCCTGCACCAGGCGGCGCCGCGGACGTTCGCCGTCACGCTGGTCTACAACCCGCTGGGCTGGGGCGGCGGCGTCGGCGTCGGCGGCCCCCATGCCACGCAGCAGGACGCGCAGGAGACCTTCCTGCTGAAGACGGCTGAAGAGCACCATCTGACCGAACTGACCCGCCTGCTGCTCGCGCACGACAGTCTGGCGCCGCAGATGGAGGTGAGCGCCGCTGTCCGCGTGCTGGCCTACCTTGACGACATGACGCCGGGCGAAAACTCGCTGGAAGCCACCGGCGCGGTGGACGATGTCGGCATGGCCAGCGCCCAGGCCGCTGCGCGCGCCCTCAGCGCGCAGATGGCGACCCAGCCCGGCGCCATCGTCGTCGCCCACGGCGAGGGCAATCTGCTGGCCAATCTGGCCTGGGCTGAACGCGCGGCGCAGAGCGGTAACGCCATCGCCGCCCAGGCGCGCGTGGTGAACGTGGGCAACGCGGCGCGACTGGCCATCAACCGCCTGGACCTCACGCACGCGGGCGACCGCGCGGTGCGGGTGCAACTCGCTGGCTTGCCCTACCCGCGCGGGAACTGGACAGGCGCCACCCGCACCACGCCCGACTGCAGCGGCAGCTATTGCGCGTTCCAGTCGGCCGAGCCCACGTTCGATGCGGGCAGCGGGCCGGCATTGGCGCACGGTTTCCGCTCGTTCTACCTCTCGGAGGCCTCGCTGCCCACGCCCCTGCAAGATTGGGGCGTGCCCTACACGCCGGGCGCGGTGGCCGCGCGCGACCGGCTCGAAGACCTGGTCTACGCCGCTGCCGCCTCCATGCAACGGCTGACGCTGAGCTACACCAGCCGCGTGCCGCACAGTGGCGTCCAGGCCGATGACTGCATGGGCCTGGGTGTGCAGGCGCCCGTGCCCTGCGCCAGCGCCAGCGCGGTGGCCTACAGTGGAGCCGGCCGGCAGGACGGCATGAACGTGCTGGTCAATCCCAAGCGTTACGCATTCGTGCCCAACCCGGCCGGCGGCCATTTCGACCGCACCGAGTGCATCCAGGACGAGATCACCGGGCTGATGTGGGAGGGCAAGACAGCCAGCGGTGTGCGCGCGGGCAGCAACCGCTACACGCGCTTTAGCGGCCCGGGCACGGCCCACGAATACGTGGACATCGTCAACGCCAGCGGCCTGTGCGGCCACAGCGACTGGCGCCTGCCCATCGCGGCCGAACTGATGGGCCTGCTGAACTTCGATTGGCTGGACCGCCCGACCGCCACCCATGCCTATTGGCTTCCCAATACGGCTGAGTGGGACACCTGGACGTCACCCGCCGACCGTTATCACAGCGGCGCCGCCTGGACGGTGGATTTCCTGGCCTCCGGAACCCGTCCGCGTGCGAAGCAATCCTTGCTGGCCGTGCGGTTGGTACGAGGGGGACCGCCGGCCGACGCCGATCGCTACACCTACAGCGCCGACGGCAGCGAAGTCACCGACACCGTTACTGGCCTGACCTGGCGCCGCTGCCCTGAGGGCAAGAACTGGGACGGCGGGACCTGCAGCGGTCAGGCGACCAAATACACTTTGCACGGCGCGATGGCCCATGCGCTGACCCAGCCCGGCTGGCGCGTGCCGCACATTGGCGAGTTGCTGACGCTGGTCATCCGCACGCAGGACTTTGCCACCGACTTCGGACCCACCATCGACCGCACCGCCTTCCCCGACACCGGCCTTTACTCCTATTGGTCAAGCACGCAATACAGCAGACTCTGGGATGCCGCGCAGACGGTGAATTTCAAGTTCGGTATCAACGAAACGAACCTATGCAGGGAATGCGACCAGGATACGCGGTTGAGGCTGGTACGGGCGCAGTGAGTGGGATGCTGAACGCGCAATAACGCCAGAAGTTGTGTACGCAACGATTCACGACCCAACGTCCGCAATTCGGGTCCGTCTGATGTTGCGGAGCTGCCTCGCCAACGCCATGCGACGCCTTCGGTGCCTTTGGCGCTTTTGGCTTTTGGGGCAGGGAAAGGCGTCACCTTAATCCAAGTTAAGGAATGAGAAGGATTCTCATTTGAGAATGCGACCTGATGCCCCTCAGGTTGCCGCCCATGCCCCCCGCCCCTTACTCCCTCGCCACCGCGCCACTCACCGCGCCCCATTGGGTGCAGGCGGTGCAGCCGCCGCCCGGCGCGCCGGAGTGGTTGCGCTGGCTGGAGGACATCGGCTTTCTGCCCGGCGAGCGGGTGTGCGTGTTGTCGCGCGCCCAGCCGGGGGACGATCCGATGCGGGTGCGCATCGGCCAGTCCACGTTTGCGCTGCGGCGGGCTGAGGCGGCTTGTGTGGCGGTGATGCCGGTGCCCTGTGGCCAGCCCGTCTGAAGCGGTCATTCACGTCCACCCGGCCGGCCCGCTGCTGGCGCTGGTGGGCAACCCCAATACGGGCAAGACGGCGCTGTTCAACCGGCTGACGGGCAGCCGCCAGAAGGTGGCCAACTACGCGGGCGTGACGGTGGAGCGCAAGGAAGGGCGGTTGCACCTGACGGACGCGGCCGGTGCGGCGCGCACGGTGCGGGTGCTGGACCTGCCCGGCACCTACAGCCTCTATCCGCGCTCACCGGATGAGCGCGTGACCTGCGATGTGCTGGCCGGCCAGGCGCTGGGCGAGCGGCAGCCCGATGCGTTGGTTTGCGTGCTGGACGCCACCAACCTGCGCCGCTCGTTGCGGCTGGTGCTGGCCGTGCAGCGGCTGGGCCTGCCCATGGTGGTGGTGGTGAACATGATGGACAAGGCCGCGGCCAGCGGCATCGCCATCGACACCGAGCGGCTGGCCGCGCTGCTGGGGGTGCCGGTGGTGGCCACGGCGGCCAAGCGGGGTGAGGGGATGGCCGCCCTGGTGGCGGCGCTGGCCGCGCCGGATTGGCGCGCGGCCATGCCGCCAGCGCCCGTGGCCGAGCACCCGGCGCTGGCCGATGCGGCGCGCGTGCAAGCCATGCTGGGTGAGTTGGGCCTGGCCGATCAGAGCACCGCCAGCCAGAGCGACCGCATCGACCGCGTGGTGCTGCACCCGGTGGTCGGCCCGCTGCTGCTGGCGCTGTTGCTGTTCGTGCTGTTCCAGGCGGTGTATGCGGGGGCGGAGCCGGCCAAAGCGGTGATCGAGGCGGTGCTGGCGGCGATGGCGGGGTGGGTGGAGGCCTGGCTGCCGGCGGGCTGGCTGCGCAGCCTGATCAACGACGGCTTGCTGGCCGGTGTGGGCGGCGTGCTGACGTTCTTGCCGCAAATCCTGATTCTGTTTGCCTTCATCCTGGTGCTGGAGGAGTCGGGCTATCTGCCGCGCGCGGCCTATCTGCTCGACAGGCTGATGGGCAGTGTGGGGCTGTCGGGGCGCAGCTTCATTCCGCTGCTGTCCAGCTTTGCTTGCGCCATTCCGGGCATCATGGCCACGCGCTCGATTGCCCATCCGCGCGACCGGCTGGTCACGATCATGATTGCGCCGCTGATGACGTGCTCGGCGCGGCTGCCGGTGTATGCGCTGCTGATTGGTGCCTTTGTGCCGGCGCGGCGGCTGGTGCTGGGGCTGTCGCTGCAGGGGGTGGTGCTGTTCGTGCTGTACCTGGCGGGCATCGTGGGCGCCATGGCGGTGGCCTGGGTGCTCAAGGTGTGCACGCGCAGCGGCCGGCAGGTGCGGCCGCTGATGATGGAGTTGCCGCACTACCACTGGCCCGATGCGCGCAGCGTGCTGCTGGGGCTGTGGCAGCGCACGGTGATCTTCGTGCGCCGCGTGGGCACCACCATCTTGTTTTTCACGCTGGCGCTGTGGCTGTTGGCGTCGTTTCCGCTGCCACCCGACGGCGCCACGGGGCCGGCCATTCAATACAGCATCGCGGGCCAGATCGGGCATTTCATTGCACCGCTGTTCGAGCCCATTGGCTTCAACTGGCAGATCAGCCTGGCGCTGATTCCGGGCATGGCCGCGCGCGAGATTGCCATCAGCGCGCTGGGTACGGTCTATGCGCTTTCAGGTGATGGCGATGCGCAGCGGCTGGGGCAGATCGTGGCCCAGCAGTGGAGCGCGGCCACCGCCTATGCGCTGCTGGCCTGGTATGTGTTTGCGCCGCAGTGCCTGTCCACGCTGGCGGTGGTGCGGCGCGAGACGGGCGGCTACACGGCGCCGGCCATCATGCTGGCCTATCTGTTTGCGCTGGCCTATGCGGCGGCCTTTGTCACCTATAGGTTGGCGTCTGCAATCTCATAGCTGCTGGTCACGGTGGCCGTCTTGGCCAGCATGATGGTGGCCGAGCAGTACTTCTCTTTCGACAGCGCAATGGCCCGCTCCACGGCGGCTGGCGGCAGCGCGGTGCCGGTCACCGTGTAGTGCAGGTGGATGGCGGTGTAGACCTTGGGGTCGGTGTCGGCCCGCGTGCCGTTCACGTGGACGCGGCAGCCGGTGACGGCGTGGCGGCCGCGCGTGAGGATTTGCACCACGTCAAAGCCGCTGCAGCCGCCTGCGCCGGCCAGCAGCAGCTCCATGGGCCTTGCGCCGGTGTTGTGGCCGCCGGCGCTGGGGGCACCGTCCATGGCCAGGGTGTGGCCGCTGCCGGTCTGGGCGGTGAAGGCCATGCCGCCGGGGCCGCCCCATTCCACTGTGCACTCCATGGCTGTGCTCCTTTTTAGCTAGTACCGCAGGCTGGCCTCGATGCCCACTGCGAAGTTGCGCCCGGGCGCCGTTTCGAAGAAACGGCCGTTGCCCTCGTTGACGATGACCGAGCCGGCGTAGCGCTGGTCCAGCAGGTTGTCCACACGCAGAAACTGGCGCCAGGTCCAGGCGCCTACTTTCTGCGTGAAGCGGGCGCTCAGGTTGATGAGGGCATAGCCGGCGGCGTGGTCGCTGTGGCGGTCGTCCGTCCAGACGGCGCTGGCAAACGGCAGCTCGGCCGTGAAGCTGACGCCGGGCATGGGTTGGGGCTGCCAGGTCAGCGCCAGGCGGCCGGCCAGCCTGGGCAGCGCGGGCATGGTGCTGCCGGCCGCAATGGGCACGTTGGGGGTGGCGCAGGGGCTGGCGGTGCAGGTCAGAAAGCCGTCCACATAGGTGGCGCGCATCCAGGTGAGCGCGGCGGCGGCCTGCAAGGTGCCGCCGCCGGCGGCGTCCAGTTCCCACTCGCCGTCGCCGGACAGCTCCAGCCCCAGGCGGCGGGTGGCGCCCGCGTTCTGGTAGGTGGCGCGGCCCCCCCGGTTGGTGGCCACGGCGATTTCGTCGGTGGTGCGGATGTGGAACGCGGTGGCGCTCCAGGCCCCCCAGGCGCCGCGGCCGCGCAGGCCGGCTTCCACCTGGGTGCTGGTGGCGGCGCGCAGGTCGGTGTTCATGCCGCTGGTGCCGTCGGGGCGGTAGGCCACTTCATTGAGCGTGGGCGTCTCCAGGCCGCGCCCGGCGCTGATGAAGGCTTGCAACTCGGGCGCCAGCGCCAGCCTCAGGCCCAGCGTGGGCTGGGTGGCGCTGTAGCGCACGCGGCCCGAGTCGTCGCCGTTGCCGGGGGCGATGTAGCGGTCGGCGCTGGAGAGGGTGACGCGGGTGCTGCGCACGCCACCGGCCAGCGTCAGCGCGTCGGCTGTCCACTCGAACTGGGCGTAGGGGCTGGTGGATTCGGCGCGGTTGGTTTCGTCGCGCCGCAGCAGGCCTTGCACGCCCAGTTGCTCGGGGGCGCTGGCCGGGCCGGTGTAGTTGTTGTAGCCCAGCCGGTCTTCGCGCTGGTCGTCTTGTTGCACGCCGGCCAGTACGCGCCAGGGCTGGCTGTGCCAGACCCAGCGCAGGTTGGCGCCGTGGTGGTTGCGGTCCAGCTCGAACATGCCGCCGCCGCTGCCCGGCGCGTTCTGCGCGCCCACCGGGATGGCCTGGTACTGGGTCAGCGTGCGTGTGCCGGCGTAGGCCATGGCCTCCAGCGCATGGCCGCCGCCCAGTTGCTGCTGCAGCGCGGCACCGCCCTGGTTGAGCTGCACCCATTTGCGGGTGTTGAAGCTGAGCGCGACGGGCGTGGTCTGGAAGGGGTCGGCGTCCCATTCGGCGCGGGTCAGGCCCAGCGGGTCTTGGGCGCGGCTGACCTGGCGCATGGCCAGCAGCGTGAGCTTGCCGCCGTCCCAGCGGGTGCCCAGCTTGGCGTAGCCGGTGGCGCGGCTGGCCTCGGCCTGCGGGCGCAGGCCGTCGGTGGCCATGGCGCTGGCGTCCACCAGGTAGTGCCAACTGCCCATGGCGCCGCTGGCCTGGGTGCTGGCGCGCCACAGGCCTTGCTCACCCAGGGCCAGGCCGCTGCGCCACTCGTGGCCATGCGCGGCACCTTCCGCCGTGGTCAGGGCGATGACACCGCCCGAGGCGTTGCCGAACAGCGCGGCAAACGGGCCGCGGATGACGTCGATGCGGTCGGCCGCCGAGAGCGGAAAGCCGGCGCTCTGGCCCTGGCCATCGGGCGAGGAGATGGGGATACCATCCACGTAGAGCCGCAGCCCGCGCACGCCGAAGGGCGCGCGGGCGCCAAAGCCGCGCATGGAGATTTGCAGGTCTTGCGCGTAGTTGCCCCGCTCGCGCACGATGAGGCCGGGCACCAGGCCCAGGCCTTCGCCCAGGTTGATCTGCATCTGGCCGTGGCGGATCTGCTCGCCATCCACGCTGTTGAAGGTGGCCGGACTGGTCCAGGGCAGGGTGCCCACGCGCTCGCCCGTGACCACCACGGTCTGCTGGGTGGCGGTATCGGCTTGGGCCGGCTGGGCCAGGGCGGGCCCTGCAGCCAATGCGGCGGCAAGCCCGAGCGGTAGGGCGTTGGACATGGTGCAGGGCAAAGGGATTGGTAGGCCGCCCGTGAGTCGAACACGGCACCAACAGATTATGAGTCTGCTGCTCTAACCAAGCATGAGCTAGCGGCCCGCAGCAGGGGATTATGGCTGTCCGGGGTTCCTAGGGTACGGACGGGTGGCTGCCGGTTCGCGGTTGCGGTAAAAGGCGGTCACGACGTCCACAGCCAGAGGAGACAAGCCATGGACATGGATCGCAGGCAATTCCTGCGGGTGAGCGCGGCGGGCCTGGTGGGCTCCAGCCTGGTGGCCCTGGGCTTTTCGCCGACGGCGGCACTGGCCGAGACGCGCCAGTACAAGCTGGCAGGCGCCCGCGAGACGCGCAACACCTGCACCTATTGCTCGGTGGGCTGTGGGCTGCTGATGTACAGCCTGGGCGACGGCGCCAAGAACGCGCTGGCCGACGTCATCCACATCGAGGGCGACCCCGACCACCCGGTCAGCCGGGGCAGCTTGTGCCCCAAGGGCGCGGGTCTGCTGGACTTCGTGCACAGCCCCTCGCGACTGCAGCACCCGGCCGTGCGTGAGCCCGGCAGCAAGGCCTGGAAGCGCTTGAGCTGGGATGAGGCGCTGGACCGCATCGCCGCGCTGATGAAGGCCGATCGCGATGCCCACTTCCAGGCCCGCAATGCCGACGACCAGGTGGTCAACCGCTGGACCACCACCGGCATGCTGGCGGCCTCGGCCTCGTCCAACGAGGCGGGCTACATCACCCACAAGGTGATGCGAAGTCTGGGGTTGCTGGTCTTTGACAATCAGGCCAGGGTCTGACATGGCCCGACGGTAGCCGGTCTGGCTCCGACGTTTGGCCGAGGCGCGATGACCAACCACTGGGAGGACATCAAGAACGCCGACGTGATTCTGGTGATGGGCGGCAACGCCGCCGAGGCCCACCCCGTGGGCTTCAAGTGGGCCATCGAGGCGCGCAACCACAACAAGGCGCGGCTGGTGGTGGTGGATCCGCGCTTCACGCGCTCGGCCGCCATGGCCGATTTCTACGCACCGGTGCGCGCCGGCTCGGACATTGCCTTTCTGGGCGGCGTGATCCGCTACCTGCTGGCCAACGGCCGCATCCAGACCGAGTACGTGCGCCATTACACCAACGCGCCGTTCATCGTCGGTGAGGCCTACCAGTTCAACGACGGCATCTTCTCGGGCTACAACGAGGACAAGCGCAGCTACGACCCGGCCAGCTGGGCCTACGAGAAGGACGAAGCGGGCTTTGCCAAGGTCGACATGACCATGGAACACCCGCGCTGCGTGCTGCAAATCCTCAAGCGCCATTACGCGGCCTACACGCCCGAGATGGTCAGCACCATCTGCGGCACCAAGACCGAGGACTTTCTCAAGGTCTGCGAGACCATCGCCAGCACCGCCACGCCTGCGCGCACCATGACCATCATGTACGCGCTGGGCTGGACGCAGCACAGCACCGGCTCGCAGATGCTGCGCACCGGGGCGATGATGCAGCTGCTGCTGGGCAACATCGGCGTGGCCGGCGGTGGCATGAACGCGCTGCGCGGCCACAGCAACATCCAGGGCCTCACCGACCTGGGCCTGCTGTCCACCAACCTGCCGGGCTACCTCTCGCTGGCCAAAGACAGCGAGCAGGCGCTGGATGGCTACCTGCAGGCACGCTCCACCAAGCCGGTGCGTCCGGGCCAGACCAGCTACTGGCAGAACTACCCCAAGTTCTTCGTCAGCCTGCAAAAAGCCTGGTGGGGCGATGCGGCCCGGGCCGACAACCAATGGGCTTACGACTACCTGCCCAAGGCCGACGTGCTCTACGACGTGCTGCGCGCGTTCGAGCTGATGAACCAGGGCAAGCTCAACGGCTACATCTGCCAGGGCTTCAACCCGGTGGCCTCGTTCCCGCACAAGGCCAAGGTGGTGGCCGGGCTTTCCAAGCTCAAGTTCCTGGTCACCATGGACCCGCTGAACACCGAGACGGCCGAGTTCTGGGCCAACCACGGCGAGTTCAACGACGTCAAGAGCGAAGACATCCAGACCACGGTGTTCCGGCTGCCCACCACCTGTTTTGCCGAGGACGAGGGCTCCATCACCAACTCCGGGCGCTGGTTGCAATGGCACTGGAAGGCCGCGCCGCCACCCGGCGAGGCGCGCACCGACATCGACGTCATGGCCGAGTTGTTCGTGCGGCTGCGGGCGCTGTACAGGAAAGACGGCGGCGCCTTCCCCGACCCCATCCTCAACCTGACCTGGCCGTACAAAGTGCCTTCGGCACCGGGCCCCGATGAACTTGCCCGCGAGTACAACGGCAAGGCCCTGGCCGACGTCACCGACCCCACCGACGCCACCAAGGTGCTGGCCAAGGCCGGCGAGCAACTGGCCACCTTCGGCCATCTGCGCGACGACGGCAGCACGGCCAGCGGCTGCTGGATTTACTGCGGCGCCTGGACTCAGGCCGGCAACCAGATGGCCCGGCGCGACAACAGCGACCCCTGGAACATCGGCCAGACGCTGGCCTGGGCCTGGGCCTGGCCGGCCAACCGGCGCATCCTCTACAACGGCGCCAGCACCGACCCGGCCACCGGCAAACCCTGGCGCGCCGACAAGCCGCTGGTGGGCTGGAGCGGCAAGAGCTGGGGCGGTGCCGACGTGCCCGACATCGGCCTGACGGCCGACCCGGCGGCCCGCGACCCGGTGCGGCCCTTCATCATGACCGCCGAAGGCGTGGCCCGCCTCTTTGCCCCCACCGGCCTGGCCGACGGCCCGCTGCCCACGCATTACGAGCCGTTCGAGTCGCCGCTGGATGCCAACCCGCTGTTCCCGGGCAACCCCAAGGCCAAGACCAACCCGGCGGCTCGGGTGTTCAAGGCCGACCGCGAAGCCATGGGCACGTCCAAGGACTTCCCCTACGTGGCCACCAGCTACCGCCTCACCGAGCACTTCCACTACTGGACCAAGCACGCCCACATCAACGCCGTGCTGCAGCCCGAGCAGTTCGTCGAGATCAGCGAGGCGCTGGCGCAGGAAAAAGGCATCGCCCATGGCAGCCGCGTCAAGGTCTCGTCGCTGCGCGGCGCCATCACGGCCGTGGCCGTGGTCACCAAGCGCATCCCGGTGCTGGAGTGCGACGGGCGCAAGGTGCACACCGTGGGCCTGCCCAACCACTGGGGCTTCATCGGTCAGGCGCGGCCGGGCCATCTGGTCAACACGCTGACGCCGTTCGTGGGCGATGCCAACACGCAGACGCCTGAATACAAGGCGTTCACCGTGAACATCGAGAAGGCCTAAGGAGCGCACATGTCTTCATTGCAATCCCTGGACATCGCCAAGCGCTCGGCCACCACCACGCCCACGCCCGATGCACGCGCGGCCATCCCGCAGGTGGCCAAACTGATCGACGTCTCCAGCTGCATCGGCTGCAAGGCCTGCCAGTCGGCCTGCATGGAGTGGAACGACTTGCGCGACGAGGTGGGCCACAACCACGGCACCTACGACAACCCCAACGACCTCACCCCGCAGTCCTGGACGGTGATGCGGTTTTCGGAGGTGGAAGTCACCGAGGGCCGGCTGGAGTGGCTGATCCGCAAAGACGGCTGCATGCACTGCGAAGACCCGGGCTGCCTCAAGGCCTGCCCTTCGCCGGGCGCCATCGTCAAGTACACCAACGGCATCGTGGACTTCATCAGCGAGCACTGCATCGGCTGTGGCTACTGCGTCAAGGGCTGCCCGTTCGACGTGCCGCGCATCAGCGAGAAAGACCACAAGGCCTACAAATGCTCGCTGTGCGCCGACCGCGTGGCGGTGGGCCAGGAGCCGGCTTGCGCCAAGGCCTGCCCCACCGGCGCCATCCGTTTCGGCAGCAAGGAGGACATGCTGGACTACGGCGCCGGCCGCGTGGCCGAGTTGCAGACCCGGGGCTACGACAAGGCCGCCGTCTACGACCCCCAGGGCGTGGGCGGCACCCACGTGGTCTACGTGCTGCAGCACGGCGACAAGCCCGAGCTGTACGCCGGGCTGGCCGCCGCGCCGCGCATCAGCCCGCTGGTGGGGCTGTGGAAGGGCGCCGCCAAGCCCCTGGCCCTGGCGGCCATGGTGGGCGCGGCCGTGGTCGGCTTCTTCCACCACATGAAGCAAGGCCCCCTGGAAGTGCCCGAGGAGGATGAAGCATGAGCACGCGATACATCCAGCGCTACACCGACAACCAGCGCATCAACCACTGGCTGGTGGTGTTGCTGTTCGGCCTGGCGGGTTTTTCGGGGCTGGCGCTGTTTCACCCCAGCCTGTTCTTCCTCACCCAGCTCTTTGGTGGGCCGCAGTGGACGCGCATCCTGCATCCGTATCTGGGCATTGGCGTCGTCTTGCTGTTCCTGTTGATGTTCGTGGCCTTGCGGGGCGCCAACCTCTGGCGCCGCGAGGACACCGAATGGATCAAGGCCGCGCCCGAGCTGGTGTTGCACGGCGATGAATCTGGCATGCCCGCCGTGGGCAAGTACAACGCCGGGCAGAAGCTGGTGTTCTGGAGCATGAGCATCTGCCTGACGGTGCTGCTGCTCACTGGCGTGCTGTTCTGGCAGGCCTGGTTCGCCAACAGCGTGCCCATCGGCTTGCAGCGCGTGGCCGTCGTGCTGCATGCGCTGGCGGCCTTCGTCATGTCGCTGACGGCGGTGGTGCACATCTACGCCGCCATCTGGGTCAAGGGCACGCTGCGCGCCATGACCCAGGGCTCGGTCAGCAGCGGTTGGGCCAAGCACCACCACCTGCTGTGGTGGCGCGAAAAGGTGGGGCGGCCGGAGTAGGGGCTTGGGCGGGTACGATCCATCGGCGTGCCCCCAGACCTCTTGCCCGCCATGACCCACCCCCCGACCACCCGCCTGCGCACCCCAGAAGAAATCGCCCTGAATGCCGGCGCCGACTGGCCCCGGCTGCGGCTGCCCGACCCCGACGTTTTCGCTGAGCGCGCGCTGCGGCTGCGGCAGTTGGCGGCGGGTCACGCCCTGCGCGACTACCTGCTGCTGCTGGCCGTGGTGGCCGAGGCCCAGCACGCGCGCCTGGCCACCTACCCCGGCGTGCCCCTGCCCACGCCGGCCCAGGCCGATGCCGCCGCCCACGCCGGTGCGCCGCTGCTGGCCACCACCACCTGGCCGCGCGATGCCGCCTGGCGCAGCCAGCTGCGCGGGCTGCTGGGCGAAGTGCTGGCGAACCTGCCCGCCGACAGCCCGGCCCGGGCGGGCGTGCAGGCCGTGCAAGCCCTGCCCGATGCCGACCTGGAGCAGCAGGCCGACCGCCTGCTGGCCGGGCGCACGCAAGGCCTGGATCTGGCCGGGGCGCCGCTGATTGCGGCCGGCCTGCAACTGCATTGGACGCATCTGGTGCGCGCCAGTGCCGGCGCGCTGACGCAGCCCTTCGGCATGCCGGATGACGCCACCCGCTGCCCCTGCTGCGGCAGCCCGCCGGCCGCCAGCATCGTGCGCATCGGCGGCGCGGTGGATGGCCACCGCTACCTGCATTGCACGCTGTGCAGCGCGCAGTGGCATCTGGTGCGCGTCAAGTGCGCGCACTGCCTGGGCACCAGCGGCATCCAGTACCAGGCCTTGCAGGCCGTGGACGCAAAGGCCAGCCCGCAGCGCGCCCCCGTGCAGGCCGAAACCTGCGACACCTGCGGCCACTACCTGAAGATTCTGCACATGACGGCCGACCCGCAGGTGGAGCCGCTGGCCGACGACCTGGCCACGCTGACGCTGGACCTGCTGGTGGGCGAGGCCGGCTATGCCCCCGCCGGCCACAACCTGTTGCTGCTGTTCGGCGAAGAAGACGCGGCGCCATGACCGCGCCGCCTTCGCCATCCGTGGTTCACGGTGCGCCGGCCCAGCCCCAGGACTTGCCTGCCACCGATCGCCTGTTGCGCCATGCCGCCGTGCAGCCGCTGCTGGCTGACCATGGCCACACCTTGGTGGCCGATGAGGCGCGCGTGCTGCTGGCCGCGTGCCGGGCCGAGGCCGTGGCGGGCACGCTGGACCGCGCGCAGGCCGCGTCCGATGCGCTGGCCCAGGCCCTGGCCGCGCGCATCGCCGCGCGGCTGGCGCCGCGCATGCGGCCGGTGCTCAACCTGACCGGCACCGTCATCCACACCAACCTGGGCCGCGCCGTGCTGGCCGACGTGGCGCTGGATCACGTGGCAGCCACCTTGCGCGGCCCCAACAACCTGGAGTACGACCTGACCACGGGCGGGCGCGGCGACCGTGACAGCCTGGTCGAAGACCTGCTGTGCACGCTCACTGGCGCCGAGGCCGCCACCGTGGTCAACAACAACGCGGCCGCCGTCGTGCTGACGCTGGCGGCGCTGGCCGGCGGGCGCGAGGCCATCGTCTCGCGCGGCGAGCTGGTCGAGATCGGCGGCGCCTTCCGCATGCCCGACGTGATGGCTGCGGCCGGCGCGCACATGGTCGAGGTCGGCACCACCAACCGCACCCACGCCCAGGACTACGCGCGCGCCATCACCGAGCGCACGGCGGTGCTGCTCAAGGTGCACACCAGCAACTACGCCGTGCAGGGTTTCACCGCCGCCGTGGACGAAGAGGCGCTGGCCCCCATCGCCCATGCGCATGGCCTGGCGCTGGTCACCGACCTGGGCAGCGGCGCGCTGGTGGACATGAGCCGCTGGGGCCTGCCGCGCGAGCCCCTGCCGCAAGACATGCTGGGCGCCGGCTGCGACGTCGTCACCTTCAGCGGCGACAAGCTGCTGGGCGGCCCGCAGGCCGGCCTCATCGTCGGCCGCCAGGACGCCATTGCGCGCATCCGCCGCCATCCGCTCAAGCGCGCGCTGCGGCTGAGCAAGCTGCCGCTGGCTGCGCTCGAAGCCACGCTGCGCCTCTACCTGCAACCCGAGCGGCTGACGCAGGCGCTGCCCACGCTGCGCCTGCTGACGCGCCCGCTGGCCGACATCGAGGCCGTGGCCCGCACCGTGCAGCCCGTGCTGCAGGCCGCGCTGGGTGAGGGCTGGCGGGTGGTGCCGGTGGCACTGCAAAGCCAGATCGGCTCGGGCTCGCTGCCCATCGACCGCCTGCCTTCGGCGGGCCTGGCCATCGCGCCGCAAACGCCCCGCAAAGGGCGGGCGCTGGACGCGCTGGCGGCCGCGCTGCGCGCGCTGCCCGTGCCGGTGATCGGCCGCGTGGCCGACGACCGCCTGCTGCTGGACCTGCGTGGCCTGGAGGACGCGCACGCACTGACCAGCCAGTTGCACGCCCTGGTCGTCGCCCCATGATCGTCGGCACCGCAGGCCACATCGACCACGGCAAGACCACGCTGGTGCGTGCGCTCACCGGCGTGGACACCGACCGGCTGGCCGAAGAAAAGCGGCGCGGCATCAGCATCGAGCTGGGCTACGCCTTCATGGCCGGCCCCGACGGCACGCGCATCGGCTTTGTGGATGTGCCCGGTCACGAGCGGTTGGTGCACACCATGCTGGCCGGCGCCACCGGGCTGGATCTGGCGCTGCTGCTGGTGGCGGCCGACGATGGTGTGATGCCGCAGACGCGCGAGCACCTGGCCGCACTGGTGTTGCTGGGCCTGCCGCGGGCCATCGTGGCCTTGACCAAGACCGACCGCGTCAGCCCCGAACGCCTGGTCGAGGTGCAGGCCCAGGTGCAGGTGCTGCTGGCGGACACGCCGCTGGCCGGCTCGCCCATGGTGCCGGTGTCGGCCACCACTGGCGTGGGGCTGGACGCGCTGCGGGCGCGGCTGCTTGATGCCGCCCGCAGCCCCACGGTGCGTCCGCTGGGCGCGGCCTTCCGCCTGGCCATCGATCGCGCCTTCGCATTGCCCGGGGCCGGCACCGTGGTCACCGGCAGCGTGCATGCCGGGCGCGTGCAGGTGGGCGATGAGTTGGTGCTGGTGCCGGGCGGCAGCCGCGTGCGCGTGCGCAGCGTCCATGCCCAGAACCAGGCCACCGAGGCCGCGGAGGCCGGGCAACGCGCCGCACTGGCGCTGGTGGGCGTGGCGCACGACGCGGTCGCGCGCGGGCAATGGGTGGTGGCGCCCGAGGCCGCGCTGCACACCGACCGGCTCGACGCCTGGCTCACCGTCTGGCCCGGCGAGGCCCGCCCGCTGCGCTCGGGCGCCCCCGTGCACGTGCACCTGGGCGCGGCGGCCGTCATGGCCAGCGTGGCCGTGCTGGAGGCGGGCGACGCGCTGGCACCCGGCGCCAGCGGCTGGGTGCAGTTGGTGCTGCGCCAGCCCATGGGCGCCTGGGCCGGCGACCGCGTGGTGCTGCGCGACGCCGCCGCCAGCCGCATGGTGGCCGGCGGCGTGGTGCACGACCCGCATGCGCCCGCACGCTACCGCCGCACGCCGCAGCGGCTGAGCCAGCTGGCGGCGCTGGCACTGCCCACGCCGGCGGCGCGACTGGCCGCGCTGCTGGACGCGTCACCCAACGGCCTGGACGCTGCGCGCCTGGGCGCAGCCCACGGGGCGGCGCTGGCGCCGCCGCCCGATGCACTGGCCCAGGACGGCTGGCTGCTGGCCGCCCGCCATGCCGATGCGGCTGCAGCGCTGGTGCTGGCCACGCTGGCGGCCCACCACGCCCGCCAGCCCGACGAGCCCGGCCCCGATGCCGCCCGGCTGCGGCGGCTGGCCTTGCCCCGGTTGGCGGCGCCGCTGTGGCCGGCGCTGCTGGCCGGCTTGCGCGGCGCGGGCCAGGTGATGGTGGCTGGTGCCTTCGTGCAACTGCCTGCCCATGCGGTGGCCTTGTCGGCGGCCGAGCGGCGGCTGGCACAGCAGGTGGCGGCGTCGCTGGCCACCGCTGGCTTCGAGGGCGCCTGGGTGCGCGACCTGGCCCGCGACGCCGGCCAGCCCGAGGCGCTGACCCGCCTGACGCTGGCCCGGCTGGCGCAGCGCGGCGAGTTGCACCAGATCGTCAAAGACCTTTACCTGCCGCCGGCCACCCTGCAACGCCTGGTCGCCTTGGCCCGCGATGTGGCGGCGTCACAAGGCGGCGCGCTCACGGCGGCGCGGTTTCGCGACGCCACCGGGCTGGGCCGCAAGCGGGCCATTCAGGTGCTGGAGTACTTCGACCGCGTGGGGCTGACGCGCCGCGTGGGCGACGCGCATCGGCTGCGCCCGCAGGCTGGCCTGTTACTCGGCTAGAGTCGGCGCTTTTCTTTTTTGCCTTTGCAGTGGAGGGGCAACGGTCCTGGTGGGCCGGCCGGGCTTCAAACCCGGTGGGTGGCGCCACGCGCCGCCGGGTGGGTTCGACTCCCATGCCCCTCCGCCCTCGCCAGGGCTGACAGGACGGATGCATGGCGCTTTTGAACCCCCTGCAGGTGCGACCCGCATGAACCCCTCCAGCTGGATGCCGCCCGTGGCCTGGAGCCTTTCTCACGCCCAGACGGTGATCGAGGCGGCGGCCACCGTGGCCTTTGCCGCCTCGGGCCTGCTGGAGGCGGCGCGCAAGCGGCTGGACGTGGTGGGCGTGTGCGTGGTGGCCGGTCTGGCCGCGTTTGGCGGCGGCACGCTGCGCGACGTGCTGCTGGACCGGCGGCCGTTCTTCTGGGTGGCGCACGCCAACTGGTTGTGGGTGCTGCTGGTGGCCTGTGTGGCGGCCATGTGGCTGCTGCGCGCCCGCCACGTGCCCATCACCCAGCGCGCCATGCAATGGCCCGATGCGCTGGGCCTGGGCCTGTTCAGTGCCAGCGGCACCCAGATCGCGCTGCAAATGAGCCTGCCGCCGCTGGTGGCGGTGCTGATGGGTGTGGTCACGGCGGTGTGCGGCGGCATGCTGCGCGACATCGTCATCAACGAGATTCCCACCGCGCTCTACGACCGGCGCCCCTATGCCGTCTGTGCGTTCGCCGGTGGCTGGGTGCTGGTGGGCCTCAACCACCTGCGCATGGACGATGCCTGGGCGCTGCCGCTGGCGGCGGCCACAGCCACGCTGCTGCGGGTGGCCGGCATGCTGACCGAGGTGAGGCTGCCAAGCTGGCGCGAGGACTTGTAGCGGCCCACCGCGCTCAGGCGCCGGTGGCCACCGGGCGCGCCGGGTCGGCCGACCACTCGCTCCACGAGCCGGGGTAGAGCGCCGCGCCAGGCAGGCCGGCAATGGCCATGGCCAGCAGGTTGTGGCAGGCCGTCACGCCCGAGCCGCATTGGTGCACCTGCTTTGCCGGTTCACCCAGCGCGGCGAAGGCGGCGCGCAATTCGGCCGCCGGCTTGAAGCGGCTGTCGGCCTGCAGGTTGTCTTTGTAGAAGCGGTTGACGGCACCGGGGATGTGGCCGGCGCGGCTGTCCAGTGGCTCGGTCTCGCCGCGGTAGCGCTCGCCCGCACGGGCATCCACCACGGTGTAGCCCGCCAGCGCATCGGCCTGCCGTGTGGGCATGGCCGGTTGCGGCTGCGCGGGGTAGGGCAGGGCGCCCTCGCGCAGCGGCGGCACTTCGGTGGTGAGCGCACCGCCTGCGGCCAGCCAGGCGGGCAGGCCGCCGTCCAGCACGGCCACGGCCTCGTGGCCCAGCCAGCGCAGCAGCCACCAGGCGCGTGCGGCATACATGCCGCCGTCGGCGTCGTAGGCCACCACGCGGCTGGTGGGGGTGATGCCCCAGGCGGCCACGCGCTGCGCGAAAGCGGTGCGATCGGGCAGCGGGTGGCGCCCGCCCACGCGCGGGCCAGCCGGGTGTTTGGGGCCGCTCAAATCCTGCTCCAGATGGGCGTAGTGGGCGCCCGGCACATGGCCCTCGGCATAGGCGCGTGCGCCCGCGCCCGGGTCGATCAGGTTGTAGCGGCAATCCAGCCAGACGATGGCCGGGTCTTGCCCTGCAGCGGCGGTGGTGATCAGCGGGGTGTTCATGTGGCAACTGTCGCATGGCGCAGCCGGGTGGCCCACAGGCCGGCGACGACGATGAGGCCGATGCCCGCCAGGCTGGGCGCCGACAGCCGCTCGCCAAACAGCGCGAGGCCAAAGCCGAACGAGAACGCAATGCCCAGGTAGTTGAGGCTGGCGTTGGCCAGCGGCTGACCGATGGCGTAGGCGCGCGTCATCATCATCTGCGCCGCCGTGGCCAGCACGCCGGTGCCGATGAGCGCCGCCAGGCCGCCAGGCGTGTGGCTTTGAAAGCCATGGCCCAGCGTCAGCAGCACGCCCACCACGGCACTGGCCAGCGAGAAGTAAAAGACCACGCGGTACTCGGGCTCGCCCGCCCGGCCCAGCGCACCGACTTGCAGATAGGCCAGCGCCGCCAGCATGCCCGAGGCCAGGCCGGCGCCGGCGGCCAGGTACTGGCTGGCCACAAAGCTGGGTCGCAGCACCAGCGTGACGCCGGCAAAGCCCAGCAGCACGGCGCCCACCAGCGCCGGATGCACTTTTGGCGCGCGACCGGCCCAGGCGGCCAGCACCAGGAATGCCGCCATCCAGACCGAGGACATGTAGTTCAGCGTGACCGCCGTGGCCAGTGGCAGGTGTGCCATGGCGAAAAACCACAGCACCAGCGCCGCCACACCGGCCACGCCGCGCCCCAGGTGCATCAGCGGCACGGTGGTGCGCAGGCTGCCGCCGCGCCACAGCGTGAGGGCGGCGATGACGATGAAGCCGACCATGCCCCGGTAAAAGACGATCTCGCCCGTGCCATAGCGCGCCGACGCCAGCTTGACGCAGGCGGCCATGGCGGCAAACAGCAAGGTGGCACCCACCATCAGCCAGGCGGCATGGTGGCGAACACGGGCAAGACGGGCCAGCGGCATGGGGCCAATGTGCAAGCGGCCACCGGAATCGGTGGCCGCTGAGGGTTGAGGGTCAGATGGTGGGGGTCAGACCGGCGGCGTCCACAGGGGGCTCGAATCGACCCAGGTGACGTAATAGCCGCCGTCATAGCCTTCGACTTTGCTGTACACCAGTACAAAGGTCTTGTTGCCCACCTCAGCCAGTTTGCGCCAGGTGCGATAGACGTAGACCGTACAGACTTGGTCCGGCGGGCAAGTGCCCGCGATGCTGTTATCAGGCAGCCGGTAGGTGGTCATGGCGATCTCGCCGTTGGCGGTGACCTGCCAGCTCACGGGGCGGCCCATTCGCGGCGTTTCGCCCAGATTGACGTTGAAGAAGCCGCCACTGCGGTCCGCATTGAGCGCCATGCCTTGGTGCAGGTAAGACACGAGATTGCCGGGCAGCGCATACAGCCACTGTTGCGCCGCAGTGGCGGCGGTAAATGCAGCGCCAGCGGTCTGTTTGACGACCATGCAGTCGCACTGTGTGGTGGTGGAGGCGGCGGCACCACCGACGCCAGGGCTGGTCAGGCGGATCAGCCAACGCTCTTCGCCGTCTGCGTCACGCGAGAGCCGGGAGAGAGTCTGCACTTCGCCGGTGGCATAGGTCAGCGTCAGCGCGGTATCGGTGCGGGCCCAGGTCAACGCGATCTGCGTGCGCTGCAGGCTACCGGTGCCATTGGCGTTCAGCACCAGGGTGTCGGCGTCGAACTTGCCGCCATTGGCGGCGGGCGGCGTCCACACGCCCGCGTAGGCGCCGCTGGTCAGCTCGGCCGCAGTGGGGGCCAACAGCGACGCCATGCTCTGGTAGCTGGACGCATACCAGGCGGGGGGCAGTGCCAGGCCAACGCCATCCACGCCGGTGAACTGCCAGGCGGTCACGCCAGAGGTCTCCGAACCCACGTTGCGACGGGCCTTCAATGCCGTGACGCTGGCGTTTATGAAACCTCCATAACCAGTTGGCACGGACAGGGTCTGCGGGGCGGCGAAGGTCAGCGTCAGCAGGCCATCACTCACCGCCCAGCGGGCGGGCATGCTGTCGTCAAGCAGGGCAGTGCCGTCCGTGCGCAGCGTCCACAGCATGGGCGACCGCTGTTGGCCATCGCGCAGTGTGTAGACGGTAAGGCTGCTCTGTGTGGGCTCTGCGTTAAAAGGTACGGTTTGCGAGGCGTCGATCTTGACGGCGGCGATATCCGCGTCCAGCGCGTTGGCACGGGTCACCAGCTGGGCCGCCACCAAGTTGGTATAGGCTGTTTGGTTGCTCACCAGCGCCGCCGTGTCGGTGATGCCGGCCGGCAATGCCACCGTGCCGGCCATGATCTGGCGGATGGTGGCGGCGCGCTGCATCAGCGTGTTGCCTTCCACCAGCACGTTGGCCGCATTCAGCGCCGCCTGGGTGGTGGGCTCGGTGCCGCCGTTGGCCAAGGTGGCCAATGCCGTGCGGGCGGTGGAGAGCGATCCCAGCTTGAGCACCGAGTCGAAGCCACTGTCGAGTTGATTGCCCATGTTGGTGGCGCGCGTGGCAAAGGTAGCGACTTCACCCACCAGACTGCGCAGCTTGATGCCAGAGGCGTCGCCGCTACCTTGGGCAGTCAGCGTGATGAACTGGTTGCCAGTCGTGGCCGTGATGGGCAGCGAATAGCTGCCGTCGGCGGCGGCGGTGGTGGTGAAGGTCTGGCTGCCGACCTGGGCCGTGACCACGGGGCTGGCCAAGCCGACAGCGCGGCCGATGAGGGTGATCTGGCCCTGCACGGCAATGCTGACGGTGCCCGTGGCCTGGCCGTTAAAGCGGTCTTTGGCCACGTAGGTGAACTGATCGACCCCGATGTAGCTGGTGTGCGGCCGGTAGACGATTTTGCCGTCCGTGATGGTCACGCTGCCGTTGGTGGGCTGGGTGGTGGAGAACAGTTGCAGGGCGTCGCCGTCGGCATCGGTGTCGTTGGCCAGCACGTCCAGCGTCACGCCGGTGGAGTTCCAGGCGATGGTGGCGCTGTCGGCTCCAGCCACCGGGGCGTGGTTGCTGACGGTGTCGCTGCCGCCGCCGCAGGCGGCCAGCAGCAGGCCGAGGCCGCAGACGGCCAGGGCACGGGAATGCAGGAGGTGGGACATCAGGGGACTCCGATGACGAAGCAGGCAGTTGGGGCGTGCGCGGCACCGAATCGCAAGACTTAAGTGCACGAACGACAAAAAATTACTATACCGTCCCCCAGATGTCACGCCCGGGCCCGGTTCGTGTCATTTGACGCAGATCAATGCGGCCCGAGGTGCAGCGCGCGGCGCACGTGCTTCATGGTCTCGCGGGCCACGCCACGGGCGCGCTCGGTGCCCAGCTCCAGCAGCCATTGCACCTGCTTGGGCTGGGCCAGGTAGGCGTCGGCGCGCGCGCGGATGGGTGCCTGCTCGCGCACGATGGCCTCGATCAGCGGCTGTTTGCAGCTCAGGCAGTCGGCAGCCCCTTCGGTGCAGCGGCGGCCCAGCTCCTGGTGCGTGGCGGCGTCCAGATAGGTGTGCTGCAGCGCGAACACGCCGCACTGCGCGGGCATGCCGGGCGTGGTGGGGGCGGCGCGCACCTTGGTGGTGACCACCTCGGGCGTGTCGCGCATGGCGATGGCGTTGCCGGCGCGGCTGCTCATCTTGCGGCCGTCCAGGCCGGGCAGGTAGCCGGTGTTGGTTACCAGCAGGCGCGGCTCGGTGAGCACCGGCACGCCGGCCTCGCCATGGGCACCGTTGAAATGATGGGCAATGCGCCGCGTCAGCTCGATCAGCGGCTCCTGGTCTTCGGCCACGGGCACGAAGTCGGCGCGGTGGATCAGGATGTCGGCTGCCTGCAGCAGCGGGTAGGCCAGTTGGCCGAAGGTGCCCGCTTCGGCCGCGCCGGGCAACTCGCGCAGCCAGGTCTGAGGGGTCACCATGCCCAGCAGGGTGAACAGCTCGGCATGCTCGGGCAGCCGGCTTTGCAGAAACAAGGTGCTGCGCGCGGGATCGATGCCGGCGGCCAGCCAGTCCACCACCATGTCGTAGATGTGGGCCTCCAGCCGGGGCTCGTCCGATTGCGGGGCGTCGGTCAGCGCATGCCAGTCGGCGACGAAGAAAAAGCAGTCGTGGTCGGGTTGCAGCCGCACCCAGTTCTTGAGCACGCCGTGGTAGTGGCCAAGGTGCAGGGCGCCCATGGGGCGCATGGCAGAGAGAACGCGGGGCGGTTGGGGGCGCATGGGACGGCGAGGCAAAGCGCGCATTTTCGCAGCGCTACCATGCCGGCCATGAAACGCATCGTCATTCTGATTTCCGGTCGCGGCAGCAACATGCAGGCCATCGTCGAGCGCTGCCGCAGCGAGGGCTGGCCGGCCGAAGTGGTGGCGGTGCTGAGCAACCGGCCGGGTGCGGCGGGGCTGGCCTGGGCGGCGCAGCAAGGCGTGGGCACGGGCGCGGTGGACCACAAGGCCTACGCCAGCCGCGAGGCGTTTGACGGCGCGCTGATGCAGGCCATCGACGCCCAGGCGCCCGATCTGGTGGTGCTGGCCGGTTTCATGCGGGTGCTGACGCCGGCCTTTGTGGCGCATTACGCGGGGCGGTTGCTCAATATTCACCCCTCATTGCTGCCGGCCTTCCCGGGCCTGCACACCCACCGCCGCGCGCTGGAGACGGGCTGCAAGGTGGCGGGCGCCACGGTGCATTTCGTGACGGCTGAACTGGACCATGGCCCCATCGTCGCCCAGGCGGCGGTGGCGGTGCGGCCGGACGACGACGAGGACAGTTTGGCCGCGCGCGTGCTGGCGCAGGAGCATGTGATCTACCCGCAGGCCGTGCGCTGGTTCGTCGAAGGCGCGCTGGCGCTGGAGGGCAACCAGGTGCGCCAACGCGGCGGTGCCGAGCAGGCGGTGCTGGCGAGCTGACAGCATGCGCGGCCGTCCAGCGCCTCGATGACCACATGGCGGCGCGCGGGCAGCGGCAGGGTCTGGCCGGGGGCGAGCAGGTGGTCGGCTGCGTCGCCTTCGATGGTGATCCAGACGTGGCCTTGAGTGACGTGCAGCGTGCGCGGCTGAGGCAGTCGCAGCGAGCGCGGGGTGGGCAGGGTCAAGGTGTCGGTCATGGTGGGGCTCCGCAGCACAGGGGGTGCCCCATCGTGGCCGGCCATCGCCCTTGCCGCCAGATCCAGCGGCCGCGTTTGTGCAGCGGTACAGCCGGCGCAGGCGCTGCGTCTGTACTGGCCGGCCAGGGCGCCATCTGTATGCCCACCGCTCCGGGCGATCGATACAGAATCGCCGCATGCCGGGTTCCCGTGACGACACCTTGTTTGGCCGCATCGCCGATGGGCTGGCCCAGGCCATCCGCAGCGGCGCCCTGACCAGCGGCGAGCGCCTGCCCTCGGTGCGCGAGTTGGCGCGCCGCCACGGTGTCAGCCTGTCCACCGCGGTGCAGGCGCTGCGCACGCTGGAAGACGCACGGCTGGTGCAGGCCCGGCCACGTTCGGGCTATTTCGTCGCGCCGCGGCCGCGCGCCCTGCCCAGGCCGGCTGAGTCCTCGCCGCCGCGCGAAAGCCTGCTGGTGGAGCGCAGCACCCTGGCGCAGTTCGTGCTGGCCAAGGAAGCGGATCCGGCCGTCACCTCGTTTGGCCTGGCCTACCCCGGGGCCGATCTGTTCGACCACACGCTGCTGCGCAAGGCCGTGATGCGCGCCGCACAGCGCCAGGGCGCCAGCCTGCTGCACGGCGCACCCGGCATTGGCGTCGAGCCGCTGCGCCGCGCCATTGCCCGCCATCTGCTGCGGCTGGGCTCCACGGTGGCGCCCGAAGGCATCGTCATCACCCACGGCACGCTGGAGGCGGTGACGCTGGCGCTGCGCGCGGTGACGCAGCCGGGCGACGTGGTGGCCGTGGAGTCGCCCAGCTATGCCGGCCTGCTGCACATCCTGGAGCAGTTGGGGCTGCGCGCGCTGGAGATTCCCACCTGCCCCAGTGAAGGCCTTTCGCTGTCGGCGCTGGAGCTGGCGCTGCGCACGCAGCCCGTCAAGGCCTTGCTGTGTGTGCCCACGCTGTCCAACCCCACCGGCGCCTGCATGGCGCAGACGCGCCGCCAACGGCTGGTGCGGCTGCTGAGCACGCACGGGGTGCCGCTGGTGGAGGACGTGGTCTGGAACGACCTGACCGAAACCGATGCCCAGCGTCGCACCGTCCACAGTCACGATGCGGGCGGTGGCACGCTGCTGTGTGGCTCGTTCACCAAGACACTGGCGCCGGGCCTGCGGCTGGGCTTTGTCGCCACCGGGCGCTGGCATGCGCGCATCCAGGGCATGAAGCTCGCCACCTCGGGTGGGCAGACGGCGGTGATGGAGTACGCGCTGGCCGACTTGCTGGCCCAGCGCGGCCTGGAGGCCCATTACCGCCGCCTGCGTCAGCGCATCGGCGCGCGGATGGACGAGACGCGCGAATTGATCGCGCGCCATTTCCCGGCTGGCACGCGGGTGACCGACCCCGCCGGGGGCTACCTGCTGTGGCTGGAGTTGCCGGGCCAGGTGGACACGCTGGCGCTGCTGCGCCATAGCCTGGCCGAGGGCATCTGCTTTGCGCCCGGCGCCATGTTCAGCGCCAGCGATCGCTTCGACCACTGCCTGCGGCTGGCCGTGGGCGCCAACTGGGATACGCGCCGCCGCGCCGCGCTGGCGCGCATCGGGGCGCTGGCGACGCGGATGGGGTCAGGCTGACAGCAGCTTCCAGAACGCCGCATCCTGCGCCGTGGCAAAGTTGATGCGCATCAGCGAGCCGGCGCGGCGGGTGGGCGAGAAAAGGGCGCCGGGTGCGGTCAGCCAGCCGGCATCGTGGGCGGCCAGGGCGAATGCCTCGCTGTCGCGGCCGATGTCCACCCAGCCGAACAGCCCTTGCGGCGGTGCAACCAGGCGCGCGCCCGCGTCCTCGGCCAGCCGCACCGTGCGCTCGCGGGCGGCGGCCAGCCGCTCGTTGACCCGCTCGATGTGCCGCGCCAGCGCCCGCTCGGCCAGGCAATGGGCCAGCAGGCGCTCGGTCAGCGGGCTGGTGGTCAGGGTGGACAGCAGCTTGTGCTCGGTCAGCCGCGCCACCACCGCCGGCGCGGCGGCCAGCCAGCCCACGCGCCAGGCGGGCGTCAACACCTTGGAGAAACTGCCCACATGGATGGTGCGGGCCAGGCCGTCCAGGCTGCTCATGCGCGGCGCATGCGCCGGCGCGAAGGCGGCGTAGCAATCGTCCTCGACGACGAAAAAGTCGTGCCGCGCCGCCAGTTGCAACACCTGGTGCGCGGCCGTCGCCGTCAGGCAGGCCCCGGTGGGGTTGTGCAGCACCGAGACGGTGACGTAGGCGCGTGGTGCATGGGCTTGGGCCAGGCGCTGCATCACGGCCAGGTCGGGCCCGTCCACGCCGCGCGGCACCGGCAGCAGGCGCATACCCGCCTGCGTCAGCCGGGCGTACTCGATGGACCAGCCGGGGTCATCGACCAGCACCGTGTCGCCTGGCCGCAGCAGGCAGCGGGTGACGAGATCCAGCGCGTGCGTGGCGCCAGTGGTGGTCAGGATCTGTGCCGGCGTGGCGCGGATGCCATGGCCGGCCAGCCGCTCGGCCAGCCGCTCGCGCAGCAGCGTGTCGCCAGCCGGCTCGCCATAGTGTCGCAGCACCTCGTCCGCGCCCTCGCGCAGCACGCGACGCAGCGCGGTGCGCAGCACCTCGCTGTCCAGCCAGTCGGGCGGCAGCGTGCCCTGACCCGGCGCGCGGCGGTGGCGCGCCTCGAACATGCCGCGCATCAGCGCCGTGGCGCTGGCGGGTGGGTGGCTGGGCGGCGGCTCAGCCGCCCGGGCACGGCCGGGCGCAGGTTCGCGCACGTAAAAGCCGCGCTGGGCCCGGGCTTCCACGCAGCCCCAGGCCACCAGTTGGTCGTAAGCCGCGACCACGGTGCCCGGATTGATGCCATGCTGCGCGGCCGCCGCGCGCACCGACGGCAGTCGCGCACCCGGCAACGCCACGCGCTGGCGGATGCGTTCGGCCCAGTGCTGAGCCAGTTGGGTGTGCAGCGCCTCGGCTGCACCCTTGAGCAGTTGGGGTGTGTCGCTCATCAAGGTGATACAGATCAAGCGGTGTGCCGGTTATCTGTATTGGTTGTGTGCTGGTTCCGCATCCTACAGTCCTGGGCATGACCGCACAAGCCGCCACCCTGCCCAGCGCACGCGACGAGAACGTCGGCATGGCGCTGGGCCTCGCCGCCGTCATGCTGTTCGCATTGACGATTCCGATGACGCGCATGGCATCGCTGGCGCTGCCGCCGGTGTTCGTGGGGGCGGGTCGCGCGGCGCTGTCGGGCCTGCTGGCGGCGGGCTATCTGTGGGCCGTGGGCGCGCGCTGGCCGCGCGGCGGCGAATGGGGGCTGATTGCCTGGATGGCGCTGGGCGGCGTCTTCGGCTGGACGGGGCTGATGGCCATTGCGGTGCGCTATGTGGATGCCGTCCATGCCTCGGTGGTCAGCGGCATCATCCCGTTGGCCACGGCGCTGCTGGCGGCGGTGTGGGCGGGGCAGCGGCCCAGCCGGGGCTTCTGGGCCTGCGCGGCGGGGGCGGCGCTGGTGGTGGTGGGGTATGCACTGCTGCGCAGCGGGGGGCGGTTGCATGCGGCCGATGCGCTGCTGCTGGCGGCCGTGCTGCTGTGTGCGCTGGGCTACGTGGCGGGTGCACGGCTGGCGCGCACCATGCCGGCGGCGCAAGTGGGCTCGTGGGTGTTGGCGCTGTGCCTGCCCGTCTCGCTGCCGCTGGCGGCCTACACCTGGCCCCAGGCGCCGGCGCCGTGGTCGGCCTGGGGCGCGTGGCTGTACGTGTCCATCGTGTCGGCGTGGCTGGGCATGTTTGTCTGGTACCGCGCGTTGGCGTTGGGCGGCGCGGTGCGGGTCTCGCAGACGCAGGCGGTGCAGCCGTTTGCCTCCATGCTGCTGGCGGCCTTGTTGCTGGGCGAGCGCCTCGACGCGCTGACGCTGGCCTGCGGCGTGGCGGTGGTGGGGCTGGTGGTGCTGGGGCGGCGCATGCCTGTTCGACAATCTCTTCACCCCGACTCCACAGCGAGACCTGCCCCATGAGCACGCCCTGGCATCTGGCGCAACGCGCCGCGCGCATGAACCCTTCGGTGATCCGCGAGATCCTCAAGGTGGCCGAGAAGCCGGGGCTGCTGTCCATGGCCGGCGGCCTGCCTTCGGCCGACACGTTTCCGGTCGAGGAGCTCAAGGCGGCCTGTGACCGGGTGCTGACCGATGCACCGGCCGAGGCCTTGCAGTACGCGGCCAGCGAGGGCTATGCACCGCTGCGCGAATGGGTGTGTCAGCGCGTGGCGCGGCTGGGCATCCGGGCCACACCCGACCAGGTGCTGGTCACCAGCGGCTCGCAGCAGGGGCTGGATCTGATGGGCAAGGTCATGATCGACGCGGGCGCACCGGTGGCCGTGGAAACCCCCACTTACCTGGGGGCGCTACAGGCCTTCACGCCGTATGAGCCGCGCTACGTGAGCCTGGCCGGCGACGAGGAAGGCGTGCGCGCCGAGGCCATTGCCGAGCTGCCCCGCACGGCGCCGGGCACCCGCCTGGCCTACCTGCTGCCCAACTACCAGAATCCCACCGGCCGCCTGATGGGCCTGGCGCGCCGCCAGGCCGTGATGGCCGCCGCGCAGCAGGCCGGCGTGCCGGTGATCGAGGACAACCCCTACGGCGACCTCTGGTACGACGCCGAGCCGCTGCCGTCACTGGCGTCGCTGTGGCCGGACGGCACGGTCTACCTGGGCTCGTTCTCCAAAATCCTCACGCCGGGCTTCCGGCTGGGCTTCATCGTGGCGCCCAAGGTGCTGTACCCCAAGCTGTTGCAGGCCAAGCAGGCGGCCGATCTGCACACGCCGGGCTTCAACCAGCGGGTGGTGCACGAGGTCATCCGCAATGGCTTTCTGGATGCCCACATCCCGCGCATCCGCGCCCGCTACAAGGCCAACCGCGATGCCATGGCGGCGGCGCTGCGCCAGCACCTGCCGGCCGGCAGCCAGTGGCAGGTGCCGCAGGGCGGCATGTTCTTCTGGGTCCGCCTGCCCGAGGGGCTGGATGCCATCGCGCTGCTGGAGCCGGCCGTGGCGGCCGGCATGGCCTACGTGCCCGGCACGCCGTTCTACGCAGGCGAGCCCGATGCGCGCACGCTGCGGCTGTCGTTCGTCACGCTGACGCCTGCACAGATCGAACAGGGCGTGGCCACGCTGGGACGGGTGTTGCGCGAGGCGCAGGGGTGAGGTGAAACCTGCGCCCTCACCACAGCGACGCTGCGGCCCGCGCGGGCCAATCCGCGTCGTAGCGCGCACCGTCGATGCGGGCGCCCGACAGCCGCTCCAGCACCTGCCCGGGTGTGGGCACTTCGCCGGGCGGGACGTGGTGCGCGGCGTCCCACAGCCGGGCTCGCACGATGGCCCGCGCGCATTGGAAGTAGGTCTGCTCAATGTGGATCAGCAGCACGGTGCGCGGCAGGTGGCCGTCCACGGCGAACGAGGCCCGCAGCGCGGCGTCGTCGGTGATGGCCGCCCGGCCATTGACGCGAAACGTGGTGCCGCTGCCGGGGATCAAGAACAGCAGCGCTACTTGGGGGTTGCGCACGATGTTGCGCAGGCTGTCGATGCGGTGGTTGCCCTTGCGGTCGGGCAATGCCAGCGTGCGCTCGTCCAGCACGCGCACAAAGCCGGGCGCATCGCCGCGCGGGCTGCAGTCCAGCCCTTCGGGGCCATTGGTGGCCAGCGCGACGAAGGGCGACAGCTCGATGTAGCGCCGGTATTCGGGAATCAGCCGGTCCAGTTCTTTGACGGTAGACGCTTCGGTGGGCGCCGGCTGGTAGAGCGCTTCAAGCGCATCGAGTGACGTGATGGTGTGCATGGCAATGGGCGTGCGACGACCACCTCACCATAGCAGGGGCGCCGCGCGCCCGTTGATTTGACAGAGGTTTGCATGGATGCCACCCAAGAGCTGTTTCGCGATGACGCCACGCTGCGCGCCTGCCAGGCCCGCATCGTCGCCACCACGCCGGAGGCCGTGATCCTGGATTGCACCGTGTTCTACCCGCAAGGGGGCGGGCAGGCCGGGGATGCGGGCGAGATCGAACTGGCCGATGGCCTGCGGCTGGCCGTCGTGGACACGCGCAAGGGCAAAGACGCGCAGGCCGGCGCCATCCTGCATCTCGTCGCGCCGGCGCAGCAGGCGCTGCTGGCCGGCCTTGCATTGGGGGCGCCGGTCACGGCCCGCATCGATGCCGCCCGGCGCGACGCCCACCGACGCTTCCACACGGCCACCCATTTGCTGTGCGCGCTGGTGCCGCATCCGGTGGACGGCTGCTCCATCACCGCCGGCTATGCCCGGCTGGACTTCCACATGACCGACTTGCTGGACAAGGACATGCTGACGGCCGGCCTGACCCGCCTCGTTGCCGAGGCCCGGCCGGTCACCACGCGTTGGATCAGCGACGCCGAGCTCGACGCCAACCCGCAACTGGTGCGCAGCATGAGCGTGCAGCCGCCGCGCGGCTCGGGCCGGGTGCGGCTGGTCGAAGTGGCCGGGGTGGACTTGCAGCCCTGCGGGGGCACCCACGTGGCCAACACGGCCGAGATCGGTGCGGTGGTGGTGACCAAGATCGAGAAGAAGAGCGCGCAGACGCGGCGCGTGGTGCTGGGGCTGGCGGGCTGAAGTCAGTTGCCCGCGAGCAGCGACGCGCCGATGTTGATGGCAAACGCCAGGATGGTGGCGTTGATGGCGAAGGCCAGCACCGCATGCAGCAACGCCAGCCGGCGCATGGCTGGGGTGGTGATGGCCACGTCCGAGGTCTGCGCGGCCACCGAGAGCGTCATCGAAAAGTAAAAGATGTCGCCGTAGCGCGGCGCAAACGCGGGGTCGTCGTCGGGGAAGCGCAGGCCGGCCGGTGGCTCGCGGTGGTAGTAGCGGCTGGCGTAGGAAAAGGTGAACACCACGGGCAGCAGCAGCCAGCCGCCCACCAGCGTGCCCGCGGCCAGGGTCACCGGCAGCCAGCCACCGTGGCCGCGGGCCAGCTCCAGCACGATGGCCACGATGCTGGCCACCGTGGCCGCAATCATCAGGGTGAGCACCATGGCCGCGCCTGGCGCGTGGGCCACAGCCAGGCGGCGCACGCGGTGCACGTCGGCACGGTGCATCAGCCGCCACGCCAGCAGCAGATACAGCCACAGCCCCAGGTTCCAGCCCAGCAGCAGCGCCTGCGTCACCGGCAGGTAGGGCAGCAGCAGGGCGCCCACCCCCAGGCCGAGCGCAAAGGCGGCGACCAGGCGGATCCGCGCCTGCACCTGCCGCCACCCCGATTGCAGCCACCGATAATCCATGCATGCATCCTAATGCCCTGCTGGACCTGACCACCGACCTGCTGCGCCAGGTTCTGACTTTTGCCGCGCCGGCCGACGCCACCGTGTCGGCCTTTTTCCGCCAACACAAGAATCTGGGCGTACGCGAGCGCCATGCACTGGCCGAGACCACCTATGCCGTGCTGCGCGAGCGGCTGGCGCTGGCCCATCTGGCGCAAAGCGGCAGCGGTGCGCTGGAGCGGCGGCTGGCCGCGCTGGCCTGGCAGGGGCAGCCGCAACTGCTGCGCGGTGCACTGGGGCCGCGCGAACACCAGTGGCTGCAAGAGGTGAAGGCGATTGACCGCGCGGGCCTGCCCGACAAACTGCGCCACAACCTGCCCGATTGGCTGGCCGCCGCGCTGCAGCGCGAGTACGGCGAGGCGTTCTGGCCGCTGGTGACGGCGCTGAACGCACCGGCGCCACTGGACTTGCGCGTCAACGCCCTCAAAACCAAGCGCGAGGCCGCCCGGGCCGAGCTGACGGCGGCCGGGGTGGCGGTGGCCGACACCCCGCATTCGCCCTGGGGGCTGCGGGTGGAGGGCAAACCGGCGCTGCACAAGCTGCCGCTGTTCACGCGCGGCGAGGTGGAGGTGCAAGACGAGGGCAGCCAGTTGCTGGCCGCGCTGGTGGGCGCCAAGCGCGGCGAGATGGTGACCGACTTCTGTGCCGGTGCTGGCGGCAAGACGCTGGCGCTGGGCGCGGCCATGCGCGGCACCGGCCGCATCTACGCCATGGACGTCTCCGGCCACCGCCTGGCCAAGCTCAAGCCCAGGCTGGCGCGCAGTGGCCTGCAAAACGTCTACACCGTGCAGATCGCGCATGAGCGCGATGAGCGCATCAAGCGCCTGGCCGGCAAGATGGACAGGGTGCTGGTCGATGCGCCGTGTTCGGGCCTGGGCACGCTGCGCCGCAATCCCGACCTGAAGTGGCGCCAGTCGCCCAAGGCCGTGGAGGAGTTGGTGGCCAAGCAGGCGGCCATCCTGGCCAGCGCGGCGCGGCTGGTCAAGCCGGGCGGGCGGCTGGTCTATGCCACGTGCAGCCTGCTGCGGGCCGAGAACCAGGACCAGGCCGAGGCCTTCAGCGCCGCCCACCCCGAGTTCACGCTGCTGCCGGCGGCCGAGGCCCTGGCCGCCGCCCAGGTGGCGGCGCCCGAGGCGCTGGTGCAGGGCGACCATCTGGTGTTGCTGCCGTATGCCCATGGAAGCGACGGCTTTTTCGCCGCTGTGTGGCAGCGCAACACCTAAAATTGCAGGCTCTTGCTGAATTGAGGCCCGACGTGGACGCATTGCTGGATTTCGCCGCCAACGGGCTGTTGGGCGCCACCTGGTGGCAGGTGCTGTTGGTCACGTTGGCGTTGACCCACGTGACCATCGTCAGCGTCACGCTCTACCTGCATCGCGCCCAGGCGCACCGCGCGCTGGATTTGCACCCGTTGGTGGCGCATTTCTTCCGTTTCTGGCTGTGGCTGACCACTGGCATGGTCACCCACGAGTGGGTGGCCATTCACCGCAAGCACCACGCCAAATGTGAAACGGCCGACGACCCGCACAGCCCCGTCACCCGGGGTTTGTCGACCGTGCTGGCGCGTGGCGCCGAGTTGTACCGCAGCGAGGCCGCCAATGCCGAGACGCTGCGCCGCTACAGCCATGGCACGCCCGACGACGCGTTGGAGCGCCGCCTCTACAGCCGCTACCCCGTTCTGGGCGTGTCGTTGATGATGGTCATCGACCTGGCGCTGTTTGGTGCGCTGGGCCTGACCGTCTGGGCGGTGCAGATGGCGTGGATTCCCATCTGGGCGGCCGGCGTCATCAATGGCCTGGGCCATGCCTGGGGTTACCGCAATTTCGAGGCGCCCGACGCCTCCACCAACATCTCGCCCTGGGGGCTGCTGATCGGTGGCGAAGAGTTGCACAACAACCACCACACCTACCCGACGTCGGCCAAGTTCTCGGTCAAGCGCTTTGAGTTTGATCTGGGCTGGGCCTATATCCGCGTGCTGGCCGCCCTGCGGCTGGCGGCACCGCGCAAGACGCCGCCGCGCCTGGTGATGGGCGATGCCAAGACCCAGGCCGATGAGTCGCTGCTGCAGGCGGTCATCGCCCACCGCTATGAGTTGATGGCGCGCTATGCGCGCGACCTGCGCGCCGCCTGCGCGCAGGAGATGGTTCACTTCAGGCACCGGGCCACGGCCACCGATTGGCGCCTGGCGCAGCGCTGGCTGCACCGCGACGCCGAGCAGGTGCCCAGCCACCTGCGCGCCCGGCTCGACGCCTTCGTCAGCGCCCACCCCGGCCTGCGCCAGTGGGTGGAGATGCGCGAAGAGTTGCGGCGCCTGTGGACCAGCACCAACGTCTCGGCCGAGCAACTGGTGCACGATTTGCAAGACTGGTGCCACCGTGCCGAGGCCAGTGGCACGCCGCGCCTGTCGGCTTTTGCGCAGCAGCTTCGGATGGCGCGCGCGGCTTAACGAGTGGTTTAAGGCTGCGGCAGCGTCCGCAAAAACCCCAGCACCGCCTGCGCCACGGCGCCTGGCTGCTCCGGCAGCAGCGCGTGACCGGCCTCAGGGATGACCACCAGCCGCGCCCGTGGCCCCAACTCGGCCACCAACTGGGTGCCTTGGCTGACGGGTGCTACCACGTCGGCAGCCGGTTGCACCACCAGCACCGGTGCGTGGCCGGCGTCGCGAATGAGGGCCGTGGGCGTGGCCCGCACCGCGCGTGATTGCGCCAGTGCTGCCCAGGCGCTCCAGCCCCGCTGCCAGTCGGCGCTGACGGCATGCCCGGGCGCGAAGAAGGTGCGCCGCACCGCGTCCTCGCGCAGCGCCCAGGGCAGAGGGGACAGCGCGGCGCGCTTGAGCCCCTGCTCAATTTCGGGCGGCAGGTGCGGCTTGTCGCCCGCCGCCAGCAACACCACGCCGGCCGTGCGGGCTGGATGCTGCACGGCAAACGCCCGCGCCACGCGGTTGCCGTAGGCGTGGCCGACCACCACCACGCGCGCATGGGCGGGCAGCCGGCTGTGGGTCAGCGCACTGGCCACATCGTCGGCATAGCCGGCGAGCGTGGCCGGCCCGAAGAAGCCCGCACCAGCCCAGGTGCCCATGCCGCGCGACTCCACGGCCAGGGTGCGCCAGCCGGCGGCCACCAGCGACTGCGCCAGGGCGTTGAAGTCGCTGACGGGCCGCCCCAGGCTGGCCAGCAGCACCACCGTGCCGTGGGCCGTACCGGCCGGCTCCTGCCGGTAGTAGCCAGGCTCGGCCGTACCCACGGCCGGCAGCGCGTCGCGGCCATTGCCGGTATAGGCCAGCCAGGCCAGCAGGGCGGTCAACAGCGCCAGAGCGATCCAGAGCAGGGTTTTCATGATCGGGTGGACCAGACGATGCCGGCCGCAATCAGGATGAACGCCACGATGTGGTACCAGGTTGGTGGCAGCCCCAGCCAGACGGCGGCCATCACGGCGGTGAAGACAGGGGTCAGGTTGCCGAACAGCGCTGCGACGGCCGGCCCCACCGTGGCCACGCCCAGGCCCCAGCAGCGGTAGGCGATGATGGACGGACCGATGGCAATATAGAGCACGGTGGCCGCCAGCGCCGGACTCCAGTGCCATTGGGCGCCGGTGAGCGCGTACTCCACGCCGCTGGCCACCGTGCACCAGGCCACGCCAAACAGGCATTGCGCGAAGAGGAAGGCCGCCCAATCCCAATCAGGCCGCTGGGGCGTGCGCATGGAAGCGGGCGGGCGCACCAGCAGCCAGGAGTAAAACGCCCAGCAGACCACGGCGGCCAGCATCAGCAGGTCGCCGGTCACGAAGCGCAACTCGGCCAGCCGCTGCCATTGCCCGCCCGAGATCACCAGCGCCACGCCGACCAGCGAGGCCAGCGCGCCCACCACGTGATTGGCGTGGGGCCGCACGCCATAGACCAAGGCGCCGACGGCCAGCATCCAGGCCGGCATGGAGGCGGCAATCAGCGTCACGTTCAGCGGGGTGGAGGTGTGCAGTGCGCCGTATTGCAGCGCGTTGTAGCTGCCCATGCCCAGCAGACCCAGCACCGAGAGGTAGCGCCAGCGGGTCCGCAAGGCGCCCCAATCGCGCCAGACCCCGCGCGCCAGCGGCGCGAGGATGAGCAGCGCCAGCAGCCAGCGCGCCGCATTCAGCGCCACCGGCGGTGCCGCTCCCACCGCCAGCCTGCCAACCACCGCGTTGCCCGCCCACAGCAGCGGTGGCAGGGTCAGCAGCAGGGCCAGGCGTGGGGTCAGGGCGTGAGGGGCAGGCATGGGCCAACGATAGCCGACGCCCTGCACCGCCTGCCGCAGTCAGACGCTGAAGCTGGCGGGGTCGGGATGGTCTTGGCCGGTGGCCAGCCGGGCCCGCTCGGCATAGCGGTTGAAGCGCCAGGCCGTGCCGTCCTGGGTGATGCGCCGCCAGACGGCGCGTTTGGCGGCGGGGCTGAGTTGCGGCCAGCCTTGCACCTCATCCTCGCTGCGGCCACAGCCTTTGCAGATGGCATCACCCTGGGCGGTGGAGCAGATGGCGATGCAGGGGGCGTCAGGCGTCTGCGCATACCAGGCCAGCCAGGCCGCCTTGGCCTTGGCGGGCATGGTGCGCTCGTCGGCCTCGCTCTCGTGGTAGTAAACCAGCAGCGCGTAGATGCTGGCCAGCGCCCGCACTTCGGGGCAGGCGGTGACACCGTCCGGCGAGGGGGAGCGCTCGCGCCACCAGTTGATGGCGGCCTCGATATCGGTGATGTGGATGCCGGTCAGAGTCGGTCCGTCCGTCAGTCTACGAGCCAGATTTCGACCCGACGGGCTTCGGCATCGTTGCCGTCGCCCACGGTGGTCTCGGGCTTGCGCAGCGCCAGCCGGGCCGGGTCATGACCCTGGCCGCGCAGCCAGTCGCGCACCATCAGGGCGCGGGCCTTGGCCAACTCGGCGTTCAGCGCGGCACCGCCGCTGGCGTCATGGAAACCCGAGATCAGCACGCGGCGGTTGCCGGCCGCCAGAACGGCGACGGCGCCTTGCAGCGTGGCCTGCGCCTGCCCGTCCAGTTGCGATTCGCCGACGCCAAAGTAGATGACGGCAACCCGCTCGCCCACCAGGGCGCCGTCGATGAACAGCGCCTCGTCGGCCACCACGGCAGCGGCCGGGGCCGGTTTGTGCATTTGGCGCAGCGCCAGGCCGCCAATCAGGCCGAACAGCAAAAAGGCGATCAGACCGACCGCCACCCAGACACCTACGCGGGCGCCGTCATCCGAATCGTCAAGCATGTGAGCTTCCTGTTGTTGTGATCAAACCGCTGATTTTCGCATCTGCTCGCGGTACCAGTGGTGGAAGTGCCGCATGCCATCTTCCATGGGGCTCTGATAGGGGCCGCACTCGTCGTCGCCGCGCTCGGCCAGCGCCTTGCGGCCGGCGTCCATGCGCTCGCCGATCTCGTCGTCCTCGATGCAGGTCTCCATGTAGGCGGCGCGCTGCGCCTCGACGAATTCGCGCTCGAAGGCGGCGATTTCTTCGGGGTAGTAAAACTCCACCACGTTGAGCGTCTCGGTGGGGCTCTTGGGGTAGAGCGTGGAGACGGTGAGCACGTGGGGGTACCACTCGATCATCAGGCCGGGGTAGTAGGTCAGCCAGATGGCGCCTTGGCGCGGCGGCTTGCCTTCGCGGTAGCGCAGCAGCGCCTCGTGCCAGCGCGCGTAGACGGGCGAGCCGGCGCGCGCCAGGGCGCCATTGACGCCCACGGTCTGCACCGAGTGGTGGGTGCCGAACTCCCAGCGCAGGTCGTCGCAGGTGACAAACTGGCCCAATCCGGGGTGGAAGGGGCCGACGTGGTAGTCCTCCAGATACACCTCAATAAAGGTTTTCCAGTTGTAGTTGCAGGTATGCATCTCGACGTGGTCGAGTACGTAGCCGGAAAAATTCAGATCGGCTTGGCAACCCAGCGCCGCCAGATCGGTTGCCACGCGGCGGGGCGAGTCCTCAAACAACAGGCCATTCCAGCTTTGCACGCCATAGCGGCGCAGATGCAGGCAGGGGTTCTCGTCGAAATGCGGTGCGCCCACCAGCTGGCCCCGGCTGTTGTAGGTCCAGCGGTGCAGCGGGCAGGTGATGTGGCCTTGTGTGTGGCCTCGTCCGCGCAGCATCACCGCCTGGCGGTGGCGGCAGACGTTGGACAGCAGTTCGATGCCATCCGGCGTGCGCACCAGCACCCGGCCCTCGCCCTCATGGGCCAGGGCGTGGTAAGCGCCAACTTCCGGCAGCGACGCCTCGTGCGCCAGGTAGCGCGGGCTGTGGTCGAAGATGAGTTCCCGTTCGCGTTCGAACAGCCCCTCATCAAAATAGGTGTGAACAGAGAGCTGCGGATGCCCCCGAGACGGGATGGCATCCCGCCCGTCCCCCGGATGGGGTTGGGAGGCCGGGAACGTCCCGGTGGTTCCTAGCGGGCGCGCTCGGCGCTCCAGAGCTTCTAGCGTGGTGCTCAGGTCAGACATGGGTGATCCAAACCTCCCCACCCGGTGGCCCCGCGGGTGGGATTGATGACGATGACGGTAATCCCTGGGCTTCAGGGGGGAGGCATTGTAGTCCGGGGTGGTGAAACCCACGTTGAGTACAATCAAAAGCTATTTCGCTGCAACCGCAAAAACACGAATGACATCGCGTCGCGCCGCGTCAAATCCCTCTGCCATTCCCGCTTCCTATGAGGCTGCCACCACCGAACTCGACGCCTTGCTGGCAGCGATGGAGGGGGGGCAGTTGCCGCTGGACCAGCTGCTGGCGCGCTACCAGCGCGCCGCCGAATTGTTGACGTTCTGCCGCAGCCGGCTGGACGCCGTCGAGCAGCAGGTCAAGGTGCTGGAAGATGGGCAACTGGTGGGTTTGGTCGGCACGCAGGAGGACGCCTGATGAATGCCACCTTCATGAATGCCCCCATTGAGACACCCAGCGCCTGGGCTGACGCCCAGCGCATGCGCGTGGAAGACGCGTTGTCGCGCTGGGTGCCGCGCGAGGCGCCGGCCGGCCTGGGCGAGGTCATGCGCTACGCGGTGCTGGATGGCGGCAAGCGGCTGCGGCCGCTGCTGGTGCTGGCCGCAGCCGAGGCGGTGGGCGCCGGCCAGGATGAGGCGGCGCTGCGCGCGGCGGCGGCGGTGGAGTTGATTCACGCCTACTCGCTGGTGCACGACGACATGCCGTGCATGGACGACGACGCCCTGCGTCGCGGCAAACCCACCGTTCACGTGCAATACGGCGAGGCGGCGGCCATGCTGGGCGGTGATGCCATGCAGGCACTGGCGTTTGAGGTGCTGGTGCCGGATGCCGGTGTGGCGCCGGCACTGCAAGCCCATCTGGTGCGCCTGCTGACGCGGGCCTCCGGCAGTGATGGCATGGCTGGCGGCCAGGCCATCGATCTGGCCAGCGTGGGGGTGGCGCTGACCGAGCCGGCGCTGCGCGACATGCACCGACGCAAGACGGGCGCCTTGTTGCAGGCCAGCGTGATGATGGGGGCCGCTTGCGGCAAGACCGGGCCTGCTTCCCTGGCTGCGTTGAGCCGCTACGGTGCTGCGCTGGGGCTGGCCTTCCAGATCGTCGACGACATCCTTGATGTGACCCAGGCCTCCGAGGCGCTGGGCAAGACGGCGGGTAAAGACCTGGATCAGAACAAGCCAACTTATGTGACCGTGCTGGGCCTGCAAGAGGCCGCCCGGCAGGCTCGCGCCTTGCGCGACGAGGCGCTGGCGGCGCTGGCGGCCTCCGGCCTGTCCGATACCCATTTGCTGGACTGGCTGGCCCATCTGGTGGTCGACCGCGAGTATTGACTACCATGGACCAAGCCTTGCCCGTGCCCATGAGCCATACCTCCGATCCGCTGCTGCCTGCCATTGACGCGCCGGCTGTCTTGCGCCAACTCACGCGACCGCAGTTGCACCAGGTGGCGCACGAGTTGCGCGAGTTTTTGCTGCACAGCGTCAGCCGCACCGGCGGCCACCTGTCGTCCAACCTGGGCACGGTGGAGTTGACGGTGGCGCTGCACCATGTCTTCAACACCCCGCACGACCGCCTGGTCTGGGACGTGGGCCATCAGGCTTACCCACACAAAATCCTCACCGGCCGGCGCGAGGCCATGGCCACACTGAAGAAGCTGGGCGGCATCAGCGGGTTTCCGCGTCGATGCGAGAGCGCCTACGACACCTTTGGCGTGGGCCACTCGTCTACCTCCATCTCGGCCGCGCTGGGCATGGCGCACGCGGCCCGGCTCAAGGGCGAGCAGCGCCGGGTGGTGGCCGTCATCGGCGACGGTGCGCTGACCGGTGGCATGGCGTTCGAGGCGCTGAACCATGGCGGCTATGCCGGCGGCGCTGGCGTGCCGGACATGCTGGTCATCCTCAACGACAACGACATGTCGATCTCGCCCCCGGTGGGCGCACTCAACGGCTATCTGGCACGGCTGCTGAGCGGCAAGTTCTATGCCGCCGCACGGGCTGGCGCCAAAAGCGTGCTCAAGCACACGCCGCTGTACGAGTTTGCCAAGCGCGTCGAGGAGCAGACCAAGGGCATGGTGGTGCCCAGCACCATCTTCGAAGCCTTTGGCTTCAACTACGTGGGCCCCATCGACGGCCACGACCTGGACGCCCTGATTCCCACGCTGGAGAACCTGCGCGACGCCAAAGGCCCGCAGTTCCTGCACGTGGTGACCAAGAAAGGCTATGGCTACCACCGTGCCGAGGTTGACCCCATCGGCTACCACGGCCCCGGCACGTTTGACCCGGCGATCGGGCTCAAGCCGGCCGGCGCGCCGGGCAAGCAAACCTTCACCCAGGTCTTTGGCCAATGGCTGTGCGACATGGCCGAGGTCGATCCGCGGCTGGTGGGCATCACCCCCGCCATGCGCGAGGGCTCGGGGATGGTCGAATTTGCCTTGCGCTTTCCCACCCGCTATCACGACGTGGGCATTGCCGAGCAGCATGCCGTCACCTTTGCCGCCGGCCTGGCCTGCGAGGGGCTCAAGCCCGTGGTGGCCATCTATTCCACCTTCCTGCAGCGTGGCTACGACCAACTCATCCACGACGTGGCCATCCAGAACCTGCCGGTGGTCTTTGCGCTGGATCGCGCCGGCCTCGTGGGGGCGGATGGTGCCACGCACGCGGGTGCGTTCGACATCGCCTACCTGCGCTGCATTCCGAACATCAGTGTGCTGACGCCGGCCGACGAAAACGAATGCCGGATGGCGTTGACCGCCGCCTTTGCGCAAGATCACCCGGTGGCCGTGCGTTACCCGCGCGGTGCCGGGGTCGGGGTGGCGGTCGAGCCGGGCCTCAAAGCCCTGCCCTGGGGGCAGGGTGAGGTGCGGCGGCGCGGCCAGCGGCTGGCCATCCTCGCCTTCGGCACCTTGCTCTACCCGGCACTCAAGGCGGCCGAGGCACTGGATGCCACCGTGGCCAATATGCGCTTTGCCAAACCCCTGGACGAGGCGCTGGTGCTGGAGCTGGCACGCACCCACGCGGGGCTGGTTACCATCGAGGAAGGCAGCGTCCAGGGTGGCGCCGGCAGTGCCGTGATGGAGGTGCTGGCGCGCGAGGGCATCGCCGTTCCGGTGTTGCAGCTGGGGCTGCCCGACACCTTCATCGAGCATGGCGATGTGGCCCAATTGCATGCACAGTGTGGGTTGGACGCGGGTGGCATCGAGGCCGCCGTCAGGCAGCGCTTCCTGGTTGAAGCGGCCTGAGGCCGTCTTTGGCCACTTGCTTCCGTCCGGAACACCCCCATCTGCGCCTAGCCCTCGTTGACGACTGCCCGCATGCTGACCAAGACCCTGCCCGCCGACATCCCTGACACCCAAAGCGCACGCGACGAACGCCACCTCGCCATCCAGCGCGTGGGCATCAAAGACGTGCGCTATCCGCTGACGCTGCAAGTGGCCGGCCAGCCGCAAACCATGGCCGCCACCTGGAGTCTGGACGTGGCGCTGCCGGCCGAGCAGAAGGGTACGCACATGTCGCGCTTCGTCGCCTGGCTGGACGCGCAGCGCGAACCCATGACGGCGGCCCGCCTGGCGCATCAGCTGGACGCCATGCTGGCACTGCTGCACGCGGACGAAGGCCGCATCGAAGCGCGTTTCTCGTTCTTTCTGCGCAAGCGCGCACCCGTCTCGGGGGTGCAAAGCCTGCTCGACTACGCCGGCGCCTGGGTGGCCGAGCGTCGCCATGGCCGCCTGGGCATCTGGGCCGAGGTCGGCGTGCCGGTCAAGAGCCTGTGTCCCTGCTCCAAGGAAATCTCCGACTATGGCGCCCACAACCAGCGCTCGCTGGTCACGCTGAGGGTCGATTTGTCCGGCAACCTGTTGGACGATAGCCCGCCCGCCTGGGAAGAGTTGGTGCGCTTTGCCGAAGAATCGGCATCCAGCGAGATCTGGCCCATGCTCAAGCGCGCCGATGAGAAATGGATCACCGAGCGGGCCTACGACAACCCCAAGTTTGTCGAAGACCTGGTGCGCGACGTGGCGCTGCGGCTCAATGCCGACGCGCGCATCGGCCGCTACGTGGTCGAGGTCGAGAACTTCGAGTCCATCCACAACCATTCGGCTTACGCCAGGATAGAGCGAGACTGACGCCATGGCCGTACTGCTGCTCAACGGACCCAACCTCAACCTGCTGGGCCTGCGTGAGCCCGAGCTGTACGGCCATGACACGCTGGCCGACGTCGAGAACCGCTTCGTCGCCGAGGCCGCTGCGCTGGGCCATCCGGCGCAGTGCTTTCAGAGCAACCACGAAGGGGCACTGATCGATCGCATCCATGCGGCGCGCATCGACGGCACCCAGGGCATTGTCATCAACCCCGGCGGCCTGACCCATACCAGTGTGGCCTTGCGCGACGCACTGCTGGGCGTGGCCCTGCCCTTCGTCGAAATCCACATCAGCGACGTCCACGCCCGCGAGCCGTTTCGTCACCACTCCTACCTCAGCGATGTGGCCACGGCGGTGGTCGTCGGCCAGGGCGTGGCCGGCTACCGAAGCGCCCTGCATCTGCTGTGCGCCCGGCTGGCGTCGTGAACGCCTGGCAACTGGCCTGGCGGCAGGCGCGCGTGGACGCGCGCGCGGGTGAGTTGCGGCTGCTGTTTGCCGCCGTGGTGCTGGCCGTGGCCGCGCTGACGGCGGTGGCCTTCTTTGCCGCCCGCGTGCAAGGCGGGCTGGAGCGGGACGCGGCGCAACTGCTTGGCGGCGATGCCGTGGTCAGCAGCGACCAGCCCACGCCACCCGCCGTGCTGGCGCGCGCCCAGGCCCTGGGCCTGGCCACGGCGGCGTCCGTCGGCTTTCCCAGCATGGCGCGCGCACCAGACGAGGCGGGCGGCGCCAGCCGCCTGGTGGCGCTCAAGGCCGTGGACGCGGCCTACCCGCTGCGTGGCCAGTTGCGCATTGCGCCCGGCGGCAACGTGGCCCATGGCCCGCCGGCCGGCAGCGTCTGGGTGGACGCGGCGCTGCTGACGGCGCTCGACCTGCAACCTGGCCAGGCGCTGTGGCTGGGCGATGCCCGCCTCACCATCGCCGCCGTGCTGGAGGCCGAGCCCGATCGCGGCGGCGGCTTCATCAACTTTGCACCGCGCGTCATGCTGGCGCTGGCCGACCTGCCAGCCACCGGCCTCGTGCAGCCGGCCAGCCGCATCACCTACCGGCTGGCCGTCATCGACCCCACGGCGCGCGGCGCCCGCCCCGCCCAGGTGCGCGCGTTCACACAGTGGGTGACCGAACAGGCCGAGCAGCAGGATTGGCGCGGCCTGCGGGTCGAGTCGCTCGAAGGTGGCCGGCCCGAAATGCGCCAGACGCTGACCCGGGCCCAGACCTTTCTCAATCTGGTTGCCCTGTTGGCCGCCCTGTTGGCGGCGGTGGCCATTGCCCTGGCGGCGCAAGACTATGCGCGCCGGCATCTGGACGACTGCGCCATGCTGCGCGTGCTGGGGGTGCGCCAGCGCACCATGGCGCTGGCGTTTGCGCTGCTGTTTGGCGGCCTGGCCCTGGCCGCCGGGGCTGTGGGCGCGCTGGCGGGCTGGGCGCTGCACCATGCGTTTGCGGCGTTGCTCGCACTGTGGCTGCCGGTGGCGCTGGCGCCGGCACCGCTGACGCCGCTGGCGCTGGGCCTTGGGGTGGCGCTGATGCTGGTGCTGGGCTTTGGCTTGCCGGCGGTGCTGCAACTGGCGCGCGTGCCGCCGCTGCGCGTGGTGCGACGCGACCTCGGCACGCTGCAGCCGGCCTCGCTGGCGGCTGCCCTGACGGGCCTGACCGCGTTCGGTGCGCTGTTGCTGGTGGTGGCCGGTGACCTGAAGCTGGGCGGCATTGCCGTGGGCGGCTTTGCCGTGGCGCTGCTGGCGTTTGCGCTGCTGGCCTGGCTGCTGCTGCGGGCCTTGCGCCCGCTGGCGGCCAGGGCGCCACGCGCCACACCGGCCGTGATGGCGCTTCGCCAACTCACCGCACGCCCAGGCGCAGCGGTGCTGCAGACGGCCTCACTGGCCGTGGGGCTGATGGCGCTGGCATTGCTGGTGCTGGTGCGCACCGACTTGATGCAAAGCTGGCGTGCCGCCGTGCCGGCCGACGCACCCAACCGCTTCGTCATCAGCATCCAGCCCGACCAGGCGAGCGATTTCCGGGCCATGCTGGACGGTGCGGGCGTGGTGGGCTACGACTGGTTCCCCATGATCCGTGGCCGCCTCATCGCCATCAACGATCAACCGGTGGCCACGCGTTACGCGAGCGACGAGCGCGCTCGCCGCACCGTGGAGCGCGAGTTCAACCTCAGCCACGCCGCCCAGATGCCCGATCACAACCGCCTCGTGGGCGGTGCCTGGGGTGCCGGGGATGCACAAGGCCTGTCGATCGAGGAGGGGGTGGCCGAGACGCTGGGCGTGCAGCTCGGCGACGCGCTGACCTTCGAGTTTGCCGGCAGCCCGCACACCACCCGCATCACCAGCGTGCGCCGGGTCGACTGGACGTCGCTGCGTGCCAACTTCTTCGTCATGTACCCGCTGGCCGAGATGCCGGATGCGCCGGTCACCTACATGACCGCCTTTCATGCGCCGGCCGATGCACGGTTCGACGTGCAACTGACGCGGCGCTTTCCCAACGTCACGGCGGTGGACGTGTCGGCCTCGCTGGCGCAAATGCAGACGGTGGTGACGCAGATCAGCCAGGCGGTGGAGTTGCTGTTCACCTTCACGGTGGCCGCTGGCGTGCTGGTGCTGCTGGCGGCGGTGGGGGCCACCCGCGAGGCACGTGCGCACGAGTACGCCGTCATGCGTGCACTGGGCGCACCGCGCCTGCTGCTGGCGCGGATGCAACGCGCCGAACTGCTGGGCCTGGGCGCGCTGGCCGGCGGGCTGGCCACGCTGGCGGCGCTGGCGGTGGGCTGGTTGCTGGCGCGCGAGGTGTTCGGTTTTGCCTGGCGCGGCGTGCCCTGGGCGCCGCTGGTGGGGGCGGTGGCGGGTGCGCTGCTGGCCTGGGCGGCCGGCTCCTGGAGCTTGCGCGGCCTGACGCGGCGGCCGGTGGCGCAGACGCTGCGCCGCTCGACGGCCGAATAGCGCGGGGTCAGCCCAACGTAAAGAAGAAGGTCGCGCCCTGGCCCACCTCGGCCTCGGCCCAGATGTCGCCGCCATGGCGGCGGACGATGCGCCGCACCGAGGCCAGGCCCACGCCCGTACCCTGGAAATCGGTGGCGCTGTGCAGGCGCTGGAATACACCAAACAATCGGTCGGCAAACCGCATGTCGAAACCAGCACCGTTGTCGGCCACGGCATACACACGCCGCCCTTCCTGCTCGGTGCAAAAAAACCGGATGCGGGCGTCGGTGTTCTTGGCGCTGTATTTCCAGGCATTGCCCAGCAGATTCTCCAGCGTCACGCGCAGCAGCGTGGGGTCACCCTGAACGTGCAGGCCGGGCGCAATCTCCACGGCCACCTTGCGCGCGGGTTCGGCGCGGCGCAAATCCTCCATGATGTAAGCGGCCAATTGCGACAAGTCCACCGGTTTGGTCACCAGGGGCTGCATTTGCAGGCGCGACAGCGCCAGCAGCGCGTCGATCATGCTGTTCATGCGGGCGCTGGCGGCCAGCAGCCGGTCAATATGGTCGTTGGCGATGCGATCCAGTTGCGGGCCGTAATCCTCCTTGAGGATGCGGGCAAAGCCCTCGGCCACGCGGATGGGGGCCCGCAGGTCGTGGGAGATGGAGTAGATGAACGAATCCCGTTCGTCGTCTGAGCTGGCCGCCGCAGATGGCGCCAGGAGGGGCGGCTGCGGCCGGGCGGGCGGCGCGGCCTGTTGCAGCCGCCGCAGCGCCTCCCGGACGTGGCGTTGCTGCCAATACGACCACCACGCACCCGCCGCGACGCACGCCACGCCAAACGACAGCCAGGCCCAAAGCGCAGGCATCAGGGCAGCGCCGCATGGCGGCCGGAGCAAAAGCAGAGGGTGACGGTCATGCGCGGGGGCTGGCGATCATCAAGTTCTTTTCATTGTAGGTAAGCGTGCAAACAGTGGGGGTATGTCCACCGCCATTCTGGGTATTGACGATGGGCGCTGAGGTGTATATTGCTTTAGTCACCTTCCAGGATCGCTATGACCCCCTCCCTCCATGAGGCCACCACCAACGACGCGTTGGATCCTCGCAGCCTGGATCAATTGCGCGCACTGGACCCCACACGGAGCACCGGTTTCCTGCAGCGGGTATTGCAAACCTATTTGCAGGCGCTCGAGCGGCAAACCGGTCAGATGACCGAGGCCGCGCAACGGCAGGATGCTGGCGGCGTCGGCGCGGCAGCCCATTCGCTGAAATCGGCATCGGCCAGCATCGGCGCCAAGTCCATGGCCGCTGAATGTGCGGCGCTGGAGCGCCTCGCGCAAGCGGGGTGGAGCCCGGCGCTGGCGCTGGCCTTGCCCGACATCGGTCGGGCGGCAGCACAGGCGCGCACCGCCGTGCAACGCGAACTGGCCTCGGTGTGAGCAGCGTGCTCAGCCCCGCCAGGCCGCCGGCTGGCCAGAGTGCGCCGCGTGTGCTGTTGGTGGACGATGACGACGTCAACCTGATGCTGGTGTCGGCCGCGCTGACGCAGCACGGCTTTGCCGTCAGCCAGGCCAGTGGTGGCCGGCAGGCGCTGGAGATGCTGGCCAGCTGGATTCCCGATCTGGTGGTGCTGGACGCCCGCATGCCCGACCTCGACGGCTTTCAGACCTGCGAGGCGCTGCGCCGCATGTACGGCTTCGACAACGTGCCGGTGCTGATGCTCACCGGCCTGGACGACGACGCCTCCATCAACCGCGCCTACCAGGCCGGCGCCACCGATTTCTTCGTCAAGTCCAACCAGTGGAGTTTGCTGGCGGGGCGGCTGCGCTACATGCTGCGCGCCGCGCGCACGCACCAGGAGCTGGTGCGCAGCAAGATCAAGCTGGCGCGCGCGCAAGACCTGGCGCGCATGGGCAGTTTCGACGCGCCGTACTCCCCAGGCCAACCGTTTGGCGTGCAGTTGCGGCTGTCGGACGAGGGCTTGCGCGTGTTCGGCGTGCCGCCCGGGATGCAGCTGACCATGCGCGCCGTGCTGCACATGATTCCCTCAGGCGACCGCCATGTGCTGATCCGCCAGTTGCGGCTGCTGCTGGAGCAGGTGGCGGTCATCAACGTCGACGTGCCCATGCACCTGCCCGACGGGCGCTTTCGCATCATCCACATCGAGGGCGAGGCCGAGTTTGGCGAGTTGGGGCACTGCGTCGGCTACACCGGCATCGTGCAGGACGTGACCGACCGCCGCCAGGCCGAGGACAGCATCCGCCGCCTGGCCAACAACGACTCCCTCACCAGCCTGCCCAACCGCCGGCAACTGGTCTGGCGCACCGAGCGGGCGCTGGAGTATGCGCGCCGCATGGGACACCAGGTGGCGCTGTTGATGATCGACCTGGATCGCTTCAAGAACATCAACGACACATTGGGCCACGTGGCCGGCGACGAGCTTTTGGTCGAGGTGGCCAACCGCCTGCGCGGCTGCGTGCGCCACAGCGAGCAGATCTTTGACGGCGTCATCGAATCCGCCGGCGCCCGCACCCACCGCGCGCTGGAAGCCGTCGGCCGGCTGGGCGGCGATGAGTTCGTTGCCCTGCTGCCCGAGGTCACCGAAGAGGGCGACGCCGAACGCGTGGCCATGCGGGTGCTGGACGCTTTGCGCGAGCCCATCTACGTGGCCGGCCAGGAGTGCTTTGCCACCGCCAGCGTGGGCATCGCGCTGTACCCGCGCGACGGCCTGAACGTGCACGACTTGATGCGCAATGCCGACGTGGCCATGTATGCCGCCAAGTCCGGCGGGCGCAACGCCAGCCTGATCTACTCGGCCCAGTTGGCGGGCCGGGGCCGCGAGCGGCTGGAGTTGGAGACCGCGCTGCACAAGGCCATCGAGCGCGATGAGCTGGTGCTGTACTACCAGCCCAAGGTGGATGTGACCCAGGGCCGCATGGTCGGCACCGAGGCCTTGATGCGCTGGCACCGGGGCGACCGCCTGGTGCCGCCCAATGAGTTCATTCCCCTGGCCGAGGAAACCGGTCTCATCGTGCCGCTGACCGAATGGGCGCTGCGCGAGGCGGCCCGCCAGGCGGCCGCCTGGCGCGACGAGTTCGGTTTCGCCGGCTCGGTGGCGGTCAACATGAGCAACCGCATGTTCCTGCGCAGCGACCTGGTCGAGCAAATCATGCAGGCGCTGGAGCCGCACGGGTTGCCGCCGCAGATGCTGCTGCTGGAAATCACCGAAGACAGCCTGATGAAGGATCTGCACCAGATCCTGCCCATGCTGCAACAGCTCAACGACCGAGGCGTGCAGGTCTCGGTCGATGACTTCGGCACCGGCTACTCGTCGCTGTCGCGCCTCACCGCGCTGCCCATTGCCGAGGTCAAGATCGACCGCTCCTTCGTCAACGACCTGGTTGTCACGCGCAAAGGCACGGCCGTCATCCGCACCATCGTCGCGTTGGCGCGGGCGCTGGGCTTGCGTGTCATTGCCGAGGGCGTGGAGACCGTCAGCCAGCAAGAGGCCTTGTACCGCCAGGGCTGCGGCATGATGCAGGGCTTTCTGTTCAGCCGGCCCATGCCGGGCGCCGAACTGGCGACCTGGGTGCGCAACTTCTCGCTGACACCGCAAGGGCCTTACCTCACCGGCGTAGGCCCCAGGGGCGAGGCGTTGAGCGAGCCGTCGGCGCTGTCCCCCGCTGGAGTCCATCATGGCGGAGGGATTTGACGCCGCCGCCGTCGCCAAGGCCACGCTGCGCCGGCTAGCCCAGGCCCGACTGGAGCCCACCCCCGAGAACTACGCCCGTGCCTGGGCCGAGGAAAGCGGCGGCCCTGCGCCCAGCACGCTGCCGGCCCGTGCCCGGCCGGTGCTGGTGCGCCTGGTCGCGCGCGCCACCGACGGTGCCGACACCCGCGACGCCTTGCTGCGCCCCCTGCTGGCCGGTCAATGGGACGAAGCCAGCCGGTTGCTGACCGACCTGGGCGAGTCTGGTGTCCAGCAGGCCCGGCAATGGGCGCAACTCATCGAGCGCCTGTTGCGCGGCCTCGAGCGCGGCGGCCGGCAGTGGACGCTGGCGCGCCGCAAAGACAGTGTGTTGCGGGTGCTGGAGGCCAGCGGCACCGATCAACGCCGCCTGGCCCAGCGGCTGACGCAACTGCTGGCCGCCTGGGAGGGCGATGGCAACGCCGCGCCCAGCGAGGCGGACACCGCCCCGGTGGCCGATGCCGATGGCGCGGGCGGCAGCGGGGCCGAGTTCGTGGACCCATTGCACACCACCGTGTTGGCCGCGCTGCCGGCCAGCCACGAGCTGGCCGAGGCGCTGGCCGGCTGGCGCCAGCGCTGGCAGGCCGAAGGCCCCAGCAGCGAGCGCGCCCATGAACTGGCCGCGCTGTGCGAGCGCGCCCGCACGCTGCTGGGCCAGCGTGACCACTTGTTGGACCAGGTGCACCAACTGGCCACCGACCTGGCCGCCAGCCTGCACGACGTGGCCGAAGACCAGAGCTGGGTTCAGGGCCAGATGGCCGGCCTCGCCGCCGAGCTGGCGCAGCCGCCCAGCAGCCGCAGCGTGCGCGACGCCGCCCAGTTGCTGGCCGACGCCCGCGTCCGCCACGGCGAGTTGCGCACCCAGCGTGCCCAGGCCCGCGACGCCCTCAAGCAGGTGTTTGCCCAGGTGCTGCAGGAGCTGGGTGAGCTCGACTCCCACACGGGCCGCTTCAGCGACGGCCTGACGCGCTACGTAGACCGGCTGGGCGAGGCCGTCACCTTGCAGGATGCATCCTCCGCCCTGCAAGAGATGCTGACCGAAGGCCAGCGCGTGCAGACGGCCGTGCGCCACACCCGCACCCGCCTGCAGGACGAACACACGCGGGCCCAGCAGTTGGAGCAGCAGGTGCAGACGCTGGAAGGCGAGTTGCGCCGCCTCTCCGACGAAGTGGCCACCGACGCCCTGACCCGCGTGGCCAATCGCCGCGGCCTGGAAACCGCATTCGTGCAGGAGTCCGCGCAGGCCCAGCGCGATGCCGCGCCGCTGGCCGTGGGCCTGCTGGACATCGACAACTTCAAGCGCCTCAACGACAGCCTGGGCCACACCGCCGGCGACGCCGCGCTGGTGGCGCTGGCGCGCCACGTGCAAGGCCAGTTGCGGCCGGTGGACAAGGTGGCCCGCTATGGCGGCGAGGAGTTCGCCGTGCTGCTGCCCGCCACGCAGGTGGACCAGGCCCAGACCACGCTGACGCGCCTGCAGCGGGCGTTGTCGGCAGGGCTGTTCATGCACGAGGGCAAAGACGTCTTCGTCACCTTCTCGGCCGGCGTCACCGCCTGGCGGCCCGGCGAATCGCTGGCCACCGCGCTGGCGCGCGCCGATGAGGCGCTGTACGAAGCCAAGCGCTCCGGCAAGAACCGAACCTGCGCGGCCTGAGCCCCCGGTCGCAGCGTGCGCTGCTGCCATACTCGGGGCCATGTTTGAACCCAACCGCCACCGCTACACCTTGCCCGCCATTGCGCTGCATTGGTTGCTGGCCCTGGGCCTGATCGGCACCTTTGCCATGGGCCTGTACATGAGTGACCTGCCGCTGTCACCGCAGCGCCTGCGTTTGTACAACTGGCACAAATGGGCCGGCATCTGCATCCTGCTGCTGACGCTGCTGCGACTGGGTTGGCGCCTCAAGAGTCCGCCGCCACCGCTGCCCCAGGCGGTGATGCTGGCCATGCCCGACTGGCAGCGCATCGTCATGCACGCCACCCACCACCTGTTGTACCTGATGTGCCTGGTCGTGCCGCTGGTGGGCTGGGCCTACAGCTCGGCGGCGGGCTTTCCGGTGGTGCTGTTCGGCCTGTGGCAGTTACCCGACTTCGTGCCTGTGGGCAAGGCGCTGGCCGAGCTCATCAAGCCCTGGCACGAGGCCACGGCCTGGTTGCTGGTGGCCCTGGTGCTGTTGCATGTGGCCGGCGTGGTCAAACATGTGGTCTTTGAGCGTGATGGCTTGTTCAGGAGGATGTGGCCATGAAGAACTTGTTTGCGGCCTTGTGTCTGGCGCTCCCCGCCCTGGTGGTCCAGGCCCAGGGGGTGGCGCTGGCCGAGAGCCGGATTGAATTCACCTCGCGCCAGATGGGCGTGCCCGTTCAGGGCCGCTTTGCCCGCTTCACGGCCGACGTGACCTTCGACACCGCCAAACCCGAGGCCAGCCGTGCCAGGCTCGACGTGGACATGGCCAGCGCCACCATGGGCGTGGCCGACATCGACGCCGAGCTGCGCAAGCCCGAGTGGTTCGACAGCGCCCGCCATCCGCGCGCCACCTTCATGGCCAGCCGCATCAGCGGCAGTGGTGGTGCGCTGCGAGCCGAAGGCACGCTGACCATCAAGGGCGTGGCACGGCCCGTGACCGTGCCCGTCACCGTCAAAGACGGCGTGGCCAGCGGCCAGTTCGCCATTCCCCGGCTGGCCTACAAGATCGGCGGCGGCGACTGGGGGGACACCTCCGTCGTGGCCGACGAAGTCCAAGTGCGTTTCACCCTCAAACTGACTCCCCGATGAAAGGACTTTTCTTCATGCGTCTACTGCCTCTTGCACTGCTGGCTGTTGCCGGCGCCGCCGCCGCCGAACCGGTCACTTACAAGATCGACCCCATGCACACCTTCACGCACTTCGCCGTGCGCCACTTCGATGCCGCCACCATCCGGGGCCGCTTCGACAAGAAGGACGGTGAGGTCACCATCGACCGCGCGGCCGGCACGGGCAGCGCACGCATCAGCGTGGACGTGAACTCCCTCAGCACCGGCGTGCCGCAGTTCGACAAACACCTGCTGAGCAACGACTTCTTCGACGCCCGCCAATACCCCACCATGACCTTCGAGGGCAACCAGTTCACCTTCGACGGCGACAAGGTGGCCAGCGTCGCCGGCCAGCTCACCATGCATGGCCAGACCCAACCGCTGACGCTCAAGGCCACGCACTTCGGCTGCTACCAGAACCCCATGCTCAAGCGTGAGGTTTGCGGCGGCGACTTCGAGGCCACCATCGACCGCACCCAGTGGGGCATGGCCTACGGCGTGCTGCTGGGCCAGCCCAAGCAGGTTCAGTTGCACATCCAGATCGAAGCCGTCAGACAGCAACCCTAAACCATGGACACCCGCGCCCCGGTCGATGCCCGCGCCGGGGCGCTGATGGTGGGGCTGTGCTTCATCTGGGCGCTGCAGCAGATTGCCATCAAGGCGGCCGCGCCCGACGCGCCGGCCGTGCTGCAAATCGGGCTGCGCTCGGCCTTGTCGGCCCTGTTGGTGGCGCTGGTCATGTGGCGCACCGGCCAGCGGCCCGACTGGCGCGGCCATGGCCGCGCCGGCGCGCTGGTGGGCCTGCTCTTTGGCGCCGAGTTCTGGCTGCTGGGTGAGGCGCTGCACCTGACCACGGCCTCGCATGCCGTGGTCTTTCTCTACACCGCACCCATTTTTGCCGCCATGGGCCTGCACCGCTGGGTGCCTGGTGAGCGGTTGCACGGTGTGCAGTGGCTGGGCATTGCGCTGGCGTTTGGCGGCATTGCCGTGGCCTTCGCCCGCACGCCGGCCACGGGCGGCGCCACCTCGCTGGCCGGTGATGCGCTGGCGCTGGCCGCCGGTGCCGCCTGGGGCGCCACCACGGTGGCGGTGCGGGCCACCGGCCTGTCCAACGCGCCGGCCACCGAAACCCTGCTTTACCAACTGCTGGGCGCCACCGTGCTGCTGCTGGCCGTGGCGGTGCTCACCGGCCAGGCGCAGTTGCGGCCCACGCCGCTGGCGCTGTCCAGCATTGCCTTCCAGGCCGTGGTGGTCTCGTTTGCCAGCTACCTCGCGTGGTTCCGGTTGCTGCGCCGCTACCAGGCGGCCACGCTGGGCGTGTTCTCGTTTTTGACGCCGCCGCTGGGCGTGGCGCTGGGCGCGCTGCTGCTGGGCGAGCCGCTGGAGCGCGCCTTCATCCAGGGCGCCGTGCTGGTGCTGGCCGGTGTGGTGGTGGTCAGCGGCTACCCGCTGTGGGCAAGGCGCCGCCGCCCTCGCTGAAAGACAGCAAGGGGGCGGCGCGCGGCCCCGGTCAGAGCGCCTCGGTGGCAGCCGTCTCGGCCAGCCGCTCGGCGTCCCGGCGGCCAAAGAGCCAGAACATCGTGGGCGTCAGAAAGGTGTCGAGCAGCGTGGCACTGACCAGGCCGGCAAAGATCACCACCGCCACGGGGTGCAGCACCTCGGTGCCGGGCCGCTCGGCCTCGAACAGCAGCGGCGCCAGCGCGAAAGCGGTCACCAGCGCCGTCATCAGCACCGGTGCCAATCGCTCCAGCGAACCGCGCACGATCAGCGGCAGGCCGAACGCTTCACCCTCGAAGCGCATCAGGTTGATGTCGTGGCTGACCTTGAGGATGCCGTTGCGCACCGAGATGCCGGCCAGGGTCATGAAGCCCACCCGCGCCGCCACCGACAGCCGCACCGACTGACAGCGGCTGTAGAGCACCACGAACATCAACACCAGCGAGACGATGGACAGCAGGCCCACCAGCCGTGACGCCTCCTCCTGGGCCTGGAACTGGCCGCCCAGCGTGATGAAGTAACCCTCGGGCAACGTGCTCTGGGCCACCACCGCGCGGATGTCGGTCACCACATCGGACAGCGCGCGGCCCGAGGCGTTGGCCGACAGCACGACGCGCCGCTTGCCGTCGTCTCGGCTGATCTGGTTGGGCCCGTCACCGTCCTCGAAGGTGGCGATCCGGGCCAGCGGCACGCGGCCCGCGGGCGTCTCGATCTGCAGGTCGGCAATGGTCACCTCGGGCATCTGCTTGATCAGCACCTCGGCCTGGCGTGCCAGCGCCGTGGTCACCACGCGTGGCTCGACTCACTCGGGCTCGGCCTTGACCCAGATGATGGTCTGGTTGGCCGGGCTTTTTTCATCAGCGCCGCCAGCGGCACGGCCATGCCTTGCTGCGTGCGGCGCGTCTGCACGTAGACGCGCACCGGCTGGCCCACGGCCAGCGTGGCATCAAAAGCCAGCGCCTCGATGCGCAGCCGTGCCGGATTCACCACCTCAAACACCGTCTCGCGCGCATCCACCACCTGCCCGGCCACGGCACGTGCGGCCGAGACCACGCCTGTCACTGGCGCCACCAGCGCCTCGCCGGCCGGGCTCGATCCGGCCCGCATTCAGCGGTTGCGCCAGGCCGCCGGCGTTCGGACCCATCATCACCATGGCGTTGAGCTCCACCGTGCGCGGCAACGCGGAGGCGGTGGTGGCCAGGGTGCGCACGCCCAGGCGGCGCTGGGGCGGCCCTCAGGCTGAGGGCGAGGGTCATCACTTGCAGCGTCTTCATGCCACGGCTCCTTGGCGGCCGGCGCGCAGCCGGCGCGATCAGGGGGCGGCAGCCCAGGCCGTGTACGCCCACCCGGCGGGGCCGTGGGTGGCCTCGCCGGCCTGGGGTGCGGCGGCCAGCTTGCCGGCTTCGGCCTTGGATGTGTCCGCCGGGCTGCCGGCATGCTGGTGGCTGTGGTGGCCCACATGCTCGGCCGCCGGGCTGGCCTCGTGCGCGCAGTAAGGCGCCACTGCTGCCCAGCCAAACTGCAGGGGCAGCAGGGTGAGCAGGAGCATGACCAGCCAGCGGCGCATCAGGGCGCTGTAGCAGTGGCCGGCGGGGCGTCGGCCCCACGCAGCAGCCGCAGCCCGTTGAAGACCACCAGCAGGCTGGCGCCCATGTCGGCAAACACAGCCATCCACATGGTGGCGTTGCCGGCCACGGCCAGCACCAGGAAGACGGCCTTGATGGCCAGCGCCAGCACGATGTTCTGCCACAGCACGGCATGCGTGCGGCGCGACAGGCGCACCGTCTCGGGCACGCGACGCAGGTCGTCGTTCATGATGACCACGTCGGCCGCCTCGCTGGCGGTGTGGGTGCCGGCCTGGCCCATGGCAAAGCCCACGTGGGCGGCGGCCAGCGCGGGGGCATCGTTGATGCCATCGCCCACCATGCCCACGGTGTGGCCGCCGGCAGCCAGCGCGTGCACGGCGTCCAGCTTCTGTTGCGGCAGCAGGCCGGCCTGCACCTCACTCACCCCGGCCTGGGCCGCAATGGCCTGGGCGGTGGCGGGGTTGTCGCCGGTCATCATCACCGGGGTGATGCCCAGGGCCAGCAGCTCGCGCACGGCGGCCTGGGAGGTGGGCTTGATGGCGTCGGCCACGGCAAAGAGGGCCAGCACGCCGTCGGCGTCGGCCAGCAGCGTGACCGTGCGGCCTTGCTGCTCATGCCCCTGCATCCGGGCCTCCAGGGCGGGGGTGCATTGGCCGCGCTCTTCGATCCAGCGGTGGTTGGCCAGCGCGAGCGCCCGCCCGTCCACGTGGCCTTGCGTGCCCCGGCCGGGTTCGGCCGCAAAGTCCGCCACCTCCAGCGGCGTGGCGTCCAGCCCCTGGGCGATGGCCTTGGACACCGGGTGGTCGGAGCGCGCCGCCAGGCTGGCGGCCAGCGCCCGCACCTGGCCTTCGTCGGCGCCCGCGCGCAGCACCTCATGCGCCACCAGGCGCGGGCGGCCCTCGGTCAGGGTGCCGGTCTTGTCCAGCGCCATGCGGGTCAGCTTGCGGGCGTCTTCCAGGTAGACGCCACCCTTGATGAGGATGCCGCGCCGCGCCGCCGCCGCCAGGCCGCTGACCACGGTGACCGGCGTGGCGATGACCAGCGCGCAGGGGCAGGCGATGACCAGCAGCACCAACGCCTTGTACAGCGCCACCGTCCAGGTCCAGCCGGCCAGCCACGGCCCCAGCAGCGCCACCGCCAGCGCAATGGCGAACACGGCCGGCGTGTAGATGGCGGCAAAGCGATCGACCATGCGCTGGGTGGGCGCCCGCGCGCCCTGGGCCTGCTCCACCGCATGGATGATGCGTGCCAGCACGGTGTCGCTGGCCGGGGCCGTCACCTCGTAGTCCAGCGCCCCATGCTGGTTGATGGTGCCGGCAAAGACGTCGTCGCCCGGGCCTTTATCTACCGGCACGCTCTCGCCGGTGACGGGGGCCTGGTCGATGGCGCTGTGGCCAGCCACCACGCGGCCGTCCAGCGCCAGCCGCTCGCCGGGCTTGACGCGCACCACGGCGCCCACGGCGATGCCGGTGGCCAGTTCGCTGCGCCAACTGCCATCGGCCTGGCGCACCTCGGCTTGCGCAGGGGCCAGATCGAGCAGGCTTTTGATGGCGTTGCGGGCACGGTCCACGGCGCGGGCTTCGATCAGCTCGGCCAGTGCATAGAGCGCCATCACCATGGCCGCCTCGGCCCATTGGCCGATCAGGAAGGCGCCTGTGACGGCCACCGTCATCAGCGCGGTGATGCCCAGTTGCCCGCGCAGCAGCGCCGCCAGCCCTTTGCGGTAGACGCCCAGGCCGGCCAGCGCAATGGCCGCGCCGGCCACGGCCATGCTGACCACCTGCCAGGTGCGCGTTTCGGGGGTGAAGAAGTGGATCAGCTCGGCCGCCAGGGCCAGGGCCAGCGCCAGCCCCAGCTTGGTCAGCTCGCGGCGCTGCTGGCGCTGGGTGTCGGCGGCGCTGACCGGCTGGGCCAGGCGCTCGGTCTTCAGGCCCGTGGCGGCAATGGCCTGCTCCACGGCCGGCCAGGCGGCCTCGGGTGCCTGCACGCCCACGGTGCGCGCGGCCAGGTCAAAGCGCAGCGCGGTGACCGCCGCCATGCCTTCCAGCGCGCGGCGCACCTGGCTTTCTTCGGCCGCGCAGTCCATGTCGGCGATGCGCAGCAGCAGCGCGCCGGGCAGGGGCGGGGTGGCCGGCGTGGCCGACACGGGCGCTGCGGGGGCGCACGCGCCGTGGCTGCAGCAGCCGCTGTCGGCCGGTGGGTGAGCGTGGGGGTGATCGTGGTCGCCGTGCGCAGGCGACGAAGACAAGGCGTTCATGACGGGATTCCAGAGTTCGAGATGGATTGGAATCCCTGGAGTCAGTCCAGAGTCAAGCCGGTGGGCTGACAGGCGCTGCAGCAGGGGCTGCGACCGCTCGGCGCACCACCGCGTGGTAGCTGATGGCGCTCAAGGCCCAACACAGCCAGGCCGTCCACAACGTGTGGCTGGGGTAGTGGGCGCCTCGCACCATCTGCACCACGCCCACCATGGTGCCCGCGATGACGACGCCGGCCAGCCACCACGCCGCGGCCCGGGGCGCGCGGTTGCGCAGGGCGAACCAGCCCGGCAGGAAGGCAAACGCGGTGGACGCCGCGCCCGACGGGAAGCAATGCCCGGGGCCGCCATCCAGAACCCCTCTGGCCCAATGCGACACGTAATGCGCCGTGCCGCCGAACTCGGCCAGTGACCAGGGGCAACTGGTGGCGCTGATGCGCTTGAGCGCCAGGATCAGCACCGAACACAGCAGCGTGGTGCCCACCCACCAAATCCGCTCGCGGTGGGTGAGCCGTCGCAAGACACCATATGGCTGCCAGATGCCCACCGCCAGGGCCGCCACGACCAGCCAGCCGACCACGCGACTGCCGCCATGCAGCACGTTGCTGGTCAACCAGTGGTCACGCCAGGCAAAACCGGCGGCCGTACCCCAGGCGCGCACCGCCACCAGATCCAGGCCGCTGCGATCCCAGGCCAGCAGCAGCAAAAAGCCGGCCAGCAGCAGGGCGGCGTCCTGTGCGGCCGCAGGTGGGTGAGGCTCCGGGGATGTCGGGTTAGGGGTATGGTTGGCGGGCATGGGACTGGCGGAGTGCGCGATAGTAGGTTTGTCGACATGCCGAAACCTTTATCTATCCTTAAGCCCGGCAGCGAACCGCCTGCTGCCGCTGGAGCCGCCAATGCCTGCTTTGAATTGCGCCCGTGACCTGCTTCACCGTTTGGGCGGCCGCGCGACGCGCCCGATCTCGCTGCCCTCGGGCGCGTCCGGCTGCCGGATGTAGGCGCCATGCAGATCGGCGAACTGGCCCACGCCGCAGGCACGCCTGTGGACACCATCCGCTATTACGAGCGCCAGGGGCTGCTGCCTGCGCCTGCGCGCACGGCGAGCAACTACCGCGTGTATGAAGCGGCGCATCTGGAGCGGCTGCTGTTCATCCGCCACTGCCGCAACCTCGACCTCTCGCTGGACGAGGTGCGCGCGCTGCTGGCCGTGCGCGACGCACCCGGCAGCGACTGCCACGCCGCCGACCGCGTGCTCGATGCCCACATCGGCCACGTCAGCCAGCGCATCCGCGAGTTGCAGCAACTGGCGCGCGAGCTGAAGGCGCTGCGCGCCCAGTGCGCCAGCAGCCAGCAAGCCGAGGCCTGCGGCGTGCTCAGCGGGTTGTCGGTGGCGGCCAGTCAGGGCGGCGGCCGCGTGGGGGCCAAGGCCAGCCACGTGGGCGCGGTGCACAAGGAAGTGGCGCGCTGAGGCTCAGCGTCCGCCGACCAGTTGCGCCAGTGCAGCCGGCGTGTCCACGTCCAACAGGCAGCCGGGGTCGTCGACCGCGATGCGCACCATGGCCGCGCCGTGGGTGCGCAGCAGGTGACGCGCGCCTTCGTCACCGCTGAGCGCGGCCAGCTCGGCGCGCCAGCAGGCGGCCAGGCCCACCGGGTGGCCGCGCTGCCCCGCGTGATAGGGCGCGGCCAGAGTGGCGCCGGCGCGCAGGGCGGCGGTGACGCGGGCCAGCGTGTCCGGCGCAATGCAGGGCATGTCGCCCAAGGCCACCACCCAACCTGCGGCCTGGGGCGTGGCGCGGATGCCGGTGGCCAGCGTGGTGCCCATGCCGTCCGCCTCGGGCGGGGTCTCGACGACCTCCACGGTCAGGCCGGCCAGCGCGCGCCGCAGCGCCGGCTGCTGCGGGCGGATCAGCACCAGGGTGCGGTCGGTGGCAGCGGCCAGCCGCCGCGCGCTGGCCACCACCATGGGTTCGCCGCCGGGCAGCGGCTGCAGCAGCTTGTCGCTGCCGAAGCGGCGGCTGTGGCCGGCGGCCAGCAGCAGGCCGACTACGGGGGCGGTTGCTCGGATGGAGGCAACATCGCATCGAATGGGAGGTGGCTTGTCCATGGAATTCCAGGGGGCGTCAGTGCCCGGGTGAGCGCCAGGGCAGGCTCTCATAGAACGCCTGCACGCGGCCGTAGGCGTCTTCGAACGCCGGTGGCTCTGCAGCAATGAGCGCCACCACCTGCTGATACTCGCGCTGAGATAGCGCACGCAGTTGGTCGCTGCGCATCGCCATCGGGTCCGTGGGCACCTGGCGTTCTTCGGAGGCAGCCATCAATTTGCTCAGCACGAGAGCTTTGTCTTCGTCATGGAAGTCCGTGCAGTCCAGGAGCAGGCAGAGGTCATAGATGTCTTGAAATCGCGCACGGTTGCGGATGGGCTGCTGGAGGACGGCGCGCAGCTTCTCGGCGATGAGGTCGTGATAGGCGTACATCGCCAGCACGCCTCCGTCGATCTCGCCCTCTTCGATGTCCGACGCCCATTCATTGAAGCTGTAGTCCATCTGGACGGTCTTGGCCGACTGACCGGCGTTGAGCCTCCTGACCTCGTTTGCCATGGCGCGGCTGGCGTAGCCGATCTTCATCTGCAGGGTTGCGAAGAGGCCATCCTGCTTTTTGGGATTCAGGGCATGCGATTGCAGTGCGATGGCCAGGCCGTAGTCGTTGTCGATACTGACCAGATCAAGCGCCTGTTGTACATGCGCGATGAAGGCTGGAAGGTCGACATCCTTGAGCTTTTGCTGCGTGGAGAAGTCCACGTCCCGGGTGAACCGGGAACTCTGATAGCGGATGGCCAGAAGAATGCCGCCCTTCATGACCATGATGGGCGCGAGCCGATCCGAGTGGGCAATGGCTCGAAGGATCAGATGAACAGCCTGTCGAAACGCGCGACGGGTCGGCTCCGTTTCAGCGTCCACCCATGCGTGCAGGTCAAGCTTGTTCATTCGATGACAACGGGCACGTTGATGGACAAGGCCCAGCGCTCTGAGAACTCCGGGCTGTACTCGGCCGATGCATCAAGCTTGCGTGACCCACCGCGTTGGGCAAATACCGTCCAGGCGTCGATTCTTGGGTCATGAATGTGGCAGACGGATTCCAGAATCCATCCAGCGCGGACCTTGTCGATGGGCTTGCCATGTTGATCGACTTCGTCAAGGATAAGGCGCAGCGATTGCGGTGCGTGTTCCTTGTAGACCTGCAACACGTGGCTGAGTCCGCCGCATAGCTGAGGGTCGCGCAGCATGTCCAAAAACGTGCGTCCGCGTGTCGCCACCCGGATGTGTTGATCTTTGACGTTGCGATAGGCACCCAGGTGCAGGCTGGTGAACTGGTGCACGGGCCGGCCCAGGAGCTTTTCGGGTTTGGCTCGCTGGAGCTGCGGCAGTTTGGCCGCGATGTAGTCTGGAAACCCGTCTCCCAGGTCTTTGCGCATTTGCTCCTGGGCGAACTGCCTCCAGGGGCTGCTGGCGGGGGCGGAGATGTATAACTGCTCGGGCATCCGGTCTGTCAGCCCCTGGAACTCCATCGCACTGAGATGGGAGATGTAGCAAAAGGGGTCGGCAGCGCAGGCGAGCACCTTGGCGTCGCCGACGTTGGCGCCCAGCAGCACATAGACGGGGGCACCCACGATGCCTGGGATGGGGCGCAGCACGCCGTTGCGCAGCATTTGCTGCTGGACGCGCCGAAACGAGGCCAAGTCCAATTGGGCCTTGTACGGCCGCAGAGGCACCCCACGAAGCTCGCTGCGCTTGCACAAGTCCCAGGCGGCGAGCGCAAGTTCATAGGACGAAGCGGTTGGGCGCCCGCGCTCGCTCAGAACCTGTCCCAAGGCAGCGGGGAGGGTGAGGCGGCTTTGCTTTTCTATGCTCATGATCGAACGTCAACAATCGCCAGCAAGAAAGGTTGTTTGACGGATGCGAGCCAAACTGTAGTTGGTCACCGTATTGTTCGCATGCTTTACAATGCGTCCTTAGGACGCATTGTAAAGCATGTCAAAAATTTAAAGAAGACGAGGGTGCTTGTTGCCTTTGGTTGGCGGAAGCGGTGAGATTCGAACTCACGGACGGTTGCCCGTCGCCGGTTTTCAAGACCGGTGCAATCGACCACTCTGCCACGCTTCCAGTGCCGAGTTGTTGAAGGGCTGGCCGCAGCCCCGACTCGACAAGGCGCGCATTATGGCCGCTGCGCCTGCGCGCACGGCACCTGCACCACCTCGCGGCGGCCGCCGTCCACGCGCACTGCCGTGAGCGGGCCGCCCCAGACGCAACCGGTGTCCAGCGCCAGCAGGTCGGCTCGGTTGATGAGGCCCAGCGTGGACCAGTGGCCGAAGGCCATGGGCTGGCTGGCGGTGGCGCGGTGGGGCTGGTCGAACCAGGGCTTGAAGCCGGGCGGGGCGGCATCGGCGCCTTCTTTGGTGACGAGGTCCAGCGTGTCGTCGGCCGCGCAAAAGCGGATGCGCGTCAGCACGTTGACGATGGCCCGAAAGCGCGCGGCGCCGGTGAGGGAGGGTTGCCAGCGCTCGGGGGCGTCGCCGTACATCTGGGCCAGCAGGGGGACGTAGTCGGGGCCTCGCAGCGCCGCCTCGATCTCGCCCGCGTAGGCCAGGGTGTCGCGGGTGTTCCAGCTGGGCACCACGCCAGCGTGCACGGCCAGCCAGCCCTGCTGCAGGTCGGCCAGCCGGCCCTGGTGGCGCAGCCAGTCCACCCAGGCATCCCGCTGCGGGCTGTGCAGCAACTCGGTCAGGGTGTCGCGCTTGCCGGGCTTGCGCAGGCCGGCGGCCACGGCCAGAAAGTTCAGGTCGTGGTTGCCCAGCAGGAAGGTGGCGGCCCCGCCCAGCGCCTGCAGGCGCTCCAGGGTGGCCAGCGAGGCCGGACCCCGGTTGATGAGGTCGCCCAACACCAGCAGGTGGTCGCGCGAAGGGGAGAAGTCCAGCGCCTTCAGCAGCCGCTCCAAGCCCTCGCAGCAGCCCTGCAGATCGCCCACGAAATAATGCATGGTGGCGATTCTGCTACGCTCCCTCGCTTCAACGTGATGGCCGCTGCGCCCGCCGCATGGAAGTTGCGCTTCTCTTTTCCCTGATTCTGCTCAACGGCCTGTTTGCCATGTCGGAGATGGCGCTGGCGGTCAGCCGCAAGGCGCGTCTGCAGGTGATGGTGGAGGCCGGCGAGCATGGCGCCCAGGCGGCGCTGGCGCTGCAGCACGAGCCCACGCGGTTTCTCTCCACGGTGCAGATCGGCATCACCTCCATCGGCGTGCTCAACGGCATCGTGGGCGAGGCGGCGTTCTCGGGGCCGGTCTCGGCGGCGCTGCAGCAGCATCTGCACGTGGCGCCGCGCGCGGCCGACCTGATGGCCACCGGTCTGGTGGTGCTGTGCATCACCGTGCTGTCCATCATTTTTGGCGAATTGGTGCCCAAGCGCCTGGGGCAGATGTACCCCGAGGCCATTGCGCGGCGGGTGGCGCCGCTGATGCAGGGCCTGTCGGTGGCCACGCGGCCACTGGTGGCGGTGCTGGGGGCCAGCACCGATGCGGTGGTGCGGCTGCTGGGCATCAAGAACGCGCCCTCGCGCAGCGTGACCGAGGAGGAGATCGCCGCCAGCCTGGAAGAAGGGCTGGGCGCGGGCGTCATCGAGGCGCAGGAACACCAGATGGTGCGCAACGTGTTCCGGCTCGATGAGCGCCAGATCGGCTCCATCATGCTGCCGCGCGGCGAGATCGACTGGCTGGACGTGGAGGCCAACGTCGAGCAGGTGCTGGCGCTGGTGGAGTCGGATGCCCATTCGCGCTACCCCGTCTGCCGGGGCGGCCTGGACGACGTGGTGGGCGTGGTTTCGGCCTACCGGCTGCTGGCGCCGCTGGCGCTGGGGCAGACGGTGCAACTCACCGACCACATGACCCAGCCCGTCTTCGTGCCCGAGACGCTCAACGGCATGGAGTTGCTGGAGCACTTTCGCACCGCCAGCTCGCCGCTGGTGTTCGTCGTGGACGAATACGGCGCCGTGCAGGGCATGATCACCGAGCGCGACTTTCTCGAAGCCATCACGGGCGAGTTCAGTGCCCCCACCGACGAAGACGCGTGGGCCGTGCAGCGGCCCGATGGCACCTGGCTGGTCGATGGCCTGATTCCGGTGCCCGAGCTCAAAGACCGCCTGGGTCTGAAAGAATTGCCAGACGAATCGCGCGGCCGCTACAACACGCTGGCCGGCATGGTCATGCTGCTGCTGGGCCGCCTGCCCCGCACCACCGACGTGGTGGAGTGGGGCGGCTGGCGCTTTGAAGTGGTGGACCTGGACGGCAAGCGTGTCGACAAGGTGATGGCCGCCCGCCTCAACTCCCTGGAACCCTCGTAAATCCATAGAACCATGATCCATCCCGAACTGCACAAACAACCCGAAGCGCTCGACCGCCAGCAGCACAAGGCGCTCAAGCTGGGCCCCGTCAACCCGGTGGCGGCGCTGGAGGGCCTGAACGCCTTCTTCATCACCACGGTGGAGTTTGGCGACGTGGCCAAGGAATACCCCATCCTCTTCCTGCCCGCCGGCACCGACGACAAAGGCCAGCCGCAGATCGCGCCGGTGGCCGTCTTCGGCATGGCGCGCAACGAGAACCTGTTCCTCGACACCAGCGGCGAGCAACCGCGCTGGACGGGCCGCTACGTGCCCGCCGTGGTGCGCGCCTGGCCGTTCGGCATGGGCCGGCTGGATGCCGAGAACTACGCGCTGTGCATCGACCGCGCCGCGCCCGCCTTCAGCGAGACCGAGGGCCAGCCCCTGTTCACCGAGGCGGGCGAACCCACCGACGTGCTCAAGGAATACCACGCCTTCACCGAGCGGGTGGAGCAAGAGGTTGAGCGCACCCGCATGGCGGGCCGCAAGCTGATGGAGATGAAGCTGCTGCAACCCAAGCGCTTCGATGCCACCATGCCCGACGGCGAGAAGCTGACCATGGACGGCTTTCTGGGCCTGGACGAAGACCGCTGGCGCGCCCTGACCGATGCCGAGATTCTGGATCTGCACAAAAGCGGCCTGACCATGCTGGTGCAGCTGCACCAGCTCTCGCTGTCCAACATGGGGCTGCTGATCGAGCGCCGCCACGGCGTGGTGGCTGTGAGGACATGAGCGCGCCGGGCCGCTCCCAAGCGCGAATCCCGCAGCACGTAGTGCGCAGGGGCGTCCAGTGATGCTGGCCCTGGGCGCTGTCGTGCTCGCCTACCTGGTGGGTTCGCTGTCGTTCGCCGTCATCGTCAGCCGCCTGATGGGCATGGCCGACCCGCGCAGCTACGGCTCGGGCAACCCGGGGGCCACCAACGTGCTGCGCTCGGGCCGCAAGGGCGCGGCGCTGGCCACGCTGGTGCTGGACGCGCTCAAGGGCTGGCTGCCCACGGCGCTGGCCGTGGCCTTCGCGTCGCAACTGGGCTGGAGCGAATGGGTGCCCGCGCTGGTGGCGCTGGCCGCGGTCTGCGGCCACCTGTGGCCGCTGTGGTTCGGCTTCAAGGGCGGCAAAGGCGTGGCCACCATCGCCGGCGCCCTCGTGGGCCTCAATCCCTGGCTGGGCCTGATCGCCCTGGCCGCCTGGCTGGCGGTGGCCGTGGTCACGCGCTACTCGTCGCTGGCCGCGCTGGTGGCCGCCGTGGTGGCGCCGCTGGGCCAGTTGCTGATCTGGGGCGGCTCGCCCACGGCCGTGGCGGTGGGCGTGATGAGCCTGTTGCTCATCTGGCGCCACATGGGCAACATCGGCAAGCTGATGGCCGGCACCGAAAGCCGCATCGGCGGCGGCAAGGCGGCGCCAGCGGCCGACCCGCATCACCCCCAGGCATCGCATCCCAAGCCCCACTCACACGGCAAGGACAAGCATGGCCACCATCACCCGCATTGACGTCGGCCCCCGCCTCAGCGAGGCCGCCATCCACGCCGGCGTGGTCTACCTCGCCGGCCAGGTGCCCGACCACCCCGAGACCGATATTCAGCACCAGACCGCCCAGGTGCTGACCGCCATCGACGCGCTGCTGGCCCGCGCCGGCACCGACAAGACCCGGCTGCTGTTCGTGCAGGTCTTTCTGGCCGACCTGGCCGACTACACCGGCATGAACACCGCCTGGGACGCCTGGGTGCCCGCCGGCCACACCCCGCCGCGCGCCACCGTGCAGGCCGCGCTGGCCGATCCGCGCTGGAAGGTGGAGATCGTCTGCCAGGCGGCGGTGGGGTGACGGGCGGGCCGTGGTCTTTAGGGAGCTGGTATGAAACCCTCTGCTGCACTGAACGCGCACCGCGCTGCCATCCGGCAGGTGGTGGCGTCGCACCGAGCAGGCAATGCGCGGGTGTTTGGTTCGGTGCTGCGAGGCCAGGATACCGAGGGCAGCGACCTGGACATCCTGATCGACCCTACACCGCAGACGTCATTGATGGACGTGGCGGCCATTCAGGTCGAGCTGGAGCACCTGCTTGGCGTGCCGGTGGATGTGCTGACCCCAAGAGCGCTGCCCGCGAAGTTTCATGATCAGGTGCTGGCCGAGGCCCAGCCGGTATGAACAAGGCATTGCGCATACCGGATTACCTTGGGCACGTGCTGGGTGCGATCGAGCGCATTGACCGCTACACCACCGGCATGGACGAAGCGGCTTTCCTGATCAGCGATCTGGTGCAGGACGCCGTGATTCGCAACATCGAGATCATTGGCGAAGCGTCCAATCACATCCAGCGCGTGGATCCGGCGTTTGCGGCCCGGCACGCTGACATCCCGTGGCAGGTGATGTACGCCATGCGCAACCGTGTTTCTCATGCCTATGACCGAGTTGATCTGGTCGTCATCTGGCAGACGGTCCAACGCGACTTGCCGGACTTGCGTACCAAAGTGGCTGTGGCACTGACCGCTTTGCAAGGCAATTGACGCTGCGTCCTCTGGGCTGCCTCTATGCCTTGGGGGCATGGCGCCTGCGCTAGCATCCCCCGCATGACCCCCACCCTCTGGCCCGATGACGCCCAGCTGCATGCGCTGGCGCAGGGTCGGCATGGCGATGCGTTTGCCATCCTGGGGCCGCACCGCATGACCGATGGGCGCTGGCTGCGCCGCGCCTGGTTGCCGGGTGCGCAGGCGGTGGCCGGCATGGTGCGCCACCCGTCGGGGTCGCCGCTGTTTGGCGGCCTGTTCGGCGCGGACCACGACCCGGCCGCACCGCTGGTCATCACCTGGGGCGACGGCCACGAGCAGGCCTTGCATGACGCCTACCGCTTTGACTCGCAACTGCGCGAGGCCGACCGCTGGCTGCTGGCCGAGGGCGCCCATCTGCGGCCTTATGAGGCGCTGGGCGCCCACCCGCTGGACGTGGGCGGCGTGGGCGGCGTGCGCTTCGCCGTCTGGGCGCCCAATGCGCAAGCGGTCAGCGTGGTGGGCGACTTCAACGGCTGGGACGCCACCCGCCACCCCCTGCGCCGCCACCCCGGCGCGGGCGTGTGGGAGCTGTTCGTGCCGCATGCGGGCGAGGGCGACCGCTACCAGTACGCCGTGCTGGGCGCCGACGGCGTGCGCCGCCTCAAGGCCGACCCCTACGCGTTCGCCGCCGAGCTGCGGCCCGGCCAGGCCTCGGTGGTGGCGCGGCTGCCGTCCGGCGAACCGCTGGACGCCGCCCGCGCCCGGCGCAGCGCGCCGGACGCGCCCATCAGCATCTACGAGGTGCACGCCGGCTCCTGGCGCCGCCGCGCCGATGGCGGCTGGATGGACTGGGACGAGCTAGCCGCCACGCTGCTGCCCTATGTGGCCGACCAGGGCTTCACCCACCTGGAGCTGCTGCCGCTGCACGAGCACCCGCTGGACGCCTCCTGGGGCTACCAGCCCACGGGCCTGTATGCGCCCACCGCGCGCTACGGCTCGCCCGCGCAGTTCAAAGCCTTCGTGGCGGCGGCGCATGCGTTAGGCCTCGCGGTCATCCTCGACTGGGTGCCGGCCCACTTTCCGGCCGACGCCTTTGGCCTGGCGCAGTTCGATGGCACCCACCTGTACGAACACGCCGACCCGCGCCAGGGCTTCCATCCCGACTGGCAGACGCTGATCTACAACCTGGGCCGCGCCGAGGTGGCCAACTTCTTGCTGGGCAATGCGCTGTACTGGATCGAGCGCTTCGGGGTGGATGGCCTGCGCGTGGACGCCGTGGCCTCCATGCTTTACCTGGACTACAGCCGCGACCAGGGCCAGTGGGTGCCCAACCCCCAGGGCGGGCGCGAGAACCTGGAAGCCATCGCCTTCCTGCAGCGGCTCAACGCCACGCTGGGCCACGAGCGGCCCGGTGCCGTGGTCATCGCCGAAGAGTCCACCGCCTTCCCCGGCGTCACCCACCCGGGCGGGCTGGGCTTTGCCTACAAGTGGAATATGGGCTGGATGAACGACGTGCTGCGCCACCTGGCGCGCGAGTCGGCCCACAGGCTCTGGCACCACGACGAGCTGCGCTTCTCGCTGATGTATGCCTGGAGCGAGCGCTTCGTGCTGCCGCTCTCGCACGACGAGGTGGTGCACGGCAAGGGCACGCTGCTGACCAAGCTGCCCGGCGATGCCTGGCAGCGCCGCGCCACGCTGCGCGCGCTGCTGGGCTATATGTGGGCCCATCCGGGCAAGAAGCTGCTGTTCATGGGCGGCGAGTGGGGCGCCACGCACGAATGGAGCGAGGCGCGGCAACTGGATTGGGACGAGGCCGCCGCACCCCCCCACGCCGCCATCGCGCGGCTGGTGCGCGACCTCAACCGCGTGCTCACCCACCACCCCGCGCTGCACGTGCAGGACACTTCGCCCGAAGGCTTTGCCTGGCTGCGCCACGACGACGCCGAGGCCTCGTTGCTGGCCTTTGCCCGCCAGGCACCGGGTGAGGCCACGGTGCTGGCCTTGTGCCACTTCACCCCCGTGGTGCGCGCTGGCTACCGGCTGGGCGTGCCGCACGCCGGGCCGTGGCGGCTGCTGCTCAACTCCGACGACGCCGTCTACGGCGGCAGCGGCGTCCACCCTGGCGCGCTGCCGGTCGAGCCCGTGCCGGCCGACGGCTTTGCCCACTCCCTCGTGCTCACCGTGCCGCCGCTGGCCACGGTCTACCTGACCCATGATGCTTGAGCCTGGCGACCCCCATGCCCTGGGCGCGCAGCGCGCCCCAGGCGGCGTGCGCGTGGCCGTCTGGGCGCCCGATGCGGCGGCCGTGCACCTGGTGGTGTTCGATGCCACCGGCCAGGCCGAGCAGGCCCGCCATGCGCTCAACCCGGGGCCCGGCGGCGTCTGGCATGGCGTTCTGCCCTGGCCTGCGGATGCGCCGCTGGTCTACGGCCTGGACGCCGGCGCCGGCCCGATGCTGGACCCCTATGCCCGCCGCGTGCTGGCCGGCAAGGCCTTGTTGGCGGCCACCGCAGACGCGGTGCTGCCGCCACTGCCGCCGCTGCATCCCGAGCGGCTGGCCGGCCGGCGTGTGATTGCTGAAGTGCATGCCCGCACCGCCACGTGCCTGCATCCCGGCATCCCCGAGGCGCTGCGCGGCCGCTACGCCGCGCTGGCTCACCCCGTCATGATCGACCACTGGCGGCGCCTGGGCGTCACCACGCTGGAGCTGCTGCCGCTGGCTCAGCGCCACGACGAGCCGCGCCTGACCGCGCTGGGCCTGACCAACCACTGGGGCTACAGCCCGCTGGCCTTCCTGGCCGCCGAGCCGCGCTACGCCCTGGGGCCGGATGCCGACGCCGAGCTGCGCGCCGCCCTGCACGCGCTGCGTCAGGCTGGCTTCGAGGTGGTGCTGGACGTGGTCTTCAACCACACCGCCGAGCTCGACGCCGCCGGCCCGCTGCTGGCCTGGCGTGGGCTGGCCGCGCGGCGCTACTACCGCCATGACGCCCAGGGCGCGCTGGCCGACTGGAGCGGCTGCGGCAACAGCCTCAACCTGGCCGAGCCCATGGTGCTGCGGCTGGTGCTGGATGCGCTGCGGCACTGGATGACGCACTTTGGCGTCAGCGGCTTTCGCTTCGACCTGGCCACCACCTTGGGGCGCGGGCGGGACGGCGACTTCGACGCCCACCACGCCTTCTTCACGGCGCTGCGCACCGACCCGCTGCTGACCCGTGCGCTGCTGATTGCCGAGCCCTGGGACCTGGGGCCCCAGGGGCACCGCGCCGGCCAGTTTCCGCCCGGCTGGCTGGAGTGGAACGACGCCGCGCGCGACGCCATCCGCGCCTACTGGCTGGCGCCGCAAGACCGCCGCGCCACCCGCGCCGAGCTGGCGCAGCGGCTGGCCGGCTCCCACGAGCGCTTTGGCCGCCAAGGCCGCGCCCCCACCGAGGGCGTCAACTACGTCACCGCCCACGACGGCTTCACGCTGCGCGACCTGGTCAGCTTCGATCGGCGTCACAACGCCGCCAACGGCGAGAGCGGCCGCGACGGCCACGCCGACAACCTGAGCTGGAATGCCGGCATCGAGGGCGAGACCGCCGACGCCGCCGTGCGCGCCCGCCGCGCACGGCTGCAGCGGGCGCTGCTGGCCACGCTGGTGCTGGCGCGCGGCACGCCCATGCTGCTGGCCGGCGACGAGATCGGCCACAGCCAGCGCGGCAACAACAACGCCTATTGCCAGGACAACGCCACCACCTGGCTGGCCTGGCCGCAGGCCGACGCGGCGCTGCTGGCCTTCCTCCAGCGGGCGCTGCGGCTGCGCGCGGCCACCCCGTTGCTGCGCGGCGCCACCTGGCTGACCGGCCGCGCCAACGCCAGCGGCCTGCCCGACGTGGTCTGGGCCCTGCCCGATGGCAAGGCCCCCGCCGTGGCCGACTGGCATGCCCACCAGGCGCGCGCGCTGCGCGTCACCTGGGCCGGCGACGACGGCCTGCAGCTGATGCTGCTGACCAACCCGCACGACCACGCCGTGGCCTTTGCCTGGCCGGCGGGCGACTGGACGCTGTGGCTGGACGGGCGCGCGCCGGCCGATTCGCCCACCGAGGCCACCGCCCTGGACGGGTTGCGCTGGCTGCCCGCGCACACCTTGCAACTCTGGGGCAGTCGCGCCCCGCCGCTGGAGGAGACCCCATCATGACGTCCGCCATCGACAGCCGCGCCCTGGCGCGGCGCACCTACACGCTGGTGCTGGCCGGTGGCCGGGGCTCGCGGCTGGAGGCGCTGACCGACGAGCGCGCCAAACCGGCCGTCTACTTCGGCGGCAAGTTCCGCATCATCGACTTCGCCCTCTCCAACTGCCTGAACTCGGGGCTGCGGCGCATCGGCGTGGTGACGCAGTACAAGTCGCACTCGCTGCTGCGCCACCTCCAGCGCGGCTGGAGTTTTCTGCGCAACGAGATGAACGAGTTCATCGACCTGCTGCCGGCCCAGCAGCGCGTGAGCGAGACCGACTGGTACCGCGGCACGGCCGACGCCATCTGGCAGAACCTGGACATCATTCGCGGCGCCGCGCCCACCGACTATGTGGTGGTGCTGGCCGGCGACCACATCTACAAGATGGACTACGCGCTGATGCTGGCCGACCACGCCCGCAGCGGCCTGGGCGTGACCGTGGGCTGCATCGAGGTGCCGCGCGAGGAGGCGCGGGGCTTCGGCGTCATGGCCGTGGACGCGGCGCGGCGCATCAGCGCCTTCGTCGAGAAGCCGGCCGACCCGCCCGCCATGCCGGGCCGGCCTGACCGGGCGCTCGCCAGCATGGGCATCTACGTCTTCAGCGCGCCCTATCTGTACCGGCTGCTGGACGAGGACGCGGCCAATGCCGACTCCAGCCACGACTTCGGCAAAGACCTGATCCCGCGCGCCGTGGCCGAGGGCCAGGCGCAGGCCCATCCGTTCGGCCTCTCGGCCATCGCCAACCCGCCGTACTCGGAGCCCTATTGGCGCGACGTGGGCACGGTGGACGCCTACTGGGCGGCCAACCTCGACCTGGCCTCGACCACGCCCGAGCTCAACATGTACGACCGCGACTGGCCGATCTGGACCTACCAGGAGCAGCTGCCGCCCGCCAAGTTCGTGCACGACGAAGACGGCCGGCGCGGCATGGCCATCGAGAGCCTGGTCTCGGGCGGCTGCATCATCTCGGGCGCGCAAGTGGTGCACTCGGTGCTGTTCTCCAGCGTGCTGGTGCGCTCGTACAGCCAGGTGGCGCACAGCGTGGTGCTGCCGGGCGTGCAGATCCAGCGCCGCTGCCGCGTGCGCAACGCCGTCATCGACCGCGGCTGCCTCATTCCCGAGGGCCTGGTCATCGGCGAGGATGCCGAGGCCGACGCGGCGCGCTTTCACCGCAGCGCGGGCGGCGTGGTGCTGGTCACCCGCGCCATGCTGGAGCGCCTGTGAAGGTGCTGCAAGTCTGCGCGGAAATCTTTCCGCTGCTCAAGACCGGTGGCCTGGCCGACGTGGCCGGCGCGCTGCCCGCCGCGCTGACGGCGGCCGGTGCCGAGCCGCGTGTGCTGCTGCCGGGCTTTGCGCCCATCCTGGACGGGCTCAAGAACGCCGACCACGTGGCCGACCTGGCGCCGCACGGTGCCGTGCCCGGCGCGCGGCTGCTGTATGGCGAGCTGCCGGCGGCCCAGGCCTGGGCCTACGTCATCGACGCTCCGGCGCTCTACCTGCGCGACGGCGGCCCCTATGCTGACGCCCACCAGCAACCCTACGCCGACAACCACCTGCGCTTTGCCCGCCTGGGCTGGGCAGCGGCCGAGCTGGCGGCGGGGGCCGACGCCTACTGGCGCCCGGCGGTGGTGCACGCCCACGACTGGCACGCCGGCCTCGCGCCCGCCTGTCTGCGGGCCGGGCCGGCGGCGGCGGTGCCCAGCCTCTACACCGTGCACAACCTGGCCTACCAAGGCCAGTTCGACGCCCGCCACTTCGCCGAGCTGGGCCTGCCGCCGGGGTTTTTCAACGTGCACGGGCTGGAGGCCTACGGCCAGCTCAACTTCATGAAGGCCGGGCTCTACTTTGCCGACCGGCTCTCCACCGTCAGCCCCAGCTATGCGCACGAGATTCAGCAGCCCGAGCAGGGCATGGGGCTGGACGGCCTGCTGGCTGCGCGGGCCGGGGTGTTGCACGGCATCTTGAACGGCGTGGATGACACCGTCTGGAACCCGGCCACCGACGCCCACATCGCTGCCCCCTTCAGCGCCGACAAGCCGGCCGGCAAGGCGCGCTGCAAGGCCGACCTGCAGGCGCGGCTGGGGCTGGCGGCCGATGCGCGCGCGCTGCTGTTCATCGTCGTCAGCCGCCTGACCGAGCAAAAAGGCTTGCCGCTGGTGCTGGGCGTGGTGGACGAGATCGTGGCGCGCGGTGGCCAGTTCGCGCTGCTGGGCGAGGGCGATGCGGTGCTGCAGGCCGCATTCACCGCGCTGGCCGCGCGCCACCCCGGCCGCGTGGCCGTGCAATTGGGTTATGACGAGGCCCAGGCGCACCGGCTGATTGCCGGGGCCGACGTCATCATGGTGCCCTCGCGCTTCGAGCCCTGCGGCCTGACCCAGCTCTACGGCCTGGCCTATGGCACGCTGCCGCTGGTGCGCCGCGTGGGCGGGCTGGCCGACACCGTGACCGACGCCGCGCTGGAAAACCTGGCCGACGGCAGTGCCACGGGCTTCGTCTTTGAGACCTTTGACACGGCCGGGCTGCGCGCGGGCATACGGCGCGCCTTCGCCCTGGCCGATATGCGAGGCCAGTGGCGCCGCGTGCAGCGCCAGGCCATGCGCCAGCATCACGACTGGGCGCAGGCCGCGCACGCCTACCTGGACCTGTACCGACTGATGACCCACGAGCGCTGAATGGATTTAAGTACTTTTGAGAACAGTTTGCACACCTTGGCTGAGGACGTTCCCGCGCTCAAGCGCGAGATCGCCAACAAGCTGATGTACCAGGTCGGCAAAGACCCGATCACCGCCCAGACCGAGGACTGGCTGCACGCCACGGCCTACGTGGTGCGCGACCACCTGGTGGGCCGCTGGATGCGCAACACCCGCGCCCAGTACGCGCAGGACACCAAGCGCGTCTACTACCTGTCGATGGAGTTCTTGATCGGCCGCGCGTTCGGCAACGCGCTGCTGGCGCTGGACTTGATGCAGCCGGTGCGGCGCGCGCTGGCCGAGCTGGACGTGGACATGGACGCCGTCATGCAACTGGAGCCCGATGCCGCGCTGGGCAACGGTGGGCTGGGGCGGCTGGCCGCCTGCTTCCTGGACGCCATGGCCACGCTGGGCGTGCCGGCCATGGGCTACGGCATCCGCTATGACTACGGCATGTTCCGCCAGCAGATCGTGCAAGGCCAGCAGGTGGAAGTGCCCGATTACTGGCTGACCCACGGCAACCCCTGGGAGTTTGCGCGCCCCGAATCGGTCTACCGCGTGCGCTTTGGCGGCCGGCTCGAAGAAGAGGGCGACCGCGTGCGCTGGGTGGGCACCGACGACGTGCTGGCCCAGGCCTACGACACCATCGTCCCCGGCTGGGCCACCGAGTCCACCAACACGCTGCGGCTGTGGTCGGCACGCGCCACCGAGGAGATGAACCTGGGCGCCTTCAACCAGGGCAACTACTTCGGCGCCGTGGAGCGCAAGAACGCCAGCGAGAACGTCTCGCGCGTGCTCTACCCCGACGACTCCACCGAATCGGGCCGCGAGCTGCGGCTGCGCCAGGAGTACTTTTTCGTCAGCGCCAGCGTGCAAGACCTGGTGCACCGCTACCGGCTCAACCACAGCGACTTCAGCCAACTGGCCGACAAGGTGGCCATCCACCTCAACGACACCCACCCGGTGCTGGCCGTGCCCGAGCTGATGCGGGTGCTGATCGACGAACACGGCCTGGCCTGGGAGGCGGCCTGGGCACAGACCCAGCGCGTGTTCAGCTACACCAACCACACGCTGATGCACGAGGCGCTGGAGACCTGGCCCGTGCAGCTGTTCGCCCGCGTGCTGCCGCGGCATCTGCGCATCGTCTTCGACATCAACGCCGCCTTTCTCAAGCAGCTCACCGCGCAGGGCGCCGACGCCGAGCTGCTGCGCCGCGTCTCGCTGATCGACGAGGGCGGCGAGCGCCGCGTGCGCATGGCCTACCTGGCCGTGGTGGCCAGCCACTCCATCAACGGCGTCTCGGCGCTGCACACCGAGCTGATGCGCGAGTCCATCTTTGCCGACTTCGCCGGCATCTGGCCCGAGCGCTTCAACAACAAGACCAACGGCATCACGCCGCGCCGCTGGCTGGCCCACGCCAACCCGGGCCTGGCACAGCTGCTGGATGCGCGCATCGGCAGCGGCTGGCGCCGCGACCTGACCGAGCTGGCCCGGCTGCGCGAGCAGGCGGACGACCCCGCGCTGCTGGCCGCGCTGCGCCGCATCAAGCGCCACAACAAAGAGCGCCTGGCGCAACTGGTGCGCCAGCAACTGGGCCTGGCCATCAGCGGCGATGCGCTCTTTGACGTGCAGGTCAAGCGCATCCACGAGTACAAGCGGCAGTTGCTCAACGTGCTGCACGTCATCACCCGCTACCACCGCATCCTGGCCCAACCCGAGGCGCCGTGGGTGCCGCGCGTGGTGGTCTTCGCCGGCAAGGCGGCTTCGGCCTATCACATGGCCAAAGGCATCATCCGGCTGATCCACGACGTGGCGGCGGTGGTCAACACCGACCCCCGCGTGGGCGAGCGGCTCAAGGTGGTGTTCATCCCCAACTACAGCGTCAGCCTGGCCGAGGTCATCATCCCGGCGGCCGACCTCTCCGAGCAGATTTCCACCGCCGGCACCGAGGCCTCGGGCACCGGCAACATGAAGTTCGCGCTCAACGGCGCGCTGACCATCGGCACGCTGGACGGCGCCACCGTGGAGATGGCCGAACACATCGGCGGCGAGCACCTGTTCATCTTCGGCCACACCACGCCGCAGGTGGCCGCGCTGCGCGCCGCCGGCTACCGCCCGCGCGACTGGGTGGCCCGCGAGCCCGAACTGGCGGCGGCGCTGGAGACGCTCAAAGACGGCAGTTGGAGCCCCGCCGAGCCGGCGCGCCACCAAGGCATTTACGACGCGCTGATCAACTGGGGCGACCACTACCTGCTGCTGGCCGATTGGCGCGCTTATGTCGATGCCCAGGCCCGGGTCGATGCGCTGTACTGCAGCGAAGACGCCTGGGCCCGCTGCGCCGCGCTCAACATCGCCGGCATGGGCTATTTCAGCGCCGATCGCACGATTGCCGAGTACGCGCGGGAGATCTGGCGGGTCTAGCGCATGCCAGAATCTTCGCCTTCGCCGCCGTAGTTCAATGGATAGAACGGGGACCTCCTAAGCGATTCCAGAGGGCGAAACGCAACACCTAAGTTGTTGATTTTTAATGGATTGGATGCTCTGCAATCCTCTGAAATCCACCTTGTTCCAACCCACTCGTGGAACAAATTTGACACTGGAAACAGAGGAAGACGGAGCTCAGAAACGACAACAGGTAGCCACTGGCTACCTGTTTTTGCTTGTGCTGTCAAATTGTGGCGTCCCCACCAGGAATCGAACCTGGATCTGATTCTTAGGAGGAACCTGTTCTATCCATTGAACTACAGGGACACGCAGCCCGCTACTATAGCAGCAGCATAGGGTCTTAGACAAGAAAACGGATAAGAGATGGTAGATCAGCAACTGATTGATTATTTGAAGGAAAGAACCAAAGGCAAGTTGCTCATGTCGCCTGAACAACTGGCTGAAGAAATTGGCATACCTTCAAAACAGCAATCCAAGCTCAGGAAGGAAGGCAGGTTTCCTATACCCTTCAAGAACATAGGCAGGCTGGTCTACTACTCTATCTATGACGTGGCTAACTTCCTGCTCAATGGCGAGACTGCACCAGCCAAAGAGCCTCCAGAAGAAGCACCAGCAGCAGCCCCACCTAAGAAGAAGACGGTCAAGAACACTGCACCAGTGCAGGACTTGTCCCATATCTTCATGCTCAGAGCCTTTGCACAGTCTTTAGAAGACCGTGCTACTGCTATGCTTTCTTTGGCGGAGAACTTGAAAGACTATGCCAACAAGAAGGAAATGATGGAAAGCTTTGCTGAGAAGTTTCCAGCAAAAGGATATTAAGAAGTTGATTTCACATGAAATCGGCACAATAAGCACCATTCTATCCGCTGTACAATTTTGACGCATTTTGGTACACTTTGGGCCCCTTGTTGCACCAGAGAAAGTTATGCGGAGAGATTGCGAAGAGTTTATTGCTAACGAATTCCGCTCTTGTGTTCAAAACACAATCATGCGATTAGCTGCTGAAGACACCTATCGCCCTTTCCATAGTGCCCTACTGTCAGAGCAAGCCTTGTTCTGGAGTAGATTTGAGCGATCTTTCAGCACTTCTTTCGGGCAACGAGTCATTGAGAAGATATCTCAAGCTGCTGCGATAGCTGGTGGAGCCGACGAAGCTATAAATCAAATGGCTACTATAGTCAGCCTTCCAGCTTCCCAGCTAAATGCTATTGAAGATCATGTTTCAGGTTTACGCACAGGGACAAGATTAGCCAATTGGCATTCTGATATAGCAGATCTTTCATCCGTCATTCCTCAAGGAGAACAATATCAAATCAGAGTTATATCTGACTTGTATTGGAGGAAGAACGGCATCAACAACTACATGAGCATCAAAACGGTCAAACCAAACATTGACCAAACAGCCGAAGCTAAACGCGACTTATTGAAGCTCAAGCTTGCTGACCCCACAGCCAATGTCTATTATGGACTTTACTACAACCCGTATGGCGAGAGCAAGCTTGATTATGCATGGAGCCCACCAAAGAACATCTTCAATTTCAACACTGATCCATGCATCCTGATCGGCAGAGAATATTGGGATACTTTGGGAGGAGCCGGATTTTACGAAGAAGTTCTTGCAATAGCTGCCAGAGTTGGAGAAGACACAAGATTGTCTTTACAAAATTTGCGATAAGAAATGGCCCCATTGGGGCCATTTTAATTTAAGCGAAGTCAAATAATTCCATATTATTCTTATTCAACTTACCAGCCTTTTTCTTTGACTTTTTTTCTACTGCACCAATAGCTGAATGCTTGGCGAGCCAAGTTCTATGATCCGTTTCCTTATATCTTGAGTAAGAAAACCCTTCATAAACTTTGATTGGTTTTCCATTCATATGATTCAAAATCAATTTACCAATGGCTTCACCCAAACCAGCAGGAACAGCATTGCCAACCTGTTTGTATTGATCAACCAAAGAGCCACAGATAACCCACTCATCAGGAAATTGTTGAACCCTTTTGTATTCCTGAATGCTTAATGGACGGTTTTCTACTGGATGTGCCAAGTCAGTTGCTGGCATTGCAGGGTGCGTGACCAATGTTGGAGAAGGCTTGTCCCAAGCTAGCCTTCTTAAAAAACCAGTCTTACCACCACCAGCATAAAACGATTTTCCAAGGGCTTCTTTTTGAAGCTCAAGAGGAAGGTTCTTCCAGTATTCACCAGGGCCAAGCAATCTGTAATAGCGAAGCCTGCCTTCTGGAAAGGTCAAATGCTCGTGCTTAATGCTTTCAAGACCTTCAACAGCACTCCTAAAAGTGTTCCACTGTGGAAGATTGAATTCTAACTTATCGCTATGAGTTGGCTCCAAATAGGGAAGCTCTTCACCACCACGATGACAAATCAAAACCACTCGCTCCCTTACTTGAGGTGAACCATAGTTGGCAGAATTGTAGAGATTGAAAGACACACCATAGCCAGCTTGCTTCAATCGCTGAACAATAAGCAAAAGAGCTCCGCCAGCCTGTTCTTCTTCTGTCAAAGGATTTTTCTCATCCCTATCAGCATGGGGACGATGAGATAATGGAGCAGATAACAACCCACGCACGTTCTCAAGAACAGCATATTTTGGTTTTAGTTGCTCAATCAACTCTAGATAACGGATAAGAGCACCGCCACGTTGATCATTGAACCCCCGGCGAGATCCAGCCGTGCTAAATGCTTGGCAAGGTGGGCCGCCAACAATTAAATCTATATCATCATCGAGGGACAAGCCAGCAGCTTCCCTAATTTGTTCGGCAGAATAATTCCAAACATCGCCAAGAAGAGCAATATCTGGATTATTTGCAGCAATAGTTTTCCTACATGCCTTATCAAACTCACAAGCAAGCATCACTTCAATGCCTGCTTTCTTGAGCCCCAAATCAAGACCCATAGCACCAGAAAAAAAACTCAAAGCAACAATGTCGGGCTTTGACTTGGAATTTCTTTTCTTATCTGGTGGATTTACATGATTTTGAGGAATAGCTAGGAATTGCTCCAAATTCTGACGATCAACAAGCCATTGCTTTCCAAGCTGCTGCCCAGCAATCTTACCTTGCTTCAAAAGTGTGCGAACTCGCTGCTCAGTCAATTGCATCAGTTCCGCAGCTTCTTTGGTGGAGATGACGTCTGGAATCATGCTGTTTCGCTGTCGAAAATTTTCATAGTCCAATTATAACGCAAGGCAGCAGCACTAGCAACACACCAAAAGAAAAGGCTAGTCTTGCGACTAGCCTTTTTTCTTTTTGTTAGATTCGGCACCACCCGGTTTCTAACAGAACACCTTGCAACCTTATCGGCTCAATCCTCGATCAGTTGCTATTGACAATTCAAAAGAATCATTTATAGATGTTCTACCAACTAAGCAATTCAATCATACGAAATTTATTTGCATTGTCAATAACCGAATTCTGATGAATTGCTCTTGGTGGAAGATCAAGGGCAATTTTTTCATCGGCTCAATGTCCTCGGAAAGAATTGCAGCGAAGTCTTAATAACTTGCACAGTATGAATAGAAGTCGGAGACATTAGAAACATCGTAACTTCTAGCTGCAAAAGGCGATACCTAAGAAAGTAGCGGCTCAATTGGATGCTATAGGCCCCTTGGCTTGGCGATTGAGTAAATAAGAGAGAGTAACAGAGTGGGAATATCAACCTGTAGGTTCCCAAGTTTCTAGCAATAGGAATTTGGATCAGTCCGACGCAGTGCCCACCCTTCAATTAGGTGAAGGAAAATCGAGCGGAATAGCACAAGCAGCTAATTTGAACTTGTGCCCGGTGCTATGTGGTCAGCAGTGAAGTAATTCACTGGGGATGGAAAGAAGGCAATAAAGGATGAACGGTCATGCCGTTCTACTCGGAATAAATAGCACTCACCCCTGGCAGGTGAGGGACTGGCAGAGTCTAACGGTCATGACTCTGATACTGAAAACACAACAAGAATTCTCTTGTCCCTGGGTTTAAGGGGGTTCTTTCCCGGAACCGTGTGATAGCACGGGGGAGGGAAAGAAGATACTAACTCTCTAAAGAGAGAGAATTAATCATCATCTACGCATAGATGATGATGACCCAGTCCAGCACAGAATAATCTCGTAGAGGTTCTATGAAATAGAACAAAATTGGCAGAACGGAAAATTTGACAAAACCAATTCCCTTGTTATTTTCATAAATAAACAAGGAGAAATCATGGCGGAGCAACAAGAGAAAAAGAAGACATCATGGGGCACAAAAATTTTAGGCTTTATTTTTATAGCTGGAGTATTTCAAGCTATCTCTGGGATCATAGCGGATACAAATAAGAACAACGGAGGACCAGCTTCAGCATCACCTTCTGCTGCCGCAGCACCTCAACTCAGCCCAAAGGAAGAAGCCCTAAGAGATTTGAAACTAGATTTTGAATGGGGAACAGGTGGCTTTGGTTCAGTAATGCTTGTTGACTTCACATTCAACAACAAAGGCAAATATGCAGTAAAAGATATTGAAGTCGTATGCAGATCAAGTGCCAACTCAGGAACTTTGATTGATAAAAACAAGAAAACTGTATATGAATTAGTGAAGGCAGGAGAAACCAAGAAGATTCAGCGATTCAATATGGGCTTCTTGAACTCTCAGGCAACCTCTACATCGTGTGTAGTTGATGATTTAAAAATTGACCAGTAAGTAAAAATCAAAAGAGCACCCTGACAGATAGGGTGCAAAAAAGTGGCTCCTTCGTGGAGCCTTTTTTACGACTTCACGTTTGACGTTAGGTGCTCACGTGGTGCTGGATGTACCTTTTTTCTTCACAAGCGTAAAATTCGTTTTATTGATTGGCGACACTAAGCTTTTCAATAAATACAGCGACATCCCACTTCATACCTGCCAGTGAAATGGTTCACTTGGAAAGGAGGGTTTTAACTATGACTTAAATTAAAGGAAATAATCATGAATCAACTTAATCTTATTGCAGTTCCTAACGGTGTTTTTACTCTTGAAGAAGCTCTTGAAGACACCTTGATTAAAAAAGCTATTCAACAGCTTCAATCTGCTGAAGCCACAGAGACAGACAAGATCAAAGTTTTTCTCACTCTCTATCAAATGATTGACACCTTGGCTCAATTGCACTTGAAAGGCTTTGATATGAAGCAGGTGAATCAATCTGCTTTGGAAAAGAATATGAAATATGCCATTGATGTGGGCTACGATTCAATCATGAAGACCTTCACCAATCACCAAAGGAAGCAGATTCGCCAGTTGGTGATGAAGTCTCCAGCACACTAAGCTTCAACAGCAGCAAGAACAAAGGCACCCATGAGGTGCCTTTTTGTTGATCTCTGCCCTTGTGTCAGTCAAAATCATATGAATTTAACTATCAAAGCACCCACATGGCAAAGTCAGCCAAAGACCTGCAACGATTGAAGGTAATCGGTAAGAGCTTGCAGAAGCAAAGATTGAAGACTGGCTACTCTCAAGAAGAGGTTGCAGACCGTCTAGGCATCACACCCAAGTCGTATGGAGACTACGAACGGGGGGATGCTACCCCTGACATTTTGAGATTGATTCGGATTGCTGAAATCTTTGAATGCCAGATTGAAGAGCTTCTAACTGGTATTAGTTCAAAGCCTGATGACCAGGCAAAGCAGATAGCCATCCTTCTGCAAGGAGTCAAAAGGATAGACAGACTCCACATCATCAAAATAGTAGAGAAGATATGCCTGATTTCAAAAGGCAAGGCAAAAATAGACTCTTGATTAGAATCTTCATAAGGGCAGCTTGGTTGCAGTTGTTAAGGCCCAATCACCCAAAAATGCTGTTCAGTTCATCGCTGTAGATAGCAACCAGCCATATATTAATTCTAGCAAGTTAAAAACGATCATCAATAGCAAGTGGGGCACGTGAGTGAAAAATGGGCCAACTCGTTTGGGTCCTATCGGTGGAATCCAGCAGGTTGATCACTCCACACCTAAAGAGCCAGAAGGCAGCTTGTTCTTTCTCATGACTGATTCAAGGATCAATTGAAGCTCTTGAAGCCTTTGGCCTTCATTTGGAATTGAGAAGGCTTGAACCACATCCCTCAAGTCTGCCACTGACACCAGCAATTCATCCTGAGTGGTCAGCTTGTTCTTATCGTAGAAAAACTTAACTTCCATTTGAACCACCACCATTCAACTTGGAAACATACTTTGATTTTTGAATCAGTGCTTCCTTGATCACTTGCTCCAAATCAGTTCCATTTTTAATGGCATATGCTTCAAGAGCCTTGCAATTTTCTTCACCAATGAACTTGAAGTAGGCAGCAGCACGAGCCTGTTTTTTCTTCTGCACATACTCACTCACAGCATTTCTAACCACCATTCCGAAATTATCAGACTGCCCTGCATTGATCAAAAAATCGTCAATCCATTGAACATCTTCTTGTCGTAAGAAAGCAGTTTTCTTCACACATCCTTTCATAAAGATCCTCCTGTTTTCTCCAATCCTACAAATCTGGATTGATAAAACAAGGCCCATTCCGAAAGTATCAGCTATCGAGTTACAGCCCTGATCGTGGACATCTAATTTTGCTTTGCTAAAATTAAAAATATAAACAGCAAGACAAATAAACCATACGGGCTAAATCCTACGGATTTCCCCTTTTATGGGTTTATCTCTTGTTAGGGCGCTGCCCTAAGACCCTAGTAAAAATAAAAAAACAAGAAGGAGAAGATCCCATGAGCAACATAAAAAACAATCTGGCTGTATTGAAAATCAGCCCAGGTAGAAGTGATGATCACCTCTACAAACGCACCTACTCTTTAGACACCAAGCTCTCTCCAGTTGAGCTAGATGCTCTCAGAACCGCATGGAAAGAATCAGACTTCAATTCAATGGCGGCTTATGTAAGACATCAGATTTATGGTGGAAATGAGAAGAAAATTGACTTCTACTTTGAAGAGAAGCAGCAGGATCGCATCCTTGCAGCCAAGTATCTTGCAGAGCTAAACAAGCAAGGTAAAAATCTAAATCAGATCGCCAAGCAGTTAAGCTCAAAAACTGATTTCACCAAACAAGAAACCAAGTTACTTGTAGATGATCTCAAAAATACATTGCTTGCCATTCAAGAAATCAAAGACAAATTTTCTCCACAGAAGAAAATTTAAGGTGCGGTTTTGTGATCAATGTTGTTCAAGGTCATCGCACGAATTCAGTTCAAGAAGCGATCAATTATCTTAAAGGCGACCACGATCACAAAGGCGTGGAGAGAAAACCTAAGCCTAGATTTCTCACTGGAAGTGAGACAGATTGTCTTGTGGCTTGTGAATCCATAGACAGAAAACATAAGTATGTTTCTGGCACTTTGGCATTTGAACCCAATGAACATCCAACCGATCAACAACTGATGGCGGTTGTTAAATCATTCCGTGAAACCTTCATGGCAGGTCTTGAGCACGGTGTGAATTTCACAGACTTCTGGAACATTCATACCGACAAAGGTCGTGTTGAACTGAACTACATCATTCCATTAACTGAGTTAACTACTGGCAAGCAGTTGAACCCTTTTCCAGTAGGAAAGGTAAAAGAAGACTTCAAGGATGCCTTTGATGCTGTCACTAATCACAATCTTGGCTATGACCAGGTTGTGAGAAATCCACTGAAAGCATCGTCTTCAAAATTTGAAACGAAGGTTCTCCCTCATTCAGATTCAGAATTGGCTAAACAAGTCAGAGCCACAAAATCAGACAAGGATAGCATTAGTGTCAATGTTGGCTATCAGATCTTGCAAGGCAACATCACCAACAGACAACAGCTATGTGATTACTTGGAGAATTTTGGAGAAATCACCAGAGTCAATGATAATTTCATATCATTGAAAGTTCATGGATCACAGAAGGCTTTTCGTTTGAAAGGTCCTGTCTATGAATATGGTGCAGACTTCAAGAAGCTGAAAAATGAATTTCTGACTAAAGGTGCTGACTACAGAAAGCAACTCAATGATGCAGACTTCAAAAAAGTCAGCGATACCCTGAATAGATTGACTGCTTCAAGAAGGCAGTTCAATAAGAAGCTGATCAGTCAGCCAATGGTCGGCAGAAGCAACAAGAACCGCTTATATGGCGAGAAAGCCACTGTCAAGGGAACACCGAAGCAGGTGGCCCCTACCAATGAGCTTAAACAGCCTCAGAAGGTCAAGGAAGCACCTGGCCAGGTGCAACCTACAGCACAGCAGCAACAGCCTTCCAAACCTGTTGCAGAGCCTTCTAGCAGCACCAAGCAGCAGCAACCATCTACGAACCAGCCACAGGCCAACGACAGCCCTTCTATGCCGTCTGGTGGCAGCAGTTCAGATGGCTCTATTGGTGGTCTTCGTTCTCAACTGGCTGATCTCATGAGCCAGATTGCCAATGCAAAGAATCCAGCCAAAGCAGCCGCATTGAAAGCCAGAGCCACACAGCTAGAAAATCAGATTGGTGCAGCAGTAGCAGCCGAAAGAATCAGGAAGCTCAAAGAAGCTGAACGATTCAATGGTATGAGTGGCAAGAAGTTGAAGCTCTGATCCCTCCTACTTCATTTTCGTGAATGGATCATTCACAAAAATAAAGCAGGCCCATGATAAAAGCACCCGAAGGTGCTTGTGCCACGTCAGTTAAATTCATATGAATTTGACTTGACAAAAGAAATTCTCCTGCTAGATGTATAGCAATAGGAGGATTTAATGATCAAGAAGAAAAATAACACCTACAGGCTAATCAAAAAAAATATCGCCAAGTTATCCCTCATCCATCAGACCACAGGAGTTTCACCCAATCGCTTGGTGTCACTCTTTCTGAAAAACTTATCCTTGGATGATGTTGCTCTTCACAAGAAAACCAAAGATGGATATTGGAATTGGGCACTTGCTGATAAAACCGCCTACAAATATTTCAAGAGAGAACTTGCCATCTATTTGAAGAAAAATATTGCTAGTTCCAGCTTCAATACTATGCAGGAGCATTTCAAAGCCAATTATCTCACCAAAGAATATTTTGGTGAGAACTATGCGTCCCTGTCTAACAATTACTTTGCACAGGAAGAGCCATTGAAGAATTTTGTGCGAGAAGGATTCATCGCCATTTATCCAATCACTCCAGAGATGTCTCAAAAAGAGATAGCCATAAGAAACCAGAAGCTTGGCAAGATTTCTGTGAAGCACTGGATTGGCGACATCATAAATTACGACTACTTCAATCAAGCACCTGGCTTCATGATGAAGAATGTTCAGCAGGCTCTTCAATGCATTGACCTTTACATTCTCAACATTCTGAATGAAAAGCAGCTTGATCATGAAATCATGAAGCTATCAACCAATCAGAAGCTTGAAGCTAAGTTCGATGCAACAGAGGCGCCAAAGATAAAAATTCACAAAATATAAATAGGACATAAAACATGGAGACACAAAAAGAACTAGCAGATGATTTTTCAGGTGTTGTGCAAGAACAGATTATTTGCACCACAGTCGCTGACAATTCCACAAGGGCCATATCCTCCACAACTAGGCACTACCGAAAAGGATTACTACACCGTGAGGATGGACCTGCTGTTGAGAGATCTGACGGCTCTAATGAGTGGTGGATAGGCGGAAAGTCAATTCTTGAAGATGAACTTCCCCGTGCCATCAAGAGACTCTTAAATAAGCAGGCTAAAGCTGGCACCCGCCCCAAGGAGATAATTTGAACAGTCATAAAAAAGCACCCAACAGGGTGCTTTATTTTTTCTGTTGAATTTCCTGTTGGACTTGATCAATCAACTTGTCAAGAAACTGTTTGCTTTCCCTAGAATGAAGAAGCTCACCCCAAAGCTTCTGATGTGCCAAATTCAAACGGTTCAAGCTATTGACTTTCACACCAGTAGTGTTCACCAATTCAGCAGCCCATGTGAGATTTTCAACTGTGAGAGGGATCTTCTCATTGCTTTCATCACTGAAGACTACAGCAATGACCTCAAGACCTGATTCATTCTCATGCAGTCCAAAGACGAACCGCTTAATTGGCTTGTCAGCAGTTAAATTCATATGATTTTTACTGTATCAAGCCGCATTAGCCCAAAGCTTTGTTCCAATGTCGCTATGCCTCAAGGTTGCATATCGCTTCAAGGTGGACAGTTCAATGTGCCCTGAAATCTTGCTGATCTCAATATCTGTCAGACTGGTGTTCACAAAATACCAGCTAACAGCACAATGACGAAGGTCATGAATCTTGAAATTCTCCACCTTGGCATTTTTGCAGATGACCTTGAACCGAGCAGCAAGAACAGAACTGTTCTGCCAATAATCACCAAAGACCAATGATTGATTGTCCTTTTTCAGCTTCATCAACCTGTCTTTGATGAAGTGAAAGAACTCTGGCCGAAGTGGAACTTTACGATCCTCAGCATTCTTCTTGTCTGCAATCTTGGTGTTTTCTTTCGGCACAAAGATGTAAGACAAATGAGGCTGTTCTTCATTCAGATGAATTTCATCCCATTTGAGAAGAAGACTTTCACCAGCACGCATGCAAGAATAGTATTGCCACAAAATGAGGCACTTCCATTCTTCCCGCTTTACATACATCTTGTCAGTAGCTTCAAGCAGCCGTTCAAGCTCACCAGCTTCAAGAATGCGATCCCTTGGAATCCAAGCTTTTGGAGGTGCATTGTCGTCAAAGGGCTTACGGTCAAAACTATAGTCATGGTGCTTTGCATGCCACTGCAAAGAAGTCTTGATCGCATAGTAAAGCTTACGAATGGTGCTTTCACTATAAGTCTTCTTCACCATTTCACCAGTTTTCACATCCAGCACTTTATGACCAGCATAAAGAGGATGGGCTTTTTTCTTTTTGGGTTGATCAGGAACTTGTTGCTCCAACTTGGTCTTCAAGTAAAGGGCAAAAGTGCCAGCCTTGAAGTTGGAAAGAGGAACCTTGCCAATCTCAGTCTTGAGCCTTTCAAGGTCATACCTCTTACCGTCAGCCACAGTGTTGTGCTTGAGATATTCATCAAAAATCTGAGATAAAGTCAGTTTCTTGATTTTGGTGATGTCCACCGACTCACCACGGTCAATCTTGGTCTTGACCTCACGAATGAACTTCTCAGCATCCTTCTTGGTCTTGAAGGTCTTGCTGGCTTTCACACCAGCCTCACGAATGCGAACGAGGTATGAGATGTCACCATTCACACCCACACGTTCAGTGATCAACTTGCCAGCCATCGCCTCTCCTATGTAGTCTGTTCCAGTCGCCAAGTTGGAACTTGGAACAAATTTGGAACATTTCTGCTAGGATAGCGTAGACTTCACACCTAAGTGCAAGCTGCACAAAGGATTTTTTAAATTGATATGGTTCCCTCCTAAGTCTCAGATACAGGTTCGATTCCTGTCGGTGGTACCACCGTCACCACCCACGTCAGGAGCACCTCATGCGCCACGCCCTCATTGCCGCTGCGGCCCTCGCCGCCCTGTTGGGAGTCGCCCAGGCCGCCGAGCCGGCCGCCGCCGCGCCCATGCCCGTCGAGCAGGCCGTGGCCCAGGCCAATGCCGCCACCAAGGTGGCGCTGGAGTGGCTGGGCCAGGTCGATGCCGGCCAGATCGCGGCCAGCCGCGAGGCCGCCGCCGCCGCCTTCAAGGCCGCCGTCACCGAGGCCCAGTGGCAGCAAGCCGTGACCAGCGTGCGCGGCCCGCTGGGCAAGCTGAACTCGCGGGCACCGCTGTCGGCCAAACCCATGCACGCCACGCCCCCCGGCATGCCCGAAGGCGACTACATGACCTTGCAGTTCAAGGGCATGTACCAGAACAAGCCCGAAGTCACCGAGCAGGTCACGCTGGTGCAGGAGGGCGGCGCCTGGCGGGTGATTGGCTACTTCGTCAAGTGACGCAGCAGCACCACCGGCACCAGCCCCACGGCCACGATGGCCAGTGAGGGCAGGGCGGCCTCGGCCAGCCGCTCGTCGCGAGCGAACTGGTAGGCCACCACGGCCAGCGTGTCGCTGCCAAACGGGCGCAGCACCAGCGTGGCCGGCAGCTCTTTCATCGTGTCCACGAACACCAGCAGCGCCGCCGCGCCCGCGCTGCGGGTCAGCAGCGGGGCGTGCAGCCGGCTGAACAGGCGCCAGGGCCCGGCGCCCAGCAGCCGGGCCGATTCGTCCAGCGCCGCCGGCACCCGCGCATAGCCGGCCTGCACCGACTGCAAGGCCACGGCCGCAAAGCGCGTGAGGTAGGCCAGCAGCAACCCGGCCGCCGTGCCGGTGACCAGCGCCGGCAGGCCCAGTTGCGGCGCCCAGTGCTGGCCCGCCCCCAGCCACAGCAAGATGCCCACCGCCACCACGGCACCCGGCACCGCATAGCCCAGCCCCACCACGCGGGCCAGCAGCGGCGCACCGCCCACGCCGCGCCGGTGCGCAAAGGCCAGCGCCAGCGCCAGCGTGGTGGCCAGCACGGCGGCCAGCGCCGCCAGCCACAGGCTTTGCCAGGCCCACTGGGCAAAGCGCGCCAGGTAGATGGGGTTGAACACCGGATCGTCCCCCCAGCGCCCGGCCTGCCACAGCAGCAGCAGCAGCCAGCCCACCGGCAGCACGAAACCCAGCAGCACCGGCACGCCGCAGACCAGCCAGGCCAGCGCCGTGCCGCCGCGCCCCAGCCGCTCGGGCGTGGCCGCGCCACCGCCGCTGCGCGTGGCGGCAAAGCGCAGCCGGCGCTGCTGCTGCTGCTCCAGCCACAGCAGCACCGCCACCACGGCCAGCAGTACGCTGGCCAATTGGGCGGCGGCGGCCGGGCTGTCCAGCACCAGCCAGGCGTGGTAGATGCCGGTGGTGAAGGTGGTCAGGCCAAAGTAGCTGCCCACGCCGTAGTCGGCCAGCGTCTCCATCAGCGCCAGCGCCACGCCCGCAGCCAGGGCCGGACGGGCCAGCGGCAAGGCCACCTGCCGCACGCGGCGCGCCAGCGGCGCGCCCAGCATGCGCGCGGCCTCCAGCAGCGGCGCGGCGCGCTCGGCCAGCGCGGTGCGGGTCAGCACGTAAACGTAGGGGTAGAGGCAGAAGGTGAACAGCAGCGCCGCACCCCAGAGACTGCGCACCTCGGGCCACAGCGCGCCGGTGAGGCCCAGCGCCTCGCGCAGCCCGCGCTGGATGGGGCCGCTGAACTGCAAGGCGTCGGTGTAGGCATAGGCCAGCACATAGGCCGGCATGGCCAGCGGCAGCAGCAGCGCCCACTCCAGCAGGCGGCGGCCGGCAAAGTCAAACAGCGTCACCGCCGCCGCCGTGGCGCCGCCCACCAGCGCCACGCCCAGCGCCACCGCCAGCGTCAGCGCGAGCGACTGCCCGGCATAGGCCGGCAGCACCGTCTGCGCCTGATGCACCAGCGTGGCCCAGCTGCTGGCGTCCAGCGCCAGCCACGAGCCGGCCACGCCCAGCACGGGCAGGGCCAGCAACGCGCACGCGGCCCACAACAAGGCTTTCCACATCGGCCGGCATCATAGATGAGAACGATACGCATCTAGAATCGAAGCCATGGGACTCCAACTCGATCAAGTCCGCGTGACCTATGCGGGCGCCAGCCGGCCGGCCGTGGATGGCGTGAGCCTGGGGCTGGCGGCGGGCCAGATCGGCGTGTTGATCGGGCCTTCGGGCTGCGGCAAGACCTCGCTGCTGCGGGCGGTGGCCGGGCTGCTGCCGCTGGCTGGCGGCGTGGTGCGGCTGGCCGGCGAGGTGCTGGGCGATGCCGCCCGCGGCATCCACGTGCCGCCCGAGCACCGGGGCATCGGCATGGTGGCGCAGGACTTCGCGCTGTTCCCCCACCTCTCGGTGGCGCGCAACGTGGGCTTTGGCCTGGCCCACCTGCCTCGCCCGGAGGGCGCCGCGCGGGTGCAGGCCATGCTGGAGCTGGTGGGCCTGGCGGGCGAGGGCGCGCGGTTGCCGCACGAGTTGTCGGGCGGCCAGCAGCAGCGCGTGGCACTGGCGCGGGCGCTGGCACGCCAGCCGCGCCTGCTGCTGCTGGACGAGCCCTTCTCCAGCCTGGACGTGGATTTGCGCGAGCGCCTGGCGCAAGACGTGCGCACCATCCTCAAGGCCGCCCAGACCACCGCGCTGGTGGTCACCCACGACCAGATGGAGGCGTTTGCGCTGGGCGATTTGATCGGCGTGATGGAGGGCGGCCACCTGCACCAGTGGGACGACGCCTACGCCCTCTACCACCGGCCGGCCACGCGCTTCGTGGCGCGTTTCATCGGCCACGGCGTCTTCGTGCCGGGCGAGTTGGTGCCCGGGCGCGGTGTGCGCACGGCGCTGGGTGAGTTGGTGGACGAGGGCGCCTGCGCGGTGCAACCGGCAGCCAACGATGGCGCCTGCGAGGTGCTGCTGCGCGCCGACGACATCGTCCACGACGACGCTGCCACCGTGCGCGCGCAGATCGTGCGCAAGGCGTTTCGCGGCAGTGACTTTCTCTATACGCTGCGGCTGGTCAGTGGCGAGCAGTTGCAGGCGCAAGTGCCCTCGCACCACGACCACGAACTGGGCGAGTGGATCGGCATCCGGCCCGAGGTGGATCACGTGGTGACCTTCCCTCGGGAAACCGCTTAAACTGACGCGCCCCGCGCGTGGTCGGGGTGCTTAGCGAGGGCGTTGCAGCTTCATGGGTTCCAGAATGAAAGTGGCCGGTTTCCTGGCCGTGGGTGCGCTGGCTGGCGCCCTCACCACGTTGCAGTTGCAGGCCTACGCCCGCACTGGGGGTATGGCGGCGCTGCCGCTGGAGGAGATGCAGCAGCTGGCGGCGGTGTTCGGCATCGTCAAGGCCGAGTACGTCGAACCGGTGGACGAGAAGAAGCTGATCTCCGACGCCATCGGCGGCATGGTCTCGGGGCTGGATCCGCACTCGGTCTATCTGGACAAGAAGACCTACAAGGAATTCCGCGAAGGCACCAGCGGCAAGTTCGTCGGCGTGGGCATCGAGATCGGCATGGAAGATGGCGTGGTCAAGGTGGTCTCGCCCATCGAGGGCTCGCCCGCGTTCAAGGGCGGCATCAAGGCCGGTGACCTGATCACCCGCATCGATGAAGCGCCGGTGCGGGGCATGACGCTGGACCAGGCCATCAAGCGCATGCGCGGCGAGGCCGGCACCAAGGTGGTGTTGACGCTGTTCCGCAAGAGCGAGAGCCGCACGCTGGAGGTGCCCATCACCCGCGCCGAGATCCACGTGCAGAGCGTGCGCAGCAAGCTCATCGAGCCTGGCTACGCCTGGCTGCGCGTGGCGCAGTTTCAGGACCGCACGGTGGAAGACTTTGCGGCCCGGCTGCGCGACATCGCCCGCGCCGAGCCCCACCTCAAAGGCCTGGTGCTCGACCTGCGCAACGACCCCGGCGGCCTGCTGGAGGGTGCGGTGGCGGTGTCGTCGGCCTTTTTGCGCCCCGGCGTGGTGGTGGTCTCCACCAAAGGCCAGGTCGAGGGCGCCAACATGACCTTCCACGCGACGCCTGAGGCCTATGCCCGGCGCGGCGACGATCCGCTGAAGAACCTGCCCGCCATCTTCAAGACGGTGCCCATGGTGGTGCTGGTCAACGAGGGCTCGGCCTCGGCCAGCGAAATCGTGGCCGGCGCGCTGCAAGACCACAAGCGCGCCACCGTGATGGGCTTGCAGACCTTTGGCAAGGGCTCGGTGCAGACGGTGCGGCCGCTGACGGCCGACACGGCGGTCAAGCTGACCACGGCGCGCTACTACACGCCCAGCGACCGCTCCATCCAGGCCCAGGGCATCGTGCCCGAGGTGTGGCTGGACGAGACGGCCGAGGGCAATGTCTATGCCGCCTTGCGCACCCGCGAGGCCGACCTGCAACAGCATCTGCACGGCGCGGCCGAAAGCGATGCCGATGCCGCCGCCCGCGAGAAGGCCCGCGACGAGGCCCGCCAGCGGCTGGAAGCCCAGTACGCCAAGGACAAGGACAGCATCAAGCCGCTGCCCGAGTTCGGCAGCGCCGAGGACTTCCCGCTGGCCCAGGCGCTGAACCAGCTCAAAGGCCAGCCGGTGCAGGCCAGCAAGACGGCCACCGAGCGCAAGCCGGGCGAGGCGGCCGCCACCGACGGCGAGTGACGCTGACCGACGACGACCTGCTGCGCTACGCGCGGCACATCCTGCTGGATGAGGTCGGCATCGAGGGCCAGAGCCGGCTGGCCAGCGCCCACGCACTGATCGTGGGGGCTGGCGGTCTGGGCTCTCCGGTGGCGCTGTACCTGGCCAGTGCCGGCGTGGGCCGCATCAGCCTGGTGGACGACGACGCCGTCGATCTGACCAACCTGCAGCGTCAGATCGCCCATACCCAGGGCCGCATTGGCCAGGCCAAGGTGGCCTCGGCGCGCGAGGCCATGCTGGCCATCAACCCCACTATCGCCGTGACGGCGCATGCCCGCCGGGCCGACGCGGCCTGGCTGGACGCCATGCTGCCGGGCTGCGACGTGGTGCTGGATTGCAGCGACAACTTTGCCACCCGCCAGGCGGTCAACGCCGCCTGCGTGCGCCACGGCCGCCCGCTGGTCTGGGGCGCGGCCATCGGCATGGACGCCCAACTGGGCGCCTACGACCCGCACGCCGGCAGCGCCTGCTACGCCTGCGCCTTTGCGCCAGACGCGCCGCCCCCCGAGGCGCGCTGCGCCACCATGGGCGTGCTCGCGCCGCTGGTGGGCATCGTGGGCACGCTGCAAGCCACCGACGCGCTGCGCGTGCTCACCGGCCGCCCGCCCGCATTGGCCGGGCGCCTGCTGCTGGTGGACGCGCGCAGCCTGCGCTTTACCGACCTGGCGCTGGCGCGCCAACCCGATTGCCCGATATGTCGAAACAACACCCCAACCTGACCGCCCGCAACTTTCCCTCGGCCCAGGAGGAGGCGGGCACGCCCAGCCTGGCCTTCATGGACACCGAGTTTTTGCTGCGCGACGAGTTGCGCCCCATCCGGCTGCAGCTGGAGCTGCTGCGGCCCGAGCTGATGCAGCGCGAGCAAGGCATTGCCAGCACGGTGGTGCTGTTTGGCAGTGCCCGCATCCCGGCGCCCGAGGCGGCGCAGCAGCAACTGGAGGCGGCCCGCGCCAGCGGCGACGCGGCCCGCCAGCGCGCGGCCCAGGCCTGCGTGGCGCTGTCGCGCTACTACGAGGAGGCGCGCCGCTTTGCCCACATGGTCACCACCCGCACCCGTGACACGGCCAATCCGCTGGTCATCTGCACCGGCGGCGGCCCCGGCATCATGGAGGCCGGCAACCGCGGCGCGTTCGAGGCCGGCGGCCCCAGCATCGGCATGAACATCGCGCTGCCGCACGAGCAGGCGCCCAACCCCTACATCACGCCCGAGCTGAGCTTCCAGTTCCACTACTTCGCCATCCGCAAAATGCACCTGTTGATGCGGGCGGTGGCGCTGGTGTGTTTTCCGGGCGGCTTCGGCACGCTCGACGAGTTGTTCGAGGTGCTGACGCTGGTGCAGACCGGCAAGTCGCGTCGGCGCCCCATCCTGCTGTTCGGGCGCGAGTTCTGGAGCCGGCTGATCAACTTCGAGCTGCTGGCCGACATGGGCTTGATCAATCCCGAGGACACCCAGTTGTTCCACTACGTGGAGACGGCCGAGCAGGCCTGGGCCATCCTGGCCGCCTCTTATGGGCTGGAGGCCGGCGACCCGGCCGACAAACCCGCCGCCGAAGACTTCTGAACTGACGCCACAATCCCCGGATGAACAAACACGTCTCACTCATTGGCGCGCCCACCGACGTGGGCGCCGGGGCGCGCGGCGCCAGCATGGGCCCCGAGGCCTTGCGCGTGGCGGGCATCGCCGAGGCCTTGCGCACCCACGGCGTGGAGGTATTGGACCGTGGCAACCTCAGCGGCCCGGCCAACCCCTGGCTGCCGCCAGACCATGGCTACCGCCACCTGCCCGAGGTGGCGGCCTGGAACCGGCTGGTGCACGACGCCGTGCACGCCGAGTTGCAGGGCGGGCGCCTGCCCATCCTGCTGGGCGGCGACCATTGCCTGGGCCTGGGCTCCATCAGCGCGGTGGCGCGCCACTGCCGCGAGGCGGGCAAGAAGCTGCGCATCCTGTGGCTGGATGCCCACGCCGACTTCAACACCAGCGAGTTGACGCCCAGCGGCAACATCCACGGCATGCCGGTGGCCTGCCTGTGCGGCTACGGCCCCAAGGAGCTGATCGAGATCGGTGGGCACGTGCCGGCCATCAACCCCAAGTGGATCCGCCAGATCGGTATCCGCAGTGTGGACGTGGGCGAGAAAAAATTTGTACACGAAGTCGGCCTGGATGTGTTCGACATGCGTTACATCGACGAAATGGGCATGCGCCATGCCATGGAGCTGGCGCTGGCCACCCTGGATGCCAACACCCACCTGCACGTCAGCTTCGATGTGGACTTCCTTGACCCCGAGCTGGCGCCCGGCGTGGGCACCACCATCCCCGGCGGCCCCACCTACCGCGAGGCGCAGCTGTGCATGGAAATGATTGCCGACACCGGCCGCATGGCCAGCCTGGACGTCATGGAGCTCAACCCGGCGCTGGACGTGCGCAACAAGACGGCGCTGGTGGCGGTCGATCTGATCGAGAGCCTGTTCGGCAAGTCCACGTTGATGCGCAAATAAGGCCCACCATGAAACTGCACACGATCGCCGCTGCCCTGACCACCGCCCTTCTGCTGGCCGCCTGTGGTGGTGGCGGCAGCGACAACGCGGTCGTCGACCCGGTGGCTGCGGCCACGGCCTGGCAAAACCTCTACAGCGGCAACCGCCAGTGGGCGTTGACCGGCACGGGCAGCGACAACCTGGCCTACACCTTGAATCTGGCGCTGGTGTCGGGCGGCGCCCAGACCTTCCCGCTGACGGGCGCGGCCACCACCGTGCGCTACTGGGACAGCACGCTGACCGCCACCGGCCAGCTCCCGGCGACCGGTCGCACGGCCTATTACCTGGATCCGGCCTCGCTGGTACTGGCAGGCACGCAGAACGTGACTTCCGGCGCCTGCGCGCAAGTCACCAACAGCGTGCTGCCGCCGGCCTCCACCGCGGTGGGCACCAGTGGTGTGCAGGCGCAGCTTACCGGCTACGTCGGCTGCACGCCCAACCCGCTGTCGGGCGTGACCGGGGTGATGCGCTGGGCCGTGGCCCAGGAGCTGGGCGTGAGCTACCTGTGCTCCAGCGTGCTGCAGTCGGACACCATCGGCGGCAGTGTGTACGAGGAAGACTGCTTCGAAACCACCCCGCAGGGCCAGATCGGCAGCCGGGCGCGGGTTTACATCCAGATCAAGACGACCACCACCGTCTGGTCGCTGCAACTGCGCACGCCCTGAGGCCTAGGACCATCCATGCTTTGCATCCGCTACCCCGTGTTGGCCACCGTGCTGGTGGCCGCCCTGCTGACCGCCTGCGGTGGCGGTCAGGAGTCGTCCCGCGTTCCGGCCGACGTGATCTATCAAGGCCCACAGTACGCACAGGGTCAGCTCACGACCTATACCAACGTCAGCTATTCGCAGCGGCCCAACCCTGATCGCATCAACTACACCGACATCAGCACCAAGGCCAGCGAAAAGCGTGACGCCGTGCTGACGCTGAAGATGGACATCTGGGTGCCGCCCAATGCCACGCAAACCCGGCCGCAGCCACTGATCATCACCATCCATGGTGGCGGCTTCACGGCCGGCAGCAAGACCGACGACGCGGCCGCGTTTCCCATCTCGTATGCCCGCTCGGGCTACGTGGCGGCGGCCATCAACTACCGGCTGACGGAAGAGCCCGACCTCACGCCCGAGCGGCGCCTGGCCGCGCAGCGCATGGCGCTGGAAGACCTGCAAAACGCCATCCGCTTCCTGCGCGTCTACGCCGGCACCTACCACATCGACCCCACGCGCATCGCCACCGTGGGCTCGTCGGCGGGCGGCGCGCTGTCGCTGATGAATGCAGCGGATGCCAACGACGTGGCCAACGTCGGCACCGGCAGCGACTACCAGGGCGTCAGCGCCCAGGTGGCGGCGGCGGTCTCCACCGGCGCCACGCTGATCGACCCGCTGGTGCCGGGCAGCTACGAGCAGCTGACCTTCAACGCGGGCGACAGCCCGGTGTTGCTGTTCCACGCCAACCCTGACCCCTTTACGGGCGCCACCTGGACGGACAACGTGCTGCCCACACAGAAGCTGTTCACCGACGGCGGTGGGCGCTGCGAGGTGGTGCAGCAGCAACCCAGCAACCAGCACACCGTGCAGTTGGGGGTGCAGGCCAGCGTGAACTGGGATGCCTTGTGGCCCTTCCTGCGCCAGGCCTTGCGGCTGGCGCCGTTGCAGCAACAGTCCTAGGCAAACAAGGCCCAGGCCGCCAGGCCGATCAACGCCAGCCACACCAGTACCACCAGCGCCGCGCCCCACCACAGCCGCGGCAGCTTGACGGCGCGCTGCTCGGCCGCCTGCAACTGCGCCTGCCACAGCGGCGGTGGGATGAGGCGGCTGACCAGCGCCACGCCCAGCGGGATCAGGATCAGGTCATCCAGCTGACCCAGCAGCGGAATGAAGTCCGGCACCAGATCGATGGGGCTGAGTGCATACGCCAGCACGCCCAGTGCCAGCCACCTGGCCAGGCGCGGCGTCTGGGGGTGGCGGGCGGTCTGCCACAGCGCGATCAGGTAAATCGCCAGGCGCCCGGGGCGCACGAGGCGCAAAAACTTGCCAGTACGTGCCATAGGGTGATGAGAGTGGGGGCGGCCGGCCGATGTTCAAATACCGCCCCGATGAAATCCCTGACCGGCTATCGACCATTCTGGGCCAAACGCTTTGGCCCCGCACCTTTTTTGCCCATGAGCCGCGCCGAGATGGCCGAGCTGGGCTGGGACTCGTGCGACGTGGTGCTGGTGACGGGCGACGCCTACGTCGATCACCCCAGCTTCGGCATGGCGGTCATTGGCCGCGTGCTGGAGGCCCAGGGCTTTCGCGTGGGCATCATCGCCCAGCCCGACTGGGACAGCGCCGAGCCCTTCGCCGCGCTGGGCAAGCCCAACCTGTTCTTCGGTGTCACGGCCGGCAACATGGATTCCATGATCAACCGCTACACGGCCGATCGCAAAATCCGCAGTGACGACGCCTACACCCCCGGCAACGTGGCCGGCAAGCGGCCCGACCGCGCCACGCTGGTCTACACCCAGCGCTGCCGCGAGGCGTTCAAGGGGGTGCCCGTGGTCGTTGGCGGCATCGAAGGCAGCCTGCGCCGCATCGCCCATTACGACTACTGGAGCGACAAGGTGCGCCGCTCCATCCTGATCGACAGCAAGGCCGACGTGCTGCTCTACGGCAACGCCGAGCGGGCCATCGTCGAGATCGCGCACCGGCTGGCGGCGCGCCAGCCGCTGGAGGCGCTGCGCGACGTGCGCGGCATCGCCTTTGCGCTGCGGCCCGACGACGCCAGCCTGGCGGGCTGGTTCGAGGTGGATTCCACCGAGGTGGACCAGCCCGGCAAGGTCGATGCGCTGCAGAGTCCCTACGCCGACGCCGACGCGGGCACGCCGCCTTGCGAGGGGGCAGGGGAGACGGTGCAGCCTGTGCGCATCGTGCGCCAGCCCCTGACCAGGGCCGATGGCCGCGCCCTCACCACGCCGCGCGAGCGCACCGTCATCCGCCTGCCGGCCTACGAGCAGGTCAAGCGCGATGCCGTGCTCTACGCCCATGCCAGCCGCGTGCTGCACCTGGAGACCAACCCCGGCAACGCCCGCGCGCTGGTGCAGCGCCACGGCGAGGGCGCCGGCGCGCGCGACGTCTTCATCACCCCGCCGCCCATCCCGCTGACCACGGCCGAGATGGATCACGTCTTCGATCTGCCCTACGCCCGGGCGCCGCACCCGGCCTATGCCGATGCGCGCGGCCGCCACGACGGCGCCACCAAGATCCCGGCCTGGGAGATGATCCGCTTCAGCGTCAACATCATGCGTGGCTGTTTTGGTGGCTGTACCTTCTGCTCCATCACCGAGCACGAGGGCCGCATCATCCAGAGCCGCAGCGAGGACTCCATCATCCGCGAGGTCGAGGCCATCCGGGATCAGGTCGAGGGTTTCACCGGCGTCGTCTCCGACCTGGGCGGCCCCACCGCCAACATGTACCGGCTGGCCTGCAAAGACCCCAAGATCGAGGCCGTCTGCCGCAAACCCTCCTGCGTCTACCCGGACATCTGCCCCAATCTGGGCACCGACCACGGGCCGCTGGTGCACCTCTACCAGCGCGCACGGGCGCTGCCGGGCGTCAAGAAAATCCTCATCGGCTCGGGCCTGCGCTACGACCTGGCCGTGCGCTCGCCCGACTACGTCAAGGAGCTGGTCACCCACCATGTGGGCGGCTACCTGAAGATTGCGCCCGAGCACACCGAGGCCGGGCCGCTGTCCAAGATGATGAAGCCCGGCATCGGCACCTACGACCGCTTCAAGCTGCTGTTCGAGAAGTACAGCGCCGAGGCCGGCAAGCAGCAGTTCCTCATCCCTTACTTCATCGCCGCCCACCCCGGCACCAGCGACGAGGACATGATGAATCTGGCCGTCTGGCTCAAGACCCATGGCTTTCGCGCCGACCAGGTGCAGACCTTCTATCCCAGCCCCATGGCCACCGCCACCGCCATGTACCACTCGGGCCGCAATCCGCTCAAAGGCATCAGCCGCGACGCGCGCAAGGGCGAGGCGGTGGACGTGGTCAAGGGCGAGCGCCGCCGCCGGCTGCACAAGGCGTTCCTGCGCTACCACGACGCCAACAACTGGCCCCTGCTGCGTGAGGCACTGACCGCCATGGGCCGCACCGACCTGATCGGCAACGGCAAGCGCCACCTGATTCCCACCTGGCAGCCCGCTGCCGATGGCAGCTACCAGAGTCCCCGCCGCAGCAATGCCACCGCAGCGGCGCGGCCCCAGCGCGGGGCGGCGCTGACCCAGCACACGGGCCTGCCACCCAGGCCGGGTGCTGCGCCAGCGCCGGGGCGCCGCAGCGACCGCAAACGCGGTACGCGATGACACAGTTGCTTACCCACATCCGGTTAGACTGAATCTAAATCGAACAAGACGCCATCAGCCGGCTGGCGTCGCAGTGAGGTGTTATGCGTTCCATATTGCCGTTTCCGCGGACCCTGAAGTTGAGCCAGCTGGTGCATGGCGAGGTCGGCGATTTCATCATCAACGCCCATCTGGGGCTGCAACATCGGTGGCCCGACCGACGGGCATTCGATCAGTACAAGAAGCGTCTCAAGACCGACCCGTCTGCGCGTGCGCTGGTGATCCGCGAGATCGCCGCGTCCAGCCAGACCCAGGACAGCGGCGTCGAGGTGGTGGACGACCTGGGGCCCGACTACCAGTTCACCCACACCGGCAACGACATGGCCAAGGCCAACCATGTCGGCACGCAGTTGCGTGTCTACCAGCTCTACCACGACATCCAGCAATTGCAGGTGGGTGGGGGCGACGGGGTCATGGGCGTGAGCACTGGCCTGAGCGAGCGGCAACTGACCGAGCAGGCCGAAGAAATGGCTGAGCTCGGCGAGCGCTTCGGCCGCCTGTCCGAGAGCGTGCTGCAGCTCTACACCGAGAAGGAAAAAGGGCTGCTGGGCGGCGGCCCGGCTCAGCCCAGCACCGAGTTGATGGGCGAGTTGCAGGCCATCCGCGCCGAGATGGCTGAGCTGCGCGAGCAGGTCAAGGCTGCCGCCGACGACTTCACCTACTTCAAGAACCACACCCTGTGGGAGCTCAAGCATGCCATCGCCGACTACGCGGTGGCCTTGCTCAACGTGCAGCAGACCACCGCTGTACAGGCCCAGAACACCAACTGACGTGCCACCGCTGCGCGCCCCCGTGCGCCGCGTGACCTTGCGCCCTATGGATGCCCGACATGATTGACGCTGTGATGTTCTCCCCCTTGCCGCCCAACAAATCGGGCATCGCCGACTACACGGTCGAGCTGATCCCGGCGTTGGCCAAGGTGATGAATCTGACCCTGGTCACCGCCACCGAGTTCAGCGAGGCCGACAACTACGCCGCGCAGTTCATCACTGCCGCCGAGTACGCCGAGACGCCCGCGCTGCACGGCCTGCCCACCTTCCACCAGATCGGCAACAACAAAGACCACGTCTTCGTCTACGAGGCGTTCCGGCGCAACCCCGGCATCCTGGTCCAGCACGACTTCAACCTGCACTTCCTGGTCGAGGACGCGACGCTGGGCCGGGGCGATCAAGAGGGCTACATCGGGGTGCTGGAGTCGGAGTACGGCGCCGCCGGCCGCAAGCTGGCGGAGTTGCGCCAGTTTGGGGTGTATGCGGATGGGCAGAAGATGCTGCTGCCGCTGAACACCCATCTGCTGCACGAGGCCAAAGGCATCATCGTGCACAGCCAGTGGGTGCGCAACCGCCTGCCCAGGAGCATTTCCTCGCCCGTGACGGTGCTGCCCCACCACTACGCGCCCCAGGCCGACGGCTACCGCAACGCCGATCGCCAGGCCATGCGCGCCAAGCTGGGGCTGGATCCCGATCGTCCGGTGGTGCTGTCGCTGGGCTACATCACGCCGCCCAAGCAGATCCAGTCCACGCTGAGGGCGCTCAAGCAGGTGCGCGACAGCGGCTACGACTTCACCTTCGTCATCGGCGGTGCGCGCAACCCCGGCCTGGACATCGACAAGCACATTGCCGATCTGGATCTGGGGGATCGGGTCGTCGTCACCGGCTTTCTGGAAGAAGACACCTTCTTCGAGTACATCGTCGCGGCCGACATGCTGATCAACCTGCGCTACCCCTCGGTGGGGGAGAGCTCGGGCACGCTGGCCCGGGCACTGGCGCTGGGGTTGCCGGCCGTCATCTACGACTTCGGCCCGTTTGCCGAGACGCCCGATGACTGCGTCATCAAGGTGCCGCTGGAGCTGGGCCAGCCCACGCAACTGGTGGCCGCCATCGTCAGCCTGCTTGAAGACCGCGACCGGCACGGGCACCTGAGCCATGCGGCCATGCGCTACATGACGTCACAGTGCTCGGCCGAGCAATCAGCCCAGGCCTACCTCGATTGCGCCATGCGCGCCTACGACCTGGTGCCCAACCGCTAAGACACGCCGTAGGCGGTGCGCCTCAAACCCGGCTGAGCAGCGTGCCGTGGGTGGCGCGCAGCTTGTCCAGCAAGTGGGTGGCGATCTGCTGCAGCGGCAGCACCTCGTGGGCGGCACCTGCGGCGATGGCCTCGCGCGGCATGCCGAAGACCACGCAGGTGGCCTCGTTCTGGCAGACGTTGTAGCTGCCGGCGTCGCGCATGCGTTTCATGGCCCGGGCGCCGTCGGCACCCATGCCGGTCAGCATCACACCGAACGCGTTGGCGCCCACCACCTGCGCAGCGGAGTCGAACAGCACCTCCACCGACGGCTTGTGCCGGTTGACCGGATCGCCGTCGAAGACGCGGGTGACGTAGTTGGCCCCTGAACGGGCCACGGCCAGTTGCAGGCCGCCCGGCGCGATGTAGGCATGGCCGGGCAGGATGCGCTCACCGTCCTCGGCCTCTTTGACGGCGATCTTGCACAGCCCGTTGAGCCGCGCCGAATAGCTGCGCGTGAAGCCGGGCGGCATGTGCTGGGTGATGACCACGCCAGGCGCGTCGTGCGGCAGCCCCATCAACACCTCTTTGGTGGCCTCGGTGCCGCCGGTGGAGGCACCGATGAAGATCAGCTTCTCGGTGGACAGTCGGCCCAGGCTGGCCACCGGCGCAGCGGGCCTTGCCGCCACCGGTGTGCCGCCGCCCGTGGTGGCCGTCGGCGCCCGGCGAATCTGGGCCCGCGCCGCGATGCGGACCTTGTCGGTGATCTCGTCGGCCAGCTGCCGCAGGCCATCCGAGATGCCGATCTTGGGTTTGGCCACGAAGTCGATGGCGCCCAGTTCCAGGGCCTTGAGTGTCACATCCGCGCCGCGCTCGGTCAGGGTGCTGACCATCACCACCGGCATGGGGCGCAGCCGCATCAGCCGCGACAGGAAGTCCAGCCCGTCCATGCGCGGCATCTCCACGTCCAGCGTGATCACGTCGGGGTTGAGGGTGCGGATCATCTCGCGTGCGGCCAGCGGGTCGGCTGCCATGCCCACGCACTGCATATCGCTTTGCCGATTGATGATCTCGGCCAGCAGGCTGCGCACCAGCGCCGAGTCGTCCACCACCACCACACGGGTCTTGGCCATGTTCATATGCTCCGTTCGATTTGGGATTGTCAAAACAGGTCGATCGAGCCGCCGCCGCTGCGCGCCGGGGCCACGGTTTGGGCGGCCTGCCGCTCTTGGGCGAGCAGGACGTCGGGATTGGTCGGTGCCAGGCGCTTGACCATGGCGCGGCCGGAATGCGGCAAAAAGCAGACCTTGCGCGGGTACACGTCCAGCACGTCCTGCGAGACGATGGGGATGCGCTCGGTGGCCAGAAACTCCATGACGAAGCGGGTGTTGCGCTCGCCCACGTTGAGCGAGCTCATGCCGGCAATGACGGCGGCACCGCCGAAGATCTTGGCCTCCAGCGTCATGCGCGTGGCGCCCCGCTTGAGCAGCTCGTTGATCAGCAGCTCCATCGCATAGCTGCCGTAGCGGCCCGAATCGCCCGCACCTTCGGGCAGCATGAAGTGGTTGAGGCCGCCCACCTTGACCTGCCGGTCCCACAGGCAGGCGGCAATGCACGAGCCCAGCGTGGTCATGATCAGAATGTCTTCGTTGGCCACGAAGTACTCGCCCGGCATGACCTTGACGGCCTCGCTCTTGAAGTGCGCGTCGTAAAAGAAGAACCCAGCCTCGCCAGGCTTGCGCGGGGCGGCCTTGAGCCGCGCCAGGCGGTCGGTGCGAGTGGGGGAGGCGATGGTCATGCGAGGCCCTTCAGACGCGCCGGTAAATGGTTTTTCCCTGCAAATGGAACAGCGTGCGGGCGTCGGTGAAGTTTTCGGAATGACCAACGAACAGCACACCCTCGGGGCGCATGGCGGCATGAATGCGGGCCAGCACCTCGCGCTGCGTGGTGTGATCGAAATAAATCATCACGTTGCGGCAGAACACCAGATCGAACGGCTCGCCCAGCGACCAGCGCGGTGAGATCAGGTTGAAGGGCTGGAAATCGATCATTCGGGCCAATTCGGGCCGCACCCGGATGCGCCCCGAGTTGGCACCGGTGCCGCGTTGCATATGGCGCTTGAGCCGCTCGGGCGAGAGGCCTCGCGCCTGGGCGTCGTAGACGCCGCGCCGCGCCGTGGCCAGCACCTGGGTGTCGATGTCGGTGGCCAGCAGCGTGGCGCCATGCTGGGGGCCCAGCTCCTCGTTGACCACCATGGCAATGGAATAAGGCTCCTCGCCGGTGGAGGCCGCACAGCACCAGATGCGGGGCCCGCGGCCCTTGCCGGCGAAGCGGCCGCGCAGCAGGTCGGTCAGTGCAAAAAAATGGTGTTCCTCGCGAAAGAACGAGGTCAGGTTGGTGGTCAGGCAGTTGATGAACTCCTGCCACTCGGCCTCGGCCTGGGCGCCGCCGGCATCCTCCAGCCAGCGCAGGTAGCTGGCCACGTCGGTGTGGCCGCCCTCGCGCAGGCGCCGCGTCAGGCGGCTGTAGACCATGGCGCGTTTGCCCTCGTGCAGGCTGATGCCGGCACGCTGGTGGATGAGTTTGCGCACCTTGTCGAAATCGGCCTGGGTGAAGCTGATGGCCTGATCGACGCCGTGGTCTGTGGTTGAAGCCATGATGGCAATGCAAGAGGGGTTGTGCAGACCGCAGTCTTGCTAATGGCAGCCCTTTTTGGCGGCGGGAGTTGCGCGGGTTTTGCCCTGTTATTCACGAAGGAGCGGCTGCCATGCGCTGGCTAGACTGGCCCGCAACCATGAGTTCTGCTGCCCTGCCCATCGATCTGGCCGTCGCTGCGCCGCGTGAAGGCCTGCGTCTGGACGCTGCCCTGCTGCTGCTCAAGCAGGCGGGGGTTGCCCTGCCGGCCAGGGGCTGGTCAGGCGATCCGGTGTGGATGCAGGCGCTGATCGACGGGCTGTGTGAGTTGTCCAGCCGCGATGCGCTGACCGGCCTGGTCAATCGCCGCGCCTTTGAGGCCGCGCTGGCCCGGGAGGCCGACCGCGTGGCCCGCTCCGGCGAGTCGGCGCTGCTGCTGTACCTGGATGTCGATCACTTCAAGCACGTCAACGACACCTATGGCCATGGTGCGGGCGACCGCGTCATCCAGGCCGTGGCCCAGACGCTGACGCAATGTGTGCGGCCCATGGACTTGCCGGCTCGCATTGGCGGCGAAGAGTTCGCCATCATCCTGCCCAACTGCTCACCGGCTTTCGGCCTGCTGGTGGCCGAGCGCCTGCGCGAGCGCGTGCAGGCCTGCCTGATTCCCACCGGCCCCAACCAGCATCTGGGCGTCACCATCAGCGTGGGGGGGGCCTACGCACCGCAGTGGGTGCGCTGCACGCCGCGCCTGTGGGCCGAACGGGCTGATCTGCAGCTCTACCGCGCCAAGAGCGAGGGGCGCAATCGCACCTGCCTGGAGCCCACTGCCGTCTCCACCGTCAGCGCAGAAGAAAAAAGCCTGCTGTTTGGCACCACCCAACCGGGGGTCTTGACGTGAGACCCCATCCATTTCACGTGGTGCTCCCGCTGCGCATGCACAAACACAAAAGGCAACCATCATGACCCGCGCTCACATCACAGCGGTCACCAGCGGCAAAGGCGGCGTGGGCAAGACCTTTCTGACCGCCAACCTGGCGGCCGCCCTGACCCGTGCCGGCGAGCGCGTGCTCGTGCTCGACGCCGACCTGGGCCTGGCCAACCTCGACGTGGTGCTGGGTCTGCACCCCAAGATCACGTTGCACGACGTGTTCACCGGCAACCACAAGCTGGAGCGCGCCATCATCGAAGCCCCGGGCGGATTCGACTGCCTGCTGGCCGGCTCCGGCATGGTCGAGTACTCGCGCCTCACGCCCGAGGTGCGCGACCAGCTCGTGCAGGTCATCGCCACGCTGCGCCCGCGCTACGACCGCATCCTGCTGGACACCGGTGCCGGCATCTCCGACGTGGTGCTCTACACCATCTCGCTGGCCGATGACGTCATCGTCGTCGCCACCCCCGAGCCCACCTCGATGACCGACGCCTACGCCACCATCAAGGTGCTGACCACCACCCAGGGCCGGCGCGGCGTGCAGCTGGTGGTCAACCAGGTGGGCCAGGCCGGCGAGGGCCAGGTCATCCGCAACCAGTTGCAGCAGGTGGTGGACCGCTACGTGGCCCCCGCCGTGGGCCATGCCGTGCGCTTGCACATGGTGGGCGAGGTGGCTGCCGACTCCAGCGTGCGCGAGGCCGTGCGGCGGCGCCAATTGCTGCTGGAGAGCCTGCCCGGCAGCGCCGCCGCCCAGGGCGTGCAGGCCATTGCCCAGCGCCTCACCGCGCTGGCTGCCGTCGCGTAGCTGCGTGTAGCCGCGTGAGGCGGCGCGGCACTGGCTTAGCATCGCCCGCATGGCTTTGTTTGATGACCTGGGCGGCGAGCCCGCCGTGCGGCGCCTGGTAGACCGCTTTTACGACTTGATGGACCTGGAGCCCGGCTACGCCGCGCTGCGCGCCACGCATGGCCCCACGCTGGATGCCGCCCGCGACAAACTCTTCTGGTTCTTGTGTGGTTGGCTGGGCGGCCCCGACCTCTATGTGCAGCGCTTTGGCCACCCGCAACTGCGGGCACGCCACCTGCCGTTTGCCATCGGCCTGCAGGAGCGCAACCAATGGGTGGCCTGCATGAGCCAGGCCATGCGCGAGTGCGGGGTGCCTGAGCCCCTGCGCGAGCAGCTGGAGCACGCCTTCATGCAGACCGCCGACTGGATGAGGAACCGTTGACCACCCCCTACGCGATCACAGATCGCGCCCCCTCATAGGGGGCACTGCCAGTGGACCGGCCAAGCCGGATCCACGGCAGTCAGCTAGGTAGGTCAAGGCATGCGAGGGATTGGTGCGCGTGCTGGCTTGCGCCGTGGGTCAGGCTCAGTTCACCAGGTTGGCCAGGCCCAGCGGGGCCAGGTCGCCGGCGCCCTGGCGCACCAGCACCGGCTCGCCCTGCGAGAGGTCGATGACGGTGGTGGGTTGGCGCGAGCAGGCGCCCGCGTCCACCACCGCGTCCAGTTGCGGCCCCAGGCGCTCGATGATCTCCTCGGCGTCGTTCAGCGCCTCGTCCTCGCCAGGCGGAATCAGCGTCGTGGCCAGCAGCGGCTGGCCCAGCTCGTCCAGCAGCCCCTGCAACACCGCATGTGCCGGCACGCGCAGGCCGATGGTGCGGCGAGAGGGGTGCGACAGGCGGCGCGGCACCTCCTTGGTGGCGTCCAGGATGAAGGTGTACGGCCCCGGCGTGGCCAGCTTGAGCAGCCGGTACTGGCTGTTGTCCACGCGGGCGTAGGTGGCCAGCTCCGAGAGGTCGCGGCACAGCAGCGTCAGGTGATGGCGCTCGTCCACGCCGCGCAGCCGGCGCAGCCGCTCGGCAGCGGTCTTGTCATCCAGGTGGCAGGCCAGCGCATAGCTCGAATCGGTGGGCACGGCCAACACGCCACCCCGATGCAGCAGCGCAGCAGCCTGCTTGAGCAGACGCGGCTGCGGGTTGGCGGGGTGCAGGTCGTAACGGATGGTCATGGGGGTGATTGTTTCTCATCCGCCTGATGTGGCCAGCGTCACCGTCACCCGCAACCCGCCCAGTTGCGGGGTGCGGTCCACCACCACCTGCCAGCCCCGGGATTCGGCCAGCCGGCGCACGATGGACCAGCCCAGCCCGCTGCCGCTGGCCTCGTGGCCCAGCACCCGGAAAAAGCGCTCACCCAGGCGGGCCAGATCGGCGTCGCCCAGACCGGGGCCACTGTCGGCGACGGTCAGCGTGGTGGTGCCGGGCGTGGCCGCAATGGTCACCTCGATGCGGGCACCCTCGGGGCTGTAGCGCAACGCGTTGTCGGTGAGGTTGCGCACCAGCATGGCCAGTTGCGCCTCGTCGGCGGCTACGTGTGCATGTGCAGGGGCTTCCAGCCCCAGCTCCTGCTGGCGCGCCAGTGCGGCCGGCGCCAGCTCGGCCAGCACCAGGCGGGCCACGGTGGCCAGGCAGGCGGCCGGCGCCACCGGGGCTTGCGCCTGGGCATCGAGCCGGGCCAGGGCCAGCAGTTGCGTCACCAGCCGGGCCGCGCGGTCGCAGCCCTGCAGCACACCGGCCAGCGCATGGGTGTGGGCGTCGCCCTGGGGTTGGGTCAGCGCGGCCTGGGCCTGGGCGCGGATGGCGGCGATGGGGGTGCGCAGCTCGTGGGCGGCATCGGCGGTGAAGCGGCGCTCGCCGGCCAGCGTGGCCTCGACGCGGGCAAACAAGGCGTTGAGGGCCTGCACCAGCGGCACCACCTCGGAGGGCACCCCATCCAGCCCCACCGGGCGCAGCGCCGCCGGGTCGCGCGCCGCCACGTGCAGCGAGAGCGTGTGCAACGGGCTCAGCGCCCGGCCAATGGCCCAGTGGCCCAGCAGCGCCAGCAGGGGCAGGGCCAGCGCCAACGGCCAGCCCATGCCAGCCCAGACGGCGTTGAGCACATGGCGGCGCGCGGCGATGGTTTCACCGGCCAGCGCCGTGCGCCCGCGCGCGGGGTCGTGGGCGACATAGATCCGCCAGCGCTCACCGTGGTGGGTCAGCGTGTGGTGACCGGCGGCGGCGTTGGGGGGCAGCAGCGGCTGGGCGTCGCTGGCCCCGCCCGAGCGCCCGATGAGCCGACCGTCCTGGTAGACCTGATAGACGACGCGGGCGTCCGCCTCCTCGGCCTCGCGCGCCGGGCGGGGTGCGGGAGGGGGGCTGTCGGACTGCGCCAGCAGCAGCGTGGCGGTGTCCTCCAGCCGGTCGTCCAGCAACTCCTTGAGTTCGTGGTACACGCCCCACCCGACCAGACCGGCGCTGACCAGCCACAGACCCGCCAGGCTGGCCAGCCAGAAGGTCAGCAACCGCCGCCGCAGCGAAGGCGTGCTCAACGCGGCACCATGTAGCCGATGCCGCGCACCGTCTTGATGGTGCCGCTGCCCAGCTTGCGTCGCAGGTGGTGCACGTAGACCTCGATGGTGTTGCTCTCGACCTCCTGGCCCCAGGCGTACAGGCACTGCTCGATCTGCTCGCGCGCCAGCACCCGCCCGGCGGCCAGCATCAGCGCGTGCAGCACATCGAATTCGCGGGCCGACAGCGGCACCACGGCCTCCGCCAGCCACACCTGGCGCGACGCCGGCTCGAGGCGGATGGCGCCGGCCTGCAGCGCCTCGTCGGCCTGGCCATGGGCACGGCGCACCAGCGCCCGCAGGCGAGCGGCCAACTCGTGCAGATCCACCGGTTTGACCACGTAGTCGTCGGCCCCCGCATCCAGGCCGCTCACGCGGTCGGGCACCGCATCGCGTGAGGTCAGCACCAGCACCGGCACCGTGCAGCCGCTGCGGCGCACGCTGGCCAGCGCGTCCAGGCCGTCCAGCATGGGCAACCCCAGATCCAGCACCCCGGCGGCGTAGTGACCGCTGCGCAGCTCGCGCTCGGCCGCGTCGCCCGTGCGCACCCAGTCCACCTGAAAGCCCAGGCCGCGCAGGCCGGCACGCAGGCCATCGCCCAGCAAGGGGTCGTCTTCAGCGATGAGGATGCGCATGGGGCAGCGGCAGCAGCGTTCCGGGTTGGGTCCATTGTCAGGGTAGGTACAACCGGCCCGACTGGGTCCAAATGGGCTTTACAGTTGGGGGGTATTGCCACAGAGGAGAGCCCTCCCATGTTCCCCGAGTACCGCGACCTCATCACCGAACTCAAAACCAGCGACACGCACTTTGTGCACCTCTTCGACAAACACAATGCGCTGGATCAGCGCATCAAGAACATGGAGGCCCGTATCGAAGTGGCCACCCACGAAGAGATCGAGACGCTGAAAAAAGAGAAGCTGGCCATCAAGGACGAGCTCTATTCGGTGCTGCGCAAGGCCTCGGCCGAAAAGACCTGAGCCCTTCAGGCCCGCGCGCACGCCACGGCCTGGGCCAGCGGCGCGCGTTGCCATACCGGCGTGAGCTGTGGCGGCAATGCCGCCAGCATGCCGGGCAGCACGCGGCTTTCATCCGGCGCGTGGAAGTCTGAGCCCCTGGAGGCGGCCAGGCCCCAGGTGCGTGCCTGTTGCGCCGCCAACTGCACCTCGGCCGGCGAGTGGCTGCCGCAGACCACCTCAATGCCCGCGCCGCCCAGATCGGTGAACGCCGCCAGCAGCGCGTTTTCCCCACTGAGCCCCAGCCGGTAGCGCCCGGGGTGGGCAATCACCGCCACCCCGCCGGCGCGGCGGATCCAGCCCACCGCAGCGCCCAGCGTGGCCCAGGTGTGCGGCACGTAGCCGGGCTTGCCGCTGCGTAGATAGTGGTGAAACACCTCGCCCACGCTGGGCGCGTGGCCGGTCTGCACCAGCCAGCGCGCAAAGTGGGTGCGCGAGATCGAAGGCAGGTTGGGCGCCAGCGCCGCCGCGCCCTCGAACGCACCCCTGATGCCTGCGCGTGCCAGGCTTTGGCCCATGGCCTGCGCCCGCGCCACGCGGCCTGCGCGCAGATGGGCCAGACCGGCGTCCAGCGTGGCGTCGGCCACATCCACACCCAGGCCCAGCACGTGAATGGTCTCGGTCAGAAAGCTGACCGAAATTTCCACGCCCCCAACCCAGGCCAGCCCCAGATCCAGCGCGGCCTCGCGGGCCAGGGCCTGCCCCGCCAGCGTGTCGTGGTCGGTCAGCGCCCACAAGTCCACCCCGCCCGCCTGGGCCAGCGCCGCCACCTCGGCAGGCGCCAGTGCGCCATCGGAGTGGGTGCTGTGGCTGTGAAGGTCGGCGTTCGGAAAAAGCGGCACAGCTGGATTTTCGGCCAGTTGGTGGGGAACTGTTGGGTTGGGTTGATTGGGGCGAGGTCGGCGTGGCAGGGCGCGCTTGCCCCGACACAGCGGCTTCGTCCGGCAGGTCGGATGGGCTAGTATGGATGCGCCAAAACACAAGTCTGTCAGGACTGCATGAACCACCGAGCGTTGCTGCCGGTCGGCAGGGTTGCTGGGCGACATGCCGCCAGCGCGGCCATGTCATGACGCAGGTGTGGTGTTGGGGCGCAGTGGGATGCGCCCGAAAGCAGGGGGGGCGGCAGCGCCACATGGGGACCGCTGGGCGGCCCTTGCAGCGTGGTCACCGTGCCAGAAATCAGCGCTCGCGTGGCAATGCTTCGACGATCACGGCGCGGTGTGGGTTATTCAGCCCCTCCTTGGAATCAATTGGTCATGCCTTGCGTCACAGCCAGCGCGGAACCGATTGTTTGTACTCGATATATTCGGTGCCGAATTTCGACGCCATGGCCGTTTCCTCGATCGGTATGTACCAGTAGTTCGCAAGCGCGAAAAAACCAAGAGGTACAATAACTGGTGAACTTGATCCAAGTATGAATGCCACCCCGACCAGGAAAATGAGCATGCCAAGGTACATGGGATTGCGTGTTCGGCGAAACAGCCCTTCCTGGGTCAGCTTTCCAGGCTCCCCAAAGGTGTTTATGTTGGTGCCGATGCGACGGAACAGCCGCGCATGCCAGTTTGCAATGCCGAATCCGGCGACAACCAAGGCAAGACCCGCCCAATTTGCTGGTCGTGGCACCAGATGGACGACGGGTGCGGCTACATGGAGCAAGAGCATCATGCCAACCGACATGAGCACGACGACAGGTGGAAGCAGCAACAGGCGCATGGCGATCTCCTTTGGACTGAACGACCTGCCTAGCTTGCCTGCGCAAGCATGGAACCGCGATAACCTGGGTTAACGGCATGGGCACCGTATCGACGCCAGAGGTTTTTAGGCGCTTGGCGGGCTCGGATCTGCCAACCACGAGCGGCTTGGTTCACGCCACCGCACAACGCCGACTCGAGCCCGGTGAAGCGCTGTTCCACGTTGGTGACAGCATCCCCTTTGTTTTTGTTGTCAACACGGGTGTTATAAAACTTGTGTATGAGACGCTGTCGGGTGATTCCTGGATCAAGGGGTTTGCGCAGACCGGCATCTGCTTTGCAAGCCTGATGGCATTGGAAAATGGCGGGGTGACGAACTTTTCCGCCTATGCCGTGACCGAGTCCATGATTGATATCATAGAGTATCGCAAAATTCAGCAACTGGCCGATTGTCACATCGAATGGCAACGCGCGCTTGGCAATGCCTTCAAACTCTATGGCCAGCGAAAAGAGAGGCGTGAGCTGGAGCTTCTGACGCGCTCACCTGAAGAGCGGTATCTCAGGTTTCTCAGTGAGCACGCCGAACTTGCAGCCTGCATTCGCCAGCACGATATCGCAAGCTACATCAGGGTTACACCTGTTGCACTCAGCCGGATCCGGGCGCGTCTCAAAGCTCAAGGAAGACTCGCGTGATGCACAACCCGTCATTCCACCGGATCTATGCAAAGTTTCGCGCAAATTCTGTTGCTTGGCCGGGGTTTTTATTGGTGCATGGTTGGGCTTGTGTGAAAAAAATGGATAACGATTTGCCCGGATTGATGCCATTTTGCGGTCCGGCTCAAGTCGGGCGTTATACATAAAATGGATTTCCTGGCCCAGTCAGGTCTTACGTAGAAGACGCACATGAGAATTCTTGTGGTTTCGATCGCGGCAATCCTCTCAAATGCCTTCATGCAGCCAGCATTTGCAGAGAAGGGCGGCCCCGATTACGCCAACGGCTTACGCCGGCCGGTTATTTTTGAAAATGACACGGATGGCAAGCTGTCTCTCGCCAGGCGCATGGAACGATGGAAGGTTCCGGGCCTGAGTGTTGCTATTATTGAAAACTGCAAGATTGGTGATCGCCATGGCTTTGGCGTGACACGCAAGGGCGGCGCCGCAGTTCAGAGCGATACCCTGTTTCAAGCCGCCTCGGTGACAAAGCCGGTGGCCGCGTTTGCCGCTTTGCGACTCGTCGATCAAGGACGGCTCTCGCTTGATCGCGACGTGAACACCGAGTTGCGAAGCTGGAAAGTGCCCGCGAGTCCACTTCTCGAGGGACACCCGGTGACGCTGCGCGGCATCCTCAGCCACAGCGCCGGTTTAATACCCGGTGGATATGGTGGATATCCGCGTGGCGAACCGGTGCCGACGCTGATTCAGACGCTGTCTGGCGTCAAACCGGCCCGACCGAAGCCCGTACAGGTCGCCTATGTGCCCGGCGCGGACTGGCGCTACTCGGGCGGCGGCTATCTCGTCGCGCAACTTCTGATGACGGAGAAAACGGGCGAGAGCTTCGACAAAATCGTGCATGACGAAGTCTTGGTGCCGATGCACATGGTGAGAAGCCGCTTTGCGCAACCTTCTCCGGACGAAAACGTTGCGTCGGGCCATGTTGCGGATGGCTCCATGGTTCCAGGTGGCTGGCACGTCTACCCGGAACTGGCTGCCGCGAGCTTGTGGAGCACGGCCCCCGATTTGGCGAGCTTTGGTTTGGCCGCCATGAAAGCCGTCCGTGGTGAGCCCAACGCCTTGCTCAAGCCGGCACACGCCAGTCAAATGGCGAGTGCGCACGCGGGGCCGCGCAGCTTGGGCTTTGTCGTCGGCGGGCAAGGCAAAGCGCGCCACTTCGGGCATGAGGGCACGAACGAAGGCTATAACGCGTCTCTCATCCTGTACCCGCAAACGTGCCAAGGCGCGGCGATCATGGCCAACTCAGACAATGCGAAGCCTCTCATTGCCGAATTGCTTCGAAGCATAGCCGACACTTATAACTGGCCGGACAAGATGCCTTCGATGGTCATGGATCGCACACCGCAAAACCAGTCTGTCGTGACCAGATTTCAAGGCACCTACAGCTTTACCAATATATCGGGTGTTGCGCCGTTCAAAATCATCCCATCCGATGAAAATCGTTTCACCTTCGATCGTGGCGACGGCCACCTCGAACCATTGTATGCGTCGGGCGAGGGGCTGGTAGGCCCAGACAGCGGCATCATTTTCAAAGCCATATCACCGGTAAATGGGCCAGCGGAAATCATCACCTATACCCGTATCGGAGGCGGCAGTGGCGCTGAAGCAAAGCGCGTAAAAGTGCCACGATGATTTTCCCGCGGCGCCGCTTCGCAGCGCGACTTGACGGGAGGTTTCTATTTAAGGAGTGACTTGTGATTTTCGCGGACGAGATTGAGTTCTACGGCACGGGGTCATCGGCAAAGGCGAATCCGATTCGAACCCGGACTGTCTTTGCCACAGTTCATGTGCGATCACTCGCCGCCGCCCCCGCGCTACGGGCATCTTTCAACGTTTTCACACCGCCATACGCAGCCATCAGCGCAATGGCCGCGGCCACCAGGAGGTCGGGCAGTCTTGAACCGGACCATGCCACTGCGACCCCTGCCAGCAAGATGCCGAGGTTTGAGGCGAAGTCGTTGAGACTCATCGTCCATGCGGCGCGCAGGTTCACGTCGTCCGACCGATGTGAGCGCAGGATGCGAATGCACCAGTAGTTCAGGCCGACAGCAACGAAGGCCATCACGATCATGGTGGGGCCGATCGGTGATGAGCCGACCTCGAACCGCCGCCATGCGTCCGCCAAAACCCCAACGGCCAGGATCAGCAGCATTACACCGGTGATGGCTGCGGCGCCCGCCTTCCACCTCTGCGATCGCGTAACCGCGAAGTAACTTACCGCATACGTCAATGCGTCGGAGAGATTGTCCAGTGCGTTCGCCATCAGGGCGCTGGAGTCGGCAAACTGTCCGGCGGTGAAGAGCGCAAGCGCAAGCGCGGCGTTGATGACCAGCACTTTGAGAAGTGCCCCGCGCTGGGCCGAATTGATTGCCGCTTCCGTCACCTTGCCACCCTTGACCAAGCCGAGTCCGAATCATTTTGCATCCTGACAGCTCCGCAGGGCTCACCCCTGTCGGACGAGCGTCCAATGTAGGGCTGCTGCCGCCGCCAAGCCGCCATTCCGTGCCTGAAGTTCACCAGATTCTTGCCCTTGATCTGTTGACGTTGCGCGACCACACGGAGCGTGCGGGTGACCGGCTTGACAAGAGGATGGCCTTTGGTTCGTCAGCGGCTTCAACACCCACCCCGCGCATCGCAGCGCACCGGTGTTTCGGGCGCTCTTCAGTCAATCCTTGGCATCGCCTCGCGCGGGGCATCCCGTCGCTGCGCAGCAATGTCTACAAACCCCACGCCTTGTTCCTGGCCTTCCATGCCCGCCTCGGGTTCCCGGTCACTCGCGTGAATGCAATAGCCGTGGCGTTCACGGCCTGCATCCCGGCGCTGCAGGCCAGGAGTCGACTGGCCCTGCGGTGATGCCCTGACGCGCTACGATGCCCACCCATCACCCATCCGATCTCGGCTTCACCCACCGCGCTCGCAGCGACGGTGCCGTGGAGGTCTTGCACCGCGGTCGCCTGGCCTCGACCTTGCGCGGCGTGGCCGCAGCCGATTTGCTCGCCGAACTCGAGGGCTGCACGTTCGCGCAAGCGCAGCAGTCCATGGCCCGCCTCACGGGAAACTACAAACGTGGCAACGAACGCCTGGCCGCTCAACATCCCCGGAATCGCCGGTAGGTCGGCGCCTGCCTCAGCGAAGGGTTGGCGGCACATGGAGAGTCGCCAGTGATTGAGTTTGCAGCCCTTGCTTTGGTAGCTGGTGCCGGTCTGTTCCTGGTGGGGCTTGGCGGCGCGGCGTTGCTCGCGCCATCCCGTGCCAGTGGGTTTCTTCTCGCGTTCGCGGGGTCGCCGGCCAAGCACTACGCCGAACTCACGGTTCGCCTTGTGGTGGGTGGGGCATTCGTGCTGGCGGCGCCCCATGCCGCTTTCTCGGCCGGGTTCAGTCTGTTCGGCTGTGTGCTGCTGGGCACCACGGCCGCTCTTTTGCTGGTGCCGTGGCGCTGGCATCGCCGCTTTGCCCAGCGTGCGGTGCCGCAGGCGCTGCGGTTTTTGCCGTTGGTGGGCGCTGCTTCACTGGTGCTTGGCGCGCTGGTCTTGTGGGCGGTGTGGCGTGGCCCTGCCGCCTGAGGTTGGCCCTGGCGGCGGGAGGCAAAATTCTGGACAGCCTCCCGAAGTTTGCTGCTTCTGCGTCATTGGTCTCAACCTTGCCCGCCCACCATGCCCACGCTCACCCTCCTCAAACTCGACCCCACGGTCTCACCCGAGACGTACGAGCTGCCGCCAGACAGGCGCCTGGTCGGCAACCCGGTGCAGACCGTGTGGATGCATTACACGGATCCTTCAAAGCAGTTCTTCGTCGGCGTCTGGCGCAGCGAGCCGGGCAAGTGGCGTATCGCCTATACGGAAGAGGAGTTCTGCCACATGCTCGAAGGCAAGAGCATCGTCACCGATGAATCGGGTCGGTCCGTGACGGTGGTGGCGGGTGAGAGCTTCGTCATGCCCCGTGGCTTCGTGGGCACCTGGGAGGTGGTCGATACCTCCACCAAGCGGTTCGTCATCTACGAATCGCGCACCGCTCCGGCACCGGCCGCCAACCAGTAGGCCGCGTCACGTCCATGCTGCTGCGGGGCGCTCGCCAGGCAAAGCCCGGCGCGTCCGGCTGCGCGCCTACCGCACCATCCGCAGAATCTGCCCGTCGGCGGCGTCGGTGACCAGGTACACCCAGCCGTCGGGCCCCTGGCGCACGTCGCGGATGCGGGTGTGCAGGTCTTCGAGCAGGCGTTCCTCGCCGGTGACGCGCTCGCCATCCAGCGTCAGGCGCAGCAGCGCCTGGGCGCGCAGCGTGCCCACCAGCAGGCTGCCTTGCCAGTCCTTGCCGTAGCGCGGGCTGGTGATGAAGGCCAGGCCGCTGGGCGCCACCGAGGTGGGCGCCCAGTGGCGCAGCGGCGGGGTGACGCCGGGGGCCTCGGTGCCCTCGCCAATCCTGGTGCCCAGGCCGTAGTTGCGGCCATAGGTGATGACGGGCCAGCCGTAGTTGGCGCCGGCGCGGCTGATGTTGAGCTCATCACCGCCTTGCGGGCCGTGCTCGGTGACCCACAGCGCGCCGCTCACCGGGTGGATGGCAGCGCCCTGCACGTTGCGGTGGCCCATGCTCCAGATTTCGGGCTGCGCGCCGGGGGTCTTGGCCAGCGGGTTGTCGGCCGGGATGGCGCCGCTGGCTTCGATGCGCACCACCTTGCCCAGGGTGTTGTCGGGTTTGGGTGCGCGGTCTTTTTCGCTGAAGCGGTCGCCGGTGGTGATGAACAACCGCCCGTCGCGGCCCCAGGCCAGTTTGCCGCCGCAGTGGGCACTGCTGCTGACCTTGGGGCTCTGGCGCCAGATGACTTGGACGTCGTCCAGGCGGCCGTCCTTGAGGGTGCCGCGCGCCACGGCCAGGCCGTTGCGGCGCTCCCGGTCGGGCTCGGCATAGCTCCAGTAAATGCGCTGGTTGGCGGTGAACTGCGGGTCGGGCAACACCTCCAGCAGGCCGCACTGGTTGGCGGCCGCCACCGGGGGCAGGCCGGCGATGGGGGCCGAGAGCGTGCCGTTCGCCGCCACCAGGCGCAGCCGCCCCGGCCGCTCGGTGACCAGCATGCGGCCGTCGGGCAAAAACGCCAGCGACCAGGGGTTGACCAGGCCGTGCGCGACGACCTCGGTGCGCAAGGTCTGCGCCTGGGCGGTGGCGGCGATGAACAGCGCGGTAAGGGCGGTGGCGAGGCGGCGCATGGTTCTTTCCCTATGATGCTGGGTTTTCCACGTCAACCATACTCCATGTCCACCATTCGTGCTCTGACTGCGCCCACCGCCGAGGAACTGGCGGCTGCGCTGAACAACACCCGCTGCCGCCTCGTCGAATGCGCGGTGGGCGATTTCACCTCGGTGGCGCGCGGCAAGATGGTGCACCGCGACGATTTCGTGGCCATGGCCGGTTGCAAGCTGCCCTCGGTGGTGCTGGGTCTGACGCTGACGGCGGGCGAGCCCGAGGCGGTGTTCGGCCCCATCTTGCCCACCGACTACAGCGACATGCGGCTGGTGCCCGATCTGGCCACGCTGGTGGCGCGGCCGGGGCGCGATGACGAGTACACCGTGCTGTGCGAGCCGGCCGGCTCGCTGGCGTTGCAAGACCGCAGCATCGAGGTGGCAACGCTGTCGCCACGGGCCGCGCTGCGTGCGGTGCTGCGCCAGCTGGATGCGGCCGGCTATACCGCGTTGGCGGCGCCGGAGCTGGAGTTCTTTTTGCTGGGCAAAGAGGCCGCCAGCGCGCCGCGCGAGCACACCTGGGGCTCGGCGGTGGCGCGCGGCAGCCTCTCGCGCGAGCGCTCGTGCGAGGCCTATTCACTGGAGCGCGCCACCCATTTCGACGCCTATTTCGACGAGTTGTACGAGGCCTGCGACGTGCTGCGCATCCCCATCAACGGCCACGCCCACGAGGCGGCCATGTCGCAGTACGAGGTGAACTTCCGTCCCGGCGAGCCGCTGGCCCAGGCCGATGCGGTGTTTCGCTTCAAGCGCCTGGCGCGCGAGGTGGCGGCGCGCCACGGCTTTCTGGCCAGCTTCGCGCCCAAGCCGTTTCTCGACCAGCCTGGCGTGGGCACGCACTGGCATTTCAGCCTGCAGGCCAAAGACAAGTCGCTGGCCTGGCCGCATGTGTTTGGCGACGCCGGCGGCGCCACCCAGCCCGCGCTGCGGCATTTCATTGCCGGGCTGCAGCGCCACGCGCCGGCGGCCATGGCGCTGTTTGCGCCGCACGATATGGCCTACGACCGCATCGCGCTGTCGGACGCCTCGCCCTCGCACGCCAGTTGGGGTGAGGAGTCGCGGGCGCTGGCCTTCCGCATCCCGGCGTCCAGCGGGCGCAACCGCCGGGTGGAAAACCGCCTGCCGGGCGGCGATGCCAACCCCTATCTGACCGTGGCCGCCACGCTGGGCCTGGGCCTGCTGGGTCTGCGCGAGGGCAAAGAGCCCACGACCGGCACCGAACTTCCTCTGCCCAAGGCCTTGCCCGAGGCGCTGGCGGCGCTGCAGGCCAGCACGGCGCTGCGCGAGGTGCTGGGCGGCACGCTGGTGGCGGCCTATGCCGCCATCAAGGCGCACGAGCATGCCGAGCGCAGCGCCTGCGCCGACCCGCGTGCCGAGTGGGATCTGCCGCATCTGATCGAGCTGGCCTGAACCCATCAATAGCGCCGTTTGGGCGGCCTTGTTGATCGGATCGCGGCAAGGGTGGGCTGGGCATGATGGCGCTTCAGGACGGGCGTGGGCTTGTCCCATGAACCCGGAATCGCGCTGTGCACAGAGCTACATGGATGCTGGGCGGGTGGATGGCCTGCAGGACGGCATGGGCGCTGGCCGAGTCGGCGCCGCCCACCAACCCGCCACCACCGCCAGACCCCCCCGCCGTCGAATGGCGCCTCAGTGGCTTTGCCACGCTGGGCCTGCAGCACGTGGACTCCAATGCCGGGCTGCGATTCGCCCGCCAGGCCAACGCGCCGCGCGCCAGCGGCGCCACCGACCTGGGTGCCGATTCGCGCCTGGGCTTGCAGCTTGAGGCCAATCTGCCCCACAACCTGGAGGCTGTGGGCCAGGTGGTGGCCAAGCGTCTGGATCGCGACGACCCCAGGCTGGGCAACCGCCTGGAGCTGGGCTATCTGGCCTGGCATCCCGATGACCACTGGCGGCTGCGCGTGGGCCGCTACGCGCCCGACCTGTTCCTGCTGGCCGAGTACCGCAACGTGGGGTTTGCCTATCCGTGGGTCAGGCCCAACACCGAGGTCTACGCCTGGTTGCCCATCTCTTCGCTCGATGGGGCTGACGTGCGCTACCAGTGGATGTCGGATGACGACGCCTTGTGGCGCCTGCGCGGCAGCGTGGGCGAATGGCGCGGCACGCTGCCCGTCATCGAGGCCAATCCGCATCTGCATCACCGCCAGCGCACGGTGAGCCTGACGCGCGAGGCCGGGCCACTGACGCTACGGGCCAGCTACACGCATTCGACCAACATCGTGACGGTGGCGCCGGCGCTGGATCCGGCGCAACTGATGGCGCCGCTCGCCCAGGTGGCCAGTCTGCCCCTGTCGCCCCAGGTGCAGCAGGAGGCGTTGACCTTGCGCAACGCCTTGCCGCTGGATCGGCCCCATCTCCACTACGCGGGCCTGGGCCTGCTCTATGAGGGCGGCCCCTGGCTGGTGCATGCCGAGCTGACCCGGACCAAGGGCGGGCAGGCGGGTGTGGCCACCGGCCGTGGCTACGCCAGCCTGGGCTGGCGCACGGGCGCCTTCACCTGGTTTGGCACCGTCTCGCGCTCGCATGCGCTGAGCGCGCCGGCACGGCTGGACGCGGCGCGCTGGCAGGCCGACCTCACGCCGCTGGTGGGCCCGCAGGCGGCCGCCGCGTTGACCGGCGCCGGGGTGTTGGCGACCAGGGTCGTCAACATCCGGCGCAGCGAGCAGCGCGTCTATGGGCTGGGTCTGCGCTGGGATGTGGGCAACCAGGCGGCGATCAAGCTCCAGGTGGACCGCTATCACCTGGGCGCACAGGCCACGTCGGGCTGGAATCTTCAGGTCATGGATGGCACGCCGCGTGCCACGCAGTTGTCGCTGGCCTGGGATCAGGTGTTTTGATGAGGGCACGCAACCGCTTACGGTGGCTGCTGGCAACCGCGCTGTGTGGCATGACCCTGGCCGCCCAGGCCGAGGTGTACCTGGTGGTGGCGGCCAACAGCCCGGTGCAAAGCCTGACGCGCAAGGACGCCATCAACCTCTACACCGGTCGCACCCGCCAGCTGGCCAGCGGCCAGATGGTGCAGGCGCTGGACCTGCCGCGCGACGACGCGCTGCGCGGCGAGATGTACTGGCTGCTGACCGGCCAGACACTGGCCCAGGTCAACAGCTACTGGTCGCGCCTGACCTTCACGGGCCAGACGCGGGCGCTGCCCACCTCCGGCTCCGAGGCCGAAGTCATCGAGACGCTGCGCAACAACCCGCTGGCGCTGGGCTACGTCTCGCGTGAGCCGGTCAACCGCGGGCTGCGGGTGGTGCTGGTGCTCAAGGAGTGAGGTCGGCCCACTCGGGGTGGCGGCGCAGGTAGGCCGCCGCGTAGCTGCACTGCGGGTCCACCTTGAGCCCGCTGGCGCGGGCATGGGTCAGGGCGGCCTGCGTCATCGCGGCGGCAATGCCGCGCCCTTCGAGCGCCGGCGGCACGCCGGTGTGCGTGATGTGCATGACGCCGGGCGTGAGCCGGTAGTCCAGCTCCGCGCCCAGGCCATCCAGGGTCACGGCAAAGCGCCGTGCGGCGGGGTCGTGCGTCACCTCCATCACGGCTTGCCCAACTGCATCCACAGGTAGGTGTAGCCCAGCGCCTGCATGGTGGCGCGCTGGCTGTTGTCGGCCGCACCGCCGTGGCCGCCCTCGATGTTCTCGTGGTAGTAGAAGGGCAGGCCCATCTCCTCCATGCGCGCCGCCATCTTGCGCGCGTGACCGGGGTGGACGCGGTCGTCGCGCGTGCTGGTCTGGAAGAACACGGGCGGGTACTTCTGGTCTTTCTTCAGGTTGTGATACGGGCTGTACTTGGCGATGTAGGCCCATTGCGCCGGGTCGTCGGGGTTGCCGTACTCGGCCATCCAGCTGGCGCCGGCCAGCAGCACGTTGAAGCGCCGCATGTCCAGCAGCGGCACCTGGCACCAGATGGCGTTGAACAGGTCGGGTCGCTGGGTGGCCATCACGCCCATCAGCAGGCCGCCGTTGCTGCCGCCCTGGGCGCCCAGGTGCTGCGGGTTGGTGACCTTGGTGGCGATCAAGTCCTCGGCCACGGCAATGAAGTCGTCGTAGGCGCGCTGACGGTTCTCCTTCAGCGCGGCCTGGTGCCAGGCGGGCCCGAACTCGCCGCCGCCGCGGATGTTGGCCAGCACGTAGACGCCGCCCTTGCCCAGCCAGGCGTTGCCGATGCTGCCCGAGTAGAACGGCTCCATGGCCACCTCGAAGCCGCCGTAGCCGTACAGCAGCGTGGGGTTGTCGCCGCTGGCCGTGGCGCCTTTGGGCCAGACCACGAAGTAGGGCACCTTGGTGCCGTCCCTGGAGGTGGCAAAGCGCTGCTCGACCTTCATGCCCGCGGTGTCGAACCAGGGCTGGCGGCTCTTGATCTGCTCGGGCGCGCCGGCGGTGACGCTGCCCACGTAGAGCGACTCGGGGGTCAGGAAGTCGGCATAGGTCAGCAGGTAGGCGTTGCCCAGCGGGTCGCGCTGGACCTGCGGGTCATACAGCGCATAGGCGGCGGCCTTGCCGGGGCTGGGGGTGGCCAGGTCCTGGGTCTGCCAGGCCTTGCCATCCCAGCGCGCATAGGCCACCTTGCCCACCACGTTGTCCAGCACGTTGAGCAGCAACCCGTCCTGGGTGGCCGACCAGGTGTCCAGCGAGCGCGTGGCCGTGGGCGTGAAGACGGCGTGCAGCGTGCGCTCGCCGCGCTGCCAGGCGGCGGCATCGGCGGTCAGCAGCGAGCCCTTGGGCCAGGTCGTGCCGCCCACCGTCCAGTCGGCGCGGGGCTCGAAGACCAGGCGCTGCTTGACGGCAGCGACTTTCACGTCGGCGGGTTTGTCCACCGGCACCAGCTTGCCGCCTTGCCAGAGCGAGACTTCGTTGGTGAAGAAGTCGGGCGTGCGGATGAAGGCCACGCGTTTGTAGCCCGGCGTGTGGTCCACCCAGGCGCCGGCCGACATGTCGGTGGCCTTGACCTCGAACACGGGGGTGGCGCGCGCCAGCGGCGTGCCGCGCAGCCAGCGCTTGATGACGCGCGGATAACCCGAGTCGGTCATGGAGCCGGGGCCGAAATCGGTGCCCACCAGCAGCGTGTTGGCATCCAGCCATTCGACGCTGCTCTTGGCCTCGGGCAGCGTGAAGCCGCCTTTGACGAAGGCGCGACGCGTGAGGTCGAACTCGCGCACCACCCGGGCGTCGGCGCCGCCGCGCGAGGTGGCGATCAGGCAGCGCGTGCCGCCGGGCAGGCAGTCGGCGCCGCCCCAGACCCAGTTCTCGCCTTCGGCCTTGGCCAGCGCGTCCAGATCCAGCACCACGTCCCACTTGGGCGTGGCCTTGCGGTACTCGGCCAGCGTGGTGCGCCGCCACAGGCCGCGCGGGTGGTCTTTGTCCTTCCAGACGTTGTACAGGTGCTCGCCCTGGCGCGAGACCATGGGGATGCGGTCGCTGGCGTCCAGCACCGCCAGCAGGCGGGCGCGCATGGCGTCGTAGCCGGGCTGGGCCTGCAGCACCTTGAGCGAGCTGGCGTTGTGCGCGCGCACCCAGTCCAGCGCCTTGTCGCCGCCGACGTCTTCCAGCCATTGGTGCGGATCGGCGGGCGTGGGGGCCGTGTCAGCGGCAAAGGCCGCCGTGCTGGCGGTCAGGCAGAGCGCGGCAAGCGCGCGCAGAGGGCGTGGGGGCATCGGGATTCCTGGCAACGGACGGAAGCGCGCATGTTACTCACCCGCCTGGTGCAGCCCCGCGTGGATGCGCCGCGTGCCCCACCAGACGGCAGCGATCACCACCGGGATGGCCAGCCCGGCGGCCAGCTCGGGGTTGATGGGCAGGCCGGCGTTCTTGGCCGCCTTGGCCACGTACAGCAGCAGGCTGACCACGTAATACGAGATGGCGGCGATGGACAGGCCCTCGACCGTGGTCTGCAGCTTGAGCTGCAAGGCCTGGCCGCGCTGCAGCTTGGCCAGCAGTTGCTGGCTCTGGGCCTCGGTGGCAATGTCCACGCGGGTGCGCAGCAGCGCCGAGACGCGCTCGATGCGGGTGGCCAGCGCGGCCAGCCGGCGCTCGGTGGCCGTCACCGTGGCCATGGCCGGCGCCAGCCGCCGCTGCATGAACTCGCCCAGGGTCTGGGTCCCGGGGATGGCCACTTCGCGCAGCTCGGCCACGCGCTGGCTCACGATGCCGTGGTAGGCGGCGGTGGCGCCAAAGCGGTACTGGTGGGTGGCGGTGGCGCGCTCGACGCCGGCGGCCACGTGGATCAGCTCGTCCAGCAGCGTGGCCTCGGACGCCGTGCGCGCTTCGAGCTGGGTGGTGACGGCGGCCAGCGCCGCCTCGCTGGCGCCCAGCTCGGGCAGCAGTGCCTTGGCCACGGGCAGGCCGCGCAGCGCCATCAGCCGGTACACCTCCAGCTCCAGCAGGCGCTGCACGGCGCGGCCGGCGCGGGTGGCGCTGGTGTCCTCGGGGGCCAGCACCAGCATGTCCTCGAAGCCGTCCGCGTCCAGCTCGAAGGCGGTCGCCACCAGCGAGTGGCCCCGGCCCAGCAGCGAGGCCACCAACGGCGTGCGCGGCGCAAACCGGCTGCGGGCAAAGGCCAGCGCGGCGGGTGGATCGGCCAGGTCGTGCGGCAGCAGCGTCAGGCGCACGGCCGCCAGGGTGGTGCCCGGCGTGGCAGCCAGCCAGGCTGGCGGCAAGGGGGCGGCCGTGGGGGCTTGCACGGCGGTGTAGCGGCTGAACTCGCCATGGCGCTCCCAGCGCAGGCTGCCCCAGGGCAGCTTGAGGCGCACGAAGCCGGCGGCGATGGCATCGTCGGCCACGGCGGGGGCGTCGGGCAACGCGCGCAAGTGGGCCGCTTCGGCCGCGCGCGGCACCCCGTCGTTGAGCACCGCCAGCAGCGTCACCCGCGCCGGCAGGCGGATGCGCGCTGGCGGTCGGGCATGCACCTCGGCGTGCAGCTCGGCCCGGCTGGGCGCATCGGGGGGCAGGTGGCGCGGACCGTTCATCGCAGGCGCCGGGGCTCGAAGCTCAGGTGGTGGTTGTCGTCGGCCACGCCCACCGTGCCGTCCTGCACGGTGACTTGCAGCGCCATGTTGCGCGCGGCCATGGCGGCCAGCGCCCGGCTGTCCTCAGGGTTCAGTTGCCAGACGCGCAGATTGGCCCAGCGCGCCACCTTGGGCCCCGTCTGGGCCCACCAGGCGGTGGCGGTGCTGCCGTAGGCCAGCACGCTGACCTGCTCGGCGCGGGCGCAGACCTTGGCGATGCGGCGCTCGTCGGGCAGGCCCACCTCGATCCACTGCACCAGCGCACCGGTCAAATCCTGCTGCCAGAGGTCGGGCGCGTCGGTGTCCGACAGGCCTGCCGCAAAGGTGAGGGCGCCGCGCGCGTCGTCGGCGGGTACGCACAAGGCATACGCCAGCAGCCGCATCATCAGCCGCTCTTCGGTCTCGGACGGGTGGCGGGCCAGCGTCAGGGCGTGGTCGGCGTACAGCGAGCGGTCCAGGTCGGCCAGGCCCAACCGGGCTTTGTAGATGGTGGATTTGAGTGCCATGAAGGAAGGTGCGGTGAATCGACCATTCCATCACAGCGGCGGGGCTGGGGCCGTCGGGGCCGCTGACCCCCAGGTCCCGATGGCGCGCTGCGCCAGCGTGGGTGTGGCGATGAGGGCGCTGGCCAGCAGCAGGGCAAGGGTGCGGTGGTGCATGAATCACCTTGCGCAGAAGGCGAAAGTCAGCGACCAGTGTGGCCATAGGCGACGGTGGGGTCTGCCCCACGAATCGGCGACAGGGCGACTGCCGGGGCGCCCTCTAAACTTGGGGCCATGAGCCCTTTGCGCGTGGTCATCGTTGAGGACGACGAGCGCTTTCGCGCGGCGTTCGTCGCCGCCGTGCGCGACGCAGACGATCTGTGCCTGGCTGGCGAGGCGGGTGACCTGCCCGAGGGGCTGGTGCTGCTGGGCTCGACCCAGCCCGACGTGCTGCTGGTCGACCTGGGCCTGCCGGGCGGCAGCGGCATCGAGCTGATCCGCTACGCGCAGGCGCACCTGCCCGATTGCGACGTGATGGTGGTCACCGTGTTTGGCGACGAGCCCCACGTGATGGCCTCGCTGGCGGCCGGGGCCACCGGCTATCTGCTCAAGGACACCGATCCGGTCGATCTGGCGGCCCAGGTGCGCCAGTTGCGGGCCGGCGGCAGCCCCATCAGCCCGGTGATCGCGCGCCAGTTGCTGCTGCGGCTGACCCCCAGCCCCACGGCGGCCCAGGCGGCCGGGGCCGCCGAGGTGCAACTGTCGTGCCAGGAAACCGAGGTGTTGAAGCTGGCCGCCAAAGGTTTCAGCTTTGAAGAGATCGCCCGCATGATGGGCGTGTCGCGGCACACCGTGATGACGTACGTCAAGCGCTGCTACCGCAAGCTGCAGGTGCATTCCAAGACCGAGGCCATTTACGAGGCGCGCCAACTGGGCCTGGTGCGTGATTGACCGGAGCCAGCGCACCGTTGCGGCGGTGCTGCTGCTGCTGACGGCGCTGGCGGCCATCACCTGGTGGGCCCAGGGCGATGCGCCTGGCGTGGTGCGGTGGCAGCGGGCCGACATGGTCATGCAGCCCGACCGGCCCGATGCCCGCCCCCCGGATGTGGGCTGGCAACCGGTGGCCTTGCCGCTGCGCTGGCCCGTGCGGGAGCGGGCCGAACAAAGGATTGAGAGCCTGTGGTGGTATCGGTTGCGCCTGCCCCCTGCCGGCGATCCGCAGGCGCTGTACGTGCCGCGCCTGACCGGCTCGGCCGTGCGGGTGCTGGCGCGGGCGCCCGGCCAGCCCTGGCGGATGCTGTGGGACGGTCGGGACCAACAGGCCGAGCAATGGAACCGCCCCGTGTGGGTGCCGCTGGACGCTGCGCCGCAGGGGCTGGAGGTGGTGCTGGGGCTGTCGCATGACCTGAACAGCGGCCATCGCCTGACCCAGCCGCGCACGGGCCCGGTGGCGCCGCTGCACCTGCGGCTGGAGCTGCGCCGGCTGCTGCAACTGGCGGTGCCGCAGGCCGGCAGCCTGGCCTTTGTGATGCTGGGGCTGATGGCGTTGCTGCACTGGCTGCGCCGGCCCGCCGAGCGCGCCTACCTGCTGTTTGCGCTGACCGCCGTGGCCTGGCTGGTGCGCAACCTGCATTACCACGTGGCCATGCCGCGCAACGACGAGGCCTACCTGTGGTTCTGGTGGTTGTCCAACGTGTCCATGGCCTGGGTCATGGTGTTGATCTACCTGTTCACGCTGCGCTTTACCGAGCGGCGCCACCCGCGTGTGGAGTGGGCGCTGCTGGGTTATGGCGCGCTGGCCACGCTGATCGCCGCGCCGTCGGTCATGCCCTGGGTCAGCCTGACCATGCTGCATGTGCTCAACGTCGGCGTGGGGCTGACCGTGACCGGCTGGCTGCTGTGGCTGTCGCGGCGCGGCGGGGCCGAGCTGCGCGCCGTCACCACGGCGCTGGTCATCACCGACCTGGCGGGGCTGCACGACCTGGTGATGGTCTCCACCATGGCGCTGCTGGAGTCCGTCTACCTGCTGCCGGTGGCCATGCTGGCGGTGCTGACGGCCTACCTCTACGCCGCGCAGCAGCGCTACACCCGGGCGCTGACCTCGGCCGAGCGCGCCAACGTGAGCCTGGCCGGGCGACTGGCGGCGCGCGAGGCCGAGTTGCGCGCCGGCCACGAGCGGCTGCGGGCCGTGGAGCGCGAGCAGACGCTGCTGCTGGAGCGCCAGCGGCTGATGCGCGACATGCACGACGGGCTGGGCTCGACGCTGATGTCGTCGCTGGTGGCGGCCGAGCGCGGCCACCTGGACGGCGCGGCGGTGGCGGGCCTGCTGCGCGACTGCGTGGACGACTTGCGGCTGGTCATCGACTCGCTGGAGCCCATCGACCACGACCTGGTGACGCTGCTGGGCGCGCTGCGCTACCGGCTGGGCCGGCGGCTGGAAGGCGCCGGCCTGCACGTGGACTGGGCGGTGGGTGACGTGCCCGCGCTGCCCTGGCTGGGCCCGCCGGAGGCGCTGCAGGTGCTGCGCTGCGTGCAGGAGGCGCTGACCAATGTGCTCAAGCACGCCGGCGCGCGCACCGTGCGCATTGCCACCACCGTGCAGGCCGGTGAGGTGCGGGTGGCCATCAGCGACGACGGCCAGGGGTTCGACCCGGCCCGGATCACCGGAGGGCGCGGCCTGCGCCACCTGCGCGAGCGCGCGGCCCACTGGGGCGGCCGGGCCGAGTGGCACAGCACGCCGGGCGAGGGCGCCGCCGTGTGGCTGGTGCTGCCGCTGGCGCGCTGAAGGAAAAAATCCTTCCGGTCCGGGCTGCACCCAGCCCGCCTCCTCTGCGGGGGCGGGCCAGAGCGCTTGGGGTTACAGCCCGGCCGCCGCGCGCAGCGCCGCTGCCTTGTCCGTCTGCTCCCAGGAGAACTCGGGCTCTTCGCGCCCGAAGTGGCCGTAGGCCGCCGTCTTGCGGTAGATGGGGCGCAGCAGGTCCAGCATCTGGATGATGCCTTTGGGCCGCAGGTCGAACTGGCTGCGCACCAGCTCGGCCAGCTGCTCGTCGGGGATGACGCCCGTGCCCTCGGTGTAGACGGTGATGTTCATGGGCTGGGCCACGCCGATGGCGTAGGCCACCTGGATCTGGCATTGGCGCGCCAGGCCCGCCGCCACGATGTTCTTGGCCACGTAGCGGCAGGCGTAGGCGGCGCTGCGGTCCACCTTGGTGGGGTCTTTGCCGCTGAAGGCACCGCCGCCATGCGGGCAGGCCCCGCCGTAGGTGTCCACGATGATCTTGCGGCCTGTCAGACCGCAGTCGCCCTGCGGGCCGCCGACCACGAAGCGGCCGGTGGGGTTGATCAGGTAGCGGGTGCCTTGCAGCCAGGCCGCCGGCAGCACCGGCTTGATGATCTGCTCGACCACGGCCTCGATGAAGCTGGGCTTCATGGTGGTGGCCGTCTCGCTCTGGTCGGGGTGGTGCTGGGTGGAGAGCACCACCGTGTCCACGCTGTGCGGGCGGCCGTCCACGTAGCGCATGGTGATCTGCGCCTTGGCGTCGGGGCGCAAAAAGGGCAGGGCACCGCTCTTGCGCTGCTGGGCCTGGCGCTCGACCAGCCGGTGGGCGTAGTAAATGGGCGCGGGCATCAGCTCGGGCGTCTCGTCGCAGGCGTAGCCGAACATCAGGCCCTGGTCGCCGGCGCCCGTGTTCAGGTGGTCGTCGCTGGCGTGGTCCACGCCCTGGGCGATGTCGTTGCTCTGCTTGTCGTAGGCCACCAGCACCGCACAGCCCTTGTGGTCGATGCCGTACTCGGTGTTGTCGTAGCCGATGGCCTTGATGGTGTCGCGCGCCACCTGGATGTAGTCCACGTGGGCGTTGGTGCTGATCTCGCCGGCCAGCACCACCAGGCCCGTGTTGGTCAGCGTCTCGGCGGCCACCCGCGAGACCTTGTCCTGGGCCAGCAGCGCGTCGAGGATGGCGTCGGAAATCTGGTCGGCGACCTTGTCGGGATGGCCTTCCGAGACCGACTCGGAGGTGAAGAGATAATCGTTCGCCATGGTGGCGTGCTCCTGAAAAACGGTTGCGTGGTCTGCTGCGTCACCACCGGTGCAACCTTTTCGGAGCGGCGAACGCTTTAGCGGCATTTTTTGGGACGCATGATGTGCGCATCTGCCCCCGGTGGATCGGTCGAAAAGACCACCACATCGCCCCGCAAGTTGTCCTGTTAACTCGGCGATTGAGGCCATTATAGAAAGCATGGGTTTGCTGTTGATGCGCTGGCTGGCGCGCTGGCCGTTGCGGCGGGTGCATGCCGTGGGCGCGGCGCTGGGCTGGCTGAGCTGGGCCGCCTCGACCAGCTACCGCCGACGCATGGCGGATCACGCCCGCCTGGCCGCCGTGGCCCCCGCGCAGCGGCGCGCCGCCGTGGCCCAGGCCGGGCGGCTGCTGGCCGAGACGCCCTGGCTGTGGCAGCGCCCGCCGGGCCAGTGGCACGGCGCGCAGGTGGACTGGACGGGCATTGCCCATGTCGAAGCGGCTTTGGCGGCCGGGCGCGGCATCGTCTTTCTGACCCCGCACATGGGCTCGTTCGAAGTCACCGCCCAGGCGTTTGCCGAGCGCTTCGCACCGGTGCCCATCACCGTGCTGTTCCGCCCCGCGCGCAAGGCCTGGCTGCGCGACTGGGTGGCGCAGTCGCGCCAGCGCCCGGGGCTGGTGGCCGTGCCCACCACGCTGGCCGGCGTGCGCCAGATGCTGCGTGCGCTCAAGCGCGGCGAGGCCGTGGGCCTGCTGCCCGATCAGGTGCCGCCCGACGGCATGGGCGTGTGGGCACCGTTCTTTGGCCGCCCGGCCTACACCATGACCCTGGCGGCGCGGCTGGTGCGCCAGAGCGGCGCGGCCTGCCTGCTGGCCTGGGGCGAGCGGCTGCCCGGCGGGCGTGGCTACACCGTGCACCTTCAGCCCGGCCCCGACCTGACCGCCGCCCCCGACGTGGACGCCGCCACCGCCCTGGTCAACACCGCCATGGAAGGGCTGATCCGCACCGCGCCCGCCCAGTACCTGTGGGGCTACAACCGCTACAAAGGCCCGCGCGGGGAGGCCCAGCCGTGATCCGGCGCGGCTGGCTCGGACGGCTGGGGGCCCACCTGGCCATTGGCCTGCTGTGGCTACTGCACTGGCTGCCGCTGCCGCTGCTGGCGGCGGTGGGTCAGGGGCTGGGCGCGCTGCTGTGGTGGCTGGGGCGCTCGCGCCAAAAAGTGGCACTGCGCAATCTGGAGCTGTGTTTTCCCGAGTGGGATGAGCCGCAGCGCCGGCGCGTGGCGCGTGCCCATTTCGGCTGGCTGGGGCGCAGCCTGCTGGAGCGCGGGCTGCTGTGGTACGCCAGCCCGGCGCGGCTGGCGCGGCTGGTCCACACCACGGGCGACGTGGGCCTGGCCGACCGCACGCCCGGCGCCATGATGTGGCTGTTGCCGCACTTTGCCGGGCTGGAGTGGATGATGCCCGGCATGACGTTTGCGCAGAAGCGACGCGGCTTCGTCATCTACCAGCGCCAGCGCAACCCCACGTTCGAGGCCGCGCTCAAGGCCGGCCGCGACCGCCTGGGCGGCGCCACCTTCATCGATCGCCACGCCGGCATCCGCCCCATCCTGCGCGCCGTGCGCGACGGCTATGCCTACATCAACGCGCTGGACATGGACTTCGGCCCCAAGGACTCGGCCTTCGTGCCCTTCTTTGGCGTGCCGGCTGCCACGCTGCTTTCGCCCGGCCGCATGGCGCACGACCTGGCCATGACGGTGCAGCCCATCGAGGTCACCATGCTGCCCGGCGGCCAGGGCTACCGCGTGCACTGCCACGACCCCATCCCCGGCTACGGCAGCGGCGACGCACTGGCCGACGCCCAGGCCTTCAACGCCTGGCTGGAAGCGCGCATCCGCGCCCAGCCCGAGCAGTACCTGTGGGTGCACCGCCGCTTCAAGACGCGGCCACCGGGGCAGGCGTCGGTGTACCGCTGAACCCGGTGCGGATGAAGTGCTAGCATTTGACAGTGAATAGCAAGCAACGCAAGACTCTTGAGGCGGTATTTGCCTTGCCGCCCAATGGCAATCTGTCGTGGACGCAGATTGAGTCGTTGCTCAAGGCCCTGGGCTGCCGGACCGTCGAGGGCGCCGGGTCGTCGGTGACGTTCGAGCATCAGGGCTGCCGGGTGACATTCCACCGCCCACATCCAGGCAAAGAAGCGCTGCGCTACCGGGTGCTGGCCGCCAGGGAGTTCATCGCTCGCATCGGGAAACAACCATGAACACCATGACCTACCGGGGCTACACGGCCAGCATGACGTTTGATGCCGACGACAAGATCATCGTTGGCCGCGTGCTGGGTATTGCCGACATCGTCGTCTTTCACGGGGAGTCGGTCGCTGAGTTCGAGACCCATTTCCACCAGGCGGTGGACGACTACGTGACGGCCTGCGAGGCGCTCGGCAGCCCGCCCGAAAAGCCGGCCAGCGGCAGGCTGATGCTGCGCGTCTCTCCAAGCGTCCATGCGGCCGCGCTGAAGGCCGCAGCACGCAGCGGCGTCAGCCTCAACAAGTGGGCCGAACAGGCCCTGCAGGCGGCCAGCCGCGTGCGGGTCCGGGCGTGAGGGCGCCGTGATAATCCGCCCCATGCACTTCACCAAGATGCACGGCGCCGGCAATGACTTCGTGGTCATCGACGCCACGCGGGCGCCGCTGGCGCTGACGCGCGAGCAACTGCGCCACCTGGGCGACCGCCGCTTTGGCGTGGGCTGCGACCAGATCCTGGTCATCACCGCCGCGCCCGACACCACGGTCGATTTTGGCTACCGCATCTTCAACGGCGCCAGTGGCGACGAGGTCGAGCACTGCGGCAACGGCGCGCGCTGCTTTGCCCGCTACGTGGTCGAGCGCGGCCTGGCCAGCGGCCCCGAGGTGCGGGTGCGCACCATCAACCGCACGCTGGTGCTGCACGTGCGGCCCGATGGCCGCGTGACGGTCAATATGGGCACGCCCGACTTCGCCCCCGCCAGCCTGCCGTTCGACCCCAGCGGCCTGGCCTCCCGCACCGAAGGCCAAGAGACCTTCTGGCCGCTGCCGCTGGCCGACGGCCAGGTGGCCGATGTGGCCACGCTGTCCATGGGCAACCCCCACGCCGTGCTGCGCGTGGCCGACGTGGCCACCGCCCCGGTGGCGCTGTGGGGCCCGCAGATCGAAGGCCATGCGCGCTTTGCGCACCGGGTCAACGCCGGCTTCATGCAGGTGGTGGCGCCCGACGCCGTGCGGCTGCGCGTCTACGAGCGCGACGCGGGCGAAACCCTGGCCTGCGGCAGCGGCGCCGTGGCCGCCGTGGTGGCCGGCATCCGCGCCGGCTGGCTGGCGCCCGAGGTTGAAGTGGCCACGCGGGGCGGTGCGCTGCGCGTGGCCTGGTACAGCCCGCAAGACGAGGGCCCGGTCACGCTGACCGGCCCCGCCACATTCGTGTTTGATGGAGACATTGCCCTGTGAGCCCTCTGCTTCCCCCCACGTCCGACGCCGCCCAGGTGCAGGGCATCACCGAGGACGATATCGCCAACTATCTGGTGCAGACGCCGGGCTTCTTCGAGCGCCACGCCGCGCTGCTGGGCACGGTGCAGATCGCCAGCCCGCACGGCGCGCGCGCCGTCTCGCTGCAGGAGCGGCAGATGGAGATGCTGCGCGAGCGCATCAAAGGCCTGGAGCGCAAGATCATGGAGATGATCCGTGCCGGCCAGGACAACGAGGTCATCGCCGACCGCATGCACCGCTGGACCTGCGCCGTGCTGCTGGCGCGCACGCCCGAGGCGCTTTACCGCGCCATGGTGCAGGACCTGCGCGACGAGTTCATGGTGCCCTACGTGGCGCTGCGCCTGTGGGGCGTGGCCGCCGAGCACGCCCACCTGGAGTGGACGCAGACCGCCACCCCCGACGTGCAGACCTTTGCCGGCAGCCTGAGCTCGCCCTATTGCGGCCTCAACGCCGGCTTCGAGGCGGCGGCCTGGCTGGGCGACGGCGTGCAGTCCATTGCCATGGTGCCGCTGCGCACCGGCCAGGGCGCGGGCCAGTGCTTCGGCCTGCTGGTGCTGGGCTCGCCCGACGCGCTGCGCTACCAGCAAGACATGGGCACCGAGTTTCTGGAGCAAGTCGGTGACATCGCCAGCGCCGCGCTCGCCCGCCTGCTTTGAACCCCACGCGGCCATCGGCTGCTACCTGACCCACTTGCGCGTGGAGCGGCGGCTGGCCGCCCGCACGCTGACCCTCTACACCGACGCGCTGACCCGCCTGCAAACCGGCGCGGCCGAACTGGGCACAGCGCTGGACACCCTCACGCCGGCCCACGTGCGCCGGCTGGCCGCGCGGCTGCACGCCAGCGGGCTGGCGCCGCGCAGCATCGCACTGCACCTGTCGGCCTGGCGCGGCTTTTACCGCTGGTGGGGCCGCGAGCCGCTGGCCGACGTGCGCATCAACCCCGTGGACGGCGTGCGCGCCCCCAAGGCCGGCCAGCCGCTGCCCAAGGCACTGGCCGTGGACGAGGCGCAGCAACTGGCCGCCCACCAGCCGGCCGATGGTGGCGACGACCGCCTGGCTGTGCGCGACCACGCCATCTGCGAGCTGCTCTACAGCAGCGGCCTGCGCATTGCCGAACTGGTGGCGCTGGATGCGCGCGCCAGCGGCAGCGCAGCCGGCTGGGTCGATCTGGCGGACGCCACCGCCCACGTGCTGGGCAAGGGCAGCAAGCGTCGCACCGTGCCCGTGGGCGCGCCCGCGCTGGCCGCGCTGCAGGCCTGGCTGGCTGTGCGGCCGCAACTGGCCCGAGCCGACGACCTGGCCCTCTTCGTCGGCCAGCGCGGCGGGCGGCTCACCGACGGCCAGATCCGCCAGCGCCTCAAGCGCCTGGGCCAGTCGGCGGGCCTGGCCACCCCCGTGCACCCGCACATGCTGCGCCACAGCGCCGCCTCGCACCTGCTGCAGTCCAGCGGCGACCTGCGCGCCGTGCAGGAGTTTCTGGGCCACGCCGACATCGCCACCACCCAGGTCTACACCCGGCTGGATTTCCAGCACCTGGCCAAGGTGTACGACGCGGCGCATCCGCATGCGCGGCGCAAGGGGGGGTAGGTTGGGCGGCTCATGCCAGATGCGGAATGGAGAGCGCCATGCCCACAAACCTGACATTGAAAAACATCCCCGACGCCGTGTACCACCGTCTGAAGTGGGCGGCACAACTGCACCGCCGAAGCCTGAGCAGCGAGGCCATCGTGTGCCTTGAATCGATTCTGCTTCCTACCAGGATGACGCCGAGCGAACGCATCGCGCGCGCACGAGAACTGAGAGCGGCTTTGCCGGTTGGGGCGTTCTGCACGTGTGATATTGACGCGACCAAGCGCGAAGGCCGCACATGAGCGTGCGCGCTTGTTCTCGGTCATTTGCTTTCCTCATGCTCAAGACGTGGCGATCCGCGCCACGCGACCTGTGGCTCAAGACCAGCCTTTACTCATGAACATCTGTGTACTTGAACGCGGTGTGCGAGAGGGCAGTTCTCTTTAAAAGGTCGAGACGCATTGCCAGGACTATGTTTCCCAAAGCCTTTCGTCCGGCCGCTGGGTCTGGCGGCGAGCCCCCGCTTGCAATGACAAGTTGAACCAAGGTGTTGATTGCCTCGACAACCTCGTCCGAGGCGTAAAGCCACGATTGATATTGTTCTTCAAAGAACTCCCGCTTCATTTGCCCAGACGTGGTGGTACCAACGAAGCCTTGTAGCTTGACCAGGAGTTTTGAGTACTTCTCCTCCTTGAACCGAATGATCGATTCGTCCCGCTTGGCGCGGGACGTGAAATAGAACGCCAGAAACGCGCCAAGAGCTGCACCGAGTAGCGGTACAAGGGCAATTAGCAAGTCCTTCATATGCATAGGTCCTTCTGATTTTTGCAAGGCGATTCTGCCGGACCTGTTCTCACGCGCACCACACTCCGCCCGCTGCCTGCCGAGGCCGACAGTCAACCCCTTGGCGACAATGCCCCCATGCCCACCCTTCCCACCAAACTGCCGCAGACCGGCACCACCATCTTTGCCGTGATGTCGGCGCTGGCCGCCGAGCATGGGGCCATCAACCTGGGGCAGGGCTTCCCCGATTTCGCACCCGATCCGGCGCTGCTGGCGGCAGTCACCGAGGCCATGCAGGCCGGCCACAACCAGTACCCGGCCATGGCCGGCGTGCCGGCACTGCGCGCGGCGGTGGCGGCGCAGCTCAACGGCCTGTACGGCAGCGCCTACCGCGCCGAGACCGACATCACCATCACGGCCGGTGGCACGCAGGCGCTGTACACCGCGCTGCAATGCGTGGTGGCAGCGGGCGACGAGGTCATCGTCATCGAGCCGGCCTACGACAGCTACGACCCCGCCATCCGCCTGGCGGGCGGCGTGCCGGTGGGGGTGCCCATGACGGCGGACTACCGGGTGGACTGGAACGCCGTGCGCGCCTCCATCACGCCGCGCACCCGCGCGCTGGTGTTCAACACGCCGCACAACCCCAGCGGCCGCATTGCGACGGGCCAAGACCTGGCCGAGCTGGCCGCGCTGGTCGAGGCGCACGACCTCTTCGTCATCAGCGACGAGGTCTATGCCCACATGGTCTTCGATGGCGTGCGGCACGAGAGCGTGGCCCGCTACCCCGCGCTGGCCGCGCGCAGCCTGCTGGTGGGCAGCTTTGGCAAGACGTTTCACGTCACCGGCTGGAAGATGGGCTATGTGGCCGCGCCTCCGGCGCTGTCGGCCGCCTTTCGGCAGGTGCACCAGTTCACCGTCTACACCGTGCACGCGCCCAGCCAGTACGCGTTGGCCGCCTACATGGCCGACCCGGCGCCGTGGCAAGGCCTGGCGGCGTTCTACCAGGCCAAGCGCGACGCCTTCCGCGCCGCGCTGGCGGCCACGCCGCTGGTGCTGCTGCCCTGCGAGGGCACCTACTTCCAGACGGTGGACTACGGTGCGCTGTCTGATCTGCCCGAACTGGACTTTGCCCGCTGGTTGACCACCGAGGTGGGCGTCGCGGCCATCCCGCTGGCCGGTTTTTATCAGCGCCCCCAAGAACGTCGGCATGTGCGGTTCTGCTTTGCCAAGCGGGATGAGACGCTGGCATTGGGGGTGCAGCGGTTGGTGCAGCGGTTAGGGTAGTCAGGCGGGTTTGGGCACCCAGCGCACGCCTGTCAGCCCTTTGAAGTGATTCCATGGAAGTTGGTGGGGTCACGTCACTCCCATTCAGACGCCGCGTCGACAAAATGGTCCAGCGCCGCCATTCGCCGCTTCGAAGGCTGCGCTTGGCGCACGTCCTTCAGCAGCTTCATGCTGGTGAGCCGAATCACGACAGCCGCCCTTGAAACACCGAACTGCTTCATCAAGCTACTCGTGATGGCGAAGTAGTTGTTGAGGTTGCACTCCTGTGTGTCCACGAAGAGCGCACCAAAGCCCTTGTCATGAAGGCCTCGCCAAACAAGCTCCTCACCGAAGGCTGTGATGAACGGTTCGCGCGGCATCAGCAGGCAGGAGGCAAAGCGATTCGCCTGAAACTCCATTCGCTTGAGCGCCGTGCCGTCATCATGAATGCTCTCGAACTCTTCGTTGTCTATTTCGTCGCGCCACTCGGACTTGAGGAACCGCCCGTGCCCAAGAAGCAGGTGGCCGAGCTCATGTGCAAGGGTGAAACGATCCCGACCAGGTGCGGATAGGCCGGTCTCGAACAATTCGATCGACAGCGGATCAAACGTGATGCGCGCCAGCGGGAGTCCCGCAGCCTCGGCAGCGGAAACCCGCGTGCGTTGCATCTTCATCCCTTGGGCTTTTGGGTGCCGTGCGCACAGCAAGTCAAGATCGACGCGCCAGGAATCGATATCCGCGAGGTCAAGAGCCTCTTGCGCCAAACGCTCAAGGTCGGGTGCTTCGATGAACGGTACGCCCTCGGGCCGGAGCGGTCGCGGGCGGCGCATCTTCCGGATCGGATCGTCCTTCTCGACGCCGTCGAACAGCAAGTCTTCGAAGAACGTCCGCAAGGAATTCGTACTCTTCGTGGGCGACTGCAAGAAGAACTCGAAGACGGAGCTCTTGTAGTCCGGCCCCGTCAGTCCGGCAAACACCTCAGCGTCGTCAGCGGCGGACTTGCCGAAATAGCTTGCCGACGCCGATCGCTGCAGTTCCCACTTCAGATCCTGGGGTTCGAAGTAGCGAGCAACACCCATCCGCTTCGACCTGCAGAAGCTCAAGGCGCCTGACTGGAGCGCAGCCGTGGAAATGAAGATAGGCTTTGTGTTAGCCGGGCCGACTTGCCGGGTCTTGGCGAAGAATTCTTCGACATCGCCTGGCTCGACCGATCTCGAGTAGTTCTTGCACTCGATGAGGACGAGTATCAAGTACTCTGTCGCCCCAGGCATGGTGACCTCGATGGAGACGTCAAAGACGATCTCGCTCTCGCGATCCTTCGAGTAGTAGCCCTTGCGATGAAAGATGCGACAGCACTCCTTGGGCGCGAAAAAGCGATTGGTTTCGATCAACGTTTTGAAGTGATCGAAGATCGCGAGTTCAAGTTCATCGCCTTTTTTGGTCGTACTCATGAGTCGTCGGTATGCGAAACCGCAAGTAGCAGTTCGTCGATAGAACTTCGACCTAAAGGCTGGGCCATCAGCGTCTCCCTCAGCTCTAGTCGACCCAAGCAGAGCGAGCTCGACGCTTGCAGGGGGTCATGAAATTGAGAGTATCAGCGGATAGCCCCATAGCGGTGTGGACCGACGGCGGAATGCGTCCCAGGTACGACGCATGGGGCTGCAGTCGTCCTCGCTGCACGAGCCGCTGGCGAGTTCAAAGTTAAGCGCAAGCAGTTTGAAGTTCTGCGCCAACCGACTGCCGAACCACCCATCCATCGCCCCCCCACGCAGTTCGTCGCAAACCCCGCGCACCCCGGCAGGTGCCTCGCTACAGTGTCCTACATCACCAACACACTGGAGTGGCCGCCATGTCCGACTGGCACGACCGCGAACCCATTTACCGCCAGCTGGCGCACCGCCTGGCGGGCCGCCTGCTGGATGGCGATCCGCCCGAGGGCGAGGCCATGCCCTCGGTGCGCCAACTGGCCGCGCGCTTCATGCTCAACCCCATCACCGTCAACCGTGCGCTGACCGAGCTGGCGGACGATGGGGTGCTGGAGATGCGGCGCGGCCTGGGCCTTTTTGTGCGGCCCGGCGCCCGCGAGCGCCTGCGCGGGCTGGAGCGCGAGCGCTTTCTGGCCGACGAATGGCCGCTGCTGCGCGAGCGGCTGCGCCGCCTGGGCTTGACGCCCGATCAACTGGGAGGCTTGCAGTCATGAGCGAGCATTTGATCGAGGCCCGTGGCCTCACGCTGAACTACGGCGCCAAGCGCGCGCTGGACGACCTGACCTTCAACGTGCCCAAGGGCCGCGTGGTGGGGCTGCTGGGCCACAACGGTGCGGGCAAGACCACGCTGATGCGGGCCCTGGTGGGCCTGGCGCAGCCGCAGGGCGAGTTGCGCGTGCTGGGGCTGGCGCCGCACACCGAGCGCACCACGCTGCTGCAGGATCTGGCTTACATCCCCGACGTGGCGGTGTTGCCGCGCTGGGCCACGCCGCGCCAGCTGATGGCGCTGATGGAGGGGCTGCACCCCGGCTTCGATCGCGCCCGGGCCGAGCAGTTGCTCAAGCGCACCAGCGTCAAGCCGGGCGATGTGATCAAGAAGCTGTCCAAGGGCATGGTGGCCCAGGTGCACCTGGCGCTGGTGGCCGCCATCGACGCCAAGCTGATGGTGCTGGACGAGCCCACGCTGGGCCTGGACATCCTCTCGCGCAAGGCCTTCTACGAGATGCTGCTCGACGAGTGGTGCGATGGCGAGCGCACGGTCATCATCTCCACCCACCAGGTGGAGGAGATCGAGTCGCTGCTCTCGGACGTGATGATGCTCAACGAGGGCAAGCTGGTGCTCAACGTCAGCCTGGAGCAGCTCGATGCGCGCTTCGTGGCGCTGGCCCACGATGCCGGCGCGGCCGAGGCCATTGCCGCCGCCCACCCGCTGTTGCGCTACCGCCAGGGCGGCGAGCGCGCGGCCTTGTTCGACGGTGCCCCGCCGCCGCATGTGGAGGCCCTGGGCCGGCGCGTGCGGCCCAGCCTGGTCGATCTCTTCGTGGCGCTGACGCGCCGCCCCGAACTCAACCCCGGAGCCTCGCAATGAACACGCTCAAGATGCTCGCGCTGCGCGAATGGATGCAACAAGGCCGCGCCTGGCTGCTGCTGGCGGGCGTGCCACTGGCGCTGCTGGTGGTGACGGCCTTGTTTGGTCGCCTGGAGACCGGCGACGTGAGTCGCGATGAGATCACGCCGGCCCTCCTCTTCTACGTCAGCGGAGCGGTTGGCGTCGTCGGCATGTGCGCGCTCGCCTTGCTGGTGGCGGCCTTGCAGTCGCCGGGCCTGGCGCGGCGCGACGTGCAGGACCGCTCCATCGAGTTCTGGCTCTCGCTGCCCGTCGACCACTGGCGCGCCGTGCTCGTGCCCATGGTCATGCTGCTGGTGGGCATGCCGCTGCTGGTGATGGCCGTTGCCTTGCTGGCGGCGCCGGTGCTGGGTGGGCTGGTTACGCTGCGGCTGTCGGGCGCCAGCGGCCTGGGCCAGCTGGACTGGCTGGGCTACGCGTCGGCCTGGGCCGCGCTGGGCTTGCGCATGGCAATGGGCATCGCCGTGGGTGCGCTGTGGCTGGCGCCGCTGGCGGCGCTGGCCATGGCCGTGTCGGCCTGGTTCAAGCGCTGGGGCACGGTGGTGTTTGTTGGCGTGGTGTTCATCGGGGCCGAGGTGCTGTCCAAGGTCTACGACCTCCATTGGCCGCAGCAGGCCCTGTTCGACACGTTGCGCCGGGCCGTGGAGGGCTACACCTTGATCGGCGGGGCCAACACGCTGCCGGCGGTGGAGCAGTTGGGCACCACCGGCTTTGGGCCCGTGGCCCAGGCCCTGCTGGCCGACGTGCCGGTGCTGCTGGGCGGCCTGGTCTCGGTGCCCTTCGCGCTGGGGCTGGGGGTGGCGGCGCTGGGGGTGTGGGCCCAGGTGCTGCGGCGCCAGCGCGGCTGAAGCAACAGCTGACAACCAGAGCGGTGCCGCGCCCGCCTTGAACCACATCAAGGGCGCGGCATAAACCGCCGCCACTCGTTCTTCAGACGGATGCCTGTGCACGCGACATAGGTCATCCGGCAGCCGCACCGGCCGATGGTGCGTTGCAGCGGTTCTTTTTAACGTGCGGCCTGTCGTTACAGACTTGTGCAGCACGTTCCATGTCTTCCCAAAAATCCAAAGCCATCTCGGTGCTCATCGTCAGCACCCTGGCCTTCACCGTGTGCTTCATGGTGTGGATGATGTTCGGCGTCATCGGCATCCCACTTAAGAAGCAGCTGGGCCTTTCGGCCACTGAATTCGGCCTGCTGACGGCCACCCCCGTGCTCACCGGCTCGCTGATCCGCGTGCCGCTGGGCATCTGGACCGACCGCTACGGCGGTCGCATCGTGATGGCGCTGCTGATGGCCGCCACCATCCCGGCCATCTGGCTGATGTCGTATGCCACCGAGTACTGGCAGTTCCTGGTCATCGGCCTGTTCGTCGGCCTGGCGGGCGGCTCGTTCTCGGTGGGCACGCCATATGTGGCGCGCTGGTTTCCGCGCCAGCAGCAGGGCTTCGCCATGGGCGTCTTCGGCGCTGGCAACTCGGGTGCGGCCGTCAACAAATTCATCGCGCCGGGGCTGGTCGTGGCCTTTGGCTGGGCCATGGTGCCCCAGGTTTACGCGGCGGTGATGCTGGGCACGCTGGTGCTGTTCTGGCTGTTCAGCCACAGCGACCCCAAGCACCTGGTGCCGTCCAACGTCACCTTTGGTGACCAGCTCAAGATGCTCAAGGATCCGCGCGTGCTCAAGTACTGCCAGTACTACAGCATCGTGTTCGGCGGCTACGTGGCGCTGTCGCTGTGGATGGTGCAGTACTACGTGGGCGAGTACGGGCTGGACATCCGCACGGCGGCCTTGTTGGCGGCCTGCTTCTCGCTGCCCGGCGGCGTGCTGCGCGCGGTGGGCGGCTGGCTGTCGGACAAGTACGGCGCGCACAGCGTCACCTGGTGGGTGATGTGGGCGAGCTGGATTTGCCTCTTCCTGCTGAGCTACCCGCAGACCACGTTCACCATCCTGACGGTGGACGGCGATCGCACCTTCCACATCGGTCTGGACGTCGTGACCTTCACGGGGCTGATGTTCGTGCTGGGCATGGCCTGGGCGTTCGGCAAGGCCAGCGTCTTCAAGTACATCGCCGACGAATACCCCGACCGCATCGGCACGGTCAGCGGCATCGTGGGCCTGGCCGGCGGCATGGGGGGCTTTGTGCTGCCCATCCTGTTCGGCGTGTTGATGGACTGGACGGGCGTGCGCTCCAGCGCCTTCATGCTGCTGTACGGCGTGGTCTGGGTCTCGCTGATCTGGATGTACTGGACGGAGGTGCGCCGCACCGACGTGATGGCCGCCACCAGCCCGGCGCATTGAGCCTGCTCGCCGACCGCTCTATTTCTCTTCACACCACACACCCATGACTACCTTGAACCGCGCCGCCAGTGGCGCCAGCGCACCGGGCGGCGGCGACGTCGCCGACTGGCGCCCAGAGGACAACGCCTTCTGGGACGCCACCGGCAAGCGCATCGCCTACCGCAACCTGTGGCTGTCGGTGCCGGCCCTGCTGTGCGGCTTCGCCGTCTGGGGCATGTGGGGCATCATCACCGTGCAGATGCTGAACCTGGGCTTTCCGTTCTCCCAGGCCGAGCTGTTCACGCTGACCGCCATCGCCGGCATCTCGGGCGCCACCATGCGCATCCCGGCGTCGTTCCTGATCCGGCTGGCCGGCGGGCGCAACACCATCACGCTGACCACCGCCATGCTGCTGGCGCCGGCCATCGGCACCGGCGTGGCGCTGCAACACCCCGAGTGGCCGCTGTGGGTGTTTCAGCTGATGGCGCTGTGGTCGGGCGTGGGCGGCGGCAACTTCGCCAGCTCCATGTCCAACATCAGCACCTTCTTTCCCAAGCGGCTGCAGGGCACGGCGCTGGGGCTCAATGCCGGCATCGGCAACTTTGGCGTCACCACCATGCAGGTGGTCATTCCACTGGTGATGACGGTGGGCCTGTTTGGCGCGGTGGGCGGCGAGCCCATGCTGCTGCAAAAAGACAGCGGCTGGATCTTCGGCAAGATCGCCGCCGGCACGCCCACCTGGATCCAGAACGCCGGCTTTGCCTGGGTGCTGTCGCTGATTCCGCTGGCCATTGCCTGCTGGTGGGGCATGAACAACCTCAAGACGGTCTCGCCCGACACCGGCAGCCCGCCCACGGCGTTCGCCAAGATCACTTACCTCTACACCCTGGCCTTCGTGCCGTCCATCGCCATCCTCTACCTGTACCTGCCCAAGCCCACCGGGCTGGGGCTGATCAACATGTGGGTGGCGATTCCGCTGGACATCATCTGCGCGCTGATGGTCATGAAGCTGGCCGCGTTCGGCACCATGAAGGACAACATCGCCAAGCAGTTCGCCATCTTCAAGGACAAGCACACCTGGTCGATGACGGCGCTGTACATCGTCACCTTCGGCTCGTTCATCGGCTTTTCGATGGCGCTGCCGCTGTCCATCGCGGTGATCTTCGGCGTCAGCCACGTGCCCGATGCCAGTGGCGTGATGCAGCACACGCTGAAAAACCCCAACGCCCCCTCGCCGTTCACCTACGCCTGGCTGGGCCCGTTCGTGGGCGCCGCCGTGCGGCCGCTGGGCGGGTGGATCTCCGACAAATGGGGCGGCTCCATCGTCACCCAGATCATCTCCGTGGTCATGGTCGGCGCCTCGGTCGCGGTGGGCTACGTGATGATGCAGGCCTACGCCTCGGCCACGCCCGAGACCTACTTCCCCACCTTCCTGGCGCTGTTCCTGCTGCTGTTCTTTGCCAGCGGCATCGGCAACGGCAGCACCTTCCGCACCATCGGCGTCATCTTCGACCGCCAGCAGGCCGGCCCCGTGCTGGGCTGGACGTCGGCGGTGGCCGCCTATGGCGCCTTCATCGCGCCGGTGGTCATCGGCAACCAGATCAAGGCCGGCACCCCGCAGCTGGCCATGTACGGCTTCGCCGTGTTTTATGCCCTGTGCCTGGTACTGAACTGGTGGTTCTACCTGCGCCCGGGCGCTTACGTCAAAAACCCTTGAAGGAGGCCCCATGAGTCACTTCCTCGATCGCCTCAACCATTTCGCTTCCCCCAAGGAGAGCTACGCCGACGGCCACGGCCGCGTCACCGGCGAAGACCGCACCTGGGAGGACGCCTACCGCAACCGCTGGGCGCACGACAAGATCGTGCGCTCCACCCACGGTGTCAACTGCACGGGCTCCTGCTCGTGGAAGATCTACGTCAAGGGCGGCATCGTCACCTGGGAAACCCAGCAAACCGACTACCCGCGCACGCGCTGGGATCTGCCCAACCACGAGCCGCGCGGCTGCCAGCGCGGCGCCAGCTACAGCTGGTACCTGTACAGCGCCAACCGCGTCAAACACCCCATGGTGCGCGCACGCCTGCTCAAGCACTGGCGCGAGGCCCGGCTGCGCCACGGCCCGGTGGAGGCCTGGGCCGCCATCCAGGCCGACGACGCCAAGCGGCGCGACTACCAGCAGGTGCGCGGCCTGGGCGGCTTCGTGCGCTCCAGCTGGGAAGAGGTCAACGAGATCGTCGCCGCGGCCAACGTCTACACCATCAAGCAGTACGGCCCCGACCGCGTGATCGGCTTCTCACCCATCCCGGCCATGAGCATGGTCAGCTATGCCGCCGGCAGCCGCTACCTCAGCCTGATCGGCGGCGTGTGCATGAGTTTTTACGACTGGTACTGCGACCTGCCGCCCGCCAGCCCGCAGGTCTGGGGCGAGCAGACCGACGTGCCCGAAAGCGCCGACTGGTACAACAGCAACTACATCATCGCCTGGGGCTCCAACGTGCCGCAGACGCGCACGCCCGACGCCCACTTCTTCACCGAGGTGCGCTACAAGGGCACCAAGGCCGTGGCGGTGACCCCCGACTACTCCGAGGTGGCCAAGCTGGCCGACCTGTGGCTGCACCCCAAGCAGGGCACCGACGCCGCGCTGGCCATGGCCTTCGGCCACGTCATCTTCAAGGAGTTCTACTTCGAGCGCCGCGCGCCGTACTTCGACGACTACGCGCGCCGCTACACCGACCTGCCCATGCTGGTGCTGCTGGATGAGCAGCGCCTGCCCGACGGCAGCACCGTGCTGGTGCCGGGGCGCTTCGTGCGCGCCAGCGACTTCAACGGCAACCTGGGCCAGGCCAACAACCCCGACTGGAAGACGGTCGCCTTCGATGTGGACGGCAAGGCCGTGCTGCCGCAGGGCGCCATCGGTTTCCGCTGGGGCCAGGACACCGAGCAAGGCCGCGACGACGCCGGCAAGTGGAACCTGGAGGCCAAGGAGGCCCGCGGCGGCGCCGAGGTCAAGCTCAAGCTCTCGGTGGTGGAAGACGGCGAGCAGGCGCACGAGCTGATCGACGTGGCCTTCCCCTATTTCGGCGGCACCGAGAACCCGCACTTCAAGGCCAACCCGCAGGCCGGCGGCGATGTGCGCCGCCTGCGCGTGCCGGCCGTGCGTCTGCGCCTGGGCAAGGAGGGCGAGGAGCGCCACGCCTTCGTGGCCACCGTGTTCGACCTGCAGGCCGCGCAATACGGCATCGACCGCGGCTTCGGCAGCGGCGCCAAGAGCTACGACGACAACGCCCCCTACACCCCCGCCTGGCAGGAGGCCATCACCGGCGTGCCGCGCCAACAGGCCATCACCGTGGCGCGCGAGTTCGCGGCCACGGCCGAGAAGACCGAGGGGCGGTCCATGGTCATCATCGGCGCGGCCATGAACCACTGGTACCACTGCGACATGAACTACCGCGGCATCATCAACATGTTGATGCTGTGTGGCTGCATCGGCAAAAGCGGGGGTGGCTGGGCGCACTACGTGGGCCAGGAAAAGCTGCGTCCGCAGACCGGCTGGACGGCGCTGGCCTTTGCGCTGGACTGGCTGCGCCCGCCGCGCCAGCAGAACTCCACCAGCTTCTTCTATGCCCACACCGACCAGTGGCGCTACGAGAAGCTGGGCATGGACGAGGTGCTCTCGCCGCTGGCCGATCCGGCCGCCTGGAGCGGCAGCGCCATCGACTACAACGTGCGCGCCGAGCGCATGGGCTGGCTGCCCAGCGCGCCCCAGCTGGGCACCAACCCCTTGGGCGTGGCGCGCGCCGCCGAGGCTGCGGGCATGGAGCCCAAGGACTACGTGGTCAAGGGCTTGAAGGACGGCACGCTGGACTTCGCCTGCCACGACCCCGACGCGCCGCAGAACTGGCCGCGCAACATGTTCGTCTGGCGCTCCAACCTGCTGGGTTCCAGCGGCAAGGGGCACGAGTACTTCCTCAAGCACCTGCTGGGCACCAGCAACGGCGTGCAGGGCAAAGACCTGGGGCCGGATGACGCCAAGCCGGCCGAGGTGGTCTGGCACGACAAGGCCCCCGAGGGCAAGCTCGACCTGCTGGTGACGCTGGACTTCCGCATGAGCACCACGTGTCTGTACAGCGATATCGTGCTGCCCACCGCCACCTGGTACGAGAAGAACGACCTCAACACCAGCGACATGCACCCCTTCATCCACCCGCTGTCCGCGGCGGTGGATCCGGCCTGGCAAAGCCGCAGCGACTGGGAGATTTACAAAGGCTTCGCCAAGGCGTTCAGCGAGATCTGCGTCGGCCACCTGGGCGTCGAAAAAGAAGTGGTGCTGACCCCGCTGATGCACGACACCCCGGGCGAGATGGGCCAGCCGCTGGAGGTGCGCGACTGGAAGCGCGGCGAGTGCGAACTCATCCCCGGCAAGACCGCGCCGCAGATTGCCGTCGTCGAGCGCGATTACCCCAACGTCTACAAGCGCTTCACCGCCCTGGGCCCCTTGATGAACAAGCTGGGCAACGGCGGCAAAGGCATAGGCTGGAACACCCAGATCGAGGTCACCCAGCTGGGCGAGCTCAACGGCCTGGTGCGCGACGAAGGGCCCACCAAAGGCATGCCCCGCATCGAGACCGACATCGACGCCTGCGAGGTGGTGCTGCAACTGGCGCCCGAGACCAACGGCCACGTGGCCGTCAAGGCCTGGGAGGCCCTGAGCAAACAGACCGGCCGCGAGCACGCCCACCTGGCGCTGTACCGCGAGGACGAGAAGATCCGCTACCGCGACATCCAGGCCCAGCCGCGCAAGATCATCTCTTCGCCCACCTGGAGCGGCATCGAGAGCGAGACCGTCTCGTACAACGCCGGCTACACCAACGTGCACGAGCTCATCCCCTGGCGCACGCTGACCGGCCGCCAGCAGTTCTACCAGGACCACGCCTGGATGCGCGCCTTCGGCGAAGGCCTGAGCACCTACCGCCCGCCGGTGGATCTGAAGGCCACGGCGCTGATGCACAACCAGCGCAGCAACGGCAACCCCGAGATCCTGCTGAACTTCATCACGCCGCACCAGAAGTGGGGCATCCACTCCACCTACACCGACAACGTGTTGATGCTGACGCTCTCGCGCGGCGGCCCCATCATCTGGCTCAGCGAGGACGACGCCAGCAGCGCCGGCATCGTGGACAACGACTGGGTGGAGCTGTTCAACGCCAACGGTGCCATCGCCGCCCGCGCGGTGGTCAGCCAGCGCGTCAAGAACGGCATGGTCATGATGTACCACGCCCAGGAAAAAATCATCAACACCCCCGGGGCCGAGATCACCGGCGTGCGCGGCGGCATCCACAACTCGGTGACCCGCATCGTGCTCAAGCCCACGCACATGATCGGTGGCTATGCCCAGCTGGCCTACGGCTTCAACTACTACGGCACCATCGGCACCAACCGCGACGAGTTCGTGGTGGTGCGCAAGATGAACAAGATCGACTGGCTGGACACGCCGGTCGGCCAGGAGAAAGTGGCCCTGGTGCAAGCGCAAGGAGAGAACGCATGAAAGTCCGCGCCCAAATCGGCATGGTGCTGAACCTGGACAAGTGCATCGGCTGCCACACCTGTTCGGTCACCTGCAAAAACGTCTGGACCAGCCGGCCCGGCGTCGAGTACGCCTGGTTCAACAACGTCGAGACCAAACCCGGCATCGGCTACCCCAAGGAGTGGGAGAACCAGAGCAAGTGGAAGGGCGGCTGGATGCGCCGCGCCGACGGCTCCATCGTGCCGCGCCAGGGGGCCAAGTGGCAGATCCTGATGAAGATCTTCGCCAACCCCAACCTGCCCGAGATCGACGACTACTACGAGCCCTTCACCTTCGACTACGACCACCTGCAAAGTGCGCCCGAGATGAAGGCCAGCCCCACGGCCCGGCCGCGCAGCCTCATCACCGGCCAGCAGATGGACAAAATCGTCTGGGGCCCGAACTGGGAGGAAATCCTCGGCGGCGAGTTCGCCAAGCGCAGCAAGGACGCCAACTTCGAGGGCTTCGAGGCCGCGCAAAAAGCCATGGTGGGGGAGTTTGAAAACACCTTCATGATGTACCTGCCGCGGCTGTGCGAGCACTGCCTGAACCCCGCCTGCGTGGCGTCCTGCCCCTCGGGCAGCATCTACAAGCGTGAGGAAGACGGCATCGTCCTCATCGACCAGGACAAATGCCGGGGCTGGCGCATGTGCGTCTCGGGCTGCCCCTACAAGAAGATCTACTACAACTGGAAGAGCGGCAAGGCCGAGAAGTGCATCTTCTGCTACCCGCGCATCGAGTCGGGCCAGCCCACCGTCTGCTCCGAAACCTGCGTGGGCCGCATCCGCTACCTGGGCGTGCTGCTGTACGACGCGGACCGCATCGAGGCCGCCGCCAGCGTGGAGCACGACCGTGACCTCTACCAGGCCCAGCTCGACGTCTTCCTCGACCCGAACGACCCCATCGTCATCGAGCAGGCGCGCAAGGACGGCGTGCCCGACGCCTGGATGGCCGCCGCGCGCAAGAGCCCCGTCTACAAGATGGCCATCGACTGGAAGGTGGCGCTGCCGCTGCACCCCGAGTACCGCACGCTGCCCATGGTCTGGTATGTGCCGCCGCTGTCGCCCATCACCGCCGCCGCCCAGGCCGGCCACGTGGCCACCCAGGGCGAGCTGCCCGACGTCAGCCAGTTGCGCATCCCCGTGCGCTACCTGGCCAACCTGCTGACCGCCGGCGACACCGCGCCCGTGGTGCGGGCACTGGAGCGCATGCTGGCCATGCGTGCGTACCAGCGCAGCAAACACGTCGATGGCCAGCACAACCAGGCCGTGCTCAACCAGGTGGGGCTGTCGCAGGCGTTGGTCGAGGACATGTACCAGACCATGGCCATCGCCAACTACGAAGACCGCTTCGTCATCCCCAGCGCCCACCGCGAGTACGCCGAGAACGCCTTCAACGTGCGCGGCAGCTGCGGCTTCACCTTCGGCAACGGCTGCTCGGAAGGTAGCAGCGAGACCAGCCTGTTCGGCAGCGACAAGCGCCGCACCATCCCAATCAAAGCCGAGATCTGATATGGGCCTGTTCACCACCCCACCCCGCGCCGCGCCGCACACCTTGCGTGCGCTGGCCTGGCTGCTGCGCTACCCCGACCACGAGGTGCGTGCCCATCTGCTGCTGCTGCGCGAGGCGCTGCATCAAGAGGCCGCGCTCAGCGCCAGCCGACTGGCCGAGCTGGACGCCCTCGTGGCCCAGTTGGCCCGTGCCGACGAGCTGGCCGTCGAGGCCGACTTCGTGCAGCTGTTCGACAGCGGCCGGCGCACCGCGCTGCACCTCTTCGAGCATGTGCACGGCGACTCGCGCGAGCGCGGCCCGGCCATGATCGATCTGGCGCAGACCTACGAGAAAGCCGGCCTCTACCTGGCCGAGGGCGAAATGCCCGACCACCTGCCGGTGGTGCTGGAGTTCGCCTCCACCCAGCCGGCGCGCGAGGCGGCGGCCTTTCTGGGCGAGATCGCCCACCTGGTCAACGCCATCTTCCAGGCCTTGCAAGCCAAGGACAGCCGCTACGCCAGCGTCATGGGCGCGCTGCTGGATCTGGCCGGCGTGCCGGCCAGCGCCGTGACCGTGCCCGAAGACGAACCGCTGGACGCCACCTGGGCCGAGCCCGAAGCCTTTGGCGGCTGCTCCAGCGCCGGCCAGCAGGCGCCTTCGGCCCAACCCATCCACCTCGTGCGCCGCGCCAGCGGCGCCCAACCGCAACAGGGAGCCCGCGCATGAACCCGCCGCCCTCAGCTCTGTCCGTCTACCTGCACGACTTCTTCTTCACCGTCTACCCCTACATCTGTCTGGTGGTGTTCTTCCTGGGCTCGTGGCTGCGGTTCGACCGCGACCAGTACACCTGGAAGAGCGATTCCTCGCAGTTGCTGCGCGCCGGCCTGCTGCGCTGGGGCAGCGTGCTGTTCCACGTCGGCATCCTGTTCCTGTTCTTCGGCCACCTGGTGGGCATGCTGACGCCGCACGCGGTCTACGGCGCCTTCATGAGCGCGGCCAACAAGCAGATGCTGGCCATGGTGGCCGGCGGCATCGCCGGTGCCATCTGCTTCGTGGGCCTGTCCATGCTGTTGTGGCGGCGCACGTTCGACCCCCGCATCCGCCTGACCAGCCACAAGACCGACCTGGCCGTGCTGGTCATCCTGTGGGTGCAGCTCGCGCTGGGCCTGGCCACGCTGCCGCTGTCGTGGGAGCACGCCGACGGCTCGGTGATGATGATCCTGGCCGACTGGGCGCAGCGCATCGTCACCTTCCGCCCGCAGGCCGGCAACCTGATCGGCCTGGCCTGGACGTACAAGATCCACATGGTGCTGGGCATGACCATCTTCCTGCTGTTCCCGTTCAGCCGGCTGGTGCACATCTGGAGCGGCTTTGCCAGCATCACCTACCTGCTGCGCCCCTACCAGTTGATGCGCGCCCGCCGGCTCAACCTGCCCGAAGGGCACAACACGCCGCGGCGGGTGCTCTGATGAGGGCCGCCCACATCAACGGCGTGGCACTGCACGGCGACGCCGAGGTGCTGGACGAGGCCGCGCTGCGCCAGCGCGCCTGCACCGAGCTGCTGCGCCAGCAGGCGCAGCGTGCCGGCCTGCTCGACAGCACCGACACCCCGCAGGACGGCATGCCCAGCGAGGCCGCCGTCGCGGCCATCGACCGCCTGCTGGAGGCCGCGCTGGCGCTGCCCGAGCCCGACGAGGCCGCCTGCCGCCGCCACCATGCGGCCCATGCCGCGCGCTACCGCCAGGGCGAGCGCGTGCAGGCCCGGCACATCTTGCTGGCCGTGACGCCCGGCACGCCGCTGGCGCCGCTGCGCCAGCGCGCCGAGGCCTTGCTGCTGGAGGTGCGTGCCGAGCCGGCCTTGTTTGCCGAGCGGGCTGCCGCCCTGTCCAACTGCCCCAGCGGCGAGGCCGGTGGCCAGTTGGGCTGGCTCACGGCGGCCGAGGTGGCGCCCGAGTTCGGCCGCGAGCTGTTTGGCCACCCCGAAGTGGGCGTGCTGCCGCGGCTGGTGCACAGCCGCTTTGGCCTGCATGTGGTGGAGGTCCTGGCCCGCGACGTGGGCGAGGACCAGCCCTTTGAGGCCGTGCAGGGCGCCGTGCGCCAGGCGCTGCAGCAGCAGGTGTTTGCCACCGCGCTGCGCCAGTACCTGCAGCAACTGGCCGGCCAGGCCCAGGTGGTGGGTGTGGCGCTGGAGGCCGCCGACACCCCGCTGGTGCAGTAGTGGCGCCGGATACGGCGATCGGCGACGAGCTGCTGACCCGGCTGCGGCGCTTTCACGAGCACACCTTTCCGGGCATCGAGGCGCAGTACCGCGACCTGGTGGCCGACGGCCAGCACCCGCACACGCTGTTCATCGGCTGCTCCGATTCGCGCGTGGTGCCCTATCTGCTGACCGGCGCCAGCCCGGGCGAGCTGTTCATGGTGCGCAACGTGGGCGCCTTCGTGCCGCCGCACGACGGCTCGGCCGGCCTGCATGGCACCACCGCCGCCATCGAATACGCGGTGCTGGCGCTGGGCGTCTCGCGCATCATCGTCTGCGGCCACAGCCATTGCGGCGCCATCCGCGCGCTGTACTTCGGCGGGCCGGCGGGGGCACTCAACCTCCAGGCCTGGCTGGAGCTGGGTCGTGAGGCCGTGTTGCCGGTGCAGCCCACGCCCGAGGCGCTGCGGCGCACCGAGCAGCGCGCCGTGGTGCTGCAACTTGAGCGCCTGATGAGCTTTCCCATGGTGCGCGCGGCCACCGAGGCCGGCACACTGACGCTGCACGGCTGGCACTTCGTGCTGGAGGCCGGCGAGGTGCATGTGTTCGACGTGGACACGGGCCGCTTCGTGCCCGCCTCACTGGCCACGCACAGCGGCAGCGGGCCTTACCAGCCGGCGCCGGTGGACGAGGCGCCGCCGCCCGCGTCGGCGGCTCAGCTGGGCGTGTAGGCCAGCCGCACGTAGAGCGGCGCAAAGGCCTCGGCCTGGGTGATTTCCAGCAGCCGCTCGCGCGCCAGCTCCAGCATGGCGATGAAGGTCACCACCACCACCGGCACGCCGCTGCCGGTGTCGAACATGTCGGCGAACTCCACATAGCGCTGGCCTTGCAGCCGGCGCAGCACCACGCTCATGTACTCGCGCACCGAGAGCTGCTCGCGGCTGATCTGGTGGTGTTGCGTGAGGCGGGCGCGCTTGAGGATGTCGGCCCAGGCCTCGTGCAGGTCGGCCGGGTGCACGTCGGGCCAGCGCGGCTGGTCGGACTCCTCCATGTGCACGCGGGCGCGCAGCACGTCGCGGCCCAGTTGTGGCAGGGCGTCGAGCCGGGCGGCGGCCAGCTTCATCTGCTCGTATTCAAGCAGGCGGCGCACCAGCTCGGCGCGCGGGTCTTGCGGCTCCTCGCCCTCGGGGGTGGGCTTGGGCGGCAGCAGCATGCGCGACTTGATCTCGATCAGCATGGCCGCCATCAGCAGGTAGTCGGCCGCCAGCTCCAGGTTGTGGGCGCGGATCTCGTCCACGTACTGCAGATACTGCCGCGTCACCTGGGCCATGGGGATGTCCAGGATGTTGAAGTTCTGCTTGCGGATCAGGTAGAGCAGCAGATCCAGCGGCCCCTGGAAGGCCTCCAGAAAGACCTCCAGCGCATCGGGCGGGATGTAGAGGTCTTGCGGCAGCGCAAACAGCGGCTCGCCGTACAGCCGGGCCACCGCCAGTGCATCCACCGGCGTATCGGGCGCGTCCACGGGGGCGGGCGGCAGCTCGGGCGCCGCGTGGGTGCTCACTCGGCCTTGGGCGGGCTGAAGTAGACGTAAGCCTGCTGCGGCACGCGGGCGGCGCGGAATTCGCTGGCCAGCTCGCGGTTCTGCGGCCTATCCCACAGCAGGCCGCGCCCGGCGCGCTGCTCGGCCTCGAGCTGCGGGCGCTGGGCCTTGAGCTCGGCGATGAACTGGGTCACGTCGGATTGGTAGGGTTTCCAGAAGAGCGGCATGGTGGCAGCACAGGGCAGTGGGGCAAACGGGCATTTTATTCGGCGGCCCAGGCGGCCTCCACCTGCGCCACGATGTGGGCCGCACCCACCTGCGCCGTCACGCCGGCCCGCGTCAGCAGCGAGGCCGGCTGGGCGTTGGGCCGCGCCAGCCACAGCGTGATGCCGCGCCGCGCCAGGCTCTGGTGCAACTGCGTCAGCGCGTCGGCACCGGATGTGTCCAGCGACACCAGCCGGTGCAAATCCAGCACCAGGTGGCGGGTGCCCGGCGCCAGTTGGGCCGGCAGCGCATCCACCGGGCCGATGGCGCCAAAAAACAGCGAGCCATACAGCTCCATGACCTGCCAGCCGGCGGGCGGCGGCGGCTCGGGCGCCAGCGGCGTGACGGCGAACTGGGTGGCCATGCGGTAGATGAAAAAGCCGCAGGCCAGCAGCAGCCCCACTTCCACGGCCACCGTCAGGTCGAACACCACGGTGAGCACGAAGGTGCCCACCAGCACCACGCGGTAGGGCAGGCGGTAGTGGCCCAGGTGGGCAAACGCCCGCCACTCGCCCATGTTCCAGGCCACGAACAGCAAGATGCCGGCCAGCGCGGCCAGCGGCACCTGCTGCGCCAGCGGCGCGGCCACCAGCATGCAGGCCAGCAGCACGGCCGCGTGCGTGATGCCGGCCACCGGGGTGCGCCCGCCCGCGCGCACGTTGGTGACGGTGCGGGCGATGGTGCCGGTGGCCGGCATGCCGCCAAACAGGGGCGTGACGAAGTTGGCCACGCCTTGCGCCATCAGCTCCTGGTCGGGGTCGTGGCGGGGCAGCTCGGGCGTGAGGTTGTCGGCCACGCGGGCGCACAGCAGCGATTCGATGGCGCCCAGCAGCGCCAGCGTCACGGTGGGAATCAGCAGCAGTTTGGCGCTGGCCCAGCTCAGCTCGGGCAGGGCCAGCGGCGGCAGGCCTTGGGGAATCTCGCCAAAGCGGCTGCCGATGGTGGCCACCGGCAGCGCCAGCAGCCACACGGCGACGCTGGCGCCCACCAGTGCCACGGCGGTGCCGGGCAGCCGCGAGACCTGTGTGAGCAGCCGCTGGCCCCAGCCCGGCCCGGTCCAGGCGCCATAGCTCTTGGGCCAGATCACCACCACGGCCAGACAGGTCAGGCCGATGGCCAGGGCCCAGAGGTTGACGTCTTGCCGGTGCAGCCACAGCGCACCGATCTGGGCGAAGAAGTCGGCCGGCATCTTGGCGATGTGCAGGCCCAGCAAATCCTTGAGCTGCGACAGGCCGATGAGCACGGCAATGCCGTTGGTAAAGCCGATGACGATGGCCACCGGGATGTAGCGCACCAGCCGGCCCAGCTTGAACAGCCCCATCAGGAACAGCAGCACGCCAGCCAGCATGGTGGCGATCAGCAGGTTGGCCAGGCCGAAGCGCTCGATGATGCCGTAGACGATGACGATGTATGCCCCGGCAGGCCCGCCGATCTGCACGTTGGAGCCACCCAGCGCGGCAATCAGGAAACCGGCCACGATGGCCGTGATCAGCCCGGCCTGCGGCGGCAGCCCCGAGGCGATGGCAAACGCCATGGCCAGCGGCAGCGCCACGATGCCCACGGTGAGACCGGCGGCCAGGTCGTGCCCCAATTGCGCGCGGCCGTAGCCAGGCAGGGTGTCCAGCAGGCGCGGGTGGAACGGATGCAGCGGCACGCCCCGCGCCCGCGCCCAGGCGGCCAGTTGCTGCAGGGGATTGACCACCGCCACCGGTGTTCAGCGCACGCGCATGCCCGGCTGGGCACCGGGCCAGGGCTCGAGCACGAAGACGCCGGGCGTGGCCTGCTCGTCGGCATGGCTGGCGGCCAGCACCATGCCTTCGCTGACGCCGAACTTCATCTTGCGCGGGGCCAGGTTGGCCACTGCCACGGTGAGCTTGCCCACCAGTTGCTCGGGCGTGTAGTGGGCGGCAATGCCGCTGAACACCTGGCGGGTGCGGCCCTCGCCCACGTCCAGCAGCAGGCGCAGCAGCTTGGTCGAGCCCTCGACGCGCTCGGCCGCCTCGATGCGGGCGATGCGCAGATCGACCTGGGCAAAGTCGTCGATGGTGATGACCTCGGCCACGGCCTCGCCGCCTGGCAGCGCCGGGGCGGGCGTGGCCTCGGGCGGCGGCGCCAGCAACTCGTCCAGCAGCTTGGCATCCACCCGCTGCATCAGGTGGCCGTAGGGGGCGATGGTGTGAGCACCCAGCGGGGTGTCGGCATCGGCAAAGGCCAGTGGCGGCACCTGCAAAAAGGCCTCCACCTGCGCGGCCAGCGCGGGCAGCACGGGCTTGAGGTAGATGGTCAGCACGCGGAAGGCCTCGATGCAGGTGCTGCAGGCGGCATGCAAGGCCGCGTCGGCGCCCGCCTGCTTGGCCAGCTCCCAGGGCTTGTGGGCGTCCACGTAGCCGTTGACCCCGTCGGCCAGCGCCATGATGTCGCGCAGCGCGCGGCCGTATTCGCGTGCCTCGTAGAGCTGCTCGATTTGCGGGCGGGCCGCACGCAGCTGGGCCAGCACGGCGGCCCCCTCGGCATCCAGCGTGGCGGCCAGCTGGCCCCCAAAGCGCTTGGTGATGAAGCCGGCGGCGCGGCTGGCGATGTTGATGTACTTGCCCACCAGGTCGCTGTTGACGCGGGCGACGAAGTCCTCGGGGTTGATGTCGAGGTCTTCGACGCGGCTATTGAGCTTGGCCGCCAGGTAGTAGCGCAGCCACTCGGGGTTGAGGCCCAGCTCCAGGTAGCGCAGCGGCGAGATGCCGGTGCCCCGGCTCTTGCTCATCTTGGCGCCGCCCACGGTGACGAAGCCGTGCACGAACACGTGGTCGGGCGCCTTGCGGCCCGAGAAGTGCAGCATGGCGGGCCAGAACAGCGTGTGGAAGTAGGTGATGTCTTTGCCGATGAAGTGCACCTGCCGCACATCGGGGTTGGCAAAGAAGGCTTCCAGCGTCTGCCCCTGCCGGGCCAGCCAGGCCTGCAGCGACGCCAGGTAGCCCACCGGGGCGTCCAGCCAGACGTAGAAGTACTTGCCCGGCGCGTCGGGGATCTCGATGCCGAAGTAGGGCGCGTCGCGGCTGATGTCCCAGTCGGCCAGGCCGGCGCTGCCATCCTCGCGCGGCGCGAACCACTCGCTGATCTTGTTGAGCACCTCGGGCTGCAGGCGGCCTGCAGCGCCCGTCCAGTCGCGCAGATAGCTCAGGCAGCGGGGGTCGGAGAGCTTGAAGAAATGGTGCTCCGACGCGCGCAGCACCGGGGTGGCGCCCGAGAGGGTGGAGTAGGGTTTCTTCAGGTCGGTGGGCGCGTAGACGGCGCCGCAGACCTCGCAGGCGTCGCCGTACTGGTCGGCCGCGCCGCAGCGCGGGCATTCGCCCTTGATGAAGCGGTCGGGCAGAAACATGCCTTTGTCGGGGTCATAGAACTGCTCGATGGTGCGGGTGGCGATCAGGCCGGCCGCCTTGAGGTCGAGGTAGATCTGCTGCGCCAGCGCGTGGTTCTCGGGCGCGTCGGTGGAGTGCCAATGGTCGAAGCCGATGTGAAAGCCATCGAGGTAGCGCGCGCGTCCGGCCGCCACCTCGGCGACGAACTGCTGCGGCGTCTTGCCGGCTTTTTCGGCGGCGATCATGATGGGTGCGCCATGGGCGTCGTCGGCGCAGACGAAGTGCACCGTGGCGCCTCGCATGCGCTGCGCCCGCACCCAGATGTCGGCCTGGATGTACTCCATCATGTGGCCAATGTGGAACGGCGCGTTGGCGTAGGGCAGGGCGGTGGTGACGAAGTACGTGGGCTGCATGGCGGAATTGTAGGGAGTGGCAACTGGCGGCTGTTTGTCACGTTTTTTGTCACATCACCGTCACGCACAGCACCCACAATGCGTAGCACTGCGACTGCAAACAACCGACCACACCACTGGGTGGTTGCCGGAACCCGTCACCGGTGTCTCAGAACTTCCCCGCCATGCGTCAAGCCGGTGGGGGCACAAGGGCTCTTCGGAGCCCTTTTTGCTTTTGCACCGCCACGCTCGCACGGCCGCTAATGGTGTGCTAAGTGTGTGGGCTCACCATGCGAACCATCGACGGCAATCACGCCGCGATGATCTCTACGCAAAGGAGTTTGCACATGAACCGCAACACCGCCCTGGCCGCTCTTGTTGTCGCCGCCGGCGTTGCCACCGCAGGTGGCCTGGCCTATGCCCAACCCCACCCCGCATCTGGCGCGGTGGCCAACGCGGCTGTGGCCGAGCCGGCCAAAGCCAGGTTGACGCTGGAGCAGGCCATCGCCGTGGCCCAGCAGCAGCACGCAGGCAGCCGGGCAACCAAGGCCGAACTGGAACGCAAGCGAGGCTCGACCTACTACGAGGTCGAGGTGAGGACGGCGGACAACCAGGTGTTCGATGTCAAGATCGACGCCATCGAGGGCAAGGTGCTGTCCAGCAAGCTGGATCGACACGATCACGACGACGACGATTGCTAGTGACCGCAGGCCTGCCCCGCCTTCAGGAACCCAGAGATGCGCGTGTTGCTGGTCGAAGACGACCCCATGATTGGCAGTGCGGTGCAGGCCGCGCTGAAGGATGAGTCCTATGCCGCCGACTGGGTCCGCAGCGGCCCGTCGGCCTTGACGGCTCTGGCCGCGCAGCGCTACGACGTGATGCTGCTGGACCTGGGCCTGCCGGGGCAGGATGGGCAGGAGGTGCTGCATGCGGTGCGTGCCAAAGACCAGGCCATGCCGGTGCTCATCATCACGGCCCGCGACGGCCTGCAAGACCGCCTCAAAGGCCTGGATGGCGGCGCAGACGACTATGTGCTCAAGCCCTTCGAGATGGCCGAGTTGCTGGCCCGGATGCGCGCCGTGCTGCGGCGCAAGGGCGGCACGGCGGCCCCGGTGCTCACCAGCGCGCAGCTGTCGCTGGACCCGGCCACCCACGAGGCCACGGCCACGGGGCAGGCCACGGTGGCGTTGTCCAACCGCGAGTTCGCGCTGCTGCAGGCGCTGATGATGCGACCGGGCGCGATCTTGTCGCGCGCCGATCTGGAGGACCGCGTGTATGGCTGGGGCGAGGAGGTGGAGAGCAACGCCATCGAGTTCCTGATCCATGCCTTGCGCAAGAAACTCGGCAGCCAGGCCATCAAGAACGTGCGAGGTGCAGGGTGGATGGTTTCAAGGAGCGTCTGACGCACTCCATCCAGGTCCGGTTGGCCTGGGGTTTGTCCATGGCCATCGTGCTGGTGGCGCTGGTGGCGGGTGCGTTCTCGTTTGACGCGGCGTTCAAGGAGGCCAACGAGTTGCAGGACGACATCCTGCGGCAGGCGGCGGCGCTGGTCCAGCATCAACCGGCTTCGGCCTGGTCGCGGATGGCGGTGCATGACGCCCACGGCCACGACACCGACTCTGATCTGGTGGTGCAAGCCCTTGCGGGGTCTGAGGGCGGCGGGCTGCCGCTGCCGGCCGCGCTGGCCGATGGCCTGCACACCGTCAGGGTCGATGGCGATACCTACCGCACCTTCGTCAAGACGCTGGGCAATGGCCAGCGCCTGGCGGTGTCTCAGGATACCGAGATGCGCGATGAGATTGCGCAGGGCAGCGCCCTGCGCACCATCCTGCCGCTGCTGATTCTGGTGCCCGTGTTGCTGCTGGTGGTGACCTATCTGGTGCGCAAGATGCTGCGGCCGGTGACGCTGCTGTCCGCGCAGATCGATGCGCGCAGCGAGCAGGATGTGCAGCCCCTGGCCGCCGCCAACCTGCCATCCGAGATGCGCCCTTTCGTGCGGGCCATCAACCGCTTGCTGAGCCGTGTGGGCACCGCCATGGACGAGCAGCGCCGCTTCGTGGCCGATGCGGCGCACGAGCTGCGCTCGCCGTTGACGGCGCTGTCGCTGCAGGCCGAGCGGCTGGGTGCCGCCCCCTTGTCGCCCGAGGCCGCGCAGCGGCTCGCGACTTTGCGCCAGGGCATAGAACGTGGGCGCCACCTGCTCGAGCAACTGCTCAGCCTGGCCCGGGTGCAAAGCGCCGACGGCCTGCCCGCGCAGGCCGTTTCGGTGCGCACGGTGTACCGCCGCGTGCTGGAGGACTTGATGCCGCTGGCCGAGGCCAGGGGCGTGGATATCGGCATGGCCGATGGGGCAGACGTGCAGATCCTGGCGCACGAGGTGGATGTCTACACCCTGGTGCGCAACCTGCTGGACAACGCCATCCGCTACACCCCCGAGGGCGGGCGGGTGGATTTGGCCGTCAGCCAGGACGGGCCGCACGCCATCCTGGAGGTGGAAGACAGCGGCGTGGGCATTCCGGTGGCCGAGCGCCAGCGGGTGCTGGACCCCTTCTACCGCGTGCTGGGCAGTGAGCAGATCGGCTCGGGCCTGGGGTTGTCCATCGCCAGCACGGTGGCTCAGCGGCTGGGTGGGCGGCTGGAGTTGCTGGATGCCACGCAGTTTGCGCAAGGGCTCAAGGTCAGGGTCGTGGTCAAGGCCGCCTGAGGCTCCCCCAAGGCGCGCCCGTTTCGGGGCCTTGCGCGCGACAATCGCTGCTCATGGACGCCACCACCTTGCATGCGCTGATGCTGGCTGCCGCGCTGGGGGTGGCGGCCTGGTGGCGGCCCTGGCGCGCGCTGGACGCACCGCCTGCCTGGCCCTGGCTGGCCTGGTGGGCCGTGATGCCGCTGATGTGGAGCGTGGACCACCTGCTGCGGCTGCCGCTGGCCTTGCCGCTGTCGGGCATGCCGCTGCTGGTGCTGATGCTGGACTGGCCACTGGCGCTGCTGGCGCTGGCGCCCGTCACCGCCATGGCCGCCACGGTGGGCGGCCTGGGCTGGGACGAGGCGCTGGCCCGCGCCGTCTGGCTGGGCGTGGTGCCCGGCGCCGTCGCGGCCGGTCTGGGCTGGGCGCTGGTGCGCTGGTTGCCCCATCACCTGTTCATCTACATCCTGGGGCGCGGCTTTTTCACCACCACGGTGGCGCTGACACTGGCGGGCGCGCTGTCTTCGCTGCAGGCCGATGTGGACAGCGTGGTGCTGGCGCGCTTTCTGCTGGCCTCGGGCGAGGCCTTTCTGACCGGCATGCTGACCGCCATCTTCGTGGCCTTCAGGCCGCACTGGCTGCGCACCTGGAGCGACGGGCTGTACCTGCAACGCCGCAGCGACGTCTGAGCGCGCAAGGGTCTTTGCAAGCTGCGCTTCAGCCACATGACGCAGAATCGGGGGTTTCCCCTTAGATTCGCCCGCCTCATGCCCGCCCGCACCCTGTACGACAAGCTCTGGGACGACCACCTGGTCCACCAGGACGCCGATGGCAGCGCGCTGCTGTACATCGACCGCCACCTGCTGCACGAGGTCACCAGCCCGCAGGCCTTCGAGGGGCTGGCGCTGGCGGGGCGCAAACCCTGGCGGTTGACGGCCAACCTGGCGGTCAGCGACCACAACGTGCCCACCACCGACCGCGCGGCCGGCATCGCCGATCCGGTGTCGGCGCTGCAGGTGCAGACGCTGGACGCCAACTGCGACCGCTGGGGCATCACGCAGTTCAAGATGAACGACGCGCGCCAGGGCATCGTCCACGTCATCGGCCCCGAGCAGGGCGCCACGCTGCCGGGCATGACGGTGGTCTGCGGCGACAGCCACACCAGCACCCACGGCGCATTTGGCGCGCTGGCCCATGGCATCGGCACCAGCGAGGTCGAGCATGTGCTGGCCACGCAGACGCTGCCGGCGCGCAAGGCCAAAAACATGCGCATCACGGTGACGGGCCGGCTGGCGCCGGGGTGTGGCGCCAAGGACATGGCGCTGGCCATCATCGGCCACATCGGCACGGCGGGCGGTACCGGCTACACCATCGAGTTTGCCGGCGAGGCCGTGCGGGCGCTCTCCATGGAAGGGCGGATGACGCTGTGCAACATGGCCATCGAGGCCGGTGCGCGCGCGGGCCTGGTGGCCGTGGATGAGGTGACGCTGGCCTACGTCAAGGGCCGCCCGCTGGCGCCCAGCGGGCCGGCCTGGGACGCGGCGGTGGCCCATTGGCGCACGCTGCATTCGGACGAGGGCGCGCCGTTTGACCGCGAGGTCACGCTGGACGGCGCGCAGATCCGCCCGCAGGTGACCTGGGGCACCTCGCCCGAGATGGTGTTGCCGGTGGACGCCGCTGTGCCCGACCCCGAGCGCGAGAAGGATGCGGGCAGGCGCGCCGCCATCGAACGGGCGCTGGCCTATATGGGGCTGACGCCGCGCCAGCCGCTGGCCAGCGTGGCCATCGACAAGGTGTTCATCGGCTCGTGCACCAACAGCCGCATCGAGGACTTGCGCGAGGCCGCCGCCGTGGTGCGCCGCGTGGGCGGCCGCGTGGCGCCGCACGTGCGGCTGGCGCTGGTGGTGCCGGGCTCGGGCCTGGTCAAGCGCCAGGCCGAGGCCGAGGGGCTGGATGCGGTGTTCAAGGCGGCGGGCTTCGAGTGGCGCGAGCCGGGCTGCTCGATGTGCCTGGCCATGAACGCCGACCGGCTGGAGCCCGGCGAGCGCTGCGCCTCCACCAGCAACCGCAATTTCGAGGGCCGCCAGGGCGCCGGTGGCCGCACCCATCTGGTCAGCCCGGCCATGGCCGCCGCCGCCGCCATGCGCGGGCATTTCGTTGACGTCAGTCGAATCTGAAGGAGCTCTGATGAAGAAGGTCTGGATCGCCATCGCCATCGCCGCCGCCGCCTTGCTGGCGGGCTGCAACACCGTGGCCGGCGTGGGCAAGGACGTGCAGAAGGCCGGTGAGGCCGTCGAGCGCGCGGCCAAGTGAGCATGGAGGCTTTTACCGTCCACGAAGGGCTGGTGGCACCGATGGACCGCGAGAACGTGGACACCGACGCCATCATTCCCAAGCAGTTCCTCAAGTCCATCCAGCGCACGGGCTTTGGCCCCAACCTGTTTGACGAGTGGCGCTACCTCGACCGGGGCGAACCGGGCCAGCCGGCGGACGGCCGCCGGCCCAACCCTGATTTCGTGCTCAACCAGCCGCGCTACGGCGGCGCCAGCGTGCTGCTGACGCGGGCCAACTTTGGCTGCGGCTCCAGCCGCGAGCACGCGCCCTGGGCACTGCAGCAATACGGGTTCCGGGCGCTGGTGGGCGTGAGTTTTGCCGACATCTTTTTCAACAACTGCTTCCAGAACGGCTTGCTGCCCATCGTGCTGCCGCCAGCGCAGGTGCAGCGGCTGTTCGATGCCGTGGCGGCCTTTCCCGGCTTTCGCCTCACCATCGATTTGCCGGCGCAGCAGGTCCGGCTGCCCGACGGCGAGGTGCTGGCCTTCGACGTCGAGCCCTCGCGCAAGGCGCGGCTGGTGGGCGGGCTGGACGACATCGGCCTGACCCTCAAGCACGCCGATGCCATCCGCCGCTTCGAGGCCGAGCGGCTCCTCAAGCAACCCTGGCTTTCGCACACGCTATGACCGCTCACATTGCTCTTCTGCCCGGCGACGGCATCGGACCCGAAATCATGGCCCAGGCGCGCAAGGTGCTTGAGGCGCTGGCGCTGCCGCTCACGTTTGACACCGCGCCCGTGGGCGGTGCGGCCTATGCCGCCGCCGGCCATCCGCTGCCAGGCGCCACGCTGGCGCTGGCGCGCGAGGCCGACGCCGTGCTCTTTGGCGCCGTCGGCGACTGGCAGTACGACACGCTGCCGCGTCATCTGCGGCCCGAGCAGGCCATCCTGGGCCTGCGCCAGCAGCTGGGCCTGTTTGCCAACCTGCGTCCGGCCATCTGCTACCCCGAGCTGACGGCGGCCTCCAGCCTCAAGCCCGAGCTGGTGGCGGGGCTGGACATCCTCATCATCCGCGAGCTGACGGGCGACATCTACTTCGGCCAGCCGCGCGGCCGGCGCAGCGCGCCCGATGGCGCGTTTGCCGGGGCCGACGAGGCCTTCGACACCATGCGCTACACGCGCCCCGAGATCGAGCGCATTGCCCACCTGGCCTTCCAGGCGGCGCGCAAGCGCGGCAAGCGCCTGACCTCGGTGGACAAGGCCAACGTGCTGGAGACCTTCCAGTTCTGGAAAGACGTGGTGACCGAGGTCGGCCAGCAGTACCCGGACGTGGCGCTGTCGCACATGTACGTGGACAACGCCGCCATGCAACTGGTCAAGGCGCCCAAGGCCTTCGACGTCATCGTCACCGGCAACATGTTCGGCGACATCCTGTCCGACGAGGCGGCCATGCTGACGGGCTCCATCGGCATGCTGCCCTCGGCCTCGCTGGACGCGAATGGCAAGGGGCTGTACGAGCCCAGCCACGGCAGCGCGCCGGACATTGCGAACCAGGACGTGGCCAACCCGCTGGCCACCATCCTGTCGGCGGCCATGATGCTGCGCTACACGCTGGGCCAGGAAGAGGCGGCGGCGCGCATCGAGGGCGCCGTGCAGCGCGTGCTGGCCAGCGGCCTGCGCACGGCGGACATCTGGCGTGAGGGCACCCGCCGCGTGGGCACGCGCGAGATGGGCGATGCGGTGACGCAGGAGTTGCAACGATGAACACCCAACCCTTGGTCGGCCTCGTGGGCTGGCGCGGCATGGTCGGCTCGGTGCTGATGGCGCGCATGCGGGCCGAAGGCGATTTCGCGCTGATCGAACCGCGCTTTTTCTCCACCAGCAACGCCGGTGGCGCGGCGCCCGCCGAAGCCAAAAACGAGCGCACGCTGTTCGATGCGCATGACCTCGCCGCGCTCCAGCAATGCGAGGTCATCATCACCGCGCAGGGCGGCGACTACACCCAGGCCGTCTATGGCCCGCTGCGCGAGGCGGGCTGGAAGGGCTACTGGATCGATGCGGCCAAGACGCTGCGCATGGCGGACGATGCCGTCATCGTGCTGGACCCGGTCAACCGGCCCGTCATCGAGGACGCACTGGTGCGCGGCGTGCGCAACTACATCGGCAGCAACTGCACCGTCTCGTGCATGCTGATGGGCGTGGGTGCGCTCTACAAGGCCGGGCTGGTCGAGTGGATGCAGACCTCCACCTACCAGGCGGCGTCGGGTGGCGGCGCGCCCAATATGCGCGAGCTGCTGACGCAGTACGGCAGCCTGCATGCCGGGGTGGCGGACCTGCTGGCCGACCCCGCCAGCGCCATCCTGGAGATCGACCGCCGCGTCACCGCCACGCAGCGCGGCTTCAGCGCCGAGGAGACCCGGCACTTTCGCGGCGTGCCGCTGGGCGGCAACCTGATTCCGTGGATCGACGCCGACCGTGGCGACGGCACCAGCCTGGAAGAGTGGAAGGGCGGCGCCGAGACCAACAAGATCATGGGCTTTGGCCGCCCGGGCAGCCCGGCGACGGTGCCGGTGGACTCCACCTGCGTGCGCATCGGCTCCATGCGCTGCCACTCACAGTCGCTGACCTTCAAGCTCAAGCGCGACGTGCCGCTGGCCGACATTGAGGCCTTGATTGCGGCCGACAACGCCTGGGTCAAGGTGGTGCCCAACGAGCGCGTGGCCACCGAGCAGCAGCTCAACGCCGCCCAGGTGGCCGGCACGCTGACCATTCCGGTGGGCCGGTTGCGCAAGCTGGCCATGGGGCCGCAGTATCTGGGCGCCTTCACCATCGGTGACCAACTGCTGTGGGGGGCCGCCGAGCCCTTGCGGCGCATGCTGCGCATCTTGCTCGACGCGCGCTGATCTGTTGGTTCGTGGCAACATTCGGTCCGGGCGCTGCTCCCAGTGCCCGGACTGTGTGCTTTTGTTAAGGCTGTTCAAGCGATTGCAGCCCTGCACTGCCACTATCCTTGCAACCACTGCCAAAACGCCTTCGGGCGCAAGGCCTTTGAATACGTACCGCGTTGGGGACTGCGTTGAAACACCTGTGGCTTAAATCCATTGTGAGAACGCCGATGTTGGCTGTGATGCTGGCACTGGCCATCACATTGCCGCATCTGGAAGCCCAGGCGTTGGGCCTGGGCCGTGTGGTCGTCCTCTCGGCGTTGGGTGAGCCGCTGCGCGCCCAGATCGATGTGTCCGGGTTGACGTCTGAAGAGGCGGCCACGCTGCAGGCCCAACTGGTCAGTCCCGACGCCTTCCGCGCTGCAGGAGCCGAGTTCAATGCGGCCCTGACCGGCGCGCGCACCGAGGTCCAGCGCCAGACCGATGGCCGCGCGCTGATCGTCATCAGCGGCGAGCGCAAGGTGGTCGAGCCCTTCCTCGACGTGGTGCTCAACGTGGGCTGGAGCAGCGGCAAGCTGCAACGGGCCTACACGCTGCTGATCGATCCGCCCAAGGGCGTGACCGAGCCGGCGGCAGCCGCCGTGGCCGCTGCGCCAGCCATCACCACCGCGCCGCTGCCCGCGTCGCGGCCCGCGGCGCCTGTTGCACGGCCCAAGGCCGAACCCCGGCCGACCGCCAAAGCCAATGAACCCAAACCGGTGGCCGTGGCCGCGCCGCCGGTGGCCAAGCCTGCCGTCGTGGCCGCTGCGCCGGCCGCCGAGGGGGATTACCGGGTGCGCAAAGGTGACACCTTGTCGGCCATCGCCAGCCGTCAACGCGGTGCCAGCGTCTCGCTGGACCAGATGCTGGTGGCGCTGTACCGCGCCAACCCCGACGCCTTCGTGGGCAACAACATGAACCGCCTGAAGGCCGGTGTGGTGCTGCGCGTGCCCGATGGTCAAACGGCCGGTGGCATCGCCCGCGACGAGGCTCGTCAGGTCATTCAAGCCCAGAGCAACGACTTCCGCAGCTACCGCCGCAAGCTGGCCGGAGCGGCCGCCACCACCCCGGCCGTGCAGGCCAAAGAGCCGCCGCGCCAGGTCACCGGCAAGGTGCAGACCACGGTGGAGGACAAGAAAACCAGCGCCGCGCCGCCGCCGCCCGATCAGCTCAAACTCTCGCAAGGTGCCGTCAAGGGCGGCGAAGAAGCCAGGATCGCCGCCGAAAACCAGCGCAAGGCCAGCGAGGCTCGAATGGCCGAGCTGACGCGCAACGTTGATGCACTCAAGCAACTGGCCCAGAGCGCATCGGCACCGCCCGGCACCCAGGTGGCTGCGGCCGCATTGCCGCCCTCGGCACCCGGATTGGAGGTGCCGGTGGCATCGCCGCCGCAGGTTGCCGTCGTCGCATCAGAGCCGCTTGTTGCGGCTTCTGCCGCTTCTGGGGCGGCCGCCATGGTCAAGGCAGCGGCTTCGGCGCCCAAGGCCGCGCCGCCCCCGCCGCCGGCACAGCCCGAGCCCGGCCTGCTGGAGTCGCTGTCCGAGAACCCGCTGGTGTTGCCCGCCGTGGCCACGCTCGTGGTGGGCCTGGCGGTCATCGTGCTGATGCGCCTGCGCCGCCGCAACGACGCCGGCTTTGGCAGCGAAACCTCGTTCCTCGAAAGCAAGCTGCAACCCGACTCCTTCTTCGGTGCCAGCGGTGGCCAGCGCATCGATACCCACGACAGTGCGCATGGCGGCGCCTCGTCGCTGAGCTATTCGCTGAGCCAGCTCGACGCCATCGGCGACGTCGATCCGGTGGCCGAGGCCGACGTCTACCTGGCCTATGGCCGCGACCTGCAGGCCGAGGAAATCCTCAAGGAGGCGCTGCGCGCCGACCCAGCCCGGGTGCCGGTGCGCGCCAAGCTGCTCGAGGTCTACGCCAAGCGTGCCGATGCCATCAACTTCGAGCTGCAGGCCGAGCAGCTGCGCCAGCATGTCGCCGCCGACAGCCCCGAGTGGCAGCGGGCGCAGACGGCCGGGCGCGAGCTGGATCCCGGCAATCCGCTGTATGGCCACGAGGTGGCCCATGCGGTGGACTTCGACACCTCGACCGAGCCGCCGCCCGATTTGCGGCCGGCGACAGACCCCTGGACGGCTCCGTCGCAACCCGTGGCCGAACCCGAGCCTGAGCCGGCGCTGACCATGCCCATGCTGCCCGAGCCCGAGCCGGTGACGGCACCGCAGCCTCTGCCGGATCTGGACATGGGACCGCTGGAGCCCACCGCCGAGCCCGAGAAAACCCAGCCGCTGGACATGCCGCTGCCTGAAGTCCAGGAGCTGCAAACGATGCCCGATCTGGACATCGACCTCAACGCCCCGCCGGCCTTGACCGGCATGGAGTTGACCGCGCCGGCCGGTGCCGACGAGCTGCTGGATCTGGGCGGTGCCGATACCCGGCCGCTGGCCGACGCCGACGCGCTGTCGTTCGATCTGCAACTGGACGACGAGCAGACGGCGGCGGCACCTGCAGCGGCCGAAGCGCCGCCGCTGGTGTTCGACTTTGGCGATCTGTCGCTGGAGTTGGATGGTGGCTCGCCCACCTCGCCGGCGCCGCTGGACGACGACGCGCTGATGCGCAAGCTCGACCTGGCCGACGAGTTCCAGCAGATTGGTGACGTGGAAGGGGCCCGCGACCTGATCGACGAGGTGCTGGGCCAGACCCAGGGGCCTCTGCGCGAGCGGGCGCAGTCCATGAAAGACCGACTCAGCTGAGCGACCTCCACCGCCTGGCACTGGGCGTCGCCTACCGCGGCGACGCCTACCACGGCTGGCAGCGTCAGCAGGACGGGCGCACCGTGCAGGATGTGCTGGAAGCGGCGCTGACCCAGTTCGCCGCCCACCCCGTGGCCACCGTCTGCGCCGGCCGCACCGATGCCGGCGTGCATGGCCTCAACCAGGTGGTTCACCTGGACACACCGCTGGTGCGCGAGCCCACGTCCTGGGTGCGCGGCAGCAACCGCTACCTGCCGGCCGATGTGGCCGTGCAGTGGTGCCGCCCCGTCACACCGGACTTTCATGCCCGGCGGCTGGCGCGAGGCCGCCGCTACGTCTACGTGCTGCTGGAAAGCCCGGTGCGCCCTGCCGTGGAGGCCGGCCGCTGCGGCTGGGTGTTTCGCCCGCTGGATGGCGACGCCATGCGCGCGGGCGCGGCCCACGCCGTGGGCACCCACGACTTCAGCGCGCTGCGCTCGGCCCAGTGCCAGGCACTGTCACCCATCAAGACGCTGCACGCCATCACCATCACCCGGCATGGCGCGTACTGGCGCTTCGACTTCGACGGGATTGCGTTCTTGCACCACATGGTGCGCAACCTGATGGGCTGCCTCGTCGCCATTGGCCAGGGGCGCCAGCCGCCCGAATGGATGGCCCAGGTGCTGGCCACCCGCTCGCGCGACGCGGCGGCGCCCACGTTCGCGCCCGACGGGCTGTACTTCCTGGGGCCGCGCTACGACGCGCAGTGGGGCCTGCCAGAACACACGGCGGCCATGGATGGGTTGCCGGGTGGGTATGTGTTCTGACGCAGGGTGTCGTCATCCGCAGTCTGGACGTCATCGGTGAGGCCGGCCGCGATATCAGGTGAACGCTTGCTGTGTTCTCTAGAAAACGCTGAGCTGCCCCAGGTTATCTGATCCTCTGCAAGGCAGGCCTGTCGCGCGATGGGCTTGCCTGCATCCTGGCCTACCATGCGCCGTGCTCCAGTCGCCAGTCCATCCTCACCGCCGACCTGCGCCGCCGACGCTGGCGCTGGCTGCTGCTTGCGCAGCCGGCTTCATGTGGGGTACGGGGGCACTGGTGGTCCATGTGCTGGTGCGCCGCCATGGTTTCACGCCTGAGACGGTGTCGTTCTGGCGCTTCGTCGTGGGTGCCGTGGTGCTGCTGGCGGTGTTTGGCACGCGGCTGCCTTGGGCGCAGTTGCGGGCCACCTGGCCCACGGTACTGGGTGCGGGTGCGGCGATGGCCGGCTATGTGCTGTGCTGGTTTCTGGGTATCGAGCGCCTGGGCGCGGCCATTCCAACCCTGATTGCACTGTGCCTGCCGCCGGTGCTGGTCACGGTGTTGGCGCTGCTGCGCGGGCAAGAACGATGGGATGCGCAGCTGGCGCTGGTGCTGGCTGCGGCGTTGTTGGGCACCTGGCTCATCGTCGCCCAGCACGGTGGGCCGACAGATGTCGTGACATCGGGTGATTTGGCACTGGGCGTGGCCTGGTCGTTGGCCTCGGCCGTGTTGTATGCAGGCTTCACGCTGATCAGCGGTCGGCTCTCCCTACAGCTTGGCGCGGGGCCTGCCGCCCTATGCCTCACCGTGGTGGCTGCGGCGGTGATGGGCCTCACCGCACTGTATCGTCCGCTGCAATGGCCTGTTGGCGTACCGCCTCAGGCCTGGTTGCTGTACCTGGGTGTGGTGACGGCTGCGCTGGCGCTGCTGGTATTCAGCTGGAGCGCGGCCCGCCTGACACCCACTGCGCTGACCGTGGCCACGCTGGTGGAGCCGTTGTCGGCCGTGCTGTTGGCGGCAGCGCTGCTGGGCGAGCGGTTGGGCGCCTGGCAGTGGCTGGGCGGGGCCTTGCTGCTGCTGGCCATCTGGGGGCTGGGACGGCGGCTCAGCGTACCGCCGCCGTAGGTGGCGCCAGCGCGGCATCCGGTGCCATCCAGCCGGGCAGGGCGGCGAGCCGGGCGAGCCAGGCTTGGATGGCCGGCCATTCGCGCCCGTCAAGTCCGGCCTGATCCAGCCAGTAGAGGTAGCCGGCGCAACTGCAGTCGGCCACGGTGAGGCCGTCCGCCAGCACATAGTCCTGCCGGGCGAGCACGGCCTCCAGCACCGCGAGGTCGGTCCGTGCGCGGGCACGCAGCCAGTTCAGCACGGGCTCGGGCTGTGGCGCCCAGCGCAACGCAAAGCGCAGGTTGGGTACCGCCAGGCCGATGCGGTTGCTCTCCCAGAACAGCCATTCGCGCAGCGCGGCGGGTGGGCCCGGCAGCACGCTGTGCTGTTCGGCCAGGTGCAGCAGGATGGCATTGGACTGGGCGAGCACGGTCTGGCCCTCGGTCCACACCGGCACCTCGCCAAACCGCGTCACGCGCTCAAATGCCGGGTCGCGCTGACCGCGCGGCTGTGCCAGGTCGACGGTGCGGTAGCGGTGCGGCACGCCCGCCAGCAGCAGGGCCAGGCGCACCTTGTAGCTGTGGCCGGATTCGGGAGCGCCCCAGAGGGTGGGTAGGTCGGTCATGGCTGCTGAGTGCACATGCGGTCGTTCATCATGCCGTAGCTCAAACGGGTGGAAGCCGGCCAGGCCCCGCCGTGGTCCAGCCACGAGACGCAGGCCTGCTCCAGCGCGCCGCAGGCGCCCAGCATCGGCCAGGGGCCGGCGCTCAGGCGCCGCACACCCAGGCGCGTGCAGGTGGCCAGATCGGGCAGATCGGGCGCGGCCATCACATTGAGCGGCATGGGGTTGGCCTGGGCGATGGTGGCGATGGTGTCCGACTCGGTCAATCCGGGCACGAAGGCGCCATCGGCGCCGGCATCGCGGTAGCGTTGCAGTCGGGCCAGTGTCTCGGCGGTGGCTGCCGCACCGCTGGCGAGACCGCGCAGGAAGACGTCGGTGCGGGCGTTGATGAAGAGTGCGCGGCGGCCCAGTGCCCGGCGACAGGCTGCGATCTTGGCCGCCAGGCATTCAGGTGACTCGTTGCCGTCCTCTAGATTGATGCCGGCCACACCCATCCCGGCCAGGTTCACGGCCAATGCCGCTACCGCCTCAGGGTCGCGGCTGTAGCCGGCCTCGGCGTCCACGCTCAACGGCACGGCCAACACCCGCACCAGTCGGCGCACGGCGGCCAGCAATTCGTCCATGGGCAGGTTGTCGCCATCGGGCCAGCCCAACGACCAAGCCAGGGCGGCGCTGGAGGTGGCAATGGCCCGGGCGCCGGCTGCCTGCATGCTGAGGGCGCTGGCGGCGTCCCAGGCGGTGGGCAGCAGCAGCGGGTGGGCGGTTTGATGCAGCGCGTGGAATGGGGTCATGGGAGACTTGCGTTGGAATGAGGCCCTGCATGATGCAGCGTGCAACACCCACCATGCGCCCCCACCGGACCTGTTGTTTTTTGCATCCATGCCCACCCGCACCCGCATCAAGATCTGTGGCCTGACCCGCGAGACCGACGTCGCAGACGCCGTGGCCGCCGGCGCCGATGCCATTGGCTTCGTGCTCTATTCGGCCAGCCCGCGCGCCGTCACCATTGCGCAAGCCGTTGGGCTGGCGCGCACACTGCCGCCGTTCGTGACGCCAGTGTTGCTGTTCGTCAACCCCGATCCGGCGCAGGTGTTGGCCGCGCTGGCCGCCGTGCCGCAGGCCATGCCCCAGTTCCACGGTGACGAAAGCCCCGCGCTGTGCCGCGCGGCCGGCCGGCCTTATTTGCGCGCCGTGCCCATGGCGCCGGGGGTGGATTTGCTAGACTGGGCGCGCCGCTACGGCGATGCTGCAGCGCTGTTGCTGGACACCGCCAGCCCCGCGCGCGGCGGCACCGGAAAGGTTTTCGATTGGTCACTCGTCCCCGCAAACGTGCCCCTTCCAGTCGTTTTGTCTGGTGGGTTAACTGCTGCCAACGTCGGCGCTGGCATGGCGCGGCTGGCGCCTTTTGCGGTTGACGTCTCTTCGGGCGTCGAGGCCGCCAAAGGCATCAAGGACGGCGCGCTGATGCGCGCGTTTTGCGGCGCCGTGCGCGCCGCCGATGTGACCCATTTGGATACACCATGACCCCCTACAACCAACCTGATGCCCGGGGCCATTTCGGCCCCTATGGCGGCCGCTATGTGGCCGAGACCCTGATCCACGCCCTTGATGAGCTGCAAGCCGCCTGGGATGCGGCGCGGCAAGACCCGGCGTTCGACGCCGAGTTCCGCCACGAGCTGGCGCACTTCGTCGGCCGGCCGTCGCCCATCTATCACGCGGCGCGGCTCTCGCGCGAGGTGGGCGGGGCGCAGATTCACCTCAAGCGCGAGGACTTGAACCACACCGGCGCGCACAAGATCAACAACACCATCGGCCAGGCGCTGCTGGCGCGGCGCATGGGCAAGCCGCGCATCATTGCCGAGACGGGCGCCGGCCAGCATGGCGTGGCCACGGCCACCATCTGTGCCCGCTACGGGCTGGAGTGCGTGGTCTACATGGGCAGCGAGGACGTCAAGCGCCAGAGTCCCAACGTCTACCGCATGAAGCTGCTGGGCGCCACCGTGGTGCCGGTGGAGTCGGGCAGCAAGACGCTGAAAGATGCGCTCAACGAGGCGCTGCGCGACTGGGTGACGAATGTGGAAGACACCTTCTACATCATTGGCACCGTGGCCGGCCCGGCGCCGTACCCGGCCATGGTGCGCGATTTCCAGCGCGTCATCGGCGATGAGTGCCTGACCCAGATGCCGGCGCAGATTGGTCGGCAGCCCGATGCGGTGGTGGCCTGCGTGGGCGGCGGCAGCAACGCCATGGGCATCTTCTACCCCTACATCCCGCACGCAGGCGTGCGCCTGGTGGGGGTGGAGGCGGCGGGGGAGGGCATCGCCACCGGCCGCCATGCGGCATCCATCGCCGCCGGCACGCCCGGCGTGCTGCACGGCAACCGCACCTACCTGCTGCAGGACGATGACGGCCAGGTGATCGATACCCACTCGGTGTCGGCCGGCCTCGACTACCCCGGCGTCGGCCCCGAACATGCGTACCTGCACGACATCGGCCGCGCCGAGTACGTGGGCATCACCGACACCGAGGCACTGGCGGCCTTCCACCGGCTGTGCCGCACCGAAGGCATCATCCCGGCGCTGGAATCCAGCCACGCCGTGGCCCACGCCATCAAGCTGGCCGCCACGCTGCGGCCTGACCAGCATGTGCTGGTCAACCTCTCGGGCCGGGGCGACAAAGACATTGCCACCGTCGCTGCGCTGCAAGGAGGGCTGGTATGAACGCCGCATCTCCCCGCATGGCCGCCACCTGGGCCCGGCTGCAGGCCCAGGGCCGCAAGGCGCTGATTCCCTTCATCACGGCGGGCGACCCGGCCGCCGACACCACCCCAGCGCTGATGCAGGCGCTGGCCGAGGGCGGGGCCGACATCATCGAACTGGGCGTGCCGTTCTCCGATCCCAGCGCCGATGGGCCGGTGATCCAGCGCGCCACCGAGCGGGCGCTGGCGCGTGGCATCGGCATGGCCCAGGTGCTGGCCATGGTGCGTCAGTTCCGCCAGCACGACGACACCACGCCCGTGGTGTTGATGGGCTATGCCAACCCCATCGAGCGCTATGAGCAGCGCCACGGCGCCGGCGCCTTTGCCCGCGATGCCCAGGCGGCGGGCGTGGATGGCGTGCTGGTGGTGGACGTGCCGCCCGAGGAGTGCGAGGCCTTGGCCGGCGCCATGCGCGCGGCCCGGATCGACCTGATCTTCCTGCTCGCACCCACCTCCACCGAGGCGCGGATGGCGCAGATTGGCGCGTTTGCCACCGGCTACGTCTATTACGTTTCGCTCAAGGGCGTGACTGGCGCCGGCCATCTGGACGTGGCGGCGGTGGCCGACGCCTTGCCACGCATCAAGCGCCATGTGGCGGTGCCGGTGGGCGTGGGCTTTGGCATCCGCGACGCGGCCACGGCACGCGCCATCGGGGCGGTGGCCGACGGTGTCATCATCGGCTCACGCCTGATCGAGTTGCTGCAAAATGAAACCGGCGACAATGCGCCTTTGGCCGCCCGCGCCTTCATGCGTGACATGCGGCAGGCGCTGGACGCCGTGGAGACTTGATATGAGTTGGTTGGAAAAACTGCTGCCCCCCAAGATCCAACAGCACCAGGAGGGCGCGGAGCGCCGCTCGGTGCCCGAGGGGTTGTGGATCAAATGCCCGTCGTGCGAGTCGGTGCTGTACAAGACCGACCTGGAGCAGAACGTGGGCGTGTGCCCCAAATGCGGCCACCACCACCGCATTGGCGCGCGGGCGCGGCTCGATGCGCTGCTCGATGCCGAGGGCCGCTATGAAATCGGCCACGAGGTGCTGCCCGTGGACGCGCTCAAGTTCAAAGACAGCAAGAAGTACCCCGAGCGCCTGAAGAACGCGCTGGAGACCACGGGCGAGACCGACGCGCTGGTGGTGCTGGGCGGCGCCATCATGAGCGTGCCCGTGGTGGTGGCCTGTTTCGAGTTCGACTTCATGGGCGGCTCCATGGGCTCGGTGGTGGGCGAGCGCTTCGTGCGCGGCGTCGAAACCGCCATCGAGCAGAAAGTGCCTTTCGTCTGCTTCACCGCCACCGGCGGCGCGCGGATGCAGGAGGGGCTGTTCAGCCTGCTGCAGATGGCCAAGACCAACGCGGCGCTGACGCGTCTGGCCAAGGTCGGCCTGCCCTACATCGCCGTGCTGACCGATCCCACCATGGGCGGCGTGTCGGCCAGCTTCGCCTTCGTGGGCGACGTGGTCATTGCCGAGCCGGGCGCGCTGATCGGCTTTGCCGGCCCGCGCGTCATCGAGAACACCGTGCGCGAGAAGCTGCCCGAGGGCTTCCAGCGCGCCGAATTCCTGCTGCAAAAAGGCGCGGTGGACATGATCGTGGACCGCCGCGAACTGCGCGAGGAGATTGCCCATTTGCTGGCTCTGCTGCAGCGCCAGAGCGCTGACGCCGTAGCCTGACCGCACCGCCATCGTCTTGACCAGCCCGCGCCTCGCGCGGGCTTTTTCACATGACCTACCCCACGACCCTGGAGGGCTGGCTGGCCCATTGCGAGCGGCTGCACGCCAAGGCCATCGACATGACGCTCGAGCGCGTGCGCACCGTGCGCGAGCGGCTGGGCCTGACCTTCAGCGCGCCCGTCATCAGCGTCGCCGGCACCAATGGCAAGGGCTCCACCTGCGCGCTGATCGAATCCATCGCCCGCGCGGCGGGCTACCGCACGGGGCTCTTCATCAAGCCGCACCTGGTGCATTTCGAGGAACGCTGCCAGATCGACGGGCGCATGGTGGCGGGCGAGAGCCTGATCGAGCACTTTGCCGCCGTGGAGGCCGCGCGCGGCGACATCACGCTGACCTACTTCGAGTTCACGCTGCTGGCCATTGCCCGGCGCCTGGCGGCCGAGCCGCTGGACCTGGTCATCCTGGAGGTGGGGCTGGGCGGGCGGCTCGATGCGGTCAATGCCTTCGATGCCGACGTGGCCGTCATCACCAGCGTGGCGCTGGACCATACCGAGTACCTGGGCAACGACCGCGAAAGCATAGGCCGCGAGAAGGCCGGCATCCTGCGCGCGGGCAAGCCCGCCATCATTGCCGACCCGGCCCCGCCGGCCAGCGTGCTGGCGGTGGCGGCGGACGTGGGGGCCGACGTCTGGCTGGCCGGTCGCGACTTCCACCACCAGGGCGATCGCCAGCAGTGGACGTGGTCGGGCCGCGGCCGGCGCTATGCCGCGCTGGGCTACCCGGCACTGCGCGGCGCCAACCAGGTGCTCAACGCCAGCGCCGCCATCGCCGCGCTGGAGGCGCTGCGCGCGCGCATCCCGCTGGCCGCCCAGGCCGTGCGGGTGGGGCTGGCCACCGTCGAGTTGCCGGGGCGGTTCCAGATCGTGCCCGGCCAGCCGGTGCTGGTGCTCGACGTGGCGCACAACCCGCAAAGCGCGGCCGCGCTGGCGCACAGCCTGGACCAGATGGGTTATTACGCCGACACCGTGGCCGTCTTTGGCGCCATGCACGACAAAGACCTGGCCGGCGTGGTGCAGCCGCTGGCGCCGCTGGTCACGGCCTGGTACCTGACAGACCTGCCCATTGCCCGGGCGGCCACGGCCGACGCGCTGGCCGAGGTGGTGCGGGGCGTACAGCCGGACGCAGCCGTCTCGGCTCACGCCAGCCCATCGGCCGCCCTGGCGGCCGCCTTGGATCAGGTGAAACCCGAAGCTAGAATCGTTGTCTTTGGCTCATTTTTCACCGTCGGTGGTGTGCTGGCGGCCGGTCTGCCCAGGCTGGCTGCGCCGCATCGGCCCTGAACCTACCGCCACGCATGGGTTTGTTTTCCAAGTTCCGCAAGGACGCCACGCCGTCCGACCGCCCGCGCGCTGCTGCGGCCGATGGCGAGTTGCGCGAGGTGCGGGAAGCTCGCGTGCGCACCCGCCGCCGGCTGATCGGGGCCGTGCTGCTGCTGGGGTTGGGGCTGGTGGCGTTTCCGCTGATTTTTGAAACCCAGCCGCGCCCGGTTCCCGTCGATGTGGTGCTGGACATCCCCGACGCCGCCAAGGCGCCGCCGCTGGTGCTGCCGCTGCCGCGCGCATCCACGCCCAGCGCTGCGTCCACCCCGGCCGTGGCGTCACCGCCACCCACCCCGCCGGTCGAGGCACGCCCCCGGCCGACTGCGTCCAGCCCGGCCGTGACGCCGGTGACCCCACCGTCGCAGTCGCAGTCGCAGTCGCAGTCGCAGTCGCCGCGCCCTGCCGACACCGTGGTGTCGTCCACCGATGCGCGCACGCCGCCCAGGCCGGCAACACCCCCGCCCGAGGCCAAGCCCCAACCCAAGCCCGACGCCGATGCCGCTGGAGACAGCAGCCGCTTCGTCGTTCAGGTGGGTGCGTTTGCCGAGGCGGATGGGGCACGCACGGCGCGGCGCAAGGTCGAGGCCATGGGCCTCAAGACCTATACCCAGGAAGTGAGCACGGCCGGTGGCAAGCGCATCCGCGTGCGCGTGGGACCCTACACCTCGCGCAGCGACGCGCAAAAGGCGGCCGACCGCATCAAGGCGGGCGGCCTGCCGGCCGCCGTGCTGACGCTGTAGCCATGATCGGGTGCTTGAGGTCGTGAGCGCCGCCCCCATCTCCACATCCATGCTGGCCACGCTGGACTGGGTGTTGCTGGCCGCGCTGGTGGGCTCGGTGTTGCTGGGGCTCAAGCGCGGGTTCGTGACCGAGGCCATGGCCGTGGCAGGATGGTTGGTGGCCTGGTTGGCGGCCCGCTGGTGGGCCGCCGACATGCAGCCCTGGCTGCCGGCGGCCACGCCGCAGGCACTGCGTCCGCTGGTGGCTGCGGTGCTGGTGTTTGGGGCGGTATTGATCGGCTGGGCCGTGCTGACGCGGCTGTTGAGCGCGCTGGTCGGGGCGACGCCGCTGGCGCTGGCCGACCGGTTGTTGGGCGCCGGCTTTGGGGCGTTGCGGGCCGGCCTGGCGCTGTTGATGTTCACGGCGGCGGCGTTGTGGGCCGGCGCCACCTGCCAGCCCTGGTGGCAGGCCTCGCACGGCGCGGCCTGGGGGGCCGATGCGCTGCGGGTGGTGCAGGGCTGGCTGCCCAGTCAAGGATTCGATTTCTCTTTCATGAGGCCTTCATCATGTGCGGCATCGTCGGTGTGATCTCCAACCAACCGGTCAACCAGTTGATCTACGACTCGCTGCTGCTGCTGCAGCATCGCGGTCAGGATGCGGCAGGCATCGTCACCATGCAGGGTGGCAAGTGCTTCATCCACAAGGCGCGCGGCATGGTGCGCGACGCGTTTCGCACGCGCGACATGCGCGCCCTGCCGGGCGGGGTGGGCCTGGGCCAGGTGCGCTACCCCACGGCCGGCAACGCCTACAGCGAGGAAGAGGCCCAGCCGTTCTACGTCAACGCGCCCTACGGCATCGTGCTGGTGCACAACGGCAACCTGACCAACGCCCACACCTTGAAGCGCGAGCTGTTCGACATCGACCGCCGCCACATCAACACCGAGAGCGACACCGAGGTGCTGATCAACGTGCTGGCCCACGAGATGGAGCGCCACATGGGCAAGGGGCCGCTGACGCCCGAGGCCGTGTTCCGCGCTGTCGAGGGCGTGCACCGGCGCGTCAAGGGCTCGTATGCGGTGCTGGCGCTGATCGCCGGCCACGGCCTGCTGGCCTTTCGGGATCCGCATGGCATCCGTCCGTTGGTGTTCGGCACCGCGCCGGGCGAGGACGGCCGCCAGCAGGTGCTGATCGCCAGCGAGAGCGTGGTGCTCGAGGGCACGGGGTTTGAGCTGGTGCGCGACGTGGCACCCGGCGAGGCGCTGTTCATCACGCCGGACGGCACCGTCCACAGCCAGCAGTGCAGCGGCCAGACCGAGAACGCCCCCTGCATCTTCGAGTTCGTCTACCTGGCGCGGCCCGATTCGGTGATGGACGGCGTCTCGGTCTACCAGGCCCGGCTCAATCTGGGCGAGACGCTGGCCGAGCGCGTGCGCGCGCAGATTCCGCTGGACGAGATCGACGTGGTCATCCCCATCCCCGAGTCCAGCCGCCCCTCGGCCATGCAACTGGCGCAGGTCATCGGCAAGCCCTATCGCGAAGGCTTCGTCAAGAACCGCTACGTGGGCCGCACCTTCATCATGCCCGGGCAGGCCGTGCGCAAGAAGTCGGTGCGCCAGAAGCTCAACGCCATCGGCATCGAGTTCAAAGGCCGCAACGTGCTGCTGGTGGACGACTCCATCGTGCGTGGCACCACCAGCAAGGAGATCGTGCAGATGGCGCGCGAAGCCGGTGCGGCCAAGGTCTACATGGCTTCGGCCGCGCCGCCGGTGCGCTTTCCCAACGTCTACGGCATCGACATGCCCACCAAGGAAGAGTTGATTGCCCACGGCCGCACCGAAGACGAGGTGCGCGCCTACATCGGCGCCGACGCGCTGATCTATCAGGACATTGATGCGATGAAGCGCGTGGTGGGCGCCCTCAACCCGGCCATCGACCGCTTCGAGGCCTCGTGCTTCGATGGCGACTACATCACCGGCGACGTCTCCGCCGCCGACTTCGATGCCATGCAGGCCCAGCGCGCCGCCCAGCCGGCCAGCGAGGACGAGTCCGACAGCCAACTCGCCCAGCTCAGCCCTACCTGATCCACCTCACGCCCTCTGCCCGATGACCGTCCGCACCCGCATCGCCCCGTCGCCCACCGGCTTTCTGCACCTGGGCACCGCCCGCACCGCGCTGTACTCCTGGGCCTACGCACGCCACCACGGCGGCCAGTTCGTGCTGCGCATCGAGGACACCGACGTGGCCCGCTCCACGCAAGAGGCCACCGAGCAGATCCTGCAGGCCATGCGCTGGCTGGGCCTGGCCTGGGACGAAGGCCCCATCTACCAGATGCAGCGGCTGGACCGCTACCGCGAGGTCATCGCCAGCATGCTCAGTGGCGGCGGCGCCTACCACTGCTATACCACGCCCGAAGAGCTGGCCGCCCAGCGGGCCGAGGACGAAGCCGCCGGTCGGCCGCCGCGCGGCTACGACGGCCGCTGGCGCCCCGAGCCCGGCAAGGTGCTGCCGCCCGTCCCCGCAGGCGTCACGCCCGTGGTGCGCTTCAAGAATCCGCAAGACGGTGCCGTCACCTGGGACGACCTCGTCAAAGGCCCCATCACCGTGGCCAACAAAGAACTGGACGACCTCATCATCCAGCGCTCGGACGGTGTGCCCACCTACAACTTCGCCGTCGTCGTGGACGACTGGGACATGGCCATCAGCCACGTCTTTCGCGGCGAGGAGCACATCAACAACACGCCCTGGCAGATCAACATCTACCGCGCCCTGGGGGCGCCGCTGCCGCGCTTCGGCCACCTGCCCGTCATCCTGGGCGACGATGGCAAAAAGCTCAGCAAGCGGCGCGGCGCCGTCAGCGTCACCGCCTATGCCGAAGCCGGCTATCTGCCCGAAGGCATGCTGAACTACCTGGCCCGCCTGGGCTGGAGCCACGGCGACGACGAACTCTTCACGGCCGAGCAGATGGTGGCCTGGTTCGATGGCAGCCACCTGAACAAAAGCCCTGCGCAGTGGGACGCCGCCAAACTGGCCTGGGTCAACGCCCACCACCTGAAGGCCGCCAGCGGCGAGCAGCTGGCCCCACTGGTGGCCGCCCAGTTGGCCCGGCAAGGCCTGGCCGAGCCGCCGGCACTGCCGGCCTTGTGTGCGCTCTACAAAGACCGCTGCACCACCACCGTGGAGCTGGCCGACTGGGTGGCGTTGCACCTGCGGCCGCCCGTGCGCACCCCCGAGCTCGAGGCGCTGTGGCAGCGCCACGAGGTGGCCGCCCGTGCCCCCGCCCTGGCCGCGCTGCGCGCGCGCCTGGCCGAGGTCGAATGGACGGCGCCCGCCATTGCGGCGGCCATCAAGGCCGTGCTGGCCGAGCAGGGCCTGAAGATGCCGCAACTGGCCATTCCGCTGCGTCTGGTGGTCACTGGCCGCGACCAGACACCGGCCATCGATGCCGTGCTGGCGCTTTTTTCACGCGATGACGTGCTGACACGCTTGCAGGACGCTTGAAACGCGTGCTATAGTCATGGACTTGCTTGAACGGCACTGCCCCGGCAGAAAAACGGGGGTATAGCTCAGCTGGGAGAGCGCTTGCATGGCATGCAAGAGGTCAGCGGTTCGATCCCGCTTACCTCCACCACTTGCACCAGGGCAGCGTCGTGAAGGCAGTGAAAGTTACCAGTCCCCTTCGTCTAGAGGCCTAGGACACGACCCTTTCACGGTTGTAACAGGGGTTCGAATCCCCTAGGGGACGCCACCGCTGCGGAGCGGTAGTTCAGTTGGTTAGAATACCGGCCTGTCACGCCGGGGGTCGCGGGTTCGAGTCCCGTCCGCTCCGCCAAGCAAATCAATGGGTTACGTCGCAAGGCGTAACCCATTTCCATTTCCTGATTCCAAACTTTGCAATCAGGCTGCGGATCAACCCTCGGCACTTTGACTACTTCGGTGCACTCTGCACCCAGTGCAGCATCGCAGGCCCGATGGTCGCGGCAATCGTGTAGGCTCCTTCACCTGCCTTCTTGATCTTGTCTAGGTTGTCCGCAACCTTCGCGATCTTTTCGATGATCGTCCCGGCGCGCGCAAGAACGCTCCTGGCTGGTTCCGATGCCTTCGCATTCTCAGCTTCGATCCTGGGGCGCTCCACGATGTAGGCACCTGCCACCTGCTGCAAGGCGGTTTCAATAGGCTTCACTCCCTGCGCTTGGTAGACCTTGAGGGCTGTTCGAATCGTGTCAACCTGCCGTTGAACGAACCCGCGAAGATATGGGCTCATGTCGGTCTCGCTCAGGCTCTTTTCGAGTGAGTCCAGTTCGGCTCGAAGTTGTGCCATCTCATTGGCTGGCATGTCGTCTTCGTCTTCGTCACGAAGCACCCAGTTCGCCCACATGAACGGAATGCGGTTTTCTGGCCTGGCGGCATCCTCCCGGTTGCCGCTCCATCCAGAATTCAAGATTGCGGTTGAGCTGATGTGGCGCAGCCGTGCGAAACCGGGCTGTAGCAGGCTATCGGAGACACCTCGGGCTTCGAGCTTTGCCTTCAGCAAGTCCAGTTCGGCGCGCAACGCCTGAAGGCACGTGACAACATCGTCTTCAATGGTCGGGTCTTCGGTCGGAAGATCGAACACTTGTGCCCATCGCTTCGTCATGGATACATCGTTGCCGCCCGAATTGATGTTTAGAAGACGTACGTAGATTTCGAGTAGCCGACCTGCGCTGTTCATCGAACCTCCTCTCCCTCGCTCAAAAAGTCGATTGTCTGATGGCTTCAAGAAAAAGCCCCGAGCGAAAGCCAGACGAGGAGTCCCCGCAGGGACTGCGCGCCACTCCCGAAAAGCTGTCATCCTGTCGGTGATATAATAAATACGAATCATTCGTATTTCGTTTTCTGGGAGGGAGCATGTTTCGACGCTTGCAGGCGCCTGCCGACAGGACAGCAACCACCCGCAGTATGGGCGGGTTGGGGTGCGGTCACCCATGCGAAGGCGGGCGCGAGACGGTTAGTTGGGCCTGGCGCGCCAGCCATTTGGCATGCGCCTCGCTGTTGGCCGGCGTGGGTGGGGTGGCTGCCCAATCTGCGCCTGTACCCGCACCAGCGGCCTCGGGCGCCTCGCCTGCAGGATCGGCTGCCGCCTCCGCGCCGTCTTCAGACTCAGCCGATGCGGCGGTGCCCGTCGTGGCGCTGCCGGCCATCACCGTCACCGCCACCCGCCACGAGCAGGACGCACGCACCGCGCCGGCGTCGGTCACGGTGGTCAACCGGGCCGCCATCCAGAGCAAGGCCAGCGACGACCTGCTCAGCGCGATTGAAGACACGCCCGGCCTGACACTGTCGCCGCGCCAGGTGGCGGGGCGGCGCACGTTCTCGCTGCGCGGCATGGACAGCCGCCACACGCTGATGCTGATCGATGGCCGCCGCATCTCGGCCACCGACGACGTGGTGGGGCACTCCGACTACCAGTACGGCTGGGTGCCGCTGGCCAGTGTGGAGCGCATCGAGGTCATCCGGGGGCCGCTGTCGCCGCTGTATGGCTCCGAGGCGCTGGGCGGCGTGGTCAACGTCATCACGCGCTGGCCCACGGACAAGTGGGAAGGCTCGGTGCGGCTGTCGGGCCAGCTCGCGGCCGACCGGGCGTGGGGCGGCGATGGCGGCCGGCTGGGCGTGTATGCAGGCGGCCCGGTGGCCGAGGGGCTGTCGGTGCGCCTGAACGCCGAGGCCAGCCGCAGCGGCACCGTCGCCGACCGCGACGCACCGCAGTACAGCGAGATCGAGGGTCGCGATGGCCGCAGCGGTGGCATCTCGGCGCGCTACGCCATCAATGCCCGGCACAGCCTGGAGGCAGGCTGGCAGCAAGGGCAGGAGGAGCGCCTCTACAACGACGTCAATGCCCGCAGCGGCGTGGCCTACGAGAACCGCTACGACCTCGATCGCAGCCATGGCTACGTCCAGTGGCAGGGCGATTGGGACGACGTCACGGCCCAACTGCGCGCCTACCGCAGCGCCATCAGCGTGGACAACCGCCGCACCAACGGCGTGGCGCCCACCCGCCCGCAAGACATGAAGGACGTGGTGGGTGATGGTTTTGTGCAATGGCGGCTGGGCGACCACCACCTCACGGTGGGCGGTGAGTGGCGGCGCGAAAGCCTGGTCAACGCCGGCCTGAAGGACGGCCGCGACAGCGCCGACCATCAGGCCGTGTTCGCGCAGGACGAGATCTCGCTGGGCACCCACCTGATCGCCACGCTGGGTGCGCGGCTGGATCGGCACGCCTACTTTGGCAGCGAGTTCAACCCGCGTGCCTACCTGGTCTGGGAGGCCACGCCAGAGTGGGTGGTCAAATGGGGCTTCGGCACCGCGTTCAAGGCGCCCACGCTCAAGCAGATCTCGCCCAACTACGTCGGCGCCGAGGGGCCGCACACCTTTCTGGGCAATGCCGACGTGCAGCCCGAGTCCTCGCGCTCGTTCGAAGTGGGCGCCGACTGGCTGTCGGGGCCGTACTCGGTTCGCGGCACGCTGTTCCACACCCGCGTCAAAGACCTCATCACCACGCGCCTGCTCAGCCAGCAGGGCACGCGGCGCGTCTACCTCTACGACAACGTCGACAGCGCCACCCTGCGCGGCGCCGAGCTGGGCTTTGCCTGGGAGGTGGCCAGCGGCTGGCGCTGGAACACCGACCTGACGCTGCTGCGCACCCGCGACGGCAGCACCGGCCAGGAGCTGACCGACCGACCGCGTCAGGTGCTGCACTCGCAGCTGCAATGGCAGGGCGCGGGCGATTTCAGCGCGCGGCTGGGCGTGGACGTCACCGGCCGCCAGCGCACGTCCACGGACACCCAGCTGCCCACCTACACCGTGGTCAACGCCAGCCTGGGCTGGCAGATCACCCGCTGGCTGACCGGGCGAGTCGGGGTGGACAACCTGGGTGACGTGCGCCTGGCCGAGCAGTCCGCCGACTTCGGCTACGCCATTCGCGGGCGCACCTACTTTGTCAACATGCAGGCGGACTTTTGATGGGACGGCTGGCACGCTTGACGATGCGGGTGGGTGGCGCCGTGCTGGCGGCGCTGCTGTGGGCCGGCGCAGCGCAGGCGGCCCTGACCGCCACGCCCGAGGCTGGCGCCACCGCTGCGGCGGCCACGCACCGCGTGCTGTTCATTGCCACCGGCAACGTGCCCAAGGGCAAGTTCCGCCAGTTGGCACCGCTCGCGGCGGCGCATGGCCTCGCGGTGGAGGTGCGCTACCTCAGCAGCATCCCGGCCCGAAGCGAGCCCTCGCTGTGGGACGGCTGGGATGCGGTGTTCTTCGACTCCTACCTCTACGACCAGATTCAGGAGCATCTGGCGCAGGCCCTGCCCGGGCTCAAGGTGCCCCACGCCTGGCTGTATGACGCCAGGCCGGTCTGGGGTGGTGGTCTGTCCGAGGCGCAGGCGCGCCCGCTGGTCAGCTACTACGCCAACGGCGGGCAGCGCAATTTCGAGGGCTTCTTCAGCCTGCTGGCCGCCACGCTCGAAGGCCGCCCGGCGCCCGCCGACCTCAAGCCGCCGGTGGTCTTCCCCAAGACCGCCGTCTACCACCCGCAGGCGCCGCAACTGGTGTTCGCCAGCGCGGCGGACTTTCTGCGCTGGCGCGGTGTGACGCCAGCGGCGGCGGGGGCGCCGCGCCCGCCCGTGGTGGCCATTCCCATGCACCAGCAGTACATCGCGTCGATGCAGACCGGCTTCATCGACGACCTGGTGGCGCGCATCGAGCAGCGCGGCGCCGTGGCCATGCCCATCTACGGCCCCATGATGCCCGCCGGCGCCATCGCGCGCGTGCTGCAACCCCAGGCCGATGCGCCGCCGCTGGCCGACGCCCTCATCAACACGCAGATCATGCTCAACGCCGAAGGGCGGCGCGACGAGTTCGCGGCGCTGGGCCTGCCCGTCGTGCAGGCCATCGCCTACCGGCGCGGCGACGAGGCCGACTGGGCGGCCGACCCGCACGGCGTGGCGCTGATGGATGTGCCGTTCTACCTGGCCCAGCCCGAGTACGCCGGGGTGATCGACATCCAGATCGCCGCCGCCACCCGCAAAAGCGACGACGCCCTGGTCGCCATTCCCGACCAGGCGCAGGCCACGGTGGACAAGGTGCTGGCGCTCATCGATCTGCAACGCAAGCCGGCGGCCGACAAGCAGCTGGCGCTGATGTTCTGGAACTACCCGGCCGGCGAAAAGAACTTTTCGGCCGCCTTTCTGAACGTGCCCCAGAGTCTGCGCAGCACCCTGAGCGCGCTGCGCCGCGCCGGCTACGACGTGCCACCGCCTCCGCAAGAGGCCGAGTTGATTGCCACCGTGCAGCGCCTGCTGGCGCCCAGCTACCACGACGGCCTGCTGCCCGCGTTGCTCGCCGATGGCCTGGCCGCACTGCTGCCCGTGGCGCAATACCGCCAGTGGCTGGCCACGCTGCCCGAGGCCACGCGCACCGCGCTGATGGGCCGCTGGGGCGAGCCCGAGCGCTCGGCCAGCGTGATCCACCAGGGCGGCCAGGCCTATTTCGTCATTCCCCGGCTGCAACTGGGCAAGCTGGCGCTGCTGCCCCTGCCCGGGCGGGCCGACAAAGGCGCCGATGGCGCTGCCGGCCGCGACCGCGCGCTCTACCACTCCATGAAACCCGATGCGCTGCCCCCGCACGCCTACCTGGCGGCCTACCTGTGGGTGCGCGAGAGCAGTGGCGAAGACCCGGGCGCCCGCCGCGACGCGCTGATCCACTTTGGCACCCACGGCACGCAGGAATGGCTGCCCGGCAAGGAGCGGGGCCTGTCGGTGTCCGACCCCGGCATGCTGGCCGTGGGCAGCCTGCCCGTGGTCTACCCCTACATCGTGGACAACGTGGGCGAGGCCACCCAGGCCAAGCGGCGCGGCCGCGCCGTCACCATCAGCCACCAGACGGCGCCGCTCAGGCCCGCTGGCCTGCACCGCACGCTGACCGAGCTGCACGACCTGCTGCACCAATGGCTGGCGCAGGACGAAGGGGCGGTCAAGGCCCGGTTCCAGGCCGACATCCTGGCGCGTGTCGCGCAGGCACGCATCGCCGCCGACATGGGCGGCTGGACGCCCGAGCGCGCCCGCACCGAGTTCGTGCCCTTCATCGACGCCTTGCACGACCACCTGCATGAGCTGGCGCAAACCGTGCAGCCGGTGGGCCTGCACACGCTGGGCGAATCGGCCGCCCCCGAGCACCGCGCCGCCACCGTGTTGATGATGCTGGGCCGCCCGTTCTGGGAGGCGGCGGCGCGCCAGGCCGGTGTGCCCGTCGTCGATCTGGACGAAGCCCTGGTGGCCGACCACGACCAACTTGCCGCCACCCCGGCCTACCGGTTGCTGGCGCGCCATGTGCTGGACGACACCGCGCCGCCCGCAGACCCTGGGTCGTTCACGCCCGAGTTGCAAGCCTTGCTCGCGCAGGCCCGCACCTGGTGGCGCAACCTGGACGCCAGCAGCGAAACGCAAGGCCTGCTGGCCGCGCTGGCGGGCCGCCACATCCCCACCGCCTATGGTGGCGACCCGGTCAAAAATCCCGACGCCCTGCCCACGGGCCGCAACCTGTACGGGTTCGACCCCTCGCGCATCCCCGCGCGCCAGGCCTGGGCGGCGGGCCAGCAGGCCGCCGAGCAGTTGATTGCCACGCACCGCCGCCAGACCGGCCAGACGCCCACCAAGCTGACCGTCTCGCTGTGGTCGGTGGAAACCATGCGCCACCTGGGCCTGCTGGAGGCCCAGGCGCTGTGGCTGATGGGCGTGGAGCCGCTGTGGGACGAAGGCGATCGCGTCACCGGCGTGCGGCTGGTGCCGCGCGCCACGCTGGGCCGCCCGCGCGTGGACGTGGTGCTGTCGGCCACGGGCCTCTATCGCGACCACTTCCCCAACGCCATGCAGCACCTGGCCCGCGCCGCCCAGCTGGCCGCCCAGGCCGATGACGAGCCCGACAACCCCGTGGCTGCCCACACCCGGCGCCTGGCGCAGCGCCTGCGTGCCCAAGGCTGGGCCGAGGCCGATGCGCTGGACGCCGCGCAGACGCGCATCTTCTCCTCCGAATCCGGCCGCTACGGCACCGGCCTGGACGACGCCACGCTGGCCACCGACAGCTGGCAGGGCAAGGCCGAGGGCGACCGCAAGCTGGCCCAGATGTACCTGGCGCGGATGCAGTACGCCTACGGCCCCGACGAAGCCCGCTGGGGCAGCCTGCCGCCGGGTGCCGATGCCGACGGCACCTCGCAAGGCAAGGCCTTGAATCTGTACGCCGAGCACCTGCGCGGCACGCAAGGCGCGGTGCTCTCGCGCAGCTCCAACGTCTACGGCATGCTGACCACCGACGACCCCTTCCAGTACCTGGGCGGCATCGCCCTGGCCGTGCGCCATCTGGACGGCAAGGCGCCCGAGCTGTACATCAGCAACCTGCGCGGGGCGGGCAGCGGGCGCGTCGAGGGCGCGGCGCAGTTCCTGGCCAAGGAGCTGGCCACGCGCCAGTTCCATCCCGGCTACATCCAGGGGCTGATGCAGGAAGGCTACGCCGGCACCTTGCAGGTGCTGGATGCCACCAACAACCTCTGGGGCTGGACGGCGGTGGCGCGCGAGATCGTCCGCGACGACCAGTGGCAGGAGATGGCCGACGTCTACGTGCGCGACAAACACCAGCTGGGCCTGGCCCAGTGGTTCGAGCAGCACAACCCCCACGCGCTGGCCCAGACCATCGAGCGCATGGTGGAGGCCGCACGCCAGGGCTATTGGCAGGCCGATGCCGCCACGCTGGCCGAGCTCAAAGACCGCTGGCGCGAGCTGGCGGCGCGCCACGCCGTCCAGAGCGACAACGCGCGCTTCACCGCCTTCGTGCAGGCTGCCGCACCGGGGTTCGGCCTGGGTCAGCCGTTGGCAACGGCCGCCGCCGCGCCAGATCAGCCTGGGCCGCCCGACGCCGCCACCGAGCAGCCCACGGCCGACGCCGCCCCGCCACCCGTGCGCGGCCTGCGCATGGCGCCGGTGGCCCCGCCGCCGCCACCACCGCCGCCGTCCGCCGTTGCGCGGTTCACGCAAGCCCTCTCGGCGCTGCTGCTGCTGACGCTGGTGGCGCTGGGAGCCGCTGTGCAGGCGCGCCGCGTCCGCACGCCGGTCGCCTTGCCGCGCACCGCTTTTTCATCCCCCATTGCCAACGGAGTGTCCGCATGATCAATCCCCTGGAAGGCGCGATGTACAGCATCAGCCAGTTGTTCCTCTACCCCGTGCTGCTGGCCGTGGCGCTGGTGTTTGCCTATGCGTTCTATGCGCTGGGCGCATTCGGCTGGCAGGCGGTGCAGCGCGCCCGGGCCCGCGCGGACGGCAGCCTGGCCGGCCACGAGCTGCTGGCGGCCCATGCGCAAGACCCCACGCTCACGACCGATGAGCTGGAGGCGCTGGCCCTCGAGCGCCTGGAGATGGCCCGCATCGCCACCCGCGTGGCGCCCATGCTGGGCCTGGTGGCCACCATGATCCCCATGGGCCCCGCGCTGCAGGCGCTGGCCGAGGGCCAGCTGGCCGAGATGTCGCGCGGGCTGATGGTGGCGTTCTCGGCCGTCATCCTGGCGCTGATTGCCGCCGCCGTCACCTATGCCGTGGTGCACGTGCGGCGGCGCTGGTATGCGCAAGACCTGCTGGCCATCGCGCACCAGCGGCTGGACCGCACCCCTCATGCCACCCTGCAAGAGGTGCCGGCATGAGAACCCGCCTGCTGGACGACGTGGAGGACGACGACCCCATCCTCTCGGTCGTCAACCTCATCGACGTGTTCCTGGTCGTCATCGCCGCGCTGCTGCTGGCCGTGGCCAGCAGCCCGGCCAACCCGTTCTCGGCCCACACCATGACCATCATCAAGAACCCGGGCCAGCCCGATATGGAGATGATCGTCAAAGAGGGCGAAAAGCTCGAGCGCTACCAGGCCAGTGGCGCCATCGGCGAAGGCCACGGCACCAAGGCCGGCGTGGCCTACCGGATGAAGGACGGCTCCATGGTCTACGTGCCCGAGGCGGGCACTGCCGACGCGGCGCGCTGATCCAGCGCAAGACAGGCCCCGCGCAAACACGGACAATCGGGCTCTTCACCATCCTGGATGGACAACAGGCGAGGAGCACGACATGCAAGGCGACCCCAAGGTTCTCGACACCCTCAACCAGCTGCTGGCAGGCGAGCTGGCCGCGCGTGACCAGTACTTCATCCACGCGGCGATGTACGAGGACTGGGGCTTTGGCAAGCTGCACACGCGCTTCCACCACGAGATGGAAGAAGAAACCGGCCACGCCCGCGCCATCATCAACCGCATCCTGATGCTGGGCGGCACGCCGCGCATGACGCCCGACGCGCTCTCCATCGGCCAGGACGTGGCCGACATGCTGAAAAAAGACCTGGCCGTGGAGCTGCACGTGCGCGACGCCCTGAAAAGCGCCATCGCGCTGTGCGAGCAGCAACAGGACTACGTCAGCCGCGAGATGCTGGTGCTGCAACTGGCCGACACCGAAGAAGACCACGCTCACTGGATCGAGCAGCAACTGGGCCTGATCGACAAGGTGGGGCTGCCCAACTACCTGCAAAGCCAGATGAGCTGAGGTGACTCGCGGGGCCTGGTTGACTGGCGACAGGATCCGTCCCCGACGGGGTTTCGGGGCCGGTGGCCGATGGCGGTCATGCCTGTGACTCAGGGGCCCCTGTGATCGCCATGGGAATACTGCTCATCCTCCTCTCCGCGGTCGGATTCGGTTCGATGGCGTTGCTCGCGACCGTCGCCTATGAGGGGGGCGTCGACACGGCCACGCTCCTGATGCTGCGCTTCGTCATTGCAGCCGTGCTGCTTGGCAGCCTGATGTGCGCACGCGGTGTGCGCGCCCCTCGCGGGCGCGCGTTGGCCAACTGCGTGGGCATGGGTCTGGCCTACGCCATGATGGCCTGGGCGTATTTCAGCGCGCTGCACTACGCGCCCTCGGCAACGGTGGCGTTGGTGCTCTATGTCTATCCCATTCTGGTCGCGTTGGCGGCTGCAGCCTTGCGCATGGATCGCTTCGGGTTGGCGGAGAGCGTATCGCTTGTGGTTTCGTCGACTGGCTTGTGTCTGGTGCTTGGCGGGGCACTGGATGGCGCCATGCCGGGCTTTTTGCTCGCACTGGTATCCGCCTTGTGCTACAGCGCTTACATCCTCATGGGTAGCCGCCATGTCGGTGAAGTCGACGCCATTGCCAGTTCGGCCACCGTCCTGACCGTCGCCGCGGCCTGCTATCTCCTGCTGACGCTTTGGCAGGGACCGCATTGGCCACCACAACCACGCGCCTGGATGGCAACGGTGGGCGTGGCGATTCTTGGGACAGCGGTTGCGATCGCCGCGTTCATCGCCGGGCTCAAGCGCGTCGGGCCCACATTGGCGGCCGTGTTGTCGACGCTGGAGCCCGTCGTGACCGTGGGGCTGGGGGTCTGGTTTCTTGGGGAGCAACCCACCTGGGCCGCCTGCGTGGGCGGGGGGCTCATCCTGGTGGCGGCCATCGGGCTTGCGGTTGCGCGAAACCGGCGAGCCGCCACCCGGCGCGGCACACACACCGATGCCGTTACGCCGCCGGCGTGAACATCGGGTTGCCGTTGGCCGTCTTGTCGACCGGCACCTCTTCTTGCATCACGTCCCAGTGCTCGACGATCTTGCCGCCCTCGATGCGGAAGATATCCACGGCGATCAGGGTTTTGCCCGCCCAGCCGCTGTAGCGGCCGTGGGACATGACGAGGTTGCCCTGCGCCACCACCATGCCTTGCTCGAAACCCGGGCCCGGCATGGGGTTGCTGATGAACTGGCGCAGCACGTCCAGGCCGTTGGGCATTTGCGGGTTGTGCTGAATCATCTGCCCGGCCCAGAAGGTCTCGGCCTTGGCCAGCGACTTCTCGACGAAGACGGCGTGCAGGTAGTTGCGAACCACGGCGGCGTTGTCGGTGCTCTTGAGGTGTCCTTGTGGTGATGAGGTTGGCGTCACTGGCCCAGGCCCATCTGCTGCATCAGCGCGGCGTTGTCCCAGAACAGCCATTCCTCGTCCATCACGCCGTCTTTGGTCCAGTGGCCGATGGTGGCCATGCCCAGCTTGAACTTCTTGCCCGTGGGCGCCAAGGTCTTGCCGCCGCCTATGGGCATGGGCTGGCTGAACGTGCCTTCCACATAGCCCGTCACCGCCGTCCATTCGCCCGAGGCGATGCGGATGGGGTGCTCCTTGATGGCGGTGTCGGGCGCAAAGACGAACATGGGCTTGAGCGCCTCGATGTGCGCGTCCAGCCCCTTGGTGGTGCGGCCATCGGGGTAGTGCACGGTGATGTCTTTGGCGTGGCTCTTGCCCAGCTGATCCCACTTCTGGCCGCTGTAGACGTTGAAGTCCAGGTCGTCGAAGGTGGCGAGGTTGGCCTGCTCCACCTTGCGCTGTGCGGCGACGGTCGCGACCTGCTTTTGCAGCAGGGAGACCGCAGCCTGATCGGCCGGGCTGAGTTGGCTGATGTTCAGGGGTTGGCCAAGGTCTTGCGCCAGGGCCGATGTGGACAGCAGCGTGGCGAGCGTCAGCGAGGCGGTGCGTGCGTTCATGGGGGCGTTCCAGGTGAAGAACGGGTCGGGATCGACCCGGGGCTCATCGGCGGGACGCGGTGGCATCCCAGGCAGGCAACGCGGCGCGCGCGTTGGCCCATGCATGGTAGCTGCGGTGGATTCGCTCAGCAGATGCGCGGCAGCTGCTCCCCGCTGAGCCAGTCGACGATGCGCCGCCCGCCCAGTCGGGTGCGCATCTGCACAAAAGGCTGGCCCTCGGCCGTCACCGTGCCGATGCGGGCGGCGCGCGCGCCCAGCGGGTGGGCGCGCAGCGCGGCCAGCACGGCGTCGGCGGCGGCGGCGGTGCAGATGACCACCAGCTTGCCCTCGTTGGCCACATAGAGCGGATCCAGCCCCAGCAGCTCGCAGGCCGCCTCCACCGGCGGGTTGACCGCGATGGCGGCCTCGTCCAGCGTCATGCCCACGGCCGACTGGCTGGCGATCTCGTTGAGCGTGGTGGCCAGGCCGCCGCGCGTGGGGTCGCGCAGCACGTGCACGGCGCCGGGCGCAGCGGCCAGCACCGCGGCGGTCAGCGTGTGCAGCGCCGCGCTGTCGGAGCGCACGTCGGCCGCAAAACCCAATGACTCGCGCTGCGACAGCACGGCCACGCCGTGGTCGCCGATGGTGCCCGAGATCAGCACCGCATCGCCCGGCTGCGCCAGCGCGCCGCCCACCTCCACCCCATCGGCCAGCACGCCCAGGCCGGTGGTGCTGATGAAGACGCCGTCGCCCTTGCCGCGCTCCACCACCTTGGTGTCGCCGGTGACGACGGCCACGCCCGCAGCCCGCGCCGCCGCGCCCATGGACTGGGCGATGCGCTGCAACTCGGCCAGCGCAAAACCCTCTTCGATGATGAAGCTGGCCGTCAGGTACAGCGGCTGGGCGCCCATCACGGCCACGTCGTTGATGGTGCCGTGCACGGCCAGGCTGCCCACGTCGCCGCCGGGAAAGAACAGCGGCGAGACCACGTGGGCATCGGTGGCCAGCACCAGCCGGCCCTGGGCCGGCGGCAGCCGCGCGCCGTCGTCGCCCTGGCGCAGCGCCGGGTTGTCGAAGGCGGGCAGGAACAGCTCGCGGATCAGCTGCGCGCTGGCGCGGCCGCCAGCGCCGTGGTTGAGGTCGATGCGGCCGCGCTGGATGTCCAGCGGGCGGGTGTAGGCGCGGGGCGAGGTGCTCATGCGGTGGTGATGGGAATGTCGCGGAAACGGCCGTAGGTGTAGTGCGCGGCGCAGGCACCTTCACTGGACACCATGCACGAGCCCACGGGGTTTTCGGGTGTGCAGACGGTGCCGAAGATTTTGCAATCGGCCGGCCGTTTGACGCCGCGCAGGATGGCGCCGCATTCGCAGGCCTTGTTGTCGGGCACGCTCTCGTAAGTCAGGCCAAAGCGCTGCTCGGCGTCAAAGGCGGCGTAGCGCGGCCGGATGCGCAGCGCGCTGTCGGCCACCGTGCCCAGGCCGCGCCACTCAAAGGTCTCGCGGCGCTCGAAGACCTGGTCCATCAGCGCGATGGCGCGCGCGTTGCCGTTGCGGTTGACGGCGCGGGCGAACTCGTTTTCCACCTCGGCCCGGCCCTCGTTGACCTGGCGCAGCAGCATCCAGATGGCCTGCATCACGTCCAGCGGCTCGAAGCCGGCAATGACCACCGGCTTGCGGTAGCGCGCGGCAAACGGCTCGTAGGCGCCGTAGCCGATGACGATGCTGACGTGGGCCGGGCCGACGAAGCCGTCCAGCGGCACGGCCTCGCTGGCGGGCGTGTCTAGGATGTGGGTCATCGCGGCCGGCGTCAGCACGTGGCAGCACAGCACGCTGAAGTTGGGCAGGTTCTCGGTGGCGGCCTGCGCCAGCGCCACGGCGGTGGGCGGCGTGGTGGTCTCGAAGCCGATGGCAAAGAACACCACCTGGCGCTCGGGGTTGGCGCGCGCCAGCGCCAGCGCGTCGGCCACCGAATAGACCATGCGCACGTCGGCGCCGCGTGCCTTGGCGCGCAGCAGCGACAGACCCTCCGAGGCCGGTACGCGCAGCGTGTCGGCGTAGGTGCACAGCAGCACGTCGTGCTGCAGCGCCAGGTTGATGGCCATGTCGATGCGGCCGATGGGCAGCACGCAGACCGGGCAGCCGGGGCCGTGGATCATGCGCACGTTGGCCGGCAGCAGCTCCAGCACGCCGTAGCGCGACAGCGCATGCGTGTGGCCGCCGCAAAACTCCATGAAGCCGTAGTCGCGTCCAGGCAAGGCCTCGGCAGCGATGCGCGCGGCAATCTGCTGCGCCAGCGCGCCGTCGCGGAACTCGTCGATGTATTTCATGGCGCCTCCTGCGGCGTCAGGCCGGCAAACAGCGCCAGCGTGCGGGCGGCCTCGGCCGGGTCCAGCTTGCCGATGGCGTGGCCGACGTGGACGATGACCCAGTCACCCTCCTGCACGTCGTCCAGCAGCGCCAGGCTGATGCTTTTGTGCACGCCGCCCACATCGACCAGCGCTTGCGCGCCGTCCTGCAGGGCAACGACACGGGTGGGAATGGCCAGACACATGGGGTGGATCCTCCTTCGTCAATGGCGGGTGTGGGCGCCCACCCAGGCCTGGCCCAGGGCCAGCCCCGCGTCGCCGCAGCCACTGGCCGCCGGAAAGCGCACCTGCAGGCCGGCGGCGTCGAGCCGGCGCTCGACCTCACTGCGCAGGATGCGGTTGTAGAAACAGCCGCCCGCCAGGCAGACGGTGCCCACCTGCTGCTGCGCGGCGGCCTGAGCGGCCCAGGTGGCCAGCGCGGCGGCCAGCGTGGCGTGAAAGCGCGCGGCGGCGGCACCCACGTCGTCCACGTCGAACAGCGTGGCCAGCAGCGGCGCCAGCGCCAAGGTGGCGGGCGAGCTGGCCATCTGCTGCGCCAGCCGCGCATCGGCCATGTGCGCGGCCGGCAGGCCTTGCGCCGCCAGCCACTCGGTGGCGGCGCGCTCCAGCGCGATGGCGGCCTGGGCCTCGTCGTCCTGCTTGAGCATCAGCCCCAGCGCGGCGGCGGCGGCGTCGAACCAGCGTCCGGCGCTGGTGGTGCGCGGTGCGCGCAGGTCTTTGTGCAGCAGCTCGGCCACGCCCTCGGCCTGCACGCGGCCGACGGCCTGGGCGTAGCGCGGCGCGATCTCGTGCGCGCGGTCCAACTGCTGCAGCACGGCGGCGGCCATGCGCCAGGGCTCGCGCGCGGCGCGGTCGCCGCCCACCAGCGGCAGCGGTGCAAAGTGGCCCAGCCGCTGCCATTGCTGGTGGTGCACCCACAGCAGCTCGCCACCCCAGGGCAGGCCGTCGGTGCCCAGGCCCACGCCGTCCAGCGCCAGGCCCACCACGGGCTCGTCCAGCCCATGCTCGGCCACCACGGCGGCCACGTGGGCGTGGTGGTGCTGCACGCCAATGGCCGGCACGCCATGCGTCTGCGCCAGGTGCTCGGCCAGGTGGGTGCTGGCGAAGTCGGGGTGCAGGTCGTGGGCAAACGCGGCCACCGGCCCCTGGGCCAGCCATTCGGCCACGCTGGCGGCCAGCGCGTCGCAGGCCTCGGGCGTGCCCAGGTCGCCATGCAGCGGCGACCAGCTTGCGGCCTGCCCCTGCAGCCGGCAGGCGCGGTTCTTGAGCCAGGCGCCGGTGGCGATGATGGCCGGTGCGGTCATGGCTGCTGCGCGCGCGCCAGCGCGGCCTCCAGCTCGCGCACGCGCTGCTGCAGCGCGGCGAGGGTGGGCGGCGTGCCGTCGGCTTCATGCCCATGCGCATGGTCATGATCGTGGCCGTGGCCGTGGCCGTGGCCGTGGGCTGCCGCCAAGGCCGGCGTGTGGTGGCTGAGCCAATGCAGCCAGTCGTCCATGCCGGCCCCGGTGGTGGCCGAGACCTCGATGATCTCGATCTGCGGGTTGACGCGCCGGGCCATCTCGCTGCAGCGCGCCACGTCGAACGTCAGGTGCGGCAGCAAGTCGGTCTTGTTCAGCAGCATCAGCTGCGCCGCGCCGAACAGGTCGGGGTATTTCAGCGGCTTGTCCTCGCCCTCGGTCACCGAGAGGATGGCCACCTTGGCCGCTTCGCCCAGATCCCACAGCGCGGGGCAGACCAGGTTGCCCACGTTCTCGATGAACAGGATGCCGCCGTCGTGGCCGTGGCCGTGCACGTGGTCGTGGTCATGGGCGTGGTGCGCATGGCCATGCGCATGGAAGTGCCCATGCAATTGCGCAAACGCCTGCTCCACCATGGGCGCGTCCAGGTGGCAGCCCTTGCCGGTGTTGACCTGCACGGCCGGCGCGCCGGTGGCGCGGATGCGGTCGGCATCGTGGCTGGTCTGCTGGTCGCCCTCGATGACGGCCACCGGCAGCTCGGGGTGGCGCGCGCGCAAGGCCTCGATGGTGGCCACCAGCAGCGTGGTCTTGCCCGAGCCGGGGCTGGAGACCAGGTTGAACGCCGCGATGCCGTGGCCCTCGAACCGGGCGCGGTTGCGCACGGCCACGGCGTCATTGGCGCCCAGCACGCTTTGCTCGATCTGGATGGCCCGCGCCTGGCTCATGCCGGGCACTGAGACGCGCGCAGCGCCCAGGCCGAAATGGAGGTCTTGCTTGGTACTCGTCGTCTCAGCGGGCGTGCCGCAACCACAGACCACACACATCGTCGTTTCTCCTTCAGTCTTCAACCTGCATGTCGACCACGCGCAGCTCGGTGCCCTCGTGGGGCATCAGCTGATGGCCGCCGCAGCGTTCGCAGGGATCGCCGCGCGTGTGCAGCGGCACGGTTTGGGCGCAGGCCATGCACCAGGCCTGGCCCACGGGGGTGTCGATGATGATGGCCGCGCCCTCCAGCAGGGTACCGGGGGCGATGGTCTCCAGCGCGAACATCAGCGCCCGCACGTCGACGCCGGCCAGCGAGCCGGCCTCCAGCCGCAGCACGCGCACGCGGGTGAAGCGCTCGCGCTGCGCCGCGTCCTCGACGATGTTCAGGATGCCACCGGCCAGGCTGACCTCATGCATGGCCGGCCTCGATGACGTAGGGCACACAGGGGTCGAACGCGGCCATGGTGGCGGCCACGGCGGCGGGGTGGCTGCCCACGGCGTGCAGCATGCGCGCCACCGCGCCTTCGGGATGGAAGTTCCACTCGGTTGGGGCCACCACCCGGTAGCGGCGCAGCCCGCCGTCGCCATCGGCCTCGGCCACGTGCAGCAGCAGGCCGCGCGCCATCTCCACCCAGGCCACGGCGCGCCCGCTACCCAGCGCCAGCGCGCCATGCACCAACTGGGCCTGGCCGCTGCCCAGGCGCAGCCACTCGGCAATGCGGCAGCCCAGCAGCAGCGCGGTGTCCAGTGGCCCGTGCAGGCCGGCCCGGCTCCAACAGCCGGTGTGGGCGCAGCGGCCTTGCCAGGTGGGGCGCAGCACCAGGGCGGGCGTTTGCAGCACCTGCGCGGCAAACGTGGCCAGGGCATCGGCGTCGTGGTGCAGGTTCAGCGTGGGCACGTCGGCCGGCAGCGGCTGGCGCAGGGCCAGCGCGGTGGCCATCAGCGGGGCCAGCCAGCCTCGGCGGCGCTGCGCCCAGCGTGCCAGCCAGGCGCCGGGGCGCTGTTCCCATTGCGCCAGCCATTCGGCGGCGGGCAGGCCCAGCGCGGCCTCGGGCGTCAGCGCGGCACCGGCCATTGGCCGCGCGCCCAGATGCAGCGGCCAGTCCAGTTGCAGCCGGCGGGCATGTTCGGTGCGGGTTTCGCCGTCCAGGTCCACTGGGGCGTCCGGCACGGCGATGCGGGCCGCGCGCAGCGCCAGCGTGGCGGCCAGCGTGTGGGCGTGGCCGCAGAGGTTGAAGACCAGCGCCAGCGTGCGCGGCAACTCGGCCGCGGGCACGGCAGCCACCAGTGCGGGCAGCAGGTCGGTGCGCGGGTTGAAGAGGCCGCGCCCCAGCTCGGCGCCCGCCACCACGCGCAGCGGGGCGCCCAGCGCGGCCAGCGGTGCGTTCATGGAGCGGCCCGCCCCAGCAGCAAGCTGCGCCGGGTTGGCGATGCCGGCGGCGTCGGGTGGGCTGGCTCGGCCACCGCACGCGCCAGCCGCAGCGCGTCTTCGGCCACGGCCTGGGCCTGGGACTGGCTGGCGAAGTCGCCCATGGGCGAGAACAGGGCGCAGCTCTCCCAGGCGCCGAAGCCCGGCTCGTGGTGGCCCAGAAAGTCGAAGACTGTGCTGCCGCACGCACGCGCGCCGCGATGGCCCACGCGCAGCACCGCCAGGTCGCCCTGCAGCGGCAGCCGCACCAGGCTCATGAACCACGGGGTCAGCAGCACGCCGTCGGCCCAGCCCGGCTCGGCGGCCTGCCAGCCCACGGGCTGCACCGCCAGTTGCGGGTTGAGCAGCGGCACACCCGCCATGCGGGTGCGCGCGATGTGCGTGAACAGCGCCGCGAGCGCCGCGACGCGCTCGGCGATGCGGGTGGCGGTGTCAGGCGGGTGCATCGGGCAGCAGCAAGAACTGTTCGGGCGCGCAGTCGCAGTTGGGGCAGCGCCAGTGCGCGGGCAGGTCGGCAAACGGCGTGCCGGGCGGAATCTGCCAGACCGCATCCCCCTGCGCCGGGTCGTAGACCCACCAGCAAATCTTGCACTCCAGCCGCGAGGTGGGCAACAGTGTGGTCTTGTCGCCCAGGTAGGTGCCTTCGAAGGTGTCCATGTCAGGTGGACTCGTGGAGCATGGCCAGGATGTCGGCCAGCCGCTCGTGGCTGTCGCGCAGGTCTTCGGGGGCAGCCAGGGCCACGTCGGGCAGGGCGGTGACCTCGACGCTGTTGAGGATGACCGCGTCGGCCGAGTTGTAGTAGACGACGCGCCAGACATGGGCCAGCCGCGTGCTGGTGATGCGGCAGTTGCCGTAGCCGCGCGAGAGCACGGTGAGGTCGCCGGTGCCCAGGTGGTGGTCGAGGAAGGCGATGTCGCCCATGGACATGGGCAGCAGCGAGAGGTTGATGACCTCGGCCGGCGCGCCAGGCTGCCAGGCGGCGGCCTTCTGGGCCACCTCGGCGATCAGCGCGGGGGCGTTGACCACGCCGTCGGGCAGCGGGCCGTCCCAGGCGGGCGGCGCGGGCCACAGGCCTTGCAGGGCGGCTTCGGCCAGGCAGGCCGGTGCGGGGCCCACCTCCACGTGGTCGGTCACCACCTGGCCGGCGCGGGTGTGGATCACGCGCCAGACGCCGGCAAACACGGCCTCCTGCACGCACACCTCGCTGCCGTCGGCCTGCTGGATGCGGGCGCCGACCTCGCCCTCGCCCAGCAGCGTGTGCAGCGCCGTGCGCTCGGCCGGCTCGAGCGTGGCCAGATCGATGGGCGCAGGGTCTGTGGCCACCAATGCCGCCGCCAGCCGCGCCAGCACGGCCAGCACGGCAGGCGGTGTGGTGGCGGGCAGCGGCGGCGTGGCGTAGACCGTCATGTCGGCCGGCATCTTCAGGTAGTGCAAGGTCTCTTCTTCGGCCATGGCGCCGGGACCGATGAGGCGCACGGGCAGTGGAAAGGGTTTCATGAGCAGGAGGCGGTTGAGGTGTGCGGGCTGGCGATGGCAATGGGCGGGCGCGAGGGCGGCGCGGCCAGCGCGGCGCTGAATTGCTGGACGAACGGCAGCCAGTCGTGCATGCCGGACAGCGCCGTGGCGTAGCGGCCGTGGGCAAAGCACACCAGCGCGGGCCAGCGCTGCGCGCCCAGCCGCGCGGCCAGCGGCTCTTCGTCGCTGCGGTGGGCGATGCCGATGGCGCAGGGGATGCCGGCGGCGCGGATCAGCTCGGGCAGCACGGCGGCCACGTCCTGGCCTTCGGGGCGCAGCAGCGGGTCGCCCGCCAGCAGCAGCACCGCATGCGGCGCGCTGGCGGCCCAGTCGTCCAGCGTGGCGGGCGTGACCCAGGTGGCGGCATGCTGGTGCGCCAGGCGCTCCAGCGCGGTGGTGGGGGTGGCGGTGGCTTGCATCACGAGGTCATCCTTGCCAGGGCGGCGGGCGAGAGTTGGGAGGGCAGGGTGAACGGGGCGGGGGCGTTGGCCGCCTCGGCAGCGGCGGCCGCACCGTTGGCGGCGGCACGCACCAGCGCCAGCGTGTGGTTGATCTCGGCGGCGCGGTCGGCGTCCAGCCGCGCCACCGCATCGCTGAGGAAGACGAGCAGCCACTCGCCGGCCCGGGCAGGGCCAACGAGCGCGGTGCGCACGCGGCGGCTCTGGCCTTGCGCGTCCACGCAAGGCACCTCGCCGTCGCCGGCCTGCTGCACGCGCATGGGGATGCCGATGCACATGGCTCAGGGCTCCTGCGGCAAAAAGCGCGCGTCGCCGACGCGGCAGGCGGCGTGGGCGCTGGGGCGCTCGCCTTCGTAGGCCGACAGCGCCAGCTCGCCCGCCTCGGGCAGCGGCGCGGCGCGCTCGCGCACGGTCACGCCCCAGGCTTGCAGCTCGGCGCGCGCGGCGGCCAGGGCCGGCGCCAGTGCGGCATGCACCACCGGGCGCAGGCTGCCGCCGTAGTCGTCCAGCGCTTCGGGTTGGCAGCCGATCAGCGTCAGGCGCTCGGGCATGTGGCCGGTCAGCGCGGCCACCTGCAGCACCTCCTGAAAGCCGGTCTGGTGCAGGCTCATCTTCTTGGCGCCCATGAAGCGCGGCACGGCGTCGCCGCGCACCACGTGCAGCGTGCCCGGCGCCAGGCCGTAGTCGATGGCGTCGAAGATCAGCAGCGCGCGGGCCTGCTGCACATAGGGCAGCAGGTAGAGGCCCTGGGTGCCGCCGTCCACCAGTTCGACCTCGTCGGCGTCGTCGAAGGCGCAGGTCTGCTGCAGCCGCTCCAGGCAGCGCACGCCAAAGCCTTCATCCGCCCACAGCAGGTTGCCGATACCCAGGATGCACACATTCATGTCAGTTACTCCGGGGTGCCAGGTGGCACCCGCGTCGCGCCAGCCAGTCGCCACCCAGCGACCGCCGCGGATCCGGCTTGGCCGGTCCGCCAGCGGTGCCCCCTTCGAGGGGGCGCGATCTGTGATCGCGTAGGGGGTGGTTCATGTCAATCTTTAAAGGTGCGGTGGCCCGAGATCATGGTGCTGACGATGCTCTGGCGGCCCATGATGTCTTCGCGGATGGCGGCGTAGACGTGGACCAGCACGAAGCACACCATCAGCCACATGCCCAGGCGGTGCCAGTTGTGCACGGCCAGCGAGTTGCCGAACAGCGGCACCACCCAGCTGGTGAACAAGGTGTGGGCCCAGGAGCCGGGCAGGGTGCCCTCGCCATACAGCGCAAAACCGGTGCACAGCATGAACAGGGCCAGCCCCATGATGAAGATGAACATCATCAGCCGGGCCATGGGGTTGTGGCCCACGTAGCGGCCCGGCGCGGGCACCAGAAAGGCGTACCACTTGCCCATGTGCAGCAGCTCTTTCCAGTAGGCTTTTTGCAGCACCGGCACCCAGAAGATCTCGCGCGCATGGTGGTTGCCCACCAGGGCCCAGTAGATGCGACCCAGCAGGCCGACGGCAAAGATGTAGCCGGCCGCGAAGTGGGCAAAGCGGATGTAGCCCATCAGGTAGTGGCTGCTGGCCTCGCCGCTCAGGCTGGGCGGCGGCTGGCCGATGAAGTAGCCGGTGACGGCCAGCACGGTGATGGCCAGCGCGTTGACCCAGTGCCACAGGCGCACCGGGGCTTGGTAGACGTAGACCGATTTGATGCTGCGGCCATGCGAGACGGCGCTGTCATCGACGCCGGTGACGTCGGCTTGGGTGTGGGTGGTGGCGGACATGACGGCCTCCAGGCTAGGGGTTCACAGCGACAACAGCAGCCAGCCGCCGGCGGCACTCAGGGTGGCGCCCAGCGCCGCCAGCACCCGAGGTGCCTGGGCCTGCCAGCGGCGGCGCAGCGCCAGGCCGGCCCCGACACCGCCCAGGTGCATCAGCGCCGTGGTCAGCATGAAGCCGGCCGCGTAGGCGGCCAACGAGGCCGACAGCGGCGCCTCGGCGCCATGGGCCAGGCCGTGCAGCGCGCCCACGGCGGCCACCAGCGCCAGGCCACCGGTGGCGGGGCGGCGCACGGCAGTCAGCACCAGCATGACGCCCATCAGCACCACGCTGGCAGCGATGGCGTGCTCCAGCAGCGGCGGCTGCCGACCGGCGGCGGCCAGCAGGGCACCGCCCAGCAGCGCGAGCAAAAAGGCGGCCGGGCCTTCCCACACGCGGTGGGTGGGCAGCGCAAACACCGACCACAGGCCCACGGCCAGCATGGCCAGCAGGTGGTCGGCGCCAAAGGGGTGGACGAGGCCGGCGGTGAAGCTGGTCACGTCGTGGCCGGTGTGGGCAAAGGCGCTGGCGGCGGTCAGCGCCAGGGCGGTGGTGACTAGGGCTTTTTTCATGGGGTGGGTCCTCAAGGCAGGGGTCAGCGGACGCTGACGTGGGCCAGTTGCGCGCCGTCCTCGCTCATCACGTGGGTGGAGCAGGCCAGGCAGGGGTCGAACGAGTGCAGCGTGCGCAGGATTTCCACCGGCTGCTCGGGGTTGACCATGGGGGTGTTCATCAGGCTGGCCTCAAAGGCACCGATCTGGCCTTTGGCGTCGCGCGGCGAGCCGTTCCAGGTGGTGGGCACCACGCACTGGTAGTTCTCGATACGGCCGTCCTTGATCTTGATCCAGTGGCCCAGCATGCCGCGCGGCGCGGCCACGGTGCCCACGCCCTTGGTTTCCTTGGGCCAGGTGGCGGGGTCCCATTTGTCCACGTTGGCGGTGGCGCGGTCGCCGGCCTTGATGTTGCCGACCAGTTGCCTGAAGTCGGCCATCATCATCTCGGCCGCGTACTGGCTCTCCAGCGCACGGGCCAGCGTGCGGCCGATGGTGGTGGGCATCAGCTGCTGGGCGCTGAACTGGGTTTCGGGCAGGCCCAGGGCCTTGGGGATGGCGCTGTTGATGGCCACGGCCGCGTCGTCCACCTGCTGCTTGACGCGCTGGCAATAGGCGTTGCCCTTGGTGGCGTGGGCATAGCCCAGGATGTAGCGCGCCAGCGGCCCCACCTCGACGGCATGGCCGCGCCAGCGCGGCGACTTGATCCACGAGTATTTGGCCGTCTCGTCCAACTGCTCGATGGCGGTGCGGCTGCCCTTGGTGCCCGGGCCCAACTCGTAGTGCGGCACGGTTTCGCCGTCCCAGGGATGCAGGCCTTTCTGGTTGTCGCCGTCGTAGGTGTACCAGCTGTGGGTGACGAACTCCTGCACCTGCTCGGGGTCACGCGGGTCGATGGGGTGGATCTTGCTCCAGTCGCCACCCAGGATGACGCCGCCAGGCAGTTGCTGGGTGCTGTGGTCGTAGGGCACTTTCTCGTAGGTGCCGTAGTCGGCCACGTTGGTGGCCGAAAGGCCGCCGCCATAGAGCCAGCCGGCCTGCTTGTACAGCGTGCCGATGGCCAGCACGTCGGGGATGTAGACGTTGTTGTTGAACTCGATCATCTCGCGGATGCGGGCCTCGACGAAGTTCAGCCGCTCCATGTTGATGGGCGCGCCGGCGGCCATGTCGCCGTCGAGGTTGATGGCGCAGGGCACGCCGCCCACCAGGTAGTTGGGGTGGGGGTTTTTGCCGCCAAAGATGGTGTGGACCTTGACCCACTCTTTTTGCAGATCCAGCGCCTCCAGGTAGTGGGCGGTGGCCATCAGGTTGGCCTCGGGCGGCAGCACATAGGCCTTGCTGCCCCAGTAGGCGTTGCTGAAGGGGCCGAGCTGGCCGCTGTCGACGAACTTCTTGAGCCGGTTCTGGATGTCGCGGAAGTAGCCGGGCGAGGACATGGGGTGGGCCGGCGAGACCAGCTGCTGCAGCGCGCTGGTCTGCTTGGGGTCGGCCTTGAGGGCCGAGACCACGTCCACCCAGTCCAGCGCATGCAGGTGATAGAAATGCACGGCGTGGTCGTGCACCTGCAGCGTCTTGGCCATGATCTCGCGGATCAGGTGGGCGTTGAGCGGAATCTTGATGCCCAGCGCGTCTTCGACCGCGCGCACGCTGGTCAGCGCGTGACAGCCGGTGCACACGCCGCAGATGCGCTCGACGAAGGCCCAGGCGTCGCGCGGGTCGCGCCCCTTGAGGATGACCTCCAGGCCGCGCCACATGGTGCCGGTGGAGACGGCGTTGCGGATGACGTTGTTGGCGTCGAGGTTGACCTCGACGCGCATATGACCCTCGATGCGGCAGACGGGGTCGACCACCACGCGGCGGCCGGAGTTGTCGAGCTTGAAGCCCTGGGTTTCGTAGGCAACGGACATGGTTGGGATCTTTCGCGTGCGGGTGGCGGGTGGGCTCAGTGCGGGGTGGTGTCGCGCTCGCCGCGGGTGTCGCGGGCATCGCGGGCATCGCGGTTCTGCGCGGCGCGCTTGATGGCCGAGGCGGCGGCGTGCGCCACCACGGCGGCGCCCACGGCCACGGCGGCGGCGCCGCCCACCTTGTCGGCGTTGGCCTCGATGCCGAACTGCGGGATGTTGGTCAGCCGGTCATAGAACGAGCCCTTGTCCCAGAAGCCGTCTTCGGAGCAGCCGATGCAGCCGTGGCCGGCCTTGATCGGGAAGCTCGTGCCCTCGTTCCACATCACCGTGGAGCAGGCGTTGTAGGTGGTGGGCCCTTTGCAGCCCACCTTGTAGAGGCAGTAGCCGCGGCGTGCGTTCTCGTCGTCGAAGGCCTCGACGAACTGGCCGGCGTCGAAATGGGGCCGGCGGTAGCACTTGTCGTGGATGCGCTGGCTGTAGAACATCTTGGGGCGGCCCTGGCGGTCCAGCTCGGGGATGCGGTCGAAGGTCAGCATGTAGGTGATGACGCCGGTCATCACCTCGGCGATGGGCGGGCAGCCCGGCACCTTGATGATGGGTTTGCCGGTGATGACTTTGTCGATGGGCGTGGCCCGGGTGGGGTTGGGCTTGGCGGCCTGTACGCAGCCCCAGGACGCGCACGAACCCCAGGCGATGACGGCCTTGGCGTCGGTGGCCACGCGCTTGAGTTTTTCAACGAACGGCCGGCCGCCCTGGATGCAGAACATGCCGTCTTCGTTCAGCGGCGGGTTGCCTTCCACGGCCAGGATGTACTGGCCTTTGTACTTGGTCATGATCTGCTCGAGGATTTCCTCGGCCTGGTGGCCGGCGGCGGCCATCAGCGTGTCGTCGTAGTCCAGCGAGATCATGGACAGCACCACGTCCTTGGCCAGCGGGTGCGCGGAGCGGATGAAGGACTCGGTGCAACACGTGCACTCCAGCCCGTGCAGCCACAGCACCGGCGTGCGCGGCTTGGTCTCCATCGCATGTGCAATCTGCGGCGCAAAAGCCGGGCCCAGGCCCAGCGAGGTGGCGGTCAGCGAGCAGTACTTGAGCAGGCTGCGGCGTGAGATGCCTTTGCGGCGCAGTACGTCGTAAAAAGTTTCCATCGAGGGCGTCTCCTGGCGGTTGCGATCTGAAGAGATACAACTCGCATGCCAGTTCGCGCCGCGCGCGGGTAAACACCGACAGGCGTTGGTAACCGCCTGTCAGCACACGTTTTTTTGGGCCGCTCCAAACACGCCACCACGACCGGGCGAGCGAGGGCGGTCAGCCGCTTTTCAGCTTGGCTGCGAAACCGCAAGCGGCGCTGCCAGCGGCAGCGTCAGCCGAAAGCAGGCGCCGCCCGCCGGGTGGTTGCCCCCCGTCAGCGTGCCGCCATGGCGCTCGGCGATGCCGTAGCTGATGGACAGGCCCAGCCCCGTGCCCTTGCCCACGCCCTTGGTGGTGAAGAAGGGGTCGAAGATGCGCGGCAGGTGCTCGGGCGCGATGCCGCTGCCGTTGTCGTGCAACTCGACCTGCACCTGTTCGCCCTGGCGGTGCATGCGGATCACCAGCCGGGGCTCGCTGCGGCCGCTGGCGGCGTCGCTCGCGTTCTGGATCAAATTCATCAGCACCTGCAGCAACTGCCCGGCATGGCCCATCACCTGCGCCGGGCCGTCGGTCTCGAAGGTGATGTCAAAGCCCGGCGCCGTGCCCTTGCGCACCCAGTGGATGGCGCGCTCGACCACGCCGGTCAACTCCACGAGGCCGTGGTCTTCGCGGTCGATGGCCGAGAAGCGGCGCAGGCCGCCCACGATGTCGGCCGTGCGCTGCGCGCCCTCGCGCGTGCCCTCCATCAGCGAGGGCAGGTCGGCCAGCAGGCTGTCCAGCCGCAACTCGGCGCGCAGCGCAGCCAGCTCGGGCGGCTGGGGCAGGGCGTGCACGGCGTTCAGGTACTGCTCAATGCGCGCCGCATAGCGCTCCAGCGCATGGACGTTGCCCAGCACAAAGCTGATGGGGTTGTTCAACTCGTGCGCCACGCCGGCCACCAGCCGGCCCAGCGAGGCCAGCTTCTCGGAGTGCAGCAGCTGCGCCTGCGTGCGCTTGAGCGCCTCGTGCGCCTCGCGCAGCGCGTGGTAGGCGCGCTTGATCTCGCCCATGGGCCGCCCCACCAGCACCTGGCCCACGCTTTTGCCCGCCGCATTGCGGCGCAGCGTGCAGTTCAGGTCCACCGGCACCGGCTGGCCCTGGGCACCGCGCAGCGCCACCTCCACGGTGGCGCCGCCGCGCTGCGCCTCGGGCGAGGCCAGCGCCCGCGCCAGCCGCTCGCGGCTGGCCTCGTCGGCCAGCAGCACCTGCAGCGGCTGGCCGTGTAGCGCCTGCGCGGTCTCGCCCACCAGCCGGCACAGCGCGGCATTGGTCTGCTCGATGGCACCGTCGCCCCGGCAGGCGATGAGCACATCGCTCATCGAGGACAACAGGCTGAAGATGAATTGCTGCGAGGCCTCGAGCTGGGCGTTCTTCTCTTCGAGCGCCACCTCGTCATCCACCAGCCGCGCATAGACCTCGTCCATCTGGCGGATCACATCCACCCAGACGGCCTCGTCCACCTGCGCCAGTTGCTCGCCACTGGCGTGGGCGATGTGGTCGGGCAGGGCGCTGGGGCGGTGGGTGGGCATGGTGGGGGGAGTCTATGCCGGGGTGGGGGGCTCAGGTGGCCAGTGCGTCCAGCGGCGAGCGCACCGCGCCGCCGCCCACCTTCAACACGTGGGTGTAGATCATGGTGGTGCTCACATCGGCGTGGCCCAGCAACTCCTGTACGGTGCGGATGTCGTAGCCGGCTTGAAGCAAATGGGTTGCGAAGCAGTGGCGCAAAGTGTGCGGTGTGACTTGTGACGTGACGCCCGCCATCGCGACCGCGCGCTTGAAGGTGCGCTGAAACGTTTGGTCGAACACATGGTGGCGGCGCACCTCGCCGCTGCGTGGGTCCATAGCATGCGTGGCCTGCGGAAACACCCAGAACCACGCCCACGATGCACCCGCACGCGGGTATTTGCGCGCCAGCGCATCGGGCATCTCCACGCCCGCACAGCCGGCCTGTGCATCGGCCTGCCATAGTGCGTGAGCGTGGTCCAGTTGGGTGCGCAAGGCGGGTGCGAGCGACTGCGGCAACATGAGTGCACGGTCTTTGCCGCCTTTCCCCTCGCGCACCACCAGCGTCTGGTGGACGAAATCCACGTCCTTGACGCGCAGTTGCAGCGCCTCCGAGAGGCGCATCCCCGTGCCATAGAGCAATTGGGCAAACACGCGCCAAGTGCCAGCCAACTGGGTCAGTATGGCTTGCACCTGCTCGCGCGTCAGCACCACCGGCAGGCGGCGCGGCGTCTGTGGGCGGCTGGCGCCGGCCAGCCAAGGTACGTCCATCTGCAACACTTTGGTGTACAAAAACAGCAGCGCCGACAGCGCCTGCCGGTACGTGGCGGCCGACACCTTGCGCTCAGTGGCCAACCAGGCCAAGAAGGCATCCAGTTGCGGCGCGCCCATGTCGCGCGGGTGGCGAAGACCATGAAAGCGGATGTAGGCACGGCACCAGTGCACATAGGCTTCCTCGGTGCGGCGGCTGTAGTGCACAGCATGCAAATGCGCTCGCGCACCTGATCCAGCAACTTGACAGCCCGCAGTGGCGGTAGCGCAGCGACAGGCGCCGGTGGCCGGGCGCGTGGCGCAGCAGATCGAGCAAGTTTCAATCGCATGCGGCTCTCAAGAAAACGCCGGGCCGCTCCCAAGTTTTCTTGACCCCCTCGGGGGGCCTGACGCGCAGCGGCAGGTTTGGGGGCGCTCACAAGGCAGGAAGCCTGGCGCGTCCGCTGCACAGTGGCGCTGTTTCAGCTAGGATGGTGCGCCAGAATGCCGCCACAATAGGGCTGTATGTTTATCCAGTCAATCACCGTCAACCCGCATGACCATTGGGCCGCAGCTGCGACTTGGCATCGACGTTATGGCGCAACGGTGATGTTAGGGCGCACTGTTGTGCGCCCCAGAACACGTTAGCGGGCATGGGGAGATTGTCGAAAAATGTCGTTCTCTTAACAGCAGCTTTGGCAGGCTGCGACAGCATTGATGTCGCGGAGACTTCTTACCCTGACATGGCGGCAGCAGCTTCGCGCGGCGGCATTTCAAGTGGCTGGGTTCCCGAGTGGCTCCCCGCCAGCTCAACTGAGCTTCGCGAGATCCATAACATCGACACAAATGAGAGCGCCCTAGCATTCAACATCACAAACAGCGGTAACTGGCGTCCTCCCAACCAATGCCAAGTTGTCCTGGCATCTGCAGTTGTCCCATCACGCTATCGTCAGCCGTGGTGGCCGGACCCGGCCGAGCTAAGCCGCTCGTATACGTTCTATAGTTGCCCAAGTGATGTATCACCCACCTCCATGTTTTTTGGCATTCACAAAGGGGGCGGCCGCGGAGTGCACTGGCGCGTTTCTGCCCGCTAACAATTCATTCAAGCCGAACCCGCTTCGCGGGTCGGCTTAATTCAGGCGTTAGGCGTCACAGGAAACTCCCATGCCACTTCCACTGATTCCAGTCTTCACTGCCCTTGCCGCAGGCGGCTCATTGGTACCGCATGCAGCTGGCGGCCTGATAGTGACATCTGCAGGCGGCTATGTCGCGGGTACCTATCTCAGCACAGCAACCCTTACGGCACTCCTTGTCGGTGGTGCCACGGCCCTGGGAACCGGTGTGGCTGTGGTATCTGGCGCCGCAGGCGCCGTCATTGGAAGCGCTGGCATCTTCGGAACAACAGTCGGTGCCACAGGAGTTACCGGAATGCTCATGTCTGCGGGAGTCATTGCTTCCACTCCGGTTTGGGTCCCGGTAGCACTCGCGGGAGCAGGTGTAGGCGTCTCCTATGGCGCATTCCGGTACTACACACTTCGCAAGAAGCTGGTAGCAACTCCCGCAGGGGAGGAAGCGCATTTCACGGAGAAAGAGGCGAAGGTAATCGAATGGCTGATTCGCCGGTTTGCAAAGAGCGCCAAGCACAATGACGCCTAACCCCTCCGTCAAGGGGACTGGCCTGCGGCCAGCCCCTTACGTCGAACGTTAGGCGTCATCAAATGCCTCCAGATCTCTTTGACCGTCGGAATCGAGCTCTACGCAAGCACTACGACGCTATGGAGTGCAAGCACTCTGAGCATCGACTGACCAAGCGCACGGTTCGCAACGGTTCGATTCAGTTCGTTCAACAGTGTCAAAGCTGCGGCGATGCAAGATCAAATCCAATCAAGCGAGATGCTGCTCTGATGTTGAACGGCGGGGTTGAACCGCCACCCTTTGATGAATCCATAGCGGCACGGTATCGGGATGCAAGGGAAGCGGGAGCCCAGAGGATCATCGGCAAGTTCGAGAGTCGCGCCGCCTTCGAACGCGCAGAATTTTTGACCTGGTACGACGAGTACTTGAAGTCAGCCGAGTGGGCGTCTATCCGAGACAAGGTTCTTAGGCGTGCCAACTACGTGTGCGAAGGTTGCTTGGAGCGTCCGGCAGTGCTTGCACATCACACTTCGTACGACCATGTGGGGAGAGAGTTTGCCTTTGAACTCCTCGCGCTCTGCCAAGACTGCCACGACCGCTATCACGCCGACGAGGCCGACGCGCCCGACGTCGACGATGACGCCTAACAGGTCGTTCAACCGGACACGCCACGGCATGACACCCTGGCCGTGCAGCCGCCTTTGCCTATCATCGGCCGCACGGCCAGGGCGCCACGCCGCGTCGCGCCGGTTAACTCTGCGTTAGGGCGCTATGAATTTCGCGAAGAAGATCGTTCTTCACTGTCCCAACGGTGTTCCGTCAAACATGGGCGAAGTCGCGGAGCAGTTCGTAGCGAACGGAGTCAAGTTCGTTGGCGCTGTCGGCCCGGCGTGCGAAGAGGTTGAGAACATCGTCGATGAAGTCTCAGTCGCAGCGGGCTCCCCCGAGAGAAATTTCATCCTGACTTCCTCTCACCCGAAGGAATCCTTGCAAGACGCAATTGAATTCGCTGAGTGCCTTGGGGGCGAGTACGAGGGCTCAGTTCAAGTTTTGGAGCTCCTATGAAGAATATCCTTGGGCCTTGCAAAACCGAGCGCCCTAACCAGTCGCTCGAGCCGACTCGCGTCGGCAGGCCGCCGCTCGTGGCTCAGCTTCAACGTTAGGGCTTTCCATATGGCTCCGAAGCATTCCGTCCTTTCAGCCTTCCTTATGGCAGCCACTTCAATTGCCTGGCCTCAAGCGGCATCGCAGCCGACCGCTGCCCCATCGCCGGCCATGCAAGAGTTTGCTGGCGCATTCGTCTATTGCGCCCTTACCGCGGACATCTTTGCTGAGTTGAGTGGCACTCAAGCCGAGGCCAAGGCCTACTGGAAGGAAAATGCAGAACTTAACTGGAAGGCGGCTCGCTCATCCACTTCCGACCAATACGTTCAAAACCAGATTGAGCCCATCCTCAAGCGAGTCGGACCTCGGCGAGTAGGAACCGACAATCGGCGTGAGTCACAGGAGGAGATTGCACAGCGCGTGAATCGGGAAATGAAGGGCTGTGCTGCCCTTCGCGCCGATCTCGAAAAGGTCACGAATGCTTCGGCCGCCTCCGCCGGCAAGCCCTAACCCCTCCGTCAAGGGGGCGGCCACAAGCGGGCTTCGCCCACTTGTGGCTGCCCCTTACGTCGAACGTTAGCCGTCACAGGACAGTCAGTGCGCCGCCTCGTCTTCCTTGTCGCCGTTGCATGCGTTGCTAGCGGTGCTCACGCCGCCGATGAATGCCCCTTGATCCGTCCGCCCGGCCTGTCAGTACAGCAGGTAGATGCAGCCGTCCTAGCAATCTACGCCCAAGGACTTCGCACTGATCCCACAAGAATCAACACGGCCAAGACAGTCAAGTCCCTTGACGGGACTGAGAACGCCATCCTGACGTACTCCTTCGCCACGCTGACGGTCGGTGAGGCGCTCGGCTTCGATGCTGTTCGAACGTTCTTTGACGCAGCAAGGGCGAAGGGTGGGGCACAACCGTTCGACACGCTGTCCATGGCGGAACTTCAGTCGCTCGCCCGCGCTGCTTACGAGAGAGGCACGGACTCAGATCCACCGTTGGCCAAAGCAGAGGACACCTACAAGGTCCACTCATTACTCGTTCGAGCACCTCAGCCGGTTGCAGACTGGCGGCTCGTTCAGTGCGGTGGCGAGTACGTGGCCTTTCGTCGGCAGTCGGCTGTCGGTATGTCCACTGCTGGAGTTCGAGTCGCCGCGCTCCCGCGCTACTCGTCCGAGCGCCAGTTCATGGGTCTTGTGAGTAGCATGCTTTCTGCATCAGTTCCGACGGGCTATGTGCCGCGCCCTTGGAAACCAGTTGCTGTCGCGTCCTCAGGGGCGCCCTGCGCAGACGCCAATCTCATCGCCGAGGCGGCTGACGGAACGCCAATGTTGGTCCGTTCGCGCATTTGCTACGCGTCGCCAGATGCCAGCTTTGGCTACGCCATCATGTTCGTGCACAGGGCTGTGAAGGACAGTGAGGCTCCGAACAATGAGGCGGAAGCGTTTGTCCATTCAATAGGCGCAAAGTGACGGCTAACCCCTCCATCGAGCGGACGTCCAAACGGCTGCGCCGCTTGGACGCCGCTCATGTCGAACGTTAGGCCGCGCAAAAGCCGCCACTCGATCATCCATCCGAGAGAACCGCCGATGACCGTAGTAGCCTCGAAGCCAATCACCCTTCGTCTTCTATGCAAGTCGATGCCCGAGACGCCGGCCGAGGAAGGAACGCTTGATGTTGGAGTTCAAGACAAGAGTCAGGCCGTTCACGCCGGCCGAGTGTGCAAGGATGGAACGGTGTACTTTGAATGCTGGGCCGAAGCGCGGATAGACAGCGCGACCAAGGAACTCGACTTTCGCGGCCCCTTTGTGCAGGGTACGCCGCAAGCCCGATTTCTCTACCTGAGCTGGAAACGAAGGAATGGAAGTGCGGCGCCCTGGTACTGGCGTGTAAAGATTCCGCTTTCTGGAATCGCGGAGAAGGACGTCTCTTCTCTGAAAGCAAATGAAGTCCTCATAGCAGACATCACTGGTCGCCGCCCTCACGCAACCGATCCCATAGCTTGGAAGCGCAGCGTTGCAAGCGCGGCCTCTCAAGAAACTCCTTCCAAGTAGTTGATTTGCCGGCTGTATTTCAAGCTGCTGCGATGGGCAAGAGCAGCAAGCCGAGTTGCTGCGCACGCCGAGTGAGATTGGCCACGACGCGCTGGCGATAGCGCTCCTCGTAGTACGCCTGCCCGCGATCGGTGTATTCCTCGCCGCGGGTGAGCATCACGTAGATCAGCCGCGCGAGCTTGTGCGCCGCAGCAGTCACCGCCTTGGGTTTGTCCATCCTGGCGCACAGCCGCCGGTAGTACGCACCCAGCGCCGACTGACTCGTGCGCAACGCCGTGGCCGCGAGCTTCAAGGCCTGCGAAGCGCGGTTGGCCACGTGAGCCGTCTTGCCGCTCATGACCTTGCCGCCGGTGATCTTGGTGCCCGGGCACAGCCCGAGCCAGGAGGCAAAGTGCTTGTCGCTTGGGAACTTGCTCATGTCCGCACCGACCTCGCTGACCACGACCAGTGCCGTGGTCACGTCGATGCCGTCGATGCGCGTCAGGTCCACGCCGCACATCTTGAACAGCCGTGCGCGCAGATCGAACTTGGGCGCATTGCGCGCCTTGCTGCGCTTCTTGCCCTTGGCCGGTTCGGCCTCGGTGGCTTGCAGCACCTGCAACTGCGCCTCGATCTGCGCGTCACACTCGGCCAGCTGTTGGCCGCAGAAGTCGAAGGCATCGAGCGCCTGTTTGAGCGCGAACAGGTGCTCGCCTCGCCAGTGGCCTTGCAGACTGGCGGCGATCTCGTCGGCGCCGGCCCTGATGCGCACGTCGCACAGCGCGGCCAGGTTGTGCCCGTCACGCTCACCGGCCACGATGGCGCGCAGGATCGCTTGGCCCGAGACGCCGGCCACATCGGCGATGACGGTGGCGAGCTGAATGTTCATCTGCACCAGGGCCTTTTGCATGTGCTGCACCGCGCGCGACTGCGTGCGCAGAATCGTCGCGCGCAGCGCGCACACCGCGTCGCCCGGGCGGAAGGCGCCGCGCAGCAGACCGTAGCTCATGAGCTGCTGCAGCCACTGGCAGTCGAGCACGTCGGACTTGCGGCCCGAGACATTCTTCACATGCCGCGCGTTGACCAGCAGCACGGTGAAGCCGCGCGCATCGAGCAGCTCGAACAGCGCTATCCAGTACACGCCGGTGGACTCCATGGCCACGGTGTCGATGCCGCACTCGGCCAGCCAGCCAGTCAGCCAGCCGTTCAAGCTCTCCGGTGAAACTGCGGAACTCACGCACCGGCTCGTCGCACCGATCCGGCGGCACGGCCACGAAGTGGCTGGCACTGCCGATGTCGATGCCCGCCGCGTTGGGGTGGGTCAGGGCCAGTGGCGCGGCCCGGGTGGAGCTGCGATTGCGTTGCGTCATGGCATGCTCCATCATCAGGTTGTGGAACGTGACGCCGAGGTGGGGTACGTCGTCTTGATCACTCTCTCAAACGGGATGACCGCGCGCGAGCCCGACGCTCACGCGAGGACTCACCAATGTCGATGACGCAGCCCATGACCACGCTAACCCGCGGGCAGTACGCACCATTGCTGCAACGGTCTTCCCCGGCGCCGCGGTCCACCTTGCCACAACGCAGCAGCACAGAGTTTCTTCGGCGCGATTTGCGGCGCGGGCTGGCCGATTACTTCGCTAACAACACGCTCCAGCCGACTGTCAAAAAGCTGCGCTTTTGCCGTCGGCTGAGCTAGCACGTTAGGCCGCACATGCTCCGCATCGTCGTCTTCGTGTTCCTGGACCATCTCTGCGTCGCTGCGTCGTAAACAATATCCTCCATGCTCGGTGCGATCGCCTTCTCAATCGTAGGCCTTCTCGCCGGCGGGGTGCTGGGTGTGGTCCTTGGCTTTTCAGTCGCGTCTCACAAGGACGTGCTTCGCGGCGTTCGGCCAACCACGAAGAATCGGCTTATCGTGTTCCTTGCGCGCCCAACGGCCGAGATGAGCTTCAAAGAGGGAATCGTCTTCTTCTTTCTCATAGTCGTGTGGCTGGCTGTGTTCTTCGCATTGGTGCTGTTGCCAGGCATTGCCTCTGAGCGCCTTTCCGGCGATGGCCCGCCCCTCATCCTCTTGGCTTACGGATGCACTGCGGTGGCGTGGTGGCTTGGTCAGAAGTTTGGTGCCCACGCGTGGAGCACAATGTCGTGAGAGTGCGGCCTAACTGACCAACTCGCACCGCCATCAATCGCGACAAAACATGGTGGGCACATCTTCAGATTTGACGGCAAACCGCCTCCGCGCACGTCGCGTAGATCGGTTTTTGCCCAGCGTTGTTAGGCATCATATTCAGCACCCATGCCCACCCTCTTCTTCACGCCTCGGTACACCGAAGACTCGCAAGCACTCTGGAAAGCAGCGGCGAGCTTGGGTTGGAAGACTGAGCGTTTGACATCGTGGCGAGTCCCGGACCACCTCAAGGCCGTTGAAGATCCAGTGATCTACGGCGAGGCAATGTTTGCACCCGCATTGGCGGAACAACTGGGTCGCGTACTCAGAAATCCACCCGACGACTGGTTGGTCAGGTTGCCTTACGAGTACAAGCAAAGAAATATCAGGATGACGACGCTTGGCGAGGCACGTATCGCTACTGAGCCTGCATTTGTGAAGCCGCCGAACGACAAGAGCTTTCCCGCTGACGTCTACCGAGGCAGTGAACTCCCGGCTGAGTTCGAAGACACTATGACCGTTCTCGTCTCGGAGGTGGTGAGGTGGGAGCGCGAGTTTCGATGCTTCATCCTTGATCGACAGTTGCAGACGTTCAGCATTTACTCCCGGCACGGCGAACTGCAACGGGATCAAAAGTTCGCCAGCGAGCCGTGCGAGGACGAAGAAGTTCGAGCGTTTGTGTGCAAGATGCTCGCGGATCAGCGGGTCGAGTTGCCAACTACCACGGTCATCGACGTGGGAACGATCCAAGGCAAAGGATGGGCTTGTGTTGAACAGAACGCTGCATGGGGCGCCGGGATTTATGGCTGCGACCCGGCGGCAGTTCTTCGGGTGCTTCAGCGCACATCCAGTGATGCTGACCCTTCGCACCAGCCGACCTGCTACACCGCACAGGCGCGAGGCGCCAAGGCACAATGAGTGCATGGAACTCGCTGTCCGACACCAAGAGTCTGAATCCAAGGGTGCGTTCTTCGTGGAGGGTGCCGATGGAAGGCGTCTGGCGGAGATGACCTATAGCAGAACCAATGCGTCGATGATCATCATCGACCATACGGAGGTCGACCCCGCGCTCGCAGGTCAGGGCGTGGGGCGTAAGCTGCTGGACACCTTGGTGGGTTGGGCCAGGAGTTCCCGGGTGAAGGTGCTTCCGCTGTGCCCGTTCGCCAAGGCCCAGTTTGGGAAAGACCCCACGATTCGCGACGTGCTCATGTAGCCGGGTGCTGCGGGGGTGAGCGTCGCAGGCATCCTGACGTCTGGGCCGCAACGAATCCATGCCGGGAACGTCACCTGGTTGGACCGGCGGTGAATGCGGCCCAACCCTTCGCTCAAGTGGGCGCGGCCCCGCGTGGCGTTTGGCCCTCGAGGCGTTTCAGGTCATCATCCGCCAGCGGCTGGCGCCACACCGGCGCGCGCGCCGCTCAGCTCAAACATCAGGCCGCATGGACACCGCTGCAAAGCCCGCCGCAAAAGCAAAGACTGACACTCGCTCAGTACATCAGGCGTCGCAATGGCGTGGCGGCTGGGTCACGTGGCAGCCTGCGCAACATGCTTGATCGCTCGCTGGGTGCCGGCACATTTGCTGGCTTCTGGCGGCACTGGAACCCCGTCTTTGGCTACCACCTTGGGCGATATGTGGATGCCCCGCTTCGGTCCGTCATTCCGCCCCCATTCGCACTGATCGCGACGTTTGTGGTCTGTGGCGCCCTCCACGACCTGGTCACGGCCGTGGTCCGAGGCGCTCCGGCTTTTCTTTTCACGCCCTGGTTCTTCTTCCTTGGTATTGGCGTCGTCCTTGGCCGTGTCTTGCGTCTGGACTTCTCGGGTCAGTCTTGGCTGCTCCGCGCCGCAACCAATCTTGCCTACGTTGCGGTGTGTCTGGTTGCCACCCTCGCCATCGGTTTCCTTGTCAGGTAGGCCGCATCAGACGCTGCTCCTCATTCCCACGGTCAAGAGTAGAGTGACACGAGACAGACGCGCACATTGCATGTACACCTGCCCCACCTGCGGTACGCACATTCATGCTCGGTCGCGTTGGCTTCACTCTGCGCAGTTTGCCTGCCCTGGTTGCAACTCAAGTCTGTGCATGAGCCCGACACCTCGCACGCTTTGGGTCTTCCGCGCGACCGTAGCAATCGGCCTAGTCGCGTCTGTGTACTTCGCGCGCGCAGGGCAGCGGCACTTTTTGTGGGCAACCCTTGGTGCTCAACTCTTGGCCATCTTCGCGCTGCAGGCCTTTGGCCAGGTAGCTCTTCGGGACGCCGGCAGTACACAACCAGACCACTTGTCGCGGGCTATGGAGGGGCCACGAGGTATATGGGTCCGTGCGGGGCTGGTGCTTCTAGTTGTTCTGCTCGTCCTGCTCGGTGCAGGAGCGCTGGAACCGTCAGTTCTGGCTGACGGATTTCTCAGTCTTGCAAATATGGTCTTCCAAGAAACACGACCCAAGTAGCTGGTCTGCAATGGTGTTTTCAGGCAAGCTGAGGCGCCGGGATGATCTGCATGTCAGGCTGGCCCGCGCGGTGAGGTTGCGCAGCACGCGTTCGCGGCGGTGATCGAAGGGTCGACACACTCGCATCAACGACCGGTGCCGAATCTGGCGTTCAATCTCCGGACGCACAGCATCATTGCCATCGGCGCTGGGAACGTCTGCGTCATTGCAATCGAGAGCAATGAGCGTCACGTGCAACTGAGGTCTCGCCAAATGTCACGCTACCGCCGCAACGGAGCTCTGACAACTCCCCGCGCCCCGCGCCCCGCACCCCGCGCGACGGGATCGTCGCGCGGGGTGCGAGCGTTGGGCCTCGCGGGGGCGCCACAGATCAGGGTACCTGGATGCCAAACTCTGGTACCTCGCGGGCGCCTCGAGATGGGGAAGTCCCTTGTGTTCGTTTGACCGCATAGCCAACAAATCTGCATGCCCTCCGAGCCACTCTCTACCATCCAGGCACGTCTTGTGTCGCAAGGCGTCGCGCCATCGCATTTGGCGCGCATGGCAGCGGTGCATCAACTCTGCGAGCGTTCGCCGCACTGTCTGGGCGTAGCCCTCGTGGGCTCTGTTGCCAAAGGCTGTGCGGATCGGGTTTCCGATCTGGACCTGGCAGCATTCGTCGCAGACGATCGTGAAGCCGAGTTCATGGCGCAAGCGCATGAGGTGCTGAGCCGCGACCCCATCCTCAATGACTACGGCCAATCGCGCTCCGGTGTGGTGGCGTTCCGCAAGTACGTCTATCTCGACTTCGCGAGCTGCGAGTTCCATGCCTTCAACGTCCGCGCGCCTTTCAAGCTGCGGCGCCCATTCATCGCGGTCTGGGATCCCATGGATTTCCTGGAGACGTTGGTCGTCGACGAGCCGCCTCCTTCGCACGAGAGCTTCCAGCCCTATTCCCACGGCGATGAAGGCCTCATTTGGGAGCTCGTGGACTGCATCAAATGGCTGAGCCGTGGGCATAGTCACCTGGCCAAGAACTACCTTGCCGGCCTCGGGCAAGCCGTCGTTGCCTCCGATGGGCATGCGGCTCCACCCAGGCATCCGCCGTCATAGCCACGCCGTGCCATCCGCCGCCTCGCTGCTGAAAGAAGTTCGCGCCTGCACGTATTGCGCAGCGCATTTGCCGCATGGCCCCCGGCCGGTGCGGCAGCTGTGTCCTTCAGCGCCAGTGCTCATCGCCGCCCAGGCACTGGGCCGCAAGGTCCACGACACCGGTGTGCCGTTCAACGATGCGAGCGGCGACAGGTTGCGCAGTTGGTTGGGCGGTACCCGCGAGCAGTTCTACGACCCGAAACTGTTCGCGATCGTGCCGATGGGCCTGTGCGATCCGGGCAAGGAGAGTTCTGGCGACCTGCCGCCACGCCCGGAGTGCGCGCCGCGGTGGCGTGAGTCTTGGCGTCGCGCCAGCAGTAGGCCATGTGGTTAGCTATCGGTTTGTGATAGCATTTCCGCGTGAACGCCAAGCATCGTCGAACACTTGCGGCCGTATTCGCGCGGCCCACGTCTTCCTCCGTCGTCTTTTCCGATATCGAGGCGTTGGTGAAGGCCCTTGGCGGCACGGTCGAAGAGCGCGAAGGCTCGCGCGTCAAGATTGAATTGCTGGGCGAGCAGTGGCGCTGCCATCGACCTCATCCGGGGAAGGAAGCCAAGAGGTACCAGGTTGAGGAAGCACGCGAGTTGTTTCAACGCGCCGGAGTAGATCCATGAATACGATGTCTCACAAGGGCTATACCGCCCGTATCGAGTTCGACGAACGCGACAACATTTTCATCGGCCGCGTTCTCGGCCTTCGAACGATGATCAGTTTCCACGGCGAGACTGTGGCCAAGCTGCGCAGCGAGTTCGAGAAGGCAGTCAATGACTTCGTGCGCGAGTACAAAGAGAAGGGCCTCAAGCCCGAGAAGCCTGCGTCGGGAAAGCTCTTGCTTCGCGTCCCGCCGGAGGTGCATGGCGCCGCACTGGTGGCGGCACAGGCCGCTGGCAAGAGTCTCAATCAGTGGGCGACCGAGCTCCTCCAAGAGGCCGTGCACCATTGAGCCAGGCGGCTCACCCTTCTTCGCGCAGACTGAATCGCCCCGGGGTTTTGCGGTGACTTCGATGCCGTCGATGCGCGTCAAATCCACACCGCATATCTGGGCCTCCCCCTGGCCATCCGCACGGGCCTGAGCTTGATCAGAATGAGCCGATCATGAGAGGCGGTCAGTCGGCACCGGCCTCCCCGCGCCAGTTAACCCGTTAGCCGCCCACACCACTGCCGTGCCATCCGTCGCCTCGCTGTTGCAAGAAGTTCGTGCCTGCACGCATTGCGCAGCGCATTTGCCGCACGGCCCCCGGCCGGTGCTGCAGTTGCGTCCTTCGGCGCCCGTGCTCATTGCCGCCCAGGCCCCGGGCCGGAAGGTCCACGACACTGGCGTGCCGTTCAACGATGCGAGCGGCGACCGGCTGCGCAGTTGGTTGGGCGTCACCCCCGAGCAGTTCTACAACCCGAAGCTGTTCGCGATCGTGCCGATGGGCTTGTGCTACCCCGGAAAAGGGCGTTCGGGCGACCTGCCGCCGCGCCCGGAGTGCGCACCGCGGTGGCGTGGGCCCATCCTGGGGACGCTCCAGCGCCTTCAGCTGACGCTGGTCATCGGTCAACACGCGGTTCGCTACCACTTGGCCGAAGAGCGATCGGGCCTGACCGCCGCCGTCCAGAACTGGCGCCGCTACTGGCCCTCCATCCTTGTGCTGCCGCACCCGAGCCCCACCAACAACCGCTGGCTTGCGCGCCACAGGTGGTTTGAACAAGAAGTCGTCCCCCTGCTGCAGGCCAGGGTTGCCGAGATCCTTCGCGCTGAGGGCTCTCAAGCCCCTACCCGATCGCGCGCGTAGCAAGGCCTCTTGGCACACATGAGTGCCTACACAGGAGCGAAGGGGTTGAAAACCTCCGGTAGCCCCAACGCGTTGAAGTCAGCCACGTTTCTTGTGGCCACTGTCAGGCCGTGCACCTGGGCCGTCGCGGCGATCATGGCGTCCTCATAGAGCGTGTCGGATTGCCGGTGCATGAGTCGCGCCCAAGCCCTGAAGGTGGTCGCGTCCATCGGCAATACGTTGTAGGACCCTGCAACCAACTCCAGCCATGCCTCGATTTCCTCGGCTTTTCCTGGGTCTTGCTCTCGCGTCGGTTCAATGCCGGCTTGTATCTCACCCAGGGTCACGGCGGATAGGTACAGGTGGGCGTCATCCACCGATTTCAGCCAGGCGACCACAGCGCCATGTGGGCGTTGCTTCCTAAGCTCGGAGACCACATTCGTGTCAAGCAGGTAGGTGCGGGTCAACGCAGGGGCTCCGCACGGCGGCGCTTCGCTTGTCCTCGCGCAGGCAGGATCATGTCGGCCCGCGCTTCATCAGAAAGCAGCAACTGCTTCAGCGTAGGGCGCGCAGCCGCCTGCAGGCGGCGCCACTCTTGCACGGGCACCAGCACGGCGGCTTCAGCGCCACGTCTGGTCACCATCTGCGGGCCTTCGACCAGGCACGCGTCCAGGAACTCACTGAACCGTGCTTTCGCATCCTGAACGGGCCAGCTCTGCATGGCAATTCCAATCAAACTAGTCATCTAACTAGTCTGACATGATGGGCGGTGCGTGTCAAACCACCCTTGGGCTTTGGCGCCGGTGAACGCTGCGTAGCCCGGCCTCAATGCACCGTACACACCATGCACGGATCGAACGAGCGCACGATGTGCTGCACCGCGACGTGCTGCGCGTCGCCCTCGCCGATGGGGGCGCCGACCAGCGCGGCTTCCAGTGGGCCGGGCGAGCCGGCCGCGTCGCGGGGTGAGAAGTTCCAACTGGTAGGCGCAATGATCTGGTAGTTGGCGATGCGCCCACCCTCGATGCGCACCCAGTGGCCCAGGCTGCCGCGCGCGGCTTCGGTCAGGCCCGCGCCCAGGGCCTCGCTGCGCGGTGTGGCGGGCACGGCGAACGGCGCCTGCGGGTCGATGGCGCGCAGCCACTCTTGCATCAGCGGCAGCAGCCGGGCGATCTCCACCAGCCGGCCCAGCACGCGCGTCAACACGGTGCTGCCTACGCCGCCGCCGGGCTGGGCACCGGCCAATGCGCGCAGCGGGGCGTGGCCGTCGGTGAGCTGACGCGCCAGCGCGCCCACCTCCACGGTGCGGCCAGCCAGCCGGGGTGCTTTGCACCAGGTGTAGGCGCCGGGCTTGTCTGGCGCGGGCAGGGTCTGGCCGTGCAGCGGGTGCAGCGGGGCGTCTCCGTCCAGCCAGGCGTGGTGGGTGTCTTCGGTGAGGGTGGCCAGGTCGGGCGCGCCCAGCGCCTGGCCGTCCCAGAGGCCGCCGCCAAAGGCCTGCTGCGGCGCGGCCCAGGCCATGGCGCGGTCGGCGCCGGGGCCCAGGGTGTGCAGGGCCAGATCGGCGGCAATTTCTTGCCACAGCGCCATGTCGCTGCCGGGGCCGGGCTGCAGCGCGGCGGCGGCGGCCAGCGGCGCGCCGAAGGTGGTGGTCTCCAAAAAAGCCTGCATCTCGGCCAGCCGTGCCAGCAGCCGCAGCCGCTCGCTGCCCGAGAGGGCGCGGGCGCTGCCGCCGGGGGTGACGCTGCCGGTGTGGGGCCATTTGCCGCCCAGCGTGCCCATGAGTTCCAGCCAGCGCGCGCGGGCGGCGGCGGCGGCGCGGCTGTGGGCGCCAGGCGCGGGGCCGGCCAGTGCGCCAAAGCGGCGCAGGGCCTCGGCATGCCAGGGCCGGCCGCTGTAGCAGGGCCGCGCAAAGTCGGGCATGAAGAACAGGTAGAAGTGCGTCAGGTGGTCGGCCAGGTTTTCGCAGCCGGCCAGCAGGCGCTGCATCAGCAGGCCGTTGGGCGGCGGCGTGACATGCCAGGCGGCGGCCAGTGCGCGCGCGGCGGCCAGTGACTGCGCCACCGAGCAGATGCCGCAGATGCGCGGCACGATGGTCAGTGCGTCCAGCGGGTCGCGCCCGCGCAGCATGGCCTCGAAGCCGCGGAACATGGGGGCGTTGACGCGGGCCTCGGCGACGCGGCCGTCGGCCACGTCCAGCCGCACTTCGAGGTCGCCCTCCACACGGTTGAACGGGCCGACGACGAGCCGGGTGCGGGCCGGCGGTGGGGTCATTTCTTCAGGCCTGTGCGGCGGATGGCCGGTGCCACCACGGGCGTGTGGTGCGAGGCGTTTTCCTTGACCCGGCGCGGCGTGGCGCTTTTGGACAGCGAGGCCAGCGCGACGAACCAGGCCTTGGGCATGTCGGTGGGCAGGCCGATGGGAATGCCGGCGATCTTGGGCGTGGCGTGGTAGGGGTGGCCCGGGTCTTGAAAACCGGGCTCGGTGCAACTGATGCAGGCGTAGCCGCCCCGGGTGCAACTGCCTTCGCCGTTCCACAGCCGGGTGTTGCAGTCGGCGTGGGCCTGGGTGCCTTTGCAGCCCATGTGCTCCATCATGCAGCCCAGGTCGGATGGCTTTTCGGCGCTGGCCTTGAACTCGTAGAACTCGTTGCGGGTGCAGCCGTGGTGCACCAGTTGGTCGGCGTAGAAGCGGGGCCGGCCCAGCGCGTCCAGGTCATCGGCGGTCAGTACACCCTGGGCCAGTGCGGTCAGCGTCTCCAGCACCCAGTCGGGGTGGGTGGGGCAGCCGGCCACGTTGACCACCGGCAGGCCGCTCGGGTCGCGAAAGCCGGTGCCCAGCAGGCCACCGGGTTCGGCGTTCTCGTACTGCAGGCCGCAGGCGTCGGCGGGGTTGGCGCCGGTGGCCGAGAAACCGCCCCAGGCGGCGCAACTGCCCACGGCGACGACGTGGCGCGCGCGCGGCGCCAGCCGCTCGATCCAGGTCATCATGGGCGTGCCGGTGCCAGCCAGCAGGTGGAAGCGGCCACTGCGCTGCGGCCCGCGCAGCACGGCGCCTTCCAGGCACAAGATGTCGAGGGGCGCGCGGCCGGCGGCCAGGTCTTCCAGCAGCGCGACGACTTCGCCTTGCCCGGCCTCGGACAGCGAGGGGTGCCACAGCCAGGTGAGGCCGCTGGCGGCCACGCGGGCCGGGAAGTCGGGCGTGTCGGCGCACAGCAGCGACATGCTGCAGCCGCCGCAGCCGCCTGATTGCAGCCAAAGAACGTTCATTGGACTACCCTCCGCACTGCGTGCTGCGGGATTCGCACTTGGGAGCGGCCCGGCGTACTCATGGCGCCACCTCCAGCCGCTGCAGCTTGGCGCGCAGGCCCACGCGCGAGAGGCCCAGCTCCTGCGCGGCCTGGGTCTTGTTCCAGCGGTGGCGCAGCAGCGCTTCCTTGAGGATCATGGCCTCGACGGCATCAAGCCGCTCTTGCAGTGTGCCGCGCGCGGGCAGCGTGCGCTCCAGCGCGCTGGCCTGCAGCGCAGCGCCGGTCTGGCCCCGGGTGACGGTGGCTGAGAACAGCTCGGGGCCAATGGTCAGTCCGTCGGCCAGCACCACGGCGCGGCGCAATTCGTTGCGCAACTCGCGCACGTTGCCGGGCCAGCCGTAGGCGTGCAGCGCGGCCAGCGCGGCCGGCGTGAAGCGCGGTGCGGGCCGGCCGTGCTCGTTGGCCAGTGCGGCCAGCAGGTGCTCGGCAATGGGCGTCAAATCGCCCAGCCGCTCGCGCAGCGGCGGCAGCGTCAAGGTGAACTCGGCCAGGCGGTAGTAGAGGTCTTCGCGAAAACGGCCGGCCTGCACCTCGGCGGCCAGGTCGCGGTGGGTGGCGCACAGCACGCGCACGTCCACCGGCACGGCGCGGGTGGCGCCCACGGGGCGCACCTCGCGCTCTTGCAGCACGCGCAGCAGCTTGACCTGGAAGTGCGGCGAGGTCTCGCCGATTTCGTCCAGGAACACGGTGCCGCCGTGGGCGCGCTGAAACAGGCCCACGTGGTCGTCCACCGCGCCGGTAAAGGCGCCCCGGCGGTGGCCGAACAGCTCGCTTTCAAGCAGGGTGTCGGCCAGCGCCGCGCAGTTCTCGACGACGAACGGCCCGCTGATGCGCGGGCTGGCGTAGTGCATGGCGCGGGCCAGCAGCTCTTTGCCGGTGCCCGAGGCGCCCAGCAGCAGCACCGAGACGTTGTGCACGGCCACGCGCGCGGCCACCTCGCACAGCGCATCCAGCGGGCTGCCCGGTGCGCGGCGGATCTGCTCGAAGGCGTAGGCGGCGCTGGCCTGGGCCACCGCGCCGGCGTGGCGCTGGTGCAGCACGGCCGGTGCGGCGCGCAGATCCAGCTCCAGCCGCGAGATGCCGTGTTGCAGCGCGCGCGCCTGCACGGCCTCGCGCACCACGCTCAGCAGGTGGTCGGGCATCCAGGGCTTGAGCAGGTACTGGTAGAGGCCGGCCTCGTTGATGCCGGCGATGATGTCTTCGCTGTCGGTGTAGCCCGAGACGATGATGCGCACACAGTCGGGCCAGCGCTCGCGCACTTCTTTGAGAAAGACGATGCCGCTGGTGCCGGGCATGCGCTGGTCGCACAGGATGACGCTGACGTCGGCGGCCTGCAGGTGGGCGCGGGCGGTGGGCAGGTCGGTGGCGGTGCGCACCTCGAAGTCGTCATCCAGCGTGCGCCGGATGGCATCCAGGGAATGCGGCTCGTCGTCGAGCACAAGGATGGTCTCGCGCGGCATGGGCAGAATCGTAGCATCGGCTAATCTCTCGTCCTATTCCCATTTGCCCAGGCTGCCCCATGCAGTTCCAAGACTATTACGCCATCCTTGGTGTGCCCAAGGACGCCAGCGCGGATGCCATCAAGAAGGCCTACCGCAAGCTGGCACGCCAATACCACCCGGATGTCAGCCAGGCGCCCGATGCGTCGGCGCGCATGGCCGAGATCAACGAGGCCAACGACGTGCTCGGCGATGCCGAGAAGCGCGCCGCCTACGACGCCGTGGGTGCCCAGGCCTGGGCCCAGGGCGCGCGCAGCCAGGACGACGTGCGGCCACCACCGGGCTGGAACAGCGGCTTTGAGTTCACCGGCGCACCGGGCGACGAGCGGGCCGGTGACCACAGCGCGTTTTTTGAAGAGCTGTTCGGCCGCGCGGCCCGCGCCCAGCGGGGCAGCGGGCGCAGTGGGGGTGGCGGTGGCGGCGCCATGCGCGGTAGCGACCACCATGCGCGCATCGAGATCGACCTGGCCGATGCCTACAGCGGCGCCGAGCGCGCCATCACGCTGCGCGGCGCGCATCTGGATGCGCAGGGGCAGGTGGTGGGCGACGAGCGCACGCTGCAAGTGAAGATTCCGGCCGGTGTGCGCGACGGGCAGATGATCCGGCTGGCGGGGCAGGGCAGCCCGGGTTTGGGCGGCGGCCCGGCGGGCGACCTGCTGCTGGAGGTGCAACTGCGCAGCGACGCGCGCTGGCGTGCCGAAGGGGCCGACGTGATCCAGCGCCTCTTTGCCAGCCCCTGGGAGCTGGCCCTGGGCGCCGAGGTGACGGTGACCACACCCGGTGGCAGCACCTTGACCGTGACCATCCCGGCCGGCTCCAACGTCGGGCGCAAGCTGCGGCTCAAGGGGCGGGGGCTGCCAGCGCCATCGGCCAGTTCGGTGGCGGGGGACCTGTACCTGGAGTTGGCAGCGGCCATCCCCAGCCCGGTGACCGACACGCAGCGCACGGCGTGGCGCACGCTGGCCGATGCCTACCCTGGTTTCAATCCGCGCGCTTGAGGAGCATGACGATGAGCGACATTCATGTGGATCTGATCGAGGCGCTGTCGGTGCAGCAACTGGCCCAGGGCAGCGGCATGTCGCCCGAATGGGTGCTGACGCGCATCGAAGCTGGCCTGATCGAGGGCGAGGCCGATGGCGCGAGCTGGCGTTTTGCCAGCGCCACACTGGTGCGCGCGCGGCGCATGGCGCATCTGGAGCGGTGCTTTGACGCCGACCCCCAACTGGCCGCGCTGACCACCGACCTGATTGAAGAGGTGACGCGCCTGCGGGCGCAGGTGCGCATGCTGGCTGGGTAAGGTCTTTGGCGCCCAGACGCAACAAAGCCCGCTGCTCGAGCGGGCTTTGTGGTTTGTGGCCAAGGGCCTCGGCTCAGTGGATCACTTGAGCTTGATTTCCTTGTACAGCACGTGCTTGCGCGCTTTGGGGTCGAACTTCATGAATTCCAGCTTCTGGGGCGTGGTCTTCTTGTTCTTGGCCGTGGTGTAGAAGTGGCCGGTGCCCGCGGTGGACTCCAGCTTGATTTTCTCGCGGCCGCCTTTGCTTGCCATGGTGGTTCTCCTTGCTCAGTACCGGGTCAGAGTTGGCCTTTGGCGCGCAGATCGGCCACGATCTGGTCGATGCCGACCTTGTCGATCAGGCGCAGCGCGGCGTTGGTGATGCGCAGGCGCACCCAGCGGTTCTCGCTCTCGACCCAGAAGCGGCGGTACTGCAGGTTAGGCAGAAACCGACGCTTGGTTTTGTTGTTGGCGTGGGAAACACGGTTCCCGACCATCGGGCCTTTGCCCGTGACTTGACAGACGCGTGCCATGTGGCTGCTCCGAATGTTCTGGTGCGCTGTTTGATGGCGCTTGACAAAAAAGGCCAAGCTGGCACGCGCCAAGCTTCGGCAAAGACTGCGATTCTATACCACCCGCCAAACCTCGGTCAATCTTGCTGGTCGAGGAAGCGCTGGGCGTCCAGTGCCGCCATGCAGCCGGTGCCGGCGCTGGTGATGGCCTGGCGGTAGATGTGGTCCTGCACGTCGCCCGCCGCAAAGACGCCGGGGATGCTGGTCTGGGTGGCAAAGCCCTGGTTGCCGCCGCGCGTCTGCAGGTAGCCGTCGTGCATGGCCAGCTGGCCCTCGAAGATCTGGGTGTTGGGGTGGTGGCCGATGGCGATGAAGCAGCCCTGCACGGCCAGATCCTGCGCGGCCTCGCTTTGGGTGCTCTTGATGCGCACGCCCGTGACGCCGCTGGCATCGCCCAGGATTTCATCCAGCGTGTGGTGCAGATGCAGCACCACCTTGCCTTCGGCCACGCGGGCCATCAGCTTGTCCACCATGATGGGCTCGGCGCGGAAGGTGTCGCGGCGATGGATCAGGTGCACGGTGCGGGCAATGCCGGTGAGGTAGAGCGCCTCTTCCACGGCCGTGTTGCCACCGCCCACCACGCAGACGTCCTGGTCGCGGTAGAAAAAGCCGTCGCAGGTGGCACAGGCGCTGACGCCGCGGCCGGCGAAGGCCGTCTCGCTGGGCAGGCCCAGGTATTTGGCCGACGCGCCGGTGGCGATGATGAGGCTGTCGCAGGTGTAGCTGCCGGTGTCGCCCACCAGCTTGAACGGGCGCTGACCCAACTCCACCCGCTGGATCTGGTCGAAGATGATCTGGGTGCGAAAGCGCTCGGCGTGCTGCAAGAAGCGCTGCATGAGGTCTGGCCCCTGCACGCCCTCGGCATCGGCAGGCCAGTTGTCCACCTCGGTGGTGGTCATCAACTGGCCACCCTGGGCCATGCCGGTGATGAGCACCGGATTGAGGTTGGCGCGCGCCGCGTAGACGGCGGCCGTGTAGCCGGCCGGGCCGGAGCCGAGGATGAGCACGCGGGCATGGAGATTGGGCTGGGTCATGAAGGGGCTCGATTTGCGGGGCACTGCAGGCGTAATTCCGAGCCTGAACGGCGCCCAACGGTGGGACACAATGAACCCATCATTCTAAAAAGCCTCGGGAGCAGTTGGCCTGCGGTGTTTTGCATCGGTCCGATAGGAGAAAGCCACGCCATGTCGATGTTGACCAACCTCGATCTGATTCGCCGGGTGCCGCTGTTTTCGCTGCTCACCACTGAACAAGCCCAAGCCATTGCCGATGGCGTCGTCAAGCGCCGCTTCAGGCGTGGCGAGCTGGTGGTGGAGCAGGGCAAGAAAAGCAATGCCCTCTACATCCTGCTCAGCGGCCGCGCCCGCGTGCTGACGGCCGACAGCCGGGGCCGCGAGGTCATCCTGGCCGTGCTGGAGGCGGGCGACTACGTGGGCGAGATGAGCCTCATCGACAACCAGCCCCACTCGGCCACGGTGCGCTGCGAGGTGCAGTCCGACATGCTGATCCTGGGCCGGGCCGAGTTTGCGCGCTGCCTGCCCGAGAACTCCAGCCTCTCCTACGCCATCATGCGCGGCCTGGTGGCGCGGCTGCGCAGCGCCGACCGCCAGATCGAGTCGCTGGCGCTGCTGGACGTCTACGGCCGCGTGGCGCGGGCCTTGCTGGACATGGCCGAAGAGGTCGATGGCCAGCAGGTGGTGCGCGGCAAGGTCTCGCGGCAAGACATGGCCAAAGTCGTCGGCGCCTCGCGCGAGATGGTCAGCCGGGTGATGAAAGACCTCGAAGAGCGCGGCGTCATCGAGACGCTGGACACCGGCTCGGTGCTGCTCAAGGAGCGGCTGGCCGCCACCGAGTGATGTGAGCGGGTGGGCCGGCGGTTGGGCCAGGCCTTTGCGGCGACGGTGGCCCATTCAGCGGATGCGGGATTGCCATCAAGCGATCCTGACCTTGGTGCGCTTGTGCCAGGCCACGTTGCCTGAAGTGTTGGGGCTGATCGAGCGTGAACAGCTCCATGGGTTGGGCTGCGGGGTGGTGGACGTGATGCTGTTGGCGCCCACTCGCCTGACGGCAGGCGCAAGGCTGTGGACGCCGGGCAAGCGGCTGGCGGCGCTGGCTCAGCGCTTTGGCGTGAGCCATCGGTAGAGGCGGTGCGTGGCCGGACTCGCGGCCAGCAGAGACAATCCCCGCGTGACTCCTATCGCCGCTCGCCCATGAAACCTGCCGCCGCCGCGCTGGCCGGCTCTGCCGACCAGCCCATCCGCATCAGCCTGGCCAACCAGTTGCGCCTGACCCTCAGCGGCGCGCTGTGGCTGGCCTTCACGCTGGTGCTGGCCACTTACCACGCGGGTGACCCCGGGTTTTCGACCACCGGCACGGGCGAGCCGGTGCGCAATCTGTTGGGCGCCACCGGCGCCTGGCTGGCCGACGTGGCGTTGGTGCTGCTGGGCTATTCGGTCTGGTGGCTGGTGGCGGTGGGCCTGCAGCGCTGGCTGCGCATGCTGGCCGGCGCGCTGCGCGGCGAGGCGCCGGCGCCGCACCGCCGGCCGCGCTGGCAACTGCTGCTGGGCTTGGCACTGTTGCTGGCGGCCAGTTGCGCGCTGGAATGGACGCGCGTCTACGGCGCCGAGGCGCGGCTGCCCGGCCATGCCGGTGGCGTGCTGGGCTATGTGCTGGGGCCGCCGTCGCAGGCGCTGCTGGGCTTCACCGGCTCGGGCGTGCTGTGGATTGCGCTGCTGGTGGTGGCCTTGCCGCTGACGTTCGACTTCTCCTGGCTGCGCTGGGCCGACGCGCTGGGCGCCTGGGTGGAGGGCTGGCGCGCCCACCACGCGCATGAGCGCGAACTGGCCGAAGACCAGCGCCTGGGTGAGCTGGCGCGCAGCGAGCGCGGCCTGCCCAAGCGGCGGGTGGAGCCCAGCGAGTCGCCGCCGCCCTGGCCTGAGGACGAGCCCGAGGCCGACCTGCTGCCGCCGCTGGCGCACCTGCCCATCGTCATCGAATCGCCGCCGCCCGAGGCGCCGCCGTCGGCTCGCGTGGCCGCCGAGCGGCAGGCGCCGCTGTTCACCGAGCTGGCCACCAGCCGCCTGCCGCAGGTGGACTTGCTGGACAAGCCCCCGGCGCGCACCGAGACGGTCTCGCCCGAATCGCTGGAGATGACCAGCCGCCTGATCGAGAAAAAGCTGGCCGACTTCGGTGTGCAGGTGCGCGTGGTGGCGGCGCAGCCGGGGCCGGTGATCACCCGCTACGAGATCGAGCCGGCCACTGGCGTCAAGGGCTCGCAGGTGGTCAACCTGGCCAAAGACCTGGCGCGCTCGCTGTCGCTGGTGTCCATCCGCGTGGTGGAGACCATTCCAGGCAAGAACCTGATGGCGCTGGAGTTGCCCAACGCCAAGCGCCAGACCATCCGCCTGTCGGAAATCCTGGGCTCCGAGGTCTACAACGCCGCGCCCTCCATGCTGACGCTGGCACTGGGCAAGGACATCGTGGGCCTGCCCGTGGTGGCGGATCTGGCCAAGATGCCGCACTGCCTGGTGGCCGGCACCACCGGCGCGGGCAAATCGGTGGGCATCAACGGCATGATCCTCAGCCTGCTGTACAAGGCCGAGGCCAGCGACGTGCGGCTGATCCTGATCGACCCCAAGATGCTGGAGATGAGCGTCTACGAAGGCATCCAGCACCTGCTGTGCCCGGTGGTCACCGACATGAAGCAGGCCGGCAATGCGCTGTCGTGGTGCGTGGCCGAGATGGAGCGGCGCTACAAGCTGATGAGCAAGCAGGGCGTGCGCAACCTGGCCGGCTACAACAAGAAGCTTGCCGACGCCAAGGCGCGCGGCGAGTCCATCCCCAACCCCTTCAGCCTCACGCCCGAGGCGCCCGAGCCGCTGGAGAAACTGCCACACATCGTCATCGTCATCGACGAGTTGGCCGACCTGATGATGGTGGTGGGCAAGAAGATCGAGGAGCTGATCGCCCGCCTGGCGCAAAAGGCGCGCGCGTCGGGTATCCATCTGGTGCTGGCCACCCAGCGGCCCAGCGTGGACGTGATCACCGGCCTGATCAAGGCCAACATCCCCACGCGCATCAGCTTCCAGGTCAGCAGCAAGATCGACAGCCGCACCATCCTCGACCAGATGGGCGCCGAGGCGCTGCTGGGCATGGGCGACATGCTCTACCTGCCCTCGGGCACCGGCCTGCCGGTGCGCGTGCACGGCGCCTTCGTCAGCGACGACGAGGTGCACCGCGTGGTGCAGGTGCTCAAGGAGCAGGGCGAGCCCAACTACATCGAGGGCATTCTGGAAGGCGGCACGCTGGACGGCGAGGGCGGCGACGCGGTACTGGGCGGCGAGGGCGGCGGCGAGGCCGACCCCATGTACGACCAGGCCGTGGCCATCGTGCTGCAACACCGCAAGGCCAGCATCTCGCTGGTGCAGCGCCACCTGCGCATTGGTTACAACCGCGCCGCGCGCCTGCTGGAACAAATGGAGCAATCCGGACTCGTATCCGCCATGAACAGCAACGGCAGCCGCGACCTGATCGTGCCCAAACGAGAGGAATGATGACCATGCATCGCAAAGCCCTGTGGGCGGCGCTCGCGCTGACCCTGGCCACACCGCTGGCGCTGGCCCAGGATGCCGTGAGCCAGTTGCGCGCCTTCGCCCAGGCCAGCAAGGCTGGCGAGGCCCGCTTCACCCAGACCGTGACCTCGCCAGACGGCAAGCGGGTCAAAACCTCCAGCGGCACCTTTGCCTTCGAGCGCCCGGGCCGCTTCCGCTTCGACTACACCAAGCCCTACCCACAGACCATCGTCTGCGACGGCAAGGAGTTGTGGTTCCACGACCCCGACCTCAACCAGGTGACGGTGCGCGCCGCCGGCGACGCGCTGGGCAGCACGCCCGCCGCCATCCTGCTGGGCGCGAATCTGGACCAGACCTTCACCCTCAAAAGCCTGCCCGACGCCGACGGCCAACGCTGGGCCGAGGCCGTGCCCAAACAGGCCGACGGCCAGGTGCGGCAGATCAAGGTGGGCTTCAAGGGCGAGCAGATCGCCACCCTCGAATTGGCCGACGCCTTCGGCCAGCGCTCGGTGCTGGTGCTGGAGGGCTACAAGGCCCAGCCCGGCCTGCCTGCCGGCGCTTTCACGTTCACGCCGCCCAAGGGGGCGGATGTGACGCGGCAGTGAATGGGAGTAGATAGAAACGGAAACAGCCGCCCGCAGGCGGCTGTCATCTTTGGGGGTGCCGCGCTCAGTGCAGCATCTGGCTCTCCATCAACCCCATATCCGGCGCCGACATCATCTGCTCGATGTCCAGCAGGATCAGCATCCGCTCGCCCTCGCCCTGGCCTATGGTGCCCAGGCCGGTGATGCAGCTGGCGTCGATGGCGCCGCTGAAGTCGGGGGCGGGCTTGATCTGGGATGCGCCCAACTCCATCACGTCGCTGACCGAGTCCACCACCATGCCCACGGTGCGGCCGGCCACGTTGAGGATGATGACCACCGTAAAGGTGTCGTAGCTGACGTCGGCCAGATCGAAGCGCAGCCGCATGTCCACGATGGGCACGATGACGCCCCGCAGGTTGACCACACCCTTGATGAAATGGGGGGCGTTGGCGATGCGGGTGGGGGCTTCGTAGCCGCGGATTTCCTGCACTTTCAGGATGTCGATGCCGTACTCCTCGGCCCCGAGCTTGAACGACAGGTATTCGCGGGCGGCTTGGGACGAGGCATGGGCTGCAGGCGCGGCTTCGGTGGCAGAGGACACGGCGGTCATGGGAAGAGCTCCAATTAGGGGGCGTGATGGCGATCAGTGTGGCGTGGCTGTGGGGGCGCAATGCCCGGAAAAGCGCGGAAAATCGCCGGGTCATGCCGCCTCAGCAAGAAGCCCTGTTCGACGATTCGCCGCAACCCATCGGGGCGGCCGCGCCGCCATCGGCGGGTGCGCCGCTGGCGGAGCGGTTGCGGCCGCGCACGCTGGACGAGGTCATCGGTCAGGCGCACCTGCTGGGCCCCGGGCAGCCACTGCGGGTGGCGTTCGAGCAGCGGCGGCCGCACTCCATGATCCTCTGGGGCCCGCCGGGCGTGGGCAAGACCACGCTGGCGCGCATCCTGGCCGGTACGGCGGGGGCGCAGCTCATCGTGCTGTCGGCCGTGCTGGCGGGGGTCAAAGACATCCGCGAGGCCGTGGAGCAGGCGCAGGCCGCACAGCGCACGGGGCGGCGCACCATCGTTTTTGTTGACGAGGTGCACCGCTTCAACAAGGCGCAGCAGGACGCGTTTTTGCCGCATGTGGAGTCGGGCCTGTTCACCTTCATCGGGGCCACCACCGAGAACCCGTCGTTCGAGGTCAACTCGGCGCTGCTGTCGCGGGCCACGGTGCACGTGCTGGAGGCCCTGGGCGAGGCGGATCTGCTGCGTCTGGTGGCCCGGGCGCAGGCCGAGCTGGCCGCGCCGCCGCTGACCGCCGAGGCGGCTCAGCAACTGGCCGCCTACGCCGACGGCGACGCGCGCCGGCTGCTCAACGCCTATGAAAACCTGGTGGCCCAGGTCGGGGCGGTGGATCAGATCGACGCGGCCGCGCTCAAGCGCGCGCTGGGCGCGCAACTGCGCCGCTATGACAAGGGCGGCGATGCCTTCTACGACACCATTTCGGCGCTGCACAAATCGGTGCGCGGCTCCGACCCCGATGCCGCGCTCTACTGGCTGGCCCGCATGCTGGATGGCGGGGCCGATGCCCGCTACATCGCGCGGCGGCTGATCCGCATGGCCAGCGAGGACATCGGCAATGCCGACCCACGGGCGCTGCAGATTGCGCTGGACGCCGCTGCCACCTACGAGCGCCTGGGCTCGCCCGAGGGCGAGCTCACGCTGGCCCAGGCCACGGTCTACCTGGCGGTGGCGCCCAAGTCCAACGCCGTCTATGTGGCCTGGAAGCGCGCGCAGGCGCTGGTGGCCCAGCATGGCAGCCAGCCGGTGCCCAAGCATTTGCGCAACGCGCCCACCCGCTTGATGAAGGCGTTGGGCCATGGCGATGGCTACCGCTATGCGCACGACGAGCCCGATGCGTTTGCGGCCGGCGAGACCTATTTCCCCGACGGCCTCGCGCCGCCGCCGCTCTACGAGCCGGTGCCGCGCGGGCTGGAGTTGCGCATCGGCGAGAAGCTGGCCGCCCTGCGCGCGACTGCCACAGGCGCCCCGGACGGCGCATCCGGGTAATCCCAGGGGGGGTGTTGCGCAAAGCGGCACAGGCCTTGCGTTAACGTGAGGGCCTAGGCCCAATGTGGCGCCCGGTCAACACCAGAAGTCAAGGAAAACCGCCATGGACATATTTGTGCAACAGATCATCAACGGTCTGGTGCTGGGCAGCATGTATGCGCTGGTGGCCTTGGGCTACACCATGGTGTACGGCATCATCAGCCTGATCAACTTCGCCCACGGCGAGGTCCTGATGGTGGGGGCCATGGTGTCGTGGACGGTGGTCATGGCGCTGCAAGGCACGGGCTGGCCCGGCTGGTTGCTGCTCATCATCTCGCTGGTGGTGGCCATCGTCGTGTGCTCGGTGCTCAACTACGCCATCGAGAAGATCGCCTACCGGCCGCTGCGCAAGGCGCCGCGGCTGGCGCCGCTGATCACCGCCATGGGCATGAGCCTGCTGCTGCAGACGCTGGCCATGATCATCTGGAAGCCCAACCCCAAGCCCTATCCGCCGCTGCTGCCCACCGAGGTCTTCCACCTCTGGGAAAACGGGCCGGTCATCACGGTGGTGCAGATCGTCATCCTGGTCAGCACGGTGGTGTTGCTGAGTGCGCTGCTGTGGCTGGTCAACCGCACCAAACTGGGCCGTGCCATGCGCGCCACGGCCGAGAACCCGTCCGTGGCCAGCCTGATGGGGGTCAAGCCCGACTTCGTCATTTCGGCCACCTTCGTCATCGGTGCCACGCTGGCCGCCGTGGCCGGCGTGATGTGGGCGCTGAACTACGGCACGCTGCAACACACCATGGGCTTCGTGCCCGGCCTCAAGGCCTTTACGGCGGCCGTGTTTGGCGGCATCGGCAACCTCACCGGCGCCATGGTGGGCGGCGTGCTGCTGGGCCTCATCGAAGCCCTGGGTGCCGGCTACCTGGGCGACCTCACGGGCGGCGTGTTCGGCAGTCAGTACGTGGAGATTTTTGCCTTCCTGGTGTTGATCCTGGTGCTCACGCTGCGGCCCTCGGGGCTGATGGGCGAGCGCGTGGCGGATCGGGCGTAAGGAGCACACCATGATGCAGATGAGTCAAACGCAGAAGATCGTTCTCTTCCTGTTGGCCGCCCTCGCGCTGATGGCGCTGCCGCTGTTCATCGGCCAGTTTGGCCAGGGCTGGGTGCGCATCCTGGCCATTGCCCTGCTGTACGTGCTGCTGGCGCTGGGCCTCAATATCGTGGTGGGCTATGCCGGCCTGCTCGACCTGGGCTATGTGGCGTTCTACGCGCTGGGTGCCTACATGTTCGCGCTGCTGGCCTCGCCGCACCTGACGGACAACTTCCCGTCCATCAAGGCAGCCTTCCCCAACGGGTTGCACATGCCGTTCTACGTCATCATTCCGCTGGCCGCCGTGCTGGCGGGGGTGCTGGGCATGTTGCTGGGGGCGCCCACGCTCAAGCTGCGCGGTGACTACCTGGCCATCGTGACGCTGGGTTTTGGCGAAATCATCCGGGTCTTCATGAACAACCTGGAGTACCCGATCAACATCACCAACGGCCCGCGCGGCATCGGCCAGATCGACTCCATCGAGGTGTTCGGCTTCGATCTGGGCAAAAGCCACGAGCTGTTTGGCATGACCATGACGCCGGTGATCCAGCACTACTACCTCTTCCTGGCGCTGGTGGTGCTGTCGGTCATCATCTCGTCGCGGCTGGCCGACTCGCGCGTGGGCCGCGCCTGGATGGCCATCCGTGAGGATGAAATCGCCGCCAAGGCCATGGGCGTCAACACCCGCAACCTCAAGCTGGCCGCCTTCGGCATGGGCGCCACCTTCGGCGGCATCTCGGGCGCCATGTTCGCCTCGTTCCAGAACTTCGTCTCGCCCGAGTCGTTCACGCTGATGGAGTCCGTGATGATCGTGGCCATGGTGGTGCTGGGGGGCATTGGCCACATCCCTGGCGTCATCCTGGGTGCGCTGCTGCTGGCCGCGCTGCCCGAGGTGTTGCGTTACGTGGCCGGGCCGCTGCAAGAGGCCACCGGCGGGCGGCTCGATGCCGCCATCCTGCGCCAGTTGCTGGTGGCGCTGGCCATGATCTCCATCATGCTGCTGCGTCCGCGTGGCCTGTGGCCGGCGCCCGAGCATGGCAAGGCGGCCCCCAAGGTCGATGCCAAAGCAGCCGCTTGAAGGGAATCGTCATGAGCGACAACGTACTCAAAGTCCAGGGCGTCTCCAAGCGCTTTGGCGGCCTGCAAGCCCTGTCGGACGTGGGCATCACCATCAAGGCCGGCCAGGTCTATGGCCTGATCGGCCCCAACGGCGCCGGCAAGACCACCTTCTTCAACGTGCTGACGGGCCTGTACACGCCCGACGGCGGCACCTTTGAGCTGGGCGGTGCGCCCTACACACCGCAGGCGGTGCACCAGGTGGCGCGCGCCGGCATTGCGCGCACCTTCCAGAACATCCGCCTCTTTCCGGAGATGACGGCGCTGGAGAACGTCATGGTGGGCCGCCACGTGCGCACCCACTCGGGCATTCTGGGTGCCATCTTCCGCACCCCCGGCTTCAAGGCCGAGGAAGCCGCCATCCGCGCGCGGGCGCAGGAGCTGCTGGAATACGTGGGCATTGCCGAGTACGCGCCCACCCGCGCGCGCACCCTGTCGTACGGTGACCAGCGCCGGCTGGAGATTGCCCGCGCGCTGGCCACCGACCCCAAGCTGATTGCGCTGGATGAGCCCGCTGCCGGCATGAACGCCACCGAGAAGGTGGTGCTGCGTGAGCTGATCGACCGCATCCGCAAGGATGGCCGCACCATCCTCCTCATCGAGCACGACGTCAAACTGGTCATGGGCTTGTGCGACCGTGTCAGCGTGCTCGACTACGGCAAGCAGATTGCCGAGGGCACGCCCGCCGAAGTTCAGCGCGACGAGCGCGTCATCGAAGCCTATCTGGGAGCCCACCACGCATGAGCACCGCAGCCCCCACCCTGCTCAAAGTCTCCAACCTCAAAGTGGCTTACGGCGGCATCCAGGCCGTCAAAGGCGTCAGCTTCGATGTGCACCAGGGCGAACTCGTCAGCCTCATCGGCGCCAACGGCGCCGGCAAGACCACCACGCTCAAGGCCGTCACCGGCCTGCAGCCCGTGGCAGCAGGCGACGTCGAATACCTGGGCAAGTCCATCAAAGGCCAGGGCCCCTGGGATCTGGCACGCCAGGGCCTGGTGATGATTCCCGAAGGGCGTGGCACCTTCACCCGCATGACCATCGTCGAAAACCTGCAGATGGGCGCCTACACCCGCGAGGACGATGAAATCGAAGCCGACATCGACATGGTCTTCGGCATCTTTCCGCGCCTCAAGGAGCGGGCCCAGCAACTGGCCGGCACCATGTCGGGCGGTGAGCAGCAGATGCTGGCCATGGGCCGCGCGCTGATGGCCCGTCCCAAGGTGTTGCTGCTGGACGAGCCCTCCATGGGCTTGTCGCCCATCATGGTCGACAAGATCTTCGAGGTGGTGCATACCATCCACAAGCAGGGCGTGACCATGCTGCTGGTGGAGCAAAACGCCAGCCGCGCACTGGAGCTGGCCAATCGGGGCTATGTGATGGACTCGGGCGAGGTCACCATGAGCGGCGAGGCCAAGGCCTTGCTGGCCGACCCCAAGGTGCGCGCCGCCTACCTGGGCGAATGAGGCCCCTGCCGGGCCGCGCCATGCCGGCCGTCAGCGCCTCGCGCCGCACCCTGGTCAAAGGCGCGGTTGCGCTGCCGCTGCTGCCCCTGTCCTCGGCGCTGGCTGCGGCCAGCCCCGGCGAGGCCGCGCCCGCCGGCACGCTGACCGCCGTGGCCTTCGTCGGCATGGCCGCTCCCACGCTGGCCAACCCGGCGGCCATGGCCACCACCACCGTGGGCTCGCAACTGCTGGCGCGCTACAGCGACGGCAGCGAGCGGCGCTGGCAGCTGGGCTACGAAACCTTGTGCCTCACCGGCGACCTCGTGCCCGACGGTGCCGGCGGCACGGTGGTCGTGGGCGGCCAGGTGGACAGCCGGGGTCGTCCCATCATGGACACCTCGGTGCCCGAGCGGCCGCGCCAGTTCTATTCCAACTGCCCCGACGGCTCCTCGCTGCTCACGCTGGCCGATGCCCGGGTGCCGGGCGTCAAAGGCCACACGGTGTTTGCCGTGGTGCAGTTCGAATACACCTCGCGCGCGCAAGACGAGGTCACCGACCTGTACGGCCACCTGCCATCCCCCATGGCCGTGCTGACGCTGGACCAGAACCCTGACACCGGCCAGCTCAAGCTGGTGCAGTACCACAACGTGGACACCCGCAGCGTGCACGGCCTGTGGATGACGTGCGGCGCCAGCCTCTCGCCGTGGAACACCCACCTGTCGTCCGAGGAGTACGAACCCGACGCCTTTGACGCGCGCGAGGGCAGCCGCCTGGCCGCCTACAGCCGCAACGTCTTTGGCGACGCCGCCGTGGCCAACCCCTACCACTACGGCCACCTGCCGGAGGTCACCGTGCTGCCCGACGGCAGCGGCCGCATCCGCAAGCACTACTGCACCGGACGCACCTCCAAGGAACTGGTGCAGGTCATGCCCGACGAGCGCACCGTGCTGATGGGCGACGACTGGACGCATGGCGGCGCCTTCATGTTCATCGCCGATGCTCCGCGCGACCTCTCGGCGGGCACCTTGTACGCCGCCCAGTGGCTGCAGACCAGTGGCGAGGGCCCCGGCCGGGCCGCGCTGCGCTGGATTCGGCTGGGCCATGCCCGCAGCGCCGCCATCGAGGCGCTGATCGACGGCGGCATCCGGCCCACCGACATCATGGACGTGCGCACCGCCGACCCGCAGGATGCGCGCTTCACCCAAATCCACTACGCCGGCCAGCCCCAGTGGGTGCGGCTCAAGCCCGGCATGGCGCAGGCTGCGGCCTTTCTGGAAACCCACCGCTACGCCGCCCTGGTGGGCGCCAGCCTGGGCTTTACCAAGTGGGAAGGCACCACGGTCAACGCGGCCGACAAACTGGCCTACCTGGCCATGTCGCGCATCGAGTCCAGCATGCTCGACGGCAGTGCCGGCATCCAGGTGCAAGGGCCGTACTCGGGCGCCGTCTACCAGCAGCGGCTGCGCGGTGGTCAGCGCGACACCACGGGCAAGCGCATCGCCAGCGAATGGGTGCCGGTGGACATGGCGGCCGTCTCCGAGCTGGTGGCCCACGACCTGGGTGCCACCGCCGAGCGACCTTACCCCAAGAAGGCGGCGCAGGATGCGCTGGGCAACTTCGCCCACCCCGATCGCATCGCCTCGCCCGACAACCTCAAGTTCGACCCCGTGCTGCGCACCCTCTTCATCGGCGAAGACAGCAACACCCACGTCAACAACTTCCTGTGGGCCTTCCACGTCGATACCCGCCAACTCACGCGGCTGCTGTCGTGCCCCGTGGGCGCCGAATCCACCGGCCTGCATGCCGTCAGCCACGTCAATGGCTGGACGTACGTCATGAGCCACTTCCAGCATGCCGGCGACTGGGCCAGCCCGCTGCACGACAAGGTCAGGGCCCAGGTCGAGCCGTTGATCCGCGCCAACTACAAAAACCGGTTCGGGGCCAGCATCGGGTATCTGACGGGCGTGCGCACCACCGTCCGCACGTGACGCAGGTCGCGCATCCCTTGTTCGGGGGTGTAACGTGGCTGAGGGCTTGGGGCATCATGCCCGTTGCCCCACAGCGTTACCCTGAACCCTCATGTCTGCCCATTCGCCGCACTCACTGTCCACGGATGCCGACCGGCTGGCGCGCGGTCCCGAGCCCGCTGCGGCCTTTGCGCCGCTGACCCAGGCCCTGGCGCAACAGGTTGCCTTGCAACCCACGGCGCTGGCCGTGGCCGATGCCCAGGGCGGCGCACTGACCTATGCCCAGCTCGACGCCGCCTCTGCGGCCGTGGCGCGGCGCCTCATCGCCCTGGGCACGGTGGCCGACGACCGCGTCGCCATCTGCGCCGAGCGCGGGCTGGACATGGTGGTGGCACTCTGGGGCGTGCTGCGCGCGGGCGCCGCCTATGTGCCGGTGGATCCCACCTACCCGCCCGAGCGCATTGCCCACATGCTGGCCGACAGCCGGCCCAAGGCCGTGCTCACCGCGCGCCAGGCACCGGTGCTGCCGGCCCACGGCGCGGCGCAATGGGCTGTGGACGCCCTGGCACTGGCCGCCGCGCCCGCCGACGCCACGCCGCTGCCCGAGCCGGCGGCGGGCGATCTGGCCTACGTCATCTACACCTCCGGCTCCACCGGCCTGCCCAAGGGCGCCGCCATCACCCACGGCGGCCTGGCCAATATGCTGGCCTGGTATGGCGAGGACTACGGCATGGACGCCACCGAGCGCGCGCTGGTGGTCACCTCGTTCAGCTTCGACCTGACGCAGAAGAACCTGCTGGCGCCGCTGATGCACGGCGGCCAGGTGCATCTGGCGCCGGTGCAGTTCGACCCTGCGGCCATCGCGCGGCAGATCGCAGCGGCCGGCATCACCTTGCTCAACCTCACGCCCAGCTTCTTCGGCGCCATCGTGGACTCGGCCCTGCCTGTGGCGCTGGCCTCGCTGCGCCGCGTCTTCCTGGGCGGCGAGCCCATTCTGGTGGCGCGTTTTGCCACGCTGGAGGCCGCCTGCCCGCAGCTGCAAGTCATCAACAGCTACGGCCCCACCGAATGCACCGACGTGGTGGCCACCTACACGCTGACGCGGCCCTGGCAAGCCTATGCCCAGTCCTCGCCGCCCATAGGCCGGCCCATCCGCCACACCCAGCTCTATGTGCTGGACGCGGCCGGTGCGCCGCTGCCCCCCGGCGCCGTGGGCGAGATCTGGGTGGGCGGCGCAGGGGTCTCACGCGGCTACCTGGACCGGCCCGAACTCACCGCCGAGCGTTTCGTGCCCGACCGCCTGGGCGGCGTGCCCGGGGCGCGCCTCTACGGCACGGGCGATCAGGGCCGCTGGCGCGACGACGGCCAACTGGACTACCTGGGGCGCAACGACTTCCAGGTCAAGATTCGCGGCTTTCGCATCGAGCTGGGCGAGGTCGAGGCCGCCTTGCAGGCCTTGCCCGGCGTGCGCGAGGCCGCCGTCATGGCCTTGCCCGGGCCCGATGGCGACAAGCGCCTGGTCGGCTACGTCTCGCCGCAGGCCGGTGCGGCGCTGGAGGCCGGTGCCCTGCGCGCGGGCCTGACCACGCGGCTGGCCGAGCACATGGTGCCGGCTGCCATCGTGGTGATGGCGGCCATGCCGCTGACGCCCAGCGGCAAGATCGACCGCAAAGCCCTGCCCAGCCCGGCCCGCGAGCGCCCGCCGCTGGCCACGGCGTTTGCCGCGCCGGTGGGCAAACTGGAGGCCGCCATCGCGGCGGCGTTTGCGCAGGTGCTGGACCTGGACGCCGTGGGCCGCGACGACAACTTCTTCGACCTGGGCGGCAGCTCGCTGGCCGTGGTGCGCGCGGCCACGCTGCTGGCGCCGCAACTGGGCCGCCCCGTCAGCGTGCCCAGTGTGTTTGCCCACGCCACGCCGCGCGCGCTGGCTGCCGCGCTGGAAGGGCGCACGGTGGCGCGGCAGGCCCGCGCGGTCGAAGGAGGGCAGGCCGTGCCCATCGCCATCCTGGCCTGCAGCGGGCGCTTCCCGGGCGCGGTGGACGTGGACGCCTTCTGGCGCCAGTTGCTCGAAGGCCGCGACGGCATCACCGACTTCACCGCCGAGACACTGGATGCGGCCATCCCCGCCGCCGTGCGCGACGACGCGGCCTACATCCGGGCGCGCGGCATCCTGGCGGACATCGACCAATTCGAGCCGGCCTTCTTCGGCATGTCGCTGCGTGAGGCCCAGATCACCGATCCGCAGCACCGGGTGTTTCTGGAGATCGCCTGGGAATGCCTGGAGCGTGCCGGCTATGCGCCCGACGCCGCACCCGGTGTGGTGGGTGTCTATGCCGGCGTGCACGAGCCCACCTACCTGCATCGGCATCTGGCGCTGCGGCCTCAGGCGCTGGCGCGGGCCGGCGAGCTGGCCGTGCTGCTGGCCAACGACAAAGACTATGCGCCGCTGCGCGTGGCCCACAAATTCGGCCTGCGGGGGCCTGCGCTCTCCATCACCACCGCCTGCTCCACCTCGCTGGTGGCCATGGTGCAGGCCATCGACCACCTGCGGCTGGGGCGCTGTGACATGGCGCTGGCCGGCGGCGTGGCCATCACCGTGCCCGACCACAGTGGCTACCTCTACCAGGAGGGCGCCATGCTGTCCGAGGACGGCCGCACCCGCACCTTCGATGCCCGCGGCAGCGGCACCGCCTTCAACGACGGCGCCGCCTGCGTGCTGATGAAGCGCCTGCCCGATGCGCTGGCCGATGGCGACACCGTGCTGGCCGTGATTCGCGGCGCGGCCGTCAACAACGACGGTGGCGGCAAGGCCAGCTTCACCGCGCCCAGCGTGGATGGCCAGGCGGCCGTCATCGAGGCGGCGCTGCGCGATGCGGGGGTGAATGCGCGCGACATCAGCTACGTCGAAGCCCATGGCACCGCCACCCCGTTGGGCGATCCGGTGGAGGTGGAGGCACTGACCCGCGCCTACCGCCAGCACACGGCCGACGTGGGCTGGTGCCGCATCGGCTCGGCCAAGAGCAACATCGGCCACACCGTCACGGCGGCCGGCGCGGCTGGCGTCATCAAGACGGCGCTGGCGTTGCAGCACGAGGTGTTGCCGGCCAGCATCCACTTCGAGACCCCCAACCCCAAGATCGATTTCGCCGCCAGCCCCTTCATCGTCAACGCCTGTCAGACGCCGTGGCCGCGAGCGGCCGAGCCTCGCCTCGCTGGCGTCAGCAGCTTTGGCGTGGGCGGCACCAATGCCCACGTCGTCCTGCAGGAGGCGCCGCTGCGCCAGCCCTCACCGCCGGCCCAGGGCTTGCAGTTGCTGCTGCTCAGCGCCCGCAGCGCGGCGGCGCTGGCCCGGCAGGCCGCCCAGCTGGCCGACGCGCTGGCGCGTGAGCCCGCTCTCAACCTGGCCGACGTCGCCCACACGCTGGCCGTGGGTCGCAGCCGCTTCACCCACCGGCTGGCCGTGGCCTGCGCCACACCCGATGAGGCCGTGGCCGCGCTGCGCACGGCCGGCCACCCTGCGCGCGTGCAAGGGCAGGTGGCGGCGGCCTTGCCCGACCAGGTGTGGCTCTTCACCGGCCAGGGCGCGCAATACCCCGGCATGGGCCTGGCGCTGGCGCAGGCCGACCCAGCGTTTGCCACCGCCTTCGATGAGGCGCTGGCGGCCATGCAGCCGAACCTGCCGTTCGATCTGCGCGCCCGCCTGGCCGACGCCGACCCCATGGCCTTGACCGACACGGCCGTCACCCAGCCCGCCACCTTCTGCCTGCAGGTGGCGCTGGCGGCGGCCTGGCGCGCCCGCGGCGCCGAGCCGGTGGCCTTGATCGGCCACAGCGTGGGCGAGTTCGCCGCCGCCGTGGTGGCTGGCGTGCTCACGCTGGGCGATGCAGCCCGGCTGGTGGCGCGGCGCGGCGCGCTGATGCAGGCGCAGCCGCCGGGTCGCATGCTGTCGGTGCGCGCACCGGCCGAGACCATCGCCGCCAGGCTGCCGGACGGCGTCAGCCTGGCGGCCGACAACGGCCCGCAGGCCTGCGTGGTCGCCGGCCCCGAGACGCTGCTGGCGCCGCTGGCCGCGCAGTGGGAAGCCGAAGGCCTGGCCGTGCGCCTGCTGGCCACCTCGCACGCCTTCCACTCCGCCATGATGGCGCCGGCCGTGGCGCCGTTCGAGGCTGAGGTGGCGGCCGTGCCCCGCCAGGCGCCGCAGATCCCCATCGCCTCCACGCTGACCGGCACCTGGCTGACCGATGCCGAGGCCACCGATGCCCACTACTGGGCGCGCCACCTGCGTGAGCCGGTGCGATTCCGCCCCGCGTTGGCCGAGGCGCTGGCGCGCCACCCCGGCGCGGCGCTGCTGGAGATCGGCCCGCGCGCCACGCTGCTGGGCCTGGCCCGCCAGCAGGGCGGCAGAGGCGTGGCCAGCCTGGAAAGCGCCCCCGGGCGCGAAGCCGCCGCCATGGCGCTGGCCCAGGGCGGCCTGTGGGCGTTGGGCATTGAGCTGCCCGCACCGGTGGCCACGCCGGCACAGGGTCGCCAGCGCGTGACCCTGCCCACCTACCCGTTCGAGCGCCAGCGCTGCTGGGTCGATGAACCGGCGGCGGTGCTGGGCGGCGCGGCCGAGCCGGCGGCCAACCCGGTGCGCGATCTGGTGCAGCAGCAGCTGGCGCTGATGCAACAGCAACTGGCGGTGATTCAGCAGCGGCGGAGGGCGTAAGACCTTGGCGTGCGCCGGGCCTCACATCCCCCGCGCGCACGCCGCCGCGCTGGCCCAGGCCCACTGGAAGTTGTAGCCACCCAGCCAGCCGGTCACGTCCACCACCTCGCCGATGAAGTAGAGGCCGGGCTGCGTCTTGGCCTCCAGGGTCTGGCTGGACAGCGCCCGCGTGTCCACGCCGCCCACGGTGACCTCGGCCTTCTTGTAGCCCTCGGTGCCGGTGGGCGTCAGCGGCCAGCGCGCCAGCCCCTCGGCCAGCCGGGCCAGCGCCTTGTCGCTGGCCTCGTTGATGGGGCGCTGCCAGTCTGGGCTTTGCGCCGCCCAGGCGTCGGCCAGGCGGGCGGGCAGCAACGTGGCCAGTTCGTTGGCGATGCGCTTTTTGGAGCCGGCCTTGCCGGCGGCCAGGAAGGCCGCCACATCAGTCTGCGGGGCCAGGTTGGTGTCGATGGGCGTGCCGGGTTGCCAGTAGCTGGAGATTTGCAGCACGGCCGGGCCTGAGAGGCCGCGGTGGGTGAACAGCAGGTCTTCGTCGAAGGCCATGCGCGCGGCCTTGGCGCCAGTGGCGATGCGCACCGGCAGCGCGAGGCCAGCCAGGCCCGCATACGGCGCCCAGCCCGCGCCGTCAAAGGTCAGCGGCACCAGGCCCGGCCGCGTGGGCACCAGCGGCAGGCCGAACTGCGCCGCCAGCCGGTGGCCGAAGTCGGTGGCGCCGATCTTGGGGATGGACAGGCCCCCGGTGGCCACCACCAGGCGCGGCGCCTGCACGGTGCCGCGCGCGGTGGCCAGCTCGTAGCGGCCATCGCGCCACTGCACCTGCTGCACCGCGCAGGGCTGCCAATGGGTGACGCCGCCGGCTGCACACTCGGCCAGCAGCATGCGGATCAAGTCCTCGGCGCTGCGATCGGCAAAGAGCTGGCCTTTGTGTTTTTCGTGGAAGGAGATGCCGTGGCGCCGCACCAGGGCGATGAAGTCATCGGGGGTGTAGCGCGACAGCGCCGAGCGGCAGAACGCGGGGTTGGCGCCCAGGAAATGCTTGTGCGGCGCGCGTGGGTCCAGGTCGCGGTTGGTGAAGTTGCAGCGCCCGCCGCCCGAGATGCGGATCTTCTCGGCCACGCGCTCGGCGTGGTCGATGAGCAGCACCGAAAGGCCGCGCTGGCCGGCCTGGGCGGCGCAAAACAGGCCAGCGGCACCGGCGCCGATGACGATGGCATCAAACATCATGGCGGGCATTGTCACAGCCGCGTCATCTGGGCTTTCTAGAATTTGCCGATGAGCCAGCCGTCCCCCGAACCGGTGCCCGCGCGCCGAACCGTGTTGCTCAACCGCGAGCAGTCCATCCTGGAGTTCAACCGGCGCGTGCTGGCCCAGGCGCGCCGCGCCGACGTGCCGCTGCTGGAGCGGCTGCGCTACGTGACCATCGTCTCGTCCAACCTCGATGAGTTCTTCGAGGTGCGCTTTGCCGACGTGCTTGAGCGTGTGCGCCTGGCGCCAGCGGCGCAAAAGCGCCGCTGGCAGGCCGAGGTCGATGCGCTGTCGGCCCAGGCCCATGCGCTGATCGCCCAGCAATACGCCTTGCTCAACGACGACCTCATGCCGGCGCTGGCGGCGCATGGCATCGAGGTGCGCCATCACGACGCACGCAACGCCGAGCAGCGTGCCTGGGTGGCGCAGTACTTCCAGCGTGAGGTCCGGCCGCTGCTGCTGCCGGTGGGGCTGGATCCGTCGCACCCGTTTCCCCAGGTGGCCAACAAGTCGCTGCATTTCATCGTGCGGCTGGGCGGGCGCGATGCGTTCGGGCGCGCGTCCAGCACCGCCATCGTGCGGGTGCCACGCGCGCTGCCGCGCGTGATCAAGATGCCGGCCCACGTGGCCGGCAAGGGCCGCCAGACGCTGGTGCTGCTGACCAGCGTGATCCGCGCCCACCTGGAGGAGCTGTTCCCCGGGCGCACGGTGGAGTCGTTCTCGCAGTTCCGCCTGACGCGCGACTCCGATCTGGATGTGGACGAGGGCGACATCACCAACCTGCGCCACGCGCTGCGCCGGGGCCTGACCACGCGCCACTACGGCCAGGCCATCCGCATGGAGGTGGTGCACACCTGCCCGCCCGAGCTGGCCGAGGTGCTGCTGACGCAGTTCAACCTGCCGGCCGATGCGCTGTTCCGCGTCAACGGGCCGGTCAACCTGGTGCGCTTTGGCGAGCTGATCGACCTGATTGCCGACGTACCCGGCCAGCAGCTGCGCTTTGCGCCGCATGTGCCGCAATGGCCCGAGCAGCGCATGCCGCGCGGGCGCTCCATCTTCGAGACGCTGCGCGAGCGCGACGTGCTGCTGCACCACCCGTTCGAGAGCTTCGATCCGGTGGTGGCGTTTTTGCGCGAGGCCGTGCACGACCCCGACGTGCTGGCCATCCGCCAGACCATTTACCGCACCGGGGTCAAGTCCGAGCTGATGGACTTGCTGATCGAGGCCGCGCGCCGGGGCAAGGACGTGACGGTGGTGGTGGAGCTCAAGGCCCGCTTCGACGAAGAGGCCAACATCAACTGGGCCGAGCGGCTGGAGGCCGTGGGCGTGCAGGTGGTCTACGGCATCGTGGGCCTGAAGACCCACGCCAAGCTGCTGCTGGTGACGCGGCGCGAGCGCAGCACCAGCGGCGCCACACGGCTGCGCCGCTATGCCCACCTGTCCACCGGCAACTACAACCCCAAGACGGCGCGGCTCTACACCGACGTGGGCTACCTCACCGCCGACCCCGGCCTGACGGCCGATGCCGACGGCGTGTTTTTGCAGATTGCCAGCCTGACCCGCGTGGCGCCGCCGCGCCACCTGCTGACGGCGCCCTTTGTGCTGCACCGGCGGCTGCTGCGCCACATTGCCCAGGTGGCCGAGGCGGCGCGCCAGGGCCGCCCGGCGCGCATCGTGGCCAAGTTCAACGCGCTGACCGACGAGCCGCTGATCGAGGCGCTGGTGGCCGCCTCGCGCGCAGGCGCCAGCATCGACCTCGTCGTGCGCGGCGCCTGCATGCTGGCGCCGGGCGTGCCGGGGGTCAGCGAGCGCATCCGCATCCGCTCGGTCATCGGCCGCTTTCTGGAGCACACCCGGGTGATGTATTTCCGCTGGGGCGAGGCCCCCGAGGATGAGGCGCTCTACCTCTCCAGCGCCGACTGGATGAACCGCAACATGGCCGGTCGCATCGAGCTGGCCTGGCCTATCCGCGACGCGGCGCTGCGCCAACGCGTGATCGACGAATGCCTGGTGCCCTATCTGCACGACACGCTGGATGCCTGGGCGCTGCGCCCGGACGGCAACTACGAGAGCCTGGCCCAGCCGGGCGGGGTCAGCGCGCAGCAGGCGCTGATGCAGCGCTACTCAGGCTAGCCCAGAGCGGATCCAGTTCGGCCGCGCCGATGGGGGCCAGATTCAGGTCGGGCCAGCGCGTCTGCAAGGCCTGCACCAGGGCCTGCGCCCACAGCGCATTGGCGGCCGTGCCGAAGTGGCGGTCGCCCAGCAGCAGGTGGTTGGGGGCATCGCCAATCTCGGGCTTGAGGGTGAGCGGCCCCAGTTGCAGGGTGCGGTAGGTGGGCAAGCCCTGGTCGCTCTGGCCCACCCAGTGGCGGGCAAACCAGGCGCGGTTGTCAAAGTACAGCCTGCGCGTCGGGTCCTGGGCCTCCAGCAGTTTCAGGTGCCGGTCGAACGGCGCCAGTGCCTGCTCGATGTGGGCAATGCCCGAATCGGTGCGCCACTGCGTGCGGTTCAAGGGGTCGTGGGCGTCGTTGAGCGGCCCCACCAGCACCAGCCGCAGGCTGGGCTGAGCCCGCTGCAACAGTGCCACGGCGCGGGTGTGCGCCGACTGGCACAGGCTGATGTGGTCTTCCACCGCGCGGGCACGAGGGTTGTTGGCGGCGGCTTCCAGCCACAGGGGGTTGTTGAGGGCAATGCCGCCGATGCGCATCACCACCAGCCCGTTTTCCCAACGGGCGGGATGGGTCTCGATCAGGTCGCGCAGGTAGGCGGCCTGCTCCAGCAGGTGGTCACAACCCTGGCCTGAGATGGCAAAGTTGTACTGGAAGTCCATCTTGCGCGGCGTGCGGGGGTTCTGGCCCAGCCAGGTCAGGGCGCGGTGTCGCCAGCCCGATTGGCCCCATGCATCCCAGGCGCCCACGTCCAGCTGGGCGCCCCGCCAGCGCGCCAGCAATTCGGCCCACTGCCAGGATGTTGCGCGCCACTTGCCGCCCCGCTCCTCATTGCCCTGGGCAAACGTGATGGTGTCCTGGTAGGACTGGCTGTCGGAGTCGCCCAGCACCGCCAGCGGCACACGCGCACCAGACGGTGCATCAGGGCCTGCAGAACCATCGCCGACCAAGGTCAGCGTGAGCGCCGTTGCGCACAAACGGCATACCGTATTCATGCCTTCAGCGTAACGAACTCAGGCGGCACTTTCCATGCCACATATGGGGGACTTTTCTTACCAACTGAGATACCCAGCCCCCGCGCGAAGCCCCTTGGGCGACCGTGGGTTTTGACCATGGGTTTTTCCCGAAGGGTGAATTCCTTATGGCGCGCCGCAGGCAGCTGTGTCCACAATCGTGGCCCTTTTTTGGAGGAGACAGTCCATGAACACCATTCACCGTTTTTCAGTCGTTGCCACGGCCGGGTTCGCCTTGTTGGCAAGTGCCGCCATGGCGGCACCCCGGCCCGCCATGCCCGAGCTGAATCTGGGCGAGCGCGGGGCCAGCGGCGAGCGCGCCATTGTGCTGCTGGGTGACAACCTGGCCGCCGTGGCCGCCCATCACGGGATCGCCCCTGAAGTGCTGATGCAGCGGCTGCGCTCCGACACGGCGCTGCGGCTGGATCAGAGCGGCCGCCTGTACTTTGCCGACGACCACCTGCCGCCGGCCCTGACACCCGAAACGGTGCGCCCGGCCAGCGTCGCGCAGGCCCCGTTGGCCGACACGTTCTTGCTGCACAGCCGCCCGGGTGCCCAGCGCACCATCTACCTGGACTTCAACGGTGCCGTGATCAGCGGCACGGCCTGGAACGGCGGCGGCGGCCCCATCAACGCCCAGCCTTTTGATGCCGACGGCAACGCGGCGGTGTTCTCCAATGCCGAGCTGACCACCATCCAGGCCATCTGGCAGCGCGTGGCCGAGGACTACGCGCCGTTCGACGTGGATGTGACCACCGAACAGCCGCCCGCTGGGGCGCTGACGCGGGACAACCTGGCCGACACCGTTTTTGGCACCACCGTGGTCATCACCCACAACGCGGGGGTTTATGCCTGCTCGTGCGGTGGCGTGGCCTATCTGAGCGCGTTCGACAACGTGGGCGACTACTACAAACCGGCGCTGGTGTTCTGGAACATGCTGTCCAGCGACGAGAAGTACGTGGCCGAGGCCATCTCGCACGAGGCGGGCCACAACCTGAACCTGTACCACGACGGCGACGCCACCAGCGGCTACTACACCGGCCACGGCAGCGGCGCCACCGGCTGGGCGCCCATCATGGGCGTGGGCTATTACCAGTCGCTGGTGCAGTGGAGCAAGGGCGAGTACAGCGGCGCCAACAACACCGAGGACGACTTCGTCGTCATGCAAAACACCGGAGCCCCGCTGCGGGCCGACGACCACGGCAACACCCAGGGCACCGCCACGGCCATGACCCAGACCGGCACGGGCCTGACGCGCAAGGTCAAGGTCAGCGGCGTGGTGAGCACCGATGCCGACGTGGACATGTTCTCGTTCAACGCCGGGGCGGGCACAGCCACGATCAAGATCAAGCTCGATGCCCTCTCGCCCAACCTGGACGCGCAACTCATCCTGCGCGATGCCGGCGGCAACCAGTTGGCCAGCTCCCAACCCAAGAAGTCGCTGGGGGGCAAGGTCTCGGTCTCGTTGCCGGCGGCGGGCACCTACTACATCAGCGTCGAAGGCGTGGGCAAACCCCCGGTGCTGGGCACGGGCTACAGCGGTTATGGCAGCCTGGGGCAGTACACCTTGTCGGGGACGGTGCAGGCGCCGTGATGTAGCCCCCACGCTCCGTGCCGGTCGCTGCCGCAGGGCTTGCAGGCCCTGCGGCGTTCCCCGGCCACCCATCAGCGCGCAGTGCGCTGATGGGTGCGCAGGCTCACCCCCCCCGAGGGGGGCTTAGGCAGTGGACCGGCCAAGCCGGATCCACGCCGAGAGCGGGGTTGGCGTCGGAGCCATGCGAGGTGGGCAATCCAATGGGGCGGCGTTCAGGATGGGTTTTCTGAGCGCCGCTCCACCCCCATGCACGTGGCCAGTACCGGCACACTGCGCACCAGCCGCCAGATGAGCAGGCTGCCCAGCAGCGTGGTGGCCACCAGGGTCAGCGCCTCCAGGGCCAGTGGCCAATGCAGGGGTGCCAGCAGGTGGCCGGCGACCACGGTGAGGGTCTGGTGGGCGATGTAGCAGGGGAAGACCGCCTCGGTCAGCGCCCGGCGCCAGGGCCCGTCGCGGTGGGCCAGATGCAGGCGGGCATAGCCCAGCAAGGCCACCACCGGCAGCCATTGCCGTGCGGCCGTGTTGGCGCGCAGCAGCGCGAGCAGCGGCTCGGGCACGGGCATGTCGCCGGGGTAGGCCCATTGCGCGGCCCATGACACCAACTGGGCCACGAGTGCCAGGCCCAGCGCCCAGCGCCGCCAGCGCACGGCGGCGGCCCAGGCGCCGTGGCGATCGTCCGCATGACCGAACAGCGCCAGGCCCAGCACGAACAGCGTGGCATACAGCAGGTGGGCGTAGCCGTCGTGCAGCAGGTCGTGGGTGATGGGCAGGTGCGGCATGACCGTGATGCGCAGCACGGCCAGCAGCAGCCAGGGCAGCCACAGCAGCCGCGCGCCGCGGCTCAGCCCGGCCCAGATGGGGCTTTGCCGCCAGCGGGCGCCCAACGCCAGTGCGGCCAGCGTGTACAGCCACAGATAGGGCAGAAACCACAGGTGGTTCCAGGTGGGCAGGGTCAGGCAGTCGTCGCCCCGGCAGAAGCCGCCGTAGCCCTGGACGTAGAGCCGCATGAACGCACCGTAGTCGCCGCCCCAGCCCAGTTTCTCCACCACCTCCAGATACGGCTGCGGCGGCACCACCACCGCCATGCCGAAGAGCAGCGGCAGCATCAGGCGCCGGGTGCGCCCGGCGGCCAGGCGCCAGCCGGGTGGCCCCATCAACCCGGTGGCGGCGCCTGAGATCAGGAACAGCAAGCCCATGCGCCAGGGGCTGATGGCCGCCATCACCCATTCCAGCGCCGGCACCAGGCGGGGCGATTTGACGTGCCACTCCCAAGGCACGTAGAACATGCCGCAGTGGTAGAGGATGAGCAAGGCGAAGGCGCCGATGCGCAGCCAGTCGAGTTCGGTCAGGCGGGGTGAGGGTTGTGGCATGGGGCGGCAGCTTGCCCGTCCGCTGGCCCGGCCCGGGGGGAATGTGACGAGCTGCCCCCTGGCGGTGACCAGCCGCCCCGCGCCAGGGACGGTGGCTGCCTACACTGCCCGCCATGCCTCAGGACTTGTTGCAACGCTACCTGCGCCACCGCCGTTTTTTTGAGCCCCTGATCTGGGTGGCTTTGCTGACGCTGCTGGCGGTGCTGAACACGGCCGCCGTCTGGCAGGAGCAGCGCCGCGCGGGCAGCGGCGTGCCACTGTGGGAGCTGGTCACCTGGGAGGGCAGCAGCCACCTGGCCTGGCTGGCGCTGCTGCCGCTGATGCTGGCGGTGTTGGCGCGCTGGCCGCTGTACTGGGGTGTGTGGCGCCGGCACCTGCCCATTCACGCACTGGCGGCGGTGGGCGTGAGCCTGGCGCACACCGTGCTGATGGTGGCGCTGCGCAAGGTCGTCTACGCCGCCCAGGGCGCGCACTACGACTTCGGCGACTGGCCGCGCGAGCTGCTGTATGAAGGGCTCAAGGACGTGCGCAGCTATGCCTTCATCGTCACGCTGGCGCTGGCCTACCGCCTGCTGCTGTGGCGGCTGCAGGGCGAGGCGCGGGTGCTGGGCGCGCCGGACGAGGCCGACGAGGCCCCCGCACCGCAGCCGCCGCAGCGCCTGCTGGTGCGCAAGCTGGGCAAGGAGTTTCTGATTGGCGTGGACGAGATCGAATGGGTGCAGGCCATGGGCAATTACGTCAACCTGCACCGGCGCGGCCACGCCTACCCGCTGCGCGCCACGCTGACGGCCACGGCCGCTCAGTTGGGCGACGCCTTCGTGCGCGTGCACCGCAGCCATCTGGTGCGGTTGGCGCTGATCGAAGCCATTGAGCCTACTGAGGCGGGCGACGCCCTGCTGCGGCTGCAAGGCGGCGCCAGCGTGCCGTGCAGCCGCAGCCACCTGGAGGGGCTGCGGGCGCGGTGGCGGTGAGGTGCGGCAGGGTGCCCGGGCTCAATGCCCCACGCACCTGGTGTGGGCTTCGCCCTCGATGTCCACCGGCGCGTTTGCGCCGTCGCCCTCAAAGAAGAACGCGGCCCTTGCCTTCTTGCGCGGCGCCACCTCGTCCATGCCCGGCAGCGCGTAGAGGCGGCCGTTCTGCATCACGTGGCCGATGCGGTCGCTCTGGCGGATGTCGGCCAGCACGTCGCCCTGGATGACGACCAGATCGGCCAGCTTGCCGACGTCCAGCGAGCCCAGGTCATGCGCCAGCCCGAACTGGCGGGCGGGGTTGATGGTGGCGGTCTGCAGCGCTTCGAGTGGGCTCATGCCGCCGGCCACGAAGGTCCACAGCTCCCAGTGCGCGGCCAGCCCTTCGCGCTGGCCATGGGCGCCGATGTTGGCCTTGACGCCGGCCTGCGCCAGCTCGTGGGCGGTGCGGGCCACGGTGAGGACGTTGAAGTCTTCCTCGGGCGCCGTTTCGCGCCGCACGGCGCGGCTTTGCAGGATGCCGCGCGGCACGTAGCGGGCCAGCAGCGGGTGGCGCCAGACGTCGGTGCGGGCGTACCAGTAATGCTCGCCATCCAGCCCGCCGTAGGCCACGCCCAGCGTGGGCGTGTAGCCGGTGGCCGCCTGGCCCCACAGCTGCTTGACGTCGTCGTACACCTGCGCCACCGGCAGCGAGTGCTCAATGCTGGTGTGGCCGTCGATGAGCATGGACATGTTCATCTGGAACAGCGAGCCGCCCTCAGGCACCACCATCATGCCGGTCTGGCGCGCGGCTTCCAGAATCATCTGGCGCTGGTCGCGGCGCGGCTGGTTGTAGCTTTTGACGCTGATGGCGCCGGCGGCCTTCATGCGCTTGAGGTGCATCAGCGCGTCGTCCAGCGTGTCGATCTGGGTATGCAGGTCGCCTTGGGCGCCGTAGAGGATGGCGCCGGTGGAATAGATGCGCGGGCCGGTGACCAGGCCCGCGCGCTGCATCTCGGCATGGGTGAAGATGTCGCCGGTGCGGTTGGAGGGGTCGTGCAGCGTGGTGACGCCGAAGGCCAGCGAGGCGTAGTCCACCCAGCTGCGCTGCGGCACCATTTGCGCCTCGGCCATGGCGCCGTGCCAGTGGGCGTCGATGAAGCCGGGCACGATGGTGGCACCCTTCAGCTCGATGGTGGTGGCGCCGGCCGGCACCGGGGTGCTGGCACGCGGGCCGATGGCGGTGATGCGGGCGCCGTGGACGATGACGGTGCCGTCGTCGATGACTTCATCGTCGTGCTCGCCGCGCAGCGTCACCAGCCGCGCGCCCACCAGCGCGATGGGGGCGCCCTGCGGAGCATCCGTGGCCTGCCTGAAGCCGATGGCCTGGCGGGTGGCGGCGGCGTCTGCGGCCAGCGGCGTGGTCACCAGCACGTCGCCCTGCATGTGGTGCAGCCGCTGGCTGTCACCGCTCCAGTGCAGGGATTGGCCAGCGTCGCTGGCCAGTGTGCGCACGGGCAGGGCGTCCATGGTGGGGGACAGCGCCACTGGCTTGCCGGTCTGCGGCAGCGGCACCACGTGGGCTTTGAAGCCTTCGACGAAGCCCAGCCAGCGGCCATCGGGCGAGAGGGCGAACTCGGTGGCGCCCTGGCTGGTGGCGACCACCGTCTGCACGCGGTCGGCCAGGCGCAGTCGCACCAGGCTGCGCTCGGTGTCCACCTCGTCTTTGTGGCGATAGCGGGTGAAGTAGAGGGCGTCGCTGCCAGCGCCCCACTGGGGCGCCTCACCATCGGGGGTCAGCCGCTGCGGCGGGCTGCGGCCGTCCACCGGCGCCACGTAGAGGCCGGCATCCTGGCCGCCCCAGGGCGCGGTCAGGCGCCCGCCCCGCACCTTGGTGTAGGCCACCCAGCGGCCGTCGGGCGAGAGGCGCGGTGCGGTGTAGGTGCCCGCCGTGGGGGTGAGCACGGTCTCCTTGCCGCTGGCCAGGTCGCGCAGGCGGATGCGGCCCAACTCTTCGTCGTGCCAGCTGGCGTAGACCAGTTGCCGGCCATCGCGCGAGAAGCTGGGGTAGTAGGCGAAGGCGCCCGCCGCCGTGGCGATGCGCTGGGGCTGGCTGGCGGGCGCGCCGCCCAGTTCGCGCAGGTAGAGCGAGCCCAGCGCGCCATAGACCACGCGCCGGCCGTCCGGCGCCACCTCGGCCCAGCGCAACTGCTTGACGTCGAAGGTGTCGGCCGCCACGTCGGTGGCGCCGGGCGCGCGCACCGGCTGGCGCAGCTCGCGTGTGTCGCTCACGTGAAAAGGAATGGCGCTGGCGCTGCCCTTGGTCACGTCCACCCGCCACAGTTGGCCACGCGCCCAGATCACCACCTCGCGCGAGTCGGGCAACCAGGCAAAGCCGGGGTAGACGCCGTGCACCGACCAGGCCTCCTGCATGTCGCGCTCAAGCGGCCCCCAGACGGCGCGCTCGCGGCCGCTGGCCAGGTCTTTGACGAACAAGGTGCTGACGCCATCCACGCGGCGCACGAAGGCCAACTGCTTGCCATCGGGTGCGGGCTGCGGCCGAATGGCACCGCCGGCGCCGGTGAGGTAGGGCTCGACGCTGCCGTCGTCCAGGCTCTGGCGGTAGAGGCGGAAGATCTCGGCGCGGCTGTTCTTGTTGTATTCGAAATCGGTGCCCGGCGTCGCGTCCTGCGACCAGTACAGCCAGCGGCCATCGGGCGAGAGTGCGGGCTCGCCCCGGTCTTTCTGCCAGTTGGCCTTTTCATTGAGCTGCACGCCGGTGTTGGCGCTGCCTCCGCCCAGGTGGTAGAGCCAGATCTCGCCCGAACCCAGCGAGCGCGTGCCTACGAAGTGTTTGCGTGCGGCGATGTACTGCCCGCCGGGGTGCCAGACGGGGTTGCCCAGCAGGCGGGTCTTCTCTTGCGTGACGGCACGCGCGCCCGAGCCGTCCACGTTCATCACCCAGACGTTGTCGCCGCCGCCGGCATCGCTGATGAAGGCGATCTGCTTGCCGTCGGGCGAGAAGCGCGGCTGCATCTCCCAGGCCATGCTGTGCGTCAGCGCCTTGGCCTCGCCGCCGGCCAGGGGCAGCAGGTAGAGATCGCCCAGCAGGTCGAACACCAGGGTGCGGCCGTCGGGGCTGACGTCCACCGCCATCCAGGTGCCGGTTCGGGTGTCGATCCGCGCCTCGGCCTTGGGGCCCGGGGGGCTGTTGACGCTCCAGACGGAGGCGGGCTGCGCGGCGGCGGCGCAGGTGGAGAGCAAAGCAAGGCAGAGGAGGGCGTGGCGCATGGTGGAAACGGCTGTCGTGCAAGCCGCGCAGCATAGGTCATATGCCCATTCTGGGTATGGACCGGGAAGCCCACACGTATCATGCCGGCCATGCTGACCCACCCGCAATTCAACCCCATCGCACTGGACTTGCATGGCATCGGTCTGCCGGTGCAGATCCACTGGTATGGCATCACCTACCTGGTGGCGTTTGCACTCTTTGTCTGGCTGGGTCGGTTGCGGGTGCGCCAACCCTGGAATGCGGCAGCGGGCTGGCGCACGCAGGATGTGGAAGACCTGCTGTTCTATGGCGTGCTGGGCGTCATCGTCGGCGGGCGGCTGGGCTATGTGCTGTTTTACAAGCCGGTGTATTACGCGGCGCACCCGCTGGAGATCTTTGCGGTCTGGCAGGGTGGCATGGCGTTTCACGGTGGCCTGATTGGCGTCATCGTGGCGTTGGCGCTGTTTGCGCGCCGCCGCCAGCGGCCGTTCTGGGCCGTGACCGACCTCATTGCACCCTGCGTGCCGCTGGGGCTGGCCAGCGGGCGCATCGGCAACTTCATCAACGGCGAGTTGTGGGGCCGCGCCGCCGACCCTGCACTGCCCTGGGCCATGGTGTTTCCGCAGGCCGGTGACGGCGTGCCGCGCCACCCGTCGCAGCTCTACCAGTTCGCGCTGGAAGGGCTGCTGCTGTTCGTGTTGATGTGGTTGTATGCGCGCAAGCCGCGCGCCACGGGGCAGATTTCGGGCGCCTTTCTGTTCGGCTACGGCGTGCTGCGGTTCGTGGCCGAGTACTTTCGCGAACCCGATGCGTTTTTGGGCCTGCAGGCGCTGGGCCTCTCGCGCGGGCAGTGGCTGTGTGTGCCCATGATCGTGGCCGGCGGTGCCGTCTGGCTGTGGGCCACGCGGCGCCAGGGCAGGGCAGCGGCATGAGGCAGGTTTTTCTCGACACCGAAACCACGGGCCTGTCGCCCGAGAGCGGCGACCGCATCGTCGAGATCGGCTGCGTGGAGATGGTGGACCGACGCCTGTCGGGCGAGCGGCGGCACTTCTATCTGAACCCCGAGCGCCGCAACAGTGAAGGCGCCTTCGCCGTACACGGCCTGTCGGACGAGTTCCTGGCCGACCAGCCGCTGTTTGCCGCCGTGGCCGACGACCTGCTGGCGTTTGTGGACGGCGCCGAGCTCATCATCCACAACGCCGCCTTCGACGTGGGCTTCCTGAACGCCGAGTTGCGCCGCGTCGGCAAGCCGGCCATCGCCCAGGTGGCGGCGCGCATCACCGACTCGCTGGCCCTGGCCCGCGAGCAATACCCCGGCAAGGCCAACTCGCTGGACGCGCTGTGCAAGCGGCTGGAGGTGGACAACACCCACCGCACGCTGCACGGCGCCTTGCTGGACGCCGGCCTGCTGGCCGAGGTCTACATCCGCATGACGCGCGGCCAGCATGCGCTGGTCATCGAGGCCGAAGGCGATGCGGTGGCAACACCGGGGCTGGAAGCCGAGATGCACAGCGTGGATCTGGCGGCGCTGAACCTGTTGGTGCTGGCGCCCACGGCCGACGAGTGGGCCGCTCACGCGGCCGTGCTGGCCGATCTCGACAAGGAAAGCGGCGGCAAGCTGTTGTGGCCAAAAGCTGTGGCATAATCGCAGGCTTTCCCGGACACACCCGGGCGGTTAGCTCAGCGGTAGAGCACTGCCTTCACACGGCAGGGGTCGCAGGTTCGAACCCTGCACCGCCCACCACATGTGTTCAAGACTTGCGGCCCTTCGGGGCCGCTTTGTTTTTTGGCATCAACTTGGGGCGGCGCGGCTCAATCGCGCGGCTTGAAACCCAATATCATCTCCTGCGGGATGCTGCCGCTGGGGTTGCGCGGCAGCTTACCCGTGCGGTCGATGGCTTGCAGGACTGCGTCGTCCCAGGCCTTGTTGCCGCTGCTCTTGACGATGCGGCGGCTGACGATGTCGCCGGTGAGCGTAACGCGCACCTCGACGTCGGTCTGGGGGTTGCCGCTGATGAGGTCGCCAAAGCGGATGTTGGGCTTGACCGCAGCCACCACCAGCGCGCCGTAGCCGCGCAGGGTGGCGCCGGTGTTGCGCGCAGCCTGGCCGCTACCGGCCTCGCCGCTGCCGCTGCCCAGTTGGGCCTGCATGCGGCGCAGTTGCTCGTCGCGCGCCTGTTGGGCGGCGCGGTCGGCAGCGGCCTTGTCGCGGCTGGCCTTGTCTTTCTCTTTCTTCTGCCGCTCGCGCTCGGCCTGCTCTTTGGCGGCCTTGTCGCGCTCGGCTTTGTCGCGCTCGGCCTTGGCCTGGCGGGCTTGCTGCAACTCCCTGGCTTTGGCTTGTTCGCGAGCGATCTGGGCTTCCCGCTCGGCAGCGCGATCGGGCTCGGGCGCAGGCGGTGGTGGGGCGGGGCGGGGCGGTTGCGGTGCGGGCTGCGGCGCTGGTTGGGGTGCGGGCGCAGGTGCGGCACCTGCAATCTGCGGCACCGCCGACCACAGCTCGGCATTCAGCACGCCGGCTTCGGTGGCGGCGGTGTGCCAGCGGGTGCCCAGGGCCAGCGCGCCGATCAGCAGCGCGTGGGCGGTCAGCGAGACGCCCAGCCCCAGGCCGGTGCGGTCTTCGCTTTGCGGCTGGTGGTAGCGGGTTGGCTTCACTGGCCTTGTTTGACGGTCAGGCCCACGCGTTGCACACCGGCCCGCTGCAAGGTGTCCATGATGCGCACCACCTCCTCATAGCGCACCTGGCGGTCGGCCGAGATGATGACGGGGGTGTCGGCGCTGCCGGCCTGGGCGGCCAGCACGGCGCGGGCCAGTTGCGGCCGGTCGATGGGCCGGGCCTCTTCGCGGTCCAGCTTGAGCAGCAGGCGCGACTGGGCGTCGAGCGAGACTTCAATGACGTGCGCGGGCCTCACTTTGGCCTTGCCCACCGACGGCACGTCGACGACGCCCACGGTGATGAGGGGCGCGCTGACCATGAAGATGATGAGCAGCACCAGCATGACGTCGATGAACGGCACCATGTTGATTTCGTTCATGGCGCGGCGACGGCTGCCGCGGTGGGCGACGGCGGGCATGGCTCAGGCGCCGGCCACGCCGCTGGCGTTGCGCTGCAAGATGTTGGAGAACTCGTCGGAGAAGGTTTCCATCTGCACGGCGACGCGGTCGATGTCGCGCGCGAAGCGGTTGTAGGCGATGACGGCCGGGATGGCGGCGAAGAGGCCGATGGCGGTGGCCACCAGCGCCTCGGCAATGCCGGGCGCCACGGTGGCCAGCGTGACCTGCTCGACGCTGGCCAGGCCGACAAAGGCGTGCATGATGCCCCAGACGGTGCCGAACAAGCCCACATAGGGGCTGACCGAGCCCACCGAGGCGAGGAAGCCCAGGCTGCCTTCGATGGTGTCGAGTTCGCGCTGGAGGCTGGCGCGCATGGCGCGGCGGGCGCCGTCGAGCTGGCTGGCGGCGTCGAGCTGGCGCTCGCGCAACTTGAGGAACTCCCGCATGCCGCTGGCGAAAAGCCGCTCCAGCGGGCCGGCTTCGGTGCTGCGGCTGGCACTCTGGTACAGCTCGGTGAGTTGGCGGCCTGACCAGAAGGACTCTTCGAAGGCGTCGTTGCGCAAGCGGATGCGACGCAGGCCGACCAGTTTGGCAAAGATCAATGACCACGACGCCAGCGACACCAGCAGCAGCAGTGCGATGACCAATTGCACGACCCAGGAGGCGTGCAGCACGAGTTGGATGATGGAGAGGTCTTGGGCGTTCATGGCAGCTCAATGGGGATGCGCTTCGGGCGCATCGTCTGGCGGTCGACGCAGGCAATGCGAACCTCGGCCTCGGCCAGCAGGTCGTCGCCGCGCCAGGCGCGTTGGATCAGGCTCAGGCTGGCGCGTTCCGCCGCATGTTCGGTATGGCGCGCCACGGTGATGCGCAGCAGGTCGTCCAGCCGCGCGGGCTTGAGATAGCGGGTGCGTGTTTCGGTGACGACGAACAGCACGGGCAGCGCCTGCTGCTGCACGCCGGCTGCACGCAGCCACTCGGTGCGGGCGCGTTCAAAGTAGCGCAGGTAGTTGGCGTAGAACACGATGCCGCCGGCATCGGTGTCCTCCCAGTAGACGCGCAGCGGCCAGCTGAATTCAGCCATGCCGGGCGGCGACCTCGGCGGGACGCAGGTCGGCTGCGGCCTTGTCCAGCACGCCGTTGACGTACTTGTGGCCGTCGGTGCCGCCGAAGCGTTTGGCCAGTTCCACCGCTTCGTTGATGGCCACGCGGTAGGGAATGTCGATGCACTGGCGCAGCTCGAAGGTGCCTATCAGCAGCACGCCATGCTCGACCGGCGAGAGCGCTGAGGTGGCCCGGTCGACGTGGCGTGCCAGCAGGGCGTCCAGTTCGGCCGCGGCCTCGATGCAGCCGCGCAGCAGGGCGTCGTAATGGGCGCTGTCGCAGCGAGCGAATTCGTCCTGCTCACGGATGTGGGCGTCGATGGCGGCCACGTCGGCGCCCCCCACCAGCCACTCATACAACCCTTGCAGCGCCAGTTCGCGGGCGCGGCGGCGCGGCGAGGAGGTGGCCTTCTTTTTGACCGCCTCGGTCACAGCAGGTCGTCCAGCAAGTTGGCCATCTCCACGGCCACGCGGGCGGCTTCCTTGCCCTTGTCGGCCGCGCGCTCCCAGGCCTGGGCCTGGGATTCCACGGTGAGGATGGCGTTGGCGATGGGCACCACGTACTCCAGCGCCACTTGCGACAGGCCGGTGCCGCTTTGCATGGCCACCAGCTCAAAGTGGAAGGTTTCGCCACGAATCACGCAGCCCAGGGCCACCAGCGCGTCGAAGTTCTCGCTGTCGGCCATGGCCTTGAGCGCCACCGGAATCTCCAGCGCGCCGGGCACGGTGACTTGCGTGATCTGCTTGTCTTCCACACCCATGGCGGCCAGTTCGGCCAGGCAGGCGTCGGCCATGGCTGAGGTGATTTCGTCGTTGAAGCGGGCGCGCACGATGCCGATGTCCAGCCCTGCGCCCTCCAGTGTGCCGGTCTGGCCTTTGTTGGCGTGTTGCATGAGGGGTTCTCCAGGTAAAGGTTCAGGGCAGGGATTGGAAACCAGTGACCTCAAGACCGTAGCCGGCCATGCTGGGCATGGGCCGATTCGTGCCCAGCAGCGTCATGCGGCCCACGCCCAGCGCGCGCAGGATTTGCGCGCCCAGGCCATAGGTACGCAGCGGGCGGGTGGTCTGGGCATGGGTCGGGTCTGGGGCCAGGCGCTGGGCAAAGGCGTCGGGCGTTTCCAGGCCGCAGTTGAGCAATACGGCCACGCCGCGGCCATGTTGCTGCAGCGCGGCCAGTGCGCGCGGCAGCGGCCAGGTGTGGGCGCCATCACCCTCGGTCAACAGCGCGTCCCATGCGGACAGTGGCTCGTGCACGCGCACCAGCACCTCGTCGTCGGCCTGCCAGTTGCCCACGGTCAATGCGAGGTGGGCGCCGCCAAACCGATCGCGGAACACATGGGCATCAAACGTGCCCTGTGCGGTGGCCAGCGTGCGCGTCTGCGCGCGCTGCACCAGCGTTTCGTGGCGGCTGCGGTGGGTGATGAGGTCGGCGATGGTGCCGATCTTCAAGCCGTGCTCGGCCGCAAAGCGCTCCAGGTCGGGCAGGCGCGCCATGGTGCCGTCGTCGTTCATGATCTCGCAGATCACGGCGGCCGGCGTCATGCCGGCCATGGCGGCCAGATCGCAGCCGGCCTCGGTATGGCCAGCGCGCATCAGCACACCGCCATCCTGGGCTTGCAGCGGAAAGATGTGGCCGGGTTGCACCAGATCGCTGGGCAGCGCATCGCGAGCCACGGCCGCCTGCACGGTGCGGGCGCGATCGGCGGCCGAGATGCCGGTGGTGACGCCGGTGGCCGCTTCGATGCTGACTGTGAAGGCCGTGCCCAGGGCCGTGCCGTTGCGCACCGCCATGGGCGGCAGCTGCAGGCGCTCGCAGCGCTCGCGGGTGAGTGTCAGGCAAATCAGGCCGCGCGCATGGCGCGCCATGAAGTTGATGGCGGCCGGCGAGACGCAATCGGCCGCCAGCACCAGATCGCCTTCGTTTTCGCGATCGGCCTCGTCCACGAGGATGACCATACGACCAGCCGCCAGCTCGGCCACCAGCTCGGGAACAGGGGAGATGGGCATGGCGTGCATTGTAGGCGGGCGTCGCTGGCAGGCCCGTTGTGAAGGCTCGGCCAGCATCGATTAGCACAGTTTTGAATCGGGCCATACCCGCATAAAACGGCTGTAAGGTCAGCGTTATAGTCGCGCCCTACTGCGCCGGCCCTGGGCTTGCGCATGGCGTAACTGACAGCGGCTTCTTTGGGGCTGCTGGGAGATGTTGAGTGGATTTCGCAGAAGCACAAGTCAAGTCGTCAAGGAGCATGGTGGGCTTGGGCGCCGTCGTGGTGATCCATGTCATCCTGGGCTGGGCACTGGCCAGCGGCTTGGCGCGCAAAGTGGTCGAGGTGATCAAAGAGCCCATCGAGACCAAGATCATCGAGGAGGTGCAGCCACCGCCGCCACCCCCTCCGCCCGAGAACCTGCCGCCGCCGCCGCCCAAGGCCCTGCCGCCGCCGCCGGTCTATGTGCCGCCGCCGGAGATTGCGGTGGCCAATCCGCCGCCCGCGCCCACGATCACCACCACCCAGGAGGTGCCGCCGCCGCGGCCGCCGGGGCCCGTGGTGCCGACGGCCAAGCCGGCGCCGCCAGCGCCGGCCGCACCGCGCGGCATGAAGCCCGCCATCGCGGACGTTCGGGCCTGCTCGCCGACCAGCGAGGACTACCCGGCAGCGGCGCGCCGTGCAGAGGCCACGGGCATCACCAAGATTCGCTTTACCGTGGATGCAAAAGGTGCGTTGGCCAAGGCCGAAGTGCAGCGCTCTTCGGGCTCCAGCCGCGAGCACAAGCAGCTTGATCGGATTGCCATGAGCAAGCTCAGCGACTGCCGGTTCACGCCGGGCACGGATGCCGAGGGGCGTCCTGTCGGTGGCACGTTCGAGGTCGAATATGTCTGGAAGATCGACTGAACGCGCCACTGGCGTCATTCACCCATTTTTTGAACTCTGCGTCCGTCGATTACAAGGTGACGGGCATCGCATTACCCCTGGAGGCACCATGTCCTTTCTGAAGACCCTTCGATCCCCCGCAATGGCCCTGATGCTCGCCCTGGGCGCGCTGACGGCGGCCCCGACCCTGGCCCAGGAAGCCTCCGCTCCCGCTTCCGCTGCGGCCGACATGGCGCCTGCTTCTGCACCTGATATGGCTGCGGCGCCTGCCGATGCCATGGTGTCCAACGTGCAGCATGAGGAAGTTGAGAACCCCTACGGCCTCAAGGCCATGTGGGAGCAGGGCGATCTGGTGGCCAAGGCCACGCTGGTCATCATGATCATCATGTCGGTGGGCTCCTGGTACATCACCTTCGTCAAGTGGTGGGAGCAGCAAAAGATGCTGAAGTCCGCCAAAGAGGCGCGTGACAATTTCTGGAACGCCGGCACCGTGCGCAAAGGCGCCGAGGCACTGCGTGAAGACAGCGCCTTCCGCTACATCGCCGAACAAGGTCTCAAGGCTTCCGAGCACCATGAGGGCACGCTGCTGGAAAACATCGACCTGCACACCTGGATCGGCATGAGCGTGCAGCGCGCGGTCGACCTGATCAACGGCCGTCTGCAAGGCGGCCTGGCCTGGCTGGCCACGGTGGGCTCCACCGCCCCGTTCGTGGGTCTGTTCGGTACCGTGTGGGGCATTCTGCACGCCCTGACCTCCATCGGTATCTCGGGCCAGGCGTCCATCGACAAGGTGGCCGGCCCCGTGGGTGAGGCGCTGATCATGACCGCCATCGGTCTGGCCGTCGCCGTGCCGGCGGTGATGGGCTACAACTGGCTGGTGCGTCGCAACAAGGTCGTCATGGACGGCGTGCGCCACTTTGCCGGCGATGTGCACAACGTGCTGCTGGCAGGCAAGCGCTGAATCCCGCATCGAGGGCGGTGCTGCGGCGCCGCCCCGTTGAGCTTGTGAGTGAGAGGAAATTGCGATGGGGATGAACGTAGGCTCACCCGACGACGGTGACGATACCCCGATGAACTCGTCCATCAACACCACGCCTCTGGTGGACGTGATGCTGGTGCTGCTCATCATCTTTCTGATCACCGTGCCGGTGGTCACGCAGTCGGTCAAGCTGTCGCTGCCCAAGGAAATCAACGTTCCGACGCAGACCAAGCCCGAGAATGTGCTGCTCGCCGTGACCAAGGATGGTGACATCTACTGGGGTACCAAGCGGTTTTCGGACCGCGATGAGTTTCTGGCAGAGCTCAAGGAGGTGGCCGTACTCGACCCGCAGCCCGAGGTGCACATCCGGGGTGACGAGACCGCGCGCTACGAGTCCATCGGCCGGTTGATCGTGTTGATCCAGCGCGCTGGCATCGCCAAGGTCGGCTTCATCACCGAGCCGCCGGCTCGTGGTGGCTAATCAGGAAGGAGCCGAACCATGGCTATGAGTGTAGGAACCGGCAGCGACGACGACGTGATGGTGGACATGAACACCACACCGCTGATCGACGTGATGCTGGTGCTGTTGGTGATGCTGATCATCACCATTCCGGTGCAGACGCACGCCGTCAAGATGAACATGCCGGTGAATTCGCAGAGCGCGCCACCACCGGTGCCGCCTGAGATCATCAGCGTGGATGTGGACTTTGACGGCACGATCACCTGGAATGGTGAGCCGTTGGTCAACCGCAATGATCTGCAGACCCGTTTGTTGAACGTGGCCCAGGTGCCCGATCAGCCCGAGGTGCATTTGCGCCCGAACAAGCTGGTCGAGTACAAGTACGTGGCCATGGTGCTGGCGGAAGCCCAGCGCCTGGGCGTGACCAAGATCGGTATCGTCGGCAACGAACAGTTCCTGTGAACTGATCGGAACTGCGGTTCAGTGAACCATTTCGAGAAGGGGGTGCGCCGGTGTCGGCCAACCCCCTTTTTGCGTCAAGACTAGGAGTGATGCGCAACATGACCAAGTACAAGCTCAACCTTCGCCCCCTGGCCGTGGGGCTGCTCGCGGCCACGCTGGCCGTCGGTGCAGCCGCGCAGGCCTTGCGTCCCGAGGTGGGCAAACCGCTGCAGCAGGCCAGTGACCTGCTGCGCAGCGGCAAGGCCAAGGATGCCCAGGCCAAGGTGCGCGAGGCCGAAGCGGTGGCCAACAAGACCCCGCAAGAGCAGTTGATGATCAACAAGATGAAGGCCGCCGCGGCCCAGCGTGCTGGCGACAACGCCAGTGCCGTGGCCGCGCTCGAGGCCTTGTTCAACTCAGGCCGACAAAGCGGTGCCGAGCAGGCCCAGACGGCCGAATCGCTGGCCTTCACCTACTCGCAAATGCGCGATCTGGGCAAGGCCAATCAGTGGGCGCAACGCGCCCAGGCGGCCGGTGCCAACAGCGCGCAATTCAAACAATTGCAGGCTTATCTGCAGGGCCAGTCGGGTGACTACACGGCCATTGCGCGCGATGCGGCCGCTGCGGTGGCCGACGCCGAAAAGGCTGGCCAGCGCCCGGCCGAGGCCGATCTGCTGCGCCTGGCCGACGCCTATCAGCGCACCAAGAACCAGGCCGGCTACCTGTCCGCGGTGGAAAAGCTGCTGACCCACTATCCCAAGAAGGAGTACTGGGCGGCCGTGTTGGGACGCCTGCCCAGCAAGGCGGGTTTTGCCGCCCGTTACCAGGTGGACGTGCTGCGCCTGAAGTTCGCCACCGACAACCTGACCACGGCCGATGAGTACATGGAGTTGACCCAGCTTGCGCTGCAAGCGGGCTATGTCCAGGAAGCCAAGACGGTGGTGGACAAAGGCTTTGCCTCGGGCGTGCTGGGCACCGGGCCCCAGGCCGCGCGCCACCAGCGGCTGCGCGACATGGTGGGCCGTCAGGTGCCTCAGGCGGTCAATGCGCTGGCCCGGCAACGCGACGAGGTCACCAAGGCGGGCGACGAAGAAGGCATGGTCCGCGTGGGCGCCGCCATGGCGGCCTCGGGTCAGGTGGATGAGGGCATCAAGCTGATCGATGCCGCGCTGGATCGTCCGAAGCAGCTGCGCTCACCCGAAGATGCCCAGCTGCGTCTGGGCCTGGCCCAGTTGCAGAAGAGCAGCCTGCGCGCCACCGCCGTGCAGACCTTGCGCAGCGTGCGCGGCACCGATGGCGTGGCCGACATCGCCAAACTGTGGGTCATCCGCGCCGGTCAGCGCTGAGCGGCATGTTGCCGGCCCACACCGACGACCTGGGCGATGGCGTCTACGCCATCGACACCGGGTTTCAGCGCCCGCGCTTCGATGCGGCCTACCTCGTCGTCGATGGCGGCAAGGCGGCCTTCATCGACAGCGGCACCAACCACTCGGTGCCGCGCCTGCTGGAGGCGCTGGCGGGTGTGGGTCTGGCTGCGGATGCCGTGCAATGGGTCATTCCCACCCATGTGCATCTGGATCACGCGGGCGGCGTGGGCGAGTTGATGGCTCGCTTGCCGACCGCCCAGGTGCTGGCTCACCCGCGTGGCGCCCGCCACATCGTGGATCCGCGTGCGCTCTATGAAGGCGCGCTGGCCGTCTATGGCCAGGCCGAGATGGATCGCTCTTACGGCCGGCTGCTGCCGGTGCCCGCCGAGCGGGTGCTGTCCAGCCATGACGAGCAGGTCATCCACGTGGGCCAACGCCCGTTGCGCCTGATCGACTCTCCCGGTCATGCGCGGCACCACCACGCCATCTGGGACGAGCGTTCGCGTGGCTGGTTCACCGGCGACACCTTTGGCCTCTCGTATCGCGAACACGACGTGGAGGGCCGGCCCTGGATCTTCCCCACCACCACGCCCGTGCAGTTCGACCCTGAGGCCATGCGTGCCTCCGTGGCGCGCATGCTTGCGGCCCAGCCCGCTTGCGTCTACCTCACTCACTACAGCCGTGTGCGCAACGTGCCGCAACTGGCCACGCAGTTGCTGAACCTGCTTGATCAGGTGGTGGCCATTGGCGAGCAGTTGCGCCATGCGCCGCAACGCCACGCGGCGCTCAGGCAGGCGCTCACCACGCTCTACGTGGACAGCCTGCATGCACATGGCAGCCCCTACTCGGCGGCTGAAATTGCCGCGCAACTCGAAGTGGACATTGAGCTCAACGCCCAGGGCATGGGTGTGTGGCTGGGCGCAGCCTGAGCCGCAAATCGTCGCCCACGGGCAAGGCCTCGACCAGCGTGAAGCGCGGTGCAGCGGCCAAGCGGTGCAGCTCGGGCAGCGCAGCCCAAGGCAGGCCCGGCCCCAGCAGCACGGGGGCGATGTAGGCCAACCATTCGTCCACCCAGCCGCCTTCAAACAAGGCGGCGTTGAGCCGGGCGCCGGCCTCCACGTGCAACTCGTTGACACCGCGCTGCGCCAGCGCGTGCAGCAGCGCGCCCAAGTCAACCCGGCCTGCCTCCCCTGGCAGGGGAAGCACCTCGGCACAGGCGTGACTGCCTGGCTGCGCCGTGACCAACAACACCGGATCGGGTGCGGCGAACAGGCGCGCCGTGGTGGGGGTTTGCAGACGCGCATCCACCACCACTCGCAGCGGCTGGCGGGCCGTAGGCACCTCGCGCACCGTGAGCTGGGCGTCATCGGCCAGCAGCGTGCCGATGCCTGTCATCACCGCGCCCGCACGGCGGCGCCAGAGGTGGCCATCGCGGCGTGCGGCGGAGCCGGTGATCCATTGGCTGGCGCCACCGGGCAGCGCCGTGCGGCCATCCAGCGACGCCGCCACCTTGACCCGCACCCAGGGCCGGCCGCGCGTCATGCGGCTGACGAAGCCAATATTCAGTTCATGCGCCGCCTGCGCCACGTCGGGCGGCCCGTCCACCACCTCAATGCCGGCAGCCACCAGCCGGGCTCGCCCCTGGCCGTTCACCAGCGGATTGGGGTCGGCCATGGCCATCACCACGCGGGCCACGCCGGCCGCCGCCAGGGCATCGGCGCACGGCGGCGTGCGGCCCTGGTGGGCACAAGGCTCCAGCGTCACATGCACCGTGGCGCCGCGCACGTCATGGCCTTGCGCCGCCGCATCGCGCAGTGCCATCACCTCGGCATGCGGGCCCCCTGCGGCCTGGGTGTGGCCGCGGCCCAGCACGCGGCCATCGGCGGCGGTGATGACGCAGCCCACTCGCGGGTTGGGCTCCGAGAGCCCCACGGCCAGCTCGGCCAGTGCCAGTGCCTCGTGCAAAGGGGTGCGGTCAGGCGGGTTCTGGGTCCAGGTCGTGTGGGGCATGGTCTGGGCCGGCGCCGGTGAGCAGCCGACCAATGGTTTCGGCGGCAGTGTAGGCCGGGCATGAAAAAGCCCGTGCTGGGCACGGGCGTCTGAGGGCAGAGATTGAGGGAGGGTGTTACTTCTTGTCCTTGTCGCCGCCGTTCTTGGCATCGAATGCCATGCCCTTCTGGACCTGTTCGATGGCGTGGTCAACCGCCTTGATGGCGTTGACGCGGTGGCCACCTTTGTCATCGCTGGCCTGATTCAACGCGGCCTTGGCTTCTTTCAGCTTGGCCAGGGCGGCTTCCATATGGGGCTGGGCGGCCGCGGCCAGGGTCGAAACGCTCAGTGCGGCAGTCAGGGCCAACGCTTGCAGGATGCGAGTCATGGAGCAATCTCCTCGGAGTAGTAGAGACACGTGGCCAACTGCCACCGCCGCTCAACGCGCTGTGGGCGGCTAGGGATGACCCAGTTGACGCTGGGCCTCCTCCACGTCGCGCGTGAGTTCGGCCAGATACCGTGAGCGCTCCTCACTCGCCCACTCGGTGTCGGCAAAGGCGGACAGCGGGTAGCTGCCGCTCGCATGCACCGGGCCGGCCAGACGCGGCAGCAGCACGCGGTCGGGCGAGCGGTTCTCGTGCAGCAGGAAGGCGTCCACATCGCGCAGGCGCAGCGGCAGCGCGGGCTGCGTGTCGCGCACCAGCTTGCCAAACAGCGTCAGCCCGATCACCTGCCGGCCAGCAGGCAGCATGTCGTTGAAAGTGAGCAGCGCGAACGGTTTGCCCTGGGCGTCGTCCACCCGCCCCGTGGCCACGTAGCGGCCGGCCTGGTTCACCTGAACGGGCAACTCGAAACGCAGCGACCCCGCCACCAGGCGGTCGCGCACAGGCCCGGCCCAGGTGGCCGGCGACAGCGGGCTGTAGACGATGTCGAAATAGGTGTAGCCGGCCTGCCCTTCGCTTTGCAGACCCACCTCCACGCGGATGCCCATGGGCTCCTGCCCCGCAAAGCCCTGGCTGGCCGGATGCAGGCGCAGCGTCTGGGTGTGACCGGCCGCATCGGCCACCGCCGCCAGCGCCACCTGCATGGTGCCGGGCATGGCGGGCTCCACATGGGCCAGTGCCTGCGTGATGACCAGCGGGCGCGGCTGGCCGTCGGCACCTACGACGGCCAGCGTGAACGTCACGTCCTCATCGCCCTGGACGAACACCCGCTGCTGCACGCTGCGCAGCACCAGCCCCGCACCATCGCCGCCCCCCGGCAGACGCAGCGGCTGCTGCTGCACGATGGGCCGGTTGGGGTGCATCTGATCAGGCTGCTCGGCGGCCGGGCGGCTGCTGTGCGGGTAGCGCGTGGTCTCGCGGTAGGTGGCCAGCGCCGCCTGACTGCGCGCCAGCCGCTGCGCCCACAGTGCCTGCCGCTCGGCTTCGGCGCCGCTGGCCGCCACACGCAACCCTTTGGCTGGCGATACCGAAGAGGCCGCGGTTGGGGTGGCGAGCGCAACCGGTTGCACCGCCTCCACAGGCCCAGCCACCACCTCGTCGCCGCGCCCCATCAGCCACACCGCCAGCGCCACCAACAGCAGGCCGCCACCCATCAGCCCCCATCTGCTCATGTCACGTCTCCGCCACAGCCTGCGCACCACACCACCGCCCACCCAGCCGTCGGCGCGGAGCCGGCTTCGCCGGTCCACTGCCGAAGCCCCCTTGGGAGGTGGCGACCGGGAGGGAGCCTGGGGGCCTCATTCACTTTGCATTGGCCACCATATCTGCCCGCACCCGCGACACCACGCCGGCCCAGTTGCCGGCGGTGTAGTGGTTGTAGGCCTCGTTGTCGTCACGCCAGACCACCGTGTGGTTGGTCCACTTGGCGCGGCCGCCCTCGGTCTTGGCGGTGCCCAGCGTCAAGTCGTTGCACCACCAGTCGCCGGGGTTGCAATAGGCTGCGCCCGACGTGCCGGCCACGGCGCCGGCCGAGTGGTAGGCCACCGCCTCATCGTCCTGCCCTGGCAGCACGAAGGAATACATGGTGCCGGCCGAGCCGGCATACATGTTGAACAGCACGCCGCGTGTGTCGTTGTGGTTGTACAGCGCCCGCGCCGTGGTGGTCTTGAGGTCGGACACCAGCGGCTCGCTCAGCGCCCAGTCACCCTGGTTGGCCAGCTCCGAGCCGCCGCCGGCACCTGCTGCGATGTCCACCCACTTGATGTTCCAGCCCGTCTGCGTGCTGCCGTCGACCGCGCCGCATTCGCCGTTGGCGTTGGGCTGGGCATTGCGTTTGGTGCGCGGGGTGCCGCCGTACATGGCCAGTGCGTAGCCGATCATCATGTCGCCCGCGCTGTGGGCCGCCACATAGCACCAGTTGCTGCCGGTGCAATAGCAATCCAGCGCATCGCGCACGCGGAAGTTCTGGTTGGCGATGCGGTTGTAGCCGTCCCAGTTGACCGACTTCTTGTTCACCCCGGCTGCCGTGCCGGCCGGGCCCCAGTAGGTGAAATCGGCATGGTTGCCAGGCTGACCGCCACCGGTGCGGCCATTGATCCAGAGGCTGTAATTGGTGGCTTGTGCGGCACCCACCACGGCCGCCACGGCGACGGCGGTCAGGACGAGGGCAGGGCGCAGCGAGAACGAGAAATGCATGGAGGCCTCCTGGGGCCGGTTGCGACGGTGGCGCGACTTTGGCAGCCGCGCCGCGCCGGGCAAACCGGATAAACCCCAAGAAGACCTGTTTTGTTCACCTATGGTTTCTCAAGAAAACGCCGGGCCGCCCCAAGTTTTCTTGACCCCCTCGGGGGGCCTGACGCGCAGCGGCAGGTTTGGGGGTGCTCACAAGAAAACGCCGGGCCGTCCCAAGTTTTCTTGTCCCCCGCGGGGGGCGGGCTGGGCACAGCCCGGCCCTGGGGGTGCTCACATCTCGATCTTGGTGAACTTGGCGCCCGACATCGACACGCCAGCCTCCAGCCCGGCATTGGTCAGCACATAGCCCACCACCGCCTGGCTGGCCGTGTTGGTGTCACCGCCCAGGTTGGCGCCGGCGCTGGCCACGCTGACCGAGGCGTTGGCCCCGGCCGTCCAGCCGTTGCTCTCGCGGAACTCGTGCAGCGCTTCGCGGGCATTGAACACATAGACCATGGCGCGCGACTGGGCGCCGGCCTGGAAGCCCAGCGACAACGAGCTGACGCGGTAATAACCGGCATCGGCGCCGCGCTCACGCAAGATGCAGCGGCCGCCTTCCACGCCCACGCCCAGCGAGCCACCCACCACCGCCGGGCAGATCAGCACCCCGGGTGCACGGGCAATCATCTCGCGCGAGGTGGGCGCCGCCTCGAACAAGCGGGTCAGCGTCGAGTCGGCCTGCAGAATCAAGGCCGCCTTGGCCGCCATGGGCGAGCCCTTGTCGGTTGCGTTCGTGGTGGTGCAGCCCGCCAACGCCATTGCTGCGGCGGCGGCCAGGCTCAGGGTCAACGTGGGTACATGCAATGCCTTTAGCGACATGATGGGCTCTCCTCAATTAAGCCAAACACAGGCGGCGGATGCCGCAGGCCCATTATGCGCACGCAGCTTGGCCGCAGATGCAACCGAATTCGGCGATGATGCCCGCCCTATGACGCTGCTGCTTGCGCCCATGGAGGGCTTGCTCGACCACCGCCTGCGCGACGTGCTGACGCGGGTGGGCGGCATCGACCGCTGCGTCAGCGAGTTCATCCGCGTCACCGACACCGTGCTGCCGGCGCGCGCCTTCCTGCGCGTGGTGCCCGAGCTGGCCAGCGGCGGGCGCACCGCAGCCGGTGTGCCGGTGCGGGTGCAGTTGCTGGGCTCAGACCCCACGCTGCTGGCGCTCAACGCCGCGCGTGCGGCGCAGTTGGGTTCGCCCGGCGTGGACTTGAATTTCGGCTGCCCGGCCAAAGTGGTCAACCGCCATGGCGGCGGGGCCGCGCTGCTGGCCGAGCCCGAACTGCTCTACCGCATCACCGCCGCCGTGCGCGCCGCCGTGCCGGCGGGCGTGCCCGTCTCGGCCAAGATGCGCCTGGGCGTGGCCGACGATGCCCAGGCGCTGGATTGCGCCCGCGCGCTGGTGGCCGGCGGCGCCGAGGAGCTGGTGGTGCATGCCCGCACCAAGGCGCAGGGCTACCGCCCGCCCGCCTACTGGGCGCGCGTGGCCGACGTGGCTGCCGCCGTGCCCGTGCCCGTGGTGGCCAATGGCGAAATCTGGCAGGTGGCCGACGCGCAGCGCTGCCGGGCTGAATCGGGCTGCCACGCGCTGATGCTGGGGCGTGGCATGGTGGCCGACCCGGGCCTGGCGCTGGCGCTGGTGGCCGGAGCCGACCGGCCTGCCGAAGCGCCAGCCCGCAGCCCCGGCCTGCCCTGGGCCGCACTGCCACCGCTGCTGGCCCGCTACGCCGAACTGGTGCGCGCTGGCGTGGCGCCGCGCCACCAGGCGGGGCGGCTCAAGCAGTGGCTGCACTACCTGCGCCGCGCCCATCCTGAGGCCCAGGCGCTCTACCAGCGCCTGCGCACCGAGAACGACCCGCAGCGGCTGGCGGCCGCATTGCTGGCCAGCGGCTAAAATCGCCCGCTTCGATGAACCGGCTTTGCCGCGCCTTCTACAACCGACATGGCCGACCCCCGACCGACCGGCGCCCCAGGTGGCGCCGGTGCGCTGTTTGAGCTGAAATCCACCTCGCTGGCCGCGCTGGCCCTGCACCTCAAAAGTGGCGATCTGGCGGCGCTGGCCGCTGGCCTGGACGCGCGCTTTGGTGCCACACCCGGCCTCTTCGTGGCCGAGCCGCTGTGCCTGGACCTGACCGCGCTGCGCGAGGCCGAGACCGCACCCGAATGGGCCGACCTGCTGCCCCTGCTGCGCCGCTGGGGCTTCAACCCCGTGGCGGCGCGTGGCGGCAACCCGGCCCAGATGGCGGCTGCGCTGGCTGCCGGGCTGGCCGAGGCGGCCGAGGCCACGATGCCGGCCCCCGCGCCCGCCGCGCCACCGCCACCCGAAACCCCCACACCCGCTGCAGTGCCGCAGCCCGCCGTGCCGCCCTCGGCGCTGGTCATCGACAAGCCACTGCGCTCGGGCCAGCAGGTCTATGCGCGGGGCCGCGATGCGGTGGTGCTCAGCGTGGTCAGCCACGGCGCCGAAGTCATCGCCGACGGCCACATCCACGTCTACGGCCCACTGCGTGGCCGCGCGCTGGCCGGCGCCCAGGGCGATACCTCAGCCCGCATCTTTGCCGCCGCCATGGAGCCGCAGCTCGTCTCCATTGCCGGCACCTGGCGTACCTTCGAAGCGGGCCTGCCCGAGGGCGTGGCCGGCAGGCCGGCCCAGGTGCGGCTGGTGGATGACAGGCTGGTCTTCGAGCCGATGAAATGAGGCCCCCACGCTCCCTGCCGGTCGCTGCCCCCAAGGGGGCGCTCGGCTGCGGACCGGCGAAGCCGGATCCGCGCCGGTACTGGGTTGGCGGTGGTGCGATGCGTTGGGGTACTGCCGTATGACGTTTAACCAAAAGGAATTCTTACTGTGACCAAAATCGTCGTCGTCACCTCCGGCAAAGGGGGCGTGGGCAAGACCACGACCAGTGCGGCATTCGCCTCGGGCCTGGCGCTGCGCGGGCACAAGACCGCGGTCATCGACTTCGACGTGGGCCTGCGCAACCTCGACCTCATCATGGGCTGCGAGCGCCGGGTGGTCTACGACCTGGTCAACGTCATCCACGGCGAGGCCAAGCTCACCCAGGCCCTCATCAAGGACAAGCAGAGCGACAACCTCAGCATCCTGGCTGCCTCGCAAACCCGCGACAAGGACGCGCTGACCCAGGACGGCGTCGAGCGCGTGCTGGACGAGCTCAAGGAAATGGGCTTTGACTACATCGTCTGCGACTCGCCCGCCGGCATCGAGACGGGTGCGCTGATGGCCATGCACTACGCCGACGAGGCGCTGATCGTCACCAACCCCGAGGTCTCGTCGGTGCGCGATTCCGACCGCATCCTGGGCATGCTGTCGTCCAAGACCAAGCGCGCCATCGAAGGCGCCGAGCCCATCAAAGAGCACCTGCTCATCACCCGCTACAACCCCAGCCGGGTCGAGGGCGGGCAGATGCTGTCGCTGGACGACATCCAGGAAATCCTGCGCACGCCGTTGATCGGCGTCATCCCCGAGAGCGAAAGCGTGCTCGACGCCTCCAACCAGGGCCTGCCCGCCGTGCACCTCAAGGGCACCGACGTGGCCGAGGCCTATCTGGACGTGGTCGATCGCTTCCTGGGCGAAGAGCGCCCGCTGCGCTTCACCGAGGCCGAGAAGCCGGGCTTCTTCAAGCGCCTCTTCGGTGGGAGGTAAGCCCCATGTCGCTGCTGTCTTTTCTGCTGGGCGAGAAAAAGAAAACCGCCAGCGTCGCCAAAGAGCGGCTGCAGATCATCCTGGCCCACGAGCGCGCCGGCCTGGGCGCCAGCGCGCCGGACTACCTGCCCGCGCTGCAGCGCGAGCTGGTGGCGGTGATCTCCAAATACGTCAAGATCTCGCCCAACGACATCAAGGTCAACCTGGAGCGCCAGGACGACCTCGAAGTGCTGGAAGTCAAGATCGAGCTGCCTGAGGGGCGTGCATGAAGGGTGGGGCGGCCATCGCGCCGGCGCTGATGGCGCTGGCCTCGGCCGCCAGCGGGCAGGCCGTGCCGCCGCGAGCGGCATCGGCCGCCACGGCGCCCCAAGGCCCGCCACCCGTGGTGGCCCAGCGCCACCACTACGTCTGCGACGGCGGCGAGCGCGTACAGACCGACGTCTACCTGACCGAGGCCGGCCCCAGCTTCATCGTGCTGCATTACAAAGGCCACCGCTACGGCCTGGCTCAGGCCGTGTCCGCCAGCGGCGCCCGCTACGTGGGCCTGGTGGGCACCAACCCCGAGGTGGGGCTGGAATGGTGGGGCAAGGGCAACACGGCCATGCTGGCCGAAGTCAACCGCCAGGACATCGACGACAGCCGCCGCCTGCTCGACTGCAAGGCCGCCCCGCCGCCATGAGCGCGCCGGGCCGTTCCCAAGCGCGAATCCCGCAGCACACAGTGCGGAGGGTAGTCCGATGAACCCGCGTCCGCAGCGCGTGCTGATGGTCTGCATGGGCAACATCTGCCGCAGCCCCACCGCCCATGGCGTGCTGGCGCACCAGGTGGCCCAGGCCGGCCTGCAGGCCCATGTCGAAGTGGACTCCGCCGGCACCCACGGCTACCACGTGGGCGAGCCGCCCGATCCGCGCAGCCAGGCCCATGCCGCACGGCGCGGCTACGACCTCAGCGCCCAGCGCGCCAGGCGCCTGACGGTGCAGGACTTCAGCGACTTCGACCTCGTGCTGGTGATGGACGCCGCCAACGAAACCGCCGCCGCCGCACTGTGCCCGCCCGATCAGCGCCACAAATTGCGCCGGCTGACCGACTACGCCACCCGCCACCGCGCCACCGAGGTGCCCGACCCCTATTACGGCGGCGACGCCGGCTTCGAGCGCGTGCTCGATCTGGTCGAAGACGCCTGCACCGGCGTGTTGAACGACGTCAGGCCCTCGGCCAGATAGTCCAGCAGCGCCCGCACCGACGAGGCCAGGCCGCGCCGCGAGGCAAACACCGCGTGCACCAGATCGGTGGGCAGCGACCAGTCCGGCAGCAGCGGCGCCAGCCGCCCCGCCGCCAACGCATCGGCAGCCAGTGGCCAGGGCAGTTGCACCGCACCCAGACCCGCCTCGGCGGCACCCGCCAGCAGATGCAGGTCGCCACTGGCCAGGCGCGGCGTGTGCACATAAGGCGTGCGCTCGCCATCGGGGCTGACCAGCGGCCAGGTGGCCTGGCCGGTGGGTGTCACCGGCCCCAATGTGGGCCAGCGCGAGAACTGCTGCGGGTGATGCGGCTCGCCCAGCTCGGCCATCAACGCCGGGCTGGCAAACAGGCCTTGGCGCACCTCACACAGCGCCCGCATGGCCAGACTGCTGTCCGACAGCGGCAGCGGCCGCGCGCGCAGCGCCAGATCCACGCCTTCCGCCACCAGATCCACCGGCCGGTTCAGTGGCAGCACGTGCAGCCGCACCAGCGGATGCCGCGCCGCAAACGTGACCAGCAGCGGCCCCACCTGGGCGCGCAGCAAGTCGATGGGGCAGGCCACGCGCAACTGGCCGCAGGGCTCGGCCTGGGCGCTGGCCACCACCGCCTCGGCCGCCTCGGCCTCCTCGCGCATGGCCTTGGCGTGGGTGTAGAAGGCCTGGCCCACCTCGGTCACCGTGAGCTGGCGCGTCGAGCGCTGCAGCAGCCGCGTGGCCAGCCGCGCCTCCAGCGCCGCCACCCGCCGCGACAGCTTGGACTTGGACTCGCCCAGCGCCCGCGCGGCGGCCGAAAACCCGCCGTGCTCGACCACGGCGGCAAAGTAGAGCAGGTCGTTGAGATCGTGCATGGCGCCGATGGTAGGGTGTATGCCCATGCCAGGAGCCACCATGCCCCCACTTGCCGACCGCATCCGCGCCAGCTTCGAGGCCCAGGCCCTGATGCACACCCTGGGCGCCAGCCTGGAGCGGGTCGAGCCGGGCGAGGTGCACATCGCATTGCCGCACAGCGCGCGCATTGCACAGCAGCAAGGTTTCGTCCATGCCGGCGCCCTCACCAGCATCGCCGACAGCGCCTGCGGCTATGCCGCGCTCACCCGCATGCCGCCGGGCAGCGAAGTGGTCTCGGCCGAGTTCAAGATCAACCTGCTGCGCCCCGCCATCGGCCAGCGCTTTCTGGCCATCGGCAAGGTAGTGAGCAGCGGCCGCACCCTCACCGTCTGCACGGGCGAGGTGCACGCTCATGCGGCAGACGGCACGCACAAGCTGGTGGCACTGATGCAGGCCACCATGGTGCGGGTGGAGGCGGTGGGGTGAGACCGGGCGACATGCTGACCCATTTCTGCTCTGTTGGAGTAGACGCCTTTTTTGCGGCACGAGGCAGGCCCTATCTCTGCGCATCGATAGATTGGACTCAACGATGAAGCTGAAGTCGGCATGGCTTGTGACCTGGGAATGGATCGGCGATCACGCTGTCGTAAAAGAAGAGGAAAAAGTGGTGGCGCTGGTGAACTACCGCCGAGGGGGCGAGTATGTGAAGGACGTCGTGGAGCACCTGTACATCGCTAAAACCTCGTCGCCTGTCGAGAAGGCAACATACGCTCGAAATCCGAACGCCAATCCGTATCGTGCTCAATTCGATACGCGCAACGGGATACCCTGGCAAGGCCGCATTCATTGCGGCCATAACCCTTGGTTGTACGCGCGTCTGGTCAGCAACGTTCGCACAGTGAACACTGCGGAGGGAGAGGTTCTGCGTTGGGACGAGCGGTCTTTACCGGTGCCCCATTGAGGACCTTTCCCTATGAAGGAAGTGGGCACATACAACGGTGTGGCTGAAGATATCTCTCCTAAGCTCGTCACCGTGGAGTGCCTTGTGACCCCCCAAAAAGATCTCATCGACGCCGACAACCAGTGGATCAACACCTGGCTGGGCAAAGGCTATGTGCACGCCTGGTTTTCATGGATCGAGTGGATCACGCTGACCGTGGCCATTCTGTCGGTCTGCCGCCGGCTCTGGCCCGACATGCACCGCTGGCCGGACTGGTACGCCTGGCCCGTGCTGGCCGTGGGCGCGCTGTCCAGCGTGCTGGTGTTCCTGTCGGGCATCAAAGGCTTTTCCACCTATCTGGTGGACACCACCGGCGCGCGGCGCTGGCCCAAATGGTTGCAATGGGTGTTGGTGGGCCTGCTGTCGGTGACCGTGCCCGTCTCGCTGGCCGTTACGCTCATCCCCATTGCCCTGGGCATCATGGCCGGCGGCGGGTGAGGGCCGCCCAAGGCGGGTTATCGTAGATTCACCCCAACCTCCACCTCACACGCCATGAAATCCCTGGGTCAACGCGCCAGCGGCCTGCGTCTTGAGCGCATGCAAGCCTCGCCGCTGTGGAGCGGCAGCGGTTTTCGCAACGGCTACCCGGTGCGGCCCGATCTGCGCCAGGGCGCCATGCCGCCCATGGGCGAGATCCTCTGCCCGCGCGGCCGCCAGTTGCCGGCCGGCCCGCTGCCGGCCATGAGCCCGCTGGCCGACTGGCTGCGCCCGCCCGCCACGGGCCTGCGCGCCACCTGGCTGGGGCATTCCACGGTGCTGGTGGAGATCGGCGGCCTGCGCGTGCTGACCGATCCCGTCTGGGGTCCGCGCGCCTCGCCCACGCGGCTGGCCGGGCCGCGCCGCTTTCAGCCGGTGCCGCTGACGGTGCGCGAGCTGCCGCCCATCGACGTGGTGCTGATCTCGCACGACCACTACGACCACCTGGACTACCCCACCATCCGCGAGCTGGTGCGCCACCAGCCGCAGGCCCAGTACGTCACCACGCTGGGCGTGGGCGCCCACCTTGAGGCCTGGGGCGTGCCGCCCGCGCGCATTGCCGAGCTGGACTGGTGGCAGGCCTGGCAGGCGCCGGGCGCCGAGCTGGCCATTCACGCCGCACCGTCGCAGCACTTCTCGGGCCGCGCCCTCAAAGACCGCAACGGCACGCTGTGGGCCTCGTTTGCGCTCGTCGGCGCCCACCACCGCGTGTTCTTCAGCGGCGACACCGGGCTGACCGACGCCTACGCGCTGATCCGCGAGCGGCTGGGCCCGTTCGATCTGGTGATGCTGGAAGTGGGCGCCTTCCACCCGGCCTGGGGCGACATCCACCTGGGCCCGGCCCACGCGCTGGAGGCGCATGCGCTGCTGGGCGGCGGCCTGCTGCTGCCCGTGCACTGGGGCACCTTCTGCCTGGCCGTGCACGACTGGGACGAGCCGGTGGAGACCTTGCTGCGTCTGGCCCCGCAGCACGGCGCCCCACTGGTGCTGCCGCGCCTGGGCCAGACCGTGGAGCCGCCGCAGGTGCGCGAGCAAGGCCGCCCGCCCGAGCCATGGTGGCGGGCGGTGCAGGGCAGCGGGGTGCTGCCGCCCGAGCCTGAGATGGCGCCGCTGCCCAAGAGCGTGCAGTGGCCGCTGGATTGAGGGGCAGGGCGCTCAACCGTTGCCGCTCTCTCCATTCACACCCCATGCGCACCATTGCTCTACCGGCCATCCAGTTCTACAAACGCCGCATCTCGCCGCACAAGGGTTTTTGCTGCGCGTACCGCGTCCATCTTGGGCGCAGCAGTTGTTCCACCCTCGGCTACAGAGCTATTCGCCGATACGGCGTGTGCATCGGGCTGGTGGTGCTCAGGCGCAGGTTGACGCTCTGCGGAATCACCCATGGTCGGTTTCGGGGCATGCACCCATCTGACCAGCGTGGCAGTGCGCCATGCGATCTGCCGTGCGACCTGAACTGCGTGCCGGACACCTGGGGAGACGACTGCCATCGCGCCAGCGACTGCCTCAATTGCTGCTCTTGTGACTGGCCTTCGCGCGACAAGCGCAGCGACAGGCACAAGGGCGTCTACATCCCGCCAGCCCGCCGATGACGGCGGCCCGGCTGCGTCCCATCGTCCCACCCCTTGCAACAATCCATCCCATCCGCCCCGGCTAGTGCGCGGGGGGCATCGCCTTCATCATTGAGCCCATGGAACACGGTGCAGATCGCATCCGTGCAGACAAGGAGCGAGATATGAAACAGATCGTCCACGTTGCCCCCGCCCCCGGCCGCCACTGGGTGGGTGATGGGTTTCCCGTGCACGGCATGTTTGGCTACGGTCAGGGCGCGGACACGCGCAGCCCGTTTCTGATGATGGACTATGCGGCACCGACCGAGTTCCCAGCCAACCCCGGGCAGCATCGGCGCGGCGTGGGCTCGCACCCGCACCGTGGGTTCGAGACCGTGACCATCGTCTACGACGGTGAGGTCGAACACCGCGACTCCACCGGTGCGGGCGGCGTGATCGGCCGTGGCGACGTGCAATGGATGACCGCCGGCGGCGGCATCCTGCACGACGAGTTCCACTCCGAGGCCTACAGCAAGGCCGGTGGTCCGTTCGAGATGGTGCAGTTGTGGGTCAACCTGCCCGCCAAGGACAAGATGACGCCGGCGCACTACCAGGCGCTGACCGATCAGGCCATTCCGGCCGTGCCGCTGGCGGACGAGGCGGGCACGCTGCGCGTGATCGCGGGCACCTTCGAGGGCTTTGAAGGCCCGGCCGAGACCTACACGCCGATGGAGGTCTGGGACGTGAAGGTGAACGCCGGCAAGCAGGTCACGTTGCCGCTGACGGATGGCTGGACCACGCTGCTGCTGGTGCAGCACGGCACGGTGCAGGTCAATGGCGACGCCATCGTGCGCGAGGCCCAACTCGTCACGCTGGACCGCAAGGGCGAGAGCCTGACGCTGGAGGCCAATGCCGATGCCCGCGTGTTGCTGTTGTCGGGTGAGCCCATCGACGAGCCGGTGGTGGGGTATGGCCCGTTCGTGATGAACACCGAGCAGCAGATCCGCGAGGCCATCACGGACTTCAACACCGGCAAGTTCGGCCGGATGTGACCCGCCCCCGAGGCGCCAGGTGGCGCCTCGTCGCCTGAGGCGCGGCGCGCGGCACGGCTTCGTGCGCGCGCCGCCAGGCGGCTGATTGGAGGACAAGACCCATGGAATCCAGACGCATTGCCCGCATCGACGGGCTGACCACGCTGCACGAGGACGCGATCCGCCTTGGTCGCGCGGCCATCATGCCCGGCCAATGGGCGCGGCATGACCCTTTTCTCTCGATGATGAACGACCGCTTCGGGCGCGGCGCCTTCGGCCCGCATCCGCACCGGGGCTTTGAGACGCTGACCTATGTGATCTCGGGCCGGCTGCGCCATGAAGACAACCAGGGTGGCGGCGGCACGCTGGGCCCGGGTGACGCGCAGTGGATGACCGCCGGCCGCGGCGTGGTGCACAACGAGTTGCCCGAGGGCGACGCGCCGGTGCACGTGCTGCAGCTGTGGATCAACCTGCCGCAGGCGCGCAAGCTGGCGCCGTTCCGCTACCAGGACTTGCGCGGCGCGGCCATGCCGGTGCGGCGCGAGCCCGGTGCCGAGGTGCGCGTCTTTGCCGGCGCGTCTGGCGGCGTGCAGGGCCCGGCGCAGACCCATACGCCCCTGACCATGCTGGACATCCGCATGGCGGCGGGTGCGCGGCTGACACAGGTGCTGCCGGGCGGTCACAACGGTTTTGTCTACGTGCTCCAGGGCGCGGGCCGCTTCGGCGCCGATGCGCAAGCGGGCCGGCAAGACCAGACGCTGTGGCTGGACCGGCTGCCCAACGCGGGCGACACCCGGTTGGCCATCGAGGCCACCGAGCCACTGCACCTGCTGCTGTTTGCCGGCGCGCCGCTGCAAGAGCCGGTGGTGGCGTATGGTCCGTTCGTCATGAACACCGAGGCCGACATTGCCCAGGCCATTGCCGACTACCAGCGCGGCGAGTTTGCCCCGGCCTGACGGCCGGCTCTATGTAGTCCCACGGCAAGGCCTTTGGCCACGCCACCTTTGATGCCCTGAAGGAGACCTGCACCATGACCCGCTTTGCTTCCGTTTTTGCCGCCGCCGTCCTTGGCGCCGCCCTGCTGACCGCCCCGGCCGCGCAGGCCGCCGAGGTGGCCTACACCCTGGAGCCCAACCACACCCAGGTGGACTTCCGCTGGGTGCACATGGGCATGTCCACGCCCGCCGCCAGCTTCGACAAGGTGGACGGCACGCTGCTGTGGGATGCGCAAGACGTCTCCAAATCGTCGGTCAAGGTCAGCCTGCCGCTGACCGGGGTGCACACCCGCGTGCCGGCGCTGGACGAGCACTTCAAATCGGCCGACTTTTTCGACATGGCCAAGTACCCCAGCGTGACGTTCGCCAGCACCCGGGTCGAGCCGCAAGGCCTGGGCAACATCTACCGCATCTACGGCAATCTCACGGTGCGCGGTGTCACCAAAGAGGTGGTGCTGGACACCCGCCTGAACGGCGCGGGCACCCACCCCATGTTCAAGGCCCCGATGCTGGGCTTTGATGCGCGCACCACCATCAAGCGCTCCGACTTCGGTATGGGCGCGCTGGTGCCCATGGTCAGCGACCAGATCGAGATTCGCATCACCACCGAGGCGGTGGAGGCCCAGGGCCTCAAGCGCGCCCTGGCCGAGATGGCCAAGGCCAAGTAAGCGCACCCCCATGAACCCACCTCTGCAGGGCGCGTCCCGCGCCCTGCATCACTTCAGGAGACCAATATGGCCAGCGAGCCCATCCGAGACCCCAGGCAAGACGATTTGCTGACTCCGCAGAACGCTGCCCTCATCGTCATCGACTACCAGCCCGTGCAGGTGAACTCCATCGCCTCGATGGACCGCCAGCTGCTGGTCAACCACATCGTCGGCACCGCCAAGGCGGCCTTGGCCTATGGCCTGCCCATCGTGCACTCCACGGTCAACGTCAAGACCGGCCTGAACAAGCCGCCCATCCCGCAGCTGCGCAAGGTGCTGGACAAATTCCCCACCTACGACCGCACCACCATCAACTCCTGGGAGGACGTGGAGTTCCGCAAGGCCGTGGAGGCCACCGGCCGCAAGAAACTCATCATGACCGCCTTGTGGACCGAAGCCTGCCTGACCTTCCCGGCGCTGGACGCCATCAAGGCCGGCTATGAGGTCTATGTGGTGGCCGATGCCGTGGGCGGCACCTCGGTGGTGGCCCACGAGATGGCGCTGCGCCGCATCGAGCAGGCCGGCGGCAAGATGATCAGCGTGCCGCAGCTGTTTTGCGAGCTGCAGCGCGACTGGCAGCGCAAGGACACCGTGCCCGCCTTCATGAACCTGTTCATTGAAACCGGTGGCACGGCCGGCATCCAGTTCGCCGCCGACCGCGCCGAGTAAACGCCCGGGCCGGGGCCACGGTCTCGGCCGCTTCCACTTCAAAAGAACCGACAAGGATCACCATGAGCCGAAAACTCAAGATTGCCGTCATCATCGGCAGCACCCGCGACGCCCGCTTCGGCCCCCGAGCCGCCGAATGGTTGATGGGGGTGGTCGGCCAGCGCGACGACATCGACGCCGAGCTGGTCGATCTCAAGGCCTTCGATCTGCCCTTTTTCAACGAGAAAGCCTCCAGCCTCTGGATGCCCAGCGAAGACCCGCGTGCCGTGGCGTGGCAACAGAAGATTGCCGAGTTCGACGGCTACGTCGTGGTCACCGCCGAGTACAACCGCTCGGTCACCGGTTCGCTGAAAAATGCGTTCGACCAGGCCTACACCGAATGGGGCCGCAAGCCCATCGGTTTTCTGGGCTATGGTGGGGTGGGCGCGGCCCGTGCCATCGAGCATGCCCGGCTGATTGCGGTGGAGCTGCAAATGGTGCCCGTGCGCTCGGCTGTCCACCTTGGCGGGGCGGATTTCTTCAACGTGGTGATGAAAGGTGAGCCCATGGCCAGCGTCGAGGCCACCTTGCTGCCCGCCACCAAAGACATGCTGGACCAGGTCGTCTGGTGGGGCAACGCCACCCGCAACGCCAGGGGCTGACACCCGAGGAGAGGCCGTGATGGACGCATTCCCGCAAGGCGACGCCGGGCCGCCCCAAGATGCCCTGACCCCCTCGGGGCGCGGGCCGAGCGCAGACCGGCCCGGGGGGTTCTCGGGGTGGGTGGGCCGCATGGCCCGCGCGCGCTGGGTCTATCCGGTACTGGCCACGCTGCTGACCTACATCTTCTGGTGGAGCAGCCTGACCAAGATTGTGGGCTTCGAGGCCGCCACGGCCGAGATGGCGCAGTTCGGCCTCAACCCGCCGGCCGCGTTTGCGGCGTTGACCATTGCCGTGCAACTGCTGGGCGCGGTGCTGGTGATCTGCGGCGGGCGCCTGGTCTGGCTGGGCGCGGGCATGCTCATCGTGATGACGCTGGGCACCGTGCCCGTGGCACACCGCTATTGGCAGATGACCGGCATCCAGGCCATCCTGGAGCAGGCCATCGTGCAAGAGCACTTCTCGGTCATCGGCGGCCTGCTGCTGGCCGTGGTGGCGGCCGAGCTGCGCCGAAAGGCGAAGGACACATGATGGAGACCACCCTGAACACCCCCCGCCTCGATCCCTCCTGGCTGGGCCCATTGGCCCGGGTGCCGCGCAGCGGCTGGGGCGCGCTGACCAGCGAGCTGGCCCGCACCTGGCTGGCCATGCACGAGAGCCTGCGCCATGGCCAGCGCGAGCTGGAACGGCTGGGCCAGCGCTGGCAGGCGCGGCAGATCGACTGGATGGGTTTTCGCCGCGAGGCGCTGCCGCTGCTGACGGCCCACCTGGGCCATCTGCACGGCCACCACCGGCTGGAAGACCAGCATTACTTCCCGGCGCTGCGGCGGGCCGACCCCAACCTGGCGCGGGGGTTCGATCTGCTGGCGGCCGATCACCAGCAGCTCGACGCCTTGCTGCGCAGCCTGGACGGCCTGCATCGCCAGTTGGCCAACGCCAACCCGGCCGAGGCCGCCGCCTGGCAATGCGCCCACGATCTGGTGCGCGAGGCGCAGGCGCTGGGGCCTGTCATGCTGCGCCATCTGCACGATGAGGAAGACCTCGTCATTCCCCTGCTGGCGCTGCACGACCAGCGCCAGGCCGCCTGACCCTCAACCGCAACCGCCAAGGAGTGCCACCGTGAACGACCAAAGCATCCTCAAGCACATCAACCAGCTCGTCGAGGAGGAGCAGCAACTGCGTGGCACCGCCGCCACCGACGACGGCCAGCGGCTGCGCGAGGTCGAACACCAGCTCGACCAATGCTGGGACTTGCTGCGCCAGCGCCGCGCGCGCCGCGAATTCGGCCAGAACCCCGACGGCGCCCAGGTGCGCGACGCCGGCACCGTCGAAGGCTATCGAGGCTGAGCCCCTCGCACCCCCAAACACACCCACAGGAGAGACCCCATGCCCAACGACGCCCCCGTCACCCTGAACGAAGCCGCCCACCGGTTCGAGCTGGTCGTGGACGGCCACATGGCCTATGAAGTGTTCGAGCGCTTCCCGGGCGGCATCGCCTACCTGCACACCATCGTGCCCCAGGCCCTGGCCGGGCGCGGCGTGGGCGGGCAGCTCGTCAAATACATCCTCGACTACGCGGCCGACAACCACCTCAAAGTGCGCCCCGACTGCCCCTTCGTCAAGGCCTACATCGACAAACACCCTGAATACCAGGCCAACTCGCTGTACCACGGCGCCACGCTCTGAACCGCACATCCCGCGAGACCCACATGAACCCACCCCAACGCATTGCCAGCCGCGCCGCCATCGTCGGCGAGGACACCCCCATCACCCGCGCGCTGCCCAGCCGAGAGCGCCGCATGGTCGGCGCCTGGTGTTTTCTCGACCACGCCGGCCCCGTGCAGTTCAAGCCCGGTGCCGGCCTGCACGTGGGCGCCCACCCGCACATCGGCCTGCAGACCTTCACCTGGATGATCGAGGGCGAGGTCACCCACCGCGACTCGCTGGGCTACGAGCAAGTCATCAAGCCCGGCCAGGTCAACCTGATGACCGCGGGGCGCGGCATCGCCCACACCGAAGACAGCGTGCAGGACGGCGAGCGGCTGCACGCCGCGCAGTTGTGGATTGCGCTGCCCGACGCCGAGCGCCACCGCGAGCCCGGCTTTTGCAACTACCCCGAGCTGCCGCAGTTGAACGCCGACGGCTTTCGCGCCACCGTGATTGCCGGCACCGCACTGGGCCAGACCGCGCCCACCCAGGTCTACAGCCCGCTGGTGGGGATAGACCTGACCAGCGAGCACTCGGCCCACACCACGCTGCCGCTGGATGGCAGCTTCGAGTACGGCGCGCTGGTGCTGCGCGGCGAGGCCGTCATCGAGGGCGAGCTGGTGCGGCCCGGCGAGCTGCTGTATTTCGAGCCCGGCCGCCACGAGCTGAGCGTGCAGGCCGATGGCCCGGCCCAGGTGCTGCTGCTGGGCGGCCAGCCCTTTGGTGAAGAGATTCTGCTGTGGTGGAACTTCGTCGCCCGCACCCAGGCCGAGATGGAGGCCGCCGTCGCCGACTGGGAGGCCGGCCGGCGCTTTGGCACCGTGCGGGCAGGCACGCAGGCGGCGCCGCTGCAGCCGCCCAGCCTGGCCGGCGTGCAGCTGCGATCGCACCGGTGAGTAGGGGCGGCGGGGCGTCACGCACGGGCCCCGTGCGGGGCTACAGCACCGGCCCCAGCGTGGCCATGCCGTTGTGCCAGATGCGGCGCCACCAGGGCCAGGCCTGGACGGTGGCCAGCGTCACCCCATCGGATGCGGCCAGATAGGCCTGCTGGCGGGCCTCGATGGCGGTGGCGGTGGCCGCGTCCTGCAGCAGCACGTTGTTCTCGTAGTTGAGGTCGAAGCTGCGCAGGTCGATGTTGGTCGAGCCGATCAGCGCCACCTCGCCGTCCACGGTCAGCGTCTTGGCGTGCAGCAGGCCGGGGCGGTACTCGTGGATGGCCACGCCGGCCTTGAGCAGTTGGCCGTAGGTGGCACGGCTGGCGGCGGCCACGATCCAGGAGTCGTTGCGGGCCGGGAAGATCAGCGTCACCCGCACACCGCGCCAGGCTGCCGCGCACAGCGCCTCCAGCACCGTGGCGTCGGGCACGAAGTAGGGCGTCGAGAGGGTCAGCCGCTCGCGCGCCGCCGCGATCAAGGTGGCGATCAGCTGCGGCGTGGCGCGCGGGCGCTCGGTGGGGCCGTCGCCAAAGACCAGCGCCGCAAAGCCGCCCGGCAAGGCCGGGGCGGGCGTGGGCGGCGGCAGTCGCTGGCCGGTGACGGGCAGCCAGTCGCTGGCGAACAGCAGCGCGGTCTGCGTCACCACCGGGCCTTGCAGCCGCAGCATGATGTCCACCCAGGGGGCGAACCGCGCCTTGATCTGAAAAGCCTCGTCGGCACAGTTCTGGCTGCCGCACCAGGCAATGCGGTGGTCGATGACGGTGATCTTGCGGTGGTTGCGCAGGTCGATGCGGCTGGTCAGCATCACCTTGAGCGGGTGGGTCAGCGGCAGCGCCACGGCGGTCTGCACGCCGGCCGCGCGCAGTGCCCGCCACTGCGGCGTCTGCAACCAGGCGCGCGAGCCCAGGCCATCGACCATCACGTGGCAGGCCACGCCGCGCCGGGCGGCGCGCATCAAGGCATCGGCCATGCGCACGCCGGTGGTGTCGGCCAGCCAGATGTAGTAGAGCACCGCGACGTGTTCGGTGGCGGCGTCGATGTCGGCCACCATGCGGTCGCGGGCTGCCTCGCCATCCGCCATCAGCTCGGCCTGGTTGCCGGCCATGGGCTCGAAGCCGTTGATCGAGGCGGCGTAGCGGAACGCGCCCAGGTAGTGCGGCGCAATCAGCTGCGCGGCCGCCTCGGGCGTGCCCATCAGCCGGGGCAGGTCGGCGGCGGGCACCTGCTCGGCAATGTGGTCGCGTGCGGCCTGGTGTTGCCGGCGGGCATTGCGGTTGATGTGGGCCTCGCCCAGCAGGAAGTACAGCGCCGCGCCCAGATAGGGCAGGATGAACAGCACCGCCAGCCAGGCCATGCGGGTGTCGGACGAAAGGCTGTCGCGCAACATCACGCGCAGACCGAAGCCCAGCACCAGGCCGGCGTGCAGCGCCAGCAGCAGCAGAGCGGGCCAATCCACGAACACCATGAGGGCCAGTCTATCCACCCTGCAATTCAACGCAGAATGGGCGCTCACGCACCCACCGAGGAGAACCCAGTTGATGAAGCTCTACTACATGCCCGGCGCCTGCTCGATGGTGCCCCACACCGCGCTGGAGTGGACGGGCCAGCCCTACGAGGCCCAGGCGGCCAACATGCAGCTGATCAAGTCGCCCGACTACCTCAAGCTCAACCCGCAGGGTGCAGTGCCGCTGCTGGTGGACGGCGAGCTGGTGCTGCCGCAGAACGTGGCCATCCTGCAGTACCTGGATGCGCGCTTTCCCCAGGCCCGCCTGTTCGGCAGCGACACCATCGAGGGCCGCGCCCGCGCCTGGCGCTGGCTGGCCTTCCTCAATGCCGACGTGCACAAGGCCTTCGGCCCGGTGTTCCACATGCCGGCCTATGCCAAGGGCAAGCCCGAGTTCGAGGCGGCCATCCAGCAGGCCGCGCGCGACAGCATCGTGGCCATGCTGGCCCAGGCCGATGCCCACCTGGCGGGGCAGGAGCACCTGGGCGATGCGCTGTCGGTGGCCGATGTCTACCTCTACGTGCTGCTGCGCTGGTGCCGCTCCATCCAGCTGGACCTCGGCTCGCTGCCCCGTCTGGCGCCGTTTTTTGCGCGCATCGGCGCCAACCCCGGCGTGCAGGCCGTCATCGCCCAGGAAGGGCTCAAGCCCTGAGCGGGCGGGCCTCCCCACTGCCATAGAAAGTCGCTCATGACCCGAATCCTGGCCCTCTCCGGCAGCCTGCGCGCGGGCTCGTACAACACCGCACTGGCGCACGCCGCGCAGGCGCTGGCACCCGACGGCGTGACCATCGAGGTGGCCACGCTGCACGGTGTGCCGCTCTATGACGGCGATGCCGAGGCCAGGGATGGCATCCCCGAGGCCGTGCTGGCCCTCAAGGCGCAAATCCTCGCCGCCGAGGGGCTGCTGCTGGTCACGCCCGAATACAACAACGGCGTGCCCGGGGTGTTCAAGAACGGCATCGACTGGCTGTCGCGGGCCGACATGCGGGCCATCTTCGGCGGCCGGCCGGTGGGCCTGATGGGCGCCTCGCCGGGGGGCTTCGGCACGCTGCTGTCGCAGACGGCGTGGCTGCCCGTGCTGCGTGGGCTGGGCACGCTCTACTACAGCGGCGCCAGCATGATGCTGTCGCGCGCGCACATGGCCATTGCCGATGGCCAGTTGGCCGACGAGGGCGCGCGCAAGACGCTCGCCGCCTACCTGGCCGGCTTTGCGGCCTTCGTGCAGAGGCACGGCCGATGAGGCGCGCTGCGCCGGTCCACCGCGGACGCGACATCCACGAGGCCCACCGCGTCGCCACGCCGCTGGAGCTGCTGTTCGACCTGACCTTCGTGGTCGCCATCGCGCTGGCGGCGGCGCAGCTGCACCACGGCCTGGCCGAGGGCCACGTGGGCCCGGTGGTGGTGCAGTTTCTGATGGCGTTCTTTGCCATCTGGTGGGCCTGGATGAACTACACCTGGTTCGCCTCGGCCTACGACAACGACGACCTGGCCTTCCGGCTGCTGACCATGGCGCAGATGGTGGGCGTGCTGATTTTTGCGGTGGGCGTACCGGGTATTTTCGAGGGCGAGTTTGCGGCCGGTGTGCTGGGCTACGCCATCATGCGCGCGGCGCTCATCACCCAGTGGCTGCGCGCCGGGCAGGGCGACCCTGAGCGCCGCACCACCTGCCGCCGCTATGCGCTGGGCCTGGGTGTGCTGCAGCTGTTCTGGATTGCGCGGCTGGGGTGCGACCCGGCCTGGCTGCTGCCCACGTTCTGCATCCTGGCCGTCGGCGAGTTGCTGGTGCCGCCCTGGGCCGAGCGGGCGGGGGAAACGCCCTGGCATGCCCACCACATTGCCGAGCGCTACGGCCTGCTGGTCATCATCACGCTGGGCGAGTGCGTGCTGGGTGCGGCCAATGCCGTGACCAACCTGTGGCGCGCCAACGCGGCCAACCCCGACGTGGCCAACTGGTCGCCCGACCTCATCATCGTGGGCCTGGGCTCCATGCTGCTGGTGCTGTGCCTGTGGTGGATGTATTTTCTGCTGCCCTCGGGCGAGGCGCTGCATCACCACCGCGAGCGCGGCTTCGCCTGGGGCTATGGCCACTTCTTCGTCTTTGCCAGCCTGGCCGCCATGGGGGCCGGCCTGGAGGTGGTGGCCGACACGCTGAACCCGGGTGTCGTGACCCCGGGCGATGCCGCGCCGCCGTTCTACGCCATCAGCATGGTGGCGCTGCCCATGGCCCTCTTCGTGTTCGCCGTCTGGGCGCTGCACCGCCATGTGGCGCGCGCGCAGGACAGGCAGCGCCGGCTGTTGCTGGCCTGCCTGGTCTGCATCGCCCTGGTGCCGGCGGCCGTGGCTGGCGGGCTGGCGTTGCCCTGGGCGCTGGTGCTGTTGTCGGTGGGGCCGGTGATTGCCATTGCGTCCCACGAGCGCACCCGGCGCCAGGGGCCGACTTTGCACGTTCAATAAGCTCATCGAGGAGAAGGCGCCATGGCCACCGAAGGAGGATCGCAGCTGGTTCAAGTGGTCACGCTGCTGGGTGCGGCGGTGGTCGCGGTGCCGCTGTTCAAGCGCATCGGCCTGGGCTCGGTGCTGGGCTACCTGGCCGCCGGGCTGGTCATCGGGCGCTTTGGCCTGGGCTGGGTCACCGATTCGCAGTCCATCCTGCACATCGCCGAGCTGGGCGTGGTGATGTTCCTGTTCGTCATCGGGCTGGAGATGAAGCCCTCGCATCTGTGGTCCATGCGCCGGCAGATCTTTGGCCTGGGCAGTCTGCAAATCCTGGTCTGCGCCGTGCTGATGACGCTGGTGGGCATCTGGGGGTTCGATGCGCCGCCGGCCGTGGCCTTCGTGGCGGCGGCCGGTTTCGTGCTGACCTCCACCGCCATCGTCATGCAGGTGCTGGCCGAGCGCGGCGACATTGCCCAGCCGCGTGGTCAGCGCATCGTGGCCATCCTGCTGTTTGAAGACCTGCTCATCGTGCCGCTGCTGGCGCTGGTGGCGCTGCTCTCGCCCAACCCCGGCCCGGGCGGCTCGCTGTGGGCCGACGTGGGCATTGCGGCATCCGCGCTGGCCGCGCTGGTGGGCGCGGGGCTGTGGCTGCTCAACCCGCTGTTCAGCGTGCTGGCCGGCGCCAAGGCCCGCGAGGTGATGACGGCGGCCGCGCTGCTGGTGGTGCTGGGCGCGGCGCTCTTGATGGAGATGGGGGGGCTGTCCATGGCCATGGGCGCCTTCGTGGCCGGCGTGCTGCTCAGCGAGTCGTCGTTCCGCCACCAGTTGGAGGCCGACATCGAGCCTTTTCGCGGCCTGCTGCTGGGCCTCTTTTTCCTCGGCGTGGGCATGGCGCTGGACCTGGCCCAGGTGCGCGACAACTGGCGCCTGGTGCTGGCCGCCGTGGTGGCGTTGATGCTGGCCAAGGCCTTGTGCATCTATGTCGTGGCGCGGCTGGCCAAAAGCAGCCACAGCGAAGCGGTGGATCGCGCCATCCTGATGGCCCAGGGCGGCGAGTTTGCCTTCGTGCTTTATGACGCCGCCGTGCGCCAGGGCGTCATCGATGGCGTGGTCAACGCCAACATGACGGCCGTCATCGTGTTGTCCATGGTGTTCACGCCGATGGTGGTGGCGCTGCACAAGCGCTTCGAGCGCGTGGCCGCACCCGATGTCAGCGGGCTGGAGGCGCCGGAGGATCTCAAGGGCAACGTGCTGGTCATCGGCTTTGGCCGCATGGGGCAGATCTCCACCCAGGCCGTGCTGGCCCAGGGCGGCGCCACCATCTCGCTGATCGACAACGACCCCGAGGTCGTTCGCGACAGCGAGAAATACGGCTTCAAGGTCTATTACGGCGACGGCGCCCGCGCCGACATCCTGCACGCCGCCGGCGCCAGCCATGCGCGCGCCATCCTGGTCTGCGTGGACGACAAGAAGGCCGCTACCGCCATCGTCGACAACGCCCGTCGCGAATGCCCGCACGTCAAGCTCATCGTGCGGGCCTGGGACCGCGAGCACGCGGTGGAACTCATCAAGCACGATGCCGACGTCGTCTTGCGCGAGACCTTCGAGTCGGCGCTGGCCATGGGCCGCGAGGCGGTGCTGGCGTTGGGCGTCGAGCCCGAAGAGGCCGACCTCGTCATCGCCAACGTGCGCCAGCGCGACAAGGAGCGCTTCGCGCTGGAGACCGCCGGCGGCCTGTTCGCCGGCCGCGACCTGGTGCTCAGCAACATGACGCCCAGCAAGAAGCCCGCATGAGGCCGGCCCTGACCCTGGCGCTGGCGGCCGGCGCGCTGCTGCTGGCCGCCTGCAGCAGCCCCTATGGCTACGCCGACCCGGCCAAACCCCACCGCGCCGCCGAGGGCTTTGTCAACCCCGGCACGCCTTGGGAGCCCAAGTCGGTATGGGAGTCGGCCTGGCGCAACCTGCGCGGAGACTTTCGCCCTGCGCGCGAACCCGCCGGCGGCTACGCCGCGTTTGCCGCCACCTGGCGCGTGGCCTTGACGGCCACCGACCTGGCCGCGCCGCCCGCCGACGCCCCACCGCGCCTGGTCTGGCTGGGCCATGCCACCGTGTTGCTGCAGGTGGGTGGCCAGACGGTGCTGATCGACCCCCAGCTGTCCGACTACGCCGGCCCCGTCAGCTGGCTGTCGGCCAGGCGCCGCGTGCCCCCGCCCATCACCGCAGGGCAGTTGCCGCAGGTGGACGTGCTGCTCATCACCCACAACCACTACGACCACCTCGACCTGCCCACGCTCAAGCGCCTGTGGGCCACCGGCCAGCGGCCCCGCGTGCTGGTGCCGCTGGGCGTCAAGGCCTGGTTCGACGAGCAAGGCCTGCCGGGCGCCGAAGAGCTGGACTGGTGGGACGAGCGCCGCATCGGCCCGCTGACGCTGCGCTACCTGCCGGCCCAGCACTGGAGCAAGCGCACCCTGTGGGACACCAACCGCACGCTGTGGGGCGGCTGGGCGGTGGAGTGGCAGGCGCCCGGCGCTGCGAATCCCTGGCGCTTCGTGCACACCGGCGATACCGCCTACAACCCGGCGCTCTACGAGGCCATGGCCCAGCGGCTGGGCGGCCCGGTGGACCTGCTGGCCCTGCCCATCGGGGCCTACGAGCCGCGCGACTTCATGCGCGCCCAGCACACCAACCCCGAGGAGTCGGTGCGCATCGCCCAACTGCTGCGGGCGCGCCAGGCGCTGGGCATTCATTGGGGCACGTTCGAGCTGTCGCAAGAGCCCTTCGATCAGCCCCCCAGGGACGTGGCCGCCGCGCTGGCCCGATTGGGGCTGCCTGCGGAGTGGGTCTGGCTGCTGCGGCAAGGCGAGATCAGAGCGCTTTCTCCCCCGCATTGATGCGCTCAAGTCGGCGCCCCCAGGGCCGATAGGCAGGAACGATGTTCGCGAGTTTTGCATGGTGCCGGGTGTGGCGCGCGCTCCGCTGGCCCTTGCTTTGGCTGTGGCTGGTGGCCGCGCCGGCCTGGGCGGCCTCACCTCTGCTGCTCTCGCCCGGGTCGGGCGAGGTGGATGGCTGGCCCGCCACCACCGCCCGGTTCGACCCCGGGGGCACGCTGGAGGCCGAGCAGGTGCTGGGCCGGCTGGACGAGTTCCACCGCCCCGAGGTGCCGCATGCCAACTTCGGCGTGCAGCGCGACCCGCTCTGGCTGCACCTGCCGCTGCAGGTGGACGCGCGCGATGACGGCCAGTGGCTGCTGTCCATCGACTACCCGCCGCTGAACGAGGTGTTGGTGACGGTCTGGCACAAGGGGCGCCAGATCAGCAGTGCGCGCCTGGGCAACCTGCAGCCCTTCTCGACCCGGCCGCTGCCCACCCGCACCTACGCCATGATGCTGGACCTGACCCCGGGCCAGCAGTACGACGTGCTGGTGCGGCTGCAGTCGCGCAGCTCGGTGCTTGCCCCCATCAGCCTGAGCAAGCAGGAGACGTTTCACCTGCGCGAGGCGCGGATGCAGCTGTTGCTGGGGCTGTGGTTTGGCATTGCGCTGATGCTGGTGGCCTACAGCATCACCCACTGGATCAGCCTGCGCGACCGGCTGTTCGCCTATTACGCGGCGCTGATCCTGGGCACCTCTGCCTTTTTCCTCACGTTCACGGGCCTGGGCCAGCAGCATTTGTGGGATGTGCAAGCCGTGGGCGCCCTGGCCCGAACCGGGCCGCTGGGGGTGCTGGCGGCCATGGTGGCGGGCGCGCTGTTCGTGATGCGGGCGCTGCACACCGCACAGCACAACCCCCGCCTCCACCGGGGGTTGAAGGTGCTGGCGGCCATCGGCGCGGTGGCCTTCGTGGCCACGCTGGTGGGGGTGATGGACTACCGCCAGGGCCACGCCGCCGCCGTCGTCCTGGGGCCGGGCGCCATACTGCTGGCCTTGCCGGCGGCCTGGCGCAGCGCGCGGTCGGGCCAGCGCGTGGGGGTGTGGATGCTGCTGGGCTGGTCGTGCTACCTGCTGGGCGTGATGACCCTGGCCGCCTTGCTCAGCGGCCTGGTGCCGGCCAACGTGTGGACCATCAACTTCTTCCAGTTCACGGCCATGCTCGAGATGCTGATCTGGCTGCGCGTGCTGGGCCTGCACGTGGAGGTCATCCGCCACGCGGCCGAGCATGCCGCCGCCGAGCGCGAGGTGCTGGAGTCGCTGGCGCACACCGACGCGCTCACCGGCCTGCCCAATCGGCGTGGCCTGATGCGGGCGCTGCATCAGGCCCGGCCGGGCGGGCTGGCGCTGTACCTGCTGGACCTGGATGGCTTCAAGCCGGTCAACGACACCCACGGCCACGACGTGGGCGATGCCCTGCTGGTGGCCGTCGCCCAGCGCCTGCAGGCCGATCTGCGCAGCAGCGACCTGGTGGGCCGCTTGGGCGGCGACGAGTTCGTGGTGATGGTCCGCCGCATGCCCGGCTCTACCGAGGCCGCTGCGCTGGGCGACAAGCTGTTGCGGGCCTTCGACGCGCCGTTCGACGTCCTGGGCCACCGCTGCCGCGTGGGCGCCACCATCGGCTATGCACTGGCCCCGCAGGATGCGCCCGGCGGTGAGGCGCTGCTCAAGGCCGCCGACACCGCCATGTACGCCGGCAAGGCCGCCGGCCGGCGCACCGTGCGCCGGGCCGAGACGCCGCTGCTGACGGACGAGCGGCCCGCCACTGTTGAGCGGGAGTTGACGCAGAGTCAGACGGGCATGGATTGATCGCCACCCTGGCGGGCATCTACCATGTGTCGATGTCCCACTGCCCTGGCTTCACCATGACCTTCAAGACCCTGGCCACCACCGTGGTGCTGGCCGCCGCCAGCCTGGCCGCGCAGGCGGCCGATGCGCTGCAGCTCACCGTCTACAGCGCGCCCGCGCACAGCTTCAACGTCAACTCGGTGCTGGTCACCGGCGCCAAAGAGGCCATGGTGATCGACGCCGGCTTCACCCGCGCCGACGCCATGCGCATTGCCGCCAACGTGCTGGACAGCGGCAAGACGCTGACCACCATCCTGGTCAGCAACGCCGACCCCGACTACTACTTCGGCGCCGAGACGCTGCACGCGCTCTTTCCCAAGGCGCGCCTGGTGGCCGCGCCGGCCGTGGCCGCCGAGATCGCCGCCCACCGTGCCGGCAAGCTGGCTTACTGGGGGCCGCAGATGGGGGCTAACGCGCCGCACAACGTGCCTGTGCCCACGGCGCTGACCACCACCACGCTGCAGGTGGACGGCCAGGCCGTGGAGCTGCGCGGCACCACCGGCGTGCTGGCCAACCGGCCTTATGTGTGGATCCCGTCGTTGCGCGCCATCGTGGGCAACGTGGGGCTGTATGGCCAGATGCACGTCTGGCTGGCCGATTCCCAGCAGCCGGCCCAGCGTCAGGCCTGGCTGGAGCAGTTGAACGCCATGCAGGCGCTGGCGCCGGCCGTGGTGGTGCCCGGCCACATGGCGCCTGGCACGCCGCTGACGGCCGCCGTCATCGAGCAGACGCGCGCCTACATCACCCGCTTCGAGGCCGAGGCCGCCAAGACCAAGGACAGCGCCGCGCTGATGGCGGCCATGCAGGCCGCCTACCCGGGCCTCTATGGCGAGGACTCGCTGGCCTTGAGCGCCAAGGTGCTCAAGGGCGAGATGAAGTGGCCGTAAGCCCTTCCTCGCCGGCCCAGTTGGCGCTCCAGTAGTCGATGCAGGCGCGCAGCTTGGGCAGCCTCAACCGTCCGCCCGCGACGATGGCGTAGAGCGGCAGCGGCTGGGGGTCCACGTAGGCCGGCAGCACCGGCAGCAGCCGCCCGGCGCGCAGCAGCGGCTGGGCCACCAGCGTCATCACCCGGCCTATGCCCAGGCCCTGGGCCACCATGTCCAGCAGCAGGGCCGTCTCGCTGGTCTGCCACTGGCCTTGCACGTCGCGGCGCAGCGGCTGGCCGTCGACGACGAAGGGCCAGGCATTGAGGTGGGTGGCCGCGCTGTTGGTCACCAGCGTGTGGTGGGCCAACTCGTCCGGATGCTGAGGCAGGCCATGGGCCTGGGCATAGGCCGGCGCCGCATACAGGCCCCGCCCCACCTGGCCGATGGGCCGCGCAATGCTGCTGCCCGGCGGCGAGCGGGTGGTGCGGATGGCGATGTCGATGCCCTCGCGCGCCAGATCCACCAACTGGTCGCTGACCTGGATGTCGATGCGCAGGCCCGGGTAGTGGGCGCTCAGGCCGGGCAGGCTGGGCACCACCAGATGGCGGGCGATGACGCTGCTGGCCGCCACCCGCACCAGGCCGCTGGGGCCGCTGCGGCCGGCGCTGAATTCGGCCTCCAGGTCTTCGACGCCCTGGGTCAGGTGCAGGCAGTGGGCCAGAAAGCGCTCGCCCTCGGGCGTCAGCGTCAGCGCGTGGGTGGAGCGGTGCATCAGACGTGCGCCGCATTGCGTCTCGATGCGCGCCAGTGCGCGCGAGATCTGGCTGACCGGCACCACGCGCTCGCGCGCCAGCGCCGACAGCCGGCCCAGCGCCGCCAGACGGATGAAGAGCTTGAGGTCGGCCAGGGTCAGCGCATCCATGCGACCCATGGTAGCGGCCGCTGGCCTTGCGCCGGCTGCAAAACGCTGTTGCGGCGCCAGGCGTTTCGCCGTCGGCGGCGGCGGCCTATCGTGACGGCACTCGTTTTACAAGGCCACGATCATGTCTGCGCTGCACACCCTCTCCCCCACCGAACACGCCCGCCTGTACACGCTGGCCCGCCAGGCTGCGCACGAGGCACGCGAGCGTGCGATGGCCGATGGCTGGCGTGCGCTGGGCCGCCTCTGGGGTGCCGGCCGCCGCAGCGCCGACGCCCCGCCTCGTGCGCCCCTCAAGGACGCCTGGAGCTGACGCTCAGGCCGCGCCCGGCGGCAGCACCATGCGGCGCATCACGCCCTGCAGCGCCGCGTCGCCGTGCTGGCAGCGGCCGGTGTGCACCGGTGAGGTCTGGATGATGCCGCTGCGCCGGGCGGTCAGCCAGTGAAAGCGGGCGCGCAGCGGCAGGCGGCCGATGGGGCCACTGTCCGGCGTGCCGTCGCAGATGGCCACGATGGCGTTCAGGTGGCGGCGCACGGTGGCCAGGTCGATGCCGGCGTCCAGCGCATGCAGCCTGGCTTCGTCCAGCGCGATGGCGGCGCGCAGGAAGTTGCCCGTCTGGCACGAGAGGATGACGCCGACGTTGACGAACTCCTCGCGCTCCACCCTGGGCACCACGCGGATGACGGCGTAGTCGTAGATGTCAGCCGCGTGCATCGATGGCCCCTTGCAGCCAGGCGTGCCGGTCGGCCAGCCGGGCGCTGAAGTAGTCGAGGTAGGCCTGCCGGTGCACGGCGGGCTGGGCCAGCGGGCCGTCCTCGCCGGCCAGGGTGAGGAAGGCGTCGGGCACCTGGGCCAGCACGCCCTGCAGCACGGGCGGCGTGAGGCGGGCGGCCAGTTCGGCGTCCACCTCGGCCAGGTGGCTGGCGGCGGGCAGCAGCACGTGGTCGGCCACCGGTGCGAAGGGCTTGGCCGGCTGGGCCACGGTGCCCTGCCAGCCATGGTGGAAGACCAGCGTGGCGCCGTGGTCGATCAGCCAGGGCCGGCCATGCCAGATCAGCATGTTGGTGTTGCGCGCACTGCGGTCGACGTTGCCCACCAGGGTGTCGAACCAGACGATGCGCGAGGCGGTGCTGGCATCCACCGCATCGGCCACGGGGTCGAAGTTGACGGCGCCGGGCAGGTAGTCCAGCGCCACGTTGAGGCCGCTGCTGGCGCGGATCAGGTCCTGGATTTCGGGGTCGGGCTCCAGCCGCGCCAGTTCGCCATCCAGCGTGGCCAGCACGATCTCGGGCACGGGCAGGCCCAGCGCGCGGGCGATGCCGCCGCTGATGATTTCAGCCATCAGCGCCCGCACGCCCTGGCCGGCGCCGCGGAACTTGAGCACGTACAACCCGTCGTCGTCGGCCTCCACCACGGCGGGCAGCGAGCCGCCCTCGCGTAGCGGGGTGACGTAGCGGCTGACGGTGACGGTGCGCAGGCTAGTCATCGGTGATGAAGCGCCGCAGCACCGCCAGCGCGGCCTCGGGCTGGTCGCGCCAGGTGCCGTGGCCGGCGTTCTCGATGACCTCGAACTGGCGCCAGGCGGCGGGCAGGGCGGCGGCGATGTCTTCGCTGTCGGCCACCGGGCAGACGGGGTCGTCGCGGCCGGCCAGCACCAGCACCGGGCAGCGCGCCTGGGCCAGGCCGGGCAGCAGGTTCATCTGGCGCATCTCGCCGCGCACGAAGTGGTGCAGGATGGGCAGGCGCATCTGCGCGGCCGGGCGCGGCGGGGCCGGCCGGGGGTTGTACAGCGGCAGCACCTGGCTCAGGTAGGCGGCGGTGTTGGCGTCGTCGGGCGCCTGCCAGAAGGCCTCGGCCAGGGCTCGCGCACCGGGGCCGCCCAGGCGCTCGAACATCGCCAGCTTGCGCGGCAGGTTGAGCGCCGCCGAGGTGGACGAGAGGATGACCTTGGCCGGGTGGCCCGGGTGGCGCGCCAGGTAGCGCTGCGCCACGAAGCCGCCAAACGACTGGCCCAGCACGATGGGCCGCGTGATGCCCAGCGCCTCGCACAGGCGCACCACGTCGTCGGCCCAGATGTCGAGCTGCCACTCCTCGGGCGGGCGGGCGTCGCTGCGGCCGTGGCCCCGGTGGTCGTAGCAGACCAGCTGGGCCACGTCGGCCAGGCCGTCCACCGCCGACTTGAAGCTGCTGTGGTCGAAGCCCGGGCCGCCGTGCAGCAGCAGCACGGTGGGGCGCTCGCGCAGCACGGCGCCTTCGGCGGCCAGGCCCCAGCCCGTCACATCGACGAACAGGCGCACGCCGGGGGCGATTTCAACGCGCATGCTTGCGGGCTTTGGCAGGCGGCGTCAGCGAGGCGTGCAGATCGACGAAGGCCTGGGTGAGCTTGTGGCGACCGTCAAAGTACACCATGGGCCGCGCGGCCTCGTGCGACTCCTTGATCTTGACGCTGGCGGGCAGATAGGGCTGGCGCACCGGCAAGCCCTCGGCCACCAGCTCGGCCACCGTGCGCTGCGGCAGGCTGGCGCGCGGCTGGAACTGGTTGACCACAATGCCCTCGACCACCAGTTGCGCGTTGTGGTCGGCCTGGATCTCGGCCACGTTGTCCATGAGCGTGTACAGCGCCTGGCGCGAGAAGTCGTCGCAGTCGAACGGGATCAGGCAGCCGTCGGCGGCGATCAGCGCGCTGCGCGTGTAGAAGTTGAGCGCGGGCGGGGTGTCGATCCAGACGGCGTCGTAGGCCGGGCTCAGCGCATCCAGCGCCTCTTTGAGCTTGTAGATCTTGTAGCGCGACTCCAGCTTGCCGTGCAACTCGTCGAGCAGCCCGTTGGCCGGCAGCAGGTCCAGCCCGTCAAACGGCGTCTCGACGACGTAGGCATCCAGCCCCTGCGGGCGCGCCGTGAACTTCAGCGTCTGCTCGAAAAAGCCCGCCGCGCCGTCGCCGGCCTCGGCCGCCGCCGCGCCCAGCAGGTAGCGCGTGGAGTTGCCCTGGCCATCCAGGTCGATGACCAGCACCCGCTGGCCCTGGCTGGCGCCCACGGCGGCCAGGTTGCAGGCGATGGTGGACTTGCCCACCCCGCCTTTTTGGTTGAACACGACACGGCGCATGGCCCAAACCCCTCCGAACGAATCAGTCGAAGGCAGGATTGTCGCCGCCCCGTCAGGTGCGCCTGGCCAGCCGCCGCCCCAGCCCGGCCATGGGCAGATAGGCCAGCAGCAAGTCCAGCGCGATGAACCAGGCTGCCAACGCGCCGTGGCGGTCGGCCAGCTGTGCCACCGATGAAGAGGCCCGCCACGATGGCCCGGATGGTGCGCAAGGCTTTGGGGCATGGGATTGGGCGCTTGGTCAAGGCGCAGCCGAGCTTACGCTCCGCGCGGGATGCGCCTATAGTGAAACGCCCGCCACCCGCTTCCCGGTCGCCATGTCTTCAGCCACGCTTGCGTCACTGTTCGGTCACAAGTCCTGGGCCAACCGCGAACTGTTTGCCGTGCTGGCGGCGGTTCCTCCAAGCCAGGCCGAGTCGGTCCACCCCTGCATCCGCATGCTGAACCACATCTACGTGGTGGATCGCCTCTTTCGCGCCCATCTCAGCGGTGAGCCCCGGCCGTTCGACGCCACCAACACCGAGCGCACGCCCACCCTGGCCGAGCTTCAAGCCGACGTGGCGGCCACCGATGCGTGGTACGAGCGTCACGTGGCCGGGCTGGGTGCGGCCCGCCTCGCCGAGGTCATCGATTTTGTGTTCACTGATGGCGACGGGGGTCGCATGTCACGCGAGGAAATCCTGCTGCACGTCATCACCCACGGTGGCTACCATCGGGGCAATGTGGGCCAGATGCTCAAGGCCATGGGCGTGGCGCCGCCGCGCGACCTCTACACCAGGTTTTTGCACCAGAGCGAGCCGGCGCGTCGGGCGCCGGCCTAGGACGGCACACGGCCGCCACCACCGCCAATTCACCCCCCTCCAACCATGCTGCCCATCGTCCCCGTCCAACTGCAGTACGCCGCCAGCTACCGTGAATGCCTGGACGTGGTCGCGCGCGAAAAGCGCTACCTGGCCCAGATCGAGGCGCTGCCGCTGGCGCGCATCGAGGCCTTCGTGCAGGAGAGCGTGGCCCACGATGCCGTCCAGTTCTTTGCCCTCGATGGCGAGCGGGTGGTGGGCTGGGCCGACATCTTTCCCGCCTGGGCCCACGCCGTGGCCCATCGCGGCACGCTGGGCATGGGCGTGCATCCGGCCTACCGCCGGCAAGGCCTGGGTCGGCGTTTGCTGAGTGCCTGCATCGATAAGGCCTGGCACCAGGGGCTGACCCGCATCGAGCTGGAAGTGCGCACCGACAACGACGACGCCATCCGGCTGTACGAGCACATGGGTTTCCAGCACGAGGCCGTCAAGGCGCGGGCCTTGCGGTTCGATGGGGTGTACTACAACGCCGCCCAGATGCGGCTGCTGCACGACGGGGCGCCCTGAGCGCCCCTGGCCCGGCTACTTCCAGGTGTCCTTCAAGCTGGCAATGCGGTTGAACACCGGCTTACCCGCCGCGTGATCCACCCGGTCGGCCACGAAGTAGCCGTGGCGCTCGAACTGGAATTTGTCGTCCGGCTGCGCGCTGGCCAGTGAGGGCTCCAGCCAGCCCTGCACCACGCGCTTGCTGTGCGGGTTGAGCACGCTCAGGAAATCGCGCCCGCCGGCCTCGGGCTGGGCCTCGGTGAACAGGCGGTCGTAGAGCCGCACCTCGGCGGCCACGGCCTCGTGGGCGGCCACCCAGGTGATGACGCCCTTGACCTTGACGGCATCCGCACCGGGCGTGCCGCTCTTGGTGTCGGGCACCACGGTGGCCAGCACGGCGGTGAGGCGGCCGTCCGCATCCTGCTCGGCGCCGGTGCACTCGACGACGACGCCGTATTTGAGCCGCACCTTGTTGCCCGGGTAGAGCCGGTGGTAGCCCTTGGGTGGCACCGCCTCAAAGTCCTCGCGCTCGATCCACACCTCGGGGCCCAGGCTGAACTGGCGCGTGCCCAGCTCGGGCTGGTGCGGGTGGGCGGGGGCGTGGCAGGGCTCGCGGTGATCCGCGCTGCCGAACACCTCGGCCCAGTTGGTCAGCTTGAGCTTGAGCGGCTCCAGCACGGCCATGGCGCGCGGGGCGCGGGCCTCCAGGTCGGCGCGCAGCGCGCCCTCCAGCACGCTGTAGTCGATCCAGGCGTTGGCCTTGGTGACGCCGGTGCTCTCCACCATGGCGCGGATGCTTTCGGGCGTGTAGCCGCGCCGGCGCATGCCCACCAATGTGGGCATGCGCGGGTCGTCCCAGCCATCCACATGGCCTTCCTCCACCAGTTGGCGCAGCTTGCGTTTGCTGGTGACCACATAGGTGACGTTGAGGCGGCCGAACTCGTATTGGCGCGGCAGCGGCTGGGCCAGCAGGCCGCCTTCGGCCAGGCGGGCCAGCAGCCAGTCGTAGAACGGCCGCTGGTCTTCGAACTCCAGCGTGCAGACGCTGTGGCTGATGCGCTCCAGCGCGTCCTCGATGGGGTGGGCGAAGGTGTACATCGGGTAGATGGACCAGGCGTCGCCCGTGTGGTGGTGGGTGGCGTGCTTGATGCGGTAGAGGGCCGGGTCGCGCAGGTTGATGTTGGGCGAAGCCATGTCGATCCTGGCGCGCAACACCATGCTGCCGTCGGGATGCTGGCCGGCCTTCATCTCGCGCAGCCGCGCCAGGTTGTCGGCCGGGCTGCGGTCGCGCCAGGGGCTGTTGGTGCCGGGGGTGGTGAAGTCGCCCCGGTTGGCGCGCATCTGCTCGGGCGTCTGCTCGTCCACATAGGCCAGGCCGCGCCCCACCAGGTACTCGGCCGCGCGGTACATGAAGTCGAAGTAGCTGCTGGCGTTGTAGAGGTTGTCGTGCCAGTCCCAGCCCAGCCAGCTCACCATCTCGCGGATGGCGTCCACATAGGCCTGCTCTTCCTTCTCGGGGTTGGTGTCGTCGAAGCGCAGATGGGCCAGGCCGCCGTAGTCGCGCGCCAGGCCGAAGTTCAGGCAGATGCTCTTGGCGTGGCCGATGTGCAGATAGCCGTTGGGCTCGGGCGGAAAGCGCAGCCGCACGCGGGCCGGGTCCTGCCCGCCCGCCGCATGGTGGGCGGCATCGCCCGGGGTGCCCCCCCAGGGGCGGCCGTCGTAGACGCCTTGGGCCAGGTCGTGTTCGATCTGGGTGCGCAGGAAGTTGTGCGGTTTGGGGGCGTCGGGCGTGGTCATGGGGCGGTGAGGAAGAAAAAAGCGCGGCAATTTTAGGAGTCGGCGCGGCGGATGTTCAGCACCCCGCTTTTGATGTGCAGATCGCGCTGCGGGAACGGGAACTCGATGCCCTCGGCGCCAAAGCGCTCGTAGATGGCGAAGTTGAGCTGGCTGATCAGCCGGCCCTTGCGGTCCAGCAGGTTGCTGGACCAGGCGCGCAGCTCCAGCTCGATGCCGTCGTCGCCAAAGCCCACAAAGCGCACGGCGGGCTCGGGCTCCTCCAGCACGTCGGCGTCGGCGTGGGCCACCTCCAGCAGCAGCCGTGCCACCAGGCGGGCGTCGCTGCCGTAGGCCACCGTCACCGGGATGCGAAAGCGCACCTTGTTGTCGTTGTGGCTCCAGTTGATGACCTCGTCGGTGATGAAGCGCGAGTTGGGCACGATGACGGTCACGTTGTCGTTGTCGAGCACCGTGGTCGAGCGCGCGCCGATGGCCACCACATTGCCCTCGGTCGCGCCCACCACCACGCGGTCGCCGATCTTGATGGGCCGCTCGAACATGATGATCAGCCCCGCCACGAAGTTGCTGATGATGTTCTGCAGGCCAAAGCCGATGCCGATGCCCACCGCGCCGGCCAGCACGTTGAAGGTGGTCAGGTCGATCCCCGCCGTCTGCACGATGACCAGCAGCCCCACCGCCAGCATGGCGTAGCGCGTCAGCGTGCCGGCCACCTGGCGGCGGTTGACGTCCAGCCGCTGGCGCAGCACCGGGCCATCGATGACCCAGCGCTGCACGCGCTGGGTGAACCAGAACAGCAGCCACACCAGCACCAGCACATAGGTCACCGACCACAGCGTGACGCGCGTGGCGCCGGCCGTGAACAGCGTGTATTGCATCAGCGCCTGCACGCGCGCGAGGGCGTCGGTCAGCCAGGTCCAGTCCAAAGCGGTCTCCAGGGAGGGGTCGTGGGGCCAGTATGGCTCGGCGCAGTCGCTACAGTGCGGAGCCATGAATGCTGCTGCCACCCATCGCCGTCCGCTGATTCGCTGGGCCATCGTCTCGTTGCTGGGGCTGCTGGGCCTCGCCGCCGCCGCCGCGCTGGCCCTGTGGCTTTTCCTGCGCGCCAGCCTGCCGCTGCTCGAGGGCACGCACGCCGCGCCCGGCCTGCCGGCACCCGTCACCCTCACGCGCGACGCCCAGGGCGTGCCCACCGTGCAGGCGCCCACGCGCGAGGCGGCGGCCTGGGCCACCGGCTACCTGCACGCCCAGGAGCGCTACTTCCAGATGGACTTGCTGCGCCGATCGGGTGCCGGCGAGCTGGCGGCGCTGGTGGGCGCCAAGGCACTGCCCATTGACCGCGAGCGGCGGCTGCACCGCATGCGGGCCCGCGCCCAGGCTGCGCTGCGCCAGCTGCCGCCGGCCGACGCGGTGCTGCTGGCGCAGTACACGGCTGGCGTCAACGCCGGGTTGGCGGCGCTGGGGGCGCGGCCACCCGAATACGCGCTGCTGCGCCAGGCGCCCGCGCCCTGGCGCGCCGAGGACGCCATGCTGGTGGTGGCCGCCATGGGGTTCGACCTGCAAGGCAACCTGCTGCCGCGCGAGCTGGCGCGTGGCTGGCTGGCCGCCCATGCCAGCCCGGCCCAGTTGCAGGTGTTGCTGCCCGAGGCCAGCCGCCACGACGCGCCGCTGGACGCCGAGAGCGTGGCGCTGGCCCGGCCGCCCTGGCCGGCCAGCGCACCGGTCTGGCTGGCGCAGCCGGCCTCGGCGCCCGCCGCCCAGACGGCGGCCACCGAGCTGGCCACCAGCGTGGGCAGCAACAACTGGGCGCTGGCCGGCACGCGCACGCCGCATGGCGCGGCCATCCTGGCCAACGACATGCACCTGGGCCTGCGCCTGCCGGGCATCTGGTACCGCGCCGTCATTGCGGTGGACGGCGCGCCCCGGCTGGTGGGCGTGACGCTGCCCGGCGCCCCGCTGCTGGTGGTCGGCAGCAACGGCCACGTGGCCTGGGGCTTTACCAACAGCTATGCCGACCTGCTGGACCTGACGGCGCCGCAGGGCGAGGTGAGCACGCACGAGGAGCGCATTGCCGTGGCCGGTGGCGCGCAGGAGCGGCTCACCGTGCGCGAAGCCGCCAATGGCCCGCTGATCGAGGCCGGCGGCCAGACCTGGGCCGTGCAGTGGGTGATGCACGCCCCCGGCGCCATCAGCCTGGGCCTGCGCGGCCTGGAGACGGCCGCCACGCTGGAGTCCGCCCAGGCCGTGGGCAATGCGGCTGGCGTGCCCGCACAAAACCTGTTGGTGGCCACGCGCGATGGCCGCGTCGGCTGGACGCTGGCCGGCCGCCTGCCCGACCGCGCGGCGCGCTGGGCCGACACCTTCCCCGGCGCGGCCGGCTGGGTCGGCTTGCGCGCACCCGCCGAGGCGCCGCGCGTCATCGACCCGCCGGATGGCTTTGTCACCACCGCCAACAGCCGCACGCTGGCCGGCACCGACTACGCTTTGCTGGGCGACGGCGGCCTGGACCTGGGTGCACGCGGCCGCCAGATTCGCACGGCGCTGGCCGCGCTGCCGGCCCAGGCGGACGAGCCGGCGCTGTTTGCCGTGGGCCTGGACGACCGCGCGCTGTTCATGGCCGGCTGGCGCGAGCGCGCGCTGGCCGTGCTGGATGCGGCGGCGCTGGACGGCCACCCGGATCGCGCCGACTACCGCCGCCTGCTGCAAGACCGCTGGAGCGGCCATGCCGGCGCGGATGACGTGGGCTACCGGCTGGCGCGGGCCTACCTCTACGGCCTGTACGGCGAGCTGTTTGCCGGCGTGGACGCGCAGCTCAAGGCGGTGGATCCGGCCGCCACCTTTGCCCGCGCGGCCACCCGCTGGCCGGCCGTCATCGAGCGGCTGCTGGATGAGCAGCCCGCCGGCTGGCTGCCGCCAGGGCGCAGTTGGCGCGCGCTGCAGCTGGCCGCCATCGACCGGGCCATCGCCGGTGTGCAGCAAGGCCACGAGGGCGGCAGCAAGACCGCGCCCGGCACAGACGCCGGCAGCCCGGCCGGCGTGCCGCTGGCCCAGGCCACCTGGGGCGCGCGCAACACCAGCCGCATCGCCCACCCGTTTGCGGCCTTGCTGCCCGGCCCGCTGGCGCGTGCGCTGACCGTGCCGCCGCTGCCCATGGCCGGCGACGAGCACATGCCGCGCGTGGCCGCGCCGCAGTTCGGCGCCAGCGAGCGGCTGGTGGTGGCGCCGGGGCATGAAGACGCAGCGCTGTTCACCATGCCGGGTGGGCAGAGCGGCCACCCGCTCAGCCCTTACTTCCTGGCCGGCCACGACGACTGGGCCGCCGGCCGGGCGCGGCCCTTGCTGCCGGGGCCCACGGCGTACACGCTGCGGCTGGTGCCTACATCGCCTTGAAGCGCGCGGCGTGGATGCGGCTGACCGGCAGGCGTTCGGGCCGCTCGCGCAGGTGCAGGGTCAGGCGGCCCTGGTCGTCGCGCTCGGCGTGGTCAATGGCGTCGGCGCGCACCACCATGCTGCGGTGGATCTGCCAGAAGCGCGCGGGGTCCAGTTGCGCCAGCAGCTCGCGCAGCGACAGCCGCACCAGATGTTCTTGCGTGGCGGTGAGCACGCGCACGTATTTGTCGGCCGCCTCGAAGTACAGCACCTCGTCCACCGGCACGAAGCGGATCTGCGCGCCCTGGCTGGCCTGCAGCAGCCGCAGGGGCTCGGCGGCGGGCGGGGGCGCCTGCAGGGTGCGCAGCTGCGCCAGCACGGCGTCCAGCGCGCCGCCCTGGCGCTGGCGCAACTGGGCCTTCAGACGCTCGCAGGTCTGGGCCAGCCGCTCGCGGCGCAACGGCTTTTGCAGGTAGTCGATGGCGGCCCGCTCGAACGCGGCCAGCGCGTGCTCGCCGTAGGCGGTGACGAACACCAGCAGCGGGAACGGGGCGTCATCGGGCCAGTCCTCGGCCAGCAGCTCGGCCACGTCCAGCCCCGAAGGGCCGGGCATCTTGACGTCGAGAAACAGCACGTCGGGCCGGTGCTGCCGGGTCAGCGCCAGCGCATCGTCGCCGTCGGGCGCCAGCGCCACCACGCGCAGCTCGGGCCACAGCAGCGCCAGCTCGCTTTGCAGGTGCTGCGCCAGCAGCGGCTCGTCTTCGGCAATCAGGGCAGTGGGGTTCATACGGGCAAGGTGAGGGTGAGGGTGCAGCCGCCGGCTGCGGGGTAGGCGAGCTGCAAGGTGCCGCCCAGCGCGGCCAGGCGCTCGCGCACCTGCGTCAGGCCAAAGCCGTGGTGGCCGGGTGGGCGCGGCGGGGCGTCGGCACCCAGGCCGTTGTCCTGCACGCGCAGCGTGAGCAGGTGGCCTTCGCGTGCGGCCGTCACCTGCAGGTGGCCACCCGCACGGGCCGGCTCCAGCCCATGCTGGATGGCGTTCTCCACCAGCGGCTGCAGCAGCAGCGGGGGCACCGGCAGGCCGCGCAGCGCAGGGGGCAGGTCGAGGGTGAAGGTCAGCCGGCTGCCCATGCGCATCTGCATCAGCGCCAGGTAGTCGGCCAGGCGCTCGAACTCCTGCGCCAGCGGGTGGCTGGTCTGGCGCGAGGCGTCCAGCGTGGCGCGCAAAAAGGCGTTCAGCGCATCCAGCATGGCCTGGGCGCGGGCCGGGTCGATGCCGATCAGCACGCGCAGATTGGCCAGCGTGTTGAACAGCATATGCGGCTCCAGCTGCGACTGCAGCAGCCGCAGCCGGGCCTCGGTGGCCTGCTGGGCGGCCTGGTCGGCGCGGCCGCGCTGGTACTGGAACAAGGCCACGAGGAGGCTGATGGTGACAGAGACCCAGACCGTGGTCTGCGAGACGTTCCACGACGTCAGGTTGCGCCACAGGTATTCGCGGTTGCCGGTCAGCACATGCCCCAGATTCATGCCCAGCAGCGCGCCCAGGACGCCGCCGACCACAAAGCACGGCGCCACGCTCAGCCAACCTCGCCAGCCTTGCAGCCAGGCGGACCGCCCGGCGCCGCGCAGCGCCTGCGCCAGCAGCCGCACGCTGCTCTCGACGAAAAGCCAGGACACCAGGCTGATACAGCAGGTGTACACCCACATCTGGCCCAGCCTGGCCCAGGGCTGGTCGAAGAGGCCGGTCAGCGCCACGGCCAGGACGCTGCACAGCAGCAGCCAGCGGGCCAGGTCGCGACCCCACTGGGCGGCGGTGCGACGCGGGGTTTGCGGCCACGGGTTGAAGGGGTGGGGGGTGCTCACAGGACAACCCCTCGCCCGGCGTGCTGCGGGATTCGCACTTGGGAACGGCCCTGCTTGCTCATGGCGCGGCTCAGGCCAGCAGGTTGAAGGTGTGGGTCCACAGCAGGTCGCCCAGGTAGCGGCCCGGCAGCAGGGTGAACGCGCCGGCCACCAGGCAGCCGCCGAGGTAGAGGCCGCGCATGTGTTTGCGGTGGCGCTCGATCTGGCCGTGGGCCACGGCCCACAGGCCGCGCACCAGGTGGTAGGCCACGAAGGGCACCAGCAGATGGATGGGGGAGAAGCCGCCCCATGTCCACGCGCCATGGTCGCGCAGGCCGGCCGCCGTTGCGGCGGTGGCCACCATCAAGGCCACCCAGAGGTAGCCCGCGGCGCGGTGGCTGCGCGAGCCTTTGCGCGTCCCCCACAGCGCAATGGGGCCTATGACCAGGGCGGCGAGGGCGGCCAGCAGGTGGGCGGCCACGAGGGGAGACAGAGGCGGCATGGTGGGTGGGGCAATCGGTGCGATGGCCCGCATGGTGCAAGCCACCCGTCCGTGCGGCCAGTGCGCTGCGACGAGCGCCCACCTGTCGGCGCCAGCGGTGACCCGCCGGGCGCGAACGGTGGGCGCGGCTCGGCATCAGGCTGGCGCGGCGCAGCCTTTGCGCACCTCGCGGCCGACGATGAGGGTGGCCGCGTAGGCCGGATGCTGGCCGTCTGCCGCGCGGCAGGGGCGCTCGCTGGTGATGGACAGCACGACGCGGCCACCCGCGTCCTCGGCGCCGAACTCGACGCTGCGCGCATAGGCCAGCGGCGTGACGGCCACCGTGCGCGGGCTGCCGTCGGCCAGCGTCAGGGTCAGGGTGCGCTGCGCATCCACCGACGCCTGCCAGGCCGGGGATTCGCCGTAAGCGGTGTAAGCCTGCACCGGGGGTTGGTCGGGCAGCGGCGCGGCGGCCGATGCGGCCGACGGTGCCGGCGGCGGAGGCGCGGGTTGGCTGGGGGCGGGCGCGGCGGGTGGCGCCGGGGGCGGCGGGTCGGGGCGGCAGGCGGCCAGCGCCAGCAGGGTGCCGAAGGCCATGAGGGCCAGGCCGGCGCGAGCGGCCTGGCGCGCGGGCGGCACGGCAGCGCGCCAGGCGCGCTCAGTAGGGTCGGTCATGTCAGGGCTCCAAACGGGGGGATGGGTAGTCTAGGTGTCAGCCGCACGCAGCCGCGCCACCAGCGCGTCGCGCAGGTGTTCGTAAACGCGCCGGATCAGGGTGTGGCCCCGCACCTCGCGGTGCACGGCAACCCACACCGGCAGCGACGGAATGGGCAGCGCCGGCAGCACGCGGCGCACGGCGCGCTCGGCATCGCCCACGTAGCAGGCGGCAAAACCGATGCCCACGCCAGCCCGCACGGCAGCCCAGGCGGCGAGATGGTCGTCCGAACGCCAGCGGAACTGCTCGCGCCGCAGCGGCCAGCCCATGCGCGCGGCGGCGTCGATCACGCTGGGGTCGTGGTCAAACCCGACCAACAGGTGGCGAGCCAGCTCGCTCATGGTGGTGGGCGTGCCGCAGCGGCGCAGGTAGCCGGGCGTGGCATAGGCGCCAATCGCCACGCTGCCCACGTGGCGCGCCAGCAGCGAGCCTTGCGTCGGGCGCACCATGCGCACGGCGATGTCGGCTTCCCGGCGCACCAGGTTGCTGATGGTGTTGGTGGCCACCAGCTCGATCTGCAGGTCGGGCTCGGCCGCCAGCAAGGGCGCCAGCAGTGGCGGCAGCAGGTGGGTGGCCGCCACCTGGCTGGTGCTGATGCGCACGGTCTGGCCACCGAGGTGGCCCTGACCGGTGAGCAGCCGGGCGACGGCGTCGGCACCTTCCTGCATGGTGCGCGCCTGCTCGGCCACCTGCCGCGCGGCCGCCGTGGGCACGAGCTGCTGGCCCGCGCGCTCGAACAGCGCCACGCCAAGCTGGGCTTCCAGTTGCGCCATGTGGCGGCCCACGGTGGGTTGGGCCATGCCCAGCTGCCGGGCTGCAGCCTGCAGCGAGCCGCCGTCCAGCACGGCCAGGAAGGATCGCATCAGGTGCCAGTCGAACGGGTTATGCGGTTTTGCATCCATGGTCTGCGATTTTGACGAATTGCCGGGCAGCGCGGTGACGGCCAGACTGCCGCCATGAACACCTTCGTCAAGTCCTCCACCCGCAGCGTCCTCGTGTTGGGCGCGTGCGGCCGCCTGGGCGGTGCGCTGCTGCCCGCTTTTACCGCCGCCGGCTGGCGCGTGCTGGCCCATACCCGGCGGGCCGAGGTGCCGGCGCTGGCCGGCGTCACCTGGCTGCGCGGGCCCGTGGAACAGGTGGGCTCCCATGCGCGGGCGGCGGGCGGCGCGGCGGTGGTGGTGCACGCCATGAACCCGCCGTATACGCGCTGGGACACCGAGCTGCTGCCCCAGGTGAACGCGGCGCTGGGCGCCGCGCGGGCGCTGGGCGCGCGGCTGCTGTTTCCGGGCAATGTGTATGCCTACGGGCCGCCGCTGCCGGCGCTGATCGACGCGGCCACGCCGCCGCGGCCCGGAACGCGCAAAGGGGCGCTGCGCGCCGAAGCCGAGGCGCGGCTGCGTGCCAGCGGCGTGCCCACCGTGGTGGTGCGGGCGGGTGACTTTTTCGGGTCGGGGCAGGGCGCCTGGCTGGATCTGGTGGTGGCCAAGGCGTTGCGACGCAAGGGCCGCATCGTCTACCCCGGCCCGCTGGACCTGCCCCACGCCTGGGCCTATCTGCCCGATCTGGCGCAGGGCTTTGTGGCGGTGGCCGAGGCCGAGTCGCGGCTGGCGCCTTACGAAGAACTGCCATTTGCCGGCCATACCGTGACCGGCACCGATTGGGTGGCGGCCCTGACGGCGGGCGCGCAGGCGCTGGGTTGGCTGCGTGCGGGCCAGGCCGCTCAGGTGGCGCCCATGCCCTGGGGCTGGCTGCGGCTGGCGGGGCTGGTGGTGCCCATGGCGCGTGAGGTGGCGGCCATGCGTTTCTTGTGGGATCAGCCCCACCGGCTGGACGCGACCGCCTGGCATACGCGGCTGGGTGAGCCCGCACAAACCCCTTTGACCCAGGCCGTTCAGGCGGCGCTGGCCGCCATGCCTTGACCCCAAAAACCGCCTGCCACCCTGTTGTCAGCTGGCGCGGGTATGGTTTCCTCGCCACAGGAGCCCTCGGCATCGGCCAGACCGGCCGCCGCCGCAACAAGGGGGCCGGGTCCGGCCGGGATCGTCCCGGCGCAGACTCAAGCGGCGTCATGAAGGGGGAAACAGTGCAAATGGCCCGGAAATCGTCCAAATTGCACGCGGGTTGCGACAGAAGGCGCGCGCCACAATCGCCGTGGGTGCAGCGATGGGAGATGGCGATGCGGTGGACGCACGTGATGGTGGGGGCCGTGCTGGCCTGGCTGCTGGTGGTGCCGGCGCATGCCATGTCGGTGGCCTTCATCAACCCCGGTAAAAGCAGCGAGGCTTATTGGGCCACCTCGGCGGCCGCCATGGGTGCCGCCGCGCAGAGCCTGGACGTGCGGTTCGAGAACCACTATGCCGAGCGCGCCCACCCGCGGGCGGTGGGCATTGCGCGCCAGCTGGCCGCCCGCTCGCCAGCCCAGCGGCCCGACTACGTGATCTTCTCCAACGACTACGGCACCGGCCCCGAGGTGTTGCGCATCCTGGACGCGGCGGGCATCAAGACCTTCATGGCCTTCAGCGGCGTGCAAAGCGCGCAGGACAGGGCACAGACGGGCCATCCGCGGGAGCGGTTCAAGGGCTGGCTGGGCAGCCTGGAGCCCCAGGCCGAGGACGCGGGCTACCTCACGGCGCGTGACCTGATCGCCGCCGGGCGGCGCGTGGGCGCGCGCGCGGCCGACGGCAAGCTGCACCTGCTGGCCATAGGCGGCGACCGCTCCACCCCCAGTTCGGTGGAGCGCAACGCCGGCATGCGCCGCGCCGTGGTGGAGGCGGGCGACGTGGTCATCGACCAGGAGGTCTACGCCGCCTGGCGGCTGGACAAGGCGGCCGAGCAGGCGGCCTGGCTGTATGGGCGCTACCCCGATACGCGGCTGGTCTGGTCTGGCAGCGACCAGATGGCGTTTGGCGCCATGCAGGCCTGGACGGCGCGTGGCGGTGTGCCGGGTCGGACGGCGTGGTTCAGCGGCATCAACACCTCGGGTGAGGCGCTGGAGGCGATTCAGGACGGCCGGCTGGCGGCGCTGGCGGGTGGGCATTTCATTGCCGGGGCGTGGGCCATCGTCATGCTCTACGACTACCACCGGGGCCGTGACTTTGCCGCCGACGAGGGGCTGGAGTTGCGCCAGCCCATGTTCGTGGCCTTTACCGCCGCCACGGCGCGTGCGTTTGCCCAGCGCTATGGCGATGGCCGCTTTGACCGGGTCGATTTCCAGCGCTACGCCAAGACACGCAACCGCGACCTCAAGCGGTACGACTTCCGGTTCACGCAGCTGCTGGAATGATGCGCACCACCGACCCCCAGTTCCGCCCGCTGGCACTCAAGCTCACCCGCACCATTTTTGTGTGGGCGACGGTGTGCGCGCTGGCGTTCGGCGCGTTCCAGGCGGTGCTGGTCTATCAGAGCGAGCGCCAGCGTTTCGTGGAGGAGCTCGACCGCGTGGCCACCACCACCGTGCCGTTGCTGTCGGTGCTGCTGTGGGACATCGAGCCGGCGGCCGTGCAGCGGCAGGTGGACTTGCTGAGCCAGCGCTCCGACGTGGGCAGCGTGCGGCTGGTGGTGAGCACCGGCCAGGCGTTTGCGGCCGGCAGGGCCATGCCGGCCGACGACGACGGCATGCGCCGGGTGTTCGTGGTGCCGGCGCCGGGTGACGAGGACGCCATGCTGGGCTCGCTGACCGTGCAGGGCGACCTGCGCAACCTGTGGCTGCAGGTGGCGCACAGCGTGGGCGTGATGCTGCTGGGCCTGGGTTTTCTGACGCTGATGATGTGCGCGGTGATGGCCTGGGTGGTGCACGCCACCTTTGTGCGGCCGCTGCGGCAGGTGGCGCGGTTTGCCACCGAGCTGACACCGCAGACGCTGACCACGCCGCTGCACGTGCGGCGGGCGCAGCTGGCAGGGCGCGACGAGATCGATCTGGTGGTGGACGGCTTTGCGCTGCTGCAGCGCAGCCTGCGCAGCCACATCGACGAGCTCGATGAGCGCGTGGCCCAGCGCACCCGCGAGCTGGAGGACGCGCTGGGGGCCATCCGGGCGCTGTCGATGACCGACCCGCTGACGGGCTGCCTGACGCGGCTGGCGTTCAACGAGCGCATGGCCCAGGAGGTGCAGCGGGCGCAGCGCTATGGCCGCCCGCTGGCCGTGCTGTTCGTTGACATCGATCACTTCAAACGCATCAACGACCGCTATGGCCATCTGGTGGGCGATGCCGCCATTGCCCACGTGGGCGAGTTGCTGCGCGCGCACCTGCGCGAGGGTATCGACTGGGTGGCGCGCTATGGCGGCGAGGAGTTCGTCGTCGTGCTGCCCGAGACGACGCTGGAGGCCGCACTGCTCACGGGCGAGCGCCTGCGGGCTGCGCAGGCGGCCCAGCCCTGCGTGCACGGCGAGCTGCGTGTCAAGCAGACGCTGAGCGTGGGTGTGGCCGCCTGGCGCCAGGGCGAGGCACTGGAGGCGCTGCTGCAGCGGGCCGACAACCTGCTGTACGAGGCCAAGAGCGGGGGTCGCAACCGGGTGGTCTGCGAACCACCGCCGCTGACAGGCCCTTGACGGCCGGTTGACAAGGGCTATCGGCGTCTGCTGCCGCCCAGGATGCTGCCCAGCACGCCGCGAATGATTTCGCGGCCCACCGAGGTGCCCATGGTGCGCACGGCGCTCCTGGCGGCCATTTCGGCCAGCCCTTCGCGCTTGCCGCCGCGCGGGCCGGTGGAGCCAAACAACAGGTCGGACAGGCCGCCCATCAGGCCGCCGTCGGCGGCGGTGGGCGCGGTGCCGCCAGCGGCCGCCGGGGCCGTGGCCACGCGCTGGTTCAGTTTTTCGTAGGCCGATTCGCGGTCCACGGTTTTTTCATAGACGCCGGCCACCAGCGAGCCCTGCATCAGCGCCTGCCGCTCGGCGGCGGTGATGGGGCCGATGCGGCTGCCGGGCGGCAGCACGTAGACGCGCTCGGTGGGGCTGGGGCGGCCTTTGGCGTCCAGCAGGCTGATGAGGGCCTCGCCCACACCCAGCTCGGTGATGGCGGCGGCGATGTCCAGGCTGCCGTTGGGGCGCATGGTCTCGGCCGCCGTCTTGACCGCCTTCTGGTCGCGCGGGGTGAAGGCGCGCAGCGCGTGTTGCACGCGGTTGCCCAACTGGCCCAGCACGCTGTCGGGCACGTCCAGCGGGTTTTGCGTCACGAAGTACACGCCCACGCCCTTGGAGCGCACCAGCCGCACCACCAGCTCGATGCGCTCGACCAGCGCGGCCGGCGCGTCCTTGAACAGCAGGTGGGCCTCGTCGAAGAAGAACACCAGCTTGGGTTTGTCCGGATCGCCCACCTCGGGCAGCGACTCGTACAGCTCGGACAGCATCCACAGCAGGAAGGTGGCGTAGAGCAGCGGGGCGTTCATCAGCTTGTCGGCGGCCAGGATGTTGACCACGCCTTTGCCATCCACCGTCTGCATGAAGTCGGCGATGTCCAGCATGGGCTCGCCAAAGAAGCGGTCGCCGCCCTGCTGCTCGATCTGCAGCAGGCCGCGCTGGATGGCGCCGATGCTGGCCGGGCTGACGTTGCCGTACTGGGTCTTGTATTGCGCGGCGTTGTCGCCCACGTGCTGCAGCATGGCGCGCAGGTCTTTGAGATCCAGCAGAAGCAGGCCGGCGTCGTCGGCAATCTTGAACACCATGGTCAGCACGCCGGCCTGGGTGTCGTTGAGGCTGAGCATGCGCGCCAGCAGCAGCGGCCCCATGTCGGAGACGGTGGCCCGCACCGGGTGGCCTTGCTCGCCGAACACGTCCCACAGCGCGGCCGGGCAGGCCAGCGGCGTGGGCGCGGCCAGGCCGCGCTCCTTGAGCACCGCCAGCAGCTTGTCGCTGGGCGCGCCGGTTTGCGCAATGCCGGTCAGGTCGCCCTTGACGTCGGCCATGAACACGGGCACGCCCAGCTGGCTGAACGACTCGGCCAGTTTTTGCAGCGTGATGGTCTTGCCGGTGCCGGTGGCGCCGGTGATGAGGCCGTGGCGGTTGGCCAGCGCGGGCAGCAGCTCGCAGGTCACGGCGCCGTGTTGGGCCAGCAGGATGGGGTCGGACATGGTGGTGTGGGGGCGTGTGGGGGTGGGGGCGTCACGGGCAGGCCGGATGCGACAGTGTCGCCTGCGTGGGGGGCACAACGCCGTCCGCACCGCGGCGGCGGACCTGGTCGGTGAAATACCTCACAGCGGCCAGACCACCAGCAACATGGGCACGGCCACGGCCACGACCAGGATTTCCAGCGGCAGGCCGGCCCGCCAGTAGTCGCTGAACTTGAAGCCGCCCGGACCCAGGATCAAGGTGTTGTTCTGGTGACCGATGGGGGTGAGGAAGGCGCAGGAGCCGCCGATGGCCACGGCCATCAGAAACGACTCGGGCCGGGCGTCCAGTGCGTGGGCGGCGTTCAGCGCGATGGGACACATGACGGCGGCCGTGGCGGCGTTGTTCATGAAGTCCGACAGCGTCATGGTGATGACCAGCACCAGCGTCAGCGCCACCACGGCGTGGCCGCCGGTGAAATGCGTCATCAGGAAGCGGGCAATCAACTCGGCGGTGCCCGTGGTCTCCATGGCGGCGGCCACGGGCATCAGCGCGCCCAGCAGCACCACCACCGACCAATCGACGCTGGCGTAGATGCGCTCCAGCGGCATCACGCGCAGCAGCATGTACAGCAGCACGCCCGCCGTGAACGAGACAGCGGCGCTCAGCAGGCCCAGGGCGGCGGCGGCCACCGCGCCGGCCATGATGCCGGTGGTCAGCAGCATCTTGCGCTTGTCGCGGATGCGGATGCGCCGCGTGGTCAGCGGCGCCAGCGCAAACTCGGTGCTCAGCAGCTGGGTGGTGGCGGGTGCGCCTTGCAGCAGCAGCACGTCGCCGGCCAGCAGTGGCTCGTGGATGATGCCGCGGATGCTGCGCCCGCCCTGGCGCGAGATGGCCAGCACCTCGACGCCGAAGCGGTCGCGCCAGGCCATGTCGGCCACGCGCCGGCCCACGGCACGCGAGGCCGGCATGACCACCACTTCGGCCAGGCGGGTTTCCTCCTGCTGGGCCTCGTCGGTGCGCTCGCCGCGCTTGCGGTGGGCCAGCTTGAGGTGGTGGTCGGCGATGAGCTTGCCCAGCGCCTCGGGCTCGGCCTCGATGGTCAGCACGTCGCCAATGACGATTTCGCGCGAGACATAGGGCGCGTACAGCCGCGTGTCGTCGCGCACCATGCCCACCACCTGGGCACCGTATTCGCGCAGCGTGTCGTAGAGCTGGTGCAGGCGTTTGCCGGCAAAGTCGCTGCCCGGAGCCACCACCACCTCGGTCAGGTAGTTGCCGATGTTGAAGTCCTGCGCCGCGCCGCTCTGGCGCTCGGGCACCAGCCGCCAGCCGATCAACAGCATGAAGGTCACGCCGGCAACGGCCACGGCACCGCCCACGGGCAGGAAGTCGAACATGGCAAAGCCGTTCAGGCCGTCCGTCTGCTGCATGAAGCTGGAGACGATGAGGTTGGGCGGCGTGCCGATCAACGTGGTCATGCCGCCGAACAAGGTGGCAAAGGCGATGGGCATCAGCAGCCGGCCGGGCGGCACCTTGATGCGCTTGGCCAACTGGATGGCGGCGGGCATCAGCAGCGCCAGCGCTCCCACGTTGTTCATGAAGGCCGACAACACCGTGCCGATGACGCACAGCGCGGTCAGCGTCAGGTAAAAGCCCGCGCGGCGCGGCACCAGCTTGTCCACCAGCCAGTCCACTGCGCCGGTGGCCTCCAGCCCCGCTGAGAGCACCAGCACGGCGGCCACGGTGATGACGGCCGGGTGGCCAAAGCCGGCGAACGCCTCGCGGCCGGGCACCAGGCCCAGCAGCACGCAGGCCACGAGTGCGGCCAGCGCCACCACGTCATGGCGCCAGCGTCCCCAGATGAACAGGCCCATCAAGGTGGTGACGAGGGCCAGGACGAGAAACTGGTCGGTGGTCATGGACCCATTGTGACTGGGTGACGCCCAGCTTGTGCCGCAGCCTGCCTGGATGTAAAAGCAGGGCACCCATCCGCTGCAAGGAGCCTCCCATGACTGCACTTCGCTCGCGCATCTGGCAAGCGGCCGCCCTGGCCGCCGCCCTCACCGTCGGCCTCGGGGTCGCCGCCCCGGCGGCGGCCGACGAGACCTGCAACTCGCCCTACACGGCCAGCCTCATCAAAGGCCAGGAAGATTTCGTCCACGTCTGGACGCTGGGCGTGCCCGGCATGGGCGACGGGCAGGACAAGCTGGTCACCATCGCCGCCAACCCCACCAGCGCGCAATACGGCAAGGTGATCCACCAGGTCTCGGTGCCGGGGCGGGGCGAGGCTCACCACATGGGCTTCACCGACGACCGCCGCTACCTCTGGGCCGGCCGGCTGGACGACAGCCAGATCTTCGTTTTCGACCTGATCGACCCGGCCCAGCCCAAGCTGGTCAAGACCATAGGTGACTTCGCGCCCACGACGGGCTTCGTCGGCCCGCACACCTTCTACGCCATGCCGGGGCGCATGCTGGTGCAGGCGCTGTCCAACAGCAAAGACCATGGCGGCGCCACCGGCCTCGTGCTCTACACCAACGCCGGCCAGCGTGTGCAGCAAATGCCCATGCCCACCGGCAAGCTGGGCGGCGTGCAGGGCGATGGCTACGGCTACGACATCGGCATCAACCCGGCCAAGAACACCATGCTGACCAGCAGCTTCACCGGCTGGAACAACTACATGATGGACCTGGGCAAGCTGATCCAGGACGCCGAGGCCATGAAGCGCTTTGGCAACACCATGGTGGTGTGGGACGTCAAGGCCATGCAGCCGCGCCAGGTGCTGGCCGTGCCGGGGGCGCCGCTGGAGATCCGCTGGTCGCTCAAGCCTGGCGACAACTGGGCCATCACCGCCACCGCGCTGACCTCCAAGCTGTGGCTGGTCAAACAGGGGGCCGACGGACAGTGGCAGGCCAAGGACGTGGCCACCATCGGCGATCCGGCCAAGATTCCGCTGCCGGTGGACATCTCCATCACGGCCGACGGCAAGGGCTTGTGGGTCAACACCTTCATGGACGGCATGACGCGCTACTTCGACCTGAGCAACCCCGAGGCGCCGAAGCAGACCTATGAGCTGCAGACGGGCAAGCAGGCCAACATGGTCTCGCAAAGCTGGGACGGCAAGCGCATCTACATCACCTCGTCTCTGCTGGCCAACTGGGACAAGAAAGGGGCCGACGACGAGCAGGTGCTGCGCGCCTACGACTGGGACGGCAAGGCGCTCAAGCAACGGTTCGAGGTGGATTTCCACGCCCTCAAGCTGGGCCGTGCCCACCACATGAAGTTCAGCGCCCGGCCCAGTGGCCAGCCGCTGGCGGCGCGTTGATGGCCCAGCGCCGGCGCCAGGTGCTGGGCGCGCTGGCGGCCTGGCCGCTGACGCTTCGGGCCGCGCCGGACGCCCGCCCCACCGGCCCGGCGCCGGTGGACGTCAGCCGCCTGCCCGCACCCGGCAGCTACCGGCTGGCCCGGCTGGGCCGCGCGCCCGACGGCACGGTGCTGGATCAGCGCGGCCAGCCTCAGCGGCTGCACGCGCTGCTGGCCGGGCGCGCCAGCGTGGTGTCGTTCATGTACACCTATTGCCGCGATCCGCTGGGCTGCCCGCGCGCCTGGGCCGCGATGGACGCCTTGCACGCTGCGCTGGTAGCCGACCCGAAGCTGGCGGCGGGCGCACAACTGGTCAGCCTCTCGTTCGACCCCGCCAACGACACGCCGGCGCAGATGGCTCTGTTTGCCGGCGAGCGCGCGGCGGATGCCCGGGTGCGCTGGCGCTTCCTGACCACGCCGTCGGTGCGCGCGCTGCTGCCGCTGCTGGCCGGCTTTGGCCAGGACGTCAGCGTGGAGCACGATGCCTCGGGCCAGCCGGTGCGCACCCTCAACCACCTGCTCAAGGTGTTTCTGGTCGATGCGCGGCTGCAGCTGCGCGAGATCTACAGCGTGGCCACGCTGGCCCCCGAGGCGGTGCTGGTGGACTTGCGCACGCTGGCGCTGGAGCGGCGTTGACGGTGCGCGCGCTGGCGATGGCGCTCGGGCTGCTGGCGGCCAGCACGGCGGCTGCCGGCGCGCCGGCCGATGTCGATCTGGGCCGCAAGCTGTTTTTCGATCGCCGGTTGTCGGTCAACGGCACCCTGTCCTGTGCCATGTGTCACCTGCCGCAGCAGGCGTTCTCGTCCATCGAGCTGCGCACGCCAGTGGGCATCCACGGCGTCAGCCTGCGCCGCACCGCGCCCGGCCTCTGGAACGTGGGCGAGCTGCCGAAGCTGTTCTGGGACGGCCGCTCGCCCAGCCTGGAGGCCCAGGCGCTGGAGCCGCTGGTGCACCCCGAGGAGATGGCCAACCCCAGCATCCAGGCCGTGGTCGCCCGCGTGGCGGGCCTGGCCGACTACCGCGCGCCGTGGCGGGCGGCGTATGGCAACCGCCCGCCCGACGGGGCGGCGCTGGCCCGGGCGCTGGCCACCTACCAGCGCACGCTGGTGGCGCGCGGCTCGCCGCTGGAGCGCCACCTGGCGGGCGAGCGCGGTGCGCTGTCGCCGCTGGCCGAACGCGGCTGGCAGCGCTTCAATGCGCTGGGCTGCGTGCGCTGCCACACACCTGGCCCCAACGCCGCCTTCACCGACCACGGTTTTCACAACACCGGCGTGCAGGCCCGCAGCCGCGCGCGGGCGGAGGCGCCCACCGAGGTGGAGCTGATTCCCGGCGTGCGCGCCATGGTCTCGCCCACCGAGTACGCCCGCTTCGGCGCGCCGTTTCGACCCGACGAGGGGCGCTACGAAGTCACCGGCGCCGAGGCCGACCGGCGCGCCTTCCGCACGCCCGGCCTGCGCAACGTGGCCCTCTCGCCGCCCTATATGCATGACGGATCGCTGGCCACGCTGGATGCGGTGCTGGACCACTATGCCCAGGGCGGCTGGCCGGCGGATGCGGCGCTCTCGCCGCTGCTGCGGCCGCTGACCCTGAGCGCCGACGACCGCGCCGCGCTCAAGGCCTTGCTGGAGGCGCTGACCTCGCCGCGCGCCGCTGCCGTCCAGGCCGGGGCGGCGACGCCGTAGGCGCTACCGGTCAGACCACCGACTCGCCGCAGTTGCGGCCGGCATGCTTGGCCTGGTAGAGGGCCACGTCGGCGCGCCGCAGCGGGGTGGCCAGATCCTGTTCGCCGTCGCGCACGCCGGTCAGCCCCCAGGACAGGGTGATGCGCAGATCGGGGTGCAGGTCATCCCAGGGGCTGGCCTGCACCTGCTGGCGCACCCGTTCGGCTACCAGGCGGCCCGTGGCCAGGTCGGTGCCGGGCAGCACCACCAGGAACTCCTCACCGCCCACGCGGCCGATCAGGTCGTAGGGGCGCAGCGCGGCGCGGGCCACGGCGGCCACGCGGGTCAGCACCACGTCGCCCGTGGCGTGGCCTTGCTCGTCGTTGACGCGCTTGAAGTGGTCGATGTCAAAGATCAGCACGCAGGTGGGCGCGTGGTTGCGCCGCGCCTGCGCCAGCGACTGAGTGGCCTGGATTTCGATGCCGCGGCGGTTCAGCACGCGGGTCAGCGGGTCGGTGACGGTCAGCGCGCGCAATTGGCGCGACAGCAGGTACTGCCGCCACAGCAGCGTGCCCAGCGCGGCCAGCAACAGGCCGCTGGCCAGCAGGGCTACGCCCTGCCAGCGGCGGGCCTGTTGGGCGGCCGTCAGTTGCGCGGCCTGGGCCTGCTGGGCCGCCTGCAGCCGCACGTTCTCGGCCTGGCGCTCGGAGTTGGCAAACTGCTCACGCGCCCACAGACCTTGCTGGTTCAGCATGTTGGCGTGCAGCCGCTCGCGCACCTCCAGCAGGCGCTTGTAGTCGCGCAGGGCGGCGTCGGTGCGGCCCAGCGTCTCATAGGCCTGGGCCCGGTCGGCCAGCGCTTCGGCCAGGTAACGCGGCTGGTCGCTCTGGCTCCAGCCGTCGATGGCGCGGCTGAGCAGGCGCACGCCGGCCTCCGGCTGGCCCACGCCCACCATCATGGCACCCCGGTAGAAGGCCAAGGTCAGGCGCTCCGAGACGTCGCCCGCCTCGCGCTGGTGCTGCTCGGCCTGATCCAGCAAAACGCGGGCGGGGCCAAACTCGCGGCGCAGCAGATGCACGTGCGCCAGCGCCAGCTCGGCGGTGGCGGAAAAGCTGCGCTCCCGGTGGTCGTTGGCGGTGCGCAAAGCCTCGCGGAACTGGACCTCTGCTGCCGTCAGCCGGCCCTGGTCCTCGTGCAGATAGCCCAGTTGCAACTGGGCGGCGAGGACGCTTTGCCAGGCTTCCAGCGACTGTGCGTTGGCCAGCGCACGCTGCAGAAACAGCGTGGCATTGACGGGGTCGTCCATGCGCCGGTAGGCAATACCCAGGGCCAGCAGGTTGTTGTCGGCGTAGTCGGTGAGTCCGGCGTCGGTATAGATCTGGGAGGCGCGCAGCAGGTCTTGCAGGGCATGGACATGGGCGCCGGCCACCGATTGGGTGCCGCCCCGGTACTCCAGGGCGCGGCCCAGCCACAGCGGGTCGCCCAGCTCGGTGGCCAGGGCCACCAGTTGGTCGGCCTCGGGCACCAGCGGGGTGTCGGTGGAGGTGAACTCGTAGAACTGCAGGCGGCACAGGTTGGCCATCACCCGCTCGCTCAGTTCGTGGCCCGTCTCGCTGGCGGTCTTGGCCCAGCGCGCGGCGAACGCATAGGCCTCGGCAGGATCGCCGGGTTGGCTGGTGCACTCCAGGTAGCGCAGCATGGCGCGCCGGTGGGCGTCGCCTTCGGGCAGTTCCTTGCGCAACTGGGCCAGCGCCAGGCTCTGGACGGCGTCGCGGCTGCCCAACTGGTCGCGCAGGCTGGTGGTGTGCCACAGCGCATCGAACGTGGCGGCCGTGGCCTGTGCCGCCGTGGGCACGGCGGCGGCCAGCAGCAGGCTGGCCAGCAGCAGGCTGGCCAGCAGCCTCGTCAACGGAATGACCTTGGGCCACATGCGCGTGCCTCAGCCTGCTTTCGGGAACGGGAAAACCACAATCATCTGAGGCTCATCGGACGGCCATGGCCAAGCTTGAGCCCGCGGGCCCGCACTGTGCCATGCCGCGCAGGGTGTTGGTACAACGTCACAAGCCACCCCCCAAGGATGAGGGAGGCCGTCGTTCCTTAAAATCGCTTCCTTTCGCAAACAGAGGTTTTCGCACCATGGCCGGACATTCCAAATGGGCCAATATTCAGCATCGCAAAGGCCGTCAGGACGAAAAGCGCGGCAAGGTCTGGACGCGCGTCATCCGTGAAATCATGGTGGCGGCCCGCCAGGGCGGCGGCGACATGAGCGCCAATCCGCGGCTGCGCCTGGCGGTGGACAAGGCCAAGGCGGCCAACATGCCGGCCGACACCATCAAGCGCAACATCGACAAGGCCACCGGCAACCTCGAAGGCGTGAGCTACGAGGAAATCCGCTACGAGGGCTATGGCATTGCCGGTGCCGCCATCATCGTGGACACCGTGACCGACAACCGGGTGCGCACCGTGGCCGAGGTGCGGCACGCCTTCAGCAAATACGGCGGCAACCTGGGCACCGACGGCTCGGTGGCCTTCCAGTTCAAACACTGCGGCCAACTGGTCTTTGCGCCGGGCACCAGCGAGGACGCGCTGATGGATGCCGCGCTTGAGGCCGGCGCCGAGGACGTGATCACGGGTGAGGACGGCGCCATCGAGGTGTTGACCGCGCCGGCCGAGTTCGAGTCCGTCCGGGAGGCCCTGGCCGCCAAAAGCCTGGTGGCCGAGTTGGCCGAGGTGACCATGCGCGCCGAGAACCCGGTGGCGCTGGCCGGCGACGATGCCGTGCGGATGCAAAAGCTGCTGGATGTGCTGGAAGACCTGGACGACGTGCAGGCCGTCTACCACAACGCCGAGATGGACGAGGAGGGTGCGGCATGAACGTCATGGTCATCGGCGGCGGCGGCCGCGAACATGCCCTGGCCTGGAAGCTGGCGCGGAGCCAGCGGGTGCAGAAGGTGTTCGTGGCCCCGGGCAACGGCGGCACGGCGCTGGACAAGCGGCTGGTCAACGTGCCCCTGACCGAGCCCGCCGCTCTGGCCGACTTTGCCCAGGCCGAAAAGGTCGGGCTGACCGTGGTCGGCCCCGAGGCGGCGCTGGCGGCCGGTGTGGTCGATGTGTTTCGCAAGCGGGGCCTGCGCATCGTCGGCCCCACCCAGGCCGCCGCGCAGCTCGAAAGCTCCAAGGATTTCGCCAAGGCCTTCATGCAGCGCCATGGCATCCCCACGGCGGCCTACCAGTCGTTCACCGACGCCCAGGCGGCCCACGCTTACGTGGAGGCCCAGGGCGCGCCCATCGTCGTCAAGGCCGACGGCCTGGCGGCCGGCAAGGGCGTGGTGGTGGCGCAGACGCTGGCCGAGGCCCATGCGGCCATCGACGACATGCTGCAGGGCAATGCCTACGGCGTGGCCCACAACGCCGGCGGTGCGCGCGTGGTCATCGAGCAGTTCATGGCCGGTGAGGAGGCCAGCTTCATCGTGCTGTGCGACGGCCGCCACGTGGTGGCGCTGGCCACCAGCCAGGACCACAAACGCGTGGGCGATGGCGATGTGGGCCCCAACACCGGCGGCATGGGGGCCTACTCGCCCGCACCGGTGGTCACGCCCAACGTGCATGCGCGGGTGATGAAAGAGATCATCCACCCCACCATCGCCGGCATGGCTCAGGAAGGGGCGCCGTTTACGGGCTTCCTCTATGCCGGTCTGATGATCGACGGTGAAGGCCACCCGCGCGTGGTCGAGTTCAACACCCGGCTGGGCGACCCCGAAACCCAACCCATCCTGATGCGGCTCAAGACCGATCTGGTCGAGCTGCTGGGCCACGCCGCCGACGGCACGCTGGACCGGCTGGAGCCCGACTGGGATCCGCGCGTGGCGGTGGGTGTGGTCATGGCCGCCCAGGGCTACCCGGCCCAGCCGCGCACGGGCGACGTCATCCACGGCCTGCCCACGGCCGAGGCGGACGACGTGATGGTCTTCCACGCCGGTACCAGGGCCGACGGCGGCCAGACCGTGACCAGCGGCGGGCGTGTGCTGTGCGTCACCGCGCTGGGCCACTCGGTCAAGGCCGCGCAGCACAGCGCCTATGAGGCGCTGCAAGGCATCACGTTTGATGGCGCGCACTGGCGGCGCGACATCGGCCACCGGGCGCTCAAGCGCTGAAGCGCAACCGGACTCCCTAGAAACCAAGCCCGCCCTGGTGGTGGGGTTGGTTTTTTGGGATGCCAAAATCCGGGCATGTACCTGCATCCGTTCGCCTCGTCATGACGCTCGGTCCTGCCGTGCCCCTGCTGCGCAGCTTCGACGAGGCCCGCACGCGGGCGTTCTACGTCGACTACCTCGGCTTTACCGTCGATTGGGAACACCGCTTTGAGGACGGCCTGCCGCTGTACATGCAGCTCTCGCGCGACGGCTGCGTGCTGCACCTGACCGAACACCATGGCGACTGCACCCCAGGGGCGGCGCTGCGCATCGCCGTCGCCGACATCGACGCCTTTGCGGCCGATCTGGCGCGCCGCCACCACCCCGGCGCGCGCCCCCACATCGAGACCATGCCCTGGGGCACGCGCGACCTGCGCGTCACCGACCCCCATGGCAACCAGCTCGTCTTCACCAACGCCATCAGCGTCTGACCGCTTGCTGACCATGACCTCAGAAGCCTTGCGCACCTACTTCCTCGACCTGCAGGCGCGCATCGTCGCCCAGGCCGAAGCCCTGGACGGCCAGCCGTTTCTGACCGACGCCTGGACGCGCGGCGCCGACGAGCCGCTGCAGGGCGACGGCATCTCGCGCCTGATCGAGGGCGGCCGACTCTTTGAGCGCGCCGGCTGCAACTTCAGCCACGTGCGCGGCGCCGCGCTGCCCAAGTCGGCCACCGCCGACCGGCCGCTGCTGGCGGGTGCACCGTTCGAGGCGCTGGGGGTGTCGCTGGTGTTCCACCCCCGCAACCCCTATGTGCCCACGGTGCACATGAATGTGCGCTGCCTCTCGACCAAGGCGGTGGGTGATGAAACCGTGGTCTGGTTCGGCGGGGGCATGGACTTGACGCCGTATTACGGCTTCGAGGACGACGCACGCCACTTCCACCGGGTCTGCCACGGCACGCTGGCCCCGTTCGGGGCCCACCTCTACCCGCGCTTCAAGACCTGGTGCGACGACTATTTCTTCCTCAAGCACCGGCGCGAAGCCCGCGGTGTGGGCGGCGTCTTCTACGACGACTTCATGGAACTGGGCGCCGAGCAGAGTTTTGCGATGACGCGCGCCGTGGGCGACGCCTTTGCGCAGGCCTATTTCCCCATCGCCCAGCGCCGGCGCGACACGCCCTACGGCGAGCGCGAGCGCGATTTCCAGGCCTACCGCCGGGGGCGCTACGTGGAGTTCAACCTGGTCTGGGACCGTGGCACCCACTTCGGCCTGCACGGCCATGGCCGCACCGAAGCCATCCTCATGTCCATGCCGCCGCAAGCCCAGTGGCGCTACGACTGGCACCCCGAGCCCGGCACGCCCGAGGCCCGGCTCTACACCGATTTTCTGCCGCCCCGGGACTGGCTGACGGCGTGAGCGACGCGGGTTTGGATATCGGCCTGTTCGGCGGCAGCTTCAACCCGCCGCACCTGGGCCATCTGGCGCTGGCCCGCGCTGCGCGCGATGGGCTAGGCCTGGCCGAGGTGCGCTGGCTGCCCGCCGGCCAGCCGTGGCAGAAAGCGGGCGCCACGCTGGCGCCGGCCAGCGACCGCGCTGCGATGGTGGCCGCACTGATTGCTGGCGAACCCGGCATGGTGCTCGACGAGCTTGAACTGCGCCGCGCCGGCCCCAGCTACACCATCGATACCGTCGAGGCGCTGGCGGCGGCCACGCCCGCCGCGCGCTGGTGGCTGATCCTGGGCCAGGACCAGCACGCCCGCCTGCCCACCTGGCACCGCGCATCCGAATTGCTGGCCCGCGTGCACCTGGCCGTGGCCGCCCGCGACGGCGTGGCACCCCACGGCGTCACCGCCATCGCCATGCCCCGCACCGACATCAGCGCCACCGCCGTGCGTGCGGCCGTGGCGCGCGGCACCGATGCCACCCCGCTCGTCGGCGCCGCCGTCGCGCGTTATATTGAAGAGCACCACTTGTACCGAGGCTGAATGGACATCCGCAAACTGCAACGCACCATCGTCGATGCGCTGGAAGACGTCAAGGCGCACCACATCGTCGTCTTCAACACCGAGGCGCTGTCGCCGCTTTTCGAGCGCATCGTCGTCGCCTCGGGCACCAGCAACCGCCAGACCAAGGCCTTGGCCGCCAGCGTGCGCGAGGCCGTCAAAAGCGCGGGCCTGGAGGTGCGTGTCGAGGGCGAGGACAACGGCGAGTGGATCATCGTGGACTGCGGCGCCGCCGTCTGCCACATCATGCAGCCCACCATCCGCGACTACTACCGGCTCGAAGAGATCTGGGGCGTCAAGCCGGTGCGCCTGAAGCTGGGCGGCGAAACCAAGCTGCCCAAGGCCAGCGAGCCGGCGGCACCGGCCAAGCCGGCCCGCAAGCCGGCCACCCGCGCCGCCGCCCCGGCCGCCGCCAAGAAAGCGCCGGCCAGGAAGGCCCCCGCCAAGCCGGCGGCCAAAACGGGCGTGGCCAGGAAGGCCGGCGCCAAAAAAGCGGGTGCGGTGCAAAAAGTGGTCGTCCATTCGCCTCGGGCGCCCAAGACCGCCAAGCCAGCCGCCAAGCCGGCCGCCAAGAAGACCCCCACGCGCCGGTAAGCCCAGGCGCGATGCAACTGGTCATTGCCGCCGTGGGCCTGCGCCAGCCGACCTGGGCCGACGCGGCGTTTGCCGACTTTGCCAAGCGCCTGCCGCCCGAATGCCGGCTGACGCTCAAGGCCGTCAAGGCCGAGCCACGCGAAGGTGGCAAGACGGCCGCGCAGATGATGGCTGCGGAAGCCCAGCGCCTGACGGCGGCTGCACCCAAGGGCGCGCGCACGGTGGTGCTCGATGAGCGCGGCACCCGCCACACCACCGCCAGCCTGGCGCAGCGCTTCGATGCCTGGCTGCAAGACGGCCGTGACGTGGCCTTCTACATCGGCGGCCCCGACGGCCTGGCGCCCGACATCAAGGCCGGCGCCGACGAGACGCTGCGCCTGTCCGACCTGACCTTGCCCCACGCCTTCGCCCGCGTGCTGCTGGCCGAGGCGCTGTACCGCGCCTGGAGCCTGCGCGCCGGGCATCCGTATCACCGCGAGTAAGCCTCCATGCAAACGTCCAACCCACCTGTTTTCCCCTTCCGCATCGGCGAGGGCTGGGATGTGCACCAACTGGTCGAAGGCCGTCCGCTGGTGTTGGGCGGGGTGACGGTGCCGCACACGCATGGGCTGCTGGGGCACTCGGATGCCGATGCGCTGGCGCATGCCATCACCGATGCGGTGCTGGGTGCGGCTGGGTTGGGCGACATCGGCCGGCACTTCCCGGACACGGCGGCCGAGTTCAAGGGGGCCGACTCCTGGGTGCTGCTGCGGGAGGCCACCCGCCGCGTGCGCGCGGCCGGGTGGGCGGTGGTCAACGTGGACGCGACCATCGTCGCGCAGGCGCCCAGGATGGCGCCGCACATCGCGGCCATGGCGGCGCGCATGGCCGCGGCGCTGGACGTGCCGGCCTCGGCGGTCAACGTCAAGGCCAAGACGGCCGAGCGCATGGGGCCGGTGGGGGAGGGCCGCGCCATCGAGGCGCGAGCCGTGTGTCTGCTTCAGTCGGGGGCCACTGCCGACGCAGCGCCCGCTGCGTCGTAAGGCTGGCCGGCGACGACGAGGCCGGCGTCCGACAGCTTGCGCGCGGTGGCCGGGCCTATGCCTTTGATGCGGCGGGCGAGATCGGCCCAGTCATGGAACGGACCATTGGCCTTGCGCGCGGCCAACACCTGCTCCACGCGCTGCGGGCCGAGGCCTTTGATCTGTTCCAACTCGGCCTGGTTGGCGAGGTTGACGTCCACGGGCGCGGCCAGCACGCCGCTGCAGAGCAGCCAGGCCGCGCAGGCCAGCGTACGGCGCATCAGCTGCGCACGCCTTCTTGCACCGGCGCCGGGCGCAGCATGCCGTCCTCGACGCTGACGCGGGTGCCCACGCTGGCGGGCTGGGTTTGGTTGATGGTGCGCCAGGTGCCATCGTCCATGCGCACGCGCACGTCGTAGCTGGTCTCGGCGCGCATTTTCTTTTCCACCTGATGGCCGGCAATGCCGCCACCGATGGCGCCCACCACAGTGGCCGCGCGCTTGCCGTTGCCGCCGCCGATCTGGCTGCCGATCAGGCCGCCCAGCACACCGCCGGCTACGGCACCGACGCCCTGGGCATCGCCATCGCGCTTGACTTCGGTCACGCTGTCAACCACGCCGCAGTTGGGGCAGGCCCAGGCGGTGACGCGGGCCGGGGCGGGGGCAGGATCGAAGGTGGTGTTGCCTTGCGTATCGGTTTGCTGGGTCGGCAGGGTGGCGGCGGCCGGTGCAGGGCTGGCCACCCGCACGGGCGTGCTCCGGGGGGTGGGTGCGGGCTTGGCTTTGGCCACCACAGGGGCCGGCGCTGGCGCAGCGGGCTGGGGCAGCACCGCCGGCTCGGCCACCACGGCCGGCAGGCTGGCCACCGGGGCCGGTGGCGGCAAGGCGGTCGCCAGCGTAGGCGGCGGCGCCGATTGGCGGCCGAGTTGCCAGGCCAGTGCGGCGGTCAGCGTCAGGATGACGAGGCCCGCGCCGACCAGCACGGCGGTGAAGCGGGAGGGGCCGGTGGTCAGCGGGATGGCAGGGGCGGATGTCATGGAACAGCCTTCGCAAAACGGTGGGGACGCCGCCATAACGTCAGGCGGCTTCAGTCGGCTGACGAGGGGCTGTGACCGAGTGTGTCCTGTGGCCGGGTGCCCGGCGGGCCGCATTCACTGAAGACGCGCGCAGGGCAGGCGGCGCAGCGCTCGGGGTCGAGCCGGCCGATGATGTGGACGAAGGCCTCGCGCTTGTCGGTGAACAGATGGTGCTCGCCCAGCAGGGTCAGAAAGCCGTCGCGCTGCCAATGGGCGACCACCTCGGGGCGGGGGCGGTGGACGTAGAAGTCGCCGCCATCGCGGCGGCGGTGGCGCAGCTCGTTGCGCCACAGCGCCGAGCCGGCCACGTCGACGAAGTTCATGCTGGAGGCCATCAGCAGCAGATGGCGCTGGCCGGGTGACTCGTCGCGCAGGGTCTGCAACTGGTCGGAGACATGCTCGGTGGCGCCGAAATAGACCGAGCCGGCCATGCGCACGATCTTGATCTGCGGGCATTCGGGCAGCGGGTGGCTGCTCTCGGCCCGCACCACCAGGCGGCGCGGCAGCGTCATGCGGTCGAACCCCATGGCCAGCAGCGGCGGGCGCGAGGTGCGCTGCAGGTAAATGCCCAGCGACAGCGCGCTGCCCACCACCACGGCTGCCTCCAGCCGCAGCGTCAGCGTGGCCACGCAGGTGGCGGCGGCCACGCCCAGCTCCAGCGTGCTGGCGCGCGCCAGCAGGCGCCAGCCATCGACGTTGAGCAGCGCCCAGCCCACCAGCAGCAGCACGCCGGCAATGCCGGCCAGCGGCACCCAGGCCAGCAACGGGGCACCGAACAGCGCCAGCGGCAGCAGCAACAGGGCACTGGCCACCGCAGCCAGCGGGGTGCTGGCGCCGGCCTCCAGGTTGGGCACCGAGCGGTTCATGGAGCCACAGACCACGTAGCCGCCGACGCCGCTGGCCACCACGTTGGCCAGGCCCTGGCCGACGAATTCGCGGTTGGGGTCGATGTGCTGGCCCGAGCGCTCGGCCAGCGCCTTGGCGATGGCGATGGACTGGGCCAGCGCCACCACGGTGAGCGCGGCAGAGATGCCCAGCCATTCGGGCAGTTGGGCCAACGGCAGCGCCGGCCAGGTCCAGCTGGCATGGAACACCGGCAGCGCCGCCCAGCGCGCCACGTGCCACCAGTCGGCCTGCTGGCCACGGGTCAGCAGCAGGACGCCGTCCAGCGCCAGCGCCGCCAGCGTGCCCATGGCCAGGCCCATGAGCAAATGCGGCCAGCGTGGCCACCGGCGCCTGGCCAGCAGCGCGGTGGCGACGGTGACGACGGTGACCACCACGGCGCCGGGCTGGATGTAGGGCGCCTGTTCGACAAGGGCCAGCACCAGGGCCTGGGTGCGCGCGGCATCGGGGCTGGCGCTGGCCGGCAGGCCCAAGGCCTCGCGCATGGCGTGCAGCATGATCAGCAAGGCCGCCCCGGTGGTGAACCCCAGCAGCGCCGTGGGCGAAATGAAGTGGGCCAGCGCGCCCAGCCGCAGCGTGCCGATGGTCAACTGCATCAGGCCCACGCCCAGCGTGACGGCCAGCGCCAGGCCGATGTAGTCGGGGCTGCCCACGGCCGCCAGTGGCGTCAGCATGGCCAGCAGCGCCAGCGACAAGGCGTTGGTGGGACCGGTGACCACATGCCAGCTGGATCCGGCCAGTGCGGCCACGATGCAGGGCAGCACGGCAGCCTGCAGGCCGTATTGCGGCGGCAGGCCGGCCAGCGCGGCAAAGGCCAGCGCCTGGGGCAGCACCAGCAGCGCGCCCAGCAGGCCGGCCAGGGCGTCCAGCCGCAAGGTGGCGGGGGTGACCCGCGCCCACCAGCGAGGCGCCGTCAGCCACTGCATGGCCCAGCGCCTGAGCTTGCCTGCTGCGGCGCTGATCGGAGGGTCCCGCGCGCTCATTCCGGCCGGGCCAGCGCCAGCCAGGCGCGCACCACGGTCGCCAGCTCTTCGGTGCTGTAGGGCTTGCTCAGGAAGTCGTCCATGCCGGCCTGGATGCACTCCAACCGGCTGTCCTCGGTGGCGGTGGCGGTCAGCGCGATGATGGGCACGCGGGGCTGGCCCTCGTTGTACTCGTGAGACCGAATCTGCCGCGTGGCCTCGTAGCCATCCTGGATGGGCATCCGGCAGTCCATCAACACCAGATGGGGGCGATCGGTGCCGCCGGCCTGCATGCGCGCCACGGCATGGCGGCCGTCGGTCACCCGCTCCTGGCGCAGACCCAGTTGATCCAGCGCGGCGTGGGTGATCAAGGCGTTGACGTCGTCATCCTCGGCCACCAGCACCAGCGGGGCGTCGGCCGGCACCGTGGCCGAGGGTTCTTGTGCAGGTGCCTGGGCCGGCGCCGGGGTGGCCACAGCGGGCAGCCGCGCGGTGAAGCGGAACGCGGCGCCGTGGCCGGGTTGGCTGTGCACCGTGAGGCCGCCGCCCATGGCACGCGCCACGTCGCGGGCAATGGTCAGGCCCAGGCCGGTGCCTTCGCTGCCGACGGCGGATTCGGTGCGGGTGAATGCCTCGAAGATGCGCGCCTGGTCGGCCGAGGCAATGCCGGGGCCGGTGTCGGTGACGGTAAAGCACAGCAGCGACGCATCGTCCACCAGCCGGCTGACGTGCAAGGTCACCGTGCCCACGGGGGTGAACTTGATGGCGTTGCCCAACAGGTTGTGCAGCACCTGAGCCACTCGGCGGCGATCACCCTGTACCCATAGACCGGGACGCAGCGTGTGCTCCAGCGTCAGCACCAGGCCTTTCTCGCGGGCCCGCTGGTAGTGCATGCCAATGACCTCCTGCACCAGCATGCCCAATTCGAACGGGGCCAGGCGCAGCTTGGTCAGCAGATCGACGCGGCCGCGCTCCGCATCGAGCAAGTCGTTGATCAGCGCCAGCAGATGGCGGCCCGAGGCGTCGATCAACTCCAGCCAGCGGCGGGCGCGGCCGGGCGGCGTGTCGCCCTGAACCAGCCGCGCCAGGCCCATCATGCCGTGCAGCGGGGTGCGCAACTCGTGGCTGACGCTGCCCAGAAACTCGGACTTGGCGGCGCTTTGCTTGAGCGCCAGCGCCAGCGCCTCGTCCTTCTCACGGGCCAGCGCCTCGGCCTCGTGGCGCAGGCGCACGGTTTCACCCAGGCGCCGACCGGCCTGGCGGGCCGTCAGCAGTTGCAGTGTCAGCAGCAGCATCAACCCCACGGCGATGGACAGGCCCATGCGATCCAGCCGCAAGGCCAGCGCAGCGGCCATGGGCAACAGCACCGGGGCGACATAAACGGCCGTGGCCAGCGGGTAAATCTGCAGGCCGAAGGTGGCGATGCAGGAGATGCAGGCCAGCGCACCCACCACATAAGCCACCACCAGGGGATCGGCGTGGCCCGCAAACCAGGCGCCTGCCACGCCCCACAGCAACCCGTCCAGGCCCATCAGCACCAGCGTCAGTTGGGCGTGCTTGCAGGGGGCGCTGTCGCGCTGCAAATTGCTGTGCAGCAGGCGCCAGCGCACCACCGTCAGCAGCAGTTTGGCCGCCAGCCAACCCAGCACCAATGGTGCGGGTGCAAACGGTCCCAGGTAGGTGGCCAGCAAGACGGCCGTTGCCAACCCGATCAACAGTGCTGCCAAGGCGTGGCCTTCGATCAAGGCCAGTTGTTCGCGATGTACAGCGTGCAACGGGGTGGCGTCGACGTTCATGTCGGTCGGATTCTATGCAGGACAATGCCCGCATGACTGTTCCCACCCTGGCGCTGATTGCCGCCATCGCACGCAACGGCGTGATTGGCCGCGATGGCGGGCTGCCCTGGCATCTGCCTGAAGATCTGGCCTATTTCCGCCGCGTCACGCGGGGGCATCCGGTGGTGATGGGGCGGCGCACCTGGGAGTCGCTGCCGCCGCGCTTTCGGCCGCTGCCGGGGCGACGCAATGTGGTGCTGACGCGCCAGCCAGGCTGGCATGCCGAAGGCGCCGAAGTGGCGCCCGACTGGGGCGCCGCGCGGGCGTTGCTGGCCGGCTGCGAGCGGGTGTTCGTGCTGGGAGGGGCCGAGGTGTTTGCCAGCTTGCTGCCCGAGGCCGATGAGCTGTGGCTGACCGAAGTGCAGGCCGATGCCGACGGCGAGGTGCGCTTTCCCGATTGGCCGCGGGCAGCGTTTGCCGAGGTCAGCCGCGAGCGGGTGCGTGCGGCGCCGCCCGCCGACGTGGACCTGGATTTCGTGCGCTACGTGCGACGTTGAGCGGCCCGAGGGGACGGGCCGCTGCACCCCCCGGCTCAGTTCTTGACCAACTCGCCCAGCAGATGCTGGTCTTCACGGATGCGCAGCATCAGGCGAATGTCACCCTGCGGCGGCCAGGTCAGCGGCGGGGTCTGGAAGCGGGCCTTGAGGGCGTTGGGGTTGTCGGGGTCGGCCTTGGCGATGCGCGGTGAGGGCAGGGCCCAGCCGCAGGGCAGCTTTTGCTCGCCCACCGTCAAGTAAAGCTCACAGTCCTTGCGGTCGATGTCGGCTGCCATCACCACCACGCCGCGGATCTCCCAGGTCTGGCCCGGAACCGGCGGTGACGGGGGCATGCGCAACTGCAACTGCTTGACCTCGTCGGGCGTGGGGGCGATCCGGGTGGTCCAGCCACCCATGGAGCGGCTCATGCCGGCGCCACCCACCGCACCGGCGCGCGCCTTGGCGGCATCGCCGCCTTCGTTGCGGGCCACCGCTGCCGTCAACGCGGCGCGCTTGCGCAACTGGCTGGTGAACTCCACCGGCGGCGGGTTCGGGTTGGCGGCGCGGGCCTTCTTGTAGTCCTCGCGCACCTTGTCCAGCGGCGTGACGGGCAGGTTGGCGTAGTCGATGGCGTAGCGTGCGCCCAGCATCTCGAAGCTCTCCTCGTCCAGCGCTTCCAGGCCCAGCTTGGGGCCGTCGGCGCGCATGGTCTTGAGCTCAATGTTCAGATCGGCCAGATCCGACAGGCCCACTTTGCGCCAGTGCGAGCGGATGTCTTCAATCAGCGTGTTGAGGTTCTTCAGATCGTAGACGCGGTCGTAGACGCTGATGTCGGGACCCAGGCGCGACCATTGCTGGCGCGCATGCCACTCGACCGAACCGGCGTATTTGGCGTAAGCGTCGTAGCGGCGCACCAGCTCGTTGAGCTGGGGGTCGAAGGTCAGGCCGGCGGCAGTCAGGCCAGGGCCGGCATCGGACATCTCGGACATCTCGCGGTAATAGACCACGCGGTTGCGGTACACCGAGATGAAGCGCGCGATGGGTTCGCGCACGATGCCGAAGGTGAAGTAATCGGGGTAGCGCGCCATGACGTCGGGCGAGTTGCGCACCAGCAGGTTGCCTTCACGGCCACGGGTGAACAGGTGGCGGGCGGCGGTGGAGTCCACCAGGGCGATCTTCTTGCCGGCGGCCTTGGCAGCCACCGTCCAGTGCTCGTACAGCCAGTCGAGCACCGAGGTGGAGCCCACTTTGGGCGAGGGTGCGTAAGCCAGTTTCAGCAGCGGAATGATGATCATGTTGAGCCCCAACGCGGCGTGTGAATGCCTGTCTGTTCAAAACCTATAACTATAGCCAATGCTTCAGCGCGGGGCATACAAGACCTCGGCACGCTGCAGCAGGATCCAACTGGTCAAGATGTATTTGTCACACGACCGTGGGGTCACGCCACGGTGCGTGTGGGTGAAGTAGGCCGGTGCAATCACACACTGGCCGGCCGTCGGTTTGAGTGCGCGCTGCTGGTAATAGAACTCCGTCTCGCCGCCGTCGGCCACGTCGTTGAGGTAGAACATGAACAGCACGCAGCGGTGCAACGCGTCGTTGCCGTTGGCCTCGGGATAGACCTCGCAATGCCAGTAGTTGTAGTTGCCGCTGCCGACGTCGTACTTCTGCATCTGGATGGGCCCCATGCGAAACAGCGTGCGCATCAGCGTGCCCACCTGCGGCTTGCCCACCTCGTCCCAGTTCTCGGGCGTCAGCGCCACCGGCTGGCCAGTCTTGGGGTGCACCACGGTCAGCGCCAGCGGCGCGATCAGCGCAAAGAAGTACTTCTCGAAATAGCGCTCGGCGCATTGCGCGATGGCCATCTGCGAATGGCCCAGCAACTCCGCGTACTCGGGGTACTGGTAGAGATACAGATCGGTGGAGCGCTTCTTGGATTCATCCACCCCGCCGCCCGTGCGGCCCCGGGTGCGGTGCGGGCTGGCCTCGAAGGCGGTGATGTAGCGCTGGCAGACCTCGGGTGAGAGGGCGCCGTCATAGGCTTCGATGAAGTCGGTGGTCGTCATGAGGAGGCTCCACAGGGGCGCAAGGTCAGCCGCACCAGCGCGGCGGCCAGCGCCGCAAACAGCACCAGGCTCCAGATGGCGTAAGGCACACCCAGCAGATTGATCGACGCATCGGCGCACGACGCCATGGGGGCGAAGACCGAAGGTGCCAGATCAAACAAGCCCAGTTGCTTGAGGATTTTGTCGGCCAGCGTCAGGTTGCACGACGCCTCGGTGGCCGCATGAAAGTGCTGCCAGTACGCCGCTGCCACGCCGCCCAAGGCGACCAGTGCGGCTAGCCCGGCCAGCAGCCGGCGCGCCAGGCCGGGCAGCAGCGCCGCCGCCAGCGCCAGCGCGCCCACCACCAGGTACAGCAGGCGCTGAAACGTGCACCACGGACAGGGCAGCATGTCGAACTGGTACTGCGACACCAGCGCCACGCCCACCGAGCCCAGGCTGACGGCGGCCACGGCCAGCAGGCCGCGGCGGGTGCAATCCCTCATGACCGCAGCTGCGCGATCAACTCGATCTCGACGCAGGCCCCCAGCGGAATCTGCGCCACGCCAAACGCGCTGCGCGCATGGGCGCCCACCGTGGGGCCCAGCACCTCGGCCAGCAGGTTGGAGCAGCCGTTGGTCACCAGGTGCTGCTCGGTGAACGTGGGCGTGGAGTTGACCAGGCTCATCACCTTGACCACGCGGGCCACGCGCTCCAGATCACCGCCGGCTGCGGCCTGCAGCGTGCCCAGAAGGTCGATGGCCACGGCGCGTGCAGCCTGCTGGCCTTCTTCGGTGCCCATGGTCAGGCCCAACTGGCCCACCCAGACCTGGCCGTCTTTCTTGGCCAGGTGGCCCGACAGAAACACCAGCGAACCGGTCTGCACATAAGGCACATAGGCGGCGGCGGGCACGGCGACTTGGGGCAGGGCAATGCCCAGGGCTTGCAGGCGGGCGGCGATGGTCATGGGGCGTGTCCTCGTTGGGGCGGCAAAGGCAAACGACGATCCTACACTGCGCCCCACCATGCGCTTTGCCCCCCTGCTGCTGGCTGCCACTGCCCTGGCCTGGGTGCTGGGCGTGGCCGTGCAAATGCACCAACCGCTGCTTTGGGCGGGCTGGGTCTATGCGCTATGGGCGGCGGCGGCCTTGGCCATGCTGCTGCTGCGCCGCCCGATGCGGTGGCCACTGGCCGCGCTGGTGCTGGCATTTGCCAGCACCGGCTGGCGGGCCAGCGTGCAAGATGGCCAGCGCCTGCCCGCCGTGCTGGAGGGGCGGCCGGTCACTGTCACCGGCCGCATCGCCGGCCTGCCGGCCCTGTCGGCGCAAGGCCCGCGCTTTGTGCTGGCCGTGGTCGACGCGCCGCCCGGCGTGCCCGCGCGGTTGCTGCTGCGCTGGCCATCGTCGGCGGATGCCGGCGATGCACAGGCGGGCTGGGCCGGCGCCCCGCCGGCGGTGCACGCGGGCGAGCTCTGGCGGTTGACGGTGCGGCTGCGGCGCCCGCACGGCAACGCCAACCCCGGTGGTTTCGACGCCGAGCTGTGGCTGTGGGAGCAAGGCATAGGCGCCGTGGGCAGCGTGGCGCCACAGCGCGCCGGGGACGTCCAGCGTCTGGCGCAGGGCAGCCCCTGGCGCATCGACGCCTGGCGCGAGCGCGTGCGCGACGCGCTGCTGCTGCGCGTGGGCGAGCAGCCCCAGGCCGGCGTGCTGGCGGCGTTGACCGTGGGCGAGCAAAGCGCCATCGATGGCGCAAGCTGGGAGGTCTTCCGGCGGACCGGCGTGGCCCATCTGGTCAGCATCAGCGGCCTGCACATCACCGCCTTTGCCTGGCTGGCGCAGGCGCTGCTGGGCCTGCTGTGGCGGCGCAGCGCCACGCTGTGCATGCGCGTGCCGGCGCCGCTGGCCGCCAGTTGGGGCGGGGTGGCGCTGGCCCTGCTCTACGCCGTGTTCAGCGGCTGGGGCGTGCCGGCCCAGCGCACCGTGTGGATGCTGGCGCTGGCCGTGGCCGTGCGTGGCAGCGGCCTGGGCTGGCCGGCGCCGCTGCAGGCGCTGCTGGTGGCGGCGGGCGTGCTGCTGCTCGACCCCTGGGCGTTGATGCAGCCCGGGTTCTGGCTCTCGTTCGGCGCGGTGGTGCTGCTGATGCTGGGCGATGCCCGCACCCCGCGCGGCTGGCGTGCGCATCTGGTGCAGATGCTGCGCACCCAGGCCCTGGCCAGCGTGGCGCTGGCGCCGCTGGCGGCCGTGCTGTTCCAGCAGGTCAGCGTGGTGGGCCTGCTCGCCAACCTGCTGGCCGTGCCCTGGATCACCTGGGTGGTGACGCCCCTGGCGCTGGCCGGCATGGTGCTGGCGCCGCTATGGCAGATGGCGGCCTGGGCGCTGGCGCCGCTGCTGGCGGTGCTCAACGCGCTGGCGGCCTGGCCGCAGGCCATCTGGACGGTGCCGCAGGCGCCGCCCGTGGTGGTTGTGCTGGCCGTTGCGGGCGCCGTGCTGCTGGCGGCGCGGCTGCCCTGGTGGCTGCGCAGCGCCGGGGTGGTGGCGGTGCTGCCGCTGCTGCTGTGGCGCCCGGCGCCGCTGCCCGATGGGCGCTTCGAGCTGCTGGCCGCCGACGTGGGGCAGGGCGGCGCGGTGCTGGTGCGCACCCGCCACCATGCGCTGCTGCACGACGCCGGCCCGCGCCTGGGCGACGATGCCGACGCCGGCCAGCGCGTGCTGGTGCCGCTGCTGCGCGCGCTGGACGTGCGCCGGCTCGATGAGTTGGTCATCAGCCACCAGGACAGCGATCACGTGGGCGGCGCCGCCTCGGTGCTGGCCGCATTGCCGGTGGCGCAATTGCGCCACCGCCTGCCGCCGGGGCATCCGCTGTTGGCCACCCCCATGCCGGTGCTGCGCTGCGAGGCCGGGCAGCACTGGGTCTGGGACGGCGTGCGCTTCGCCGTCATGCACCCTGTGGGTGAGATGGCCGGCGCCAAACCCAACGCCCAGTCCTGCGTGCTGCGCATCGAAGACGCCGCAGGGCGCCGCGCCTGGTTGCTGGCCGACATCGAGGCTGCGCAGGAGGCGGCGCTGCTGGCCAGCCTGCCGCCGCAGGCGTTGCGCACCGACGTGGCCATCGTCGCCCACCACGGCAGCGCCACGTCATCAAGCGCGGCTTGGCTGGCGGCCACCACACCGCAGGTGGCCGTGGCGCAGCAGGGTTGGCGCAACCGCTTCAATCACCCGCATCCCGACGTGACGGCGCGCCATGCCGCCATGGGCATCCCGCTGGTGCGCAGCGACACCTGCGGCGCGTGGACGTGGCGTTCGGACCAGGAGCCGCGCCAAGCCACCTGCGCGCGCCAGGTCATGCGTCGCTATTGGCATTGGCAGCCAGAATAGGCACATGGCCTATACCGACGCCGAAATCACCGCCCGCCTGGCCGCCGAATTGCCGCACTGGCGGCTGGAGGACGGCTGGATCCGCCGCACCTACAAGACCGCAGGCTGGAAGTCCACCCTGATGCTGGTGAGCACCATAGGCCACGTCGCCGAGGCCGCCTGGCACCACCCGGACCTGGCGGTGTCTTATGCGTTCGTCATCGTCAAGCTCAAGACGCACGACGCCAAGGCGATCACCGACAAGGACTTTGCGCTGGCCGCGCAGATCGAGGCCGTGGTCACCTGGCGTCCGCCCAAGGATGGTTGCCTGGAAGGCACGCCGGACGACCCGCGGCTGCGCTACCTGCGCTACGAGTCATGACATGACGGTGGCGGTCATCCTCGCCTCGGCCCGTTCGGCAGGCAACACGCGCACCCTGGTGGACATGTGCTTTGCGGCCGGGGTGTCCATCGAAGATCTGGCTCGCTTGCATGTGGCTGGCTACGCCTATGACGACCGCCACGCCGAAGATGACTTCCTGCCGCTGATCCGGCGCTTGTTGGCAGCGGACGTGTGGCTGCTGGCCACGCCGCTTTACTGGTACACAGTCAGTGCGCAGGCCAAGGCCTTCATCGACCGGCTGACCGATCTCATCACCGTGGCCAAGCCGCTTGGGCGGCAACTGCGTGGCCGCGCGCTGGGCGTGCTCTGCACCGGCACCGACTCCGCACCGCCCCCGCTTTCGATGAGCCGCTGCGCCTGACCTGCGCCTATCTGGGCATGGCGTTTCTGGGTACGCACTATGCGCGGTTTGAGGGCTTGTATCCGGCTGATGTCCAGGCGAGGACGGATGCTGAACGGTTCGGTCAAGCGGCATTGATGTGGCATGCAAGCGGGACGCAGCCAAATGCATGAGCGCGTCGGGCCGTTCCCAAGTGTGAATCCCGCAGCACGCAGTGCGGAGGGTAGTCCAGTGAGCACTGCGCACGCTCACGCCAACCGGCACCCGCCGGCGGCTCCTGCTGCGGCGGTCGGCGCATGCGCGCCGACTCCGCTGCGATGCTCGCCCGCAGGCCGGCGTCGGGGAACTCACTGCACTCGCTGACGCTCGCTTCATTCAAACAGCCCCGACGAGTTTGAGGTTGATGCGCGCTGGCGCGCGCCCGGCCTGCGGGCTGTGCGTCTCGCCGCCGCAAAAGTCGCCGTCGGCGGGTGCCGGCTGGCGTGCGCTGGAGCTCAGTGTGCGACTGGCTTCAACGGCCTGCGCAGTCTGCCAACTCGGTGCCGGCGTGGCGCAGCGGTCGGTCGGCCCGTTGGCGCAGCCGAGGCGCGCAGTGGAGGATGCCCGCGCGCCGCAGGCGCGTGTTGTGAACTGACTCGGAGCCGCTGTTTGACCGGAGCGAACGCAGTGAACGTAGGGCGTTCGGCGACGGGGCATCTGGAGCGAGCACCGCAGGGAACCCCGAGCCTCGGGCGAGGGGCAAGGCTTCGGGCTGTCCGGCCGCAGCGCCACGCCGGCACAGCGCGGGGCACCAGTTGCGCTTGATCCAAACCCTCACCGCCCCCGCAAGAACAGCGCGTCCAGCTCCTTGATCGTCAACTGCCGCCAGGTCGGCCGGCCGTGGTTGCATTGGCCGGCCCGCTCGGTGGCCTCCATCTGGCGCAGCAGCGCGTTCATCTCGTGCAGCGTCAGCGTGCGGTTGGCGCGCACGGCGGCGTGGCAGGCCATGGTGGCCAGCAACTCGTCGCGGGCGCGGGTGACCAGGTGGCTGGCGTCGCCGCCGTCGATCTCGGCCAGCTCGTGCAGCACCGCGCGCGCCAGTTCCACCGCATCGCCCCGGGCCAGCGCGGCGGGGCGGGCGCGCACGGCCAGGCGGCCGGGGCCGACGGCGGCCACGTCCAGGCCCAGCGCCGCCAACTCCTCTTGCCGCGCTTCGGCGGTGGCCAGCTCCAGGTCGCTGGCGGCGAAGGTGGCCGGGATCAGCAGCGGCTGCGCGGCCAGGGGTGCGGCGTCGCTGGCGGTCTTGAGCTGTTCGTAGACGATGCGCTCGTGCGCGGCGTGCATGTCCACCAGCACCAGCCCCTGCCGGTTCTCGGCCAGCACGTAGACGCCGCCCAGTTGCGCCAGCGCGCGCCCCAGTGGCCAGTCTTCGGTGGCCTCTGCTGCTGCCTCGGTTGCGCTGGGGACCGGCCAGGGGCGCTCGCGCTCCTGCGCGGCGGGGCGCGCTTCGGGCATGGGCGGGGCCTGCAGCAGGGCCAGATCCTGCAGCGACAACGGGCGCTGCGCAGGCGGCGGCGCCCAGGCGCGTGGCGGCGCAGGCTGCGGGGCGGCCGTTGGCATGGCAGGCGGTGGTTCGGCAGCGGTTGCGGCCAGTGCCGCCGCCACCGTGCGGCGCACGGCCTGATGCACTTCACCGCCGTCGCGAAAGCGCACCTCGATCTTGGTGGGGTGCACGTTGACGTCCACGCGCTCGGGCACGATTTCGACGAACAGCACATAGGCGGGCTGCCGCTGGCCATGCAGCACGTCTTCATAGGCGCTGCGCACGGCGTGGGTGATGACCTTGTCGCGCACGTACCGGCCATTGACGTAGGCGTACTGCTGGTCGGCCCGCGCGCGGGCGGCCTCGGGCAGGCCGACGAAGCCGTGCACGCGCAGCGGGCCCACCTGGGCATCGATGGGGCGGCTGGCGGCCGTGAAGGCGTCGCCCAGCACGTCGGCGATGCGGTTGGCCGACGTGCCGGCGCGCCACTGGGTGTGCAGCTTGCCGTCGTGCCACAGCGCAAACGCCACGTCGGGGTGGGCCAGGGCGTGGCGGCGCAGGCTGTCGGCGCAGTGCGCCAGTTCGGTGGACTCGCTTTTGAGGAACTTGCGCCGGGCCGGGGTGTTGAAGAACAGCTCACGCATCTCCACCGTGGTGCCCTGAGCACGCGCGGCAGGGGCCAGCTCGCCATCGCGGGCGTTCAGGCGGTGGGCGTGGGTGGCGCCTTCGGTGCGGCTGATGAGGGCCAGGTCGCTGACCGAGGCGATGGCGGCCAGCGCCTCGCCGCGAAAGCCCAGCGTCGTGGCGGCTTCAAGGTCGTGCAGGTCGCGGATCTTGCTCGTGGCGTGCCGGCGCAGGGCCAGCGCCAGTTCTTCGGGCGGGATGCCATCGCCGTCGTCCTCGACGCTGATGGCGCGCACGCCGCCGCCGGTCAGCCGCACGGTGACTTGCGCCGCACCGGCATCCAGCGCGTTGTCCACCAATTCACGCACCACCGAGGCGGGGCGTTCGACCACTTCACCGGCGGCAATCTGGCTGATGAGTTCGTCGGGCAGGGCGGCGATGGCGCGGCGGGTGTTCGGCATGGGTCATTCTAAATTTGATGCCTGCGTACACTGGACGGTTTGCATCGCCGCCGTCTTGCATGGACATCGCCTCCTACCTGATCGACTTCATTTTGCACGTGGACGTGCATCTGGCCCAGTTCGTGGCCGCCTATGGCACCTGGGTTTACGTGCTGCTGTTCGCCATCATCTTCGTCGAGACGGGGGTGGTGGTCATGCCGTTTCTGCCGGGCGACTCGCTGCTGTTCGTGGTCGGTGCGCTGGCCGGGGCGGGCGTCATGGACATCAAGGTGGCCATGGCCGTGATGGTCACCGCCGCCATCGCCGGCAACCAGTGCAACTACACCATCGGCGCCTGGGTGGGGCCCCGCGTGTTTCAGTGGGAGAACTCGCGCCTGTTCAACAAAGACGCCTTTGTGCGCACCCACGCGTTTTACGAGCGCTACGGCGGCGTGACGCTGATCGCGGCCCGCTTCATGCCGTTCTTGCGCACGTTTGCGCCCTTCGTGGCCGGCGTGGCCCAGATGACGCGTGTGCGCTTCACCTTCTTTGACGTGACCGGCGCCTTGCTGTGGGTGCTGAGCATCACCACCGCCGGCTACCTGTTTGGCAACGTGCCCTGGGTGCAGGCCAACCTGAGCAAAATCATCTGGGCCATGATCCTCATTCCCGGCGTGGTGGCGCTGATCGGCGCCTGGCGGGCGCGGCGCAAAAGCACCGCCGATGCGCTGTCGTGACACAGTGTCCCGACCCGGCGCGCTAGCCTGCGGGAACATGGCTTGCTAACCTGACCCCATGGTTCAAGCTGCCGCCCCCTCCCGCACCGTGCGTGTCGCCGCTGTGGGGCGGTTGCACCTGGGCTTTCTCGATCCGGCCGCCACGCTGGGGCGGCGCTTTGGCAGCCTGGGCCTGATGGTCGAAGGGGCCGCCACCGAGGTGGTGCTGGCACCGCCGCCGGGCGCGGCCGACCGGTTCACCGCTGATGGGGCCGCAGGCGAGGCCGAGTTGCCGCGCGCCATGGCCCACATCCAATCCCTGCGCGCCCGCACCGGGTTGCCGGCGCCGCTGCATCTGCATCTGGCGCATGTCCTGCCGGCTCACGCAGGGCTGGGCTCGGGCACGCAACTGGCGCTGGCGGTGGGGCGCGCGTTCGCTCGCTGGCACCGCATTGCGCTGCCCACTGCCACGCTGGCGCATGGGCTGGGGCGGGGGTTGCGCTCGGGCATCGGCATTGCCGGTTTCGACGAAGGCGGGTTGCTGCTCGATGGCGGCCCGGGTGCCGATGGCACCCCCGCGCCCGTGCTGGCGCGGCTGGCGGTGCCGCCCGAATGGCGGGTGCTGCTGGTGCAGGATCCGACACGGCGTGGCCTGTCCGGCAGCGAGGAGCGCGCCGCGTTGGCCCGCCTGGCGCCGCTGGGCCGTGCCCAGGCCGCCGACATCTGCCACCAGGTGCTGATGCAGGTGCTGCCCGGCGTGGCCGGGCGCGACTTTGCCGCGTTTGCCAACGGCGTCAGCCAGATGCAGCAGGTGCTGGGTGCGCATTTCGCGCCGGCCCAGGACGGCGAGCCCTATACCAGCGCGGCCGTGGGCAACCTGATGCGCTGGCTGGCGGCCCACACGCCGGGGCTGATCGGTGCGCCGGTAGGCATCGGCCAGAGCTCCTGGGGCCCCACCGCGTTTGCCGTGCTGCCCAGTGCGCTGGCCGCCCACACCGTGGTGCAGGCGGCGCTGGCGGCCGAGGCGGCAGCGCCCCATTTGCGGCTGGACGTGGTGGCCGTGCGCAACCAGGGTGCCCAGGTGGCCGACTCCGACCAGCCCGCCGCCGCCACCCCGCTGCGCCATGCCAGCGCCGACAGCCTGTGGCGCTGGGCCCAACCCGGCCCCAGCGTCTGGCGCACCCATTGACGCCTGCCGTCCCGTCTCTAGAACCGGAGCCCTTGCCATGTCCCACACCTACATCCTGCACATGTTCACGCCGGCCCAGCACATCAGCCCCTTTGATGTGAACATGGCGGCCGACGCCGGCTACCAGCTGCTGCCCGGCTGCACCGAGGTGGGGCTGGACCAGATCACGGCGCTGACCCAGGACGCCATCTTTTCGCGCAGCCCCAAAGGCCTGGCGCACACGGCCATCTTCATCGGCGGGCGCGACGCCATCCTGGCCGCCGACATGCTGGACCAGGCCCGCGCCGCCATGTTCAAGCCGTTCATGGTCTCGCTGATGGCCGACCCCAGCGGCGCCTACACCACCGCAGCCGGCATGGTGGCCAGCGTGGTGGCGGCGCTGCAGGCGCAAGGGCAGGCGTTGGCCGGCCAGCGCGTGGTCATCATGGGCGGCACCGGGCCGGTGGGCCGCATTGCCGCCGTGCTGGCGGCCCAGGCCGGGGCCGACGTGGCGCTGTCCAGCCATGGCGGGCTGGCGTCCGCCAGCAAGGCGGCCGAGGCCACCGGCCAGCGCTTCGGGGTCAGACTGGGGGCGGTCAGCGGCGCCGATCGCGAGGCCGTGCGCGCGGCCTTGGCCGGGGCCGATGTGCTGCTGGCCTGCGCCGCCGCCGGCGTCCAGGTGGTGACTGCGCAAGACCTGACGCACGCCAAACGGCTCAAGGTGGCCGCCGACGTCAACGCCGTGCCGCCTGAAGGCATTGCCGGCGTGGGCGTCAAAGACAACGCCAAGCCACTGGCCGGCACCCAGGCCGTGGGCATCGGGGCGCTGGCCATTGGCAACGTCAAATACCAGACCCAGAACCGCCTGCTCAAGCGCATGGCGGCCAGCGACACGCCGCTGGTGCTGAGCTTTACAGAGGCCTTCGAGACGGCCCAGGCCTATCTGCAGGAGTGAAGCTGCTCATCGCCGCCACCAGCGCCCGCGCCCTGGCGGAAGCGGCCTGCACCAGCGGGTTCGAGGTGGTGGCGCTGGACGTGTTTGGCGATGCCGACACGCGGCGTGCCGCCCGCCATTGGGCCTCCATCGGGGAGCCCGCCACGCTGCGCATCGACGCCGGCCGGCTGGCCCAGGCGCTGCACACCCATGCGCCGGGTGCCCTGGGCTGGGTGGCCGGCAGCGGGCTGGAGGCGCTGCCCCATTGGCCCGAGGTGGCGGGCCTGCCGCTGCTGGGCCGGCGGGGCCCGGTCCAGGGCGCCGAGTGGCTGGCCGCGCTGACGCAGCTGGGCCTGCCGCACCCGCCGTCGCAGGCCACGCCACCGCCGCAGGGCGATGGCTGGCTGCGCAAAGACCTGGCCTCGTGCGGCGGCGTCGCGGTGCGGCGCGGCGACCTGCGGCCCGGCGGCGCCAGCGTGTACTGGCAGCGCGAAGAGGCGGGTCTGCCGGTGTCCCTGACCTTCATCGCCAACGGCCGTGAGGCCGTGGGGCTGGGCATCAACCGCCAGCTCACCCACACGGACGAGCCGGGCCGACCCTATCGGTTTGCGGGCGTGGCTGCCCCGCAGCCGCTGCCGGCGGCGGCCGAGGCGGCGCTGCTGCGGGCGGCGCGCGCGCTGACGGCCCGGTTCGGTCTGCGCGGCCTGGCCGGCCTTGACGCCCTGTGGCGGGGCGACACGCAGGACGACACCATCCGCGTGCTGGAGCTCAACGCCCGCCCGCCTGCCAGCCATGCCCTGCATACCGGCCCGCTGCTGGCCTGGCATGTGGCGGCCTGCCTGGAGGCGCGCCTGCCGCCCGAGGTGAGGCCCGGTTTTGCACTGCCCGTGCCCACCACGGCCAGCGCCCTGGCCCACGTGCTGGCACCCACGGCCGGTCGGCTGACGGCCGGTCTGCTGCAGGCCTGGACCGCCCGCGAGGGCGTGCACGACGTGGCCCGCCCCGAAGACACCCCGCTGGCGGTGGCCGCCGGTGCGCCGCTGTGCACCGTCAGCGTGCAAGGCCCTGCCCACGACATCGACGCGCGGCTGCACGCCGCCCGCGCATACTGCCTGGCCGATTGGAGAGCCCACCATGTCCGTTGAATCCACCCCGCTCAGCGTCAACCAGTTGGCCATGCCGCTGGTGCGCCGCCTGATTGACCACGCCGACCGCCTGGGCGTGGCTGTGCGCACCCTGCCTTCGGGCGTCACCCTGGTCGATGCCGGCATTGAGGTCAGCGGCAGCGTCAAGGCCGGCCTGCTCATTGCCGACATCTGCCTGGGTGGGCTGGGCCGCACCCGCACCGTGCCCTGTGCCCAGAGCGGCTGGCCCACCTCGCTCACCGTCAGCAGCCCCCAGCCCGTGCTGGCCTGCCTGGGCAGCCAGTACGCCGGCTGGAGCCTGGCGGCCAGCGCCGAGGAGACGGGCGCCAAGAAATTCTTCGCCCTGGGCTCGGGCCCGGCGCGGGCGCTGGCGGCGCGCGAGCCGCTGTTCGCCGACCTGGGCTACCGCGATCGCGCCGAGCAGGGCGTCATCGTCATGGAGGTGGACTGCGAGCCGCCCCAGGTGGTGCTGGACAAGGTGTTGCGCGACACCGGCCTGGCGCCGCAGGGGCTGACCGTCATCCTCACCCCCACGCGCAGCCTGGCGGGCAGCACCCAGGTGGTGGCGCGCGTCATCGAGGTGGCGCTGCACAAGGCGCATGAGCTGGGGTTCGACCTGGCCCACGTGATGGACGCGGCCGGCACGGCGCCGCTGCCCGCGCCCATTGCCGATGCGGTGCAGGCCATGGGCCGCACCAACGACGCCATCCTCTACGGCGGTCAGGTGCACCTGGTGGTGCGCGGCAACGCCGAGGCCGCCCGCGACCTGGCGCGGCGCCTGCCCTCGCGCCAGTCGCGCAGCCACGGCAAAGGCTTTGCCGAGATCTTCAAAGAGGCCGGCTACGACTTCTACCAGATCGACCCCATGCTGTTCGCCCCGGCCGAGGTCTTCGTCAGCCACGTCGAAAGCGGCGAGACCTTCCATGCCGGCGGGCTGGACATGGCGCTGTTGATGAGCCTGTGGCGCTGTGACGCCTGATGGGGTGCTTGCGCGTCGCCCTGTTCACCGACGAGATCGGCTGGCACACGCGGCAGTTGCAGGCCGCGCTGCGCGCGCGTGGCGCTCAGGGGCGCTGCGTCGATCTTGAGCACTGCGCCATCGACACCACGCGCGCGGCGGGTCTGCGCATTCCGGGCTTTGCCGGCCTGCCCGACGCGGCGCTGGTGCGCGGCATCGCCGGTGGCACCTTCGAGCAGGTGACCAAGCGGCTGGGGGTGCTGCATGCGTTGCGGGCGCTGGGGGTGCCGGTCTACAACGAGGCGCGGGCCATCGAGCGCGCGGTGGACAAATCCGCCACCAGCCTGCTGCTGCACGCAGCCGGCTTGCCCACACCGCCCACCTGGGCCACCGAATCGGCGGCCGAGGCCGAGCGCCTGGTTGCGCGCGCCAGCGCAGCGGGCGAGGCCTTGGTGGTCAAGCCGCTGTTCGGCTCGCAAGGCAAGGGCTTGCTGCGCGTGGGCTGGGTCAACGGCGCCCACCAGCCGCTGCCGCCCCAGGTGTTCGGCTCACGCCGCTTTGGCCACGGCAAGATGGCCTATCTGCAGCGCTACGTGCCGCCGCCCGCCACGCCAGGCCACGACTGGCGTGTGCTGGTCATTGGCGGCCGCGCACGCGCCGCCATGCGCCGCATCAGCGACGGCTGGGTGCACAACGTGGCCCAGGGGGCGCGCTGCGAGGCGGCGGCGCTGACGCCCGAGTTGGCGCATCTGGCCGAGGCCGCCAGTGCGGCGCTGGAGCTGGACTATGCCGGCGTCGATCTCATCCCCGGCGCTGGCGGCGCGCAGGTGCTGGAGGTCAACGGCGTGGCCGCCTGGCAAGGCTTGCAGCGGGTCACGCCGTTCTCCATTGCCCAGGCGCTGGTCGATGACTTGCTGGATCGGCGCCGGCCATGACGCCGGCCGCTGCCTTTCTGCAGGCCTGCGCGCTGGACGTGGCCGTGCGCAAACCCGGCAACGTCAGCCAGGCATCGCCTGGCCATGGCATGACGGCGGCCGACTTCCTGGCCAGCAGCGAGGCGGCCGCGCCCGCACTGGTGCAGGCCGGGTCGGTGGGCGCGCGCATCGAGGCCGCCGTGGCCGCCACCTGGCAGCGCGTGGGCTGCAACACCAATCTGGGCATCGTGCTGCTGTGCGCGCCGCTGGCCATGGCCGTGCAGCAGGCGGCGCGGCCGGATCGCCCGGCGCTGCGCGCCGCCTTGCAACAGGTGCTGGGCAGCCTCACGGTGGCCGATGCCGAGGCCGCGTTTCGCGCCATCCGGCTTGCCAACCCCGGTGGCCTGGGCGAGGCGCCCGAGGGCGACGTGCGCGAAGCGCCAGCGATGACGCTGCGTGACGCCATGGCGCTGGCCGCCGGGCGGGACCGCATCGCCCGCTTTTACGCCGAGGGCGGGGCCGAGCTGTGGGAGGTGGGCCTGGCGGCCCGCGACGCCGTGGCCGCGCCGCTGGCCAGTACCCAAACCGTGCAAGCCATCTACCTGGCCTGGCTGGCCAGCGCGCCGGATGCACACATCGTGCGCAAACATGGGCTGGCGGTGGCGCAAACTGTCATGCAGCAGGCGGCGCCCTGGTGGGCGCGCGCCCGTGCGGGTGCCGTGCCGGACGATGACCCGGCGTTTGCGGCCTGGGATGCGGCGCTGAAGGCGGCCCGCATCAACCCCGGCACCAGCGCGGACTTGACCGTGGCCACGCTGATGGCCGCGGGCTGCCTGGAAGCTGGGGCAAACCCTGAGCCGTGACGGGGCTTGCGTGGCACGCTTCGTGTATGCTGATTTGAGTCGCCGGTGACGGTCACCGGTGTCACATCTGTGTAGGCAACCTTTTGCTAGAGGAGCAACGAGAACATGGCCAAGATCGATCGCATGTTGGTGGGTGAGTCGCTGGTGGGTGATGGCAACGAAGTTGCGCACATCGACCTCATCATCGGCCCCCGTGGCACGGCCGCCGAAACCGCGTTTGCCAACGCGCTGACCAACAACAAGGACGGCTTCACCTCGCTGCTGGCCGTCATCGCCCCCAACCTGTTGACCAAGCCGTCCACCGTGATGTTCAACAAGGTCACCATCAAGGGTGCCAAGCAGGCCGTGCAGATGTTCGGCCCCGCCCAGCGCGGCGTGGCCATGGCCGTGGCCGACTGCGTCGAGGACGGCACCATCCCGGCCGACGAGGCCAACAACCTGTTCGTCTGCGTGGGCGTGTTCATCCACTGGCTGGCTGAAGACGACAAGAAGATCCAGGACTACAACTACGCCGCCACCAAGGAGTCGATCAAGCGCGCCGTCGCCGGCTTCCCCACGGCGGCCGAAGTCGTGGCCAAGAAGGGCAGTGCCACCCACCCGTTTGCCGCCAACTGACATTTGGCGTAGCATTGAGGCACGCAAGCGCTGAACCCTTGCGTTCCTTGCGCGGCTTGATTGGCCGCGCCCCCAGCCGGCCCACCATTGCGGTGCGCGCCGGCTGGTTCATTTTGGGATCGGCGCGGCTGTCGCCGCACCGGTCAGCTGGGGATCATCCCCGAGCCGATCCAGCGCAACACCTGGGCGCTGTGCGCCGCCTGCACGGCCGGGCCGTCGCGGCTGGCGCTGCGCTCGATCTGCACGCCCACGGCACCCACGTCGTCGAACTTGCGCGGCTTGACGATCTTGACGCGCACCCAGGTGGCGCCAAAGTCCACCAGCAGCATCTGGGCGATCTGCTCGGCCAGCGCCTCGAGCAGCGTCACGCCGTGGTGCGTCATCAGCGCACGCAGGCGCTCGCGCACCACGCCGTAGTCGATGGTGTCGGCGATGCGGTCGGTGGCGCAGGCGCGCGCGCGCGGAATGCCCGCCACCACGTCGATGATCAGCGGCTGCGGGTTGTGCAACTCGGTGTCGTGGATGCCGATCACCGTCTGGCCGGTGAAGCCCTCGATGAAGATCAAATCCAGCGGCTGCGCCTCGGCGGCCAGGACGGGGGCGGAGATGAAAGGCATGGACATGGTGGGCGTGGCTTGCAAAATCGGGGCCTGCTGGCACAGCTCGTGCAATCGGCATTGTGCGTGAGGCCAGCCGGGGGGCTTGGCACTACAGTCCACCCTCTACGGGTGCAACGGGGACAGGCATGACGTTGGTGTTGCCGCGGCGTGAGCGCCATGCGGATCGGGTGTTCGAGGTGGTGCGCGGCGGCGTGCGCGATGCGGCCGAGCCGGTGGTGGCGCGCTCATGGGGCCGCTGTCTCAATGAGTTCCAGTTGCATCCCGACCGCCCGCCGCGCCAGGTGCCATTGGTGTCCGACACGGCGCTGGCCGGACGGCAGGGCCGGCTGGCCGACCTGCTGGACTGCGCCCGCTTCGAGATGACCTCGCTCTACCAGCAGATGGGCGACGACGAAACGGCGGTGCTGCTGACCGACACCGACGGCGTCATCCTGCACATGGTGGCCTCGGCCGACTTTGCCGCCGAGATGGCCGGCTACGGCATGCGGGTGGGCGCCATCTGGAGCGAGGCCGAGGCCGGCACCAACGGCATGGGCACCTGCCTGGCCGCCGCCGCGCCGGTGGCGGTGCGGCGCGAGGATCACTTCTTCACCCAGTTCACCGAGCTGACCTGTTCGGCCGTGCCCATTTACGACCCGGCGGGCGAGCTGACGGCGGTGCTGGACGTCTCCAGCCGCTCCACCCAGGCGCAGCAGCATCTGCTGGTGCTGCTGGGCATGACGGCGCGGATGATCGAAAACCAGCTCATCGACGCGCAGTTCCGCAGCGCGCATGCGGTGCATTTCCACAGCCGCCCCGAGTTCGTCTACACGCTGCACGAAGGCCGGCTGGCCGTGGGCAGCGGTGGCGAGGTGCTGGCCGCCAACCGCAGTGCGCTGTTCCAGATGGGCATGACCACCATGGGCGAGATCCGTGGCCAGCGCTTCGAGGCGCTGTTCCAGGCCACGCTGCCCGAGCTGCTGGAGCGCAGCCGGGCCTCGGCCTACCACCCCGTGGTGGCCTACCGTGCCCATGCCGCCCACCGCTTCTTTGCCGTGGTGCGACCGCCGCAGGGCGCGGGCGAGACGGCTCCGCTGATGCCGCCGCCGGTGGCGTCCCGCCTGAGTCCACGGACGCCGTCGGTGGCCGTGCCCATCCAGGGCGGCGTCACCTTTGCCGACCCGCGCCTGGCCCAGGCGCTGCAGGTGGCGCAGCGCGTGATTGCGCGGGCCACCCCGGTGCTGCTCAGCGGCGAGACCGGCTCGGGCAAAGAGGTGTTCGCCCGTGCCGTGCACGAGGCCAGCCCCCATGGCAGCGGTCCGTTCGTGGCCATCAACTGCGCCAGCCTGCCCGAAAACCTGATCGAGTCCGAGCTGTTTGGCTACCGGGCCGGCGCCTTCACCGGCGCCCAGCGCACCGGCCGGCGCGGCAAGATCGTGCAGGCCGACGGCGGCACCTTGTTCCTCGACGAAATCGGCGACATGCCGCTGGATTTGCAGGCGCGGCTGCTGCGGGTGCTGGAAGACCGCCAGGTGACGCCGCTGGGCACCGAAGACGTGTTGACTGTCAACTTCCAGCTCATCAGCGCCAGCCACCGCGACCTGCTGACGCGGGTCGAGCAAGGCGAGTTCCGCGAAGACCTGTACTACCGCCTCAGCGGGGTGGAGCTGGTGCTGCCGCCGCTGCGCGAGCGCAGCGACAAGCGCGAGCTGATGCTGGCCTTGCTGGCCACCGAGGTCGGCGTCGGCAGCAAGCTGACCCAGGCCGCCGAGCACCTGCTGATGAACCACCCCTGGCCCGGCAACGTGCGCCAGCTGCGCCACGTGCTGCGCGCGGCGGCGGCGCTGGCCGATGGGGCCGTGCTGGACATCGCCCACTTCCCGTCGCTGCGCCCGCGTGGCGAGGCCAGCCTGCTGCCGCCGGTGCTGCCCAACCCCGAGCCCACGCCGCCGCTGCCGCCGCTGGGGCCCATCCAGGCCAACGAGCGGCAGGTGCTGCTGGGCCTGCTGGAGCAGCACCGCTGGAACGTCAGCCAGGTGGCCAAGGTGCTGGGTGTCAGCCGCAACACCCTCTACCGCAAACTGCACAAGCTGCACATTCCGGTCTCCCATCCCTGCGCATGATCGACGACGACAACCCGCCCGTCGAAGGGCTGCCGCGGCGCTCGCGGTTCGCCTGGTGCATCACCGGCTCGGGCCATTTTCTGGACGAGTCCATGGCGCTGGCGGCGCGGCTGCCCGAGGTGGATCTCTTCCTCTCCGCCGCCGGCGAAGAGGTGCTGGGCATCTACGGCCAGAGCCTGGCCTCGCTGCGCGAGCGCTGGCGCGTCTTTCGCGACAAGACCGCCAGCAGCGTGCCGGTGGGCGCGCTCTACAGCGATGTCTATCACACGGTCATCATTGCCCCGGCCACCAGCAACACGGTGGCCAAGTGCGCGCTGGGCATCTCCGACACCTTGCCCACCAACATGCTGGCCCAGGCCGGCAAGCTGGGCATTCCCAGTCTGGTCTTTGCCTGCGACGCCGAGCCGGTCATCGTCACCCGGGCGCCGCACGACTGGGTGACGCTGCGCCCCCGGCCCACCGAGCTGGACCACGTCGAGCGCCTGCGCGGCATCGCCCACGTGCGCGTGGCGGCGGTGCTGCCGGAGTTGCGCGTGCTGCTCGAGCAGCGGCTGACCGAACTGAATCTCGCGTGGAACACATCCTCTTCCTGACCGGCCGCCTGGCGCAGCCGCAACTGGAGCGCGTGCTGGCCGGCATGGCGGGCACGCCCTTTACCTGGAGCGTGCACGACCTGGGCCTGCAAGTCGCCGCGCTGATGACCACCGACATGGTGCGCCGGCGCCTGCCCGAGCTGCCGCCCTGCGACCGGTTGCTGCTGCCCGGCCGCTGCCGGGGCGACGTGGACGCGCTGGCCGGCCACTACGGCATCCCGGTGCAGCGCGGGCCCGACGAGCTCAAAGACCTGCCGCAGTTCTTCCAGCGCGCCGCGCAACCGGTGGACTTGAGCCGCTACCGCACCCTGGTGTTCGCCGAAATCGTCGATGCGCCGCGCCTCACCGTGGCGGCCATCGTGGCGCGGGCGCAGGCGCTGGCGGGCGAGGGCGCCGACGTCATCGACCTGGGCTGCCTGCCGGCCACGCCGTTTGCCCACCTGGAAGACACCGTGCGGGCGCTGAAGGCCCAAGGGCTGCACGTCAGCGTGGACAGCCTGGACACCGCCGAGCTGCTGCGCGGCGGCCAGGCCGGTGCCGACTACCTGCTGAGCCTGACCGATGAAACCCTGTGGGTGGCCGACCAGGTGGCCGCCACGCCCGTGCTGATACCGCGCACACCCGAGGACACGGCCTCGCTGGACGCCGCCATCGCCGGCATGGTGGCGCGTGGCCGCCCGTTTCTGGCCGACCCCATCCTCGACCCCATTCCCTTCGGCTTCACGGCCTCCATCGTCCGCTACCACGCCCTGCGCCAGCGCCACCCCCGGGTGGCCCTCATGATGGGCGTGGGCAACCTGACCGAACTGGTCGAGGCCGACACCAGCGGCATCAATGCCTTGTTGTTCGGCATGGCCGCCGAGCTGGACGTGGCAGCCGTGCTGACCACCTCGGTCAGCCCCCATGCCCGCCGCGCCGTGGCCGAGGCCGACGCCGCGCGGCGCGTCATGCACGCCGCCGTGCAGATGCAGACCCTGCCCAAAAGCCTCTCGCCGCTGCTGGCCACCGTGCACGAGCGGCGCCCTTACACCGACACGCCGGCCGACATCGCCGCCACCGCGGCGCAGATCAAAGACCCCAACTTCCGCGTCCAGGTGGCCCAGGACGGCATCCACGTCTACAACCGCGACGGCCACCATGTGGCCAGCGACCCTTTTGCGCTGTGGCCACAGCTCAAGCTCGACGCCTACGGCGCCCACGCCTTCTACATGGGGGTGGAGCTGGGCCGCGCCGAAATCGCCCACCAGCTGGGCAAGCGCTACAACCAGGACCAGCCCTTGAACTGGGGCGTGGCCTGGCAGCCGGGTGCCGAGGACATGTACCACTTCCGGGCCACCGGCAGCACACTCAAGAAGAAGCCGGCCGATGAATGACGTGATCTACGAGGCCATCGTCACCACGGAGCGACCCGATGGCACGCCCCACATCACCCCGCTGGGCATACGCTGGCGCGAGGGGCAGGTGGTGTTGATGCCGTTTCGGCCCTCGTCCACCCTGGCGCAGGCGCTGGCCACGCGCCGGGCCGTGGTCAGCCTCATCACCGACACCCGCATCATGGCCGGCTGCGTCACCGGCCGGCGCGACTGGCCTTGCGTGCCCACGGCGGGCGGGTTTCGGCTGGCCGCCGCGCTGCGCCACCTGGACCTGCAACTGGCCCGGGTGGACGACGACGCGCAGCGCCCCGCGCTGACCTTTGACGTGACCGCCGACCAGACCCATGCCCCCTTTGCCGGTCTCAACCGCGCCCAGGCGGCGCTGCTGGAGGGGGCGGTGCTGGTCAGCCGGCTGCACCTGCTGACGCCGCAGAAGATCGATGCCGAAATGGCCTATCTGGCCATTGCCATCGCCAAGACCGCCAGCGACGCCGAGCGCGAGGGCTGGGCCTGGCTGCAGGAGGCGGTGACCGCCCACCGCCAGGGGCAGGATGCATGAGGGTGCTGGTCAGCGTGCGCAACGTGGCCGAGGCGGCACTGGCGGCCGAGGCCGGGGTGGACTTCATCGACCTCAAAGAGCCCGCCAACGGCGCCCTGGGTGCGCTGCCATTGGCCGAAGTGCGTGCCGGTGTGGCCACGGTGCGGCGGCTGGCCCCCGCCGCGCGGGTGAGTGCGACGGTGGGCGACTGGCCGGCCGAGGCGCTGGAGGCCGTCACCGCGCAGGCCCGCGCCGTGGCCGCTTGCGGCGTCGATGACGTGAAGGTGGGTGTGCCGCCGGGCGCCGACGCGCTGCTGGTGCGGCTGGGCGCGCTGCGCCAGCAAGGCCTGCCCATCGTGCCCGTGCTGTTGGCCGACGGCGGCGTGCCGCGCACGCTGCCCAGCGGCTTTGCTGCCGTCATGCTGGACACCCAGGACAAGCTGGGCGGCAGCCTGCGCCAGCGCCTGCCACTGGCCGAGCTGGCGGCCTTTGTGCGCGCCGTGCAGGCCGGCGGCGCCTGGGCTGGGCTGGCCGGCGCGCTGACGCTGGACGACGCGCGGGCGCTGGCCCCGTTGGCGCCGGATTTTCTGGGTTTTCGCTCGGCCGTCTGCGCCGGGCCGCGGGCGGGGGCGCTGTGCCGCCAGCGGCTGGACGCGCTGCTGGCGGCGCTTGCGGCGCCGGCCGAGGGTCAGGGGCGCGCGTCCGGCAGGGCGTAGGCGATCACGTAGTCGCCTCGGTAGGCCTTGGCCGCGTAGGTGGCGCCGCCGACCGACAGCACGATGTACTGCTTGCCATTGGCCGCCACATAGCTCATGGGCGTGGCGTTGGCGCCGATGGGCATCTCCATCTTCCAGACCTCGGTGCCGGTCTCGACGTCGAAGGCGCGCAGGTAGTGATCCATGGCGCTGCCGAAGAACACCAGCCCGCCACCGGTGACCACGCTGCCGCCCAATGTGGGCATGCCGATGGGCATCTGGATGCCGGTGCGCACGCCGACGAAATCCAGGTTGGCCACGGTACCCACCGGCCGCTGCCACAGCAACTGGCGCGTGTGCAGGTCGATGGCCGAGAGCGTGCCGTAGGGTGGGCGCGAGCACAGCAGGCCCAGCAGCGACTGCTGCGCCGTGCGCAAAATGCCGTAGGGCGTGCCCAGTTGCGGTCCCACCGGCGCGTGGGGGCCGGGTATGCCGTCGGACGCCGGCACCTGGTCGCGCGGCAGCAGCTGCGTGACGATGGGCAGACGCAAGTCGTTGATGACGAAGATGCCGCGACGCTCGTCGATGGAGCCCGCGCCCCAGTTCATGCCGCCCTGCGCGCCCGGGTAGGTGAAGAAGGGCTCGACCGAGGGTGGCGTGAACTCGTCGCCCGTGTAGCGCAGCTTCTTGAAGCCGATGCGGCAGAACACCAGATCGACCGGCGTGGTGCCCCACATGTCGCGTTCGGTCATGCCCTGGCCGCCGATCTGGGGCATGCCCACCGAATAGGGCTGGGTGGGTGAGAGATCGGTCAGCCCCGGGGCGCCACCCGTGGTGCTGACCGGGCGCTCCTGCACCTCGGCCAGCGGCGTGCCGGTTTCGCGGTTCAGGTAGAAGAGCTGACCGCGCTTGGTGGGCTGAATCAACGCCGGAATCATCTGCCCCGTCTTGGGGTCGAGCACGTCATAGAGCGAGGGTTGCGCCGGCAGGTCGTAGTCCCAGACGTCTTTGTGCACGGTCTGGAAGTGCCAGCGCACCTGGCCGGTCTTCAGGTCCAGCGCCACCACCGAGCTGTTGTAGCGGTCGTCGAAGGGCCGGCGGTGGCTGCGCCACATGTCGGGCGTGGCGCTGCCGGTGGGCAGGTAAATCAGGCTGCGCGCGTCGTCCACGGCCATGTGCGACCACACATTGGGCGTGTAGCGGGTGTAGGTCTGTCCGGATGGCGGGGGGCCGTTGTCGCCGGGGCGGCCGGCGTCCCAGGCCCAGCGCAACTCACCCGTGCGGTCGTCGAAGGCACGGATCACGCCCGAGGGCTCGCCCACGGCGTAGTTGTCCACCACCATGCCGCCGACCACGATCACCCCCTGCGCCACGGTGGGCGCCGAGGTCTGCATGTACTCGCCCGGCTGCACCTCGCCCATGCCGTCGCGCAGATCCACGCTGCCTGCGCGGCCAAAGCCGTCGCAGGGCTTGCCGGTGTCGGCGTCCAGCGAGATCAGGCGTGCGTCCACCGTGCCCAGCGCCAGCCGCCGCGTGCAGGCGGCAGATCCGGCGTCGCCGGGTGTTTCGTAGTAGGTGCCGCCGCGGCAGCGCATGAAGAAGGGCGCGCCGTCCACAGCACCAGCCACAGCAGCACGCCCAGGGCGAACAGGCGCGGGATCAAAGGCCAGAACCACAGACCCAGCGGCTGGACGTCCCACCAGGCCCAGACGGTGCTGGCAGCGCAGACGGCCATGAACAGCCCCACCCCGAGTGGCCGCGCGCGCCATGAGGCCATGGCGGAGCCGGCATGTCGCTTTCGCATGGCGTGCGGATTGGTGTTCCGGGCCGGACACAGCATCCGGCTCGACCCATGCAATCGTGGACAGGCGGCTGCATAAACTGGGCTTTTCTGCACAACCCAGGAGCGAGACCCATGACCGACCATGCCATCAAGGGCAAAACCGTCTTCATTGCCGGCGGTGCCAAAAACCTCGGTGGGCTGATCGCCCGCGATCTGGCCCAGCACGGTGCCAAGGCGGTGGCCATCCACTACAACAGCGCGGCCACCCGGGCCGACGCCGAGGCCACGGCGGCCGCCATTGAGGTCGCGGGCGCGCGGGCGGTGGCCATCCAGGCCGACCTCACCACGGCCGCCGCCATGGCGCGGTTCTTCGCCGAGGCCGTGGCGGCCGTCGGCAAGCCGGACATTGCCATCAACACCGTGGGCAAGGTGCTGAAAAAGCCGCTGATGGAGGTCAGCGAGGCCGAGTACGACGAGATGACCGCCGTCAACGCCAAGACCGCGTTCTTCTTTCTTCAGGAGGCCGGCCGGCATGTCAACGACGGCGGCAAGGTCTGCACGCTGGTCACCTCGCTGCTGGGGGCGTTCACGCCGTTTTACGCCGCCTATGCCGGCACCAAGGCGCCGGTCGAGCATTTCACCCGCGCGGCCGCCAAAGAGTTTGGCGCGCGCGGCATCTCGGTCACCGCAGTCGGCCCGGGCCCCATGGACACGCCCTTCTTCTACCCCGCCGAAGGGGCCGATGCGGTGGCCTACCACCGCACGGCAGCCGCCTTGTCGCCGTTCAGCAAGACCGGCCTGACCGACGTGGCGGACGTGGTGCCCTTCATCCGCCACCTGGTCAGCGACGGCTGGTGGATCACCGGCCAGACCATTCTGATCAACGGCGGCTACACCACCAAATAAACCGGTCGCGGCGGGGGCGCTCAGTACCGGTCATCGAGCGCGAAGATGGGCTTGCGCGAGGCCCAATGGCCTTCGGTGAAATCGGGGAAGGCCACGGTCTGGCTGCCCTGGGTCACCGAGGCCTCCGACAGCGGCGTGATGGCGCTCCAGGTCACCGCGTCGTAGATGTCGATGGGCATGGGCTCGGCGCGCTTGAGCGCCTCGATGAAGGCGTGGATGACGAAGAAGTCCATGCCGCCGTGGCCCGAGCCCTCGGCGGTCTGGCCATATTTGCGCCACAGCGGATGGTCGTAGGTCTTGAACCACGTGCTTGCCGCATCCCATTCGTCGTGCTTCTTGGACTTGCCTTCGATGTAGATGCCGTCGGCCACATCCATCCACAGCCCTTGCGTGCCCTGCACGCGAAAGCCCAGCGAATAGGGTCGCGGCAGCGAGGTGTCGTGGGTCAGCAGCATGGTTTCGCCGCCCGCGCAGGCCAGTTGGGTCTGCACCACGTCGCCCAGCTTGAACCGCACCGCATTGTTCGGGTGCGTGGGGTTCTGGCCTTTGACGTAGGCCGACAGGCCACGCGCCTTGCTGGCGTAGCTGGTGAGCTGGACAAAGCGGTTGCCGCGATTGATGTGGGCCTGCATGGCGCAAGGGCCTATGCCATGGCTGGGGTAGAGGTCGCCGTTGCGATGGACCGAATGGTCGGTGCGCCAGCGCGCCTCCGACCAGCCCTTGGCGCCGAACTCCACGCCCTGGCCATAGAGCTTGCCTGGCACGCCGCTGTTGAACTTGACCGGGCGCAGGTCATGCTCATAGCCGCCTTCGAGGTGCACGATTTCGCCGAACAGGTTCTGGCGCGCCATGTTCAACGCCGCCAGCACGTCGCGGCGGTAGCAGACGTTCTCCAGCAGCATGTAGGGCACACCGCTGGCCTGCTGCGCGCGCAGCACCTGCCAGTGGTCGTCCAGCGTCACGCCGGCCACCACCTCGCAGCCCACGGCGATGCCGGCCTGCATGGCGGCGATGGCCTGCGGCGCATGCAGCTCCCAGGGCGTGACGATGAGCACGGCATCGAGCTTGCCGCCGCTGCCATCGGCCAGCAACTGGCGCCAGGCATCGGGGCTGCCCGTGTAGAGCGCGGGCATCGGCCGGCCGGCCTTGAGGACCAGATTGCGGGCGTAGTTCAACGCCCAGTCGTCGATGTCACACAGCGCGGTGACGGCCACGTCGTCGCGGCGCAGCAGCTCGCGCAGATGCACCCATCCGCGCGCGCCCGTGCCAATGACGCCCACCTTGAGCTGGCTGCGCGGCGTGGCAAACGCACGGGCCACCTGGTCGGCCGTGGCCGGGCGCAGGCCAGGCCGCGGCGTGGCCAGGGCCTGCCGGCCACCAGTCCAGCCGACGGCGGCGGCGGTGAGGGCAAAGTTGCGTCGGTTCAGCATGGCAGGGCTTTCTGATGAGGGGGACCGCTGGGCACAAGGGCAGGGCCGGCAACACGCGATGGCCGGCGCCGCCCACCAAGCGGCCTATTGTCCCTGGCTGCGGCGGGCGGGCAGGCCTCGCGCCAGGCCAGGCGAGCCGGCGCGCACGCCACCTACCATGACAAAAAAAAGGGGTTTGAGCATGGACCGACTTGACCAGTACCGCGTCTTTGCCCGGGTGGCGCAGTTGGGCAGCTTCATCCAGGCCGCGCACGCCTTGGGCCTGCCTCGTGCCACCGTGTCGGCGGCCGTCCAGCAACTGGAAGCGACGCTGGGCACACGCCTGTTGCACCGCACGACGCGGCGGGTCAGCCTGACGGCAGATGGCCTGCGGCTGCTGGAGCGCGTGCAGGCGCTGCTGGCCGAGGCCGACGAGGTCGAGCAACTCTTTCACACCGACCCGGGCCGGGTCAGCGGGCGGCTGCATGTGGACGCGCCCAGCCGCATTGCGCGCCGATTGATCTCGCCCGCGCTGCCCGGTCTGCTGCGCCGCCATCCGCAGCTGCAACTGGTCCTGGGCTCGACCGACCGGCTGATCGATCTGGTGGGCGAGGGCGTGGATTGCGCGGTGCGAATCGGCAAGCTGCCCGACAGCAGCCTGGTCGTGCGCCCGCTGGGCCACATTGAACAGATCAACTGCGCCAGCCCCGGCTACCTGCGCGAGCACGGCGTGCCCACCGACCCCGATGGGTTGGCCAAAAACCACTGGGCCGTGGGCTATGCCGCCGTCCCGTCGGCGCCGGCGCCCTCTTGGACCTATCTGGACGCCGACCAGACGCGGGCCGTGGCCGTGCCCAGCCGGGTCAGCGTCAACAACGCGGAGAGCTACATCGCCTGCGCCGTATCCGGCGTGGGGTTGATCCAGATTCCGCGCTTCGACGTGCAGCACCTGATCGAGGGCGGGCAGCTGGTGGCGGTGTTGCCCGCCTACCAGGCGTCGCCTCTGCCGGTCTCGCTGGTCTATGCGCACCGGCGGCAGCGCTCGCGCCGGATGGGGGTGTTCATCGAGTGGTTCGAGGCCTTGATGCGGCCCCACCTGCTGGCCTGATGGCCGGCCGCCGGCTCATGGCGGCGGCGCCTGCAAACCCTCCAGCAGCGTGGCGAGCGCCGCCTCCAGCGGCTTGGCGCCCACTTTTTGCGGCAGCAACAACCCCTCGATGGCCAGCAGGGTGAGGCCGTGCATCTGCGCCCAGCAGGCCGCCACCTGAGCCTGCACCGGGCGGCGCCTGAACACGCCGGCCTGCTGGCCGCGCGCCAGCAGATCGACCAGCACGCCCAGCGTCTGCAAGACGCGCTCGCTGGCGTGGACGCTGGCCGCATCGCCGGCCTCGGCACTGAACATCAGCCGGTACAGCGCCGGGTTGCGCAGGCCGAATTGCATATAGGCCGAGGCGGCGGCGCGAAACGCCGCGAGCACCGACCGCGACGGCGGCTCGCCCGCCGCCCGCAGCTCGCGCCCCAGTTGCTCGAAGCCCTGCACCGCCAGCGCCGCCAGCAGCGCCCCCTTGTCCGGAAAGTGCTTGTACGGCGCCGCATGGCTGACCCCGACGCGACGGGCCACCTCGCGCAAGGTGAACTGCCAGCCTTGCTCTTCGGCCAGCAGCGTCAGGGCCGTCTCGATCAGCGCCCGGCGCAGATCGCCATGGTGGTAGGGGCGCGGCGGGGCTTGTTCCATACGGCAGCAGGGGTGGTCGTCATCAACCCACCCATGTTCCCATAAAGATGCCAGTGAAAACATTGTTGACACAAGAAACATGAGGCCTTATGCTCGCTCAAGTTGTCAGTGTCTACATTGGAGTCCATCATGAACCCAGTTCCCGCAGAACCCGACGCCGCCGGCATGGCGGCGCTGCTGCAGCGCCAGCGGGACGCCTTTCGTGCTGCCGGCGCCCCCACGCTGGCCCAGCGTCGGGCCGACCTGCGCAAGCTCAAGGCGCTGGTGCTGAGCCACCGGCCCGCGATCGAGGCCGCGCTGCAGCAGGACTTTGGCCACCGCTCGCCGCACGAGACGGTCATCATGGAAATCCTGCCCGTGGTGCAGGCCATCAACCACGCGCACCGCCACCTGCGCCGCTGGATGCGGCCCGAGCGGCGGCACGTGCCGCTGCACTTCCAGCCCGGGCGGGCCTGGGTGGGCTACCAGCCGCTGGGCGTGGTGGGCATCATGGCGCCCTGGAACTACCCGCTGCAGCTGGCGCTGCTGCCGCTGGCGACGGCCATGGCCGCCGGCAACCGGGCGCTGCTCAAGCCGTCCGAGTTCACGCCCGCCACCTCGGCGCTGCTGCAGCGCATGCTGGGCCAGGGCTTTGCCGAGGAGCAGGTCGCGGTCGTGCTGGGCGATGCCGAGGTGGGCCGGGCGTTCTCGGCGCTGCCTTTTGACCACCTGCTTTTTACCGGCAGCACGCCGGTGGGGCGGGCCGTCATGAAGGCGGCCAGCGACCATCTGGTGCCCGTGACGCTGGAGCTGGGCGGCAAGTCGCCCGCCCTCATCCAGCCGGGGCATCCGATGGCGCAGGCGGCGGCGGCCATTGCCTACGGCAAGCTGGCCAACGGCGGCCAGACCTGCATTGCGCCCGACTACGTGCTGGTGCCCCAGGGCGAGGTGGAGGCCTTTGCCTCCGCCTACGACACCGCCGTGCGCGCGCTGTACCCGGCCGGGCCGACCAGCGCGAACTACACCAGCGTGGCCAACCCGCGCCACCACCAGCGCCTGCTGGGCCTGCTGGATGACGCGAGGGCCCGCCAGGCCAAAGTCGTCGAGGTGGGCGTCAACCCTGGCGCCGCCAGCCAGCGCGCCCACAACCTGCCGCCCACGCTGGTGCTGAACACCACGGACGACATGGCCATCATGCGCGAAGAGGTCTTCGGCCCGCTGCTGCCCGTCGTGGCCTACCAGGGCCTGGACGAGGCCATCGCCTACATCAACGCCCGGCCCCGGCCGCTGGCCTTGTACTTCTTTGGCGATGGCCCCGGCCGCAGCCAGGTGCTGGCGCGCACCACCTCGGGCAACGCCACCGTCAACAACACGTTGCTGCATTACGTCCAGGACGACTTGCCGTTCGGTGGCATCGGCCCCAGCGGCATGGGCGCCTACCACGGCGTCGATGGGTTCAAGACGCTGAGCCACGCCAAAGGGGTGTTCCAGCAGGGACGCTGGAACCTCAGCAACCTGTTGCGGCCTCCGTTTGGCCCGCTGGCGGATGCGGTGTTGAAGGTGATGCTCAGGTGACGCGGCCCGCGCGTGGTCACAATGGACGGGTCGCCCACCTCGCCCCGCCGTGAAAGGGACACCCCATGCGCGAAGCCCAGCCGCTGCTGGCCCGACTCGGCCTGCAGCACCCCATCATCCAGGCGCCCATGGCGGGGGTATCCACGCCGCGCCTGGCGGCCGAGGTCTCCAACGCGGGCGGGCTGGGCTCGCTGGGCATCGGCGCCAGCACGCTGGCCCAGGCGCGGCAGGCCATGGAGGCCACCCGGGCGCTGACGACGCGGCCATTCAACGTCAACGTGTTCTGCCATGCGCCCGCCCGGCGCGACGCCGCGCGGGAGGCCGCCTGGCTGGCCTACCTCGCGCCGCTGTTTGCCGAAGTGGATGCCGAGCCGCCCACCACGCTCGAGGAGATTTACCCCACCTTCGTGGGCGATGAGCAGGCGCTCGAACTGCTGCTGGCGCAGCGCCCCGCCGTGGTGAGCTTCCACTTCGGGCTGCCCACGGCGGGCCAGTTGCAGGCGTTGCGCCAGGCCGGCATTTGCACGCTGGCCACCGCCACCCGCCTCGACGAGGCGCAGGCCATCGAGCGGGCCGGTGTCGACGCCATCGTGGCGCAGGGCGTGGAGGCGGGCGGCCACCGCGGCGTCTTCGACCCGGATGGCGTTGACGAGGGCCTCAGCACCGCCGTGCTGGTGCGCCTGCTGGTGCGGCGCATCCGGCTGCCCATCATTGCCGCCGGCGGCATCATGGACGGGCAGGGCATCCGGGCCGCGCTGGCTCTGGGGGCGGTGGCCGCACAACTGGGCACGGCGTTCGTGCCGTGCCCCGAGTCGGCCGCCACCGACAGCCACCGCGCCAACCTCAAGAGCGAGCGCGCCGCCACCACGCGGCTGACGCGCGTGCTGTCGGGCCGGCCGGCGCGCGGCCTGGGCAACCGCCTCATCGCGTTCGGCGAGGCGGCGGGCAGCCCGCAGCCCGCAGCCTACCCGGTTGCCTATGATGCAGCCAAGCAGTTGAATGCGGCGGCCACGCAGCGCGGCCATCACGGGTTCGCCGCGCAATGGGCGGGCCAAGGCGCGCCACTGGCCCGCGAGATGCCGGCGGCCCAGTTGATGCGGGCGCTGGTTCATGAACTGGCCGGCACCCAGCGCAGGCCAACCCCGGAGGACTGATGCCATGTTCCAAGCCATCCTGGTGGAAAAAGACGAAGCGGGCTACCGCGCCCGGCTGACCTCGCTTGACGAGGCCGCATTGCCGCCGGGCGACGTGCGGGTGCGGGTGGACTACAGCACGCTCAACTACAAGGACGCGCTGGCCCTCACCGGCAAGAGTCCCGTGGTGCGCACGTTTCCGCTGGTGCCTGGCATCGACCTGGCGGGGACGGTGGAGGCCTCCACCCACCCCGACTACGCGGTGGGTGACCGCGTGGTGCTCAATGGCTGGGGGGTGGGCGAGCAGCACTGGGGCGGCCTGGCGCAACAGGCCAGCGTGCGCGGCGATTGGCTGATTCCGCTGCCCGAGCGGCTGTCGAGCCGCCAGGCCATGGCCATCGGCACGGCCGGCTACACGGCCATGCTGGCCTTGCTGGCGCTGGAGCGCCATGGCCTGACGCCGGCGCGCGGCGACGTGCTGGTCACCGGGGCCAACGGCGGCGTGGGCAGCTTTGCCATCGCGCTGCTGGCTCGCCAGGGCTACCGGGTGGTGGCCGCCACCGGGCGCCTGCAGGAGGCGGCCTATCTGCACGCCTTGGGCGCGGCCGAGGTCATCGACCGCCGCCCGCTGGCCGAGCCGGGCAAGCCCTTGCAGAAGGAGCGCTGGGCCGCCGCCATCGACTCGGTGGGCAGCCACACGCTGGCCAACGTCTGCGCCGGCCTGCACGCCGATGGCGCGGTGGCCGCCTGCGGGCTGGCGCAAGGCATGGACTTGCCGGCCACCGTGGCGCCGTTCATCCTGCGCGGTGTCAGCCTGCTGGGCATCAACAGCGTGACGCGGCCCAAGGCCGAGCGCATCGTCGCGTGGGAGCGGCTGGCCCGCGATATCGACCCGAAGCAGATGGAGGCGATCACCCGCGAGATCGGACTTTCCGAAGCGATGGCGGCCGCCACCGACATCCTGGCTGGTGGCGTGCGGGGGCGGTTGGTGGTGGACGTCAACCGCTGACTCCAGCGCCGCCCATGAGCCGGTGGAAAGTTGCCACGGCAAGGGGAGATGGCCGGTGCCGTCTGGCGCACGGGCTGCACACCCCAGGCGCTCAGGCAAACCAAAGGCACGCCAGCCGCCACGCTTAACCTGCGTCGTGCGCCAGGCCAGCAACAACCGCGCGGGCGAACTCGTATTGGTCAGAGGACAGGTACGAAACGCAGAACTGCAAGATCGTGCTGGTTGCGCAGGCCTTGCCCATGAGGCGGTAGACCGGACGACCGCTATCTTGCTCCACCAACAACTGCTCGGTTCCGATCCAGGAGTCGCCGTCTCGCCGACTGCCTGCAGCCACCACACCTAGCAGCGTGTCGGCACTCACCACGTCACCAATCTCAAAGATGTTGACGTCTAGCGCCCAATCCTCACCCCAGGCCGACCAGGACCCGTCGGGGTTGCGTTGCGCAGTGCAGGCCGGAAGCTCGACACTCCAGCCGGCCCAAAGCAACCACCGAGTCATTCGTACACCTCCCTGAACGGTTGCGGCATCTTGCCGTGCTTCTTCACGAGGAAGCCGCTACCGTGCTCCTCGGCCGGAGCCGATGCCTCGTCTTCCAGCGGCACGCTCAGTTGGCGCAGATACCGGAACAGCATCGGCGGGGTGAAGCGCGCCTTGATCGGCCGGGCACTGTAGCAGTCATGCTCTTCGAACGCAAAGGGCTCGCCGCTTTGATGGAACTTCCACTTGCCGCCGTCATCGGCCGCAAAAACGGCGCGCCGCGGCACACCAGCGATGTAGTACTCGAACATCGTGGCGCCATACTTCTTGACGCGGCCGTTCGGTTCGATCTGCTCGATGGCCGCGACCGCGCGAATCGCATCCACCTGCATGCGGGCCGACAACACCTTGGGTGGGGACGCGTCGGTTCCCCCAATGGAATTGTCGAAGTAGAGTGTCCACGACCCAAGCGGCCAGAACAGGTACCGGGTCGTGATCGGTGCCGTGCGGGGAATCAAAGCTTCCAATACGCCGGCAAGCGTGCCCTCCATGGGCTCGCGACGCAACTCAAAGCCGTACGGCTTGAGAATGGCCTGCTGCCAGTTGCAGAACTCCTCAACGACTGTCTTGCACGGCGCCCTGACGAGACCGAAGGAGTCCCGAAACCGCCCTAGATTTTCCACGTTCATCAGTTCACCATATACAGTTTGACCGTCTCGCCAGACCGTCCCAGGTTTTCTTGGGAGTGCCTGGCAACCATGGCGCCAGCAGGCTCGTGGCTTCACGCAAGGGAAGCACGTTGGCCTCGTGCGCAACCTCGGGTGGCACCCACTGGGGGAACAGAACCTCCGATACGACGTGGCGGCCTGACTGCGTGTGTTCCTCGCGAACTTGGGCAATCTGCTGCGGCGCAAACCGGGCTGCCAGTTTCACGAGCGCCGGCCACAACCGACTGTGCACCAGCGTCACCTTCCCATTGACGAGGCGGCAGACCAGGACGTGCTCGGAAGCGCGGACCTCGGTGAGCACGTTGTAGATGGCGTTGGCTTGCGGATGCGACCACCAATTGCCGCGGATGGGCTGACCCGCGATGGCGTCGATGAGGCGCGGAGCAGCGCCTTTGGCCGCTTCAAGCACCACGCCGTGGGCCTCGACAAACGCGAGCGCAGCGGCGACGGATCGGGCTGCGTTCGTGGGGTCAAATGCTGAGGAAGGTGGTGGACTGGTCATCTGGAAGGCGGCTTTGTGGACCAAGGCGTGGGCTGCATAGGGAGGGCTACCGCCAGGCCAGCGCGATCTTCCAGCCGGTGGCCGACACGGTGGGCAGCAAAACGGCCTGCGCGCTCTTGCGCGCGGCCTCGATGAACTCGGGCCGCGCGCAACTGGCTTCGATGTCGCGCTGCGCCTTCTGAAGGGCGAGGTTCATGGCCTTGGTCTGCTGTTCGGTTCCGGGCAACAGGGCGACCACACCGTTCGTGCTCGCTTCGTAGAACGAAGAGCCGCCTGACTTGGGGTCGTGGTTCAGTCGGGCCGAGACCACGCTGGGCTGCGGCACGACCAGTGTGGCGGTCTGGGTGGCGGTGGCCAATTGCTCGTACCTGGCCTGCTTGAGATCGACGCCCACCAGGCATTCACCGCGTGCAATCAGCAGCACCCGAGAGCCACCGAATCGAAGCTCCCATTGCGTCCAGGGGATGTCTTGCGTCACGCGCTGGTTGAACTCGACGACGTTGGCGTAGTTGACCTTCAACGACACCAGGGTCCCCATCTCCTGCACGCTCACCAAGGGCGGCGCGGACGGTGGTGGCTGCTTCTCGGGTTTCAACTGCCATGCGGCGATCGCCGAGAGCGTCGCCACCAGCAGCAGGGCAAATGTGTGGTTCATGTCAGATGGCTCACTGGACGGTGCGGCTTGAACAATGACGCCGGGTCGGCAACCCGTTCAGCGTCGAAAGCCAGTTCGCAGCCATTGCATCACGACCGCTCGGAGCCGCCGCATCACCGCCCGCCAGGCTACCCCTGCAAGGCCATGACCGGTGACCGCACCTTGCGCCGCTGCGCCATGAAGGCACTGCCCATGGAGGCCGTCACGATCATGCCGATGGCCAGCCATTGGGTGGGGCTCAACTCCTCGCCCAGCAGCACCAGGGCCAACAGCGCGGCGACGGCCGGCTCCACGCTGATCATGATGCCGAATGCCTGTTGCGGCAGGCGTTTGAGCGCCACCATCTCCAGCGAAATGGGGATGGCGCTGGATAGCGCCGCCACGCCCAGGCCAATGAGCAAGACGCCCGGCGTCAACAAGGCGCTGCCCGCATGTGCGACGCCCACAGGGACCGTGACCAGCGCCGCAGCAGCCAGCCCCAGCGACACCGAATGTCCGGTGTGCAGGTGCCCCAGGCGTTTGCCGAACAGGATGTAGGTGGCCCAGCACACGGCGGCGGTCAGGGCAAACAGCACGCCCCTGGGATCCAGCGCGCTGGCGTCGTGCCCCAGCGGCAGCAGCAACCCCAGCCCCAGCACCGCCAGAGCCACCCAGATGAAGTCCAGCGGACGGCGTGACGACAGCAGCGCCACGGCCAGCGGCCCGGAGAACTCGATGGCGACGGCGATCCCGAAGGGGATGGTCTGCAGCGACAGGTAAAAGCACAGGTTCATCGCGCCCAGTGCGGTGCCATAGGCGGCAATCCCCCCCGCGTCGCGGCGGGTCAGCGGCCACCGCCAGGGGCGCCACACCACCAGCAGCAACAGCGCCGAGAAGCCCACGCGCACGGCGGTGGTGCCCTGGGCGCCGACCAGCGGGAACAGGCTGTGTTTGGCCCAGGCCGTGCCCAGCCCCAGAAAGGTGACGGCGCCCAGTATGGCCAGGGCTGGCACCAGTGATGAATAGCGTGATCTCGACATGGCGAGACTTTATTTCGGCAGCATCTTCATTTAGGCTCTGTTTCAATGGCCTTGATGCAACTTTCGCTCGATATCTGAGCCAGTCAGCCCGCCCATGCTTGACGCCTTCGACCTTGCGATTCTGGACATCCTGCAGCGCGACAACACCGTGTCGCAGCGGGAGATCGCCCAGGCGGCCCACCTCTCGGCGCCGGCCGTGCAGCGCCGCATCGCGCGGCTGCGCGAGAGCGGCGTGATCCGTGCCGAGGTGGCGGTGCTGGACGCCAACCGCCTGGGCCGGCCGTTGACGCTGATCGTCGAAGTGCATCTGCACGAAGAACACCCCTCGCGCACCGCCGGCCTGCGCCAGCGCATCCTGGCCGAGCCTGCCGTGCAGCAGTGCTACCTCATCACCGGTGAGGCCGACTACCTGCTGGTGGTCACGGCGACAACCATGGTCGATTACGAAGCCCTGGCCGAGCGGCTGTTCGGCGGCGACGACAACGTGCGGCGCTTTCGCACCTCGGTGGCGCTGGGCTGCCTCAAGAGCGGCCTGCAGGTGCCGCTGCCGCAGGTTCAGCGCTGACGGCAAGGCCAGGCGAAATCTCAAGCACCCCAACCCCATGGAGCGACCGAATGAGGTTGATGGCTATTTTGCTTGGCGCGGTCTTCAGCGCCAACGCCCAAGCGGCCCTGCAAGCGCCCGCAGCCGCCTGTGAAGCGGCGTTGGCGGCCGCGATCCAGAGCGACATGACCTTGAGCGAGCCGGACTTTGACCAGGCGGAGCACACCGGCTTTCGGGCGCTGGCGCGCAAGGGCTGCCAGGCCGAGGCCGGTGTGCTCGCCCTGGCCTATCTGGGCCGCAATCCCGGCACCTCCCCGAACGTCTGGTGGCATGCGGCCCAGATGTTTGCGGGGGCAGGGCGCATGGCGGTGGCCGACGCGCTGGCCACGTTCGCGCTGTCCGGCCGCGAGACGGATGCCACGCCGTTCCGGTGGAATGACTACGTGCTCGCCTCCAAGGCCTACTTCGCTCGCGACCCGGACCAGTTCGCCCTGTACACGACCAAGGTCCGTCAGAAGGTGGCCTGCCAGGTTGGCAATGCGATCAACCTGAACATGCTGGAGGCGCTTCAAGCGTCGTGGGACGCGGGCTATGACACCGCAGGCGCGCGCGGTCGACACCCTGGACGCCAGGGTGCAAGTGCTGATGGCGGACTGCCCGCCACCGGGGTGAGCGGCCCCGCAGCGGGGCCAATCCACGCTTGCCGCGCTCGCGCGCACGCGGTACGGTCGGGGCTGGCCGCCGGGTTGCGCACAACCCACCCTGGCCACTGAATCGTCGGGATTGCACGCCATGAAACCCATTGCACTTGCCGCCGCCACCCTGTTCGCCACCTCACTCGCGCTGGCCGCCCAGGTGGCGTGGTCACCCCCATCGCTGACGTTGACGGAAGGCCCCTTCATGCTCAGCCCGCGCGCCGGCCATCAGGCCACGGCCCTGCGGTCAGGCCAGGTGCTGTTCACCGGGGGCTGCGCCGAAAGCGGCTGCGATGCCGTCCAGCGCTCGGCCGAGTTGTTCAACCCGGCGGGGGCCGACGCCGGCCGCTACGCCGCAGCCGGCCGCATGCACGAGGCCCGCGTTTCGCACACGGCCGCGCTGCTGCCCGATGGCCGGGTCTTGTTGGCGGGCGGTTGGACCGGCGCCGCCACCACGGCCACGACCGAGTGGTACGACCCCCAGACGCGGCAGTTCAGCCGTGCCGCGCCCATGTCGGTGCCCAGGATGGACGGGACCGCCACGCTGCTCGCCGACGGCAAGGTGCTGATCGTGGGTGGGGCCCCGCAGACCAACCGCCCCAGTGCGACGGTCGATGTCTTCGATCCAGCCACGAACACGATGGCCGCTGCCGCCCCGCTGCAGACGGCGCGGGCGCATCACGCGGCCGTGCGGCTGCCGGACGGCCGCGTGCTGGTCGTGGGTGGCCTGGTGGGCCGGGCCGTGGCGACGGCATCGGCCGAGATCTACGACCCGCAAACCGGCCGCTTCGCACCCACCGGCGCCCTGAGCCAGCCCCGCTGCAAGCTGGCCGCGCTGCCGCTGCAAGATGGCCGCGTGATGGTGTTGGCCGGCTCAACCGATTGCAACGAACGCCGCCGGCTGGCCAGCACCGAAATTTACGACCCCAGGACCGGGGTGTTCGGGCCGGGGCCGGTGCTGCGCAACCCGCGCTACAAGGTGGCCAGCGCCGCCGCCGTGCTGCCCAGCGGAGCCGTCCTGATTGCCGGTGATGCCCAGGATGTCGAAGTCTGGCGGCCCGGGGAGGCCCAGTTCTCGGCGCTTGCGGGCCGGTTGGCCGCCGGACTCGCCTTCAGCACGGCGACGCTGTTGCCGGACGGCCAGTTGCTGATTGCTGGCGGCTACGACGAAGACATTGCGCCGACTGCACAGTCCTGGCGGGTCGCCGAGGCCGGGCTGCCGGCGCGCTGAATGCGGGTGGGTGCCGGCATAGCGATTCACGCATCGGGTTGCCTTTCGAAAAAGAAACAGTCAGGCAGGAAGGCCGGGGCGATGGAGGCTATGTCCTTGGCCGACACGCCGCAGGCGAAGAAGCCGTCGCGCCAATGCCGGACGACATCCGCGAGGCGATCAATTTGCCCGCGTGCCTCTTCAACCGACAAGCCGAAACGCCCTGCCTGCGACAGGAGGTTGTAGATGCTGGCCGTGCGGCCATAGCTGCCGACGGTCAACGCCAGGTCGCGCCGCTCCAGGCTCACCACAGGCGCGGGCACGAGGTCGTAGGCCGGAGACAGCCGCCATCCCTCTTGCCTGCGCAGCAGGGCGTGGTTGCGCGGATGATCATCGTTGTTGGTCACGGCGGCATTGAAGACCATCCGCCTGAACAGTTCGGCGCAGTCGGCTTGCGGTTGGTCGGACCAGCGGCGCAGGTTGTCGGCCATCAGCGGATAGGACCAGCGCTCCCGGTCCAGATGGCTGTCGCCGCAATCGAGCACGGTCAGGCCGCTGACAAGACCGAATCGCAGGTAGCCCTTGCCGGTGCGGGTCTCGACGTACTGGCGATCGAACCGTTGCAGCATCAGCACGTCGCGCTCGCCGACCGTCTCCAGCCGGGCTTGCGTGACGTTCAGGCCGCATCGGCGCGCGAGGTCTAGCGTCGCCAATTCGATGCGCTGCAGATTGAAGCGGTCCTCTCTGGCGGGAAATTTGCCCAGCCATAGATGGTGCGCATCCTCGATCGTGGCCTTCGGCCGCGCACCACCCATGCTGGTGCCTGGATCGAGCTGTTCGAGCAGATGGGCGGCCACGGGGCGTCCTTCTTCGATCGCCTGTGTGGCCGCGATCAGTTCGGCCAACTGGTGGGTGCGGTTGTACTGGCGCCTGGGCGCGGGCGGCTCGACCTTCAGCCCAAAGCTCAAGTAGCCGGCCCCGTCTTGCGGACCATGCAGCAAATAGTCGATTTCCTGGAGGTCCGCCGCGCTGCGCTCAAGCTTGTGTTCGATCACGCGCCGGCCCCAGGCGTCGGGGCCAGCGTCCCGCACTGCACCGGGAATGCCCTTGAGCTGGGTGAATTCGAAGACCTGCTTGGCCAGAGGCAGTCGGAACGGATCGAGTGCCACCGCGTCCGGGCGTTGAAGGTAGCGGTCGCCGTAGCGAAACCGCCCGATCTGTGTGCCGTCGGGCAGCGTCTGCACCCGGAGCAGCGCGGCCGGCACCGCCTCCAAGGTGCCAGGCAGTTGAATGTAGACATAGGCTTCGCGTACTGAGCGCCCCCAGGCCCGGGCTGCGCCCAGTCCCCCTCCCAAGGGGGGCAAGACAACTTGGGGCGGCCCGGCGCGGCGCTCAGAAGTCATAGTCGTCGCCCGCCTTGCGGGCCTTGCCCGCCCGCTTTGGGCGGCGCGACGCTTCGAGCGCCTTGCCGTGGAGATCGCTGTCGGGATCCGCCACCGCGTCCAGCGACTGGTCCAGGCCGAGTGCCCACAGGACGGTGACGCACACGCCGACCGCCGTACCTGGCTTGCCGAGCTCCAGCGCCGTCAGGGTGTTGCGGTTGATGCCCGCTTTGCCGGCGAGATCGGCAACCGACCAACCGCGCCGAATGCGCGCCACCCGGATGCGCTGGCCCAGCTGGACGACGCGCTCGGTGGCTTGCGATGGCATCACGAATTTACTCATGAAACTAGGCATTTCATATACTCAACGCCCACTATGCTAGGCTTTTAGCGCGTAGAGAACAAGACTGAAGACGGGAAGAATTTCGCCAAATTAGGCAAACAAGTCGATAGTGCCTTGTATTTTGGGCATTTTGTAGGGGCTGTGGCAGCACGTCCCGATCGCCACCCGTTGGCCTGAGCGCATGAACTAGCTTTGCAGCCGTCGTTCATGCTCCGTACGTGCTGAACGCCGTCAGCGCCATCACCGCCGCTGCCCGGCCCCCAGGCTGCGCTTGCGGTGGCCCGCCGGGTTGGCCGCGCGGGCTGCCTGTGCCAGCTGCTCGCGCTGCTCGATCAGAAAGTCCATCAAGGCCCGGATCTTGGCCGGCATCTGGGCCCGTGACGGCACGTAGAGATAAAAGCCCGGGAACGGGGGGCACCAGGCCTCCAGCACCCGCACCAGCGTGCCCTCTGCCAGGTGCTGGCGCACGCACAGGTCGATGTGCCGCACCAGCCCCACGCCTTGCAGCGCGCCGCGCAGCATGCTTTCGTCGTCGTTGAACACGGCATTGCCCTGGGGCTCGAACACCAGGGTGCGGCCTTCGGCATCGGGCGAGGTGAAGGCCCAGCGGTCGATGGTGCCGCTGGAGGTGAAGCGATAGGCCAGGCAGTTGTGCTGCGTCAGGTCGGCAGGCGTCTGGGGCACGCCATGCCGCTCGAAATACCCGGGTGAGCCCACGATGGCCATCTCCAGCGGCGGCGTGACGGGTACCGCCACCATGTGGGCGTCCAGGCTCTCGCCCAGGCGCAAGCCCACATCCAGCCCCTGGGCCACGATGTTGGTGAAGCCGTCGTCCATCACCAACTCCAGCCGCAGCTTGGGGTGGCGTGCCAGAAATGCACCCAGGTGCGGCTCGATCAGCAGCCGTGCGGCAATGCGCGAAGCACTCATGCGGATCAGGCCCGAGGGCTCGGCATGCGCCTCGCCCACCTCCTTTACAGCCTGCTCGATGGCGGTGAGCGCGGGCTGCACCACATCCAGCAGGCGCTGGCCTTCAGCCGTCAGCGACATGTCCCGCGTCGTGCGGTTGAGCAGCCGCACGTTCAGGCGCTGCTCCAGCCCTTTGAGGTGTTGGGACAGCGCGGCGCGCGTCACCTCCATCTCCGTGGCCGCCTTGGTGAAGCTGCGGTGGCGGGCAATGTGGGCGAACCAGGTCAGGGACGAGAGAAGGGCGGGATCGAGTGGCATTTGTTTAGTTTAACTAACCATTTATGCGGCAAATGAGTGATTTATTTAATCCAATAAGGGCGGCAACATCCAGCCTGTTTCTGTCGCTTTGCCGACGATTTTTCAACTCGCAACGAGGAGATCTCATGCCCCGAACCACGTTCAAGAACCTCAACGGCCAAGGCATCACCATGGCTGCCGTCGTCGAGTTCCCGGCCGACTTTGACAAGAGCAGGACGTACCCCGCCGTGGTCGTCTCGCACCCCGGCGGTGGTGTCAAGGAGCAGACGGCCGGCCTCTATGCCCGAAAGCTGGCCGAGCACGGGTTGATCGCCATTGCGTTTGACCGCTCCTACCAGGGCGAGAGCACCGGCGAGCCGCGCCAGTTGGAGAACCCCTACATCAGCACCGAAGACGTCAGCGCCGTGATCGACTACCTGACCACACTGCCTTACGTGGACAAGGCCCGGATTGGCGCCATGGGCATTTGCGCGGGCGCAGGCTACAGCGCCAACGCGGCCATCAACGACCGCCGCATCAAGGCGCTGGGCATGGTGAGCGCAGTGAACATCGGCCAGATGTTCCGCAACGGCTGGGAGAACACCGTCAAGGATGCCGACGCGCTGCCTTACCTTGAAGCGGGCGCTGCGGCCCGCACCGCCGATGCGGGCAACAACGGCATGGCGACCATTCCGCTGGCCCCGCTGAAGGAAGAAGACGCACCCAATGCCGAGTTGCGCGGCGCCTGGGAGTACTACCACACCCCCCGATGCCAGCACCCCAATGCGCCGGGCTACACGCTGGCGCGCAACCTCACGCAAATCATCACCTACGACGCCTACAACAAGGCCGAGGCCTTCCTGACCCAACCCGTTCTGGCCGTGGCCGGCAGCAAGGCGGGCAGCAAGTGGATGAGCGACGACTTGATCGCCCGCGCGGCCAGCCAGGACAAGACGCTGTACGTGGTCGATGGTGCCGACCACATGGACTTGTATGACGTGCCCAGGTACGTGGATGAGGCCGTCTCGAAGCTGGCGCCGTTCTTCCAGGCCAAGCTGAAGTAAGACCGGTCACTCCTTTTTTCCAACCAACCCACGAGTTATTCATGAGCACGACAAAGAGCATTCAGATCAAGCACACCTACTGGCACATTGCTGCGGACTTGCATCTCCCACCCGGTTTCGACGACAAGAAGAAGTACCCGGCCATCATCAGTGCCCACCCCATCGGCAGTTGCAAGGAGCAGACCGCCGGGAACGTCTACGGGAAGAAGCTGGCGGAGGCCGGGTTTGTCGTCATCGCCTTTGACCGCAGCACGCAAGGGCAGAGCGGTGGCGAGCCCCGATCCATCGAAGATCCGGCCATGGCGGTGGAAGACTTCAGCCGGGTCATGGACTACCTGGTCACGCTGCCTTACGTCGATGCCGACCGCATCGGGGTGCTGGGCATCTGTGGCGGCGGTGGCTACGCCATCAATGCGACCATGACCGAGCGCCGCATCAAGGCCCTGGTCAGCATCACGGGCGTCAACTACGGCCGCCTGTGTCGCGAAGGCTTCAGCGGTTTCGATCCCATCGGCCAGATGGAGGCCATGGCCAGGCAACGCACGGCCGAGGCCCGGGGCGAGGCACTCAAGGTAGACCTGTTCGTCCCCCCGTCAATGGATGCGGCAGTCCAGTCGGGCATGACGGACATTGACGTGCTTGGGGCGACAGACTACTACCGCAATCGCTGCGTCAACGAAAACGCCGGCACGCGGGCACTGTTCTCGCATCGCGCGGCCTCCGTCGGCTGGGATGCCTTCCACCTGGCCGAGACGCTTCTGACGACGCCCATGATGGTGGTGGTTGGGGACAAGCCGGGCGGATTTGGCGCCTACCGCGATGGACTGGAGATCTATGCGCGCGCCGCATCAAAGGTCAAGAAACTGGTGGTCGTCGAAGGCTGGTCGCACTACGACCTGTACGACAAGCCCGAACCGGTGGCCATCGCCATGGCCCGGGTGGTGCCGTTCTTCAAAAGCACGCTGTGAGCCCGGAGCCCGCCATGACCCATGTCCTCATCCTCGGTGCCAGTGGCCAGATCGCCCAATGGGTCGTCAAAGCTCTCGCCGACGACAAGAACCTGCGCCAGACCCTGATGCTGCGCGACCCCAAAAAGCTCACGGGCCAGGAGCCCGCCAACGCCCAGGTCGTGATCGGCAATGTGCTGGACAAGAAACTGCTCAAGGACGCCATGGCCGGCCAGGACATCGTCTATGCCAACCTCACCGGCGCCGACCTGGACCAGCAGGCCCAGGCCGTCATCGCCGCCATGCAGGCGGCGGGCGTCAAGCGCCTGGTCTTTGTGCTGTCGCTGGGCATCTATGACGAAGTGCCGGGCCCGTTCGGCGCGTGGAACCAAGCCACCATCGGCGAAGACTTGAAGCCCTTCCGCCGCGCCGCCGATCTGATCGAAGCCTCGGGCCTCAGCTATACCTTGTTGCGCCCGGCCTGGCTGACGGACGAGGACGAGGTGGACTACGAACTGACTGCCAAAGGCCAGCCCTTCAAGGGCACCGTGGTCTCGCGCCGCAGTGTGGGCGACCTGATCGCCAAGGTCATCGCATCGCCCGGCCTGCACGTGGGCGAAAGCCTGGGCGTGAACAAGCCCAACAGCGACGGCGACAAGCCGTACTTCATGTAAATCGGGGCTGGCCACCGACTCGTCGTCGATGAGGCCCGCCACCTGTCCGGCGGCGATCGGCCCTGGCACGCATGGCCATCTAAGTGGCGCGCTTGGCATGTCGCCGGTCGGGGTGGCACGCTAAGCTGTTCCCACGCACTGGACTCCGGTCTGGTCATCACCGGTCCCGGGCACATTCGCATGGCACGCCACCTCACCTTTTCATTGGACATCGGCTGGCGCACGCTGCTGGCGGACTTCGGCCTGAAGCCCGAGCATGTGCTGCGCAAGGCCGGACTGCCCGAAGACCTGTTCTCCCGCGCTGAGCGTGGCCTCAATACGGACGAGTACTTCCGCTTCTGGCGCGCGCTGGAGCAGGAGGCGGGCGATCCCCTGTTTGCGCTGCATCTGGTGGAAAAAGTATCGGCCGAGGTGTTCGATCCGCCCCTGTTCGCCGCGCTGTGCAGCGCCAACCTGATGCAGGCGGTGCAGCGGCTGGCCAAGTACAAACAACTCGTGGCGCCCATGAGCCTGGCGGTGGGCGTGGACGGCGCGGGGTCGCTCACGGTGTCGCCGCGCTGGCTGTCGGTGCAGACCGAGGTGCCTTACGCGCTGCAGGTGGCCGAGGTGGCCTTCTTGCTGCGCCTTGCCCGCCTGGCCACACGCGAGCCGGTTCAGGCGCTGCGGGTGGAGCTGCCGCAGCTGCCGCCCAGCGCCTGCGCGCGCGACTACAAGCGCTTCTTCGGCGTGCCCGTGCAACGGGGGGATGCGCCCCGCATCGGCTTCGCCGCAGCCGACGCGCTGCGCCCCTTCCTCACCGTGAACGAAGGCATGTGGCGCGTGTTCGAGCCCGACCTGCGCCGCCGGCTCAGCCAGCTGGATGCCGCCGCCACCACGGGCGAGCGCGTGCGCGCCGTGCTGCTGGAGCTGCTGCCCAGCAACACGGCCACCATCGAGAAAGCCGCCGAGCGCCTGGGGATGAGCAAGCGCACCCTGCAGCGCCGCCTGGAAGACGAGGGCGAGAACTTCCGCGCCCTGGTCCACACCACCCGCGAAAGCCTGGCCCGCCACTACCTCGGGAGCACGACGATGACGGGCGGCGAGATAGCCTTTCTGCTGGGCTTTGAAGACCCCAACTCCTTCTACCGCGCCTTTCTGGAATGGACGGGCCAGACGCCGGACACCGCCCGCAGCGCCATGCGTATGAACTGAGGACGATCACCCATGACCGAACAAGAGAACCCACGCAACGTGCTGCTGGCCGGCGCCACCGGACTCGTCGGCGGCCTGCTGCTGCAGGCCTTGCTGGCCGACGGCGGTGTCAGCGAAGTCCACGCGCTGACCCGCCGTCCGCTGGCCCTGCACCACCCCAAGCTGCAGACCCACACCGTGGATTTCGCCCACCTGCCCGCGCTGCCACCGGTGGACGAGGTGTACCTGGCCCTGGGCACCACGATCAAGGTGGCGGGCAGCCAGGCGGCCTTTCGTGCGGTGGATTTCGATGCCAACCTGGCCGTGGCCCAGGCCGCGTTCGCGGCAGGGGCGCGCCGCGCGGGCCTGGTCAGCGCCGGATCGGCCAACGCCCGGTCGGCCGCGTTCTATACCCGCGTCAAGGGCGAACTGGAGGATGCGCTCAAGGCCATGTCCTTCAAGGCGCTGGTGATCGCCCAGCCCTCGCTGCTGCTGGACCAGCGCGATGGCCTGGGCCAGCCCTCGCGCTTGGGCGAGCGCATCGCCATCCCGGTGGCCAGGCTGCTCGCGCCCATCCTGCCCGGGGCCTACAAGCCCGTGCATGCCCGGGCCGTCGCCCAGGCGCTGGTGCGCACCGTGCCCACGGCCGAGGGCGTGATCGTCCTCCCTTCCGACGTGCTGGCCCGCATCGGCGCCGAGCGGGGGTGAGATGAGAGGGGGTGTCCTGCGCCGGTGCCTGCCCATGCTTGCGGCCGGCCTGCTGGCGGCCTGCGCCAGCGTGCCTGAGCCGGCGCCGCGCAGCTTCGAGGGCGGCTGGCTGATCGACGGGGCCTTGCAGGCGCCAGCCGCCCCGTTGCCTGCCCGGTCGCCCGCGGCCAGGCCCCGGGTGGCCCTTGTCCTGGGCGGTGGCGGCTTGCGCGGCTACGCCCATATCGGCGTGCTGCAGGCGCTGGAAGCGGCCGGCATTCAACCCGATCTGATCGTGGGCACGTCCATCGGCGCCATCATCGGCGCGGCCTATGCGTCGGGCCGCACGCCTGAGCAGCTCTGGCAGCAGGCCAACACCTTGCGGGTGCGCTCGCTGGCCGATGTCACGCTCAGCGGCCCTGGCTTCGTCAAGGGCGAGGCCCTGGCGCGCTGGGCCGACGGCCTGGTCGGTGGGCAGGTCATCGAACGCTTTGCGGTGCGTTTCGCCGCCGTCGCCACAGACATCGACCGCACCCGGCCCTATGTGATCACGCAAGGCGACGCCGGCCAGGCGCTGCGCGCGTCGGCCGCGATCCCGGGCGTGTTCCTGCCGGTGCAGGCGGATGGCCTCACGCTGGTCGATGGCGGCGTGACCGCCCTGGTGCCGGTGCACGCGGCCCGCGCGCTGGGCGCCGACGTGGTGATCGCCGTGGACATCTACTGCCACGGCCCGCGGTACCCATCGAGCTCGTCCGTGTCGATGTGGCTGCGGGTGTCGCAGGCGCAGAGCTGTCTGCTTTCCGGCCCTGAGGCCGCATCGGCCGACGTGCTGATCGCCCCGGCGATCGCGCCGGCCGGCGTGGACGATGCCGAGGGCCGCGAAACGGCCCGGCGGCTGGGCTACGAGGCCGCCATCGCCCAACTGCCCGCCCTGCGCGCGGTGCTTGGGCGACACGGCCCCATGGTTGACGCGGCTGAAGCCGCAGCGGCATCAGGGCGCTGAGCGACCTGCCCGCTGAGGGGCATGGCGGCCCACGAGGTGGCGCCAATGGCAAGTCACTTGGCGCGTGACGCCAGCCCATGCGTTGGCCTTCCCCAAGAAACTGACGGCTACTCAACAAGCGAGGTTCGTCATGTTCGTCAAAGGAAAGCAAACCGCCCTGGTCACCGGCGCCTCGTCGGGCATGGGCAAGGCGATTGCCCGGCGCCTGATCCAGGATGGCTACCAGGTCTATGTGGCCGCACGCGGCATGGACAAGATGGCCGATCTGGCCCGGCTGGGTGCTCAGCCCCTGCGCATGGATGTGGCGAAGGACGAGGAGATCGTGGCTGGCGTCGAAACCATCCTCGCCCAGACGGGCGGCGTGGACGTGCTGGTCAACAACGCGGGCTTCGGGCTGTATGGGCCGGTCGAAGAGATCAGCATGGACGAGGCGCGCCACCAGTTCGAGGTCAACCTCTTCGGCGCTGCGCGGCTCACGCAACTGCTGCTGCCCGCCATGCGCGCCAGGCGCTCGGGGCACATCGTCAACATCACCTCGATGGGCGGCAAGATGTACAGCATCCTCGGCGCCTGGTACCACGCCACCAAGCACGCGCTGGAAGGTTGGTCGGACTGCCTGCGTCTGGAGGTCGCCGAGTTCGGCATCAAGGTCGTGATCGTCGAGCCTGGCGTGATCGAAACAGGCTTTGGCGACGCCGCCAGCGACACCCTCGTCAAGCGCTCGGCCAGCGGCCCGTATGGCCGGCTGGTGCAGATGGTGGCCCAGGCGATCCAGAAGACATACGGGCATGGCACCGGCAGCGACCCGGGCGTGATCGCCGATGTGGTCGCTCAGGCGGTGGCCAGCCGCAACCCGCGCACGCGCTATGCCGCAGGCAGGTTCGCCAAGCTGCTGATCCGCCTGCGCGTGGGGCTGGGCGATCGGCTGTTCGACCGGATCATCCTGAGCCAGATGGGCTGACAGGCCCGCTGGACGCCAAGATGGGCAAGCCGGGCATGGGATGCAGCGCGAACGACAAAGGGAACGCGCTCTATACGTTCCCTTCTTGCCCTGACCAGGGGCGCTGGCTTGCCTGGCTGGCGTTGCGCACAAGCGCCCCTATGCAAGGAAGGCCGTCAGGCCGAACCACTCAGCATGCGCAGGTAGGCCGGCTTGAAGGCCTCGATTTCCTTTGGCCAGTTCCTGCCAAGGTCCTCGGGAGTGGCGGGGCCGCCCGACGATGCGGGCATGGTGAAGACGCTGGCAGCGCTGCGGCCAGCAATCTCGGCGAGGATCTGGTCTGCGACGACAGCAGATTGCAGTCCTGCCGCAAATGCGGTCTTGGGCACCGGTGCCCCCACCACATCACCCAGCCCGTAGACATGGGGGTAGCGGGCATGACGCAAGGTGTCTTTGCTGACTTCCAGCCAGCCGCCTGCAGCCCATTTGCCGCTTCGCCACGGCAAGGCGCTTTTGCGAACCGCGTCCGGCGCTCGCATCGGCGGCACGATGTGCAGGAAATCGTAGGCGACCTCTTCGCTGCCCTCTTTTGTGCTGAAAACGGCGATGCGCCGGCCCGGATCGACCGACTTCAGCGTCCGGTTGTTGTTGACCGCAATGTCGCGTCCCTTGAAAAGCGCGTTGATCTGATCAGCAAGGGCAGGCATGCCGATCACGGCGTCCGGGGCGGAGTTGTAGGTGATTCGAGCCTTGCTGCGGACGCCTGCGCGACGCAGGTGATCTTCCACGAGGAACGTGTACTTCATCGGTGCGGTGGGGCATTTGATGTCACCTGCTGGACGAACGAACACGGCATGCCCACCTTTTTCGGAAAAGGCCGACATCAACTTCGAGGTGTCCTGCGCGGCGGCCGGTCCACGGTAAACGCTGCCGATTCCCGCCTTGCCGATCAACGCCTCATCCATGCCTTCGATCGAGGCGTAGTCCTGGCTCAAGCCTGTGGCGACCACGAGGAAGTCATAAGGAATCCGGTCGCCCTTGTCCGTCACCACCGCCTTTCCATCTGCATCGAACTCGGCGACGCTGGCGGACACCAGCCTGACGTTCTTGGGAATGTAGGCGGCCGTCTGTGAAAGCACGTAGTCGATCGGCTTCAAACCAGCCCCCACCAGCGGCAGACCAGGCTGGTAGTAGTGCTCCTTGCGTGCGTCGATCACGACAATCTGCGCGCCTGCCAGGCCGGCGGCCAGATGAGAGGCGACGGCCAGTCCGCCAGCCCCGCCTCCTGCGACAACAATGCGGGCCTTGGTCATGACGGGAGAGGCTGCAAAGGCCATGCGGGATGGCAAGGCCATGCCCAGCATCCCTAAGGCGACTCCCTGGACGACCCGGCGTCGCGGGATCGACAAGGAAAGTTCTGCGGCTCGAAGAGTTTTTTCGTCTTGCATCGGGTGTCCTTTGGTGGATGCGTGGATGAAGCGACTGCCGCTCATGCGGCAGCTGGTTGGTGACTCCTGTTGTCTGCAGGCCGACTCGAAACGGGCTCGGGTACTTGCGTTCCAGCCGCTTCAATGCCTTCATTCAATCATTATGCTGAATAATCGCATGTAGGTGAGCCTGGTGTCAAGAACGCCAAGTGCAGCGCCCTGCGCGTCTGATTGGTTGTCGCGCCCAAGGAACAGGTCTGGGTGCACGACCGTGACGACGTCGACCATGCCGCGACGCACCTGGTGCGCCGCACGCGTTGGCTTAAGAGATGCCCATCGGCATGGTCACCCTCAGTCCAGAACGTGGCTCAGCCGCCCACCCGGCCGCCAGCGCCTGGCCTACTCAGCACGAAGTGGCGTGGTCGAGGCGACAACGACCTTGACACGCGCTGTCAGGCGGCGGTCTCGATCTCCAGACCCGCAGCCTTCCATTCGGGAAAGCCGTCTTCCAGGCGGCGCACGTGAAAGCCCTTGGCTCGCAGAAGCGCAACGGCCTCGAACGACAGCACACAGTAGGGGCCGCGGCAGTAGGCGACGATCTCGTGCTTCTTGGGCAGCTTGGTCAAACGCGTCGTCAAATCTTCCAGCGGGATGTTGAGCGCGCCGGGCAAGTGTCCGATGGCGAATTCGTGCTCAGGTCGAACGTCGATCAACGTCACCGAGCCATCTTGCAGTTGCTCGATCAATTCCTCTCTTGACACCGGCGCCAGTGCGTCGCGTGCAGAGAAATAGTCCCGCATGATCTGCTGTACTTCGGCGCGGTTGCGTTCGCCAACGCAGCCCAGTGCCTTGAGCAACGCAGTGATCTCTGTGTGGCCGGCAAGGCTATACAGGACATATTTGCCCTGCCGCTCCGTGTCCACCAGGCGCGCGCGCCGAAGAATCTGTAGATGACGCGACGTATTGGCAAAGGTCAGTCCGCTCAGTCCGCTCAGTTCTTCGACGCTGAGTTGTCCTTGCGCAAGGTATTCAAGGAGTTCGAGCCGATGCGGATGGCCGACGCCTTGAGCGATCTCTGCAAGATTGGAAAAGACGGCCTGCTTCGGCCCCACCTGTACCACGTGCGTCCCTCGATAGGTTGGGTTGATCTTAGGGTGAACCAGTCTTTCTAGCACAGTCGCAGAAGTCGGACAAGCGCACGGTCCGACAAGGCCATCAGCCGTGACCGTCGGGAATCTGGACGGCAAGCATCTCACCCAGGGCACAGGCGTTGCCATCCGCGCTGAGCGTCAACGCGATCACGGCCTTTCTGCCCTCCAGCGAACGCAGCGTGCCGACCCTCACCAGTTCGGTGCCCATCGGCGTTGGCCGCTTGACGTCGATCTTCAAGGAGGCGGTGACGAAGCGGATGGGCGCAAGCTCGTCGTGGCTCCTGAGTTTGTGCCCGTGCGGGTTGGCCGGTCCGCATCCATAGCAGTGGGCGAACTTCGCAGGGTAGTTGTCTTGAATGGCTTTCATGACTTGACGATGTGGAGGCTTTCAAGCCGCCGGGCGGACGACCCGGCGGCTCTCGTGACGGCACACTGTTCAGCCGAGCGCCTGTTTCAGATCCGCGATCAGATCGTCAGCATCTTCCAACCCGCAGGACAGCCGAACCATGCCATCGGCGATGCCGCGCCGCTGGCGTTCCTCCGGCGTCATGCCGTGATGGGTTGTGGTGATGGGCTGCGTGACCAGGCTTTCCACGCCACCCAGGCTGGCAGCAATGGTGAACAGCTTGAGCCTATCAACCACCGATGCCGTGGCAGTCGCATCGCCATCGAAGACGAAGCTGATCATGCCGCCGAAGCCGCGCATCTGCTTGCGCGCCACGTCGTGGCCGGCGAAGCTCGCAAGGCCCGGATAGTTCACCTGCCTGATCTTCGGATGCCTGCTCAGGAACTCGGCCACGGCCTGCGCATTGGCGTTCTGCTGGCGCACGCGCACCGTGAGGGTACGCAGGCTGCGCGCCAGCAGGAAGGCCACCTCGGGGGCCATCATCTGGCCGAGATTCTTGCGCCACGGCCAGATGGGGGCGACCAGCGATTGCGCGCCGATCACGACGCCGCCGGTCAAGTCACTGTGACCGCCCAGGTACTTCGTGGTGCTGTGAACCACCAGATCGGCGCCGAGCTGCAGCGGCGACTGATTGACCGGGGACGCAAACGTGTTGTCCACCACGGTCAGCGCCCCGCGCGCATTGGCGACCTTGACGGCGGCGGCAATGTCGATCACTTCCATGTTCGGGTTGGTCGGCGTCTCGAAGAAGACGATGCGTGTGCGGTTGGTGATCACGTCCGTCAGCCGTTCTATTTCGCTGCCGAGCAGGAAGGTCGTCTGGATGTTGAGGCTGGGCAACTGGCTTTGCAGCAGCTCGAAGGTGCCGCCGTACACGTCGCCGATGCAGACGATGTGATCGCCGCTCTTGCAGTAGGTCAGGAACACGGCCGCCTCGGCGGCCATGCCCGAGCTGAAGACAAGTGCGGCTTCACCGCCTTCCAGCAGCGCCAGCTTTTTCTCGGCCGCCTTGATGGTCGGGTTCAGGCCGTAGCGGGTGTAGAGATTGCCCTCGGCGCGACCTTCGACCACATCCAGCAGCGCCTTGGTAGACGGAAATCCGAACGTGGAGTGGTTGTAGAGCGGCGTATGGATGCCGCCTTGCGCATCCATCGACTCACCGCCGTGAACGCACAAGGTGGACAGACCTGATTTCACTTCTTGCATGGATAAAAGCTCCTTATTGCGGGTGGTTTGAATTGGAGAAATGGATGGGAAGCAGCGTGTCTCAGATGGTTGCGACAGCCAGGCCGGCAGCCTTCCACTCGGGAAAGCCGTCCTCCAGGCGCTGGATGCGATAGCCCTTGGCACGCAGCGCCGCCACCGCCTCGTTGGACAGGACGCAGTAGGTGCCACGGCAATAGGCCACGATGGCCTGGTCCTTGGGGAGCTGCGCAAGTCGGCGCTCCAGTTCGTCTACCGGCATGTTGAGCGCGCCCGGAATATGGCCGAGGGCGAATTCGCTGGGCGAGCGAACGTCGAGCACCGTCACCATGTCGTCTTTCAGGCGTGCCATCAGTTCTTCCCGCGAGACCGCTTCCAGCGCCTCCCGGTCACAGACGTAGTCGCTCATGACGCCCTGCATTTCCAGCACGTTGCGTTCGGCCATGCGTCCCATCGCATTGAGCAGTGGGATGACTTGCGCGCAATCGGCCAGCGTGTAGAAGACCTGCTTGCCCTGGCGCGTGTTGCTGACGAGTCGCGCACGTCGCAGCAACTGGAGATGGCGAGACGTGTTCGCCACGGTCAACCCGCAACCCGTTGCCAATTGCTCCACGCTCTGCGGCCCCTGGGCCATGAGTTCGAGCAGTTCAAGGCGATGTTCGTGGCCCATCGCTCTTGCGATCCCGGCCAGGTTCTCGTAAATCACACGCTTGGGGTTTGAGCTTGACATGGTGATGCCTGTTGATGGATCATTCACGTAAACGATTGAATGATATAACCTCAACATGGAAGCTGCAAGACTGTGAAGACCCTCATCATCATCAACGATCCCCCCTATGGCACCGAGCGCATGTTCAACGCCTTGAGACTGGCCGGTGGGCTGGTCAAGGGCGAGGGTCACCAGACCACCGTGTTCCTGATGGGCGATTCGGTCTCTGGCGCCAAGGCGGGACAGAAGACTCCTGACGGCTACTACAACGTCGAGCGCATGTTGCGCCGGATCGTCAACGGCAAGGGGGAAGTCCTGCTGTGCGGCACCTGCCTGGATGCACGCGCCATTACCGAGGACGAACTGCTGACCGGCACCCGGCGCAGCACGATGGACGAACTGACGGCGGCGACGGTGGCTGCTGATAAGGTGCTGGTGTTCTGACATGGCGCGGGTCTATCTCGACTACAACGCCAGCACGCCAATCGACCCGGCGGTAGCGGCTGCCATGCGGCCGCTACTGGAGGATGCCTTCGGCAATCCGTCGAGCGGTCATTGGGCGAGCGTGACCGCCAAAGCGGCGCTGGAGCGTGCACGCAGCCAGGTGGCGTTGCTGCTTGGCGCGTCGCCCGACGAGATCGTTTTCACCAGCGGCGGCAGCGAGGCCAACAACCTTGCCATCAAAGGCTCCTTCTTCGCCCTGCGCGACAGGGGCGAGCACATCATCACGCAGGCCACCGAGCATCCGGCGGTGTTGAAGCCGCTGGCGTTCCTTGAGAAGCTGGGGGCCACCGTGACTTATCTGCCCGTCGATGGCACTGGCCGCGTCGATCCCGATGCGGTACGCCATGCCATCACGCCGCGCACGATTCTGGTCAGCATCATGCATGCCAACAACGAGACGGGTACGGTGCAGCCTATCGAGGCGATTGGCGCCATCACGCGCGAGCACGGTATCCGTTTGCACACCGATGCGGCGCAATCGGTAGGCAAGATCGCCACGCGAGTCGATGACCTGGGCGTCGATTTGCTGAGCATTGCCGGTCACAAGCTCTACGCCCCCAAAGGCGTCGGCGCGCTCTATGTGCGGCGAGGCACGGCGCTGGAGCCGCTGATCCACGGCGCCGGCCATGAACAAGGGAGGCGGGCCGGCACCGAAAGCGCACTGATGGCCGCCGGACTTGGCCAAGCCTGCGCGCTGGCTGCCGACCTTGCTCCTGTCGCGCGCATCCGCGAACTGCGCGACCATTTCTGGCAAGCCTTGCAGGACATTTACGGCGAGCGCGTATTGCTCAATGGCCACATCGATCTGCGACTTCCGAATACGCTCAATGTGTCCTTCATCGGGCAGGTGGGCGCCGACGTACTGGCGCGTCTTGAGGGCGTGGCGGCATCTACCGGCTCTGCGTGTCATGCCGGCCGTGTGGAGCTGTCGCCTGTTCTGGCCGCCATGGCCGTGAGCGAGCGCGCGGGCATGGGTGCTGTACGTTTCAGCCTGGGGCGGGCAACGACACGGGCAGAGATCGACTCGGTCGTGGCGCAGTGGCGCTTCCACGCCGCCACAACGGAACAACCTGAAAACTCATAGAGGCAACATGCTCAGCAACGCCATGCACCGCCAGGTGCTCATACTTGCCAGCGCGCAGGCGCTGTTTCAGATCGTCTCGGTCGCCGTCATGACCGTGGGTGGCCTGGCCGGTGCGGCTCTCGCCCCTTCGCCGCGCTGGGCGACCCTACCCATCGCCACGATGTTTCTGGGAACGGCAATGATGATGTTCCCCGCCTCGATGTGGATGGCTCGCGTCGGTCGCCGCGCGGGCTTTCTGGGCGGGACGTTGTTGGGCATTGCGGGTGGACTCGTGGCCGCATTCGGAATTGCCAACGGATCGCTGACCTTGTTGGCGTTTGGCACGTTCCTGATCGGGAACTACCAGGCGTTTGCACAGTTCTATCGTTTCGCCGCCAGTGAAGTGGCCAGCGTTGCTTTTCGTGCGCGGGCCATCTCGCTTGTCATGGCTGGGGGTGTGGTCGCTGCGTTAGCCGGGCCTATGCTGGCTCGTCTTGGTGGGCCGCTGATGACACCGGAATACCTGGGTTCGTTTCTCATTCTGGCGGTGGTCTCATTGGTTGCCACGGTCGTCTTGTTGGGTTTCCAGGTTCCGGTACAGACGCTTGCCGTCACCGAGGAAACCAGCAAGGGCCGTCCCTGGCAGGAGATCGTTTTTCAGCCCACCTACTTCGTTGCGCTGTTCGGTGCGGCCACCGGCTACGGCATCATGATCCTGGGGATGACGGCGGCACCAATCGCGATGGTGCATCACCAACATGCACTTGGCGCGGCTTCGACCGCGATCCAACTTCACGTGCTGGGCATGTTTCTGCCGTCTTTCATCACGGGCTCGTTGATTGCGCGGTTTGGTGTGCTGCGCATCATGTTGACCGGTGTGATGTTGTTCGTTGGTCATGTCTTGATGACCTTGACCGGCACCGGTTTCGGCTCGTTCGCCAGCGCGCTGATCTTGCTTGGTGTGGGTTGGAACTTCCTGTATATCGGTGGCACCACGCTGCTGACCAGCACCTACGCGCCGGCCGAGAAGGCACGGGCACAAGCCATCAATGACATGACGATCTTCGCCGTTGGGCTGGCGTGCTCATTCGGCGCGGGAGGTTTGCTGGAGGCGCTAGGCTGGCAACAGCTCAACCTGTTGCTGTTGCCGTGGCTGGCCCTGGCCGCTCTGTCTCTTGGCTGGCTTGGACTCAAGCGACAGGCCTTGCTGCGGCAGGAGCAAACGGGATGACGGTGGCTTTTGACGCAAATCAGGTGGGGTTCACGAGGCGGGCCTACCGGTACCGAGTCACTCCCACTCAATCGTCGCCGGCGGCTTGCTGCTGACGTCGTAGGTCACGCGGTTGATGCCGCGCACCTCGTTGATGATGCGGCCGGAGACTTTTTTCAGCAGGCTGTAGGGCAGCTCGGCCCAGTCGGCGGTCATGAAGTCGCTGGTCTGCACGGCGCGCAGCGCCACCACCCAGTCGTAGGTGCGGCCGTCGCCCATCACGCCCACGCTCTTGACGGGCAGAAAGACGGTGAAGGCCTGGCTGGTGAGGTCGTACCAGCTCTTGCCACTGTGCGGCTCGATGGTGGAGCGCAGCTCGTCGATGAAGATGGCATCGGCCCGCTGCAGCAAGGCCACGTACTCGGGCTTGACCTCGCCCAGCACGCGCACGCCCAGGCCGGGGCCGGGGAAGGGGTGGCGGTAGACCATTTCGGGCGGCAGGCCCAGGGCCACGCCCAGCTCGCGCACCTCGTCCTTGAACAGCTCGCGCAGCGGCTCCAGCAGCTTGAGCCCCAGCGTCTCGGGCAGGCCGCCCACGTTGTGGTGGCTTTTGATGGTGGTGGCCTTCTTGGTCTTGGTGCCGCCGCTCTCCACCACGTCGGGGTAGATGGTGCCCTGGGCCAGCCACCTGGCGTTCTGGAGCTTGGCGGCCTCGGCCTGGAAGACCTCGACGAACTCGCGGCCAATGACTTTGCGCTTGGCCTCGGGGTCGGTGACGCCCTTGAGGTGACCCAGGAACTGGTCGCTCGCGTCCACATGCACCACGCGCGCATGCAGCTTGCCGGCAAACATGTCCATGACCATCTGCGCCTCGTTCAGGCGCAGCAGGCCGTGGTCGACGAAGACGCAGGTGAGCTGGTCACCGATGGCGCGGTGGATCAGCGCGGCGGCCACGCTGGAATCGACGCCGCCCGACAGGCCCAGGATGACGTCTTCGTCGCCCACCTGCTCGCGGATGCGGGCCACGGCTTCTTCGATGTAGCCGCTCATCACCCAGTCGCCCTTGCAGCCGGCGATCTCGCGCACGAAGCGCTGCAAGATGGCCGCGCCGTGCACGGTGTGCGTCACCTCGGGGTGGAACTGCACGGCGTAGTAGCCGCGCGCCTCGTCGGCCATGCCGGCGATGGGGCAGCTCGGCGTGCTGGCCATCAGCTTGAAGCCGGGCGGCAGTTGGGTGACCTTGTCGCCGTGGCTCATCCAGACCTTGAGCATGCCGTGGCCGTCGGCGGTGGCGAAATCCTGGATGCCATTGAGCAGCCGGGTGTGGCCGTGGGCGCGCACCTCGGCGTAGCCGAATTCGCGGTGGTCGGCCGGCTCCACCTGGCCGCCGTTCTGCACGGCCATGGTGAACATGCCGTAGCAAATGCCCAGCACGGGCACGCCTGCCTCCCACACGGCCTGCGGCGCGCGCAGCTGGTGGTCTTCGTAGGTGCTGGCGTGGCTGCCCGAGAGGATGATGCCCTTGGCGCCAAAGTCGCGGATGAAGTCGTCCGACACGTCGTTGGGGTGGATCTCGCAGTAGACGTGGGCCTCGCGCACGCGACGGGCAATCAACTGCGTGACCTGGGAGCCGAAGTCGAGGATGAGGATCTTGTCGTGGTGCATGGCGGTGGCGCTCATCAGGGTTGCGTCGGGGGTGCGGCCGGGCTCACCGCAGCATCGGGGGCGATGTGGGCGGGCGCCTGGGCCTCATGTTTGAAATGCACCCAGCAGGCCGCCAGCGAGGCGGCCTGCAACAGGGCACACAGGTAGAACGGGGCGCCCACGCGCCAGTCGTCGCGCGGCAGGTCGGCCACCAGGTACATCAAGCCCATGCCCAGCAGCGGGGCCATGACGGCCATCAAGCTGTTGAGCGAGGAGAGGGCGCCCATGGTCTCGCCCTGGCGGCGCGCATCGGCCGCGTTGGAGATGTGGCTTTGCAGCGCCGGCCCGGCGGCATAGGCCAGCAGGCCCACGCCGATGGCCACATACATCACCCAGCCCGCCGTGGCGGCGCCCCACAGCAGGTTGCTGACCACGGCTGAGGCCAGGCCGGCCATGGCCAGTTGCGGCACCGAAAACACCTTGAGCAGCGGCCGCAGCAGCCCGCCCTGCACCACCACGGCCAGCACGCCCACGGCGAACAGCGCCCAGCCGTTGTCGCGCGGCGTCCAGCCGAATTTGTGCTGGGTGTAGAGCACCCATGAGCTTTGCAGAATCAGCTGCGCCAGGCCACTGAGCGCCACCACCCAGACCAGGCTGCCCACGCCGCGCAGCTGCGCGAGGCGGGCAAACACCGACAGCGGGCTGGCCTTGCGCCAGTCCATGTGCGTGCTGCGGCGCGCCGGCGGCAGCGACTCGGGCAGCACGAAGTAGCCGTACAGCCAGTTCAGCACCGCCAGCGTGCCGGCCACCACAAAGGGCACGTGCAGGTCGCCCCGCAGGCCGAAGGGCAGTTGCGTCTGCGGATCGCCCAGCAGCCCGCCCAGCACGGGGCCGAGGATGAAGCCCATGCCAAAGGCCGCGCCCAGCATGCCAAAACGCTTGGCGCGGTCTTGCGGCGCCGTGATGTCGGCCACGTAGGCGTTGGCCACCGCCACGTTGGCCTGCATGGCGCCCGAAAAGATGCGCACCAGCACCAACTGCCACAGCGCGGTGGCCACCGAGGTGACGAAGAACGACAGCGCCAGCCCCGAAAAGCCCACCAGCATGATGCGCCGCCGACCGTAGCGGTCGGAGAGGGCGCCCAGGATGGGCGAGCCCACAAAGTTGGCCGCGCCAAAGGCCAGCGACACGGCCAGCATGGCCGCCGTCTGCTCGCGCGGCGAGTGGGCGAACGAGGTCACCAGCGGCGCCAGCACGGGGATGATGAGGCCGATGGAGATCATGTCGATCAACACGGCCAGCATGATGAAGCCCATGCCGGCGGCACGGGGCTTGGGGGACGGGGTGTCGCTGACGATGGTCATGGGGGCGGGAAGGAAAACGGGGTCATGCGACCCCGTCCGTAGCGCGGCGGGCGCTCACTCCATCCGGTAGTTGGGCGCTTCCTTGGTGATCTGCACGTCGTGCACGTGGCTCTCGCGGATGCCGGCGGCGGTGATCTCGACGAACTCGGCGCGCTCGCGCATGGCGTCGATGGTGGCGCAGCCGCAATAGCCCATGGAGGCGCGCAGGCCGCCCGCCATCTGGAACAGGATGGCCACCACCGAGCCCTTGTAGGGCACGCGGCCCTCGATGCCCTCGGGCACCAGCTTGTCGGCGGCCGGGTTGGCGGACTCGTCCGCTTCCTGGAAGTAGCGGTCGGCCGAGCCGGCCTTCATGGCGCCGATGGAGCCCATGCCGCGGTAGCTCTTGTAGCTGCGGCCCTGGTAGAGGATGACCTCGCCCGGCGCCTCTTCGGTGCCGGCGAACATGCCGCCCATCATCACCGTGCTGGCGCCGGCCGCGATGGCCTTGGCGATGTCGCCCGAGTAGCGCACGCCGCCGTCGGCAATCAGCGGCACGCCGGTGCCCTTGAGCGCGGTGGCCACGTTGTCGATGGCGGTGACCTGGGGCACGCCCACGCCAGCCACGATGCGCGTGGTGCAGATGGAGCCGGGGCCGATGCCCACTTTGACGCCGTCGGCGCCGGCTTCCACCAGCGCCAGCGCGGCCGCGCCGGTGGCGATGTTGCCGCCGATGACGTCCACCTGCGGGAAGTTGCGCTTGACCCAGCGCACGCGCTCGATCACGCCCTCGCTGTGGCCGTGGGCGGTGTCCACCACCAGCGCGTCCACGCCGGCGCGCACCAGCAGCTCCACGCGCTCCTCGGTGCCTTCGCCCACGCCCACCGCCGCGCCCACACGCAACTGGCCGTGTTCGTCGCGCGCGGCATTGGGGAAGCTGGTCTGTTTGGTGATGTCCTTGACCGTGAACAGGCCGCGCATCTCGAAGGCATCGTTGACCACCAGCACGCGCTCGAGCTTGTGGCGGTGCATCTGGGCCTTGGCCTCGGCCAGCGAGGCGCCTTCCTTGACGGTGATCAGGCGCTCGCGCGGCGTCATGATGTCGCGCACCGCCGCGTCCATGCGGGTCTCGAAGCGCAGGTCGCGCCCGGTGACGATGCCCACCACGCGGCCATGCTCGACCACCGGAAAGCCCGAGATGCCATGCTCGCGCGACAGCGCCACCACCTCGCGCACGCGGGCGTCGGGGCCGATGGTGATGGGGTCTTTGAGCAGCCCCGATTCATAGCGCTTGACCCGTGCCACCTCGGCCGCCTGCTGGGCGGGCGAGAAGTTCTTGTGCACGATGCCCATGCCGCCCTCCTGGGCGATGGCAATGGCCAGGCGCGATTCCGTCACCGTGTCCATGGCGGCGGAAATCAGGGGCAGGTTGAGCGCAATGTGGCGGGAGACGCGGGTGGCCAGCGAGGTATCGCGGGGCAGCACCTGGGAGAAAGCGGGCACCAGAAGCACGTCGTCGAACGTGAGGGCCTTGCCGAGCAGACGCATGGGAAACATCCTTACGCAAAGTCGAATTATACGGAAGTCACTGCGCATTTCCGGTGCTCGCCGGGGAGGTGGACTTCTACACTGTGCAAATGACTGCCATCATGATGATGACCATGTACCGTCTGCGACTGCCTGCCTTGTGCATGGCTGCGTTGCTCTGTTTGACCACCGCCGAGGCAGCCCCCCTGTGGAAGTGGCGGGACGCCAACGGCCGCGTGCAGATCAGCGACCGCCCGCCACCCAAAGAGGTGCCGGACAGCGCCATCATCCAGCGCCCTGACGCTGCCGCCACCATCAACTACAGCCCGGCCGCCGTGCCGCCGGGCCATGTGACGCCCGTGGGGCGGGGGCGCGGTGCATCCACAGCCGCAGAGAGTGCCCCGGCCGTGGACCCCGAACTGGAAAAGCGCCGCAGCCAGATGCAAGCCGAGGCGGCCAAGCAGCCGCCCTCAGCCCCCGCCAAAGCCGACCCTCAGGCCGCGGCCCAGCGCGCCGAAAGCTGCCGCCGCGCGCAGAACCTGCTGGCCGCGTTGCAAAGCGGCCAGCGCATGGCCCGCGCCGGTGCCCAGGGCGAACGCGAGGTGCTGGACGACAAGGCCCGAGCCGAGGAAGTCCAGCGCGCGCAGGCGCAAATCCTCTCCCACTGCAACTGACCCTAGCCCGCAGGGCGGGGTGGGCGCTGGCCCGGCTTGATCTGCTGCTGCTTGTAGCGCAGCCGCCGCGCCTCCTTGGGATCCACCCGCAGCGGGCGCCAGATCTCCACCCGGTCGGCCTCGCGCAGCGGTTTGTCGGCCGGCTCGGCGCGCATCCAGACGCCAAAAGCCAGTGCGCTCAGGTCCAGCGCGTACTTGGCCACCAGCCCGCTGGCCGCAATGGCCTCGCCCACGGTGGCGCCGGGCGCCAGCCTCAGGTGCACCTGATCGACTTCGCGCGGGGCCGGGCTGTAGGCCACCGTCACGTGCAGCCGCTCATCGTTTGCCATAGACGGCCTCGGCCCGTTTGATGAAGGCATCCACCAGCGTGCCCGCCACCTTGTCGAACACGGGGCTGAGCACCAGCTCCAGCGGGCGGCTGGAAAACGCATAGCGCAAATCGAACTCGATGCGGCAGGCACTGGCCGCTGCCTGCCCGGGGCGCATCAGCGGCGCAAAACGCCAGTTGCCTTCGAGCACCGAGAACGGCCCATCCACCAGCGTCAGTTGCACGCTCTGGTCGGGCACCTGGACGTTGCGCGTGGTGAAGGCATGGCGCATGCCGGCCAGCGCCATGTGGACGCGCGCCGTCACGCCGTCATCGTGCGTCTGCACCACCTCGCCCTTCTCGCACCAGGGCAGAAACTGGGGGTAGGCGGGCACATCCACCACCAGACGGTACATCTCGGCGGGGCTGTACCAGAGCAATACGGACTTGCGAACCTGCTTCATACAATGACCGCAATTATGACCAAGCCCCCCGCCGCCATTGCCGAAAACCGCCGCGCCCGCCATGAGTACCACATTGAAGAGCGTTACGAGGCGGGCATGGTGCTCGAAGGCTGGGAGGTCAAGGCCATCCGGGCCGGCCAGGTGCAACTGACCGACGGCTACGTGGTCATCAAGAACGGCGAGCTGTACCTGATCGGCTGCCGCATCAACGCGCTGCGCTCGGCCTCGACCCACGTCAACCCCGAGGCCGACCGCACCAAAAAGCTGTTGATGAACAAGGACGAGATCCGCCGCCTGGTGGGCAAGGTGGAGCAGCGCGGCTACACGCTGGTGCCGCTGAACCTGCACTGGAAGGCGGGCCGCGTCAAAGCCGAGGTGGCGCTGGCCAAGGGCAAGGCCCAGCACGACAAGCGCGAAACCGAGAAGAAGCGCGACTGGGATCGCGAGAAGGGGCGACTGATGCGCCACAAAGTCTCCAGCAAAGGGGGGGCGTAGCCATGGCGCCCTGCCTGGAAACCGCGCTCTACCCGCCCGTGGCCGCGTTGCGCAGCGGCAAGCTGGACGTGGGCGACGGCCATACCCTGTACTGGGAAACCTGCGGCAACCCCAACGGCATTCCGGCCGTTTTTCTGCACGGCGGCCCGGGTGCCGGCATCGGCCCCACCAGCCGACGTTTTTTTGACCCCACGCGCTGGCATGTGGCCTTGTTTGACCAGCGAGGCTGCGGCCAGAGCACGCCGCTGGGCCAGACCGAGGCCAACACCACCGCCCATCTGGTGGCCGACATCGAGCGGCTGCGCGAGCACCTGGGGATCGAGCGCTGGCTGGTTTTTGGCGGCTCCTGGGGCTCCACACTGGCGCTGGCCTATGCGCAGGCGCACCCGGCGCGCTGCCTGGGCCTGGTGCTGCGCGGCATCTGGCTGGGCAGCCAGGCGGAAATCGACTGGTGGCTCTACGGCATGCGCCAGTTCTTCCCGCGCGAGTGGGAGGCCTTCTCGGCCCACGTGGACGACGCCCCCGACCTGCTGGCCGCCTACCTGGCGCGCATGCAAGGCACCGACGAGGCCGTGGCCCACGCCGCCGCCCGCGCGCTGGCCCGCTACGAAGGCGCCTGCCTGCACCTGCTGCCGCAGCCGGCCGAGGCTGAAGAAGACGCCAGCCGCCTGCTCTCCACCGGCCTGCTGGAGGCGCATTACTTTGCCCACCAGGCGTTTGTGGCGCCGGGGCAGTTGCTGGCCGGCATGCCCCGCATCGCCCACTTGCCGGGCGTCATCGTGCATGGCCGCTACGACGTGATCTGCCCCGTGCGCTATGCCTGCGCGCTGGCCGATGCCTGGCCGGGCGTGGATTTGCGCATCGTGCCTGATGCGGGCCACTCCTCCATGGAGCCCGGCATTGCCACCGCGCTGGTGGCGGCCACCGACCAGATGGCACAGCGGCTGGGCTGAGCGGCGAGGCCGCCATGCGCTACACCCGACTGCCTGAACTGGACCACCCGCTGGCGTGGCTGCGGCTGCTGCGGGCCGACGACATCGGGCCCTGGTATGCCGCGCTGAGCCAGCCGCAGGTGTTTGAGCACACGAGCTGGAACCTGCAGGCCGCGCGGGAGCTGGCCGTCTATGCCCAACCGCCCGACCCGACCGACGCCGCCGCGATGTTGCGCCTGGCCATTGCAGCGCGGGACGACGACCGGCTGCTGGGCACCGCAGGCTTTCATTCGGTCTGGCCGCCCGACCGGCGCGCCGAGATCGCCTACGACCTGGTGCCCGCCGCCTGGGGCCAAGGCCTGGCCACGGCGGCCGTCAAGGCCTTGCTGGACTGGGGCCACGGGCATGTGGGCCTGGTGCGCATCCAGGCCACGGTGCTGGTCAGCAACGCGCCCTCGCTGGCCGTGCTGGCGCGCTGCGGCTTTGCCCGCGAGGGCTTGCTGCGCAGCTACCGCCAGGTGCGCGGACGCAGCGGCGACTTCTGGCTGTACGCCCACGTGGCGCCGTGAGGCGCTACGGCGTCGGCGGCGTGTCGGCGCCGGACTCGTCCTCCCGGAGGGTGGCGTCCACGGCCTGCCGCACCCAGGCGTCGAGCCGGGCGTCGTTGGCCGTGAAGGCCCGGCAACGGCGGCAGATGACGCGGTGCCACCCTGCGGTCAGCCGCACCGGCAGGGCGGCAGCAGGCAGTTGCTCCGAGGTCAGCAGGAAGATGTACTCACGGCAACGCATCAAACGGCTCCTTCGGCACCAAATCCACGGGTGGCCAGGCACAGCTGCAGCTGCTTGCGGGCCCGGCTCAGGCATTGCCAGTAGTCGGCGCGCGACAGGCCCAGCGTGTCGCAGATGGCCTCGGCCTCCCACTCCAGCAGCACGCGCAGGCTGAACACGCGCGCCGGCTTGGGCGGCAGGCGCTCGGTGCAGGCCTCGACCAGGGCAAAGAACTGCGCGGTGTGCAGTTGCGCATCGGGCAGATGCCAGCGTGCCACGCTCTGGCCGGCGGCCCATTTGCCGCGCGCGTTGAACAAGGTCTGGTCCAGGGTGTCGTCCTCCTCGGGGGCCTGGGGCTCGCCGTGGCGGCCACGGTCGCGCAGTTGGTCGGTGATCTTGTGTTTGAGGATGCCGAACAGGTAGGGGCGGGGGTCGGCGGGCCATTGGGCCGGTGGCTGTGCCAGCAGCGCGGCCAGCGCCTCCTGCACGGCGTCTTCGGCGTCCTCGGCGCAATGCAGATGCAGGCGGGCGTAGCGCAGCATGGGCGCGCGCCAGCGCCGCGTGATGTCTTGCGCGCTGGCGCTGGTCACGGCGCCTGCCGCAGCCCGAGCCCGTGATCCAGCGACCAGCGGCCCGGGCCCTGGGTGAAGACGGCCAGCAGCATCAGCGCCAGCATCAGCGGCACCTTGAAGCCCAGGCCGGCCTCGGTCTCGATCTGGTTCCAGCCGGCCCAGCCCAGATCGAAGTGCACGCTGACCACGGCCACCCAGGTGACGAAGAGCAGCGCCAGCGCGGCCAGCCGGCTGTGCAGGCCCACCAGCAATGCCAGGCCGGCCAGGCACTCGACGACGCCCGCCGCCAGCCAGTTGACCTGCGTGCCCAGCAGCGACACCGGCCAGGGCAGCATCAGCGTGGCAAACCACTCGGGCGGCGTGGGGCCCGCCGCCAGCTTGACCCAGCCGGCCTGGATGAACTCCTGAGCCAGCCACAGGCGCAGGCCCAGCAGGCCCAGGTCGCGCAGGCCGTCAAGGCGCCGCGCGCTGCTGATCGAGAAAGACGATGAAGGCATCGGTCAGGTCTCCGTAGAAATGCGAATCCCAAGCCGATTCGCGCACGAAGGCGGCGATCAGCTCGTGCCAGCCCGGCTCGCCCAGGCGCTTGCGCACCTCGGGGAACTGGGCGTCGATCATCTGGGCCGCACCCAGATGCACCAGATAGCGGTAGGCGCGCAGCCCGTCCTCGCGGTAGCCCTCGGGCACCACCTCGCTGCGGCCTCTTACGTAGTCAAAGAAAGCGGCCTCAGGCATTGCAACTCCTCGTTGAGCACCTCGGCCGAGGGCACGTCGTTGTCCCATTCGAGCAGGATGGGGTGGCCGTGGGTGGCCTGCCACTGGCGTGCCAGCGCCGTGGTGGCGGGCTCCACGCGGGCGCTGTGGGTGTCGATGTAGAGGCCGAACCGCGCATCGAACTCGTGCCCGGCCACATGCAGGTAGCGCACGCGGGTGGCATCGATGCGGGCCGTGAACGCCTCGGCCGTCAGGCCGCCGTGGTTCTTGAAGTTGACGGCGGCGTTGTTCACGTCCAGCAGCAGGTCGCAGTCGGCCAGCTCCAGCACGCGCTGGATGAAGTCCGGCTCCGGCAGGTCGCCCACGTTGGCATACCAGGTGGTGTTCTCCACCGCCATGCGCTGGCCCAGGGCGTCCTGCACGGCGGCGATGCGCCCGGCCACCCGCTGCGCCTCGGCCTCGGTGCAGGCGATGGGGAACAGGTCGTAGAGCTGGTGCGCGTCGCCGCTGGCGGCCAGGTGGTCGGAGTAGTGCACGGGCAGGCCCGTGGCACCCAACTCGGCCATCAGCTCGCGCAAGCCTTGCATGAAGGCCGGCTGCAGCGCGCCGTGGCCGCCCAGGTTCAGCGACACGCCGTGCAGCCAGACGGGCCGGCCGGCGGCCACGATCTGGTGCAGCGGTGTGCGGTCGCGCCGCAGCCAGTTCTCTGGTGCGACCTCGAAGAAGTCTGCCGTGAGGCTGGCCAGATCCCAGTCGGCCATCTCGCGGCGCAGGCCCAATCCAATCATGATGCGGTGCTTACTTCTTGCTGCATGAGGCGTCTTTTTTGCTGCACTTGGCTTCGAACGCGGCGCTGGCGGGGCTGGCCGCCTTCTTGCTGCACGAGGCGTCTTTCTTGCTGCACTGGGCGTCTTTTTTGCCGCACTTGGCTTCCGATGCGGCGCTGGCCGGGTTGGCGGCCCGCTTGGCGCAGGATGCATCCTTCTTGCTGCACTTGGCGTCTTTCTTGCTGCATTTGGCGTCTGACGCCCCGTCGGCCGGTGCCGAGGCGGCTTTTTTGCCGCAGGTGCCGGCGCCGCAGCTGTGCTGAGGGGCTTCCCCGGCGGCATAGGCCGAGGCGGCGATGGCGGTGGCGGCCAGGGTGGCCAGTTGTTTGAGGTTCATCACGGGTGCTCCATGCGGGTTGAGAGAGGGCCGCAGCGGCGTGATTGCCGTGCGTGCCCTGGGTTGTCGCACAAGCGGGGTGGAACCTGACAGTTTTTTTCGCGGCCATGAAAAAAACCGGTGCCGCGGGCGCGGCACCGGTTGTCTGGCCTGGTGTGCCGCAGCCGGACGTCAGGGCCGCGTGCAATACGTCGCGGTCACCGGGGTCACCGCCGGGGCGGTGCTGCTGTAGCTGTTCACCGTGCGCACGGTGACGTTGCAGCTCGCGTCCACGTCGAACTCGAGCACGTTCCACCAGTCGGTGGCGTCGCTGTCGCCTGCACCGGCCACGTAGAGCCGCAGTGGCTGATCGGCGAAATTGACTTCCACGCGCGCATCCGACAGGCTGAGCCAGCGATCGAGTTGGCCCGAGTAGTTGTGCACCGAGTAGCGGTAGGTTCCCACCATCAGCTTGTTCAGCGTCACCACTTCAGGGCCGAAGCTGCTGACGTCGTCCACGTCCAGGTTGGCATAGGGGGCAGACAGCAGATTGCCTGGGTTGCTGTAATAGATGTGGCTGCCGTCGGGTGCAAGCAGGTGCGAGTCCAGATCCACGGGTAACTCGCCCCAGGTCAGGCGCAGGGTGCCACCCAGGCCAAACGGAGTCAGCACCAGGCAGGAGTCCAGCGCGTAGTCCTGGCTGCCCGCCTCGATGCGCACGGTGTTGGTCAGCAGGTTGACGGACTGGCCAACGATGGCCGCCGTGCCGGACTTCATCATGGGCACGCTGAAGGCGCCGTTGGCATCGGTGTAGGCGGTGCCGGTGCCGCTGTAGCTGATGCCGTCGGTGATCACCGTCGCATGGGCGATCCGGTTGCCCACCTCATCGGCTACGCAGCCGTTGACGTAAATGGTGTCGTAGACGCGGTCGGCATTCCAGGTGGTGAAGTGGGTCACCGTGCCCGTGTAATAGCGGGCGCCGGGCTCGCCGGCCAGGGTGGCCGTGCCTTCTTCCACCCAGACACCAGCGGTCTGATCGAAGTGGTAGAGCGGGACGGTCTCGGGCCACTCACTGCTGCGCGTGGACAGCGGAATGCGCAGCGTGGCAGAGGCGCCCGGTGCCAGATTCAACTCGTTGCCAGCCTCGTCATACAGGCGCACGTTCAAGGCGCCCCAGCTCTGCAGCGGCGTAAGGGCGCCCTCCACCAGGGTGTTGTAGTCGCCCGGCATCTGCGCCGGATCCACGGCGGGCGAGATGGGCGTGATGCGCACGCGCACGTTGCCGCTGGCCGCCGTGCCGTCGGCCCGCACCAGGCCGTTGGCCGGCAGCACGACTTGCGCCGTCGAGTCGGGCACGGTGGCGGTGCCGCCGGTGGCGATTGGCAGCACGGTGTCGGCCGCATACGGCAGCAGGCGCACGTTCACCTCGGTGCGGCCGGCCTGCACACGGGCGATGCGCGAGGTTTCGATATGCGTGTCGGCGCCGAACACGACGCTCACCCGGTCGGCCAGCGGCACGCCGGGCAGGGTGTAGTTGCCGGTGGCATCGGTCAGCGCCGTCAGCCCGCCCAGCCGCACGGTCACGTTGGGCACGGCGTTGCCGGTATTGGCATCAAGCGCCAGGCCGCCGACCGTACCGTAAGGCGGCACCGTCAGCGCCACCGTGGCGCTGGCACACATCCGGTTGTCGGCGGCGTTGCACAGCTGGTAGCCCAGGCTGTAGCTGCCCGGCGCCATGTCGCTAGCCAGGGTGATGACGCCACCCGCCACACTGACACCGACTGGCAATGTCCCCGTGGTGGTGAACGTGACATTGCCGTCACTGCCCACGCGGGCGGCGCTGCCCTCCACGGTGTCGTTGTCCAGCACGCTGGCGGTGTTGCCGGGGGTCAGACTCACCGTATCGTTTTGTGGCAGGGGCGCGGCGTGCACCACGGGGGTGGGCACGTCCGGTCCGTCGCTGCCACCGCAGCTGGACAGGATGAGGCTGGCGCCGCACAGCAACGCGCTGCCGGCCACGCGCCCAATGGGCATGGTTCGCTAAGCCATGGCTTTTTCCTTCCTTGTGGTGCCGGTGGCTGCCGGAACAACGTGTGGTTCCGAACCCTCCGACCCCATGGCGACTGATCGTATAGAGCCTTCGCCGGTGCTCCCCAGGGGGATTTCGCCTACATTGCCCATGAGGGCAGGTGTGTCCCCGGCGGCATCGCCAGCCGCTCCCAGGTCGCTGGTGTGCGCGCCAATTGCGCGCTGTGGCGCAGCGTCACCAGGCGGCCGAAGCCGCTGTCCACCGCCTCCAGCCAGGGCTCACGTGCCGGCGGCTGGGCGGCAAAGCCGTGCACCACGCGCGGCAACTGCCACAGCCAGTGGCCGGTCTGCGCCAGCGCCACCTGCACGTGCCAGGCGCCGCCTTCGCGCTGCTGGCGGTGCAGTGCGGCCGCCGCGCCCAGCGCGATCAGGTGGCCGCTGACGTGGTCCAGGGCCTGCATGGGCAGGGCGCGCGGCTGGCCGTCGCCGAAGGCCACACCCTCGGCGTGGTTGAAGCCGGCGGCGGTCTGCACCAGCGAGTCGAAGCCGCGTCGCGCAGCCCAGGGGCCGTCGGTTCCCCAGGCGCTGAGGCTGACGGTGACCAGCCCCGGGCGCAGCCGGGCCAGTTCATGCGGTGCAAACCCGCGCGCGGCCAGGCCACCCGGCCGGTAGCCCTGTACGAAGACGTGGGCGTCTTGCACCAGCGCGCGCAGCACGGTGCGGCCGGCTTCGCCGTTCAGGTCCAGCAGGCACGAGCGCTTGCCCTGGCTGAGGTCGGCGATGGCGGCAATGTTGGGCAGGTGCGGGCCGTTGACCATCAGCACGTCGGCGCCGTAGCCGGCCAGCATGCGTGTGCCCACCGGGCCGGCCAGGATGCGCGTCAAGTCCAGCACGCGCACGCCCGTCAGCGGCCGCTGACCAGCGGTCAGTTTGGGCAGGGGCAGCGGCGGGCCGTCGCCCACGCGGGTGACGGTGAACAGCGGTTGTGCGGCCACGGCCTGAGCTTGTGCCGTGGCCTCCCACTGGGCGCGGGTGCGCAGCGCGGCGACGACCAGACCGCGCTCGGCGGCGGCGGTCTCGAACGCCTCGGCGTCCCAGGCCTGCAGGGCGCGGACCACGTCGGCCTTGGTGGCGGTGGCCGCATCCAGCCCCAGCAGCGCCAGCGCGCCGTCGCGGTGGTGGGCGAAGTTGGCGTGGATGCGCACATGGCCGTCGCGGCAAGGGTAGAGGCCGGAGTAGGCGTCCCACATGTCGGGCACCACGCCGTTGACGCTGAACCAGGAGGTGCACTCCAGCGCGGCGTGGGTGGCGTCCACGGCCACGTCCTGCCGCAGCTGGCCGCGCAGGTGGCCCAGCTCGCACGCCGCCAGCGCTGCCGCCGCAATGCCGGCCTGCGCCGCCGCGCCGACGGCGAATGACGAGGGCAGCACCGGGTCGTGGCCGCTCAGGCGGGCGTGGGCCAGGGCTTGGGGCGGCAGGCCGGTGAGGGGCCAAAGCAGATCGAGCGTGTGCATGGCGGCGGCGCGGAGTGAGTGGGCATCTTGCCAGCACTTGCCGTGCTGTGAAGACAGCGGTCTGGAGGTGCTGGTGGATCCGATCCGGGGCTGCGCCTCGCGGTTCGACTTGAGCGGTTTGATGCCCGATTTGGAGCGGTCGCTCGGTGTGCCCGCGGGTTTGCATACGCCCAAGTCGCCGGGCCGCTCCCAAGTGCGAATCCCGCAGCACGCCGTGCGGCGGGAAGTCCCGTGAGCGCGCAGGCGTTCGGGCAGGACAAGCGCAGCGACAACGCAGTGCTGATGTCACCGACGGCTTGGGGTGAAGTGCCAGAGTTGGCCCTGCGACTTCAGCGAGCGATGGCCGGTCGCTGACTATCGTGCAACTGAAGCCCTTGGGCGCGAGGGGGAGCGGCTTGGGGTGGCATAGTGACCATCCCCTTCGCTGGATCGTATGGATGCCTTGACGCCACCTTTCGCTTCACCGCCCGGTCATCGGCGCGCCCGCCCGGGTTGCCAGGCCTGGATTCTGGTCTTGCTGGGTGGCTTCCTGCACGCCACCGTTTGGGCCGCCGGGTTTGCACGGGTGACCGTCCCGGCCGAGGGCGGCCAGCCACCGCTGCAGGCGATGGTCTGGACGCCTTGCAGCCAGCCGCCCCAGCCGCAAACCGTCGGCCCTTTCACGCTGCAAGGCACGCCGGGCTGCGCCATCCGTGGCCGCGACCTGCCGCTGGTGGTGATCTCGCACGGGCAGGGCGGCACGCTGCTGGGCCATCACGACACGGCCACAGCGCTGGCCGACGCGGGCTTTGTGGTGGCGGCGCTCAACCACCCGGGCGATACCTATGGCGACGATGGCCGCGCGCAGCAATTGGGCATCTTCGAGTCTCGCCCGCGCGACGTGTCGCGGCTGGTTGACTTCATGACCCAGCGCTGGTCTCAGCGGGCGGTGCTGCGGCCGGGCGCCATCGGCGTGTTTGGCTTCTCGCGCGGCGGCTACACGGGGCTGGCGCTGGTGGGTGCGCGGCCCAACCTTCAGGCAGCCAGCCCGCGTATCTGCCAGGGGCTGACGCGCTGGCTGGTGCCCCTATGCTGGCGGGTTTCGGCCAGCGATGCCCGCATCCAGCCGAAGGCCGACCCGCGCATCCGCGCTGCCGTCATCGTCGATCCGTTGAATCTGTTCGACGCCGCCGGGTTGGCCCAGGTGCGCGTGCCGGTTCAGCTATGGGCTTCACAGCAGGGCGGCGATGGGGTCAAGCTGGCCGATGTCGAGGTCATCCGCAACGCCCTGCCACCGGGCACCGAGTACCACGTGGCGCAAGGGGCAGGGCACTTCGCCTACCTGGCGCCGTGCCCGCCCGCCTTGGCGGCCGACGCACCCAAGCTCTGCCGCGACCCTGATGGTTTTGACCGCGTGGCATGGCACCGGCAGATGAACGCGGCCGTGGTCCGGTTTTTTCAGGCGCGCTTGAACGGCAGCCCCACGCCCTGAGGGCGATGCCGGGTGCCCGCATGGGGCCGCACCCGGCCGCTACTGCCGCGCCGTGCGCACGCTGGGCGGCAGCACCTGGGGGTGGCTGGTGCGAAACGGGTTGATGTCCAGGCCGCCGCGCCGCGTGTAGCGGGCGTAGACGGTCAGCCGCTGGGGCCGGCAGCGGGTGCGGATGTCCATGAAGATGCGCTCCACGCAGTGCTCGTGGAACTCGTGGTGGTTGCGGTAGCTGACCAGGTACTGGAGCAGCCCGGCCTGGTCGATGGGCGGGCCGCTGTAGGCGATCTGCACCGCGCCCCAATCAGGCTGGCCGGTGACCAGGCAGTTGCTCTTGAGCAGGTTGCTGGTCAGCACCTCCTGCACGCTGGGTTCGTCCTCGGCGGCGTGCAGCAGCTCGGGCGCGGGCGTGTAGTGGCTGCACTCGATGTCCAGCCGGTCGAGGCTGAGGCCTGAGAGCTCCTGCAGCGGCTCGCGGTCGAACGCATCGGGCAGCAGCAGGCGCACGCCCACGCCGGCCTGCACGGCGGGTGCGCCGCGCCACAACAGCGCGTTCAGGTCGGTGCGCAGCCGCTGCTGCACCTCGACTGCGCTGTCAAACCGGGTGTTGGCAAAACTGCCCAGGTAGAGCTTGAACGACTTGCTCTCCACGAGGTGGGGCGTTTCGCAGGGTACGGTGACGTGGGCGATGGCCACCTGCGGCTTGCCGCGCGCATTGAGCCAGCTCAGTTCATAAGCCGTCCACAGATCGGCGCCCATGAAGGGCAGCACGCCCGTCACGCCGATGGCCACGCGGTTGGTGGCGCGCTCGATGGGGAACAGCAGCGTGGGGTCGTACTGGCCCGTGTAATGGCTGGGCTGGCCCAGCGGGGAGTGGTGGGCGTCGGGCATGCGCTCAGCTGCCCTTCAGGGCCGCCAGCGCCAGCGGGTTGGGCGTGGGCTCGGCGACTTTGGTCAGGCGGTTGCGGTCGGTGTGGTGGAAGGGCTCGGCCAGCCCCTGGATCTGCATCACCGTGTCTTCGTCGTACCACCAGCTGCCGTCGGCGTCGAACCCCACCTTGATGCGGAATTCGAGGGTCTTGAAGGCATGGTCCAGAAACGGCCCCGAGCAGATGCCGAACGTGGGGTCACCCAGCCGCGCCACCAGCTCGAACTCGCTCGCGTCGGGCGCCACCTGCCCGCCGGCCATGGCCACCTGGCCACGGGGGATGGTCAGGGTGTGGATGACGGTCTGCGTGGCCGGCTCCCACAGCCAGTAGCCCACCTGGTCGTGGTAGGTCTTGACGTTGTCGGGCTTGGTGATGTGGGTGTGGTAGCGCAGCCCGTAGAACAGCTGCGGGCCGTTGGTCTGCGCGTCGATGGGCTGGGCCTCGTAGCGCTCCACGAAGGCCTGCTTCTTGGGCCCCTCGGCCTTGGGCTTGACGTCCAGCCCGCGCGTGCCCTGCCAGATGCCGGCCATGCGCGCCAGCGGGCCCAGGTTGGCCAGCGTGTGGACGTCGATCGCGGGCTCGGTGTAGATGTCGCGGGGGTAGCTCATGGTGTGCGGCCTGTCATCAAGCGGATGACTGCGCACTATGCCTTGAGTTGCGCCGCCGCGGGCGCACGCGGTGTCAGGTCAGCGGCTGGTCGGCAGCGTCCGGTTCGGCTTCGACCTCGGCTTCGGCGTCGATCTCGGCGTCGTAGGTGGCTGCACCGGCCGCGCCTTTGGCGCTTTTGGGAATCAGCGGCTTGTCCAGCGGGTGGCAGACGCGGCGGTTGAGGCTGGCCAGTTTGGTCGAGCGCTCCATGGCCGCAATCACGGCCTGGGGGTCCATCAACATGCCGAACGGATTGGCTTTGGCGGAGGCGAGGCGCATAGTGGAACTCCAGGCGGTGCAATGGATCGGTTGGTGGAGGCACTCTAGGTGGCACCGCGACCTGTGACCATTGGTGCAGCGGCCATGCCGGATGTCGGAAATACACTGACAATGGGTTACATGAAAGCGCTGTCTTGGGCCGCCGTGCTGGCGGCCATTGTCTTTTTGGCGGGCTGTGGGCCTGCCGCTCCCGAGGCCGGTGAGCCGCCCCCCGTGACCGTGCGCACGGTGCAAGTCCAGCCGCAGGACTGGCCGGTGCGCCTGCGCGCCGTGGGCAGCGTGACGCCGCCGGCCAGCGTGGAGGTGCGCCCGCAGGTGACGGCCACCGTGCAGGCCGTGCACGTCAAGGACGGCGACATCGTGCGGGCCGGCCAGTTGCTCTTTACGCTGGACGGGCGGCCCGGCGCTGCCCAGGCCGCCCAGGCCCAGGCCCAGATCGTGCGCGACCGCGCCACGTTGGCCGACCTGCAGCGCCAGCAGCGGCGCGCCGAAGAGTTGCTGGCGCAGCGCTTTGTCTCCCAGGGCGCGGTGGACACCGCGCGCGCCCAGGTGCAGGCCCAGGCGGCCGTGGTGGCGGCGGGCGAGGCGGCGTGGCAGGGCGCGCAGCTCAACCTGGGCTATGCCCGCATCACGGCACCCATGGCGGGGCGGGCGGGCATCGTGGCGGTCTCGCCCGGCGCGGTGGTGCAGGCGGGGCAGACGCCGCTGGTGACGCTGGTGCAGATCGACCCCATCGACGTGGCCTTCGGCGTGCCGCAGCGCCTGCTGGCCGACGTGCTGGCCGCCCAGCGCGCGGGTGACGTGAGCGTGACGGCCGAGGTCCCGGGCAGCGCACCGCTGACCGGCCGGCTGCACGTGGTGGACAACGCCGTGGGCGCGGGCTCGGGCACCGTCACCGTCAAGGCCCGTTTCGCCAACGCCGATCAGCTGCTGTGGCCGGGCGCGTTTGCCCAGATCAGCCTGACGCTGCGCACGCTGCCGGGCGCCCTGGTGGTGCCGCAGGCGGCCATCGTGCAGGGCCAGCGCGAGCGTGCGCTCTTTGTGGTGCAAGGCGGCAAGGCACAGCGCAAGACCATCACCGTGCTGGACAGCGCCGATGGCAACGCGGTGGTCAGCGGCCTGGCGCCGGGCGCGCAGGTCGTGGTCGAAGGCCGCACCAACGTGCGCGACGGCGCTCCGGTGGTGCTGCAGCAACCATGAATTTCTCGGCGCTCTTCATCCGCCGTCCGGTGATGACGGTGCTGCTCAACCTGGCCATCGTGCTGGCCGGGGTGCTGATGTACCGCAGCATCCCGGTGGCCGCGCTGCCCAACTACGACACGCCGGTCATCAACGTTTCGGCCCGCCTGCCCGGCGCCAGCCCCGAGACCATGGCCACCTCGGTGGCACTGACGCTGGAGAAACAGTTCCAGACCATTGCCGGCCTGGCCTACATCAGCTCCAGCAGCACGCTGGGCGAGACCTCGGTGACGCTGGAGTTCGAGCCCGGGCGCGACATCGACTCGGCGGCGCTGGACGTGCAGGCCGCGCTGCTGCGGGCGCAGCGGCGGCTGCCGCAGGACATGACCGAGCTGCCCTCGTACCGCAAGGTCAACCCGGCCGACTCACCCATCCTCTTCGTGGCGCTGGCCTCACCCGCGCTGTCGCCGTCCGACCTGCAGGACTATGCCGACCACCTGATCCTGCCCTCGCTGTCCACCATCAACGGCGTGGCCCAGGTGTTCACCTTTGGCTCCAAGCGCTATGCGGTGCGGGTCGAGGTGGACCCGGCGGCGCTGGCGGCGCGCAACATCGGCTTTGACGAGTTGGCCACCGCGCTGCGCGCGGCCAACGTCAACACGCCGGTGGGCACGCTCGATGGGCCGGCCCAGTCGCTGACGCTGCAGGCCAACCGCCAGTTGCAGGATGCGGCCGATTTCGCCCGCCTCATCGTCAGCGCGCCGGGCGCCACGCAGACGGTGCGGCTGGCCGACGTGGCCCGGGTGCTGGACAGCCTGGAGTCCACCCAATCGTTCTCCACCCTCAATGGCGAGCCCACCATCACGCTGGCGGTGATGCGCCAGCCGGGCGCCAACACCGTGGCCGTGGTGGACGCCGTGCGCGCCGCGCTGCCGGCCCTGACCGCGCAGCTGCCGCAGAGCGTGACGCTGCGCACCGTCAACGACCGCTCGCTGTCGGTGCGCGAGGCGCTGCACGACGTGACGCTGACGCTGCTGGGCACCATCGTGCTGGTGGTGCTGGTGATGTTCCTCTTTCTGCGCCGCGTCACGGCCACGGCGGTGCCGGCGTTGTCGCTGCCGGTGTCGCTGCTGGGGGCGGTGGCGCTGCTGGGCTGGCTGGGCTACAGCCTGGACAACATCTCGCTGCTGGGCCTGACCCTGGCCGTGGGCCTGGTGGTGGACGACGCCATCGTGGTGCTGGAAAACATCATGCGCCACATCGAGGACGGCGAGCCGCCGCTGACCGCTGCCTTCAAGGGCGCGCGCGAGGTGGGCTTCACCATCGTCTCCATCTCGCTGTCGCTGGTGGCGGTGTTCATCCCCATCTTCTTCATGCCCGGCGTCATCGGCCTGCTGTTCCACGAGTTCGCCGTGGTGGTGGGGTTGGCCATTGCGGTGTCGGCCTTTGTGTCGCTGACGCTGGTGCCCATGCTGGCCTCGCGCTGGATCGGCCCCGAGCATGGCCGCCATGGCGCCCTGGTGCGCGCCTTTGAGCGCGCCTTCGACCGCGTGCTGGCTGCCTACACCCGCACACTGGATGGGGCGCTGGCCCATCGCGGGTGGGTGATGGGGGTGGCCGTGGGCACGCTGGTGGCCACGCTGGTGATGTTCTGGGCCATTCCCAAAGGCTTTTTCCCGCAGGAAGACCTGGGCCAGATCCAGGTCAGCGTCGAGGCCGGCGACGACACCTCGTTCGAGGCCATGGTGGCGCTGCAGACCCAGGTGGCCGAACGCCTGCGCAACCACCCCGCCGTGCGCACCGTCAGCAGCTTTGCCGGCAGCGGCAGCGGGCGCATGTTCATCAACCTCAAGCCGCGCAGCGAGCGCGCGCCCATGGCGCAGGTGCTCGACGAATTCCGCCAGCAGGCGCGCCAGGTGGCCGGCATCAACATCTACCTCAACCCCATGCAGAACCTGCGGCTGGGTGGCCGCATCAGCCGCGCCCAGTACCAGTACACGCTGCAAAGCGTGACCAGCGACGGGCTGGGCGACTGGGCCGACCAACTGCAGACGGCGCTGCGTGCCGACCCGCTGTTTCGTGACGTCAACTCCGACCGCCAGGCCACCGGCCTGCAGGTGGACGTGCAGATCGACCGCGAGCGCGCCGCCACGCTGGGCGTGGCCGTGGCCGACGTGCGCTCGGTGCTGTACAGCGCGTTCGGCGAGCGCCAGGTCTCGACCATGTACCTGCCGGCCGACAGCTACGCCGTCATCATGCAGCTGGCGCCCGAGGCGCGGCAGGACGAAAGCGCGTTCGACCAGCTCTACGTGCGGGCGCGCAGCGGCCGGCTGGTGCCCGTCAGCGCGTTTGCCACCGTGGCGCGCAGCGTGGGCCCGACGGCGGTCAACCACGTCGGGCAGCTGGAGGCGGTGACGGTGAGCTTCAACCTCGCGCCCGGCGTCCCGCTGGGCGACGCCACCCGCCGCCTGGCGCGGATGCGCACCGAGTTGGGCATGCCCGAGTCCATCATCGCCCGCTGGGGCGGTGACGCGGCCGTGTTCCAGAGCGCGCAGACCAGCCAGGTGGTGCTGCTGCTGTCGGCGCTGCTGGTGATGTATGTGTTGCTGGGCGTGCTCTACGAGAGCTACATCCACCCGCTGACCATCCTGGCCGGCCTGCCGTCGGCGGCGGTGGGCGGGCTGGCCACGCTGATGCTCTTCGGCCAGCCGCTGACGCTGATCGCCACCATCGGCATCCTGCTGCTGATCGGCATCGTCAAGAAGAACGCCATCATGATGATCGACTTCGCGCTGGCCGCCCAGCGCGAGCAGGGCCTGACCCCGCAGGCGGCCATCCGCGAGGCCTGCCGACTGCGCTTTCGGCCCATCATGATGACCACGCTGGCGGCCATGGCCGGCGCGCTGCCCATCGCCCTGGGCATTGGTGCCGGCGCCGAGCTGCGCCAGCCGCTGGGCCTGGCGGTGGTGGGCGGCCTGGTCTTCTCGCAGGCGGTCACGCTCTACATCACGCCGGTGATCTACCTGCTGCTGGACCGCTGGTCGGGCCGCGGGCCGCTGCCGCCCGAGACCGAGTTGATGGGCGAGGCGTCGCCGGCCAGGGGATAATCCTGCCCCTCATGCAAACCGCCACCATCCCCTCGCTGCGCCAACTGGCGCGCCCCATCGCCGCCATGGCCGCCGTCATCGTGCTGTCCAACTGGCTGGTGCAATACCCCATCAACGACTGGCTGACCTGGGGCGCGTTCAGCTACCCGCTGGTGTTTCTGGTCTGCGACCTGACCAACCGCGCCGTGGGCGTGTCCGCCGCGCGCCGCGTGGCCTGGGCCGGCTTTGCGGTGGCCGTGGTGGTCTCGCTGCTGCTGGCGCCCTGGCGCATCGCCGTGGCGTCGGGGGTGGCCTTCATCGCCGCGCAGCTGCTGGACATTGCCCTGTTCAACCGCCTGCGCGCCGCCTCGTGGTGGAAGGCGCCGCTGATCGGCTCGGCCATCGCCTCGGTGCTGGACACCGTCATCTTCTTTTTCATCGCCTTTGCCGGCTCCGAGCTGGACTGGGCCATGCTGGCCGCCGGTGACCTCAGCGTCAAATGGCTGATGGCGGCGCTGCTGCTGGCGCCCTACAAGGCCATGCTGGGCCACCTGGGCATGTGGGTGCCGGGCGCGGCAGCCGCGCGCCCCTGACCCGGCGCGCGGCGGGAGCCCCTGATGCCGCCCTGCGTGCTCTGCGCCGCCACCGACCCCGCCACCACCGTCCTGTGGCAGACGCCGCAGCTGCGGGTGGTGCGGGTGCTGGACGCGCCTGACTTCCCCGCCTTCTACCGCGTCATCTGGCAGGCCCACGTGGCCGAGTTCACCGACCTGACGGCGGCCGAGCGCAGCATCTGCATGGCCGCCGTGGCCACGGTGGAGCAGGCCTTGCGCACGGCGCTGGCTCCCACCAAGATCAACCTGGCCAGCCTGGGCAACGTGGTGCCGCACCTGCACTGGCACGTGGTGGCCCGCTTCGACTGGGACAGCCACTTCCCGCAGCCCATCTGGGGCTCGCCCCAGCGCGCGGGCGATGCGGCGCGGCTGGCGGCGCTGAAGGACGATCTGCCGGCGCTGGACCAGCGCCTGGCGGCCACCCTGACACAATCCACGGTATGAACCCCATGCCCGCCGCCCTCCGAAGGCGCCGGGCCGCACTGACATGACCCAAACCCATTTCGGCTACGACACCGTGGACGAGACCGCCAAGGCCGGCAAGGTCAAGGGCGTGTTCGACTCCGTGGCCTCACGCTACGACGTGATGAACGACTTGATGTCCATGGGCCTGCACCGCCTGTGGAAGCGCTACACCGTGGCCGTGGCCGACGCCAGGCCCGGCGACCAGGTGCTGGACATCGCCGGCGGCACGGGCGATCTGGCCCGGGCGTTTGCCAGGCAAGTGGGCCCCAGCGGCTGCGTGGTGCACACCGACATCAACGAGGCCATGCTGCGCACCGGCCGCGACCGCCTGCTCGACGCCGGCCTGGTGCTCCCCACCGTGCTGTGCGATGCCGAGGCGCTGCCCTTCGAGAGCAACCGCTTCGACGTGGTCTGCGTGGCCTTCGGCCTGCGCAACATGACGCACAAGGACAAGGCGCTGGCCGAGATGGCCCGCGTGCTCAAGCCGGGCGGGCGGCTGGCGGTGCTGGAGTTTTCCAAGGTGGCCGCGCCGCTGCAAAAGCCTTATGACTGGTACTCGTTCAGCGTGCTGCCGCGCCTGGGCAGCCTGGTGGCGGGCGACGCCGAGAGCTACCGCTACCTGGCCGAGTCCATTCGCATGCACCCCGACCAGGCCACGCTCAAGGCCATGATGAAGACGGCCGGCTTCGGCCACGTGGACGTGCACAACCTCACCGGCGGCGTCGTCGCCCTGCACCTGGGACTCAAATGCTGAAGCAACCCCCCATGCTCGAATCCCTGAGCCAGACCGTCTCGGGCGCCGTCAAGCCGGCGGCCGACGCCGTCTTTCGCGCGGCGCAGGCGCGCGGCGTGCTGTGGGCCAACCACGTGCTCAAGAGCGCGCCGGCCGCCACCCAGCGGCTGGTGCCCCATGCCGGCCGCGTGCTGCGCGTGGAGCTGGAAGGCGCCTGGAACCAGCCTGGCCCCACGGTGCTGGCCATCACCCCGGCTGGCCTGCTGGAACAAGTGGACGACGCCCATGCGGCCGACCTGACGCTGCACGTGGATGCCAGCGCGCCGCTGGATCAGGCGCAGCGCCTGGCGCGCGGCGAGCAGCCGCGCGTGGCCATCGAGGGCGACGCGGCGCTGGCCGCCGACGTCAGCTGGATCATCGCCAACGTGCGCTGGGACGTGGCCGCCGATCTGGAGCGGGTCTTCGGCCCCACGGCGGCCGACGTGCTGGTGCGTGCCGGCGGCATGGCGGCTGAAGGTGCCCGCATGGCGGCCGACGGCATGCGCGCGGTGGCCGCCGCTTTCAAGCGATGACGCGCTCCGTCCACGCACCCAGCTGATGCGCCACATCACCCGTTCGGCGCGCATCGGCTACGTGCTGCTGCGCTATGGCATCGATCAGCTGGCGCTCAGCGGCCTGTCGCACCGGGGCGTGCGCCTGGCTTCCTGGCTGGTGCGCGGCGGGCGCCAGTTCGACACCCCACGTGGCGAGCGGCTGCGCCGCGCGCTGGAAGAGCTGGGCCCCATCTTCGTCAAGTTCGGCCAGGTGCTCTCCACGCGGCCCGACCTGGTGCCGCCGGACATCGCCTCCGAACTGGCGCTGCTGCAAGACCGCGTGCCACCGGTGCCGTCGGCCCAGGCGCGCGAGCTGATCGAGGCTGGCCTGGGCCAGCCCATCGAGGCCGTGTTCAGCCAGTTCGAGGCCGAGCCGGTGGCCAGTGCCTCCATCGCCCAGGTGCATTTCGCCGTGCTGCACGACGGCCGCGAGGTGGCCGTCAAGGTGCTGCGGCCCGGCATGCAGGCCGTCATCGAGGACGATCTGGCGCTGCTGCACACGCTGGCGCGCTGGGTCGAGCGCTTCAGCGCCGATGGCCGACGCCTGCGCCCGCGCGAGGTGGTGGCCGAGTTCGACACCTACCTGCACGACGAGCTGGACCTGCTGCGCGAGGCCGCCAACGCGGCCCAGTTGCGCCGCAACATGGCCGACCTGCCGCTGATCATGGTGCCCGAGATGCATTGGCCCTGGTGCAGCCGCACCGTCATCGTCATGCAGCGCATGACTGGCGTGCCCATCAACCAGGTGGAGCGCCTGCGCACGGCGGGGGTGGACTTCAAGACGCTGGCCCGCGACGGCGTCACCATCTTCTTCACCCAGGTGTTTCGCGACGGCTTCTTCCACGCCGACATGCACCCGGGCAACATCCAGGTCAGCCTGGCGCCCGAGACCTTCGGCCGCTACGTGGCGCTGGATTTCGGCATCGTCGGCACCCTGTCCGAGACGGACAAGGACTATCTGGCGCAGAACTTCATCGCCTTCTTCCGCCGCGACTACCGCCGCGTGGCCGAGCTGCACGTGGAAAGCGGCTGGGTGCCGCCCAGCACGCGCATCGAATCGCTGGAGGCCGCCATCCGGGCTGTTTGCGAGCCGCACTTCGACCGCCCGCTCAAGGACATCTCGCTGGGCCAGGTGCTGATGCGGCTGTTCCAGACCTCGCGCCGCTTCAACGTCGAAATCCAGCCGCAGCTGGTGCTGCTGCAAAAAACGCTGCTCAACGTCGAGGGCCTGGGCCGCACGCTGGACCCGGAGCTGGACCTGTGGTCCACTGCCAAGCCCTTCCTGGAGCGCTGGATGCAGCAGCAGGTGGGCTGGCGCGCGCTGGTGCGCCACCTGCGCGACGAGGCGCCGCACTATGCGCGCCTGCTGCCCGAGCTGCCGCGTCTGGTGCACCAGCGCCTGCTGGCGCCGCCCGAGAGCGAGGCCATCGCCCCGCTGCGCGCCCGCGTGCGGACGCTGGAGCGCGCGCAGCAGCGCACGCAGGGGTTCATCCTGAGCGCGCTATGGCTGCTGACCGGGTTCGTGCTGGGCGCCTTGCTGATCCACTGGTTCGTCCAGTAGCCGCCGCCACCCGGCGTGCCCCAGCGCCGTGACGGTGGCGATGTTGCGCTCGTAGATCTGCTCGGCCTCGGGGAAGGCCGCCACCGCCCGCGCGATGCTGGCCTCGCGCAGCAGGTGCAGCGTGGGGTAGGGCGCGCGGTTGGTCAGGTTCTCGGCGTCACCCGGCGCCGTGCCGGCAAACTGGTAGTCGGGGTGGAAGCTGGCGATCTGCAGCACGCCCTCGAGGCCCAGTTCGGTCAGCGCCTGATCGGCCACGTCCAGGAAGTCGTTGAAATCCAGGAAGTCGGTCAGCACCTGAGGGTGGATGAGCAGCGTGGTGTCGAGCTGCTCGGGGTCGGCTGCGGCCAGGTGCGTCAGCTCGGCCACCAGCTCGGCCAACAGCGCCTCGGGCGTGGTGGCCGTGCTGACCACATGGCGCACCTGGTCCTTGACCACCACGCCCTTGGCAAACGGGCAGAGGTTGAGGCCAATGACGGCCCGCTCCAGCCACTGCCGGGTGCGGGCCTCTTCCAGGCTCATGCGCCGGCTTCGGCGGTCAGCGTGCCACGGCGGATCTGATCGCGCTCCAGCGACAGGAAGAGGGCGCGGAAGTTGCCTTCGCCAAAGCCCTCGTCGCCCTTGCGCTGGATGAACTCGAAGAACACCGGACCCAGCAGCGTCTGCGAAAAGATCTGCAGCAGCAGGCGGGGCGAGCCGCCCTCGGTGGAGCCGTCCAGCAGGATGCCGCGCGTCTGCAGTTCGGACACCGGCTGGCCGTGGCCGGGCAGGCGATCGGCCAGCATCTCGTAGTAGACGTCGTTGGGTGCGGTCATCACCGGCACACCGGCCATCACCAGCTTGTCCACCGAGGCAAAGATGTCGTCCGTCAGCAAGGCGATGTGCTGGATGCCCTCGCCGTTGAACTGCATCAGGTACTCCTCGATCTGGCCGGCGCCGCCCTTGGCTTCCTCGTTGAGCGGGATGCGGATCAGGCCGTCGGGTGCCGTCATGGCCTTGCTGGTCAGGCCGGTGTACTCGCCCTTGATGTCGAAGTAGCGGATCTCGCGGAAGTTGAACAGGTGCTCGTAGAACTCGGCCCAGAACGCCATGCGGCCCCGGTAGACGTTGTGCGTCAGGTGGTCGATGATGGAAAAGCCGTGGCCCTCGGGGTGGCGCGGCACGCCGGGCAGCCATTCGAAGTCGATGTCGTAGATGGACTTGCCGTCTTCGAAGCGGTCGATCAGGTACAGCGGCGCGCCGCCGATGCCTTTGATGGCCGGCAGCCGCAGCTCCATGGGGCCGGTGGGAATCTCGATGGGCTGGGCGCCCAGCTCCAGTGCGCGGGCATAGGCCAGGTGGGCGTCCTTGACGCGAAACGCCATGCCGCAGGCGCAGGGACCGTGCTCGGCGGCGAAGTAGCCGGCCAGGCTCTTGGGCTCGTTGTTGACGATGAAGTTGATCTGGCCCTGGCGGTACAGCAGCACCTGTTTGCTGCGGTGGCGGGCCACGAGCGAGAAGCCCAGTTGCTCGAACAAGGGCTCCAGCAGCCCGGGCTTGGGCGAGGCGAACTCGACGAATTCGAAGCCCATCAACCCCATCGGGTTCTCAAACAGATCGGCCATGTGTGTCTCCAGTAGAAAAATAAATGGTGGTTCAGTGTGGGGCGGTACCGGCCCGTGGCGGTGCGCCCGGCCGCCCCCGCACGCTGCGCGCGAGGTGGTCGCCGAACACCAGTTGGTAGACGCAGGAACACATGGTGGGCGATGTTAGCGCCGCCGCCATGGGGCGTGCCGGCCTCAGCGCGCTCGTTCAGGGCGCCGCGGGCGGGGTGCTGGCGTCGTCCAGCGCGGCGAGCGCGGCAACATCCAGCCGGTTGGCATAGGTCAGCAGCGTGAGGTGCGCCAGCCACTCCCGGGCGATCGCGTCGGCGTGGGCCAGCTCGATGCGGGCGGTGTCGGCCTCGGCGGCCAGCAGATCCAGCAGCGTGCGGTCGCCGGCCTGCAGACCGGTGCGGGTGGCGTCCAGCCGCGCGCGGCTGGCGACCAGGGCGTCCTGCATGGCGCGGGCGCGAGCGGCCTGCGCGCCTTGGCCGGCCCACTGCGCGCGCACCTGAGCGTCCAGTTGCTCGCCGGCCAGCGCGAGGCCGGCTTCGGCCTGGGCCAGTTCGCTGGCCGCCTGCTGGGCCCGGGCGCTGCGCACGCCGCCGTCGAACAGCGGCAGGCTGATCTGCACGCCCACGCCCCACGGCGTGGCGCGCTGGCTGGCCGCACCGAAGTCGCCGTTGCCCGAGAGGCGCTCCTGGCGCCATTCGCCCACTGCGTCCACGGCCAGTTGGGCGCCCGGCCGCTGGCCGCGCACGCCCTGGCGCGCCGCGTCCACGGCCAGGCGCTGGCGGGCGAGGTCGGGGCTGGCGGCGCGGGCGGCGGCCAGCCAGCCGGCCTCGTCGCCGGGGTCGGCCGGCTCGTTGCGCACACCGCGTGCAGGCAGCGCCGGCTGCGGGTCGGGCAGGCCGGTGAGGTCGGTCAGCGCCTCGCGGGCCAGCCGCGCCTGCGCGGCGGCTTGCACCTGCTCGGCCTGCACCTCGGCCAGCGCGGCGGCGGCCTCATGGGTGTCGGTGATGGGCGTGCTGCCCACGCGGTAGCGCTCGCGCGCGGCATCGCCGGCGCGGGCCACGGACGCGTGTTGGCGCGCCAGCACCTGCGTGCGCTGGCGCGCCAGAGCCAGGTCCAGGTGGCGCTGGGCCAGCCGCAGCGCGGCTTGCTGGCGCGCGCCGTTCCATTGGTGCTGGTCGGCCTCGGCGGCCAGCCGCAGCTGTGCGGCCTGCGCGTCGCGGGCCGGGCTGTAGAGCCGCCACTGGGCTTGCAGCGCGGCGCGCGAGGCGTGGCCGTCCTGGATGCGGGTGTCCAGGCCCACGGGGCCGGTGAGCGGGCTGCCGGGCATCTCGAAGGCGCTGCCGCGCAAGGCGCTCTGCACGCCGCCCGCACCGGCCATGACGCTGGCCTGCGCGCTGGGCCGGTACAGGGCGTCGGCCTGCGCGCGGCGGGCATCGGCCATGCCGCGCGCGGCCTCGGCCACGGCCAGCGCGCGGTCGTGCTGCTGCGCGGCCTGCCAGGACTCGGCCAGCGTGGTGGCGCCGGCCAGCGTGGGCAGCAGGGCGGCGATCAGCAGCGCGCCGCAGTTCACGCGCGCGCTCCGCCAAAGTACTCGTAGGCGGCTATGGCCTCGGCGGCGTACATCAGCGCCGGGCCGCCGCCCATGTAGATGCACATGCCCAGCATCTCCTCAAGCTCGGCGCGCGTGGTGCCCAGCTTGACCAGCGCCTCGGCGTGGTAACCCAGGCAGGGGTCGCAGCGCGCAGCCACCGACAGGGCCATGGCGATCAACTCCTTGGTCTTGGCGTCCAGCGCGCCGGGCTGGGTGGCGGCCTGGGCCAGCGCCGAGAAGCCGCGCGTGGTCTCGGGAATGTCGGCGCGCAGTTGGCGCAGCAGGCCGCTGGTGCGGGCGGTGATGGCTTTGTAGTTTTTGTCCATGTCAGCGCCGCCCGGCCGTTCCGAAGGCGCTGACAGCCCCCGCGGGGGGCAGCGAACGAAGTGAGCGTGGGGGTTGGTTCATCTCAACATCCGGGTTTGAAGCCCAGCTTGCGCATGAGGGTTTCCATCAGGCACCAGCGCGAGAGGCTGCTTTGCAGCAGGTTGGCGCCGACGAAGGCGGTGAACCACAGCCACGCCGGATGCACGTAGTGGGCCAGCGCCAGCGAGGTGAGGATGAACACGCCTGCGATGAGGCGCACGACTTGCCAGGAGGTCATGATGGAGTTCCTTTGGAGTGGGGGGTGATGAGGCGCGCAATGCCCAGCGCCTTGAGCACGTGGCGTTCGTAGACGGGCTCGCTGGTGCCGCTGCGCAGCTTGTGCATGAAGTACTTCTCGAACGCGATCTTGGCCAGGTGCACCCACTTGCCCTTCTTGAACCAGTTGACGTTGCGCGGCGGGATCTGGGGCAGGGCGATGAAGGCGGCGCCGGTGTTGCCCATGTCGGCCAGGCAGATCGCATTCCAGGTGCCGCTGGCGGTGGCCGGCTTGCCGGCCAGCTCGGCGGCGATGTTGTGGGCGATGGCCGTGACCATGGTCTCGATCATGTAGCCCGTCTTGGGTGCGCCGGTGGCCACGGGTGTGCCCTCCACGGGCGGGATGGCCACGCAGACGCCGGCCGACCAGATGGTGGGGTAGGCCGTGCTGCGCTGGTACTCGTCGATCAGCACGAAGCCGCGCGGATTGGTCAGGCCGGGCACGGCCATCAGCGGCTCGATGCCCTTGAACGCGGGCAGCATCATCGCCAGCTTGAACGCCACGGCGTGCTCGCGCCGGGGCTGGCCCAGGCCATCGAGCTCGGTGGCGTGCAGCACACCGGGCTCCACACGGGTGGTTCTGGCGTTGGTCACCCACTTGATGTCCTGGTTGCGCAGGTCGCTCTCCAGCATGGACTTGCTGTCGCCCACGCCGCCCAGGCCCAGGTGGCCGATGTAGGGCTCGCTGGTGACGAAGGTGATGGGCACTTTGTGGCGCAGCTTGCGCTTGCGCAGATCGGCCGCCAGGATGAACGCGAACTCATAGGCCGGACCGAAGCAGCTCGCGCCCGGCATGGCGCCGACGACGACGGGGCCCGGGTCTTGCAAAAAGGCCTGGTAGTCGCGCCAGAACGCGGCGGCATGGTCCACGGTGCAGACCGAATGCGTGTGGCCGCCATGCGGGCCGCTGCCCGGCACCTCGTCGAACGCCAGGCGCGGGCCGGTGGTGATCACCAGGTGGTCGTAGGCCAGCGTCTGCCCGTCGGCCAGCGTCAGGCGGTGGGTCTGGGCGTCCAGCGCGGTCATCGCCTGCGGGATGAAGGCGATGTGCTTTCGGGCCAGCAGCGGGCCGATGGCGAGCTTGACGTCGGCGGCCTGGCGCCAGCCCACCGCCACCCAGGGGTTGGAGGGCACGAACTGAAAGTAGTCCACCGCGTTGACGACGGTGATGCGGTGCTGGGCGGGCAGCGCCTCGCGCAGCTCGTAGGCCGCCGGCATGCCGCCGATGCCGGCGCCGACGATGACGATGTGGGCCATGGTGGGGGTCTCCTGTTGTGGTGATGGCAAAGACGTCAAGCCGACTGGCCGCGCCGGGCCATGAAATACAGCAGCGGGATGACCACCAGCGTCAGCACGGTGGAGACGGCGATGCCGAAGACCAGCGAGATGGCCAGACCGTTGAAGATGGGGTCGTCCAGGATGAACAGCGCGCCGGTCATGGCCGCCAACCCCGTCAGCACGATGGGCTGCGCCCGCGCGATGGCCGACTGCAGGGTGGCGCGTGCCAGGGGCACGCCCTGCCGCAGTTGCAGGTTGACGAAGTCCACCAGCAGGATGGAGTTGCGCACGATGATGCCGGCCAGCGCGATCATGCCGATCATGCTGGTGGCGGTGAACGGCGCGCCCAGCAGCGCGTGGCCCGGCATCACGCCGATGAGGGTGAGCGGAATGGGGGCCATGATGATCAGCGGCGTCAGGTAGTTCTTGAACTGCGCCACCACCAGCAGGTAGATCAACACCAGGCCCACGGCGTAGGCGGCGCCCATGTCGCGGAACGTCTCGTAGGTGATCTGCCACTCGCCGTCCCACTTGAGCGCGTAGCCCCGATAGGGGTCGGCGGGCTGGGTGATGAAGTGCTCGGCGATGGGCTGGCCGTCGGGGGCGGTGAGGGCGGCGATGGCGCGGCGCATGGCGAACAGGCCGTACAGCGGGCTGTCGGCACGGCCGGCCATGTCGCCCACCACGTAGCTGACCGGCAGCAGGTCTTTGTGGAAGATGGGCTCCTCGCGCTGGCCCTCGCCCACGCGCACCAGCTCGCGCAGCGGCACGTTCTGGCCCGCCGCGCCGGGCACGTGCAGGTTCAGCAGCGTGCCCAGCCGGCCCTGGTCGCGGGCGTCGAGCTGCAGCCAGGCCGGCATGGGCGTGCTGCCGGGCACGTGCAGCCAGGTGGCGCTGCGCCCTTGCAGCGCGGTGGCCAGCGTGTCCACCACCGCCGCCTGCGGCACGCCCAGCAGCGCGGCCTTGCGGCGGTCCACGGTCAGCATCACGCGCGGCGCGGTGTCGGGGTGGGAGCTGTCCACGTCCACGATGCCCTCGGCGCCCGCGAAGACCTGGCGCACGGCGGCGGCCACGGCGCGGCGGCCATCGGCGTCGGGGCCGTAGATCTCGGCCACGATGGGCGCCTGCACCGGCGGCCCCGGCGGCACCTCCACCACCTTGAGCCGCGCGCCGTGGCGGCCGGCAATGGCTTGCAGGGCCGGGCGCTCGCGCAGCGCGATGGCGTGGCTCTTGAGCGCGCGCTCGCCCTTGGGCTTGAGGTTGACCTGCAGGTCGCCCAGCTCGGTGCTCTGGCGGCCGTCGTACTGGCGCACCAGGCCATTGAAGCTGATGGGCGCGGCCGTGCCGGCATAGGCCTGCCAGTCGGCCACCTCGGGCACGGTGGCCAGGTGGGCGCCCAGCTCGGCCAGCACGGCAGCGGTCTGCTCCATGGGCGTGCCGGGCGGCATGTCCACCACCACCTGGAACTCGCTCTTGTTGTCGAAGGGCAGCATCTTGAGCACCACCAGGCCGGTGGCGGGCAGCAGCAGCGAGACGGCGATCAACCCCAGCACGCCCAGCCCCAACACTGCCCGTGCGCGGCCTGAGGTCAGCAGCGGCGCGAAGAGGCGCTCGAAGTGCGGTGCCAGGCGTTGCGAGAAATCGAACCCCGCATGTCCACTGGGGGCGCGCATCCAGCGCCGCGCCAGCCACGGCGTGATGACGAAGGCCACTGCCAGCGACAGCAGCATGCCCATGCTGGCGTTGATGGGGATGGGCGCCATGTATGGCCCCATCAGGCCCGACACGAAGGCCATCGGCAGCAGCGCGGCGATGACGGTGAAGGTGGCCAGGATGGTGGGGCCGCCGACCTCGTCCACGGCGGGTGGAATCAGCTTGGCCAGCGACATGTTGGGGTGCATCGCCACATGGCGATGGATGTTCTCCACAACGACGATGGCGTCGTCCACCAGGATGCCGATGGAGAAGATCAGCGCAAACAGCGACACGCGGTTCAACGTGAAGCCCCAGGCCCAGGAGGCGAACAGCGTCGCCGCCAGGGTCAGCACCACGGCGGCGCCCACGATGGCGGCCTCGCGCCGGCCCAGCGCCAGCAGCACCAGCAGCACCACCGAGGCGGTGGCAAAGCCCAGCTTGGTGATGAGCTGCACCGCCTTGGCGTTGGCCGTCTCGCCGTAGTTGCGGGTGACGGCGACCTGCACGCCGTCGGGGATGGCGGTGTTCTGCAGCGCCGCCACGCGCGCCTCGAGCTCGCGCGCCACCGTGATGGCGTTGGCGCCGGGCTTTTTGGTCAGCGCCAGCGTGATGGCCGGCTGGCCGTCGTACCAGACCGATGCCTTGGGCGTGGGTGCGCCGTCGTGCACGGTGGCCACGTCGCCCAGCGCGATGGGCTTGCCGGCGTGGGCGCCGACGATCAGCGCGGCCACGTCGTCGGCGCTGCGCAACACGTCGCCCACGTGCACCTCGATCGCCTGGTTGCCGGCCACCAGTTCCCCCACCGGCTGGCCGAGGTTGGCGCTTTGCAGCGCGCCTCCCAATTGCGCCAGCGTCAGGCCCGAGGCGGCCAGCCGCGTGCCGTCCACCGCCACGACCACGGCGCGCCCCGGATCGCCCGTGACCAGCACGTCGCGGGTGCCGGGCACGCGCTTCAAGTCACCGGCGATGCTCTGGGCGACCCGGCCGAGCGCATAGGCGTCCGTCAGGGTTGGCGCGGCGTCGCCTTGTGGCCGCGAGCCATGCAGCGTCAGCGCCACGATGGGCACGTCGGCGATGCCCTTGGGCTTGAGCAGCGGCGGCAACACCCCCAGGCCCGGCGGCAGCCAATCGGCATGTGCCTGCACGGTGTCGTTCAGGCGCACCAGCGCCTCGGTGCGGGGCACACCCACCTTGAACTGCACGGTGATCACGGCCACGCCGGGGCGCGAGACCGACGTCACGTGCTCCACGTCCGCCATCCGCGCCAGCACGCGCTCGGCCGGTGTGGTGACCAGCGCAGCCACGTCCTCGCTGCTGGCGCCGGGGAAGGGCACGATGACGTTGGCCATGGTCACGTCGATCTGCGGCTCTTCTTCGCGCGGCGTGACCAGCACGGCGAACACGCCCAGCAGCAGCAGCGCCAGCGCCAGCAGCGGGGTGATGGCGGCGTCCTGGAACGCCGCGGCCAGGCGCCCGGCAATACCCATCCGGGTGCCGCTCATCGCACCCGCGCCGGTTGGGTGACCACCTGCTCGCCGGCGGCCACGCCGGCCAGCACCTCGACCTCCTGGCCCATGGCGCGGCCCAGCCGCACCTGGCGCAGCAGCGGGGTGCCCGTGGCCGGCTGCACGTAGACGGCGGTGAGCTCGCCGCGCCGCACGATGGCGGCGGCCGGCACCGCCAGAGCCGGCGTGGCGGCGGCGGCGCCGGGCAGCGCCAGCCGCGCGAACTGCCCCGGCACCAGCCCGGTGCCGGCCGGCAGCGTGGCGCGCACGGTCTGCGTCAGCGAGCGGGCATCGACGGTGGGCAGCAGCTCCACGCGCGTGGGCGTGAACGTCTGCTCGCCCACGTGCAGGCGCAGCTCGGCGGCGTGGAACGCCTTGGGCAGCGCGGTGGCGGGCACGGCTGCGGTCACGCGGAGCACGGCTGGGTCGTAGAGGGTGAGCAGCGGCTGGCCGGGCAAGGCCATGTCGCCCACGGTGGCCGGCACGCTGGCGACCACGCCGGCAAACGGGGCGCGCAGCACGCCCAGGTCGCTTTGCGTGCGCGCGGCGCCGGCCTGGGCGCGGGCGGCGCGCAGCGCGGCCTCGGCGGCGGTGTGCTGAGCCTGGGCCTGCTCCAGCGCGGCGCGGCTCAGGTAGTTCAGCGTCGCCAGCTGCTCGCGGCGCCTGAGCTCGGCGGCGGCCACGCCCACCTGGGCCTGGGCGGCGGCCACCTGCGCGGCCTGGGCGGCGGCGCCTTGTTCGGCGGCGCGCGCGTCGATGCGGGCCAGCACGGCGCCGGCCGCGACGCGCTCGCCCGGCCGCACCGGCAGCGCCAGCACGGCGCCCGGCACCTGCGGCGCGATGGCGGCCGCGCGCTCGGCCTCGACCACGCCCTCATGCGCGGTGGTGGCGGCGCCGGCGAGCACCCGCACCGGGGCGGTGGGCAGAGGGGCGGACGGCGCGGCCCAGCCGGGCGCGGCCAGGGCGGCGGCCACGGCCAGCAAGCTGAGGTGGATGGGGAAAGCGCGCGGGTGCATGGGTTCCACTCTATCTGTATTTGCGCATATGCGCAAATACAAATTAACTTACACTGGCGCCATGGCCTCAGACTCCCTGCCCGTGGCGGCGCTGGAACAAATCGCGCTGTACTTCCAGGCGCTTTCCGAGCCCACGCGGCTGCACCTGCTGCGGCTGTTGCGCGACAGCGCCGAGCACAGCGTGGGCGAGTTGGCCGAGTTGATCGGCACCAGCCCGGCCAATGCGTCGCGCCACCTCTCCATGCTGTGCCAGCACGGCTTTGTGGCGCGCGAGAGCCGGGGCAACGCGGTTTATTACCGCGTCGCCGACGAGTCGGTCTACGAGATGTGCGACGTGGTCTGCGGCCACATTGCACGCCGGCTCGAGGCGCTGCAACGGTCTTATGCGCCGGCCGTGCGCCGGCGCGCCTGAGCATCCAGCCCGGTTCAGTCTGCCGGCACGAAGCTGCCGTGAAACCCCAGCGGCAGCGCATAAGGCAGCACCGCCTGGGCCAGCGGGCCGTCGGCCAGGTGGGCGGCATCCAATAGGTTGAGCACGGTCGCCTGGCGGCGGGCGTCGAAGTGGGTGGCCAGCAGCCAGGCATCCAGTTCGCCGCGTCCCCCGGGCTTGGGCACCCAGACGGGCTCCTCGGTGACGGCGTGGTCGCCCATGTCCACGCGCTGCGTGCGGCCGCTGTCCAGGTCGGTCAGCTGCCAGCCATGGAAGAGGTCTTGCGGGCGGTGGCGCCAGGCCGCGGCGGTGCTGACCCAGCGCTGGCGCAGGCCCACGCGCGCGGGGTGCACGCGCGGGAACTCCATGTCGAACGGCTCGCCGTGCACCTGGATGCGGCCGCTGGCCAGATGCAGCCGGCAGTGCAGCAACTGCGGATCGGCAGTGGGTTGCCGGGGCAGGGCGGCCATCAGCGCGGTGGCGCCGTCGTTGAGAAAGTCCAGACCGCGCCCGCCGATGAAGCTCAGTGCGACCTCGCCCGGCCCGGCATCCCAGGCATTGGCCACGTGGAAGACCATCTGCGCCGGCAGCTCGAAACGCCATTGGCGGCTGAGGTCGGCCTTGTCGATCACCAGCAGCGTCAGCGGCCGGCCCGGCTGCATGGCAAAGCGGCGGGCGCCGCCGTCGGGCGTGGGCCCAAAGCTCAAGGGTGCCAGCGGCGGCAGCGGCACCACCAGGTGGCGCTCGGTGATGGCCATGTCGTGCACCAGGCCGCCCACCTCGGGCACGCGCAGCACCTGGGCCTGGGCCAGTTGGCCGTCGGGTGCCAGATGCCAGACGAGGAGGGTGCCGGGCATGCTGCCGATGTTCCACAGATGGCCTTGCGCGTCCACCTTGGGGTGGGCACTGAACGGCGTGCCCTTGAGGTCGGCGCGCCAGGTGACGGGGCCGATGGTTTCCAGGGTGGCGGCATCCAGTTCATGGGCGGAGCCGCCCTCCCACAGCGCCAGCAGCCGGCCGGCGTGGGCCACCACATGGGTGTTGGCGGTGTTGGCGCCGTCGGGGCCGGTCAGGGGCAGGGTGTCTTCGATGTAGGTGCCCAGCACCGGCACGGCCAGGCGGCCGGCGGCGCGCTCGCGCGCGAGCTTGGTGGTCTGGACCAGCCGGCCCAGGTGGGTGACCTGGCCATCGCCCAGGCTGTAGCGCTGCACCATGCCGTCGCCGTCGAACCAGTGGCGGTAGCGCTCGCCGGCGCGCGCCATCAGCGCCGGGCCGTTGCGGTAGAAGTGGCCGCGCAGCGCGGCCGGCCAGCGGCCACGCAGCAGTGCGGTGGCGCTGGGCGCGGCGCCGTCGGCCACGCCCAGAAACGGTGTGCGCAGCGGGTCGGCGGCGATGCGTGCGCGCACCGTGGCGTCGTCCAGCCCGCGCGCGGCGCCGGCCAGAGGCGCCAGCAGCGGGGCCGCGCCGGCGGCCAGCAGGTGGCGGCGCTTCATTGCGACATCACCACGGTGACCGGCGCATCGCCCACCTGCACCTGGGCCTTGGCCCAACTGGGGCCAAAGGCGGCGCTGGCGCCGCTGCTGCCCCAGGGTTCGGTGGGCATGCCCATGGCGTTGCGGCCCATGCGGCTGTCGCCGTCCAGGTCCTGGTACAGCAAAAAGGCCAGCGGCCCGTCCGCCGGCAGGTCGCACAGGTTGACCGTCTGGCGCGGCGCGCTGCCGGCGGCCACGGCCACGGCGGCCACCGGTTTGCGGGCAAAGTCGGCCTCGCTGGCGTAGGCGGCCACATAGAGGGTGCCGGCGGCGGGGCGCACGCCGTCCACGTCCAGCGCGGCGCAGCGGCCGGCCTGGGCGGCGGGGGCGGCCAGCGCGGCGGCCAGGGTCAGAAGGGGCAGGGTCAGGCGGGTCATCGGGGGTTCCTCGTCGGGTGGCAAGAGGTTTCATGCTGCGCGGGTCGGCTGCTGCAGGCCAGCGCGTTGCGACCAAGCCAGATGGCGGCGGCGCCAATGGCGGTGGGGCGTCGCCAATGGGGCGCCAGGCGCGCTATGCTGGCCGCTCGCCGGGGCTTGACAAGATCTGCGTCCGCCCCCATGTGACGTGCAACGAACGCCTTCGAAAGACCACCCACATGCGCATCGACAAACTGACCACCGCCTTCCAGCAGGCCCTGGCCGACGCCCAGAGCCTGGCCGTGGGGCGCGACAACCCCTATATCGAACCCGCCCACCTGCTGGCCGCCATGCTGGCCCAGCCCGATGGCCCCAAGGCCTTGCTGGAGCGGGCCGGCGCCAACACGGCGGCGCTGAAGACGGCCATGGACGTGGCCATCGCCAACCTGCCGCAGGTGCAGGGCGGCGGGCCGGTGCAGGTGGGGCGAGACCTGAACGCGCTGCTGCAGGCGGCGGACAAAGAGGCCCAGGCACGCGGCGACCAGTTCATCGCCAGCGAGATGTTTTTGCTGGCGCTGGCCGAGGCCAAGACCGACCTGGGCGCCGTGGTGCGCGGCCACGGCCTGACGCGCAAGGCGCTGGAGGCCGCCATCACGGCGGTGCGCGGTGGCGCCACGGTGGATTCGGCCGATGCCGAAGGCCAGCGCGAGGCGCTCAAGAAGTACACGCTGGACCTGACCGAGCGCGCGCGCATGGGCAAGCTGGATCCGGTGATCGGCCGCGACGACGAAATCCGCCGCGCCATCCAGGTGCTGCAGCGGCGCAGCAAGAACAACCCGGTGCTGATCGGTGAGCCCGGTGTGGGCAAGACGGCCATCGTCGAGGGGCTGGCCCAGCGCATCGTCAGCGGTGAGGTGCCCGACACGCTCAAGGACAAGCGCGTGCTGGTGCTGGACATGGCCGGCCTGCTGGCCGGGGCCAAGTACCGGGGCGAGTTCGAGGAGCGGCTCAAGGCCGTGCTCAAGGAGGTGGCGGCCGACGAGGGGCGCATCATCCTCTTCATCGACGAGCTGCACACCATGGTGGGCGCCGGCAAGGCCGAGGGCGCCATCGACGCCGGCAACATGCTCAAGCCGGCACTGGCGCGCGGCGAGCTGCACTGCATCGGCGCCACCACGCTGGACGAGTACCGCAAGTATGTGGAGAAGGACGCTGCGCTGGAGCGGCGCTTCCAGAAGGTGCTGGTGGGCGAGCCCAGCGTGGAGGCCACCATCGCCATCTTGCGTGGCCTGCAGGAGAAGTACGAGGTGCACCACGGCGTGGAGATCACCGACCCCGCCATCGTGGCGGCGGCGGAGCTGTCCAACCGCTACATCACCGACCGCTTCCTGCCCGACAAGGCCATCGACCTCATCGACGAGGCGGCGGCCAAGATCAAGATCGAGATCGACTCCAAGCCCGAGGCCATGGACAAGCTGGATCGGCGCATGATTCAGCTCAAGATCGAGCGCGAGGCGGTCAGGAAAGAGAAGGACGAGGCCTCGCAGCGGCGCCTGGGCCTGATCGAGGAAGAGCTGGTCAAGCTGGAGCGCGAGTACCGCGACCTGGAAGAGATCTGGACCTCGGAGAAGGCGGCGGCCCAGGGCAGCGCCCACCTGAAGGAAGAGATCGACCGCGTGCGCTTCCAGATCGAGGAGTGGAAACGCAAGGGCGACTTCAACAAGGTGGCCGAGCTGCAATACGGCAAGCTGCCCGAGCTGGAGGCCAAGCTCAAGGACGCCCAGGCCGCCGAGACCGGCAAGACCGCCAGCGGCAAGAAGGCGCAGCTGCTGCGCACCATGGTGGGCGCCGAGGAAATCGCCGAGGTGGTGGCGCGGGCCACCGGCATCCCCGTCAGCAAGCTGATGCAGGGCGAGCGCGACAAGCTGTTGCACATGGAGGCCAAGCTGCACGAGCGCGTGGTGGGCCAGGACGAGGCCATTGCCGTGGTCAGCGACGCCATTCGCCGCAGCCGCGCAGGTCTCTCGGACCCCAACCGGCCGCTGGGCTCCTTCCTGTTCCTGGGCCCCACCGGCGTGGGCAAGACCGAGCTGTGCAAGGCGCTGGCGGGCTTTTTGTTCGACGCCGACGACCACATGGTGCGCATCGACATGAGCGAGTTCATGGAGAAGCACTCGGTCTCGCGCCTCATCGGCGCGCCGCCGGGCTATGTGGGCTATGACGAGGGCGGCGTGCTCACCGAGGCGGTGCGGCGCAAGCCCTACAGCGTCATCCTCTTTGACGAGGTGGAAAAAGCCCACCCCGACGTCTTCAACGTGCTGCTGCAGGTGCTGGACGATGGCCGCCTGACCGACGGCCAGGGCCGCACCGTGGATTTCAAGAACACGGTGATCGTGATGACCAGCAACCTGGGCTCCCACCTCATCATGCAGATGGCCGGCGAAAAGCCCGACCTGATCAAGGATGCGGTCTGGGCCGAGGTCAAGCAGCATTTCCGTCCGGAGTTCCTCAACCGCATCGACGAGACGGTGATCTTCCACGCGCTGGATCAGCAGCACATCGAGTCCATCGCCCGCATCCAGCTCAAGATCCTGGAGGCGCGCATCGCCAAGATGGAGATGCAGCTTGATGTGGCGCCGGAGGCCCTGGCCGAGCTGGCCAAGGTGGGGTTCGACCCGGTGTTCGGTGCCCGGCCGCTCAAGCGCGCCATCCAGCAGCGCATCGAGAACCCGCTGTCCAAGCTCATCCTGCAAGGCCGCTTCGGGCCCAAGGACGTGATCCCCATCACGTACGAGGGCGGCGAGTTCCGCTTCGGGCGGACGGTGCATTGACCTGAGGCTGCGGTGGGTCCGTAAGATCGCGCCCACCCGCTGCCTTGAGCGGGCCGCCATTGGAGGAGTTCACGATGATGCCCGCCCGCCTGATGGCCCCGGCCGCCCTGGCCTTGCTGTTGAGCGCTTGCGCCACCCCGCCGCCCAAGCCGATGGCCACGCCGATGGCCACGGCCACGGCGCCCGTGGTGGCGGTGGCAGCTGCAGCGCCTGCGCTCCCACCGCCCATGGCCGCGCGCCACCCCAGGGACGTGACGGTGCATGGCGACACCCGCATCGACGACTACTTCTGGCTGCGCGAGCGTGACAACCCCGAGGTCACGGCCTACCTGAAGGCCGAGGCGGCCTACACCGCGCAATGGTTTGCGCCGCGGCAAGGGCTGACCGACACCCTCTACCAGGAGATGGTGGGGCGCGTCGAGCCGGCCGACGAGGCGCCGCCGATGCGCGAAGGGCGCTGGTGGTATTCGAGCCGCACGCTGGACGGCGCCCAGTACCCGCAGCTGATCCGCCGCGCCGCCATGGGCCCGGCCCGGGCGCTGGACGAGACCGCGCCGGTGCAGGTCATGCTGGACCTGAACGAGCTGGCCAAGGGGCGCAAGTTCCTCGCGCTGGGCACCCGCAGCGTCAGCCCCGACGGCACGCTGCTGGCCTACAGCATCGACGAGACGGGGGCCCGCGACTTCACGCTGCACCTGCGCCGCCTGGCCACCGGCCAGGACTTGCCGCTGACCGTGCCCAAGACCATGGACCTGGTTTGGGCGGCGGACAGCCGCCACTTCTTCTACCTGACCGCCGACGACACCACCCGCCGCACCCACCGCCTGTGGCGCCAGCGGGCGGATGCCGCCCAGCCGCCGCAACTGGTGTATGAGGAGACCGATCCGCTGTTCAACCTGATGCTGGGCAAGACGGCCGATGGCCGCTACCTGCTGTTGACCAGCATGGCCAAGAACACCACCGAGGTGCGGCTGCTGGCGGCCAACCGGCCGCAAGGGGCGTGGCGCCCGGTGCTGCCGCGCCAGGCGGGGCAGGAGTACAGCGTCGAGCACCGGCAGGGACAGCTGTACCTGCGGCTCAACGACACCGGCCCCAACTTCCGCCTGGTGCGGCTGCCGCTGCCGCGTGCACTGCCGGTGCGGCCGGCGCAACTGGCCCGGGCGCAGCAGCTGCTGGCCCAGCGGCCCGATGCGCTGCTGGAGGCCATCACGATGTTTCGCACCCACTACGTGGCGCAGTGGCGCGGCGGCGGTTCGGTCAGGCTGGTGATCCACGCGGTGCAGGGCGGCGGCGCGCGTGACATGGCGTTTGACGCACCCACCTATGTGGCCCAGGCCAGAGGCTGGAGCCTGGATCTCAACCGCGAGTACGACAGCCCGTTCGTGCGGCTGAGCTACGACGCACTGGCCACGCCCAACCGCATTTACGACGCCGACCTGGCCACCGGCCGCCTGACGCTGCGCAAGGAGCAGCCCGTGAAGGGCGGCTACGACGCCAGCCGCTACGCCAGCGAGCGCATCTGGGCCACCGCCGCCGACGGCACCCGCGTGCCCATCTCGCTGATTTATGCCAAGGCGCAGCGCCGCAGCGGCCCGCAGCCGCTGCTGCTGTACGGCTATGGCAGCTACGGCATTTCCAGCGATCCGCGCTTCTCATCGGAACGGCTGTCGCTGCTGGATCGCGGCGTCATCTTCGCCATTGCCCACATCCGTGGTGGCAGCGAGATGGGCCGCCCCTGGTACCTCGGCGGCAAGCTGAGCCAGAAGATGAACACCTTCACCGACTTCATCGCCAGCGCCGAGGCCTTGATCGGTGCCGGCTACACCACGCCGCAGCAGCTCATCATCCGGGGTGGCAGCGCCGGCGGGCTGCTGATGGGCGCGGTGGTCAACCTGCGCCCCGAGCTGTTCAAGGCGGTGGTGGCCGAGGTGCCGTTCGTCGACGTCATCAACACCATGCTGGACGAGACCATTCCGCTGACCACGGAGGAATTCATCGAGTGGGGCAACCCCAAGCAGCCGGCGGAGTACGCGTGGATGCGCGCCTACAGCCCGTACGACAACCTCAAGCCCGGCCCATATCCGGCCATGCTGCTGCGCACGGGCTTCAACGACAGCCAGGTGCCGTACTGGGAGCCGGCCAAGTACACGGCCCGGCTGCGCACGCTCAAGACCAACGACACGCCGCTGCTGTTCGACATCAACATGGACGTGGGCCATGGCGGCGCGTCGGGCCGCTTCGATGCGCTGCGAGAGCGGGCCAGGGTCGATGCCTTCATGCTGGCGCAATGGGGGTTGGTGCCTTGAGCGCCGCCCGCTGATCGTGGGTCGCGCCACCACCGTTGCGGCTTATCTCGAAGCTGCCCCGCCCGAGGGCCAGGCCCACTTGCGCCGCCTGCATGCCTTGCTGGCGGCGGCAGCGCCCGAGGCCAGCGCGGTCATCAAATGGGGCAGCCCCTTTTTCGTCGAGCCGCGCTTTGTGTTCGCCTACTCGGCGCACAAGGCGCACCTGAGCTTTTCGCCCGGCCGCGCGGTGCTGGAGACCTTCCAGGCGGAGTTGGCGCCATATGCGACGACCCGGCACTTTCTGAAGGTGCGCTACGACCAGCCGCTGCCCGAAGACCTGCTGCGGCGCATGGCCGCGCGCTGTGTGCAGGCCGTGCACGAGCGTGAGGGGGACGGTTTCTGGTAGCGCCGGGTGACTGGCATCATGCGGGTTCCGTTCATACAAGGAGACTGCGATGAACCCGTTCCAGACCCCTGGCGCCATGAGCTGGGCCGAGTTGATGACCAGCGACGCCGAAGCCGCCGTGCGGTTTTACGGCGAGTTGCTGGGCTGGCAGATGAAAGGCATGCCCATGGAGGGCATGGGCACCTACCACGTGTGCAGCGTGCCGGGCCATGACGACCAGCCCATAGGCGGCATTTGCAACCGGCCGCCGCAGGAGGCGTCGCAGCCGCCGGCCTGGGGCGTTTACGCCACGGTGGCCGACGTCGAAGCCACCGCGGCGCGCTGTACGGCGTTGGGTGGCACGGTTTGCGCCGCGCCGTTCGACGTGCCTGGCGTGGGCCGCATGGCGGTGCTGCAAGACCCGCAGGGCGCGGTGTTCCAGGTCATGCAGTACGAGATGCCGGCATGAGGTGGGCAGCGTTGACGCTGGCCGCCGCCCTGGCGCTGGGGGCGGCCCCTGCTGGCGCGGCCGCCACAGCCGCTGGCGTGCGGGCAGAGATCGACGCGCTGCTGGCGCGCCTGCAGGCGTCGGACTGCCAGTTCGGCCGCAACGGCACCTGGTACGCCGGCACCGAGGCCAAAGACCATCTGCTGCGCAAGTTGTCGGCCATCGAGGGCCGCACCACCGTGGCCAGCACCGAGCAGTTCATCGAGTTGGCGGCCTCGCGCAGCAGCACCACGGGCCGACCCTACGCGGTGCGCTGCGCCGCCCAGGCGGCCACGCCCAGCCAGCAGTGGTTGACGCAGCAGTTGACGGTGCTCCGGGCGGCCAAGCCGGGCGCGGCACCGCGATGACCCGCACTTCTAGAATTTGCCCATGACAACCGTCTCATCCGGGCCTGCTCAGGCCGACGCCCTGCCTGTGGTCATCGTCGGTGCCGGCCTGGCCGGCTTGACGGTGGCCTTGCATCTCGCCGCCCAGGGTCAGCGGGTGGAGGTGCTGGCCAAGCGCGGCCTCACCGAAGGCGCCACGGCCTGGGCGCAGGGCGGCATCGTGGGCGTGCTGGGTGCGGACGACAGCGTCGAGTCCCACGTGCGCGACACCGAGACGGCCGGCGCCGGCATCGTCGATGGGGTGGCCGCGCGCTTCATTGCCGAGCGCAGCGCCGAGGCCGTGGCCTGGCTGGTGGCCCAGGGCGTGCCGTTCTCGGCCGATCCGGGTGGTCCGCTGGGCCTGCACCTGACGCGCGAAGGGGGCCATGCGGTGCGCCGCATCGCCCATGCGGCCGACGCCACCGGCTGGGCCATTCAGCAGGCGCTGCTGGCCCAGGCCCAGGCCCAGCCCTTGATCACCTTGCGCGAGCGCTGGATGGCGGTGGACGTCATCACCTCGCGCCACGTGGGCGCCGTCGAGGGCGAGCCGCCGCGCTGCCACGGCGTCTATGCCATGGACATTGCCGAGCGCCGTGTCGAGACGCTGCCGGCACGCGCCGTGGTGCTGGCCACGGGCGGTGTGGGCAAGGTCTACCGCTACACCAGCAACCCCGAGACGTCGACTGGCGATGGCATTGCCATGGCCTGGCGCGCCGGCTGCCGGGTGGCCAACATGGAGTTCATCCAGTTCCACCCCACCTGCCTGTACCACCCGCAGGAGCGCACGTTTCTGATCACCGAGGCGCTGCGCGGCGAAGGGGCCTACCTGAAGCTGCCCGACGGCACGCGCTTCATGCCGGCGCACGACGCGCGGGGCGAACTGGCCTCGCGCGACATCGTGGCGCGCGCCATCGACTTCGAGATGAAGCGCCTGGGCATCGACCACGTGTGGCTGGACGCCACTCACCTGGGCGAGACCTTTTTGAAGGAACACTTCCCCACCATCCACGCGCGCTGTCTGAAGCTGGGCATCGACATCGCGCGCCAGCCCATTCCGGTGGTGCCGGCGGCGCACTACACCTGCGGCGGCGTGGTCACCGACCTGTTCGGTCGCAGCGACCTGAGCGGCCTCTACGCCGTGGGCGAGGCCACCTACACCGGCTTGCACGGTGCCAACCGGCTGGCCAGCAACTCGCTGCTGGAATGCGTGGTGGTGGGCCGCACCTGTGCCCAGGCGGTGCTGGACGCGCCGGTGCGCAACGCCGTGCCGGTGCCCGCCTGGGACGAGAGCCTGGTCGAGAACGCCGACGAGCAGGTGGTCATCGCCCACAACTGGGACGAGTTGCGCCTGCTGATGTGGAACTACGTGGGCATCGTGCGCACCACCAAGCGGCTGGAGCGGGCGTTGCACCGCATCAAGCTGCTCAAGGCCGAGATCGACGAGTACTACGCCAACTTCAAGGTCACGCGCGACCTGCTGGAGTTGCGCAACCTGGTGGTCTGCGCCGAACTCATCGTGCGCTCGGCCCTGCTGCGGCACGAGAGCCGCGGCCTGCACTACAGCCGCGATTTCCCGCAGGCGCTGCCGGTGAGCTTCCCCACCATCCTGGGTCGCAAGGCGCGCAGCGGCCGGCGGTAACGGCTACTTGAACATTGGCCCCATCAGCTGAAATCCGGGCTTGATGCCGCGCTTGGCGAACCAGCCCTGGTTCATCTCCAGCACGTAGCGCACGGGTTTGGCCGAGCACTTGGACTGCTCTGACAGCGGCTGCATGTCCTCGATGTTGACGATGCGGCCGTCGTCGGCCACATAGGCCACCGACAGCGGCAGGTAGGTGTTGCGCATCCAGAAGCACTGCGTGGCCGACGCTTCGAAGATGAAGATCATGCCTTCGTGGGTCGCCATCTGCTGGCGCCACATCAGGCCGATCTCGCGCTCGCGCGGCGTCTGCGCCACCTGCACCAGCAGGTTGTGCATGCCCGCTTGCAACTGGGTGGTGGCCAGCTTCTGAGGCTGGCCCTGGGGCTGGGCCGGGGCGGAGGGCGCCAGCAGCAGCAAAGGCAGAGCGCACAGCAGGGGCTTGAGGGGCATCATGGGGCAGGGCGGTGGTTGTGGTTACAGTGGGCAACGCGCCAACCGGGTTGATGGATGTCTGTGACTGTAGCTGTTGACGCCGTGCTGCCGGCACGGCCTGTTGAACAAGAAAGTGCCCCGACCACGCCGGCCGACGGGGCCCATATGGCCGAGGCCTGGTTCCAACTCGGGGGGCTGTACTGCGCGGCCTGTACCGGGGTGATCGATGCGGCGCTGCGCGCGGTGCCGGGCGTGGCCGACGTGCACATCGGCACCGGCACCCACCGTGCCCGCGTGCGCTGGCATGCAGACCGCACCGACCCGGCCGCGCTGATGGACGCCGTGCGCCGGGCCGGCTACGAGGCCGTCCCCGATGCGGTGGCGCCGGCCCGGGCGCTGCGCCTGCGCGAGCGGCGGCGGGCACTGTGGCGGTTTTTCGTGGCCAGCTTTTGCGCCATGCAGGTGATGATGTTCGCCACGCCCAGCTATGTGGCGGGGCCCGGTGAGCTGGCGCCCGATCTGGCGCGATTGCTGAACTGGGGCGGCTGGCTGTTGTCGCTGCCGGTGCTGGTGTTCGCGGCGGGGCCGTTCTTCCGCGGGGCCTGGGCGGCCCTTTCGCGGGGGCGCATCAGCATGGACGTGCCGGTGGCGCTGGGGGTGCTGGTGACCTTTGTGGCCAGCACCGCGGCGACGTTCAATCCTGGCGGCGTCTTTGGCAGCGAGGTGTATTTCGACTCGCTGACCATGTTCGTGGCCTTTTTGTTGGGCGCGCGCTACGTGGAGATGCTGGCGCGCCACCGCGCGGCGGCTGTGCTGGATGAGGCGTTGGCGGTCATTCCCGAGCAAGCCCAGCGGCTGACCGCAGAAGGTGGGGCCGAGTGGGTGGACGTGGCGGCGCTGCGCGTGGGCGACCGCGTGCGCGTGGCGCTGGGGGCGGCATTTGCGGCGGACGGCCGCGTGCTGCAAGGCCAGACGCAGGCCGATGAGGCGCTGCTGACCGGTGAGTCGCGCCCGGTGCCCAAGGGCGTGGGCGATGCGGTGGTGGGCGGCAGCATCAACCTGGGCGCGCCGGTGGTGGTGGTGGTCGAGCAGGTGGGTAGCGCCACGCGCTACGAGGCCATCGTGGCCGCCATGCGCGATGCGCTGTCCCAGCGCCCCGCTGTGGCGCGCTGGGCCGATGCCTGGGCCGCGCCGTTCTTGTGGGTGGTGCTGGCGTTGGCGGCTGGCGGTGCCTTGGTCTGGAGCCAGATCGATCCGTCGCGCGCGGTCTGGGTGGCGGTGGCGGTGCTGATCGTGACCTGCCCCTGCGCGTTGTCGCTGTCGGTGCCTTCGGCGATGACGGCAGCGGCTGGCGCGCTGGCGCGGCGGGGGGTGTTGCTGCAGCGGCTGGACGCCCTGCAGGCGCTTGCCAAGGTCAATCGGGTGTTCTTCGACAAGACAGGCACGCTGACCTGCGACCAGCCCACCTGGCATGTGCGGGCGCCAGCAGGCGGGCCGGTGCCGGCCGACGTGGTGGCGGCGGCGCAAGGGCTGGCCCAGTGGTCCAGCCATCCGCTGGCGCGGGCGCTGGCCGCCGGCGATGGTGAGTCGTGGCAAGCCGTGACCGAGCAGCCCGGTGCGGGGCTGGAGGCTGAGGACGCCCAAGGCCAGCGCTGGCGGCTGGGGTCGCTGGACTGGGTCAGCAACTTGACGGAGTCGGCGCAGCAGGCGCCGCTGCCGCAGGTCTGGTTTGGCCGACTGGGGGCGCCGCTGGCCTGTTTCGAGTTTGATGAATGTTTGCGACCGGATGCGCTGGCGGCCGTGCGCGCGCTGGCCGACGCGGGCCTGCGGCCGGGTCTGCTGTCGGGCGATGACCCGCAGCGTGTCCATGCCCTGGCGGTGCGCCTGGGCCTGGCCGATGGCCGGGGCGGCTCGTCGCCTGAAGACAAGCTGCGCTGGGTGCGCGCGGCCCAGCAGCGGGGCGAGGTGGTGGCCATGGTGGGCGATGGTGTCAACGATGCACCGGTGCTGGCCCAGGCCGACGTCTCGTTTGCCATGGGCCAGGGCGCAAGGGTGGCGCGCGCGCATGCGGACCTGGTGATGACCGGCGGGCGTCTGCAGGACGTGGCCTGGGCTCAGCGGCTGGCGCGCGCCACGCAACGGGTGGTGCGGCAGAACCTGGCCTGGTCGGCGGCCTACAACGCGGTGTGCATTCCGCTGGCGCTGGCCGGCTGGCTGCCGCCGTGGGCGGCCGGGCTGGGCATGGCGCTGAGTTCGCTGCTGGTCATTGCCAATGCCAGCCGGCTGCTGTGGTTCAAGGCAGACGGGGCGACAATGGCCTGATGGATGTCCTGTATCTGCTGATCCCGCTGTCGGTGCTGCTGGTGCTGGGCATCATTGCCGTTTTTGCCTGGGCCTTGTTCCAGGGTCAGTTCGACGACCTTGAGGGCGAAGGTGTCCGGATATTGCAACAAGACGATGCCGGACTTGATGGACATCAAGTTCGAAAAGGTGACCTGGATCAAGAATCCCGGGTGTGAAAAACAGGCTCAAGCCTGGATACGAATTGCTAAGGAGAGCGTCAATGGCAGGTGATCGGACACCGGCAACAGGGCCGGTATACAGCGACACCGTGGTGCGATGGTTTGCCGTCGCCTCGGTGGTCTATGGCATTGTGGGCATGGCCGTCGGGGTGCTCATTGCTGCCCAACTGGCCTGGCCCGACCTGACGGCAGGCATCTCCTGGCTGTCGTATGGCCGCCTGCGGCCGCTGCACACCAACGCGGTCATCTTCGCCTTCGGTGGCTGCGCGCTCTTTGCCACCAGCTACCACGTGGTGCAGCGCACCTGCCAGACGCGGCTGTTCATGCCCGGGCTGGCCATGTTCACCTTCCTGGGCTGGAATCTGGTCATCCTGCTGGCGGTCATCACGCTGCCCATGGGCATCACCTCCAGCAAGGAATACGCGGAACTGGAGTGGCCCATCGATGTGCTGATCACCATCGTGTGGGTGTCTTACGCGGTGGTGTTCTTCGGCACCGTGGGCATCCGCAAGGTCCGGCACATCTATGTGGCCAACTGGTTCTTCGGCGGCTTCATCCTGGCGGTCGCGCTGCTGCACGTGGTCAACAGCGCGGCCATCCCGGTCAGCTTGTGGAAGAGCTACTCGGCCTATGCAGGCGTGCAGGACGCCATGGTCCAGTGGTGGTACGGCCATAACGCCGTGGGCTTCTTCCTGACCGCCGGCTTCCTGGGCATGATGTATTACTACATTCCCAAGCAGGCCGAGCGGCCGGTGTACTCGTACCGGCTGTCCATCGTCCACTTCTGGGCGCTGATCTTCACCTACATGTGGGCCGGCCCCCACCACCTGCACTACACGGCGCTGCCCGACTGGGCGCAGAGCGTGGGCATGGTGTTCTCGCTGGTGCTGCTGGCGCCCTCGTGGGGCGGCATGATCAACGGCATCATGACCCTGTCGGGCGCCTGGCACAAGCTGCGTGATGACCCCATCCTGAAGTTCCTGATCGTGGCCTTGTCGTTCTACGGCATGAGCACGTTCGAGGGCCCGATGATGTCGATCAAGACCGTCAACGCGCTGTCGCACTACACCGACTGGACGGTGGGCCACGTGCACTCCGGCGCGCTGGGCTGGGTGGGCCTGATCTCCATCGGTTCGCTCTACTACCTGATTCCGCGCATGTTCGGCCGCAAGGAGATGTACAGCGTGCGCGCCATCGAACTGCACTTCTGGATCGCCACCATCGGCATCGTGCTCTACATCGCCGCGATGTGGATTGCCGGCGTCATGCAAGGCCTGATGTGGCGCGCGGTGCACCCCGATGGCACGCTGGTGTTCAGCTTCGTCGAGTCGGTCAAGAGCACCTATCCGTTCTACGTGATTCGCGTGCTGGGCGGCGTGTTCTACCTGGCGGGCATGTGCATCATGGCCTGGAACGTGGTCAAGACCATGCAGAACGGCAAGGTCGTGACCTACGCCATCCCGGCGGTGCCGGCCCACGCCTGAGAAACAAGGAGAACGCAATATGGCTGGCAACCACAAGCCCCGGGGTCACGAGAGGATCGAGACCAACAACTTCCTGATGATCGTCCTGATCCTGCTCACCGTCTCCGTCGGTGGTCTGGCAGAGATCGTCCCGCTGTACTTCCAGCGCTCCACCACCCAACCCGTCGAGGGCCTCAAACCCTACACCGCGCTGCAACTGGCCGGCCGCGACATCTATGTCCGCGAGGGTTGCTACAACTGCCACTCGCAGATGGTGCGGCCGTTCCGGGCCGAGACGCTGCGCTATGGGCCGTACTCGGTGGCCGGTGAATTCGTCTACGACCACCCGTTCCAGTGGGGCTCCAAGCGCACCGGGCCCGATCTGCACCGCGTGGGTGGTCGCTACTCCGACGAGTGGCACCGCGTGCACCTGCACAACCCTCGCGATGTGGTGCCTGAGTCCAACATGCCGGCCTACCCCTGGCTGGAGAAGGCCACCATCGATCCGGCCGAAATGGCACCCAAGATGCGCGTGCTGCGCACCCTGGGTACGCCCTACACGGACGACGAGATCGCGCAAGCGGGCGAAGCCGTCAAGGACAAGACCGAGACGGAGGCCTTGATCGCCTACCTGCAGGTGCTGGGCACAGCCCGCAAATGAGCGCCGCCATGGACATCAATACCTTGCGCATTGCGGTGACCCTGGTGTCGTTCGTGCTGTTCGTCGGCATCGTGGCCTGGGCCTGGAGCCGTCGGCGCGAATCGGATTTCGAGGCGGCAGCCCAATTGCCTTTTCAGGATGAGGCGCCCTCGTCCAATCCCCGGAGAGACTGATGATTAGCGACTTCATTCACAGCGGTTGGTCGCTGTATGTGGCCGGCCTGACGTTGGGCGGCCTGGTGTTCTGCCTGGTGTTGTTGTATGTGGCCAGCCGTCGCACGGTGATGGCCAGCGACAACAGCACGGGTCACGTCTGGGACGAAGACCTCATCGAGATGAACAACCCCCTGCCGCGCTGGTGGGTGGGCCTGTTTTTGATCACCGTGGCCTTCTCGGTGCTCTACCTTGCCATCTACCCCGGCCTGGGCAGCTTTGCCGGCACGGCGAAGTGGTCGTCGGTGGGGCAGTTGGACGCCGAACAGGCCAAGGCCCACAAGGCCATGGCGGAGGTCTACGCCGACTACACGACGATGACCCCCGACCAGTTGGCACACAACGACAAGGCCATGGCCATCGGCGAGCGCCTGTTCGTCAACAACTGCGCCCAGTGCCACGGTGCCGACGCGCGCGGCTCCAAGGGCTTTCCCAACCTGACCGACAAGGACTGGCTGGGCGGCGAGGGTGCCGAGTACGTGCACAAGACCATCATCGAAGGCCGCACCGGCATCATGCCGCCCATGGCTGCCGCCGTGGGCACGCCCGAAGACGTCAAGAACGTGGCCAACTACGTGCTCAGCCTCTCGGGCAGCGCCCACAACGCGGTGGCGGCGCAACTGGGCAAGCCCAAGTTCGCGGCCTGCGCGGCCTGCCACGGCGCCGACGGCAAAGGCATGCACGCCCTGGGTGCGCCCAACCTGACCGACAAGGTCTGGCTGCATGGCTGGGGTGAGCAAGCCATCATCGACGCCGTCAACCGGGGCAAGACCAGCGTCATGCCCCCCCAGGGCCAGCGCCTGACGCCCGAGCAGTTGCACGTGCTGACGGCCTATGTGCTCAGCCTGTCCAAGCCGACTCAGGTGGCTGCACAATAGCGTCATGAATGCTGCGCCCCCCAAGGCGCCTGATGACAGCGACACCACCGTCCAGGTGGTGTCGCTGTACCAGAGCGAGAAGAAGATCTACGCCCGTTCGGTGACCGGTGTGTTTGCCACCTGGCGCTGGGCGCTGGTGTGGTTCACCCAGTTGCTGTACTACGGCCTGCCGTGGCTGAGCTGGAACGGCCGCCAGGCGGTGTTGTTCGACCTGGGTGCGCGCCGCTTCTACATCTTCGAGCTGGTGCTCTACCCGCAGGACTTCATCTACCTGGCGGTCCTGCTCATCATCTGCGCCTATGCGCTGTTCCTCTTCACGGCGGTGGCTGGCCGCCTCTGGTGTGGCTACGCCTGCCCGCAGACGGTCTACACCGAGATCTTCATGTGGGTGGAGCAGAAGTTCGAGGGCGACCGCATTGCCCGCATGAAGCTGGACGCCCAACCCTGGGGCACCGAGCGCATCCTGCGCAGCGGCGGCAAGCAGGTGGCCTGGGTGGCCATCTCGCTGTGGACGGGCTTCACCTTCGTCGGCTACTTCACGCCCATTCGCGAGCTGGCGGCGGCCGCCCTGACGCTGTCATTTGGGCCCTGGGAGTGGTTCTGGGTGCTGTTCTACGGCCTGGCCACCTATGGCAACGCAGGCTTTCTGCGCGAGCAGGTCTGCAAGTACATGTGCCCGTACGCGCGCTTCCAGAGCGCCATGTTCGACCGTGACACGCTGATCATCGGCTACGACACCGAACGGGGCGAGCCGCGCGGCTCGCGCAGCAAGAAAGTCGATCCCAAGACCGCTGGCCTGGGCTCCTGCATCGACTGCACCTTGTGCGTGCAGGTCTGCCCCACCGGCATCGACATCCGCAAAGGGTTGCAATACGAGTGCATCGGCTGCGCTGCCTGCATCGACGTCTGTGACGACATCATGGACAAGATGAACTACCCGCGTGGCCTGATCCGCTACGACACCGAGAACGGCATGGCCGAGCACCTGGGCCGCTCGGCGCTGCTGCACCGGGTGCTGCGACCGCGGGTGCTGGTCTACACCGCCGGCCTGGCCTTGATTTGCATTGCCTTCGTGGTCAGCCTGTGGCTGCGCTCACCCATGCGTGTGGACGTGGTGCGCGACCGCGCCACGCTGGCACGCATCGTCGATGACGGCTACATCGAGAACATCTATCGGTTGCAGATCATGAACGTGGCCGAGTCTGCGCAGCGTTTCGTCGTCACTGCCGACGGCCTGCCCGGCATTGCCGTCGCCGGGGCGGCCAGCTACCTGTTGGAGCCCACCGAGGCGCGCTGGGTCACCGTGGCGGTGCGCCTGGCGCCAGAGGCGGCGCAGCAGGCCGGCAGTGGTGCCCATCCCATGCACTTCATCGTGCAGCGCGTCACCGAGCCTGGTGACACCGCGCAGGTGCAAGAGAAATCAACCTTCGTGATTCCCCGATGACCCGCCGCTCCACCGATCCCCAGCCCTGGTACCGCTATCCCATCGTCTGGATGGTCGTTGGCGGGCCGCTCGTCGTGGTCGTGGCCAGCCTGGTTACTGCCTTCATCGCCATTCGTGGCGCAGACCCCGTGCTCACGCGCGAGGACTCGGCCGCCGCCGCCGTGGGCCGTGACGGCATGGACACGCTGTCGCCCGCCGTGCAGGCGCGCAACCATGCAGCCACGCCCAAAGAGGGCGGGGTGCAGGACGCTGAAGCGCACAAGCCCGCCGGCGACTGATCGCTCAGCGGGTCGAGTCGCGGGCCAGCAGCGTCGCCACCTCGGTGTGCAGGCGCTCGGGGGTCACGGCATCGGCAGGCAGCGGTGCGCCGATGCGCAGTTCCACCTGATTGCGCAGGCCACGCCGCAGCGGTCGCACCATGGCCCGGCCGTCTTCGATGCGTGAGAAGTACGAACCCCACAGGCTGCACAGCGCCATCGGCACCACCGGCAATTCGGCCACCGGCCGTTCGGCCAGGATCTTCATGATGCCGCCCTTGAAGGGGTGCAACTGCCCATCGGACGTGATGCCACCTTCGGGAAAAATGGCCAGCAGATCACCCTCGGCCAGCACCTCGCGGGCGGCAGTGAACGCCGCGTCATAGGCCTTGGGGTCTTCGTGCTGCGGGGCCACCGGGATGGCCTTGCCCAGCCTGAACAACCAGCCCAGCACCGGCATGTTGAACAGGCGGTGGTCCATCAGAAACCGCAGCGGCCGGGGGCTGGCGGCCAGCAGCAGCACCGCATCGACATAGCTCACGTGATTGCACACCAGCACCGCCGGACCTTCGGCCGGCACATGGTGTGCGCCCTCTACCCGAAAGCGGTAGACCAGCCGCGTCAACACGAAGGCCGCAAAGCGCAGCAGGTACTCCGGCACGATGAGGAAGATGTAGGCCCCCACCGCGAGGTTGGCCAGGCCCGCCGCCGCAAACACCTGCGTCACCGTGTAGCCGGCTGCCAGCATGGCACCGGCGGCCAGCGCGCTGACGATCATGAACAACGCGTTCAGGATGTTGTTGGCGGCAATGATGCGGGCCCGGTGCGTCACGGGTGTGCGCAGTTGAATCAGCGCATACATGGGCACGCTGTAGAGGCCTGCCGATAGCGCCATCAACGCCAGATCGGCCAGCACCCGCCAATGCGCGTGCAGGGATAGAAATGCGGCCAGGTTCATCTCGCCCGTCATGGGTGGCAACGCCGTCACTGCCGCGTACAGATCCAGCGTGAACACGCTCATGCCCAGGGCGCCCAGCGGCACGAGGCCGATCTCAACCTGCCCACGCGACAGCCACTCACACAGCAGCGAGCCTGTGGCGATGCCCACCGAAAACACCACCAGCAACAGCGAGGCCACGTGCGCATCGCCATGCAGCGCGTCCTTGGCGAACACCGGGAATCCGGCCAGAAACACCGCGCCGAAAAACCACAGCCACGAGATGCCCAGCAGCGAACGGAACACCGCCAACTGCTGATGGGCGAGCTTGAGGTTGCGCCAGGTTTCGCTCACCGGGTTCCAGTTGATCGGCAGCCCCGGATCGGTGGCCGGGCTGGGCGGAATGGCCTGCGCCGTCAGCCGCCCCAGGATGGCCAGCAGCAGACAAGCCACCGCCACCTGCCTGGGCCCCACCACCGGCGTGGCCACCAGCACGCCGCCCGCCACGTTGCCCAGCAGGATGGCGACGAACGTGCCCATGCCGATCATGCCGTTGCCGCCAGTCAACTCGGCCGCCGTCAGGTGCTGCGGCAAGTAGGCGTATTTGATCGGCCCGAACAGGGTTGAGTGCAGCCCCATCAGCAGCACACAGGCCAACAGCACGGGCACGCTGCCCCGCCAGAAGCCCCATGCGGCCAGCGCCATGATGGCGATCTCCAGCGTCTTGACGGCGCGAATCAGCATGCGCCGGTCGTACTTGTCGGCCAACTGCCCACTCGTGGCCGACAGCAGCAAAAAAGGCGTGATGAACAGCGCCCCGATCACCACACCCGCCTGCTCGGGGGGCAACCAGCTCAGATGCAACTGGTAGGTCAGCAACACGGTCAGCGCAAACTTGAACAGGTTGTCGTTGGCCGCCCCCAGGAACTGGGTCCAGAAGAACGGCGCAAAACGCCGCTGGACCATCAGGCTGAACTGGTGTGGTTGGGAAGGATCGCTCATGGCTTGACATTATTGACAGGGCCGACACCCGACCCTATGGTCTGCGCAGGCTCTTGAGCTCGTTGCGCCCTGGCCTATAATGAATGATCGTTCATTCTCAAACTCCATTCCAATAACAACCTCCTGGAGGCTTTCCCATGCGTCGATCCTTCGTGTTTCTTCCGCTGCTGAGTGCGGCCTTGCTCGCCGCCTGTGGTGGCGATAAATCGGCGCAGGCGCCCGGTGCCGGCGCAGCGGCACCGGCCGTTCCGGTGCAGGTGACGACGCTCAAGACCGGGCCCCTGGTGCAGCAGCGCGAGTTGCCGGGTCGTGCCGTGGCCTCTTTGGTGGCCGAGGTGCGGCCGCAAGTGGGTGGCATCGTGCGCCAGCGCCTGTTCACCGAGGGCGGCACGGTGCGTGCCGGCCAGTCGCTGTACCAGATTGACGACGCCACTTACCGCGCCGCCGTGACCAGCGCCCGCGCCACGCTGGCGCGAGCCGAGGCCACACTGGTGTCGGCCAGGCTGAATGCCACCCGCAGTGCCGAACTGGTCAAGATGGATGCGGTCAGCCGTCAGGACGACGACACCGCCCAAGCCGCACTGGCCCAGGCCCTGGCCGATGTGGCCGCCGCCAAGGCCGGTGTGCAAAGCGCCGAGGTGACGCTGGGCTACGCGCAGATCATCGCGCCCATCTCAGGCCAGATCGGCCGCTCCAGCGTCACTCAAGGGGCGCTGGTCACCGCCAGCCAGGCCACTGCGCTGGCCACCATTCAGCGCAACGACCCCATGCATGTGGAGTTGAACCAATCCAGTGCCGAGGTGCTGGCGCTGCGCAAAGCCCATGCTTCGGGGGCGCTGGGCGGCTCGCCGCGCGCCTTGCCGGTCAAGGTGTTGCTGGAGGATGGCAGCGTCTATGCCCACCCCGGCAAGCTCGCGTTTGCCGAGGCCACGGTGGATCCGGCCACGGGTGCCGTGGCCTTGCGCGTCGAGGTGCCCAACCCCGATGGCCTGCTGCTGCCGGGGACTTATGTGCGTGCCGTCATCGGTGAGGGCGAGCGCAACCAGGCCTTGCTGGTGCCCCAGCGCGCGGTTGCCCGCGACCCCAAGGGCGACACCAGCGCCATGGTGGTGACGGCGCAGAACAAGGTGGAAGTGCGCCCGGTGCGCGTCAGCCGCGCGGTGGGTGACCAGTGGTTGGTGGAGGATGGTCTCAAAGCCGGTGAGCGCGTCGTCGTCGAGGGCTTGCAAAAAGTGCATGCCGGCTCGGCGGTGCAGCCCACCGAAGCCACTGCCAAGCCGGCTGCCGCCGGTGCCGCGCCCGTGGCTTCGGCCGCCCACTGATCGGAGCTGCGCATGGCACGCTTTTTCATTGACCGCCCGGTTTTCGCCTGGGTGATCGCCATCATCATCATGCTGGCCGGTGGCCTCGCCATCTTCACGCTACCGGTTTCCATGTACCCGACCATTGCGCCGCCCACGGTGCAGGTCAACGCCACCTACACGGGCGCTTCGGCCAAGGTGGTCGAGGACTCGGTGACGCAAGTCATCGAGCAGGCCATGACCGGCCTGGACGGCCTGCTGTACTTCTCGGCCAACAGCACGGCCAGTGGCGCTGCCACGGTCACGCTGACCTTCTCCAGCGACACCAACCCCGACACCGCCCAGGTGCAGGTGCAGAACAAGTTGCAATCGGTGATGGCGCGGCTGCCTCAGTCGGTGCAGAGCCAGGGCGTCACGGTCACCAAGTCCAGCTCGGGCTTTTTGCAGGTGATCGGCTTCGTCTCCACCGATGGCCGGATGAGCCGCACCGACATCTCCGACTATGTCTCGGCCAACGTGGTGGACGTGCTGGCGCGCGTGCCCGGCGTGGGCAGCCTGCAGGTGTTCGGTGCACCCTATGCGATGCGCATCTGGCTCAACCCGGATCAGCTCACGGCGTACAACCTGTCCACCAACGAGGTCATCGCCGCCATCAACGCCCAGAACGCCCAGGTGTCGCTGGGTCAGGTGGGCGGCACGCCGTCGATCCAGGGCCAGCAGCTCAACGCCACGGTCAACGCCCAGTCGCGGCTGCAAACGCCCGAGCAGTTCCGCGCCATCATCGTGCGCAGCAACGCCGACGGCTCGGTGCTGCGGCTGTCGGACGTGGCCCGGGTGGAGTTGGGGGCCGAGTCCTACAACTTTGTCTCGCGCTACAACGGCCAGCCGGCCACCGGCGTGGCGATCTCGCTGGCCACCAACGCCAATGCGCTGGCCACTGCCCAGGGCGTCGAGGCGGCGCTGGAGCGGCTGCGGCCCACCTTCCCCGAGGGCATCAAGACCGTGACCCCGTTCGACAGCACGCCGTTTGTGCGCGTGTCCATCGAGAACGTGATCGAAACCTTGATCGAAGCCTTCGTGCTGGTGTTCCTGGTCATGTACCTGTTCCTGCAGAACTGGCGCGCCACGCTGATCCCCTCCATCGCCGTGCCGGTGGTGCTGCTGGGCACGTTCGGCGTGCTGGCGGTGCTGGGCATCTCCATCAACATGCTGACCATGTTCGCCATGGTGCTGGCCATCGGCCTGCTGGTGGACGACGCCATCGTGGTGGTGGAGAACGTCGAGCGCATCATGACCGAGGAGGGCCTCTCTCCACTGGAGGCCACGCGCAAGTCCATGGACCAGATCACCGGTGCGCTGGTGGGCATCGGCCTGGTGCTGTCGGCGGTGTTCGTGCCCATGGCCTTCATGAGCGGCTCCACCGGCATCATCTACCGCCAGTTCTCGGCCACCATCGTGTCGGCCATGGCGCTGTCGGTGCTGGTGGCCATCGTGCTGTCGCCCGCGCTGTGCGCCACCATGCTCAAGCCGGTGGAAAAAGGCCATGACGCGCTGGCCACGACCGGCTTTTTCGGTTGGTTCAACCGCGTCTTCAACCGCGGCAGCGGCCGCTACCAGCGCGGTGTCAAGGGCATGGTGACACGGCCCTGGCGCATGATGCTGATCTACCTGGCGCTGGCGGCAGTCATGGTCGTGGTCTTCCTGCGTCTGCCCTCGTCCTTCCTGCCCAGCGAAGACCAGGGCGTGCTGTTCGCCATGGTGCAGACCCCGGTGGGCGCAACCCAGGACCGCACGCTCGAGGCGATCAAGAAGGTCGAGAACCACTTCTTCGAAAACGAGAAGGAGAACGTCGAGTCGGTGTTCAGCGTGCAGGGCTTCAGCTTTGCGGGCACCGGCCAGAACGTGGGCATGGCCTTCGTCAAGCTCAAGGACTGGTCCGAGCGCGAGGCGCCAGAGCAGGGCGCCGACGCCGTGGCCATGCGAGGCATGGGGGCGGTGTCGCACATCGGCGATGCCCTGGCCTTCGTCTTCGCGCCGCCCGCCATTCCCGAGCTGGGCACCTCGGCCGGTTTCACCATGTTCCTCAAAGACATGGGCGGCCATGGCCACCAGGCGCTGGTGGCCGCACGCAACCAGTTGCTGGGCGCGGCTGCGCAGAACCCCAAGCTGGTGGGCGTGCGCCCCAACGGCCAGGAGGACACGCCGCAGTTGCAGGTCGACATCGACCAGGCCAAGGCCGTGGCGCTGGGGCTGTCCATCTCCGACGTCAATGCCACGCTCTCCACGGCCTGGGGCAGCCGCTACATCGACGACTTCATCGACCGCGGCCGCGTCAAGCGCGTGTACATGCAGGCCGATGCGCCGTACCGGATGGCACCCGAGGACTTCGACCGCTGGCAGGTCAAGAACAGCGCCGGCGACATGGTGCCGTTCTCGGCCTTCGCCACCTCGCGCTGGGTCTATGGCTCGCCGCGCCTGGAGCGCTACAACGGTGTGGGGGCCATGGAAATCCAGGGCCAGGCGGCGCCAGGTATCTCGTCGGGCACGGCCATGGCCGAGATGGAGCGCATGGCGGCCGAGCTGCCACCGGGCTTCGTGATCGAGTGGACGGGCCTGTCCTACCAGGAGCGCGCTGCGGGCGAGCAGACTTCGCTGCTCTACATGCTCTCGCTCATCATCGTCTTCCTGTGTCTGGCCGCACTCTACGAGAGCTGGACGATTCCCACCTCGGTGCTGCTCGTGGTGCCGCTGGGCATCCTGGGCGCGGTGGTGGCCACCTGGCTGCTGGGGATGGAGCGTGACGTCTACTTCCAGGTTGCCATGCTGACCACCGTCGGCCTGTCCAGCAAGAACGCCATCCTGATCGTGGAGTTTGCGCAGGCCAACCTGCACAGTGGCGCCACCGTGATCCAGTCCATCATGGCCGCCGTGCGCGACCGGCTGCGCCCCATCCTGATGACCTCGCTGGCCTTTGGCCTGGGTGTGTTGCCGCTGGCCCTGGCCAGTGGTGCCGGCTCGGGTGCCCAGCGTGCCATTGGCGTGGGCGTGGTGGGCGGCATGCTGGCCGGTACCTTCCTGGGCTTGTTCTTCGTGCCCGTGTTCTTCGTCGTCGTGCAGCGCCTGTTCGTGCGCGGCAAGACCGCAGCCCCCGGCCAAGAGGAGGCCGCATCATGACCAAAACCCTGACCTTGCTGGCTGCCGCGCTCGTCGCGGCGGGCTGCACCACCATGGCGCCGGATCTGCCGCAGGCCCAGAGCGGCACGCCGGTGGTGGTGGCCGCGCCCGGCCTGCCCGCGTCGGGCGTGGCTGCCGTGGCCGAGACGCCCTGGCAGCGCATCTTCACCGACCCGGCGCTGCAAAAAGTGATCGAGATGGCCCTGGCCGGCAACCGCGACCTGCGCACCACGGTGTTGCAGGTCGAGCAGGCCCGCGCCCAGTACGGCATCCAGCGGGCCAATCAGTGGCCCGCACTGGGGGCGCAGTTGACCGGCACGCGCAACGGCACCGACACCGCCATCACCCAGCAGTACTCGGCCGGGCTGGCCGTCTCCGCCTTCGAGCTGGATTTGTTCGGCCGTGTGCGCAGCCTCTCGGATGCCGCGCTGCACAGCTGGCTGTCCACCGACGAGGCCCGTGCCTCGACCCAGATCAGCCTGATTGCCGAAGTGGCCAATGCCTACCTGACGCTGGCCGCCGACCGCTCCAGGCTGGCACTGGCACGCGCCACGCTGGAGAGCTACACCCAGTCGCTGAACCTGGCCGAGCGCCGCCACACGGCGGGGGCCATCTCGGGGCTGGATCTGGCGCAGTCGCGCACCCAGGCCGCCAGCGCCCGGGCCGATGTGGCCAGTTATGAACGTGCGGTCGCCAACGACCGGCTGGCGCTGGACTTGCTGGCGGGCAGCCCGGTGGCCGAGGACTTGCTGCCGCAAGGCCTGACGCCGCGCGTGGCCGCGTTGCCCGCGCCGCCGGCAGGCCTGCCCTCCGAGGTGCTGCTGCGCCGCCCTGACGTGAAGGCGGCCGAGCACGACCTGCGGGCCGCCAACGCCCGCATCGGTGCCGCCCGGGCCGCCTTTTTCCCCAGCATCTCGCTGACGGGCAGCGTGGGCTCCGCCAGCAACGAGTTGTCGGGTCTCTTCAAGTCCGGCTCGGGTGTGTGGAGCTTTGTGCCCCAGATCACCTTGCCCATCTTCCAGGGTGGGGCGTTGGAGGCCAGTCTGGAGTCCAGCGAGGCGGCCCAGGGCGCCGCGCTGGCGCAGTACGAGAAGGCCATCCAGTCGGCGTTCAAAGACGTGGCCGGCGCGCTGGCCAGCACCAGTTGGCTGGCCGTGCAGCGCGAGGCGCAGGTGGTGCTGGTGGAATCGTCGGTGCGCGCCGACACCCTGGCCGATGCCCGCTGGAAAGCCGGCCGCGACAGCCAGCTGACCCGGCTGGACACCCAGCGCACGCGCTACGCCGCCGAGCAGGCACTGATCGCCACCGAGCTGGCCGAGCAGAGCGCGCGCGTGGGCCTCTATCGCGCACTGGGAGGGGGCTGGATACAGCCAGGATGATGACGACGGCACGTGCTCAGGACAAGCGCGAGCGCATCATCCGCGCCGCGCAGGATTGCTTCGAGGCCGAGGGCTTTCACGGTGCGAGCATGGCCCGCATTGCCGCCACCGCCGACGTCAGCGCGGGCCTGATCTACCGCTACTTTGCCAGCAAGGAAGCCATCATCGAGGCCATCGTCCAGCGCCAGCTCGAAGCCATCCAGGCCCATGTGGACTGCGGCCCGCGTGACGCCACCAGCCTGGCCCAGCGGTTGACTGCCGAATACGGCGAGCCGGTGGGGTACAACCCCCGGCGAGGCAACCCCAAGCTGGGGCTGGAGCTGTCGGCCGAATCCACACGCAACCCGGCCATCGGTGCCGTGGTGCGCCGCTTCGACACCGAAATCCGCCGCCACATCACCCAGTGGCTGGCCGCGCCGGTGGCCGATGGCGGCCGTGCCATGCCGCCGACCAAGGCGCGCGAGCGCGCCTTGATGCTGCAGATCGTGATCGAAGGGCTGATGGTGCGCGAGGCGCGCGAGCCCGATCTGGATCGCGCGCTGCTGGGCCGCACGCTGGCCAGGCTGATTCCCGAGGTGCTTGACGCCTGAACCTCGGGCCGGCTCACCACCGCATCCGCACCCCCACGCTCCAGGCGCGCGGCGCGCCGGGGGCGGCGAACAAGGCCAGGTGCTCGTCGCCGGCCCAGGCCCCTTGGGCATCAAACTGGGTCTCGGCCAGCGCGCCGAAGTTGGCGTAGCCGCGGTCGAAGACGTTGCTGATCTGGCCGAAGAACTCCACCCCCCGCCACGACGGGGGTTTGTAGCTGGTGCGCAGGTTGACGATGGCGTAGCCGGGCAGGCGCACGTCCTTGGCCAGCCCGTCGTCTTCGAGCAGCCCGTCCTCGTTGCCGGCCACGCCGCGCGGCCCCACCGCCTGCACATCGCCGCCCATGCGCCAGCCGCCACCCACCAGCCAGTCGGCGCCCAGCTTGAGCTGCTGGCGCGCCAGACCCGCGATGCGCATGCCCGGCGTGATGGCCACGTTGCGCTCGCCCTGGCGCAGCACGCCATGGGCCTGGTAGGTGGCGTCCAGAAAGCTGTAGCCGGCGCTCAGCTCCACATCGCCCAGGCGGCTGGTGATCTGGGCATCCAGCCCCTGGTGGCGGGTGCGCGCAAAGTTCTCGAAATAGCCTTGCTGGCCCGTGACGCTGACGCTGCGAAAGAGGATGTCGTCGCGGTTGTTGGTGCGCCACAGCGTCACGCTGCCCCGGGCGCCGGGGCCCAGGTTCAGGCGCAGCCCGCCTTCCACGTGGGTGGCCACCACGGGCTTGAGATAGGGGTCGGCCTGCAGGCCGGCGGGCAGGCGGCAAGGCTGTTCGGGGTCGGCGCAGCCCAGCTCGATGACGGTGGGCACGCGGGTGTTGCGCGCCAGGTTCGCGAACGCGGTGACCTGAGGGCTGAATTGATGGGCCACGCCCAGGGCCGGGCTCAGCGCGTCGTAGGTGAAGGTCTCTTCGGCGTGCGGGGTGAAGACGCCGGTGTCGTCGTCCACGCTGGCGATGCGGTTGCTGACCCGCGTGTGGTTGTAGCGCAGCGCGCCGGTCAGGTGGGTGGCGGCCGCCACGCGCCAGGTGTCGCTGGCGTACAGGCTGGCGGTGTGGCTGCGGCCGCTCACCTGGGCGTCCAGCACCACCGGCTCGTCGCTGGCCTGCACGCCGCGCGTGGCATCGAAGGTGCTGGCCTGGGTGGTCTGTTCAAAGCGCACGCTAGAGGCGTCCAGACTGGCGCCCACCTGCCACTGGTGCGCGCCGCTGCCTGAAAGGGCCACCGCCAGACCACCGCCGCGCTGGCGGGCGTGGGTGCGGTTGAAGGTGGCGTTGAGCAGGGCGTCGTCGCCATCCTCGTCATCCTCGTCGGGGCCTTCCTCGGCCTCGTCGCCGTTGATGGTGTCGCGGCGGGAGTGGCGCACATAGGCCAGGGTTTCCAGCAGGCGCTGGCCGCCCAGCTCATGCGTGCTGGCCAGGCTCAGCTGCACCACGCGGTTGTCGGTCTCGTCGGGGTGGGTGTAGATGGCGCTGCGGCGGGTCATGCCCAGGTCGGGCGTGGTGGCGCCGTCGTCTTCGTCGATGGTGTACAGCGGCACCAGGCCGTTGCCGATCAACTTGCCGCCCGCCACCAGCAGCCGCAGCCGGATGTCGCCGCCCTCGATCTCGCGGCCCAGCGTGGCACTGAGGTGGGCCAGGCGGCCGTCGGAGTGGTCGCGCCAGCCGTCCTCGCGAAAGGTGCTGACGCCGATGTAGTGGTCCCAGCCGTCCTCGGCGCCGCCGTGCGAGGCGCTGGCGCTCAGGCGGCCGAAGCGGCCCGCGCCCAGCTCGGCCCGCACGCCGGGTGCCGTCTTGCCCGTGGCGCTGGTGAACACCAGGGCCGCCCCCAGCGTGTTGAGGCCGAACACCGGGTTGGCGCCGGGCGTCACCGCCACGCTGTCGATGGCGAACTCGGGCAGCATGTCCCAGTTCACCACGTCGCCGAAAGGCTCGTTGATGCGCACGCCGTCCAGGTACACCGACAACCCCTGCGCCGCGCCCATCAGCCCACTGGCGCGGTAGCCGCGAAACGTCAGGTCGCTCTGGAACGGGCTGCCCTGCACGTCGTTGATCTGCACGCCGGGCAGGTGACGCGCCAGATGGTCGGTCAGCGTCTGGGCCTGGGCGTTTTGCAGCGCGTCGCGGCGGATGACGGTGGTGGTGTAAGGCAGGGCGTTGCGGTCCACCCCCTGGCCGGGCAGCGGGCCGGCACCGATGATCTCCACCACCTGGGGCGGGGCCAGTGGGGTGTCGTCGGTGGATGGCTGGGCCGTGGCCTGGGCGGCCAACGCAAGGGTGCACAGGGCAAAGGCGGGGGCTTTCATAAGGCCATTCTGCGAGGGGGGCGAACCCGAAGTGGCCCCTTGATCTCGTGGCGGGAGAAATTCCCGCTCTGCTGTGACACTCAGCGCAGCAGCGGTGCCAGCCCCTGCCACACCGTGCTCAGAATCTGGGGCTGGGCGGCGGCGGTGGGGTGCAGGCGATCGGCCTGGAACAAGGCGGTGGGGTCTTTGGCGTCGGCCACGCCGGCCAGCATGAAGGGCACCAGCGCGGCCTGCTCGGCGCGCGCCACGTCGCTGAAGGCGGCCGCGAAGTCGGTCGTGTAGCGCTGGCCGTAGTTGGGGGGCACCTGGTTGCCCACCAGCAGCACGCGCGCACCGGCCGCACGGCAGGCCGCCACCATGGCCGTCAGGTGGGCGCGCGTGTCGGCCAGCGGCAGGCCACGCAGCGCATCGTTGCTGCCCAGTGCAATGACGACCACGCGCGGCGTGTGGGTCTTGAGCAGCGCCGCCAGCCGCGCGCGCCCGCCCGCCGTCGTCTCGCCGCTGATGCTGGCATTGACCACCGCATACGGCGGCTTGTGCGTGGCCAGCCGCTGGGTCAGCAGCGCCACCCAGCCGCTGCCGCGCGTCAGGCCGTACTCGGCCGACAGGCTGTCGCCCAGCACCAGCAGCTTGGGCGGCTCGGCCGCATGCGCAGTGGGCAGCAGCGCGAGCAGGCCACAATGCACCAGCACCCGGCGATTCAACATCATCATGGATTCATCCCCTCTGGTCGTCGTCGATGACCTCACCCAACGCGTCAGCGATTCGCAAGGCGTACTCACCATTCTCGACGGCGTTTCGTTCACGCTGGCGGCCGGCGGCACGGCGGCCATCGTCGGCGCCTCGGGCTCGGGCAAGTCCACCCTGCTGACGCTGATGGCCGGGCTGGACGTGCCCGCCAGCGGCACCGTGCGCATCGCCGGCCAGGACTTGTTCGCGCTGGACGAAGACACCCGTGCCCAATGGCGGGCGCGGCACATCGGCTTCGTGTTCCAGAACTTCCAGTTGCTGGCCAGCCGCACCGCGCTGGAAAACGTCATGCTGCCGCTGGAGCTGGCCGGCACCGCGCAGGCCGAGGCGCGCACCCGCGCCCGCGACATGCTGGCCCGCGTGGGCCTGGCCGAGCGGCTGGCGCATTACCCGCGCGTGCTCTCGGGCGGCGAGCAGCAGCGCGTGGCGCTGGCGCGCGCCTTCGTCACCCAGCCGCCGCTGCTGCTGGCCGACGAGCCCACCGGCAGCCTGGACGCCACCACCGGCGAGACCGTGATGGCGCTGATGCTGGAACTCAACCGCGAGGCGGGCACCACGCTGGTGCTGGTCACCCACGACCAGGGCCTGGCTGCGCGCTGCGAGCGGCAGTTGCACATCGAGGCCGGGCGGCTGGTGGCCTGATCAACTCAGTAGCCGCCGCCCCTGCCGCCAGGCCGCGCGCACGGCCAGCACCACGCCGGCCAGCGTCAGCGCCAACGCCGCCAGCGCGGCCAGGCGCAGCAAGGTGTTGTTGAAGTCCTCGCCGCCGCCGTAGTCCATGATGTGCAGCCGCCACAGCAAGTCGTAAGCCACCCAGGCGTCGGTGCGGGCGGTCAGGTAGGCGCCGCTGGCGCCGTCCAGGTAGATGCGCGTGCCCAGCCGGTCAGCGAACTGCACCCGCCACACATCGCCGCGCCCCGCCAGTTCGTGGACGATGCCCAGCCGGTGCGGCACCTCGGCCAGCCGCTGCACGTCGGCCACGGCCGCGCCCTCCCGGTGCAGGCTGGCGCCAAATGCGCGCACCGCCTCGGCCGTGGGCGCGGGCAGCGGCCGGCCGTCGGTGCCCAGCACCTGCGGCGGTGCACCTGGCGTCTGCACGCGCAGTGCCGGCCCGGCCGGTGTGGCCACCACGGCCAGCGCCTCGGCACCGGCCGGCAGCGCCCAGCCAGCTGACAGCACGGCCTGCGGCGGGCGCACCACGTCGCCGGCCTTGACCCAGCCGTCGAACGGCAGCCACGCGAACAGCACGCCGCCCAGCACCCAGGCCAGCACCTGGGCGCCCACCAGCCAACCGGCCCAGCGGTGCAGGCGATAGATCCAGGCGACGGTTTTCATGCCGCCTCCTGCGGCGCCAACACCTGATCGATCAGCGCGAAGCTGGTGTCCCATTGCGCATCGCTCATGGCCATCAGCCCGAAGTGGCGCAGCAGGAAGGCGCCCTCGGTGGCCAGCAGCGCCAGCCAGGCGCGGCGGCCGGCGTCGGTGCCGGTGTCCACGCCATCGGCCAGCCGGGCATACCAGGCGCGCACGGTGGCCAGGTGCTCGGGCGCCTGGATCAGCGCCGCCATCAGGCCGGCGGCCTTGGCCTGGCTGAGGGCGTCGGCACCGTGGGTGGCGCGCGCATGGGCGCGCACGCGCTGGGCCGGCGTCGCGCCGGGCGGCGGTGCGAACAGCGCCTGATAACTGGCCTCCCAGCGCGTGAAGAGGGCATCGATGAGGCCGTCCTTGGTGCCGAAGGCCGATTGCACACCGCCCTTGCTGATGCCGGCGGCGCGCGCCACGGCGTCGATGGTCAGGCCGGCGGCACCGCTGTCCCGCACGATGGCCTCGGCCACGTCCAGCACGGCGTCGCGATCGATGCTCGGTTTGCGACCCATGAGGGCTCCTTTTAAAATAAATACGACCGTATTATAATTTCGGCCATGAACAAGCTGACCAACCGCTGGCTGGTGCTGGCCATTGTCTCTACGGCGCTGCTGCTCATCGTCGTGGACATGACCGTGCTCTACACGGCGCTGCCGCGCCTGACGCACGACCTGGGCGCCACTGGCGCGCAAAAGCTGTGGATCGTCAACGCCTACGCGCTGGCGGTGGCCGGCTTGCTGCCTGGCGCCGGCACGCTGGGCGACCGCGTGGGCGCCAAGCGCATGTTTCTGGTGGGCCTGGTCATTTTTGCGGTGGCCTCGGCGGCAGCGGCCTTCGCACCCACGGCGGCGGCCTTGATCGCGGCGCGCGTGCTGCTGGCCGTGGGTGCGGCGGCCATGATGCCCGCCACGCTGGCCATCATCCGCCACACCTTCGACGACGCCGACGAGCGCGCACTGGCCATCGGCATCTGGGCGGCCGTGGCGGCCGGCGGCGCGGCGCTGGGGCCGGTGCTGGGTGGTGCGCTGCTGGCGCATTTCTGGTGGGGCTCGGTGTTTCTGATCAACGTGCCCATCGTGCTGGTGGCGTGGCCACTGGCGGCGTGGCTGATCGAAGGGCGGCCGGGCGATGCCAGCCGGCATTGGGACGCCTGGGCCTCGCTCTACCTGCTGGGCACGCTGGTGGCGCTGGCGTTGGCCATCAAGACGGCGGGTCAGCGGGCACCGTCGCTGGGCGTCATCTCGCTGGCGCTGGTTGTGGGCCTGGGCTGCGCGGCGCTGTTCGTGCGGCGCCAGCGGCGTGCGGCCAGCCCGTTGATCGATTTCACGCTGTTTGCCGAACGGCGCTTTGCGGGTGGTGTGGCGGCGGCATTGGTGGCGGCGCTGGCGCTGGTGGGGTTGGAGCTGGTGCTGGCGCAGCGGCTGCAACTGGTGGCGGGCCTCACGCCGCTGGATGCGGCGCTGGTCATCCTGCCGGTGCCGTTGGCCGCCTTTGTGGCCGGGCCGCTGGCCGGGCTGGCATTGCGCCGCATGGCCGCGCTGCCGCTGATGGCGCTGGCCTTGCTGGTGGCGGCGCTGGGCACGCTGGGGGTGGCCATCACCCACGCAGCGCTGGGCTGGCCCCTGCTGGTCTGGCTGGCCGTGCTGGGCGCCGGCCTGGGCGCGGTGATGACGGGCGCGTCCAGCAGCATCATGCACCACGCCCCACCCGAGCGGGCCGGCATGGCCGCGTCGATGGAGGAGGTGTCGTACGAGCTGGGCGGCGCGCTGGGTGTGGCCTTGTTGGGCAGCGTGCTGGGCGGCGTCTACGCCGCGCGGCTGGCGTTGCCGCAAGGGGTGTCGCCAACGGCTCGCGACAGCCTGGACCAGGCCTTGCTCGCCGCCGAGTCGCTGCCGCCAGCGGTGGCACAGAACCTCATCGCACTGGCGCAGACTGCCTTCGATCAGGCGTTCAATGTCGTGGTCTGGGTCACGGCCGCACTATTGCTGCTGTGTGCCGGGGCGCTGGCCTGGGTCAGTCGCCCATCCTTCACGCGGCACGCCACCCAAACCCAGCGACTGCCGTGGATCCGGCTTTGCCGGTCCACTGGCAGTGCCCCCTTGAGGGGGCGCGATCTGTGATCGCGTAGGGGGTGGTCGGTCAGGCGAGGGTCAACGTCATATCAATGTTGCCCCGCGTGGCGTTGGAGTAGGGGCAGATCTGGTGGGCGGCATCCACCAGCGCCTGGGCGGCGGCGCGCTCCATGCCGGGCAGGTGCACCGTCATGCGCACGGCGATGCCGAAGCCGTGGGCGATGGGGCCCAGATCGACCTCGGCGTCGATGGCCACTTCGGGCGGCACCCGCACGCCTTGCTTGCCGGCTGCGGCCTTGATTGCGCCGATGAAGCAGGCCGAATAGCCGCTGGCAAACAACTGTTCGGGGTTGGTGCCGCCGCCGGCCTGGCCCGGGGGCGTCAACACCACGTCGAGCCGGCCGTCGTCGGTGCGCGAGGCGCCGTCACGGCCCCCCGTGGTGTGGGCGCGGGCGGTGTAGAGGACTTTTTCAAGGGTGTTGGGCATGGGGGTCTCCGTGATGACTCTGGGAGTGCCCAATGTAGCGCCCTGCGAAGGGCGGGCTGGCCATAGCCCGGCCCCGCAGGGGGCTTACAGCCGTCGCAACGCATCCAGCTTGGCCAGAAAGCGCTGGCGCTGGGCGGTGTCGGTGCTGAAGCGCTGGGCCTGTTGCAGGTGGCGCATGGCGTCGTCGACCCGGCCCAGCCCCAGCAGTGCCTGGGCCATGGCGTGGTGGACCAGCGGATCCTCGGGGGCGCGTTGCAGGGCCTGCGCCAGCGCGTCCCGGGCCTCGGCCCAGCGGCTTTGCGCCAGGGCCTGGCGGCCGCGCTCGTACTGGGCATAGGGGGGGTCGGGTTGCAGGCGGGCCAGCCGCTGGGCCAGCACGGCGGCCTCGGCGGTGTCGGCGGTGCCGGCGCGTGTGGCCAGCAAACCATGCAGATTGGTCAGCGCCGCCAGATGCGTCGGGGCCTGGCCCAGCACCTCGCGCAGCACGGCCTCGGCCTCGGGCACCAGCCCGCCGCGGTACAGCACCACGGCCAGCGTGTTGCGGGCATTGGCGTCGTTCGGTGCCCGGCCCACGGCGGTGCGCGCCAGCGCGTAGGCGCGCGCCAGGTCCCCGGCCGCCAGCGCCTCGGCGGCGCGGTTGTTCAGGTACATGGCGCCCACCTGGGGGCGGCTGACCTCGCGCACCTGCTGGTGGGCCAGATCCTGCCCGGGCAGGAAGTCCACCACCCACTCGCTGTCGCCCAGCGGGCCCGTGACGCGGTGGACGTTGTTGGGCGGTGCCAGCGACAGGTTGACGTGGCCGGCCGCGATGACCAGCCCCTCGCTGTGCGTGAAGCTGGGTGGCGCCAGCACCTGACGCAGGCGCACGCGCAAGCCCATTTCGTCGGCAAATGCGGCCGACATCAGCACCAGCGACAGGCAGTTGCCGCGCCGGTCGTCAAAGGCCTGGGCCGCGTTGCGGGTGGGGCCGCCGTCGTACTCCAGGCGCAACCGGCGCTGGTCCAGCAGCGCATGCAGCAGCACGCGGCGGGGGTCATCGCCTTTGCGCAGCAGGGGCCGGATGACGTCGTTCAGGTAGGCCTGCATGGTGGCACTGACGCGCAGTGCGCTGTCGGCGTCCTCGACCACCGGCAGCGGGGCGAAGCGGGCATCGGCGCGCGCCAACGCCTGCGCCAGCACAGGCTCGGTGGGTGGGGCGTCCTGGGTGACGTGGGCGCAGCCCACCAGGGCGGCGGCCAGCACCGTCAGCAGGTGGCGGCCAATGCGCGATGGGGCGGGTAGGGCGGCATGCAACATGACCAACTCCCTTCAGAGCCCGTCATCTCGCCGGGCCACGTCGCCATACTACGCCGTTGGGCGCTGGTGCGCATCCCGCCAGCGCAAGGCCGGCCGCTCCACCGTGTGGTGCAGTGCGGCCCCCAGTGCGCCGACCGCCAGCGCATAGGCGGCAAAGGCAGCCCAGCCATGCAGATGCGCCTCGATCCAGGGCTGAGCCAGGTGGTAGGCGATCTTGTGGCTGAGGTAGAGGCTGTAAGACGCGGCGGCCACCCAGGCCACGCCGGGCAGGCGCCAGCGGCCGATGAGGCTGCCCGGCTGCGCGGCGGCGAAGACGTTGAGCGCCAACGCCAGCGACAGCACCGGCCAGCCCACGCTGTTGGCCAGCAGGCCGGTGCGCTGGCTGAACAGCACCATGGCCAACGCCAGCAGCGCCAGGCCGGCCAGCAGCACGCCGTTGGCGCGTGCCCGCAAGCCGGCCCACCAGGCGGGCCGCCAGGTCTGCAGCGCGGCCAGCAGCACGCCGGCCAGCAGGCCGTCCAGCCGGCACCAGGTGGGGTAGTAGAGGTCTTCGACAAACCAGGCGCGGGGCGGGTCCAGCGCGCTGCCCTGCAGCCAGATGGCGCTGCGCAGCGCGATGCCGCCCAGAACGATGGCCAGCGCGACGGCGGCCGTGCGGCGCAGGCTGGGCCGGCGCGAGAGCGCCCAGGCCAGCGCCGGGAACAGCAGGTAGAAGTGCTCTTCCACGCACAGCGACCAGGCGTGCGAGAACGCCGGGTGGGCCAGGTAGTCCACACAGAGATTGAAGACGAAGAGGGCGAATACCCACCACGGCTCCATGCCCGGTGCCTCGCGTGCGGCCGGCACCAGCGTATAGACGGCCAGCACCACCCAGAACGCCGGCAGGATGCGCAGCGCCCGGCGCCAATAAAAGGCCGCCATGTCCACGCGGCCCTGGGCGGCCAGTTGCTGGAAGACCTGGCCGCCGATCAGGTAGCCGCTGAGGACGAAGAACACGTCCACGCCCATCCAGCCATAGCGCGACAACCACTCCCAGTCGGGGCCCAGGCCGCCGACCAGAAAGCTGTGGAACAGCATGACCCAGACCACGGCCAGGGCGCGCAGCAGATCCAGGCCCGGCAAGCGGGCTGCAGGGGTCAACGGCCCAGCCAGTCGCGCAGCACCTCGGCCGTGTGTTCGCCCAGCAGCGGCGGCGCCTGCTCGTAGCGCACCGGCGTGGCCGACAGGCGGATGGGGCTGGCCACCAGCGGCACGCTGCCAAAGGCCGGATGCGGCAGTTCGAGCTTGAGCCCGCGCGCCACCACCTGCGGGTCGGCAAAGACCTCGTTCAGGCGGTTGATGGGGCCGCAGGGCACGCCGGCGGCCTCCAGCAGCGCGATCCATTCGGCCGTGGGCTTCATCACCGTGGCCTGGCGGATCAGCGGCATCAGCGTCTGGCGGTGGGCCACGCGCGCCGGGTTGGTGGCAAAGCGCGCGTCCGTCGCCCACTCGGGGTGGCCGGCGGCGGCGCAGAACTTGGTGAACTGGCCGTCGTTGCCCACCGCCAGAATCATGTCGCCGTCGGCCGTCGGCACGTCCTGGTAGGGCACGATGTTGGGGTGGGCATTGCCCAGCCGCACCGGCGCCTTGCCGCTGGTCAGGTAGTTGGCGGCCTGGTTGGCCAGCGTGGCCACCAGCACGTCCAGCAAGGCCATGTCGATGTGCTGGCCCTCGCCGGTCTGCTGGCGGTGGTTGAGCGCGGCCAGCACGCCGATGGTGGCGTAGAGGCCCGTCATGATGTCCACCAGCGCCACGCCCACCTTCTGCGGGCCGGCGCCGTCCTCGCCATCGGCGCGGCCGGTCAGGCTCATCAGCCCGCCCATGCCCTGGATCAGGAAGTCGTAGCCGGCACGCGGCGCATACGGCCCGGTCTGGCCAAAGCCGGTGACCGAGCAGTAGATCAGCCGCGGGTTGACGGCCTTGAGGCTGGCGTAGTCCAGCCCATAGCCCTTGAGGCCGCCAACCTTGAAGTTCTCCAGCACCACGTCGGCCTCGCGCGCCAGTTCGCGGATCAGCGCCTGCCCCTCGGCCGTGGCCATGTCGATGGCAATCGAGCGCTTGTTGCGGTTGGCACACTGGAAGTAGGCCGCCTGGCGCGAGTCGGTGCCATCGGCCTGCGCCACCCACGGTGGCCCCCAGGCGCGGGTGTCGTCCCCGCTGCCGGGCCGCTCGACCTTGACCACATCGGCCCCCAGGTCACCCAGGATCTGGCTGGCCCAGGGACCAGCGAGCACGCGAGAGAGGTCGAGGACTTTGAGACCGTGCAACGCCGTGGTCATAAAACAGCACACCTATAAAAAAACCAACCGCCGCAATGCCAGAGCCCCCAACCCGGCCGTCGGCGTGGATCCGGCTTCGCCGGTCCACTGCCGAAGCCCCCTCGGGGGGTAGCGACCGGGAGGGAGCTTGGGGGCCTTAAAACGCTGCGATGCCGGTCATCGCCCGGCCCAGGATCAGCGCATGGATGTCGTGCGTGCCCTCGTAGGTGTTGACCACCTCCAGGTTGACCAGGTGGCGCGCCACGCCGAACTCGTCGCTGATGCCGTTGCCACCCAGCATGTCGCGCGCGGTGCGGGCGATGTCCAGGCTCTTGCCGCAGGAGTTGCGCTTCATGATGGAGGTGATCTCGACGGCGGCCGTGCCCTCGTCCTTCATGCGGCCCAGGCGCAGGCAGCCTTGCAGCGCCAGCGTGATCTCGGTCTGCATGTCGGCCAGCTTCTTTTGCACCAGCTGGTTGGCCGCCAGCGGCTTGCCGAACTGTTTGCGGTCCAGCGTGTACTGGCGCGCCATGTGCCAGCAGAACTCGGCCGCGCCGATGGCGCCCCAGGCGATGCCGTAGCGCGCGCTGTTCAGGCAGGTGAACGGGCCTTTGAGGCCGCGCACCTCGGGAAAGGCGTTCTCCTCGGGGCAGAACACCTCGTCCATGACGATTTCGCCGGTGATGCTGGCGCGCAGGCCCACCTTGCCGTGGATGGCGGGGGCGGTCAGGCCCTTCCAGCCTTTTTCCAGCACGAAGCCGCGGATGGCGCCGTCGTCGTCCTTGGCCCAGACCACGAACACGTCGGCGATGGGGCTGTTGGTGATCCACATCTTGCTGCCCGAGAGGCTGTAGCCACCGGCGACCTTGCGGGCGCGGGTGACCATGCTGCCGGGGTCGGAGCCGTGGTTGGGCTCGGTCAGGCCGAAGCAGCCTATCCACTCGCCGCTGGCCAGCTTGGGCAGGTACTTCTGCTTGGTGGCCTCGTTGCCGAACTCGTTGATGGGCACCATGACCAGCGACGACTGCACACTCATCATCGAGCGGTAGCCCGAGTCCACGCGCTCGACCTCACGGGCGATCAGGCCGTAGCAGACGTAGTTCAGACCCGCGCCGCCGTATTGCTCGGGGATGGTGGGGCCCAGCAGGCCCAGCTCACCCATCTCGCGGAAGATGGCCGCGTCGGTCTTCTCGTGGCGGAAGGCCTCCATCACGCGCGGGGCCAGCTTGTCCTGACAGTAGGCGGCGGCGGCGTCGCGCACCGCGCGCTCGTCGTCGGTGAGCTGCGCGTTCAGCAGCAGCGGGTCGTCCCAGTGGAAAGCGGCTTTGGCGGCCATGGCGTCGTCTCCTTGCTTCAAAAGCGGCGATTCTAGAAACCCCGTCGGGCCGCCGGCAAGCGAGAAATTCGCAGCCTGTTGTGCGCACATCGCATTCCGGGCCTAGCATGCCGCCATGCGCCGCAAACTGCCCTCCACCGCCGCCCTGGCCGCCTTCGAGGCGGCCGCGCGGCACCTGTCATTCACCCGCGCGGCCGAGGAGCTGGCCGTCACCCAGAGTGCCGTGTGCCGGCAGGTGGCCACGCTGGAGGGGTTCCTGGGCACCAAGCTGTTTCGCCGCAGCCAGCGCGGCGTGGTGCTGACCGAGGTCGGCCGCCGCTACGCCCAGACCGTGGCCGCGCGGCTGGACGCGGTGGAGCGCGACGCGCTGGACGCCATCGGTCAGGCGGTGCCCGCCGCCGCAGGCCAGCTCAGCGGGGCGCTGGAGCTGGCCGTGGTGCCCACCTTCGCCACCCAGTGGCTGCTGCCCCGGCTGCCGCGGCTGGCGCAGGCCCAGCCGGGCATCACCGTGCACCTGACCTCGCGCACGCGGCCGTTTCTGTTCGACGGCTCGGGGCTGGATGCCGCCATCCACGCCAGCGCCAGCCCCTGGCCCGGCACCGAAGGCCTGCCGCTGCTGCCCGAGGACTTGATGGCCGTGGCCGCCCCGGCGCTGCTGGCCGGGCGCAAGCGCTGGCAGCCGGCCGACCTGCTGCGGCTGCCGCTGCTGCAGGCCAGCACCCGGCCGTATGCGTGGCGGCAGTGGTTTGCCAGCGCCGGTGTGCGCCACGTGCAAGATGGGCAGGATCTGGCCGGGCCGCGCATGGAATTGTTTTCTTTGCTGGCCGAGGCCGCCGCCCAGGGGCTGGGGGTGGCGCTGCTGCCGCGCCTGCTGGTGGAGCGCGAGCTGGCCGCCGGCCGGCTGGCCCAGGCCACGCCCCATGTGCAGCGGGGCGAGCGCACCTACCATCTGCTCTACCCCAGCCACCGCGTGGGGGAGCCGGTGCTGGCGGCGTTTGCCGACTGGCTGGCCCAGGAGGTACGGGCCTACCAAAACGGCTGATGCGGCGGAGGGGTCTCAAGAAAACGCCGGGCCGCCCCAAGTTTTCTTGACCCCCACGGGGGGCGGGCTGGGCAAAGCCCAGCCCTGGGAGCCTTCAGAACCACAGCCAGATGCGGCGCAGCCACAGCGGCGTGCGGTCGGGGCGGGTGGGGTAGACGTGGCGCTGGAAGGGGTACATGGCGGTGTCCGGTGGTCAATGGATGTGCGGCCACTTTACTGTATAAAAAAACAGTTATCAAGCCTGATCGGCCCGCAGGGGGTGGGGCGGGCGGGGCTTTAGAATCGCGCCCGTCGTTGGTGCTCAACCAGTTAAACGGGAAGCAGGACGGTCGCAGCGCCCGCTGCATGGCCTAACCTGCGCTGCCCCCGCAACGGTAAGCACCTGCCGCCCTGGCCTTGCGTCCCGGGCGGCCCCTCCGGGCCACTTGCCACTGGACGCTGCGGCGTCTGGGAAGGCACCCGGGGTGGGGTGTAGCCCGGATACCGGCCAACGAAGTGGTGCGCTGCCTGGCGGCGCATGGATGGTGCGCGCGGTTGCGGGGAGCGGCGGCGCACGGTTGTTTTGCCGTTTGTTTTCTACTCCCATGCATCAACTTTCTTCGGGCCGCGCTGCCCGCACCGGCCTCATGCTGGCCGTGGCCAGCCTGGGTGCGCCTGCGTGGGCGCAAGCCCTGGCCGCCGCCCCTCAAACCGTGGTCGTCACCGGCGCGCGCGAGCCGCTGCCGCTGGCCGACATTGCCGCCGACGTGGTGGTCATCGACGCCGCCCGCATCGCGGCCAGCCCGGCCGATTCGCTGGCCGACCTGCTGCGCCGCGAAGCCGGCGTGCAACTGACCCGCAATGGCGGCCCGGGGGCCGCCAGCAGCATCTCCATTCGCGGCGCGGCGGCGTCGGGCACCCTGGTGCTGGTCGATGGCGTGCGCGTGGGCTCGGCCACGCTGGGCCAGGCCGAACTGGAGGGCATCAGCCTGGCCACCATCGAGCGCATCGAGGTGCTGCGCGGCCCCGCCTCCAGCCTGTGGGGCGCCGACGGCGTGGGCGGGGTGATTCAGATCATCACGCGCCAGGGCAAGGCCGGCACCCAGGGCGGCGCCCGGCTGGCGCTGGCCAACTACGCCGGCCGCGAGGCCTCGGCCTGGGCCAGCGGCAAAAGCGGTGCGCTGGACTGGGCGGCCAGCCTGGCGCGCGAGCAAAGCGACGGCATCTCGGCCGTCAAGCCCGATGACCGCTGGGGCAACCACAACCCCGACAACGACGGCTTCGAGCGCACCACCGTGCAGGCCAGGCTGGGCCTGCAAGCCGCGCCGGGCCAGCGCCTGGGCGCCAGCGTGGTGGCCGGCCGCCACGACAACCAGTACGACGCCACCGAATACCCGCCACCCGACTACGCGCCCAGCAACGCGGCCGACTTCCGCAGCGAGGCCCGCAGCCACAGCCTGGAGGCCCATTGGCGAGCCGACTGGACGCCGCAGTGGCAAACGCTGGTGCGTGCCACCACGCAGTTGGGCGACACCGACACCGGCGGCCAGCTCATCGACAGCTACCGCACGCGCCGCGAAGGCCTGACGGCCCAGGCCACCTGGCAGCCGCAGCCCACCCAGCACCTGACGCTGGCCGCCGAGACGCTGCGCGAGCGGGTCAGCTCCACCGCCTACGACGACGAAAGCCGCCGCACCAACAGCCTGGCGGTGGCCTGGGCCGGCCGCCATGGCGAGCTGGCCACCCAGGCCGACCTGCGCCACGACGACAACAGCGTCTACGGTGGCACCACCACCGGCCGCCTGGGCCTGGCCTACACCCTGGCGCCGGGGCTGCGGCTGCGCGGCCTGGTGGGCAGCTCGTTTCGTGCCCCCAGCTTCAACGAGCTGTACTACCCCAGCTATGGCGTCACCACCATCCAGCCCGAGAAAGGCCGCAGCGCCGAGCTGGGCGTGGAGCACAGCCTGGGCGACGTCAGCCTGGCCGCCACCGTATTCCATAACCGCGTGACCAACCTCATCGCCTACCAGAGCGACGCCAGCCAATGCCCCAGCGGCTACAGCTACGGCTGCGCCGCCAACATCGGCCGCGCCACGCTGCAAGGCATGAACTTCACCGCCGGCTGGCAGGACAGCCACTGGGACTTGCGCGCCGCGCTGGACCTGCTGCGCGCCCGCGACGACGCCACCGGCCAGCGGCTGGCGCGCCGCGCGCCGCACCAGTTCTCGCTGGACGCCCGCTGGCAGGACGGCCCCTGGCAGGCTGGTGCGGCCTTGCTGCGCGTGGCCGCCCGGCCCGACAGCGGCATCACCTTGCCCGCCTACACCCAGATCGACATCAGCGCCGGCTGGCGCTTTGCGCCGCAGTGGACGCTGGAGGCCAAGGTCAACAACCTGACCGATCGCCAGATCGAGCCCGTGCGCGACTACCAGTCGCTGGGCCGGCAGGGCTGGCTGATCCTGCGCTGGGCGTCGTGATGGTGAGGTTGCTGCTGGCGGCGCTGGCGCTGTGCGCGGCATGGGCCGCGCAAGCCGCGCCGCAGCGCATCGTCACGCTGATCCCGTCACTGACCGAAAGCGTCTGTGCGCTGGGCGCCTGCGCGCGGCTGGTGGGGGTGGACCGCTACTCCAACTGGCCGGCCGAGGTGGCCAAGCTGCCCCATCTGGGCGGGCTGGACGACGTGCAGATCGAGCGCGTGGTGGCGCTCAAGCCCGACCTCGTGCTGGCCTCGCCGTCCAGCCGCGCCGTGGCGCGGCTGCGCGCGCTGGGGCTGCACGTGGTGGTCATCGAAGCGCGCACCCACGCCGAGGTGCGCAGCAGCCTGACCGAGCTGGCGCGGCTGCTGGGCGAGCCGGCAGCGGCCGAGCGCGTCTGGGCCGGCATTGCGCGCGACCTGGACACCGCCGCTGCCCGCGTGCCCGCCGCCTGGCGCGGCCAGCGCGCCTATGTGGAGGTGGCGCCCGACCCCTATGCCGCCGGCACCGTCTCCTTCATCGGCGAGACGCTGGCCCGGCTGGGCCTGGTCAACATCGTGCCGGCCGCCATGGGGCCGTTTCCCAAGCTCAGCCCCGAGTTCGTCGTGCGCGCCCAGCCCGACCTCATCATCGCCACCCAACGCGACTGGGCCGCCATGCCCGGCCGCCCCGGCTGGGCCGCGCTGACCGCCGTGCGCCAGGGCCGAGCGTGCGCGTTTGCGCCGGCACCTTATGACGTGCTGGTGCGCCCCGGCCCGCGCATGGGCGAGGGCGCGCTGCTGCTGGCGGCGTGCATCGACAAATTGAGCTCGGCGGAGGCCCGGTGAGCCGTCTGGGCCTGGCGCTGGCGCTGCTGTCGGCACTGCTGGTGGCGCTGGGCCTGGCCGTGGGCAGCCAGGGGTTTGCGCTCGATTGGGGTGGCGAGCAGGCGGCGCTGATCGTGGGCGAGATCCGCGCCCCGCGCACGCTGGGCGCCTGGCTGGTGGGCGCGCTGCTGGGGCTGGCCGGCGCCGTGGCGCAGGGGCTGTTTCGCAACCCGCTGGCCGACCCGTATCTGCTGGGCGCCGCCTCGGGCGCGGTGCTGGGCGTGGTGGCCACGCTGGCGCTGCTGCTGGGCGCCGCCGCGCCGCCCTGGCTGGCGCAGACGGGGCAGGTCGTGGCCGCATTTGCCGGCGCCGTGGCCGGTGTGCTGCTGACGCTGACGCTGGCGCGCGGCGCCACCCACACCACGCGGCTGCTGCTGGCCGGCGTGGTGGTGGGCGTGGTGCTGGGCGCCTGCAGCGACCTCATCACCACCTTCGAGCCCGACGTGTTGCGCGGCAAACAAGCCTTCTTGCTGGGCAGCACCGCCTACATCGGCTGGAGCGGCGTCGCCTGGCTGGCGGCGGGCGTGGTGCTGGCGCTGCCGCTGGCCTGGCGGCTGGCGCGGGTGCTGGACGCGCTCACGCTGGGCGACGACAGCGCCCGCAGCCTGGGCCTGGCGCTGCCGCGCTGGCGCCTGGTGCTGGTGGGCGTGCTGGCGCTGGCCACCGCGCTGGCGGTGGCCCAGGCTGGCCTGGTGGCCTTTGTGGGCCTGGTGGCACCGCACCTGGTGCGGCGCATGGTGCCGTCGGCCCATGCGCCGCTGCTGCTGGCCAGCGCCGCCACCGGCGGTGTGCTGCTGCTGGCCGGTGACGTGCTGGCACGCGGCCTGATTGCGCCCGAGGAGCTGCCGGTGGGCGTGCTCACCGCCGTGCTGGGTGGCGGCTACCTGGTGTGGCTGCTGCGGCGGGGGGTGCGGTGACCGCACTGAGCGCCCACCAGCTCGGCGTGGTGCTGGCCGGGCGGCCCGTGCTGCGCGGCGTGGACGTGGCCTTTGCACCCGGCTGGACGGCCGTCGTCGGCCCCAACGGTGCCGGCAAGAGCACGCTGTTGCGCGCGCTGGCCGGCTTGTTGGCGCCGCAGGCCGGCCAGGTGCGGCTGGACGGGGCGCCGCTGGCCGCCTTGCCGCCGCGCCAGCGGGCGCAGCGGCTGGCCTGGCTGGCGCAAAGCGGCGAGCCCAGCGGCGAGCTGACCGTGCGCCAGACGGTGGCGCTGGGCCGGCTGCCCCATCTGGGCCTGCTGGCCGAGCCGGGGCCGGCCGACCATGCGGCCATCGAAGCCGCCATGGCCGCCACCCAATGCACGGCCTGGGCCGGGCGCCGGCTGGCGGCGCTGTCGGGCGGCGAGCGCCAGCGCGTGCTGCTGGCGCGGGCGCTGGCCACCTGCGCCCCGGTGCTGCTGCTGGACGAGCCCACCACCCATCTGGATGTGCCGCACCAGGTGGCGCTGGCGCGCTGGCTGCGCAGCGCGGCGGCCACGCGCACCGTGGTGGCCGTGGTGCACGACCTGACGCTGGCGCTGGCGGCCGACCGCGTGCTGGTGCTGGCGGATGGGCAGGTGCGGGCGCATGCGCCGGCCCACGAGCCGGCGCTGCACCGTGCCATCGAGGCCACGTTCGACCACGCGGTGCGCATCGTCCAACTGGACGGGGCCTGGACGGCATTGCCGCGCTACCTGTAACACCGGCTGACCGGCCGTTACCTGGGCGCCGGGCGGCGCCGCCAGAATGCGCAGCCCATGTCTGCCACCGCTTTTGCCTTCGCCCCGTTCAGCTTGCCGCCACCCAGCCGGTCGGCTGCGGCGCCGCTGTGCGAGGCGGCCGTGCCGGTGGACGCCATCGTGCTGGCCAAGGCGCTGGCCTCGCAGCTCATCGTCTGGCACCACCTGGTGCTGTACGGCCCGCTGCAGGAGGCCCTGGCGCAGTGGGCGCCGGCCCTGACGGTCTGGCTGCGCCAGGACGGGCGGCTGGCGGTGCAGGCGTTTCTGGTGGTGGGCGGCTACCTGGCGGCCGGCAGCATCTGGCGGGCGCAGGCCGAGGGTCGCGGCTGGGGTCAGTTGGTGGCCGCCCGCTGGTGGCGGCTGGTCAAGCCCTATGCGCTGGCGCTGCTGGCGGCCCTGCTGGCCGCCTGGGCGGCGCGGCTGCTGGTGGCGGATGCCGACACACCGGCTGCGCCCACGGCCGCCCAGGTGGGCGCGCACCTGCTGCTGGCGCACGACGTGCTGGGCGTGCCGGCGCTGTCGGCCGGCGTCTGGTACGTGGCCATCGACCTGCAGTTGTTTGCCTTGTGGGCCGCCTTGCTGGCGCTGACCCGGGGCCGGGTGCCGCTGCCGCTGGTGCTGCTGGCGGGGCTGGCGGCGTCGCTGCTGGCGTTCAATCTGGAGGCGGGCGGCGACGTCTACGCCCCGTACTTCTTCGGCACCTGGGGCCTGGGCGTGGCCGCCTGGTGGCTGCGCGCGCAAGGCTGGCGCGCGCCCGCCGCGCGTGGCCTGGCGCTGGCCTTGGTCGCCTTGCTGCTGGTCGCGCTCACGCAGGCCTGGCGCGAGCGGGTGGTTCTGGCGGCGGCGGTGGCCGTGGTGCTGACGCTGGCTCCCGCGCGCGGGCTGCTGCCCAGCCGGCTGCGGGCCGGCATCACCTGGCTGGCCGATCACTCTTACGGCGTGTTTCTGATGCATTACCCCGTGCTGCTGCTGGTGGGCGCGCTGGGGGCGGCCGCCGGCCTCGTCTCGCCGGCCGCCGCAGCGGTGGTGATGGCGGCCGGCTGGCTGGCCAGCCTGGCCGCTGGCGCGGCGTTGCACCGGCTGACGCAGGCGCGGCTCAGCCCAAAACCAGCCGCCCGGCCCGCGCCTGGGCCGTGGCGCCCAGCGGTTCGTGGCTGGTGACGATCCAGATGCGCTCGGTCTGCGTGGCGGCGGCATCCAGCAGCGCGCGCAACTCGTCCTGACAGGCGGCATCCACGTTGGCCAGCGGTTCGTCCAGCAACAGCACCGCCGTGCCGGTGGCCAGCATGGCCGCCAGCGCCAGCTTGCGCTGGGTGCCGCTGGACAGTGCGGCGATGCGCGCGCCGCGCCATGGGGCCAGGCCCAGGGCATCGGCCACGCGGTCGTAGATGGCCACGTCGAAGCGGGGGTAGAGCCCGGCCAGGAAACTGGCGTATTCATCCGCATGCAGGTGGCCAAACACCAGCGCGTCCGGCCCGCACCAGCCCACGGCCTGGCGCCAGGCCAGCGGGGCGTGGCGGGCATCGGTGTCCCCCAGCCGCAGCGTGCCGAACGGGGCGGGCAGCGCCCCGCCCAACACCTTGAGCAAGGTGCTCTTGCCGCAGCCGTTGGGGCCTTGCACCCAGGTCAGGCCCGGCGCAAACGTGTGTGACCAGCCGGCCAGCACCGGACGGCCCGGGTAGCCGGCATGCAGGCCGGTGACGGTGAGGTTCATGGCATGACTTGTGAAGCAAAAGCAAAGGTCAGGGCGAGCACCAGCAGCGTCCAGGCGGCATCGTGGTCGGCGCGCGCCGTGGGGGCGCTGCTGGCGCGCCAGATGGCCACGGCCATGCCCAGCAGCCAGCCGGCCAGCGGCAGCGGGTGAGGGCGGTGAGCGCCCAACAGCACGGCCAGGGTGGCGGCCACACCCAGTGCGGCGGGGGCACAGACCAGGGTGCGCGCCGCGCGCGGCGGCGGGGTGCGCAGCGGCAGGGCGGCGCAGGCGGCCCACAGGGGTGCCAGCTCATCGTGCAGCCGCCGCTGCAACTCGGCGGTGCCTGCCATGGCCAGCAGCGCCTGGGCGGCCAGCCACCAGCCGCCGTGGGCCGGCCAGCCCATCAAGGCCAGTGCCGGCAGCGGCGCGGCGGCCAGCAGCAGGGCCAGCGCGCGGCCGCTGCGCCGGGCCGGGCCGCGCCACAGCGGCCGCAGCAGCAGCGCCCACTGCGCGTGCTGGGCCTGTACGCCCTGGGCCAGCGTGGCGGGGCCGTCCGATGCATGGCCCGGTGCAGCGGCGGCCCGCCAGCGGCGCAGCAGCGCGCGTGCCAGCACGGCGGCCGCCAGCGCGGCCAGGGCCAGCGCGGCCACGGCCAGACTGCGTGTGGCGTGCAGCCCGGGCGGATCCAGCGCCCACAGCAGCGCCGCACCCAGCGCCAGCAGGCCTTGCAGCGGCAGCCAGCCCCAGCGCAGGCAGCGCCGGTCGGACGCGCGCAGCACGCTGGCGGGCAGCGGCAGCGCGCGCTCGGCTTCGGCCCAGCGCGCCGGCCACCACAGCGGGCGGGTCAGCCACACGGGCAGCACGCCCGCCAGCGCATAGGCCAGCGTGGCGCCCGCCAGCGGCCAAGGCCCTTGTGCCGCAGCGCTGAACAGCGGCAGCGCCAGCGCCACGGGCAGGCCGGCCAGCAAGGCCAGCGGGTCGTTGGCGCCCATGACCAGCAGGGCGGCGAAGGTCAGCAGCCACAGCCCCCAACGCTGCAGACCGGCGGCGAGGCGGCTGCGGGCGTGGCGCATGCGCATGGCGTGGTAGTCCATGCGGCCCATTGTGCAAGGGGTCGCCCAGGGGAGAATGCGGCGATGTTCGATTGCATACACCTGGCTTCCCAGAGCCCGCGCCGCGCCCAGTTGCTGGCCCAGATCGGCGTGCGCCATGTGCCGCTGCTGCCGGGTGCCGACGAGGATGCGGAGGGTCTGGAGGCCGTGCGCCCCGGCGAGCCGCCGGAGGTTTACGTGGCCCGCGTGACCCAGGCCAAGCTGGCCGCCGCGCTGATGCGCCGCGTGCAACGCGGTGCCGCCGATTGGCCGGTGCTGTGTGCCGACACCACGGTGGCGCTGGACGGCGCCATTCTGGGCAAGCCGGCCGATGCCGCCGAGGCGCTGGCCATGCTGACGCGGCTGGCCGGGCGCAGCCACCAGGTGCATACCGCCGTGGCCGTGGGGCAGGGCGGGCGCGTGCTGGCACGCACCCAGACCTCCACCGTGCGCATGAGCGATCCGGGCGCGGCCCGGCTGGCCGCCTACGCGGCCAGCGGCGAGCCCATGGGCAAGGCCGGCAGCTATGCCATCCAGAGTGCGGCGGCGGCCTGGATCATGGAGATCCACGGCAGCTACTCCGGCATCATGGGCCTGCCGCTCTACGACACGGCCGAGTTGCTGGCGGCCTTCGATGTGGTGGTGGGAGCGGGCCATGCATGAAATCCTCATCAACTGGTCGCCGCAGGAGACGCGGGTGGCGCTGGTGGAGAACGGCGCGCTGCAAGAGCTGCACATCGAGCGCGCGCTGGAGCGCGGGCTGGTGGGCAACGTCTACCTGGGCAAGGTGGCGCGGGTGCTGCCGGGCATGCAAAGCGCGTTCATCGACATCGGCCTGGAGCGCGCCGCCTTTTTGCACGTGGCCGATCTGCAGACGCCGTTCGGCCAGGGCCGCGACGTGCAGCCCATCGAGAAGCGCCTGTTCGAGGGCCAGAGCCTGGTCACCCAGGTCATCAAAGACCCGATCGGCTCCAAGGGCGCACGGCTGTCGACGCAGATCAGCATCGCCGGGCGGATGCTGGTTTTTCTGCCGCAGGACGACCACATCGGCATTTCGCAAAAGATAGGCTCGGCCGAGACGCGCGAGGCGCTGCGCTGTCGCATGCTGGCGCTGGTGGGCGAGGGGGGCGGCGGCTTCATCCTGCGCACCAACGCCGAGGACGCCAGCGACGCCGAGCTGGCCGACGACATCGCCTACCTGCGCAAGACCTGGGCCGACGTGCGCCAGCGGGCCAACGCCTTGCCGGCCGGCAGCCTGTTGCGTCAGGATTTGTCGCTGGCCGAGCGCGTGCTGCGCGACCTGACGGCCGACGAGACCCAGGCCATCCGCATCGACGCCAAGCTCCAGCACGACCGCCTCAAGGACTTTGCGGCGGCCTACATGCCGGCGGCCGGCGCCAAGCTCCAGCTCTACCGGGGCGAGCGGCCCATCTTCGACCTCTTCGGCATCGAGGACGACATCGCCCGCGCGCTGGCGCGCCGCGTCGATCTGAAGTCGGGCGGCTACCTCATCATCGACCAGACCGAGGCGCTGACCACCATCGACGTCAACACCGGCGGCTTCGTCGGGGCGCGCAACTTCGACGACACCATCTTCCGCACCAACCTGGAGGCGGCCCACGCCATTGCCCGCCAGCTGCGGCTGCGCAACCTGGGCGGCATCATCATCGTGGACTTCATCGACATGGTGCAGGGCGAGCACCAGCAGGCCGTGCTGGCGGAGTTTCGCAAGCAACTGGCGCGCGACCGCACCCGCACCACGGTCAGCGGGTTCACGCAGCTGGGGCTGGTGGAGATGACGCGCAAGCGCACCCGCGAATCGCTGGCCCACATCCTCAGCGAGCCCTGCCCCACCTGCGGCGGCCAGGGCCAGGTCAAGACCGCGCGCAGCGTCTGCTACGACGTGCTGCGCGAAATCCTGCGCGAGGCCCGCCAGTTCGACCCCAAGGAGTTCCGCGTCATCGCCAGCCCCACCGTCGTCGAGATGCTGCTGGACGAGGAAAGCGCCCACCTGGCCGACCTCTCGGCCTTCATCGGCAAGCCCATCTCGCTGGCGGCCGAGCGGGGGATGAATCCGCAGCAGTACGACATCGTGTTGTTGTAGGAAGAGGGGACGTACGCGGGGGAGGCTGCACTCAGCGTCAAATTGAGTCGTTACTCGAACCGCTCATTGGCGGCTCGATGTTCCTCAAGTTCGCGACGTGCCTCGCGATCAATAGTCTGCTTCAGCTCATTTGTCCAGCCTGCAACTCGGTCCGCATGTTCTGGCCCAAGGACGTGGGCCAACTCGTCGAGAAGTGGCAACTGCCGCCGAATGGTTCCTGCCAAGGATCCCCACCAACTCGGCGGAACAATGCGCGAAACCATGGATTCCGCTAGCCTGGCTGGCTCTGGGGCGTGTCGCAGCAGACAAAGTACGTGCTCAGACCATCGAGGGCCTTGCGAAGGGTTTTCTGATCCGAACGCGGGAACGAGAAGGGCGACGTGGATCCATCGGTCGGATGGACCATCCTGGCACCATTGCACAAGCGTGGCCACCGGAACCTCAGCCAAGACGCTGGGCCTGTTCCTATCTGCGAGTAAATGGCGACGCTCACAAGCACGGTCATCGGTTTCGTCACCGACTAGCGTGTCCAGGGCGATCAAAGGCTGTACACGGCATAAGGCAGCGAGCGATTCGTTCAGTTCGTGACGGGAAAGTGTGAAATTCTCTAGCCCTTCTCGCAGAGCCGTCAGGATTCCGCGTGCTGCAGGTTCACCGTCAGGTCCGGCGGCAAACTTTCCAATCACCTCAGCCAGTTCGTGATCGATGTGGCTACCGTGCTTGGATAGCGGCGCATGTGCGATCAAGTTGCGAGCCACATCGATGACAAGTGGCCCAATCGGGTTGGGGTTGTCGTAGATGTGCATATACAGGATGCCAATCACGACAGCCTCTCCGTCAGGCTTGATGCTCAAGCGCTGAAGGAGCTCTGCCAGATTGCGATCCGCAAGGCAATGGGTTGCGCGACCTGAGTCGAGGTCTTGGAACATCCATGCAGATACGGCTGGGTCATTCATCGACGCCAACAAGCGAGCACAGCCAAGTTCGTCCAGAGGCGCACTCAACTGCAGCACTGGCACCCACTGGGCCAAGGCGGCGCGTCTCATGGCGTCATCAAGGATGTGCTCGAACGTGCTGCGATCGCGCTTGAATACCTCGCTCAGGAAGCCGCGAAGGGTCTGCACATTGCGTTGCTCCTCAGGCGCAGCCTCGAGCGCCTGGGTTAGCGCGTTCCAGCATTTCTCAATGTCTACCACCTTGCTTGCCAAGCCAGCGCCGAACATTCGATGTCGACCCTGTCGCTTGATGACAATCAACGGCAGGACAGTTTTGAACGCATCGGCGTCGGTCGCCACAGACTCGCCGAGTTCGCGTGCAAGTAGCTCTGCACGCTCATAGCTGGATGAGGCGCTCTCCCCGTCGGAATAGCCCAATCCAGCCGAATGCCCATCCAGCACGATTGCTTTGACGCGCGCAACCAGCGTTTTCGGACGTGCACGCTCCTCAAGCTTGTGCAGACGAGTCCTGATGTCTGCGGGAAGCGTCTTGCTATCAAATCTAATGGTCTGTTGGACGGCAAACCACCCCTGTTCCCATCCCGCGTCCAGCAGTGGACCAGCGGCGACTTCCAACACGTCCGCCATCCCCGCTGCCGTCCAAAGCGATCGGAAGTGTCGAGCGAGAAGTTCGCGGGCGCCATCGGCCCAGAGGTGGTCGCCTTGTGCGATTTCGACGGCGAGTTCGATGAAGGTCCTAAACCAGGCCTGTATGTCCGCGCCGCGCGGGTTGGCACCGTAGTCGCGTACGCGTGCGCCGAACTCGAATCCGTAATGCGAGGAGAAGTGATCGGACCCTAGCGCCGATGAGAGTGCATTGAGGCCGATGGTGCCCAGCTGTGCGTCACCCGATTGGAGCGCTTTTCGAATCCAGTCGGCACGCTGGCTCTTCGTCGCATGCGTACCAGAAAGGTATGGCGTAAAGAGCGAGGCAATCACCGGTCGGGTTGGATTCGTTCTATTGTCTTCGGGCTCGGCGCGAGCGAAGGCCTCCAGCACCTCCAGGCAGTCCTCGAAGAACTCCGGCTCATACGCGATTGACCGGACGAGTTTGACCAGCCGCGACCGTGATGCGTTTGACGCCGACAGAATGTCGGCGCGCCGCTGTCCATTGACGCCACGTCTAAGCGCCTGGAGCGAGGCTGCTGGATCCACGGGTGCGACGTTGATCAAGACGTCAAGCAGACGCGGCGAAAGCCCAGCAACATCACCCAGAAATCCATCCTCGGAGAGCCAGTCGCGAACGATGCTCACGGCCCTCTGCGAGGCGTGCAGGTAGCCCAGCCGCCGAGAGAACGAGCTAAGCAAGCGACTCCGCGATGCCACTAACTTCTCGTGGATCAGCGGATATGGGATGGCTTCGAGCGCCTGACACGCCAAGGCGTTGGAGATGGCATGCGGAAGCACGGCACGCCAGCGTCCGCGGCGTTGGATCAGACCGCGGTTCTGCAACTCACTCACAGGACGGTACAGCGACTGCGCCGACCTCCCAGCAAGTGCAGCAAGCGCGCTCAACTCGCCCTCGATGTCCTCTCCATCGAAGGAGTAGACGAGTGCGCAGGCCTCTGCCGCAACCTTTAGTTCTTGCTGTACCTCTTTGCCGAGCCAGAAGAGTCGGTCGAACAGCTCTCGGTCGGTCAGGCCAGCCAGTGAGTCGTTCGTGTCCATCGTGTTCGCGAGGGCGGCTGCAACCCGGGAATTGCCGTCAGCAAAGTCGGCGATCGTCCGCACGTTCACCGGAGATATGTCCGGAAATTGCTGCTTGATCAGCTTCTCAATGAGTTCGGACGACGCTGCCTCAAGCAGGAATACGTTGGTCTCTTGAGGCAGGTCTTCGCGTATGTCGTACTCGATGGTCAGCAGGCTGACCAGGCCCGACTTCTTGCAGCGGGTAGTGAGTTGGTTGTGCAACTGCGATCCGCAGTTGTCAACGATCAGGATGGCGCGGCGCTGCGTGGTAATCAGCTCGTCCAAGAGCGCCAATGGGGATGGTTCCGGACTGTGCGCCGTATCGGTATAAGCCGCCACATCTTGTGGCAGCGCCCCTGACGCGGCGCTTTCCTCAAAGAGGGCCTGAGCAAACCGCGTCTTGCCGGTGCCAGACAACCCCGTCAGTCGAACCGACCTACCGCCAGTGCCAAGTATCTGGCGGACGCGCTGCAGTCCATCCACAAGAGAAAGCAACCGCTTGCGATCGAGCGGGTCGGAAAGGCGGTGTTTGTCATCTGGGAGGAACGGTTGTGCTATTCCACCTCGCGTGTCCGCCCATTGTCCGTACGGCTGCCAACCTTGGCGCGGCCGACCGAGTTGGTGCTGAACCCACGCGATCAAGCCTGGGTGCCGATTCGTCCAATCGGCCAACCGCTGGGCATCGTAGAAATCACACTTCACCTTCGGAAGGTCAAACTCCGAAATGGCAGCTTGCATGGCTGCGACGCGCTTGTTGTACTCGCTATCGGTGGCAGAGTCGGACGTTGCGATGATGTAGGCGCCCTGGCCCAGGATCAGTTCCCGAATCGATGGCCTCAGCAGACCGCCAGGGCACATTTCCTTCCGAATGTCGTTGACGCGCATTCTCGTCGCCTTGACCTGGTAGCCGACGACGCTTGCAGGAAAGCAGGCTCGTTGAGCATCTGCATCCGAAAGCTGAACCCGAACGTCGATGCCACCGTCAGGTGCACGCTGGTCTCCGCCCCAGGTAACAGGGTCCGACGGCAACCCCGCGTCGGCAAGCCGTGCAATGCAAAGCCGTGCAACCAAGCTTCGGAGGTCGGCATCCGATAGCTTGGCGATATCGTGGGTGGAGACCTCGAACAACATGGTCCCGGAAGTATCAAGCCTAGTTCGGACAACCGGTTCGGTCTGGCGCGCCAGTTGCCGCCTCGCGCCACTCAGGGCCTTGCCGACAGCTCCGCCAACCACCCCTCGAACCATCGCACCAGCGCCGTCACGGTGCAATGGGTGTGGGCATACGTTTGGCTTGCGCGGCCCAGGCAATCGGCCGGTTCGGACTGCTGCCACAACCTGCGGATGGCGTCAGCCAGCGTCTGGGCATCTCCGCTGGGGCACAACAGGCCGCTTTCACCGTCGCGCACGTAGTCGTGCAGGCCTTCGGAGTCGGTGGTCACCAGCGCTTTGCCTCGCGGCATGGCGGTCGAGGTGGTGACTTGGCTGCATGGCACTTGGTCATGGACCGGCGACAGCACCGTGAAGCGGGCGTTGGCGTAGGTGCTGATGTTCTCAGCCTCGGCCAACGGCAAGCGGCCGCACACCTGCACGTTGGGCGGTATGGTCAGACCAACGCGGCAGCGTGTAGTTGAACGAGAACCTCCGCACCGGAACGCGCGGTGCCCACGCAGGTCGTTGCGGGGCAGGGCGCCCCGCCGCCCCTGCCAGTCGGGCGCGAGTTCGCGGACGTTGAGGTTGAGGATCGGAGCTGCGGTGACCATGGTGGCCCGGTGAGCCTGTCGCCAGGGCACGGATGCTATGATCCAAGACCCCTGATCGGGCGCCTGAAACGGCAAAATCACACAGCAAATCAACGAGTTAGCAGGCCATGCGCCTTCAGCACATCCGGCTTGCGGGCTTCAAGTCGTTCGCCGAACCCACCACCTTCCAGCTCCCCGGCCAGCGGGTCGGCGTGGTTGGCCCCAATGGTTGCGGCAAGTCCAACATCATGGATGCCGTGCGCTGGGTGCTGGGCGAGAGCAAGGCCAGCGAGCTGCGCGGCGAGTCCATGCAGGACGTGATCTTCAACGGCTCGGGCCAGCGCAAGCCGGCCAGCCGCGCCAGCGTGGAGCTGGTGTTCAGCAACGAAGACGGCCGTGCGGGCGGCTCGTGGAACCAGTACGCCGAGATCGCCGTCAAGCGCGTGCTCACGCGCGACGGCACCAGCAGCTACTTCATCAACAACCAGCCCGTGCGCCGGCGCGACGTGCAGGACGTCTTCCTGGGCACCGGCCTGGGCCCGCGCGCCTACGCCATCATCGGCCAGGGCACCATCAGCCGCATCATTGAAAGCCGGCCCGAAGAGCTGCGCCTCTTTCTGGAAGAGGCGGCCGGCGTCAGCAAATACAAAGAGCGCCGCCGCGAGACCGAGAACCGGCTCAAGGACACGCGCGAAAACCTCACGCGGGTGGAAGACATCCTGCGCGAGCTGAACACCAACCTCGACAAGCTCGAGCGCCAGGCCGAGATGGCACAGCGCTACCGCGCGCTGCAAGACGAAGGCACGCGCAAGCTGCACCAGCTGTGGTTTCTCAAGCACCAGGGCGCGGCCAGCGAGGCCGAGCGCGTGGCCGTCGAGACGCGCGAGGCCGCCACGGCGCTGGAGGTCCGCTCGGCCGACCTGCGCCACACCGAGGCCCAGCTCGAAACCCTGCGCCAGCAGCATTACGCCGCCAGCGACGCGCTGCACCTGCGCCAGGGTGACCTGGCCCAGGCCGCACTGGAAGTCAGCCGGCTCGAAGAGCGCATCCGCTACGTCATCGAAGGCCGCAAGCGTGCCGAAGCCCGGCTGGCCGACCTCAGCGCGCAAAGCGAGCAGTGGCGGCTGCGCCGCACCGAGGCCGAGGCCGAGCAGACGCACATCGCCGAGCAACTGACCGCAGCCGACGAGCAGGCCCAGGTGCTGGCCGCCCAGGCCGAGGAGCAGGCTTCGGCCTTGCCCGGTTTTGAAGACGCGCTGCGCGCTGCCCAGATGGCCAGCAACAGCCAGCGCACCAGCGTGGCCCAGGTGCAGCAGCAAATCCAGGTGCTGGCGGCCGAGAGCCGCAGCGTGGACGAGCAAAGCCGCACGCTGCGCGCCCGCCGCGAGCGGTTGGCTGCCGAGCGCCAGAACCTGGCCGCCCCCGACACCCAGCGGCTGGCAGCGCTGCAGGCCCACAGCGCCGAGGCCGAGGCCCAGCGCGCCGGCACCGAGGCGCGGCTGGCCGAATTGGCCGACCAACTGCCACTGCTCGAAGCCGAGCGCCGCCGCCAGCAGGAGGCGGCCAACCATGAGGTGGCTCGCCAGGCCGACGTCAGCGCCCGGCTGGAGGCGCTGCGCGCGCTGCAAGAGAAGGTGCAGACCGGCGGCAAGCTGGGCGCCTGGCGCGACAAACACGGCCTTGGCGGCCTGCACAGCCTGTGGCAGCGGCTGCACGTGGAGCCCGGCTGGGAGGCCGCACTGGAGGCCGCGCTGCGCGAGCGCCTGCACGCGCTGGAGGTGAGCCGGCTGGACACCGTGCGCGCGTTTGCCACCGACCTGCCGCCCACCCGCCTGGCCTTTTACGCCACCGACGTGGCCACCCCGCCGGCCGCGGCGGGCCGCGCGCGCCTGCTGGATCGCGTGCGCACCCCCGAGGCCGGCGTGCAGCAGTTGCTGGCGCATTGGCTGGCCGGCGTCTACACGGTGGCCACGCTGGACGAGGCGCTGGCCCAGCGCCCGCAACTGGCGCCCGGCGAGGTGTTGATGACCCCAGGCGGCCATGCGGTGATGGCCGGTGCGGTGAGTTTTTACGCGCCCGACTCCGAGCAGGCCGGCCTGCTGGCGCGCGCGCAGGAAATCGAGAACCTGACCCGCGAGGTGCGTGCCCAGGCGCTGCTGGCCGATGAAAGCCGGGCGGCGCTGGTGCGGCTGGATGCCCGCGTGACCGAGGCCCAGGCCCAGCTGGGCCAGGCCCGCCGCGAGGCCGGCGAGGCGCAAAGCCGCGCCCATGCCTTGCAGGTGCAGGTGCTGCAACTGGCGCAGCAGGCCGAGGCCGCCACCAGCCGGGGCGCCCAGTTGGCCGAGGAACTGGCCGAGGTGGATGGCCACCTGGAGGAGCTTGCCGAGCGCCGCGCCGTGGGCGAGGCCCGGTTTGAAGAGCTGGACGCCCAACTGGCCGACGCCCAGCAGCGCCATGCCGATCTGGACGACACCGCCATTGCCGCCGAGCGGGCACTCGCCGGTGCGCGCGACCAGCAGCGCGCGCTGGAGCGCCAGGCGCAGGACGCCCACTACCAGCGCCGGGCGCTGGACGCGCGCCAGGGCGAGCTGGCCCGCGCGCTGGAGACGGCCAGCCAGCAAATGGCCGCCAACGCCCAGGCCGGCGAGCAGTTGCAGCTGGAGCTGGGCGGCTTCGACGACGTGGCCGCGCAAGAGGGCTTGCAGGGCGCACTGGCGCTGCGCACCGAGAAAGAGGCTGCGCTGTCGGCCGCGCGCCAGCACTATGACGAGCTGGCGGCGCAGTTGCGCAGCGTCGATGAGCAGCGCCTGGGCCACGAGCGCAGCCTGGAGCCGCTGCGCGCGCGCCTGACGCAGCTGCAGCTCGACGCCCAGGCGGCCCAGTTGGGCGGCGCGCAATACCTGGAGCAGTTGCAGGCCGCCGAGGTGGACCTGGCCGTGCTGGCCGCCCAGGTGGCGGCCGACGGCGTGGTGCTGCACGGCCTGCAGGCCGAGATCGACCGGCTCCAGCGCGAGGTCAACGCGCTGGGGGCGGTCAACCTGGCGGCGCTGGACGAGCTGGGCGCCGCGCGTGAGCGCAAGACGTTTCTGGATGCCCAATCGGCCGACCTGCTGGACGCCATCACCACGCTGGAAGACGCCATCCACAAGATCGACCTGGAGACGCGCGAGCTGCTGATGACCACCTTCAACCAGGTCAACGAGGGCTTTGGCCGCATGTTCCCCAGCCTCTTTGGCGGCGGTCAGGCCAAACTCATCATGACGGGCGACGAGGTGCTGGATGCCGGCGTGCAGGTGATGGCGCAGCCGCCCGGCAAGAAGAACGCCACCATCCACCTGTTGTCCGGTGGCGAGAAGGCGCTGACCGCCATCGCGCTGGTGTTTGCCATCTTTTTGCTCAACCCGGCGCCGTTCTGCCTGCTCGACGAGGTGGACGCGCCGCTGGACGACGCCAACACCGAGCGCTACGCCAAGCTGGTCACCGAGATGTCGGCCGGCACGCAGTTCCTCTTCATCTCGCACAACAAAATCGCGATGGAGATGGCCGAACAACTGATCGGCGTGACCATGCAGGAGCAGGGCGTCTCGCGCATCGTGGCGGTGGATATGCAGGCCGCCGCCCATTTGATGGAGAAAGCCGCATGACGCTGACCGTTGCGCTCGCCATCCTGGCCGCCGTGGTGCTGGCCGCCATCCTGGCCCACAGCACCTGGACGGCCCGCCGGCAGGCCCCCCGGCGCCCGCGCCAGCCCGCACCCGAGCGCAACCGCGAGCACGAGATCACCCGCCCGCCACCGCCCGATGCGCGGGTGGAGCCCACGCTGTCGCAACTGGATGACGCGCTGGACACCCGGCCCGAAATGCCGTTTGCCGCCGACCTGAGCGAGCCCGAGTTGCCCGCAGCCGCCGAGCTGGGCAGCGCCGACGACATCCCGCCCGTGGACCTGGCCGAGCCCGAATGGGCCGATACCCGGCCGCCCGAGGCGGCTGCCGCCAAGACGCCCAGGGTCGCGCCGCGCCGGCAGCGCCGTGCGGGGCCCCAGGTGGATGCGCTGATCGATGCCATTGCCACATTGCGACCAGAGGGTCTGATCTCCGGCGCCATGCTGCTGCAGCACCTGCCCACCACCCACCGGGCGGGCGGCAAACCGTTCTACATCGAAGGCCTGTCGGCCGCCACCGGCGAATGGGAGTTGCCGCACGAGGCGGCGCGCTACACCGAGGTGCAGGTGGGTCTGCAAATGGCCAACCGCCAGGGCGCGCTCAACGAGATCGAGTTCTCGGAGTTTGTACAGAAGATGCAGCCGCTGGCCGACGGCATCGGCGCCGAGGCCGAGTTCCCCGACATGATGGACGCCGTGGCCCAGGCGCGCGAGCTGGACGCTTTTGCCAGCCAGCACGACGCCCAGCTCACGGCCAGCCTGCGCGCCAACAGCGTGGCCTGGAGTCTGGCCTATGTGGAGCAGTGCGCCGGCCGCCACGGCTTCGTGCCCGGCGCCGTGCCGGGCCGGCTGGTGCTGCCCGGCGAGGGCGTGGGCGCACCGCCGCTGCTGGTGCTGAGCTTCGATGCCCAGGTGGCGCTGGCCGACGACGCCAGCCAGAGCGCGCTGCGCGAGGTCACGCTCAGCCTCGACGTGCCGCAGTCGCCCGAATCGGCCGAGCCCTTCGTCGCCTGGCAGCAAGGCGCGCGCCGGCTGGCCGACGACCTGGACGCCACCCTGGTCGATGAGCAAGGCCACCCCATCACGCTGCAGGCCTTTGCGGCCATAGGCCAGGAGCTGACCCGGCTGTACCAAGCCTTGGCTGCGCGCGATCTGGCCGCCGGCAGCCCGGCCGCCCGGCGCCTGTTCTCATGACGCCCGCCGACGAGGCGGCGCGGCTGCGCGAGCAGTTGCACCGCCACGCCCACGCCTACTATGTGCTGGACGCGCCGGCCATCCCCGACGCCGACTACGACGCGCTCTTCGCCCGCCTGCAGGCGCTGGAGGCCGCCCACCCCGAGCTGCAGACCCCCGACTCGCCCACCCAGCGCGTGCTGGGCGGCGTGCTGCCCGGCTTTGCCAGCGTGCGCCATGTGGTGCCCATGCTGTCCATCCGCACCGAGACCGACACCACGGCCGGTGGCGCCCTGGCCTTCGACGCCCGCGTGCGGCGCGAGCTGGGCCTGGCCGAGGCCGACCCACCCCTGGCCTACGCCTGCGAGCTGAAGTTCGACGGCCTGGCCATCAACCTGCGCTACGTGCACGGCGTGCTGGTGCAGGCCGCCACGCGCGGCGACGGCGAGACGGGCGAAGACGTGACCGCCAACGTGCGCACCATCGGCGCGGTGCCGCTGCGTCTGACTTCCTCCACGCCTGGCGCTGAAGCGCCTGCGCTGCCCCCCGGCGGGGCCGATGCGCTGAATGGTGCTCCCGCCGTGCTGGAGGTGCGCGGCGAGGTCTATATGCGCCGCGACGACTTTGAGCGCCTGAATGAGCGCCAGCGTGAGCGGGGCGACAAGACCTTCGTCAACCCGCGCAACGCGGCCGCCGGCGCCGTGCGCCAACTGGATGCGCGCCTGGCCGCCCAGCGCCCGCTGCGGTTCTTTGCCTACGGCCTGGGCGAGGTGCAGGGCTGGGCAGTGCCTGAAACGCACAGCGCCACCATGGACGCGCTGGCGGCCATGGGCCTGCCCGTCAACGCCGAGCGCGCGGTGGTGCAGGGGGCCGAGGGGCTCATCGCCTTCCACGCCCGCGTGGCGGCCCAGCGCGATGCGCTGCCGTTCGACATCGACGGCGTGGTCTACAAGGTGGACGACCGCGCGCTGCAGGCGCGGCTGGGATTCGTCAGCCGCGAGCCGCGCTGGGCCGTGGCGCACAAATACCCGGCGCAGGAGCGCACCACGCGCATGCTGGCCATCGACATCCAGGTGGGCCGCACCGGCAAGCTCACCCCGGTGGCCAAGCTCGAGCCGGTCTTCGTCGGCGGCACCACGGTCAGCAACGCCACGCTGCACAACGTGTTCGAGGCGCGGCGCAAAGGCGTGCGGGTGGGCGATCAGGTCATCGTGCGGCGGGCGGGCGATGTGATTCCCGAGGTGGTCGGCCGTGTAGTGACACCCCCGGTTCTCGGGTACGAGACCCTGCCCCCCGAGGGGGCGGCCGGCCGCCCTTGGGAGCGGCCCGGCGAGCGGCCGGTGGCCGCCTGGGTTGTGAGCGCCCCTCAACCTGCCGCTGCGCGTCAGGCCCCCCCAGAGGGTCAGGAAAACTCGGGAACGGCCCTTCGTTTTCTTGAGAGAGTGCCCTACGTGCCCAACCTGCGCATGCCGCGCACCTGCCCCGTCTGCGCCAGCCCCACGGCCAGAGAGCGCGGCGAGGTGGACTGGCGCTGCACCGGCGGCCTGACCTGCCCGGCGCAGCAAAAGCAGGCGCTGCTGCACTTTGCCAGCCGCCGCATGATGGACATCGAGGGGTTGGGCGACAAGGTGGTGGAGCAACTGGTGGACGGCGCCATCGTGCGCAGCATCCCCGAGCTGTACAAGCTGGGCGTGGCCAAACTGGCCGCGCTGGACCGGTTGGGCGACAAAAGCGCCAGCAACCTGGTGGCCGCCATCGAGGCCAGCAAGGCCACCACGCTGGCGCGGTTCATCCACGCGCTGGGCATCCGCCACGTGGGCGAGGCCACGGCCAAGGCGCTGGCGCTGCACTTCGGCAGCATGGACCGGGTGATGGACGCCAGCCTGCCCGAGCTGATGGAGGTGGCCGACATCGGCCCCATCGTGGCCGCCGCCGTGCGCCAGTTCTTCGACCAGCCGCACCACCGCGAGGTGGTGGAACAGCTGCGCGCGGCTGGCGTGCACTGGCCCGAGGGCCAGGGCGAGGCCAGCGACGCGCCCCGGCCGTTGCTGGGCCTGACCTTGGTGCTCACCGGCACGCTGCCCACCTGGAGCCGCGACGAGGCCAAGGACGCCATCGAGGCCGCCGGTGGCAAGGTCAGCGGCTCGGTGTCGAAGAAGACCACCTACCTGGTGGCCGGCGCCGAGGCCGGCAGCAAGCTGGACAAGGCGCAGGCACTGGGGGTGGCGGTCATCGACGAGGCGGGGCTGCGGGCGCTGCTGGGTTGAGGTCGTTCAGCGGCTGGGCGGCGCGGAGGGACCTTTGTCCTCGTAGTAATTGACCCGGCGTGCAAAGTAAGGCGAGGTGCTGCCATCGGCATTTTGGTAGACCTCGGTCTCGAACACCCATTGCTTGTTGCCGTAGCGGGCCAGGGGTTCCCAGGTGCGGACGCGCGTGTAGCGAGGGAATACGGTTGTAATGGCCACGTTGTCCATGTCCAGAATCCAACTCACGTTCGGGTTGCAAATCCACGAGGGAGAGTCAGGAAACTTGTCGCATCGCTTGGCCGTGTGATCCGGGAACAGCGTGAAGCCGAACAGGCCATTGGCGTGGAAGCTGCTGCGCCAAGTGCGAGCGGCACCCTCTTCACCACCAAAGCTGGCGCCCGCCATGGGTTTGACCATATTGGTCTGATCCACCCATTTGAGCTCGTTGCCCTGCATGTCCCCCATGAGCCAGATTTCGCGGCCATTGCGCGCATCGGTGGCCATGCGCCGGTAGGCACGTGGCCCTGAAGGCAGTTCCATCACCACCCAGCCGCTTTGGCGCAGATGGGCAGGATAGGCGCGCTCCGAACGCTCGAATCGGACGGTGCCTGGCAGGCCCGAGAAGGTCACCGTATCCACGGGCGGCCCGTAAGGGTAGAGCTGCCTGTCGTCGGGCTCTTCGCTCAACCCAGCCAGCTGCGTGCCCGCCACCAGGTCGGAGACGTCCACGGGGGTGCTCAAGGACTGGCGCTGCCGTGGACGATCGGCGCCATCGGTTGCATAGGGTTCGCTGACGCCGTCATCACAGCCGCCGACCCAGGTCATTGTGCCGACGACACCCACAATCGTCTTCCCGGTTCGGGGGCGTTGATCCAGGTCGCGGTAGATGACCTGGGTTTGGTCGTCGCGCAGCGTGGCCCACTCTCCGCATCGATCGCTTTGATCGACGGAGGTGGTAATGGGTACGTCGTACGTCAAAACCCTGCCGCCGTTGCCGTCGCTTGTGTAGGAGCCGCTTCTGACTCCCAGCCTATCGGTTTCCTTGGCCCGGCCCGCAGCCGCATCCCAATGCACCACGCTGGCAACGCTCATCTCCATACCGATGCCGTAATAAGCCACCCGCTGCACCTGCGCCAACGCGCCGCCGGTCCATGCCAGCAGCCCAGCAGCTGCAATGGCCGCAGCCACCTCTTTTCTTGTCAACTTCATCAAAAACCTCCGTGAAGCCCCAATCCCTATCGGGGCTGTGCGCAGTGTCCTGTCACAAATCCATACATCAAACAGTGCTTTCCCTAGCGCTGAAGGGCAGGTGGTACGAGCCGCGCAAGAGGTGCTGGCGGCGGTAATTCAGGGTTTTGTTGGCGAAAGAGCGGCGATGGGTGGGTGTTTTCAGACAATGAATTTGGCTGTGCCCTTCACAATAAGAAACCCACGTCCATCAACCTAGGGCCATACCCCGGTGCTGAGTCAGTTCTTCCTGTTGCGCGGCGACGCGCCGACGCTGCTTCTCCTCAGCGGAAGCCATCAGCCAGGCATGGTGTTGCTGTCGATTCTGGTGGCCTCGCTGACGTCGGCGATGGCGCTGCAGATGGCGGGCATGGCGGGGCGCACAGCCAACGCGGCCAGCCGCCAGGTGATCCTGGCCAGCGGAGCTGCGGCCATGGGCGGCGGGGTCTGGTCCATGCACTTCATCGGCATGCTGGCGTTTCAGCTGTGCGTCGATGTGCAGTTCGATACGGCCTGGACGCTGGCCTCGATGGTGCCCGCCGTGCTGGCCTCCTGGGTGGCGCTGGCTTTGCTGTCGCGCGGCCAGATCTCGCGCTGGCAATGGCTGCAGGGCGGTGTGCTGGTGGGGGCGGGCATCGGCACCATGCATTACATGGGCATGGCGGCGATGCGCATGAACGCCTTGCTGCGCTACGACCCCTGGTGGTTTGCGGCGTCCATCCTGGTGGCCGTGTTGCTGGCCATGGTGGCGCTGTGGATACGGTTTGGGCTCGAAGGGCGGATGCGCTACCACTGGACGGTGCTGCTGGGTGGCCTGGTGATGGGCGCCGCGATTTCGGGCATGCATTACACGGCCATGGCGGCCGCGCGATTCATCAGCCCGACCGACGACCCCTGCGGTGGGCTGACCAGCGGCCATGGCGCGCTGGCCCTGGGCATCACCGTGATTGCCCTGGTGATCAGCGCGCTGACCGGCGGCACGAACGGGCTGCTGGGTTACCGCCGGCTGAACCTGCAACTGCGCACCGAGAAGCAGCGCATGCAGGCGATGCTGGACACGGCCGTCGATGGCGTCATCACCATCGATGGCCGCGGCAGCATCCTGAGCTTCAACGGCGCGGCCGAGCGGCTGTTTGGCTGGGCGGCGGGCGAGGTGGTTGGCCGCAACGTCAAGCTGCTGATGCCCGAACCGCATCACGGCCAGCACGATGGCTATCTGGCCCGGCATCTGGAGACGGGCAAAACCAGCATCATCGGCGTGGGCCGTGACGTGGAAGGGCAACACAAGGATGGCCGGCTGCTGCCCATCCGGCTGGCCATAGGCCGCGTCGAGCAGCAGCAGGGCGACACCCAGAATGAAGCCTTGTTCGTGGCCTTCGTCACCGACATCAGCGCCCGTCAGCAGATGGAGCAGGCGCTGCGCGACAGCGAGCTCAAGTACCGCAGCCTGATCGCCAACAGCCCGGGGGTGAACTTCCGCTGCCGCGTGGACGCGCAGCGCAGCATGCTGGTGATCAGCGACTCCGTGCAGGCGCTGACCGGGTGGGCGGCGCAGGACTTCATCACGGCGCGCACCAGCTATGCGGCCATGATCCACGACGAGGATCGCACCCGCGTCCAGGCTGCCATCGAGCACGCGCTGGCGCAGGATCAGCCCTACCTGCTGGAGTACCGGTTGAACGTTCGCCATGGTGCCGAACGCTGGGTGTCGGAAACCGGCCGCGGTGCGCGCGATGCATCGGGGGCTCTGCAATGGATAGACGGCGTCATCCTCGATGTCAGTGAATCCAAGCGCCTGCACTTCGCGCTGGAAGAGGCCAAGGGCCGGGCGGAAGCAGCCGCCGCCGCCAAGGGGGCCTTCCTGGCCAACATGAGCCACGAGATCCGCACCCCGATGAATGCCATCCTGGGCTTCACCGAATTGCTGCTGGACACCACGCTCAGCAAGGTGCAGCAACGGTACCTGAGCACCGTGCGCAGCTCGGCCCGCTCGCTGCTGGGGTTGCTCAACGACATCCTGGACAGCGCCAAGCTCGACAAAGGCGCGGTCGAGATGGAGCACCGGGATTTCTCGCTGCGGGCCGTGTGTGAGCAGGCGCTGTCCTCGCTGCGCCTGCTGGCCGAGCGCAAAGGGCTTGCGCTGCGGCTGGATTACCCAGCCGACGCACCGCAGTTCTTCAAGGGCGACGCCTTGCGGGTGCAGCAGGTGCTGCTGAATCTGGTGGGCAACGCCATCAAGTTCACCGAGCGGGGATCGGTGCGCCTGGCCGTGCGCACGCAGGAGTCGGATGGCCAAACGCACATCAGCGTCACCGATACCGGCATTGGCATCGCGGCCGACCGGCTGGACCGCATCTTCGATGCCTTTGCCCAGGCTGACGCCTCCACCACCCGGCGCTTTGGCGGCACCGGGCTGGGCACCACCATCTCGCGCCAGCTGGTTGAGCGCATGGGTGGCACGATCAGCGTGGAAAGTGTGCCTGGCGAGGGCAGCAGCTTCCATGTCTGGCTGCCCTTGCCGCGCGGTGAGCCCGTGCCCACCGAGGCGATGGCCGAGGCCGTGTCCATGCTGCCCAGGCTGCACGTGCTGGTGGCCGACGACGTGCAGCAGAACGGTGAGCTGATGCAGATCATGCTGGCCCGGGACGGTCATCGGGTTCACCTGGTGAGCAATGGTTTGCAGGCGTTCCAGGCCTTCAGCGAGGCAGAGGATCCGTTCGATGTGGTGCTGATGGACATCCACATGCCCGAACTGGATGGCCTGGGTGCCACGCGACGCATCCGCGGCTTTGAGCTGATGCACGGTCGGGCGCGCACCCCCGTGGTGGCGCTGACGGCCAGCGTGCTGGAAGACGACCACCAGGCCGCCTTGACGGCCGGCATGGATGGCTTCACGGCCAAGCCGGTTGAGCCCGCGAACCTGCGCGCCGAACTGGCGCGCGTGCTGGGTTTGGTGCCTCGCGTGGCCGCACCGACGCCGGATGCAGCCCCGGCAGACCTGCCGCTGGACTGCGAGCAAGGGGTGCGCCTGTGGGGCAATGCCGGCGCCTGGCGGCGGGCCTTGGGCCGCTTTGCCGAGGAGCACCGAGCGGGCGCCGCCCAGCTCGAAGCCTTGCTGCAGGCACGCACATGGCACGACGCCAGGGCCGTGGTGCACCGTTGGCGCGGGGTGGCGGGCAGCCTGGCCTTGCCTCAGCTGCTTGCCACCGCCATGCCGCTGGAAGATGCCTTGCGACAAGGGCGGATCGAGCAGGTGCCCGCGTTGGGGCGGGCCTTGTCCACGGCCCTGGAGCAGACCTTGGCGGCCATTGACGAGTTGAGCGCGGGCCCCACGTCAACCACTGCACTCGACCTCGACCTGATTTCGACATCGGCCATGGCGCTGGCCCGTCTGGAGCAGGCGCTGCGGCGTGGCGAGCTGGACGATGCGGCGCTGGCCGAGCTGCGCCAGGCCTTGGGCGTGCCGCGCTGCAAACCCCTGTCCGACGCCATCGAGCAGTTCGATTTTGAAAGTGCACTGCGCATCGTGCAGGCGCTCAAACAAGAAGACCAGCGGAGGGCATCGTGAGCAAGGAGGCGACCGACAACCGCCCCAGGCTGCTGGTGGTCGACGACCAGCCCACCAACCTGCAGGTGCTGCGCCAGGCGCTCCAGCAAGACTACCGCCTGCTGTTTGCACGAGACGGCCACAAAGCCCTGGAGCTGGCACGCACCGAGGCGCCGCAGCTGATTTTGCTGGACGTGATGATGCCCGAGATGTCAGGCCTGGACGTGTGCCGCGCGCTGAAGGCCGAGGCCGCCACGCGGGCCATTCCGGTGATCTTCGTCACCGCACTGTCCGAATCCCAGGACGAAGCCCTGGGCTTCGACGTCGGGGCCGTGGACTACATCACCAAACCCATCAGCCCCACCATCGTGCGGGCGCGGGTGCGCACCCACCTGTCGCTGGTGCGCGTCGAAGAGCTGCGCGCGACCCGCCTGCAGATCGTGCAGCGCCTGGGGCGCGCCGCCGAGTACAAAGACAACGAGACCGGCCGCCATGTGCTGCGCATGAGCCACTATGCGCAGATCCTGGCCCGCGCGACGGGGTGGGGCGAGCAACAGGCCGAAGAACTGCTGCATGCCGCGCCCATGCACGACGTGGGCAAGCTGGGCATCCCGGACGCCATCCTGCGCAAGCAAGGGCCGCTGACCGAGGCCGAATGGGCGGTGATGCGCCGCCACCCGCAAATCGGTGCCGAGATTCTGGGTGAGCATGAGCACGGCCTGCTCGTCATGGCTCGCCACGTGGCCCTGGCCCACCATGAGAAATGGGATGGCAGCGGCTACCCCTTTGGCCTGGCCGGCGAGGCCATCCCCGAAGCGGCCCGCATCGTCGCCATCGCCGACGTGTTCGACGCCTTGACCAGCGTACGCCCCTACAAGCCGGCCTGGCCCATTGAGCAGGCGGTGGACTTCCTGCGCGAGCAGGCCGGCCGCCACTTCGACCCGCGCCTGGTGCCGCTGTTCATTGCGGAGCTGCCGGCCTTGTTGGCGGTGCGGGAGCGGTTTTTGGATGAGGGGTGAGGGGCGCTGCCGCTGGGTGCCTTGGCTCGTCGTCGCGGCACTTTTGCAACACCTCTGGCCAATGTGTGCTGCGAGCAATGCGGAGATGAGACGCCACGCGAGGCGTTCTGGATGGCCGCCGGCTGTTCATCCACGTTGTGCTGGGCGTCATTGCTCGGGTCACCCTTCTCCTCTGGCCCACCTCTTCGCCCTCGGCTTTCCCATCACTTGCTCAACAATGCCAGGTATTACGATGCTTCCACCGGTCGGTATATCTCCAGCGATCCGATTGGGTTGGCGGGGGGGATTAATACGTTTTCGTATGTGGGAGGTAGGCCAACTGGCCTTGTGGATCCTTGCGGTTTGTATTGTTTGACGAATGATCAAATTTCGGCACTAGGTGCAGCAATTGGTGCGGGGACCGCATCTGCAATAGAGGGAGGGGTGAAAGGTTTTGCACTGGGTGGTGGAATTGGGGCAGCGGTAACCGGCGCATCTCAAGGGATGCGTGGGTTTGGTACCGGAATGATTGCTGGGGTGGCCGCGACGAAAGCAGGTCCTACAGGGGAGGCGGTTGTATCAGCGGTAACTACAGCGGGGAATTGGACTGAGCAGGGGCTAGCTGCGCTTGGCGCATTTACAGGAAGCAGCTTTACATCTTTCGCCGACTCAGATGTCAGGCACGCGACAGAAGGGGCTATCTTGGGTGCCATCATGTCTGGCAACAACGCAGCCACAGCTGCTCCAGGAGGGATTGTGGGTACGCTAGCCGCTTCCGCAGTAAAAAATGGCAATGATTGTGGGTGTGGCAAGTGAGAGGGCAGCAAATTGGAATTTGCCCCTCTTGTGGAACAAGATTGCCACTACTAAGTAGATTTGTTGTGTCTCGGCGGCGTGGTGTTTTGTGTCAAAATTGTGGGAAAAATATATTCAGCGCGACTGGATTCGGTGTACTTGATGGTTTATTGTTGTTTATTTTTGCCATATCACTTCCTCGATTATTTGTGGCGAATGGTTTGATCTGGATCGTATTTTTTGTTATTTCCTTGATTGCATTTTTGCTGCTTGTGTGGGTTCAGCTATCCAGGCCGCTGATGCTGGAATAAATTGAGTTGGCCCTGCAACGTTAGATATGGTCGCGATCGATTTGACAGCTGGGATGTGATTGAAAAAGTCGTTTGGGATGCGACGTAGACCGATGATTGCGGATTCAGGAGATGAGCGAAGCTATAGCAATGATGGAAGGGCCGACTCAACCTTGAAGTGCGACACCCCGCATCCGATCAAGTGATGCCGTGATGGAACACACGACCCGCACCTGACCCTGATCGACCGTCACCGGATTGCCGCGTTGCACGCCCAAGGCTTGAGCGCCTGCGCGCTGCGGCGCGACTGGTATTGACGCGGGCGGGTGGCGGCTCGGCAGGGGTTGCGATGCGGGTCTCTGTCCCGTCTGGTTCAGTCGCGAAGAGCCAGCGCCATCGGTTACCGTACACGGCTCAACCCAGCCCACCCGACGAGGAGAGCCCCCCATGACCGCCCCCACCCTGCAAAGCCACATCGCCGGCCGCTGGATTGGCGCCGAGCCGGCGCAGACGCTGCGCTCGGCCATCAACGGCCGGGCCGTGGCCGCCACCCATGCCGAGCGGCCCGATTTTGCCGAGGCCTGCGACCACGCCCGTCGCGTCGGCGTGCCGGCGCTGGCCCGGTTTGACTTCCAGCAGCGCGCGGCCCTGCTCAAGGCGCTGGCCAAACACCTGATGACGCGCAAAGAGGCGCTCTATGCCATCAGCGCGCACACCGGCGCCACGCGGGCGGACTCGTGGATCGACGTGGAGGGCGGCATCGGCACGCTGTTTGCCTACGCCAGCGCCGGCAGCAACGAGCTGCCCAGCAGCAACGTGTTGCACGAAGGGCCGGTGCTGCCGCTGGGCAAGGGCGGGCAGTTCATGGGCACCCACATCCTGGTGCCGCGTGGTGGGCTGGCGGTGCACATCAATGCGTTCAACTTCCCCATCTGGGGTCTGCTGGAAAAGTTCGCGCCCAGCTTTCTGGCCGGGCTGCCCTGCATCGGCAAGCCGGCCACCGCCACCAGCTACGTGACAGAGGCGCTGCAGCGCGAGATCGTGGCCGCCGGCATCCTGCCCGAGGGCGCGCTGCAACTGGTCATCGGCTCCACCGGCAACCTGCTGGATTTGCTGGACGGCCGCGACGTGGTCACCTTCACCGGCTCAGCCGCCACGGCCGCCAAGCTGCGCGTGCACCCCAATCTGATTGCCCACAGCGTGCCCTTCAACGCCGAGGCCGATTCGCTGAACTGCGCCATCCTGGCGCCCGACGTGACGCCGGACGACCCCGAGTTCGACCTCTACGTCAAAGAGGTGGCGCGCGAGATGACGGCCAAGGCGGGCCAGAAGTGCACGGCCATCCGCCGCGCCATCGTGCCGGCCCACCGGGTGGATGCGGTGGTCGAGCGGCTGGTGGCGCGGCTGGCCAAGACGGTGGTGGGCGACCCGGCGGTGGAGGGCGTGCGCATGGGTGCGCTGGCCTCGCACGAGCAGCAGGCCGACGTGCGCGCCGCCATTGCCCGCCTGGCCGAGGAGGCCGAGGTGGCGTTTGGCGCCGGCGAGCTGGCGCTGCAGGGCGAGGGCGTGGCCGAGGGGGCGTTCATCTCGCCCACGCTGCTGGTCGCGCGCGATGCGGCGCGGGCCACGCGCGTGCATGAGGTGGAGGCCTTCGGCCCGGTCAGCACCGTCATCGGCTATGCCGATGAAGACGAGGCGGTGCGGCTGGCCGAGCGCGGGCGCGGCAGCCTGGTGGGCTCGCTGGTCACCAAAGACTCAGCCACGGCGGCGCGCCTGGTGCCGCGCCTGGCGTCGCTGCACGGCCGCATCCTGGTGCTGGAGCGCGAGGCGGCGGTGGAATCCACCGGCCACGGCAGCCCGCTGCCGCAGCTCAAGCACGGCGGCCCGGGCCGCGCGGGTGGGGGCGAGGAGCTGGGCGGCATCCGCGCCGTCAAACACCTGCTGCAGCGCACGGCGGTGCAGGGCTCGCCCACCATGCTGGCGGCCGTTACCGGCGAGTACGTGCGCGGCGCGGCCAGGATAGAGACCGAGGTGCACCCGTTCCGCCGCCACTTTGAAGACCTGCGCATCGGCGAGAGCCTGCTGACCCATCGGCGCACCGTCACCGAGGCCGACATCGTCAACTTCGGCGGCGTCTCGGGCGACTACTTCTACATGCACTTCGACGACATTGCCGCCAAGGACACCTTGTTCGGTCAGCGCATCGCGCATGGCTACTTCGTGCTGTCGGCGGCGGCGGGCCTGTTCGTCAGCCCCGGCCCCGGCCCGGTGCTGGCCAACTACGGGCTGGACAACCTGCGCTTCGTCAAGCCCGTGCCCATTGGCACCACCATCCAGGCGCGGCTCACCGCCAAGCGCAAGATCGACCGCATGAAGGTCGATGAGAAAGGCCGTGGCCACGGCGTGGTGGCCTGGGACGTGGAGGTGCGCGACCAGGACGGCGACCTGGTGGCCAGCTACGACATCCTGACGCTGGTGGCCAAGCGCAGCGCCTGATCGAAGTGGCCCTCGTGGGGTCTTAGGCCGGCCTTAAGGTCGGCCGCCCAGAATCGGCAGGGTGACGAGAGTTGACCCTGTTTCACGCCGCTGGTGGTGGGTACTGGTGGCTGCCGTGGCACTGCGTCTGGTGACGCTACCGCTGGCCCCGCTGGCCGACCAGACCGAGGCCCGCTATGCCGAGATTGCCCGCCTGATGCTGACGCTGGGCGACTGGGTCACCCCGCACATCTCACCCGACCAACCCTTCTGGGGCAAACCGCCGCTGGCCACCTGGGCCCATGCGGCGGCCATGAGCTTGTTTGGCATCAGTGCCGGCGCGGCGCGGCTGGGCTCGCTGGCCTGGGCGCTGGCCGGTCTGGGCGCCTTCGCCTGGTTGCTGCGCGGCACGGCGCAGCGGCCGGTGATGCTGGTGGCCTGGTGGCTGACGCCGCTGGCGTTCATCAGTGCCGGCGCGGTGATGACCGACGCCACGCTGGCCGCCTGCGTGCTGGCCGTGCAGGCGGCCTGGTGGCAGGCTGTGCAGGCGGTGGATGCGCCGGGCCGGCGCCGGGCCGGGCGGTTGATGGCCGTGGCGCTGGCACTGGCGCTGCTGTGCAAAGGGCCGGCGGCCGGTGTGCTGGCGCTGCTGCCGGTGGCGCTGCACGCGGCGTGGCGGCGCCATGGCGGGGTGTTGGCCACCCTGCTGCGCGACCCGCTGGCCTGGGGCCTGCTGCTGGTGCTGGCGCTGCCCTGGTACGTCTGGGCGGAGTGGCGCTCACCCGGGTTCTTGCAGTACTTCCTGCTGGGCGAGCACGTGATGCGCTTCATTCAGCCGGGCTGGCAGGGCGACCGCTATGGGTTTGCCCATGCCCAGCCGCTGGGGGCCATCGTGGTGTTCGTGCTGGTGGCCAGCGCACCGTTGTCGCTGGCCGCGCTGCTGCGCTGGGTCTGGCGGCGCGGCGGCGTGGTGGCCGATGTGCGCACCGTGCTGCCAGGCGATCTGCTGGCGCTTGCGGTCTGCATCGTGGCCGGGCCGCTGCTGTTGTTCGGCGCGGCGCGCAACATCATCTGGACTTATGCCGGCACCGCCTTGCCCGGTGTGGTCATGCTGGGCTGTGCGGCCTTTGGCACGGCCACGCTGGCGCGGCCGCGCGCGCTGGGCGTGGCGGCGGTGTTGGTGGTGCTGTATGCGGCCGCATTCGGCTGGGTGGTGCCGCGGCTGGCCGAGGGCTACTCCGACCGCGGGCTGGTAGCCGCCTGGCAGGCTGCCTGCCCAGACGGCGGCTGTCCGCTGGCCTATGCGGGGCGGCCGACCTATTCGGCGCAGTTCTACACCCAGGGTGCGCTGTACGCGCGGCCACAACCGGGGCCGGGTTTCACCGTGCGCCAGCGCCGGGAGTTGCACGGCGCTTCCGCGCTGGCCTGCAACCGGGCCCGCTGCCTCGTCCATGACTGACGCGCTTGCCCTGACGCGCCCGCCGCCAGCGTTGCTGTCCGTCGTGCTGCCCGCGTACAACGAAGCCGCCAGCCTGCCCACGGTGGTGGCCGACATCGCCACCGCTCTGGCGCCGCGCGCGCAGCGGCTGGAGTTGATCGTGGTGGACGATGGCAGCCGTGACGCCACGGCCCAGGTGGCGCTGGATCTGCGCGCGGCTGGCTGGCCGCTGCGGCTGATCCGCCTGTCACGCAACTTCGGCAAGGAGGCGGCGCTGACGGCCGGGCTGGATGCCGCCGAGGGCGACGTCGTGCTGTGCATGGACGGCGACGGCCAGCAACCGCTGGCGACGGCGTTGCAGATGCTGGATGGCTGGCAGGCGGGTGACGAGGTGGTTTACGGCGTGCAGACCGGGCGGCGTGCGTCCCAGTCCTGGCGGCGGCGGGCGTTCACGGCGGTGTTCTATCGGTTGATGCGCAGCGGTGCACGTTTCGAGCTGCCACCCGATGCCGGTGACTTCCGCCTGCTGGACCGGCGCGCCGTGCTGGCGCTGCGCCAGTTGCCCGAGCGCACCCGCTACATGACGGGCTTGTTCGCCTGGGTGGGCTTTCGCACGCGCGGCGTCACCTTCGAGCCTGCGGCGCGGGTGGCCGGCGAGAGCCGCTTTTGCTTTACGCAACTGGCGGGGCTGGCGCTCACCGGCCTGACGGCCTTCAGCAAGGCGCCGCTGCGCGCGGTGTCGGTGCTGGGGGTGTTGGTGTCGGGCCTGTCGCTGCTCTTTGGGCTGTGGATCGTGGCCGAGAAGCTGTTTCTGGGCAATCCCATCTCGGGCTTTGCCACGCTGGCGGCGTCCATCACCTTCCTGGCCGGGGTGCAACTGCTGTGCCTGGGCATCACTGCCGAATACCTGGGGCAGGTGTTCGACGAAGTCAAAGGCCGGCCGCTGTACCTGGCCGATGAGCTGACGCCGCCCCTGCCATGAGCGGCGCCAGCGTGCTGTGGTTTTTGGCCGTGGGCGGTGCGGCTGCAGCGGTGCATCTGGCCACGGTCTGGTGGTTGGTGGGCGCGCTGGGCTGGTGGCCGCTGGTGGTCAACGTCATGGCCTTTGGAGTGGCGTTTGGAGTGGCGTTTGGTGTGGCGTTTGGTGTGGCGTTTGGTGTGAGCTTTGCCGGCCATCGCGGGTTGACGTTCGCGGCCCAGCGCGCGCCGCTGGCGCAGGCGCTGCGGCGCTTTGCGCTGGTGGCAGTGGGTGGCTTCGTTCTGAACGAAGGGCTCTATGCCGGGCTGCTGTGGGCAGGCTGGGGCTACCGGCTGGCGCTGGTCACGGTGCTGGCTGCCGTGGCGGTGGTCACTTACGTGGCCAGCCGCTGGTGGGCATTCCGGGGCAGGGCGGCATGACACCGGTGACCGTGATTGCCGACGACTTCGGCTTTGATGCCGGTGTGTGTGCGGGCATTCTGGACGTGCTGGCCACTGGCCGCGTCGATGGGACGGGCTGCATGGTGGCCGCGCCGGCGTTGGCATCGCACGCGCCCGCGCTGCGCGGGACCGGGGCGCAGATCGGTCTGCATCTGGACCTGAACACCTTCACGGGCTGGCCGGGCATGTCCATGCTCAGTTGGTGGTGTAGGCCTATGCGGGCAGGCTGGACGTGGCCCACCTGCGCGATTGCGTGCGCCAGCAACTGGATGCGTTCGAGCGACACCTGCAGCGCCTACCGGATTTCATCGATGTCCATCAGCATGTGCACCAACTGCCTGCTGTGCGTCAGGTGCTGCTGGCGGAGCTGGCCCAGCGCCAGGGCCAGCCCACGCTGCGGCGCACGCGAGGTGCGCACTGGCGCGGCGCCAAGGCGGCACTCATCGGCGGCCTGGGTGGACGGGCGCTGGAGCAGTTGGCGGCGGCGCAAGGCGTGGCCATGCAGAACACCGACTTTGCCGGTGTCTATGCATTCGACGACCGGCAGCCTTATGCCCGGCACGTGGCGCGCTGGCTGGCCAGCCTGGACGCGGGTGGGCTGCTGATGACCCATCCGGCGCGCCCCGGCGCGGCCAGCGCGCACGACGCCATCCGCGAGGCCCGCTGGCGCGAGCACGCGTTCTGGTTGTCGGGTGAGCCGGCGGCGCTGCGCTGCGGTTGGCAGGGCGCGTCAGCGGCCGTTCGCGGTCAGTCGCCTCAGCGGCCGGAGCCGGAGGGGTAGACGGCGAGGAATTGCGCCGCGGCGTCGGCGCGGGCGTCGTGGCGGTCGCGCGGGCTGAACCAGCGACGGGGGGCGGCTTTGCTGCCGGCCTCGTGTTCGTGGGCGCTGTCTTGCGCGTGTTCGGTGGCGTGAACGATGGCGGTGCGCAGGGCACCGTAGGTGGCGTGAATCGAGTTCATGGGGTGCGATGGCGCCTCGTGAGCGCCCCGTCCTTGCGAGACAAAGTAAGTTAAGGGTTAACCCTTGTATTGTAGCCGTGTGTGTGCTCGGGATGCAAGCCCGCGGGGTTCAGGTAAGCGTGCAGGAAGTTGGCCAGGGTGCCGGTTTGCGCCGCCTCGATCTGTTCGCGATGGGTGTCCGAGTCGGCGGCCAGCCGTGCCCAATGGGCTTGCCGCTCGGGGGGCAGGGCTTGGGCCAGCAGGCCGGCACGGTGCTGGGTGGAGATGGCGTTGCCAAAGCCCATCAGCGCGCGCTCGGGGCGTGCGGCCAGGTCGGCCAGCACGCGTGCCGACGGCAGCCAGTCGGCATGGGCCAGGCGACCCAGCGCACCCGCCAGGGCGTCGCGGTAGAAGGCGCCGCCGTGCAGGTGGTCGAGCCGGTCGGCCAGCGGCAGGCAGCCGTCCCACCAGACCGCCGCCGCTTCATGCAGCGACCAGGGGCCGGCCTCGCAGGCCGTCGGCTCCAGCAGCAGTTCGGGGTCGCGCCCCTGGGCTGCCGTGCGCAACTGGTTGCGTGCCAGGCAGGCGATTTCCTGCGGTGTGTCGGGCGGGCTGGCGTTGAGGGCGCAGCGCAGCAGGAAGAGGTCCAGCACGCGCATGGTGGCTTCGGAGATGCCGGCCGGATCGAAGGGGTCGAGATCCATGCTGCGCAATTCCACATAGGCCACGCCGCGCTCGCGCAGCGCGTGCAGCGGGCGCTCGCCCCGGCGGATGGGCTGCTTGGGGCGGATGACGCCATAGAACTCGTTTTCGATCTGCAGCAGGCTGGTGGTCAATTGCTGCCAGACGCCATCGGCGTCCACGGTGCCGATGCGGGCGTAAGGCGGGTAGGGCTGGGTCAGCGCGCGCTCGATGGCCTCGCCGTAGGCGCCCAGGTGGTTGTAGCCGGCACCGATGCCGGCCTGGGCGTCGCTCTGGTAGCCCAGCCGTCCCATGCGCAGCGAGGTGGCAAAAGGCAGGCCCAGCGCGCCGGGGGCCACCGGCGCGAGGCCATGCTCCAGCCCCTCGACGAAGCAGGCGTTGACGGCGGGCGAGGCCCCGAACAGCAGCAGCAGCAGCGGAATCTGCCGCCGCACGTTGCGGATCAATGCAAAGTAGTCGGCGTCAGACAGCCCGGGCAGCGACCAGTTGTAGTGGATGCCCGAAATGGTCTGCATGCGCCGGCCATAGCGGTTGGCCAGGCCCCGGCGGTAGATGGTCTTGGTCTGGCCGATGTGCGAGGGGCCGTACTGGCCCAGCCGGATGGCGGCCTCATCGGGCAGATGGCAGGGCATGGAATAGCCCCAGAGCCGCTCCTCGCCCATGGCGGCCAGCGAGGTCTGGTGCAACTCGACCAATTCGCCGCGGCAGTCTTGCGGCGTGGCGTGCACACCGGTCACCAACTCCACCTGGGCCTCGGCAAAGTCGGTGGTGATGTTGGGGTGCGTCAGCGGCGAGCCCAGCGCCGCCGGGTGCGGCGTGGTGGCGAGTCGGCCTTGCGCGTCCACGCGCAGGCTTTCTTTCTCGATGCCGCGGCGCATGCCCAGCAGGCGTTGCGGGCTGATGTCGGTGAGGGCTTGGGTCAGGGCGCAGGGCATGTAGGCCTTTCTGGCGGGGCAGCAACCCATGAGTCTAGGCCCGGCGCGCAACAAAAAACCCGCCGCAGCGGGTTGTTTGCTTCGTGCACGCCAGCAGTCTTCAGGCGGCGATGGCCTTGATGCGGGCCGACAGGCGGCTCTTGTGGCGAGCGGCCTTGTTTTTGTGGAAGATGCCTTTGTCGGCGATCGAATCGATCACGCGCTGGGCGCTCTTGAAGGTCTCGCTGGCCTTGGCTTTGTCACCGGCTTGCACGGCCTTCAGCACGGCCTTGATGGCGGTGCGGAACTTGGAACGCAGCGACGAGTTCGCGGCGTTGATCTTGACGTCTTGGCGCACGCGCTTGCGGCCCGACGCCAGGCGAACGGTCTTTTTCTTGGCTTTGGAAGAAGTGGCCATGTTGGTTCAGTATGCCCAGGGTGCACGAAAGGATGGAATTATAGCACGCGCTTGACAGGCGTGCTTACCACAGCTGCCACCAGGGCTTGTCTTCCTCGTCCAGGCCGCGCGTGAGGAAGCGGCTGTCCGGGAAGTTGGCCGCCAGCACCAGCCGGGCGTCGTCGCGCAGTGGCTCCAGGCCCAGCTTGTCGTAGGACTGCATCATGATGTAGAGCGCTTCTTCCAGCGCTGGCGCCTGCGGATAGGTCTTGAGCGCGTACTGGGCCCGGTTGACGGCCCCCAGGTAGACGCCGCGCCGGAAGTAGTAGCGGGCGACCAGCACCTCGTACTCGGCCAGCGCGTTGACGATGTAGTCCATGCGCAGGCGCGCATCGGCAGCGTACTGCGAGTTCGGGAACTGTTCGGTCAGCTGACGGAACGACTGGTAGGCGTCCAGCGAGGCCTTCTGGTCGCGCTCCGAAAGCTTCTGGCGCGACAGCCCGCTCAAGAACCCCATGTTGTCGTTGAAGTTGACCAGCCCGCGCAGGTACAGCGCATAGTCCATGGCCGGGCTCGAGGGGTTGAGGCGGATGAAGCGGTCGAGGGTCGAGAGCGCCTGCGCCTTGTCGCCGCCCTTCCAGTGGGCATAGGCCAGATCGATCTGGGCCTGCTGCGCCAGCAAGGTGCCGCCAGCGCGGCCTTCGACGCGCTCCAGCAGCTTGGTGGCCGCGTCCCAGCTGCCGCTCGCCATCTCGTCCTTGGCGTCTTTGTACAATTTTTCGGCCGAACCCTTCACATCGCCGTCGTCTGGGGTAGAGGAGCAAGCGGCAAGCACCGCCACGGCGGCAATGACAGACAGACGGCGCAGATTCATGGACAACCCACAATGACAATGGCGGGCGATTATAGGCAGCCACCCCCGGCTGACCTCGCCCCCGATGCCGAGCGCCGCGAGGCCGGCATCCCGCACGAACAGCAGGGTTGGCGCCTGGACAAGGCGCTGGTGGCGCTGGCGCCGGAGTTCTCGCGCAGCCACCTGCAAACACTGATTGCCCAAGGCCTGGTGGAACTGGGCGGGGTGCCGGCGCGCACGGCGTCCAAGCGGGTGCAGGCGGGGCAGCGGCTGGCGGTGGTGCTGGCGCCTCCGGCCGAGGCCTCGGCTTTTCTGCCCCAACCCCTGCCCATCGAGACGGTCTATGAGGATGAGCACCTGCGCATCATCAACAAGCCGGCCGGCCTTGTCGTGCACCCTGCGCCCGGCAACTGGTCGGGCACGCTGCTCAACGGCTTGTTGGCGCTGGACCCACCGGTGGCCGCGCTGCCGCGAGCCGGCATCGTGCACCGGCTGGACAAGGACACGTCGGGGCTGATGGTGGTGGCGCGCACGCTGGTTGCGCAGACCGCGCTGGTGCGGGCCATGGCCGCGCGCGAGATCCACCGCCAGTACCTGGCTCTGGCGCACGGCGACGTGGGGGCGGCACCGTTTTCCGTGACCGTGCCTGTGGGCCGCGATCCGGTCTCGCGCGTGCGCATGGCCGCCGTGGCCAGCGGCAAGCCGGCCCGCACCGACGTGACGCCGGTGGCCCGGCAGGAAGGCGTCAGTGCCGTGGTCTGCGTGTTGCACACCGGCCGAACCCACCAGATTCGCGTTCACCTCAGTCATCTGGGGCACCCCCTGGTGGCCGATGCCGTCTATGGCGGCCGGGCCGCCCTGGGCCTGACGCGCCAGGCGTTGCATGCCACCGAACTGGCTTTGGCGCACCCCGTCACCGGCGTACCGCTGCGCTTTCACGCGCCACTGCCGGCCGATCTGGCGCAGGCTTGGGTTACAATTACGGGAGAGACACGTTGAACGTTGCTTCCGTGCCCCGCCTGCCGGCCTCACCGGCGGGCCGCTGCCCTGGGTCTGTTGATGAACGGGGCGCCCCCTGACTGAACCTGGTATGCCTGCCGCGTGAGCGACGGGCCTTGGCGTCCAACCCGATGCAAACCGACGAAACCAAGCGCGTGCTGGAAACCGCGCTCATCTGTGCAAGCGAACCCCTGGCCTTGCGTGAGATGCGTGTGCTGTTCGACGATGGCGTCGACGACGGCCTGTTGCGCGCCTTGCTGGCCGAACTGGCTGCCGACTGGCAGGGGCGCGGCGTGGAGCTGGTTCAACTGGCCTCCGGCTGGCGGTTCCAGAGCCGGCCCGAGATGCGCGTGTTTCTCGACCGCCTCAACCCCGAGAAGCCACCGCGTTACTCGCGCGCCGTGCTGGAGACGCTGGCCATCATCGCCTACCGTCAGCCGGTCACGCGTGGCGACATCGAAGACATCCGCGGCGTGGTCGTGGCCACGCCCATCATCAAGCAGCTCGAAGACCGGCAATGGGTCGAGGTCATCGGCCACCGGGATGCGCCTGGCCGGCCGGCGCTCTATGCCACCACGCGCCACTTCCTGGACGATCTGGGCGTCACCACGCTGGCGGACCTGCCGGCGCTGGACGGCGTGGCCAGCGCCCAGACGCTGGCGCTGCTCGATGGTGAGGCTGGCTCCGACGGGCAGGCCGAGCTGATTGCCGATCAGGCCGCGTTGTCCCTGGAGGCGCCCGAAGCCGCACCGGACGCCAACCTCGAATCCCCCACCTGTCCCCCCTCTGAAACCGAACCCACCCTCATTGCCGATGAACACCGAACCGACACGGCCTGACGGCCCCCTCGACGAAGCCACGCCCGCCCCGGCGCCGCAGACCGACGCGGCGCCTGTGGCCGACGACGGTGGCGGTCAGCCCCGCCGCCGCAGCCGTGGCCGACGCGGAGGATCCAGCAAGACCGAGGCCGCACCCGAGGCCCGCTTCACGCTGGCCGAACCCGCCGAGGCGGTGCCGTCGCCCGCCGTGCCTGACGCAGGCGACCTGTTCGCCGCCGTGTTGTCTGGCGACTTCGACCAGCAGCTGGAAGCGCCTGCCGACGACGCCCCAGCGGCGCCTGCCGATGTGGGCGAGCCGGTCGAGGGCGCACCCGAAGAGACCGGTGACGACGCCGCTAAGCGTGTGCTGTTGCCCGACCCTGATGCGCCCAAGCTGCACAAGATGCTGGCCCAGGCCGGGGTGGGCTCGCGCCGCGACATGGAGCAGGCCATCGAAGAGGGTCGCGTCACCGTCAACGGCGAGGTGGCGCACACCGGCATGCGCATCTCGTTTGGGGACCGCATCGAGCTCGACGGTCGGCCGGTGCGCGTGCGCATCGCTCCGGCGCCGGCCCGCGTCATCGCCTATCACAAGCCCGTGGGCGAAGTGGTCACCCGTGAAGACCCGCAGCAGCGGCCCACGGTGTTTCGCAACCTGCCGCGCCTGGCGCATGGCAAATGGCAATCGGTGGGCCGGCTGGACATCAACACCGAGGGGCTGATGCTGTTCACCACCTCGGGTGACTTGGCCAACAACCTGATGCACCCGCGCTTTGGCGTGGAGCGCGAGTACGCGGTGCGCGTGCTGGGCACGCTGGAAAAAGAAGCCCGCGAGCGGCTGCTGGCTGGCGTCGAGATCGATGGCCAGAGCGCCGCCTTCAAAAGCGTGGAAGAGGGCGGCGGCGAGGGCGTCAATCGCTGGTACCGGGTGGTCATCACCGAAGGCCGCAACCGCGAGGTGCGCAAGCTTTTCGATGCCGTGGGCCTGACCGTCAGCCGGCTGATCCGGGTGCGCTACGGCTGCGTGGTGCTGCCCAAGGGGCTCAAGCGCGGGGCCTGCGTCGATCTGCCCGAGTTTGATGTCAAGGCCTTGCTGCAACTCACGGGCAGCGGCCGCTCCGCCCACCAACGCGGCAGCGACCCCCAGCGCAGCCGCAACGAGGCGCGCAAAGACCCGCGCAAGGACGGTCCGCGCCCCTCGCGGCCGCCCGAGCCCAAGAAAACGAGCAAGGGCCGCGGCGATCGCGGTGAGCGTGGCGACACCCTGTCGCGCGAGGATCGCGAGCCGGGCGACCCCAGCCGCATCCCCAACCCGCTGCAGCAGACCTTTGATCGCCGCGCCATCCAGGCCGAGCGGCGCAGTGGCGGGCGCGACATCGACTACGAAAACGGCCCCATTCCCAACCCCCTGCAGCAGACCTACGACAAGCGCTTCGTCCAGGGTGGCAAGCCCGCGAGCCCGTTCGGTAAGCGCGCCAGCGGTGGTGGTGGCGGTGGCGGCGGCCAGCCCGATCCCATGCGCACGGCGGTGGGCTACATCGGCGCCGATGCCTTTGTGCGCAAGCTCTCGGGCTCTGGCGGGCGTGGCGGCGGCCGAGGGGGGAGCGGCGGCGGCGGCGGTGGCGGTGGCCGCCGGGGCGGACGCTAAAATCCCATCCTTTTACTGAATTTCCAACTCCCTGCAGGACACCTCCATGGCTATCGAACGCACCCTCTCCATCATCAAGCCCGACGCCGTCGCCAAGAACGTGGTCGGCCAGATCCTGGCCCGCTTTGAGGGCGCCGGCCTGAAGATCGTTGCCGCCCGCATGATGCATCTGTCGCGCCGTGAAGCCGAGGCCTTCTACGCCGTGCACAAAGAGCGTCCCTTCTTCAAGGACCTGGTGGACTTCATGATCTCCGGCCCCGTCATGGTGCAGGCGCTGGAAGGCGAGGGCGCCATTGCCAAGAACCGCGAACTGATGGGCGCCACCGACCCCAAGAAGGCCGACAAGGGCACCATCCGCGCCGACTTTGCCGATTCCATCGACGCCAACGCCGTGCATGGCTCCGACGCAGCCGAGACCGCCGCCGTTGAAGTGGCGTTCTTCTTCCCCGGCATGAACGTCCACGCGCGCTGATCGGCAACGTGGCGGTCAACCTCCTCGACTTCGACCTGGAAGGGCTGGCCGCCTATTGCGAGCGGCTGGGGGAAAAGCGCTTTCGCGCCACCCAGCTGTTTCGCTGGATACACCAACGCGGGGCTGGCGATTTCAGCCAGATGACCGATCTGGCCAAAAGCCTGCGTGACAAGCTGGCGGGTGAGGCGGTGATCCAGCCGCTGCCCGTGGCCAGCGAGCAGATCTCTGCCGACGGCACCACCAAGTGGCTGTTCGACGTGGGCGGCGGCAATGCCGTCGAGGCGGTGTTCATTCCCGAGTACGGCGACGCCGGACCGGCCCAAGGCGCCGTACTGCCCCCTCGGGGGGCTGGCGCCGAAGGCGACAGGGGGTGGGCAAGCCTCGATAGAGGCACGCTGTGCATCTCCTCGCAGGCCGGTTGTGCCGTGGCCTGCCGCTTCTGCTCCACCGGCCATCAAGGCTTTTCGCGCAACCTCACCACCGGCGAAATCCTGGCCCAGCTCTGGTGGGCCGAGCACACGTTGCGGGCGCGGCTGCAAACCAGCGAGCGCGTCATCTCCAACGTGGTGATGATGGGCATGGGCGAGCCGCTGCAGAACTATGCGGCGCTGGTGCCCGCGCTGCGCGTCATGCTCGACGACCACGGCTACGGCCTGTCGCGGCGGCGCGTCACCGTCTCCACCTCGGGCGTGGTGCCCATGATGGACAGGCTGCGCGAGGACTGCCCGGTGGCGCTGGCCGTGTCGCTGCATGCGCCCACCGACGCCTTGCGCGACGGCCTGGTGCCGCTGAACCGCAAATACCCCATCGATGACCTGCTGGACGCCTGCAACCGCTACCTGGATGCTGCGCCGCGCGACTTCATCACCTTCGAGTACTGCATGCTGGCCGGCGTCAACGACAGCCCCGAAGACGCCCAGGCGCTGCTGGCCCTGCTCAAGGGCCGCGTGCCCTGCAAGCTGAACCTGATCCCGTTCAACCCCTTCCCGGCCTCGGGCCTGGTGCGCTCGCCTGCCGAGCGGGTGCGTGCGTTTGCCCGCGTGCTGCAGGACGGCGGACTGGTGACCACCATACGCAAGACACGGGGCGACGACATTGCCGCCGCCTGCGGCCAGCTTGCCGGCGAGGTGCAGGACCGCACCCGCGTGGCCCAGCGTCTCAAGCGCATCCACGTGCTGCACCCTTCATGATGGAGAGGCCCCACATGACCCGAATCGTCTTCCTTGCGCTGGCGGCATGGTTGTTGACCGGCTGCGCCAGCACCGTGACGCCGGCACCGACCACCGCCAGCACCGAGTTGCCTAGCGCCGCGGGTGCGCAGCCCGACCGCGAGCGGCTGTCTCGGGTGCGGCTGGAACTGGCGACGGCCTATTTTGGCCAGGGCCGGTACGACACGGCGCTGCAAGAGGTCAATCAGGCCATCGCCGCGCGGCCCGACCTGGGTGCGGCCTACAGCTTGCGCGGCCTGATCAAGGCCGCGCAGCGCGACCCCCAGGGCGCCGAGGCGAGCTTTCGCGAGGCCTTGCGCATCAACCCGCGTGACGCCGACACCGCGCACAATTTCGGCTGGTTCCTGTGCCAGCAGCGCCGCTACGCCGAGGCCGACGCCCAGTTCGAGGCGGCCATAGCCCAGCCCACCTACCAGGCCGTGCCGCGCACCCTGATGGCGCAAGGCGTCTGCCACGCCCGCAACGACCGCCTGACCGATGCCCAGCGCCGGCTGCTGCTGGCACTGGAGCAAGAGCCTGGCAACCCGGCCATTGCGCTCAATCTGGCCGAGGTCATGTACCGCAGCGGCGAGTACGAGCAAGCGCGCTTCTACATCCGCCGCGTCAACGCCACCGACGCTTACATCACCGCGCAGACCCTGTGGCTGGCCGCGCGCATCGAACACAAGATGGGCCGCTTTGATCTGATCGAGCCGTTTGGCGACCAGTTGCGCCAGCGCTTTCCCCAAGCTCCTGAAACCCTGTGGCTGGAACAAGGCCGCTGGGACGCCCCATGACCGAGGACCTGCGCAACGCCGCCCCTTCCCCCGCCGCCAGCGGCGCCACCGCCGGCAGCCTGTTGCGCGCGGCGCGCGAGGCCCAGGGCCTGCATGTGGCCGCACTGGCCATCCAGCTCAAGGTGCCCCCGCGCAAGCTGGAGGCGCTGGAGGCCGACCGCTACGACGAGCTGCTGGACCCCACCTTCACGCGCGCGCTGGCCCTGGCCGTCTGCCGCCTGCTGAAGATCGACGCCGCGCCCGTGCTGGCCTTGTTGCCCAAGCGCCCGCTGGACGACCTGGAGCATGTGGCTTCGGGCGGCATCAACACCGCCTACAAAGACCACGGTGGCCCGCCGCCCGAAGTGCGGCTGCCCATCGGCAAGGGGGCGCTCACCGCCCTGGGCGTCATCGTGCTGGCGGTGCTGGCACTGGTGCTGGCACCGGCCGATTTCGGCAGCCAACAGCTGGAGCAGTGGCTGCAGGCGGCCTCGGCGCCGGCCTCGGCCAGCGCCCCGCCCGAGGTGGTGCCGCCGCCGGATGCCGCGTCGGTGCCAGCCCTGGAGCCGGCCTCGGCGGTGACCGTCGTGGCCGCAATGCCAGCGGCATCGCAGGCGGCCTCGGCCGCCACCACCGAGGCCGCGGCAGGTCCGCTGGTGCTGACCGCTGTGCAGGCCAGTTGGGTGCAGGTGCTGGACGCCGATGCGCGGCCGCTGCTGATCCGCCAACTGGCTGCGGGCGAGTCGGTCAACCTGGACAACGCGCCGCCGCTGCGCCTCATCATCGGCAACGCCGCCGGCACCCGGGTCACCTGGCGTGGCCAGGCGGTGGATCTGGCGGCGCGCACGCGCGACAACGTGGCGCGTTTCGAACTCACAGGCACCACGCCATGAACCTCGACCAACCCATTGCCGGCAGTGCGCCCGCGCCGCGCCGCAGCCTGCAGGCGCGCATCCGCTGGGGCGAGCATGTGGTCACCGTGGGCGGCGACGCGCCGGTGCGCGTGCAGGCCATGACCAACACCGACACGGTCGATGTGATTGGCACCGCCATCCAGGTCAAGGAGCTGGCCCAGGCCGGCAGCGAGCTGGTGCGCCTGACCGTCAACACCCCGGAGGCCGCCGCAGCCGTGCCGCACATCCGCGAGCAACTCGACCGCATGGGCATTGCGGTGCCGCTGATCGGCGACTTCCACTACAACGGCCATCGCCTGCTGACCGAGCATCCGGCCTGCGCCGAGGCGCTGTCCAAATACCGCATCAATCCCGGCAACGTGGGCAAGGGCGCCAAGCGCGACCGCCAGTTTGCGCAGATGGTCGAGACGGCCGTCAAGCTGGACAAGGCGGTGCGCATCGGCGTCAACTGGGGCAGCCTCGACCAGGAGCTGCTGGCCGACCTGATGGACACCAACTCGCGCCGCCAGCAGCCCTGGGACGCCAAGCAGGTGATGTACCAGGCGCTGGTGCAGTCGGCGCTGGAGTCCGCGGCCCAGGCCGTGGACATCGGCCTGCCTGCGCAGCAGGTGCTGATCTCGTGCAAGGTCAGCGGCGTGCAGGACTTGATTGCCGTCTACCGCGCGCTGGCCGCGCGCTGCGACTACCCGCTGCACCTGGGCCTGACCGAGGCCGGCATGGGCACCAAGGGCACGGTGGCCTCCACCGCCGCGCTGGCCGTGCTGCTGCAGGAAGGCATAGGCGACACCATCCGCGTCAGCCTCACGCCGCAGCCCGGCGAGGCGCGCACGCAGGAGGTGGTGGTCGCCTCGGAAATCCTGCAAAGCCTGGGCCTGCGCAGCTTCAACCCCAGCGTCACCGCCTGCCCCGGTTGCGGGCGCACCACCAGCGAGGGCTTCCAGGAGCTGGCCAAGCAGATCGACGACTTTCTGCGCGCCCAGATGCCCGTCTGGCGCGACCAGTACCCGGGCGTCGAGACCATGAAGGTGGCCGTCATGGGCTGCATCGTCAACGGCCCCGGCGAGAGCAGGCACGCCGACATCGGCATCAGCCTGCCCGGCACCGGCGAGGCGCCGGCCGCGCCGGTCTACATCGACGGCGAGAAGGCCATGACGCTGCGCGGCGAGGGCATTGCGCGCGAGTTTCAGCAGATCGTCCAGCAGTACATCGAACGCCGCTTCGCCGCGGCCTGAGCAAACCCCATGAGTGAAGCCTTGCGTGCCATCAAAGGCATGAACGACATCCTGCCGCCCGAGGGCGCGCACTGGGAGTGGGTGGAGGGGCGCATGCGCGTGCTGCTGGCCCGCTACGGCTACCAGAACCTGCGCACGCCCATCGTCGAGACCACGGATCTCTTCGTGCGCGGCGTGGGCGAGGTCACCGACATCGTCGAGAAGGAGATGTACTCCTTCGAAGACAAGATGAACGGCGACCGCCTGACGCTGCGCCCCGAGGGCACGGCCGGCATCGTGCGCGCCATGATCGAACACGGCGTGCTGCACCACGGCCCGCTGCGCGGCTGGATGATCGGCCCCATGTTCCGCCATGAGCGGCCGCAGAAAGGTCGCTCGCGCCAGTTCCACCAGCTCGACGTGGAGGCGCTGGGCTATGCCGGTCCCGACGTGGATGCCGAGCTCATCCTGCTGACGCGGGCGCTGTGGCGCGAACTGGGCCTGGTCGAAGGACGCGACGTGCGGCTGGAGCTCAACACCCTGGGCCAGCCGGCCGAGCGCCAGGCCCACCGCGAAGCGCTGGTGGCCTATTTCCAGGCCCACACCGAGCAACTGGATGACGACGCGCGCCGCCGTCTGCACACCAACCCGCTGCGCATCCTGGACACCAAGAATCCGGCCATGCAGGCCCTGGTCGAGGCCGCACCCAAACTGAGCGAGTTCCTGGGGCCCGAGTCGCTGGCCCACTTTGCCGGCCTGTGCGCCATCCTCGACGCCGCCGGGCTGGCCTACCGCGTCAACCCCCGCCTGGTGCGGGGGCTGGACTACTACAACCTCACCGTCTTCGAGTGGGTCACCGAGCGGCTGGGCTCGCAAGGCACCGTTTGCGGCGGTGGCCGCTACGACGGCCTGATTGCCCAGTTGGGCGGCAAGGGCGCACCGGCGGCCGGCTTCGGCCTGGGGCTGGAGCGGCTGGTGCTGCTGCTGCAAACCTGCGAGTTGCTGCCGGCCCCGCTGGCGCCCGACGCCTACGCCGTGGTGCCCGACGCGGCCGCCGCGCCGCGCGTGCTGCTGGTGCTGGAGGCGCTGCGTGCGGCCGGTGTGGCCGTGGTCATGCACGCAGGCGGCGGTGGCATGAAAAGCCAGTTCAAGAAGGCCGACGCCTCGGGCGCCCGGTTCGCGCTGATCTTTGGCGCCGACGAACTGGCCGCTGGTCAGGTGGCCGTCAAACCGCTGCGCGACGGCGGCGAGCAGCGGCTGCTCGCCCTGGCCGACGTGGCGAGCTGGGCGGCCGAGCTGCGCACCGCATAATCCCATCTTTCTCCCGTTGGACACCGCATGGCGACCCATCTCGATCTCGAAGAACAAGAACAACTGGCCGAACTCAAGGCCTTCTGGGCCCGCTGGGGCAATCTCATCACCGGCACCCTGACCGTGGTGCTGTTGGCCTTTGCGGGCTGGAATGGCTGGAACTGGTGGCAGCGCGAGCAGGCTGCCAAGGCATCGGCGCTGTTCGACGCCTTCGATCGGGCCGTCGTCGCCGGCAACGCCGAGCAGGCCGGCCGTGCGTTTGGCGACCTCAAGGATCGCTATGGCCGCACCGTCTATGCCCAGCAGGCGGGCCTGTTGAACGCCAAGCTGCAAGCCGACAAAGGCGAGACGGCCGCCGCCACCGCCGCGTTGCAGTGGGTGAGCGCCCAGGGCGATGCCCAGCACGCCGACCTGGCACGGCTGCGGCTGGCGGGGCTGCAACTGGATGCCAAGCAGTACGATGCGGCGCTGCAGACGGTGGATGCCATCAAGGCGCCGTCGTTTGCCGCCTTGGCCCAGGATCGCCGGGGCGACATCCTGGCCGCGCAGGGCAAGGCCGACGAGGCCGCCAAGGCCTGGCGCGCCGCCTGGGACGCACTGCCCACCGAACAAAACTACCGCCGCGTCGTCGAGGCCAAACTGGACCGGGCGGGCGTGGCGCCGCCGCTGCCGGCCTCGGCTGCGGCCTCGGGAGCCCAGCCATGAACATCCGTTTGCTTGCGGCGGTGGCCGCCGCTGTGTGGCTGGCCGGTTGTGCCGCCGATCGGCCGCCGCCCGCGCCGCTGGAGACCGTGCAGGCCAAGATTGCCGGCCGTCAGGTCTGGTCGGCCCGCATCGGCAAGGTGTCGTTCCCGCTGGAGGTGATGGCACGTGGCGGTCGGCTGTATCTGGCCGCAGACGACGGCCAGGTGCTGGCGCTGGACGCCACCACGGGCGCCGAGGCCTGGCGTGCCCAGGTGGCCGGTGGCATCGCGGCCGGCGTGGGCAGCGACGGTCGGTTTGCCGCCGTGGTCACCCGGGCCAACGACCTGGTGGTGCTGGAGGCGGGCCGCGAGGTCTGGCGCACCGCCCAGCCCGGCCCGGTGGTGACACCGCCGCTGGTGGCGGGCGAGCGCGTCTTCGTCATGGGCAGCGACCGCATCGTGCGCGCCTACGACGCCCTCGATGGCCGCTACCTGTGGCAGTTCAAGCGCGCGGGCGATTCGCTGACGCTGGCCCAGCGGGGCGTGCTGGCGGCTTACCAGGACACCTTGCTGGTGGGGCAGGGTGCCAAGCTGGTGGCGCTGGATCCCACTGTGGGCACCGTGCGCTGGGAGGCTGCGGTGACGAATCCGCGTGGCACCAACGAGATCGAGCGCCTGGCCGATCTGGTCGGCCCCATCAACCGGGTGGGCGCCAGCTACTGCGTGCGCGCCTTCCAGTCGGCCACCGGCTGTGTGGACGCCACCAATGGCCGCGTGCAGTGGAGCCAACTGGGCGGGGGTGTGGAAGCGGTGGGCGGCCAGGCCGACGCAATCTTCGGTGCCGATGGCAGCGACCGCGTCAGCGCCCGCCGCCGTGACAAGGGCGACCTGCTGTGGAGCCATGAGCGCCTGCTGAATCGCCAGCTCTCGGCTCCGGCCGCCATGGGCACGGCGGTGGTGTTTGGCGACTTCGAGGGTTGGCTGCATTTCATGGACGCGGCCACCGGCCAGCCGGTGCTGCGCCTAGGTACCGACGGCTCGCGCATCGCCGCGCCGCTGGTGGTCGAGGGCACGACGCTGGTGGCTGTGACCGCCGACGGTGGTGTCTTTGCCTTCCGTCCCGAGTAACCAAGCGATCAACAGTCTGTGAAACCCGTCATCGCACTCGTGGGCCGCCCCAACGTGGGCAAGTCCACGTTGTTCAACCGCATGACCAAGAGCCGCGACGCCATCGTCGCGGACTTTGCGGGTCTGACGCGCGATCGCCACTATGGCGATGGCCGGCTGGGCTCGCGCGAGTTCATCGTTATCGATACCGGTGGCTTTGAGCCCGAGAAACCCACCGGCATCGTCGCCGCCATGGCCAGCCAGACGCGCCAGGCGGTGGCCGAGGCCGACGTGGTGGTGCTGGTGGTCGACATCCGCGCCGGCCTTTCGGCGCAGGACATGGACATCGCCCGCTACCTGCGCCAGGCCGGCAAGCGCACGCTGGTGGCGGTCAACAAGGCCGAGGGCATGAGCGAGTCGCCCCATCTGGCCGAGTTTCACGAGTTGGGCATGGGCGAGCCTCATCCCGTCTCGGCGGCCCATGGTCAGGGCATCCGCAGCCTGCTCGAGGCGGTGCTCGACGATGTGCCCGAGCCCGAGGCTGAGGAGGGCGACGACGGTGAGGAGGCCGAGAGGCCCATCCGTCTGGCCGTGGCAGGCCGGCCCAACGTGGGCAAAAGCACCCTCATCAACGCCTGGCTGGGCGAGGAGCGGCTGATCGCCTTCGACATGCCCGGCACCACGCGCGATGCCATCCGCGTGCCGCTGGAGCGCGACGGCCAGCGCTACGAGCTGATTGACACGGCGGGCCTGCGCCGCAAAGGCCGGGTGTTCGAGGCCATCGAGAAGTTCTCGGTGGTCAAGACGCTGCAGGCCATCGCCGACGCCAACGTGGTGGTGTTGATGGTGGACGCCACGCTGGGCGTCAGCGAGCAGGACGCCCACATTGCCGGCTATGTGCTGGACGCCGGCCGCGCCGTGGTCATTGCCATCAACAAATGGGACGCCATCGACAGCTACCAGCGCCAGATGCTGGAGCGCTCCATCGAATCGCGGTTGGCCTTCTTGAAGTTTGCGCCCATCGTCCACATCTCTGCCCTCAAGCGCCAAGGATTCAGCCCCCTATGGCAGGCCATTGCCCAGGCCCATGCCTCGGCCACGCGCAAGCTGTCCACGCCGGTGCTGACCCGCCTCGTCGCCGAGGCGGTCATCCACCAGGCGCCCAAGCGCGTGGGTGCGGTGCGGCCCAAGCTGCGGTATGCCCATCAGGGCGGCTCCAACCCGCCCATTGTGGTCATCCATGGCAATGCGCTGGACGGGCTGACCGATGCGTATCTGCGGTATCTGGAAGGGCGTATCCGCCTGCATTTCAAGCTGGTGGGCACGCCGCTGCGGTTCGAGCTGAAAAGTTCGCGGAACCCATTCGACCCCAAAGCGTCTTAAACTGACCCGTTCGTTTTTTCTTCTTCGGAACCCATATCGTGAGCAACAAAGGGCAACTCCTACAAGACCCGTTTCTGAACCTGCTGCGCAAAGAGCATGTGCCAGTGTCCATTTACCTGGTCAACGGCATCAAGCTGCAAGGCCACATCGAGTCGTTCGATCAGTATGTGGTGCTGCTGCGCAACACGGTCACGCAGATGGTTTACAAACACGCCATCTCCACCGTGGTGCCGGGCCGCGCGGTGAATTTCCACCCTGCGGACAGCGGTACCGACGACGCTTGAGCCCGGTCACTGTTTCCGACACCGCCCCCAAGGTGGTGTTGGTGGGGGTCGATTTCGGCCCCGGCTCCTCGTTTGAGCCCACCCTGGACGAGTTGGCGTTGCTGGCCGAGTCGGCCGGTGATGCGCCCGTGGCGCGCATCACGGCACGCCGCAAGTCGCCTGACCCGGCCCTCTTCGTGGGCAGTGGCAAGGCCGACGAGATAAAGGCCGAGGTGGTGCTTCAAGGCGCCCAGGGCGTGATCTTCGACCAGGCCCTGTCGCCCGCCCAGCAGCGCAATCTCGAGCGCCACATGGGCGTGGCCGTCTCCGACCGCACGGCGCTGATCCTCGACATCTTTGCCGCCCGGGCCAAAAGCCACGAGGGCAAGCTGCAGGTGGAGCTGGCGCGGCTGCAATACCTGTCCACGCGCCTGGTGCGCCGCTGGAGCCACCTGGAGCGCCAGAGCGGCGGCATCGGCATGCGCGGCGGCCCTGGCGAGACACAGATCGAGCTGGACCGCCGCATGATTGGCGATCGCATCAAGTCGGTCAAGGCGCAGCTGGAGAAGGTCAAGCGCCAGCGCCAGACCCAACGCCGTGCGCGCGAGCGCAGCGGGGTGTTGCGCGTCTCGCTGGTGGGCTACACCAACGCCGGCAAGAGCACGCTGTTCAATGCCCTGACCAAGGCCCGCAGCTACGCCGCCGATCAGCTCTTTGCCACGCTGGACACCACCACGCGCGCGCTGTACCTGAGCGAGGCCCAGCGCTCGGTGTCGCTGTCGGACACGGTGGGCTTCATCCGTGACCTGCCGCACAAGCTGGTCGAGGCCTTCCAGGCCACGCTGCAGGAGGCGGCCGATGCCGACTTGCTGCTGCATGTGGTCGATGCGGCCAACCCGCTGCTGCACGAGCAGCGCGCCGAGGTCGAGCGCGTGCTCGAAGAGATCGGCGCGCAGCAGGTGCCGCAGATTCTCGTTTTCAACAAGATCGATGCCTTGCCGGCCAGCCAACGCCCGCGCACGCTGGTCGATGCACTGGAGCTGGCGCCCGGCCTGCGCGTACCCCGCGTGTGGGTCAGTGCGCTGACCGGTGAAGGCCTGCCGCAGCTGCGCCAGGCCATTGCCGAGTTCGCTGCGGCCCAGGCGCTCGCGCCGGCGCCGGCTGTGGCCGATCCCCGTTTTGAACCCCTACCTGGTGCTGTGTCATGAACCCACCTCGATTCCGCCTGCCCGGCATCTTCCAGCAGGGCCGCAACGACGGCCCGCCCGACCTCAACGAGGTCTGGGAGCGCTTCAACCGCCAGCTCTCTGGCCTGCTGGGCGGCAAACGCCCGCCGCCGCCACCGCCCAATCCGAACGGTAACGAGCCGCCGCAGTTCCAGCCCGATCTCAAGCACGCCGGGGCCGGCGTGGGCCTCGCCGTGGCGGCCGTGGTGGCGGTCTGGCTGCTGTCGGGTGCCTTCATCGTGCAGGAAGGCGAAGAGGCCGTGATCACCACCTTCGGCAAGTACACCAGCAAGGTGGGTGCCGGCATCCAGTGGCGCATGCCTTACCCCATTCAGCGTCACGAGACGGTGCCGGTGACGCAACTGCGCTCGGTGGAAGTGGGCAATGACTCCTCGGTGGTGGCTGCCACCGGCCTGCGTGACTCGTCCATGCTGACCCAGGACGAGAACATCGTCGATCTGCGCTTTACCGTGCAGTACACGCTGAAAGATGCGCCCGACTTCCTCTACCAGAACCGCTCTCCCGAGGTGGCCGTCAAGCAGGCGGCCGAGTCGGCAGTGCGTGAGATCGTGGGCAAGAGCCGGGTCGACGACGTGCTGTACGAGCGCCGCGACGCCATCGCCGCCGATCTGGTCAAGTCCATCCAGGCCCAGCTCGACCGCCTCAAGGTGGGCGTGCAGCTCAGCAGCGTCAACCTGCAAAGCGTGCAGGTGCCCGAACAGGTGCAGGCCGCGTTCGACGACGCCGTCAAGGCCGGCGCCGACCGCGACCGCCTGAAGAACGAAGGCCAGGCCTATGCCAGCGACGTGGTGCCCAAGGCCCAGGGTCAGGCCGCCCGCCTGGACGAAGAGGCCAAAGGGTATGCGGCGCGCGTCGTGGCCACGGCCGAAGGTGACGCCCAGCGCTTTGCCTCGGTGGTGGCCGAGTACCAGAAAGCGCCCACCGTCACCCGCGACCGCCTCTACACCGACACCATGCGTGAGGTCTATGGCAACGTCAGCAAGGTCATGGTCGAGAGCCGCAGCAGCGGCAATCTGCTGTACCTGCCGCTGGACCAGTTGCTCAAGCAATCCGGTGCGACCTCACCGCCAGCGGCCACGCCAGCCGAGCCTACGCATGTGACGCCTGCCGACGCCGCTGCGGACGCGCGCGCGCGTGACACCAGCCGCAGCCGCGAGCGCGACAGCCGTTGAGCCCGGGAAGGACACCAAACGCCATGAATCGCATTGCCCTAATCGCCGCCGGCCTCGTGCTCGCGCTGATGGCCGCCGCCTCCACCATGTTCGTCGTCGACCAACGGCAGATTGCCGTGGTCTATTCGCTGGGTGAGTTCCACGACGTCATCCAGGACCCGGGGCTGAAGTTCAAGCTGCCGCCGCCGTTCCAGAACGTGGAATTCCTCGACAAGCGCATCCAGACGCTGGACAGCCCCGAGTCGCGCGCCATCTTCACGGCCGAGAAAAAGAGCCTGGTCATCGACTGGCTGGTCAAGTGGCGCATCACCGATCCGCGCCAATACATCCGCAACAGCGGCACCGACCAGCGCAACCTGGAAAACCGCCTCTCGCCGGTGGTGCAGGCCGCGTTCAACGAGGAGATCACCCGCCGCACCGTGGGCGGCGTGCTGGCCACCGAGCGCGAGCAGATCATGCAGGAGGTCAAGAACCGCCTGGCCAACGACGCCAAATCGTTCGGCATCGAAATCCTGGACGTGCGCATCAAGCGCGTGGACTTCGTGGCCAGCATCACCGATTCGGTCTACCGCCGCATGGAGTCCGAGCGCAAGCGCGTGGCCAACGAGCTGCGCTCCACCGGCCAGGCCGAGGGCGAGAAGATCCGCGCCGACGCCGACCGCCAGCGCGAGGTCATCCTGGCCGAGGCCTACCGCGACGCCCAGAAACTCAAGGGTGAGGGCGACGGCCAGGCCAATGCCATCTACGCCCAGAGCTTTGGCAAAGACCCGCAGTTTGCCCAGTTCTACCGCAGCCTCGAAGCCTATCGCGCGAGCTTTCGCAACAAGGGCGACGTGATGGTGGTGGACCAGAGCAGCGACTTCTTCAAGGCCATGCGCTCCACCGGCAGCAAGTGAGTGGCTGGGATTGGCTGCTGACGGCGGCCGGGCTGATGCTGATTGCCGAAGGGCTGCTGCCCTTCGTCAATCCCGACGCCTGGCGGCGCGTCGTCGAGCAGGCGCTGCGGCTGCCCAATGCGCAGTTGCGCCTGATCGGCCTGGCGTCCATCGGTGCGGGCGTGCTGCTGTTGCTGTGGGTCTGAACGGGCCATCGGTACAATGCCGTTTTTAACCCCCCGGTGAATTTATGTCGTCTGCTTGGCTGCTGCCCGAGCACATCGCCGACGTGCTGCCGGCCGAGGCGCGGCGCATCGAGGAATTGCGGCGCCGCTGGCTGGATCTGGCGCGCAGCTACGGCTTCGAGTTGATTGCGCCGCCGCTGCTGGAACACCTGGACTCACTGCTCTCGGGCACCGGCAGCGACCTCGATCTGGCCACCTTCAAGCTGGTCGACCAACTCTCTGGCCGCCTGCTCGGCGTGCGTGCCGACACCACGCCGCAGGCCGCCCGCATCGACGCCCACCTGCTCAACCGCCAGGGCGTGACGCGCCTGTGCTACTGCGGCCCCACGCTGCACACCCGCCCGGCCGGCGTGCGCGCCAGCCGCGAGCCGCTGCAGTTTGGCGCCGAGATCTTCGGCCACGCCGGACTGGAGGCCGATCTCGAAGTGCAGGAGTTGGCGCTGGATGGCCTGGCCCTGGCCGGCGTCACGGCGCCCATGCTGGACCTGGCCGATGCCCGGGTGGTGCGCGCCCTGTTTGCCGGCCTGCCGCTGGCCGCCGAGAGCCTGGCCGACATGGTGGCCGCGCTGGCCACCAAGGACGCTGACCGGGTGCAGGCGCTGGCCGCTACCTGGCCTGCGCGTGCACGCGAAGGCGTGGAGGCGCTGCTGGATCTGTATGGCGGGCTGGACGTGCTGGCGGCCGCGCGCGAGCGGCTGCCGGCCAGCCCGCTGCTGCACCAGGCGCTGGACGACTTGCAATGGCTGGCCACGCAGTTGCAAGCCAGCCACCCCGAGGTGCAGATCGGCATCGATCTGGCCGACCTGCCGGGCTATGCCTATTACAGCGGCGTGCGCTTTGCCATCTATGGCGAGGGACGGCCCGATGCCCTGGTGCGCGGTGGCCGCTATGACGAGGTGGGCGCGGTGTTCGGCCGCAGCCGGCCGGCCGCCGGCTTCAGCCTGGATCTGAAGGCACTGGCCGGGGATGCGGCTGGCGACCGCTGCCAGCCGGCCATCCGCGCGCCCTGGGGCACCGACACCGGCCTGCGTGCGGCCGTGCGCGCACTGCGCGTAAGGGGCGAGGTCGTGGTCTGTGCATTGCCGGGCCACGCCCAGGAAACCGAGGAATTCCACTGCGACCGCGAGCTGCGGCAAGTGGGCGAGCAATGGGCCGTCGTGCCCATCCAACCCAGGACGAACGGATGAACAGCAAGCACACCAGCCCCGTGCGGGGGCGCAACGTGGTGGTCGTCGGCACCCAGTGGGGCGACGAAGGCAAGGGCAAGGTCGTCGATTGGCTGACCGACCACGCCGACGGCGTGGTGCGCTTCCAGGGCGGCCACAACGCCGGCCACACCCTGGTCATCAACGGCGTCAAGACGGCGCTGCAACTGATCCCCTCCGGCGTCATGCGCCCGGGCGTGCCCTGCTACATCGGCAACGGCGTGGTGGTGGACCCCTGCCATCTGGTCGGCGAGATCGAGCGGCTGGAGCGAGACGTCAAGCTCGACGTGCGCTCGCGCCTCTACCTCTCGGAGAGCTGCCCGCTGATCCTGCCCTTCCACGTCGAGGTGGACAAGGCACGCGAGCGGCTGCGTGAGCACTCGGTGGGCGGCAAGATCGGCACCACCGGCAAAGGCATAGGCCCGGCCTACGAGGACAAGGTGGCGCGCCGCGCACTGCGGGTGCAGGACCTCAAACACCCCGAGCGGTTTGCCGCCCGGCTGCAAGAGCTGCTGGCCCTGCACAACGAGGCGCTCGCCGGCTACCTGGGCGCCGAGGCGCTGGCTTTTGCGCCCATCTACGAGGCCGCCATGCGGGCCGCCGAGGTGCTGCGCCCGCTGATGGCCGACGTCGGTTACCGCATCTACGAGGCCCACGCCCAGGGCGCCAACCTGCTCTTCGAGGGCGCGCAGGGCACGCTGCTGGATGTGGACCACGGCACTTACCCCTTCGTGACCTCCAGCAACTGCGTGGCCGGCACCGCCGCCGCCGGCTCGGGCGTCGGGCCCGGCCTGCTGCACCATGTGCTGGGCATCACCAAGGCCTACACCACGCGTGTGGGCTCGGGGCCGTTCCCCACCGAACTGGACTGGCAGACGCCGGGCACGGTGGGCCACCACCTGGCCACCGTGGGCCAGGAGTTCGGCACCGTCACCGGCCGCGCGCGCCGCTGCGGCTGGCTGGATGCCGCCGCACTCAAGCGCAGCGTCATCATCAACGGCGTGCAGGGCTTGTGCATCACCAAGCTGGACGTGCTCGACGGCCTGCCCGAAATCCTGATCTGTACCGGCTACCGGCTGCGGGGTGCGGTCATCGACATCCTGCCGCTGGACGCCGACGACATCGCCCAGTGCGAACCCATTTACGAGACCTATGCCGGCTGGCAAGGCAGCACCAAGGGGCTGACCACCTGGGCCGCGTTGCCGGCGCAGGCGCAGGCGTATCTGGAGCGGGTGAGTGCGCTGATCGGTGCGCCCATCGACATGGTCTCCACCGGGCCGGACCGCCAGGAGACCATCTTGCTGCGGCACCCGTTTGGGGCGTGACTGTCTGGTGGCGTGCTTCGGACTCGGTCACGCGTAGCGCGACCCCGGCCGGCCTTGCAAGGCCGGCCTTTCGAGTCCTATCGCCAGGCGCGCAGGCGCCTGGCTCCTCCTGGACACCCCATCCCCAAAACAAAAAAGCCGACACTTGCGTGTCGGCTTTTAGGGGGATGTGGTGCCCAGGAGAGGACTCGAACCTCCACGGAGTTACCCGCTAGTACCTGAAACTAGTGCGTCTACCAATTCCGCCACCTGGGCTTTCAGGATTTGTTTTCTCTAAGCAGCATGCGCTGCACAGAAAGATAGGACTTTATCATCAAAACGCAAAACAACACCAGCGGCAGCGAAAAAAACGTCGCCCTGCTGGGTGACATCGAGGGCATCGTCTGGGGTCACCGCGATGGCCACGGTTTCGTGCGCCGCGAAGGCGAGGCGGACGTGTGGCTGTCGCCCTCCGAGATGGCCACCGTCATGCATGGCGACCGCGTGAGCGTGCGCATCGTGCGGCTGGACCGCAAGGGCCGCCCCGAAGGCCGGGTGCTGGACATCCTGGAGCGGCGCAAGCGCGCCATCATCGGCCGCCTGCTGCTGGAAAAAGGCATCTGGCTGGTGGCGCCCGAGGACCGGCGCTTCGGGCAGGACATTCTGGTGCCCAAGAACGCCACTGCCGGCGCACGCGCCGGCCAGGTGGTGGCGGTGGAGTTGACCGAGCCGCCGCTGCTGCATGCGCAGCCCGTGGGCCGCATCACCGAGGTGCTGGGCGAGATCGACGACGCCGGCATGGAGATCGAGATCGCCGTGCGCAAATACGAGGTGCCGCACCAGTTCAGCCCGGCCACCCAGGCCGCTGCCGAGGCGCTGCCCGACCACGTGCGCGCCATCGACATGCGCCGCCGCGTGGATTTGACCGACGTGCCGCTGGTCACCATCGATGGTGAGGACGCGCGCGACTTCGACGATGCCGTCTACTGCGAACCCCACGTGCAGGGCAAGGGCAAGCACGCCAGGAGCGGCTGGCGCCTGCTGGTGGCCATTGCCGACGTCAGCCACTACGTCAAGCCCGGCGAGCCACTCGACGCCGACGCCTACGAGCGCGCCACCTCGGTCTACTTCCCGCGCCGCGTCATCCCCATGCTGCCGGAGAAGCTCTCCAACGGGCTGTGCTCGCTCAACCCCCTGGTGCCCCGGCTGACGCTGGTGTGCGACATGCTGGTGAGCGCCACCGGCGACGTGGAGGCCTACCAGTTCTACCCCGCCGTCATCCAGTCGCATGCGCGGCTGACCTATACCGAGGTGGCGGCGGCGCTGGCCAACGCCCACGGTCTGGAAGCCCAGCGGCTGGCGCCGCTGCTGCCGCATCTGCGCCACCTGCACGACGTCTATCGCGCGCTGCTCAAGGCCCGGGGCCAGCGCGGCGCGGTGGATTTTGAGAGCACCGAAACCTACATCGTCTGCGACGACCAGGGTCGCATCCAGCGCATCCTGCCGCGCACCCGCAACGACGCGCACAAGCTGATCGAAGAGGCCATGCTGGCCGCCAACACCTGCGCCGCCGACTTCATCGCCGGCGCCGAGCATGCCGGCCTTTACCGCGTGCACGAAGGCCCGACGCCGCCCAAGCGCGAGGCGCTGCAAAACCAGTTGCGGGCGCTGGGGGTGGGCCTGTCCATCAGCGACGACCCCACGCCCAAGGAATACCAGGCCATTGCCCACGCCACGCAGGAGCGGCCCGACGCGCAGCAAATCCACACGCTGCTGCTGCGCTCCATGCAGCAGGCCATCTACACGCCGGTCAACAGCGGCCACTTCGGCCTGGCCTATGAGGCCTACACCCACTTCACCAGCCCCATCCGCCGCTACCCGGATCTGCTGGTGCACCGGGTCATCAAGGCCATCCTGGCCGGCAAGCCTTACCGCCTGATCGGTGGGCGCAAGGCGGCCGGTGCGCAGGCCGAGCAGGCGCGCTGGGAAGAGGTGGGCGCGCATTGCAGCGCCAACGAGCGCCGCGCCGACGAGGCCTCGCGCGATGTCACGCTGTGGCTCAAATGCCAGTACATGCGCGAGCACCTGGGCGAGGAGTACGCCGGCACCGTCACGGCGGCCACGCCGTTCGGCATCTTCGTCACGCTGGACGAGCTCTACGTCGAAGGGCTGGTGCACATCACCGAACTGGGCAGCGAGTACTTCCGCTTCGACGAGGCGCGCCAGGAGTTGCGCGGCGAACGCACCGGCATCCGCTACGCCATCGGCAGCCGCGTGCGGGTGCAGGTGATGCGCGTGGATCTGGACGCGCGCAAGATCGATTTCCGCCTGATCAACGAGAGCGGCGGCGAGCATCGCCCGGGCGGCCGTCCCACCAAGGCCGGCGAGCAACTGGCCCAGGTGCAGGCGGCCGACCGGGCCCTCAAGCGCCAGCGGCGCGAGGCCGCCGCCGAGGCCAGCGCCAGTCCTCGGGGGGGGCAGCGCAAGGGGGCCGCCAAGGCATCGCACAAGGCATCTGGCAAGGCGCCCAGCAAGACGGCGCAAAAGGCTGCTCACAAGAAAACGCCGGGTCGCCCCAAGTTTTCTTGACCCCCGCGGGGGGGCAGGCTGGGCGCAGCCGGGGCCTGGGGGCGCTCACAACACCTCGCGCAAGGTGGGGGGCCGAGGGCGGTAGACCGTACGGCCAGCCCGTCCCCCACCCCATGGGATGGGGGCGTCAGGGGCCTGGCGCGTTCCACCAGGCCTCGAAATGCTGTTGGTCGTCCCCGATATCGACGACTTGTCCCATGCGCGGTGTCAGGAGACGGAATGCCTTGCCCTGGCTGGCCGCACTGATGCGTTGATACGGGTCGTCCCAGGCGTGGCTGGCCAGCGCAAAGCGGCCGGCATGAACGGGCAGGACGGAGTGGGCGCGCAGGTCCTGCGCGGCCTTGACCGCCTCCTCGGGCAGCATGTGGATCTGCGCCCAGCGGGTGTCGTACTGGCCGTTCTCCAGCAATGCCAGGTCGATGGGGCCGAAGCGCTTGCCGATCTCGGCGAAGTGCGGACCGTAGCCGCCGTCGCCGCTGTAGAAGACTTTGCGCTGCGGGGTCTCGAACAGGAACCCCGCGAACAGGGTCCGATTGCTGCGCAGGCCGCGTCCCGAGAAGTGACGTGCGGGCAGGACGTGCACCGTGAGACCCTGTGCAATGGCGACATGCTGATTCCAGTCCAGCTCGTGGATCACCTCGGGCGCGTAGCCCCAGCGCTCAAGGTGTGAGCCGATGCCCAGCGGAACCACGATGGCCTTGACCTTGGACCGCAACGCGCCAAGAGTGGGATAGTCAAGGTGATCCCAGTGGTCGTGGGAGATGACCAGGACATCGATCGCTGGCATGTTGGCGTCCGAATAGGGATAGTCACCGTCGAAGGCGCTGTAGATGAAAGAGATCGGCGACGCCTGCGCGCTGAAGTTGGGGTCGATCAGGATGCGCTTGCCGTCCAGTTGCAAAAAAGCCGACGAGTGGCCGAGCCAGACGGCGACATCCTTGCCTGGCTCCAGGCCAGCAAGATCGGTTTTGTCGATCGGCAGCGGAAGCGACGGGCGAAGGTGCTCCTTGGTCTCGGAGAAGGAGTCGCGCAGCCAAGAACCTGCGCTCGCATCGTTGGAGTACAGCGAGGTCGGCTCCGTGTAGTGGAACTCGCCGCTGAGGTAGTTCGCCGAGGCTTCGATGCGTGTCTGGCGCTCGCCTTGCGGCAACTCGCCGAAGCTGGGCAGCGTGGCGAGCCAGACGAGCATCACGGCTGTGCCGAGCAGCATGACAAGGCCCCCGAGGCCGCGCAGCCAACGACTGGTGCGGGTTTTGATTGGTGTGTTCGACATAAGGTCATCAATCTTGATTGGTTAATGCGCGACTAGTCACTCAAAATGAAGAGCAGGCGTATTCGCGCATTGCATGCAAAAACCGAAGTCACGCGTCAGCCCAAATCCGGCAGTTGGACGCGCCCGAGCGAGCCGGCATCGGACGGGCTGGCAAGGCGCGACGTAGCAGCGGGCCGATGTCCGCCATGAGGCGCAACACCGTCAGCGCGTTCAAGGGCGGTTTGATCGGGTGCGGTCAACTGCCGGGTTTAGGGTCAGTGAACATCGTCCACATGGCGGCGAAACCGCTGGCCTTGTAGGCCTTCGCCTTCTTGGGATCGCGCGCTGCAAACCGCATGGTCACATCCGCCAACGCGACAAAGATGGCATCACTGAAGGCTTCTGGCAGTTTCGCAAAGACGGTGTTGGACGCGTAGCCTGAAGCGATGCCGGTGTCCGGGAAAAGCGCATGGCCCCTGGCGCGCGTCTCCGACATGAGCACCTCGGAAACCTCCAGTTGATTCAGTGCGCTGTTGGCTGAAGCATTGGCGATGCCCCAATCGATGTAGCTGTTCCAGAGCGCCTGGGCGCGCAGCCGCAGTTCTTGCGTCGGCACGAAATGCGCAGTCATGGCTTCACACATGTTCTGCTTGATGTGCAGGTACAACTCGTTGAGCAACGCGTCCTTGGTCGGGAAGTAACGAAACAGCGTTCCTTCGGCGACGCCGGCCTGCATGGCGATGCGCGAGGTGGGCGCGCCCAAACCGTGGGCTGCAACCGCTTCGGTCGCTGCGTCCAGCAAGGCCAGTCTTTTGTCTTCACTTCTCGGGCGTGCCATCGGTCTTCCACTCTCGAGGCGCAATCGGGCAGGTCGCCGATGCGGGGGACATTGGTTTATTGCGAATGTACTCACTCATTATAGGGAATGCCGGCCCGGGCCGCCATGTATGAGCCGTTTCATGTCGAATCCCTTTCCTGGAGCGCGCACCGTCAGGCGGCAAGGTGCTTTTCGTAGAAGCCGGCGAGCTTGTCGATGGCCTTCGAGACGAACGCGTCCTTGTAGTAGAGGTCCATGTGCGAGGCGCCCTCGATGTCGAACAGCTCGGCCGTCTCGCCGGCACGCGCCACGGCGGCCTCGCTGAAGTGACGGGTGTCGGCCTCGGTGCCCGCGATCATCAGCAGCGGACGGGGTGCGATCCAGTCGATGTGCTCGAAGGGCCTGAAGTGGGCCAGCACATCGAACTGCAGCAGTCCCCATCCGGTGGAGTTGGCGTGCTTGCCGATGCCGTCCACGTAGTAGTCGTAGCACTCGCGGAACATGCTCCGTGCCGGATAGGCTTCGGCCTCGGCCCGGGTGCCGGGGTTTACGTGGGTCAGGAACGGGCCTTCGCCCCGTCCTTCAAGGTTGCGCAGCAGGCCGGCCTGGTTGAGCAAGGCCTCACGGGTCTCGGGATGCTCCAGCAGTTCAGCCGCAGGATCGACCGCGCTCACGGTGGCGACCGCGCGCATGCGCCGGTCGGTCTGGGCCGTGTAGGACACGTAGCTGCCGCCCGCGCACACGCCGAGGATGCCGACGCGGCGCTCATCCACGAAGCGGCGGGTCGACAGGAAGGTGACGGCGCTGCGGATGTCTTCGGCACGCTGGAAGGGGTCTTCCAGGCCGCGCGGGGCACCGCCGCTCTCGCCCTGGCGGGCGGCGTCGAAGGTGAGCGTGGCAAAGCCCTTCCTGGAGAGATCCTCGGCATAGCGGCCTGCGGTCTGCTCTTTGACGCCGCCGGCGGGATGCGCGACAACCACGCCCGCTAGCGGGCGGCCATCGTAGTCGTCAGGCAGGTAAAGAACGCCAGCGATCTCGATGTTGTGGCTGAGGAAGGTGACAGGGGATTTCATGATTGGTTTCCTAGATTTGCAGGATGGGTGCAACGTAAATTGCGGGAGTGCTCACTCATTATATGGGTGGCGATCAGGTCCGAGCAAGTCCCTGTCATCACGGGTCTTGTGGCCTCCGTGGCGGTGTTCCGTTGGGGCAACCGCATGAATTCCCGGCTGCACGGATGCAGTTTGGGGCGATCGACCCGTCAGATCGTGCGGGCTTGGCGTCACGCCTAGCGCACCGGGGTTGCGCGCAATCCGGCTGATGCGCAAGTTGCCTCAGCGATCAAACACTACACTTGATTGCGCCTGGGTGGCCAGACCTTGGCCCCTTGCAACCAACGGGAGACCACCATGCGCATCGAGGAGATGATTGCCGAGGTTCAGCAGGTGCTGGGCGTCACGGTGGACGGCCGGGCAGGGCCGCAGACCTGGGCCGCCATTTATGCGCGCCTGGTCAGCAAACGGATCGATGGCCTGAGGCCCGCCGAGGCGCTGACCCCGGTGGACAGCCGCAGCGAGGCGCAGATCGCCACGCTGCAGGCCGCCGTGCGGCCCATGGCGCGGGCGCTGGTGCACAAGGCGGCGACGGCCGGCATCACCATCAAGGTCATCAGCGGTCTGCGCAGCTATGCCGAGCAAGACGCGCTCTACGCCAAGGGCCGCACCCAGCCCGGCCCCATCGTCACCAAGGCCCGCGCGGGGCACTCCAACCACAACTTCGGCATCGCCTTTGACGTGGGCGTGTTCGAGGGCAACCGCTACCTGGGCGATTCGCCCAAGTACAAGGCCGTGGGCGTGCTGGGCATGGACCTGGGGCTGGAGTGGGGCGGCAACTGGAAGACCATCATCGATCAACCCCACTTCCAGTTGCGCCCGGCGTGGGCCGACGACCTGACCGAGCGCCAGATGCTGGCCGAGCTGCGCACGCGCACGGCAGCCGGCGCGCCCCTCTACGCCTGAGGCAGAACGCAACCATGGCGACCACCGCTGATTTCATCGCCTACGTGGCCGAGCAGGCCGACTTCGGCGCGCGCCTGACGCACAAGAAGATGTTTGGCGAGTACGCGCTCTACCTCGACGGCAAGGTGGTGGCTTTTGCCTGCGACAACAGCTTGTTCGTCAAACCCACGGCGGCCGCCACCGCGCTGGCCCCGCACCTGCCGCAGCGCCCGCCATACCCCGGCGCCAAGCTCTACCCGGTGGCCGATGAACTGCTGGACGACACCCAGGCGCTGCGCCGGCTGCTGACGGCCACGGCCGAACTGTTGCCGCTGCCCAAGCCGAAGAAGCCCAAGGCCCCCAAGGCCCCGGCCTCGCGCAAGCCGCCGGTGCGCTGACGGTGTCTCAGGCGGGTGGCGCGCCCAGCAGGCCGGTGACGAAGCGGTTGCGGCCGCCGGTCTTGGCCGCGTACAGCGCCTCGTCGGCGGCTCGCAGCAAGGCCTCGCTGGTGACGAACTGATCCGGCACCACGGTGACCATGCCGCCCGAGATGGTGACGTGGGCGGCCACCGTGGATGCCGGGTGGGGCAGGGCGGCGGCGGCGAACATCCGGGTCAGCGATTGCGACAGCGTCAGGGCGCTGCTGCCCGGTGTCTCGGGCAGCACCAGCGCAAACTCCTCGCCGCCGTAGCGGGCCACGGCGTCGTAGGGACGGCGGGCACTGTGGCGCAGCAGCGTGCTCACCCGGCGCAGGCAGTCGTCGCCGGCCGGGTGGCCCAGGCGGTCGTTGTAGCTCTTGAAGAAGTCCACATCGCACATGGCCACCGTCAGCGGGGTCTGCAGGCGCTGGGCGTGGCGCAGGGCGGCGTCCAGCCGGTCGGCCAGGCCGCGGCGGTTCAGCAGCCCCGTCAGCGGGTCGTGCTCGTTCTGGCGGTGCAACTCCTCGTTGGCCTGGCGCAACTCGGTCGAGAGGCGCAGCAGCTTGTGGTGCATGCCGCGCAGCCGGGACATGGTCTGAATCTTGGCCTCCAGCACCACCGGGTGGATGGGCTTGAGCACGTAGTCGTCGCCGCCCGCCGCCACGCCTTCGGCCACGTCGGCTTCCGAGGACAGGCCGGAGAGAAAGATGATGGGCGTCCAGGAACTGGCTTGCTCGGCCTCGTGGGCGCGAATCTGGCGGGCCAGCCAGTAGCCGCCGTGACCCGCCATGACGATGTCGGTAAACACCAGGTCGGGCTTGTAGCGCCGGTACAGCTCCAGCGCCCATTCGGCATCGCCGGCTTCGATGACGCGGTGGTTGCGGCCGTCTACCAGCGCGGCGATATGGGCACAGACTGAGGGGTCATCATCCACCACGAGGATGCTGATGGGCTCGCGCGGTGCGCTATCTGTTGGGGACATGCAGGCCGCCTGTCGATTTTTGTTTTGGATGAGCCGTTATCGGTCGGGAGGATATAGGCTTAAGAATCGTATGGGTATTACTGCCCGGAGGCGGGTGGCGTGCGCTGGCCCAGCAGCAGGTTGCGCATGTCATCGCACTGATGGCTGGCCAGCACATGGATGGGAAAGCTGGCGCGCTGGGCCAGGTTGGCAAAGGGCGCATCAAGGACGCCATCCTGACACAACTGGGCCAGGCTGCGACCGCCCGCCGGCACGCGCTTGACCACGACCAGCCGCTCGGCATTGAGCCGCTCGGCCAGTTGCAGCGCCAGGCTGTCGCTGGTGTAGCTCCAGTTGGTGGTGGCGTCTGCCGCACTGCGCAACTGGTTCAAGGGGCACCACAAGGCCGTTTTGCCCCGGCGCAGGGCGCTGGTGATCAGCGGCTCGTCGGTGGCCAGGTACAGGGCGGATTGCAGGGCCTGCATCAGGTAGGCCGTCTGGGCCATGGCCAGCACGGCCATGTTGTGGGCCGCCAGGTCATCGAACTGCCAGGTGCCTTGCAGCCGCCGCACCTCGTCGGCCAGGGTGCCGCCGCCGGGCACGATGGCCACGCGACCGCTGCCCAGATGGGTCAGCAGCTCCAGCCAGCGCGGCAGATCGGCGTCGGCCGTCAGGCTGCCGCCCAGTTTCACAACCCACATGGCAACCTCCCTTGGTCTTGCAGATAGAGCGCCGCCACGGCCACGCTGGGCGCACAGACGCTGGCCATGGTGGCGTCGGCATAAGGGTACACGGCGATGCCCGCCGCGCGGGTGCCGAAAGCCAGCCGCAGCACCTCGGGCACGAGGAAGGCACCGCAGCCGGCCGTCACCACCCGGGCGGGCGGTGCGCCGGGGCGCCAGACGCGGCGCAGCGCCGTGGCCATCAGGCCGGCCTGGGCACCGCGCCAGTGCTGCGCCAGCGCCAGCCATTGGGCGGCGCTGGCGTCGGCCGCGTCGCAGCCCACCATATGGGCCAGGCGGCGGCGCGTGGCCGGCAGGTCTTTGCCGCCGCCGTCGGCGGCCGGGTGCAGGTCATGCGCGGCATCCAGCTCGCCGGTCAGGCGGTAGACGTCGGCCGTGGTGGCAAACCACTCGTTCATCACGTTCAGCGCCTGGCCAGCCAGCGGCACCCGCTGGGCCAGCGCGCACAGCGGGGTGCGCACCACACCTTGATAGACCAGCTCGCCGCTGGCCAGCCGGTCGCGGTCGGTCTGGCTGGTGGTGTCGGCGCCGCCATCCCTCAGGCGGATCAGGTCGGTGGTGGTGCTGCCCACATCCACCAGCAGCCCGGCACCATGCACCAGGCCTGCGTGGTGGGCGCTGGCCAGCCAGTTGGCCGATGCGATGTGCGTCCAGGCACGGGCGGCCTCGTCGGCGCCCACCCAGGCCCGTTGGGCGCCCGCCGGTGCAAACAGGCGCACCGGGCCGGGCAGGGCGGTTGTCAGGGCGGTGGCGATCCGGGCCACGCCTTCGGCGCGGTCGGCAAAGCCGTCGGTCATCTCGCCGGTCATGGTCACGGCGTGGTGGCCCGCCATGGCCTCGGGCCAGCGCGCCTGGGCGGCGGCCACAGCTGCGTGCAGGTGATCCATGCCCTTCCACAGCGGGCAAGCCCATTGCGCCACGTCCTGCAGCCGCCCATGTGCATGCCAGGCGGCCTTGAGGTGGGCGCCGCCCACGTCCCAGCCGATGACGTTCTCAAGAAGCCCCCCGGCTTTGGGGGCGCTCACAGCCACCTCCCGGCCAGGTTGTGGCCCAGCCGGGCCGACAGCCCCACATAGCCGCAGGTCACGCGCGGGTTGACCTCGATCACCACCGGGCCGAACGCAGGGCTGGCCACGTAGTCCACACCCACGTAGCCCGCCAGTCCCGGCATGGCATCGGCCACGGCCTGGGCCAGCGGGGCCAGGTGGGCGTCGAGCGGTGCGGCGGCGAGGCCCAGGTAATGGACCTGCCCATCACCCGCCAGCTCGATCTGCTGGGCATTGACGGCCAGCAACTCGGCACGGCCCGCCGTCACCCACAGGCCCAGACTCATGGGGACACCCTCCACCCAGGGCTCGATGGTGAAGCCGGGCGCGGGCGCCGGGCGTTCGGCAAGGCGCTGCGTGGCCACGCTGCCCGCGCCGTCGTCAGGCTTGCGCACCACGTGGCTGGCGGCAGCGCTCACGTCGGCGCGCAGCGGGGTGGCAATGCCTGCTGCGTGCAGCGCAGCCAGCGTGCGACTCTTGCTGGTGGCCAGGCTGATGGCGGCTGGCGCGCAGCCCAGCCAGCGGGCATGCGGCGCCACGGCCGCGTGGGCGGCCAGCAGCAAGCCGTCCGACTCGGGTGCCACGGCGCAAACGGCGTCGTGCTGAGCGGCCCAGCGCGCCAGTGCGGCCAACGGGGCCTCGCCGGGAGCCGCCTGCAGCGCCGCGGCCGGGCCGCTCCAGGGCGCGTCGGCGCAGGCGGCCACGCTGAGCTGCACGCCCGGCAGGGCGGCGAAATCGGCCGCCAGCGCGGCGCGCATGGCGGCGCCCATGGGCATCAGTTCGACCGCCAGCGCCGGCTCATCCGCCAGCGCCCCGGCACTGACCCACTCGTGCACCAGAATGCGCGTCATGCGGAACCCATCATGCAAGTGATCCCCGTGCTGGACCTGGCCGCCGGCCAGGTGGTGCACGCGGTGCGTGGCCACCGCGCGCGGTATGCGCCGGTGCGCTCGCGATTGTGCGAGGGTGCCGCCCCCCTGACCGTGGCCCGCGCGTTGCTGGCCCACAGTGGCGCAGCCACGCTGTACGTGGCCGATCTGGACGCATTGCAAGGCGGCGCACCGCAATGGCCGGTGGTGGCCGCTTTGCAGGCCGCGCTGCCGGGTACCACCCTCTGGCTGGACGCGGCTTTCAGCACGCCCGCTGCCGTGCGGGCAGCCCAAGCGCTGGGCGTGCTGCCGGTCATCGCCAGCGAGGTGTTGCCCGACGCGGCGGCCGCCGCCGCACTGCTGCCCACGCCGCGCGCCGAGGGCGTCATCCTGTCGCTGGACCGGCGCGCCGGCCAGATGCTGGACGCGGCCGGCCTGTGGCAACGCCCGGCCCATTGGCCGCGCACCGTGTTGATCATGACGCTGGAGCGGGTGGGCACCCACACCGGGCCCGACCTCACCACATTGGCCGCACTGCGCGCCCAGGCACCCGACGTGCGCTGGGTGGGTGCGGGCGGCTTGCGCCATGCCCAGGATGCCGCGCAGGCAGGCGCCGCTGGCGCGCAGGGCTGGCTGGTGGCCAGCGCGTTGCACGCGGGGGTGAGGTTCGACCAAGCATGACGCACTCTAAATGGGCATTCAGGATTCGTGCCACGCGACGCACCGATCCGCCCGGCAAAAAGCGACACAATCTGTGGCGTTCCGCCTGCGTTGCCGGTGGTGGCAGGTGGGTGGCACATGTATTGCGTTTGGACTGCCCATGACTGCGGCCCTCCCCATCTGGACCTGCCCCTACTGTCCGCTGCTCTGTGACCGCTTCACGCTGGAAGCCGGGCTGACGCTGCGAGGCAGCACCTGCGCCGTGGCCGAGGGTGGCCTGGGCCATGCCCGTGCGGCGCCCGGCACACCGCAGGTGGCCGGCCAGCCCGTCACGCTGGACGCGGCCCTGGCCGCTGCCGCCGATTTGCTGCGTGCCAGCCGCCAGCCGCTGCTGGCCGGCATGGGCACCGACGTGGCGGGCGCCCGCGCGCTGCATCGGCTGGCCCGCTCCAGCGGCGCGCAGACCGACGCCTTGAACGGCCCCGCCTTGATGCAGGCGGTGCGCAGCCAGCAGGACAAGGGCGGCTACACCACCACGCTGGCCGAGATCCATGAGCGCGCCGACCTCATCGTCCTCGTGGGCAGCTGGCCCCTGGCGCGCGCCCCCGAGTTGCTCAACCGCCTGCGCCGCGACGGCGGCTCGCTGCCACCGCTGCGCCTGCTGGGCGAGCGTGCCGAAGGCGTGACCGGCGTGGCCGCCGAGGCGGACGTGCCGGCCAGCCTGGCCGAGTTGTGTGCCCATGTGGCCGGCCGCAGCGTGCGCACGGCCACGCCCGAGCTGGCGGCGCTGGCGGCCGAGCTGCGCGCCGCCCGCTACGCCGTGCTGATCTGGGAGCCGGCGCAGCTGGGGCCGCAGGCGGCGCTGGTCATCGAGCGCGCCCAGCATCTGGTGGGTTTGCTCAACCAGACCACCCGTGCGGGCGGCTTCGTGCTGGGGGCAGGCGAGGGCGCCTCCACCGCCAACCAGGTCTTCCTCTGGCTGGACAGCCTGCCGCTGCGCACCCGCCGCACGGCGCTGGGGCTGGAGCACGAACCCCACCTGGGCGCCGCCGAGCGCGTGCTGGCGGGTGGCGCGGCCGACCTGCTGCTGTGGGTGGCGCAGTGGCAGCCGCGCACGCCGCCCGCCGGCTGGCGCGGCCCCACCATCGCGCTGGGCCTGCCGGCGCTGGGCGCGGCGGCGGGTTTCGTGCCCGATGTGTTCGTGCCGCTGGCCATCCCGGGCATCGACGTGGCTGGCCACCTGTTCCGCAGCGACGGCGTGGTGCTGCTACCGCTGCACGCCCAGCGCGAGTCTGCGCTGCCCACGCTGGCCCAGGTGGCCGAGCGGCTGGCGGCAGCGCTGGAGGCACAGCCATGAGCCGCACCGTTCGCCTGACCGGCGGCCTGGTCATCGACCCCGCCCACCCCGGCAGCGGCCAGGTGCGCGACGTGGGCATCCGCGCCGGCCGCATCGTCGCCCTGCAGCCCGGCGAGCCGGTGCATGAGACGCTGGACTGCACCGGCTGCGTGGTCATGGCCGGCGGCATCGACCTGCACACCCACATCGGCGGCGGCAAGGTCAACCTGGCGCGGCTGCTGTTGCCCGAGTTGCAGCGCGAAGGCATGAACCCGCTGGCGCCCATCCCGGAGGGCCTCTACGACCCCTGCTGCCCCGTCACCCCCGGCACCGTGGCCACCGGCCTGCGCTATGCGCAGATGGGCTACACGTCGGCCTACGAACCGGCCATGGTGCCGGCCAATGCGCGCCATGCCCACATGGAGATGGGCGACACCCCCATCCTCGACCACGGCGCCTACGTGATGCTGGGCAACGACGAGCTGTTTTTGCGCATGATGGCCGAGGGCCGGTCCTTCGAGCAGATCCGCGACTACATGGGCTGGACCATCCACGCCAGCAAGGCGCTGGGCGTCAAGGTGGTCAACCCGGGCGGCATCTCGGCTTTCAAGTTCAACCAGCGCAAGCTGGACGTCAACGAGCCGCACGTGCACTGGGGCGTCACGCCGCGCCAGATCGTCCACACGCTGGCGCGCGGCCTCAAAAGCCTGGGCGTGCCGCATCCGCTGCACATCCACGGCAGCAACCTGGGCGTGGCGGGCAACATCGAAAGCACGCTGGAAACCATCGCCGCGCTGGAAGGGCTGCCCGCTCACCTGACCCACATCCAGTTCCACGCCTATGGCAACGAGGGGCCCAAGAAGTTCTCCAGCGCCGCGCTGCAACTGGCCGAGGCCGTCAACGCCAACCCGAACATCTCCATCGACGTGGGCCAGATCATGTTCGGCCAGACGGTCACGGCCTCGGGCGACACCATGCGCCAGCACGCCAATGCCGGCATTGCCAACCCGCGCAAATGGCTGGGCGCCGACATCGAGTGCGATGCCGGCTGCGGCGTGGTGCCCTTCAAGTACCGCGAGCAGAGCTACGTCAACGCCCTCCAATGGGCCATCGGGCTGGAAATCTTCCTGCTGGTCAACGACCCCTGGCGCGTGGTGCTGACCACCGACCACCCCAACGGGGGCGCGTTCACCAGCTACCCGCACCTGATCCGGCTGCTGATGGACAAGCCCTTCCGCGACGAACAACTGGCCCGGCTGCACCCCGACGTGGCGGCGCAAAGCGCGCTCAAAGACATCACGCGCGAGCTGACGCTCGACGAGATTGCCATCATGACCCGCGCCGGCCCGGCCCGGCTGCTGGGCCTCCAGAGCCAGGGCCACCTGGGTGTGGGCGCCGAGGCCGACGTGGCCGTCTACCGCGTGCAGCCCGACCGCGAGGCCATGTTCACCACGCCCGAGTGGGTCTACAAGCGCGGCGAGCTGGTCTGCCGTGCCGGCCGCATCACCGCCACGCCGGTGGGCGGCACCCACTTCGTCGAGCCCGAGTACGACCGCGGCATCGAGAAGATGCTGCGCGCCCACTTCGAGCACCACAGCGCCATCAACTTCGACCACATGGCCATGACCCATGACGAGCTGTGTGCCTGCAGCCGCTGCGGCCCGTTGCTGCCCGTGGCCTGCCTGCCAGGAGCGCGCGATGCGTGAGCGCCACGGCGTCGCCATCGACGACACCTTTGCCGAAGCCTTCCCCATGAAGGCCACCCGGGTCATCGTCACCGCCCACAACCTGACCTGGGCCCGCCACGCGGGCGTCACCGCCACCGGCTTTGCCACCTCGGTCATCGGGGCGGGGGTGGAGGCCGGCATCGAGCGTGAACTGACGCCCGCCGAAACCCCCGACGGCCGGCCCGGCGTTGCGCTGCTGTTCTTCGCCATGAGCGGCACGCTGCTGGCCAAGCAGTTAGAGACCCGGCTGGGCCAGTGCGTGCTGACCTGCCCCACCACCGCCGTCTATGCGGGCTTTGACATGCGCAACCCGCCGCCCGGCGACACCATTGCGCTGGGCAAGAACCTGCGCTTCTTTGGCGACGGCTGGCAGATCAGCAAGGTGGTGGACGGCAAGCGCTACTGGCGCGTGCCGGTGATGGACGGCGAGTTCGTGGCCGAGGAAACCACCCGCCTCATCAAGGCCGTGGGCGGTGGCAACCTGCTGCTGCTGGCGCGCAGCACCGAGGCCGCGCTGGCCGCCGCCGAGGCCGCCGTCGCGGCCATGAAGCGGCTGCCCAATGTGGTGATGCCGTTTCCGGGTGGGGTGGTGCGCTCGGGCTCCAAGGTGGGCAGCAAATATGCGGCCCTCTCGGCCTCCACCAACGACGCCTTCTGCCCCACGCTGCGTGGTCTCGTCGCCAAGAGCGAGCTGGATGCGCGCGTGGCCAGCGTGATGGAGATCGTCATCGACGGCCTGACCGAAGCCGATGTGGCCGCCGCCATGCGCGTGGGCCTGATCGCCGCCACCGACGAGGTGGGCGCAGCCGGCGGCCTGGTGCGCATCTCGGCCGGCAACTACGGTGGCAAGCTGGGGCCGTATCTGTTCCACCTGCATCCGCTGCTGGCGCAGGCAGGGGCCGCATCATGAGCGGCTGGCAGCTGACGCTGAAGGCCACGCCCGCGCTGCGGCTGGACTTGCGCGGCCTGTCGCAACTGGCCGGGCTGAGCGCGGCCGACGTGGAGCGCCTGCCACTGCCCTACGGCGCCGGCACGCTGGCGCTGGCCGAGTGCTTCACCGTGCGCGCTGGTGGCGCCGAGGGCGATCTGCTGCTGGAGGGTGACCTCTCGCGCAGCGACCGCATCGGCTGGGGCTGGTCGGTGGGCACGCTCACCGTGCAAGGCAGCGCAGGCCATTACCTGGCTGCCGGCATGACGGCCGGCCGCGTGGAGGTGCACGGCCACGCCGGCGACCTGGCCGCCTGCGAAATGGCCGGCGGCGAGTTGCACGTCCACGGCAGTCTGGGTGATCTGGTGGCCAGCCACCTGCCCGGCAGCATGGACGGCATGCGCGGCGGCCTCGTCCACGTGCGCGGCTCGGTGGGCGCGCGCTGCGCTGACCGCATGCGGCGCGGCCTGCTGCTGGTGGAGGGCGACGCGGGCGACTTCCTGGCCTCGCGCCTGGTGGCCGGCACGGTGGCGGTGGCCGGCCGCTGCGGCGCCCACCCCGGCTACGGCATGCGCCGGGGCAGCCTGTTCTTCACCGGCACGGCGCCCGAGCTGCCCGTCACCTTCCTGCCCGCCGGCGGCGAGGTGCCGGTGGCCTGGCAGCTGCTGGCGCGCGACATCGCCCGCCACGGCGGCCCCTTCGCCGGCTTGGCCACCCGCCCGCACACCCGCTGGCTGGGCGACGTGAGTGTGGGGGGCAAGGGCGAGGTGTGGATGGTCGGATGATGGGTGTACAATTTTTGAAATTTTGTACATCCATCCGGGCGCCCTCATGACTGCCGTCACCAAAGTGTTCATCAATGGCAACAGCCAGGCCGTCCGCATCCCGGCAGCCTTCCGGCTGGATACCGACCAGGTGCGGATATCGCGCAACGCGGCGGGCGATCTGGTGCTGCGCCCCATTCACAAAAAGCGGGGCGATGCGCTGCTGGCGGCGCTGGAAGGCTTTGATGCCGACTTCGTCGCCGCGCTGGAGCAGGGGCAGCGGGAGGCCCAGCCTGTGCAGGAGCGGGATGCACTGTGAGTCGCCTCTACATGTTGGACACCAACATCCTGATCTATCTGCTCAAAGGCAAGGCGCCCGGTGTGGCCCAGCGCATGAACGCGCTGGCGACGCACGACCGCACGGTCATGTCTTTCGTCACCTGGGCTGAGTTGCTGCTGGGCGCGGCCCGCAGCACCCAGGCGGCCAAGGTGATGCGCCAACTCGATGGCGTGGCCCGGCATGTGCCGGTGCTCTACCCGCAAGGGCCGGGCATTTGCCGGCATTACGCTGATCTGGTGGCGCGGCTGCGCGCCGTCGGTCAACCCATAGGCGGCAACGACGCCTGGATTGCCAGCCACGCGCTGGCCGAAGCGGCCACGCTGGTGACCCACAACACGCGCGAGTTCGCCCGTGTGCCGGGCCTGGCGCTGGAAGACTGGGTCTGATGCCCGCATGCCCACAAGCGAGCCCACCATGCACCACCTCTTCGTCTACGCCGACTCGCTCTCCTGGGGCATCGTGCCGCTGACGCGCGAGCGGCTGGCGTTTGCGGCGCGCTGGCCGGGCGTGCTCGAGGCCGGGCTGGCGGCCCAAGGCGTGCCCGCCCGCGTGACCGAAGACTGCCTCAACGGCCGCCGCACCGTCTGGGACGATCCGTTCAAGGCCGGGCGCAACGGCCTGGAGGGCTTGGCGCCGCGCATCGAGGCGCAGTCGCCGCTGGCGCTGGTGCTGCTGATGCTGGGCACCAACGACCTGCAATCCATGCACCCGCACCATGCCTGGCATGCTGCGCAAGGCGTGGCGGCCTTGGTGCGCGCCATCCGCACCGCACCCATCGAGCCCACGATGCCGGTGCCGCCGGTGCTGGTCATTGCACCGCCGCCCATCACCCAGCCGGCCGGGCCCATCGCGCCCAAGTTTGCGGGCGGTGCTGCCAAAAGCCAGGGCCTGGCTGCGGCCTATGCCGAGGTCTGCGCCGAGCTGGGCTGCGCCTACTTCGATGCCGGCGCCGTGGTGCAGGCCAGTGCGCTGGATGGCGTGCACCTGGACGCCGCCGCCCACGTCGCACTGGGCCAGGCCCTCACCCCGGTGGTGGCCGCCCTTGTTTCCTCCTCACCTCCTTGAGTTCACCATGAGCAACACCCCCGTGTTTTGTGCCGGCGAAGCCACCGTGCTCGCCGCAGAGGGCCAGGCCACCGACGCCATGCCCGAAATCCTCATCGGCCGCACCGACGGCCCCGTCGGCCAGGCGTTTGCCAACCTGATGGCGCAGAGCAAAGGCCACACGGCCATGTTCGCCATCCGCGCCTGCAACCAGATGGTGCGCCCCGCCACCATGCTGGTGCCCAAGGTCACGCTCAAGGACAGCGTCAACATCGACCTCTTTGGCGGCGTGGTGCAAAGCGCCGTGGCCGACGCGGTGGTCGATGCGGTGGCCGAGGGCATCATTGCCAAGGCCCAGGTCAACGAGCTGTGCATCGTCGCGCTGATGTGGATAGACCCGCGCTGCGCCGCCGATGCCAAGGCCGGCACGCTGGACAAGAAAGACATGTACCGCACCAACTACGAGGCCATGAAGCTGGCACTCAAGCGGGCCTTGCACAACGAGCCTTCGATTGACGAATTGATTGCCAACCGCCACACCATCAAGCACGACATGGACGACTGGAGTTGAGCGCTTTTGCCCTGCTTGACGACAACCGCGCCGGCAGGGCGAGGCTCTACACCGCGCTGTCCCACGTGCACACCTGCGCGGACGCCGCCGGGCTCGAGGCCTGCTGGGCGCGGGTGGCGGCCGATCAGCAGCGCGGCCTGCACGCCGTGCTGCTGGCCGACTACGAATGGGGCGTGGCGCTGGCCGGCCTGCCCACGGCGGCGCCGGGCGCGCTGCGGGTGTTGATGTTCGGGCAACTGACCCACCTGGCGTTGGGCGCCATCGATGCCTGGCTGGCCGCGCAGGACGCCGGCGCCGCCGGGCCGACGCCGGCGGGTGCGCTGGGCCTGAACGCCAGCGTGGATGAGGCCCAGTTCATGGCGGCCATCGCGGCCATTCACGAGGCCATCCGCGATGGTGCCACCTACCAGATCAACTACACCTACCGCCTGAGCGGCCAGGCGCACGGCATGCCGGCGGCGCTCTACCGCCGGCTGCGCGCGCGCCAGCCGGTGGCCTATGGCGCCTTCATCGCGCTGCCCGGTGGCAGCCACGTGCTGTCGCTGTCGCCCGAGCTGTTCTTGCGCCATGCCGAAGGCGTGCTGACGGCCAGGCCCATGAAGGGCACGGCGGCGCGTGGCGGCGTGCTGGAGGCCGACAGCGAGACCGCGCGCGGCCTGCACTTCGACGACAAGAACCGCGCCGAGAACCTGATGATCGTGGACTTGCTGCGCAACGACCTGGGCCGCGTGGCGCGGGTGGGCGGCGTGCGGGTGCCCGAGCTGTTCGCCGTGGAGCCTTACCGCACGGTGTTCCAGATGACCTCCACCATCGAGGCCGACCTGCGCCCCGGCGTGGGCATGCCCGAGCTGCTGCGGGCGCTGTTCCCCTGCGGCTCCATCACCGGCGCGCCCAAGCACGAAACCATGAAGCGCATCGCGGCGCTGGAGACCACGCCGCGCGGCCTGTATTGCGGTGCCATCGGCTGGGTGGATGCGCCCGCCGCCGGTGCGCGCTACTCCAGCGTGGGCGACTTCTGCCTCAGCGTGGCCATCCGCACGCTGACGCTGGCCGCGCCGGATGCCCAAGGCGCGCGCGCGCTGCGCCTGGGCATAGGCGCCGGCATCACCATCGCCAGCGACGCTGGAGACGAGTACGCCGAGTGCCAGCTCAAGGCCCGCTTTCTGACTGGGCTGGACCCGGGGTTGGGCCTGATTGAAACCCTGCGCGTGCAAGATGGCGTGGCGCCGCTGCAGGCGCGCCACCGCGCCCGCATGGCCGCCAGCGCGCAGGCGCTGGGCCTGCCGTTTGACGCGGCCCGCTTTGACGCCGTGCTGGCCGCCGCCGCGCCGCCAGCTGGCACGCACCGGGTGCGGCTGCTGCTTGAGGCGGCGGGTGGGTTGACGGCCCAGGCGGCACCACTGCCTGAGCTGCCCCCCGGGCCGCTGCGGCTGGTGTGGGCCGAGGCGCCGCTGGCGCCCACACCGCTGTCGGCCCACAAGACCACCCAGCGCGCCCACCACGATGCCGCCATTCGCGCGGCCGAGGCCCAGGGCGCGTTCGACACCCTCTACCTGAATGCCGCCGGCGACCTGGTGGAGGGCGCACGCAGCAGCGTGCTGGTGCGCGTGGACGGCCAGTGGCTGACGCCCCGCGTGGCCGATGGCGCACTGCCCGGCGTGATGCGCGCCGAGCTGCTGGCGCGCGGCTGGCCCGGCAGCGGCGAGCCCGTGCGCGAGGCTCATCTGCCGCGCGCCTGCTGGCAGCAGGCCGACGCCTGGGCCGTCTGCAACGCGCTGCGCGGCGTGCGGCTGGCGACGTTTTAGACGGCCTCGCTTGCGGCATAGTCGGCCCCTTGCGGCGGCCACCGGCCGCGCCCCCTTTTTGGCTTCTTGTTTTCAGAGGTGTTGTGTGTCGCTTCGTCTGACCCTTGCCGCATCCCTGGCCATGCTGGCCGCCCTGCCGGCCCAGGCCGCCAACGACTTGTGGCTGCGCCAAGCCGCCATCTCGCCCGACGGGCAGCAGATCGCCTTCACCTACCAGGGCAATCTGTTCGTGGTGCCCAGTGCCGGCGGCGCGGCGCGGGTGCTGGTGGCACATGGTGGCTACAGCACGGCACCGCAGTGGTCGCCCGACGGCAGCCGCATCGCCTACGCCAGCGACGTCAACGGCAACTTCGACGTCTACAGCATCGGCGCCCAGGGCGGCGCCTCCACGCGGCTGACCACGCACTCGGCCAACGAGCAGCCGCTGGGCTTCACGCCCGATGGCCGCAGCGTGCTGTTCTCGGCCAAGCGCATGGACGCGGCCGGCAACGCCCAGTTCCCCACCCGGCTGATGAGCGAGGTCTACCGCGTCAGCGCCACCGAGGCCGGCGCGCGGCCCGTGCAGGTGCTGACCACGCCGGCGCTGGCTGCGCAGTACGCGCGCGACGGCCAGCGGCTGGTCTATGAAGACATCAAGGGCTACGAAGACCTGCACCGCAAACACCATGTCTCACCGGTGGCACACGACGTGTGGCTGCTGGACGTGGCCAGCGGCAAGCACACCCGGCTGACCAGCTGGGGCGGCGAAAACCGCAACCCCGTCTGGGCACCCGACGAGCAAGGCATTTACTACCTCAGCGAGCAAAGCGGCACGCTGAACGTCTGGCAGATGCCGCTGGGCGACCCCAAGGCCGCCACGCAGGTGACCCGGTTCACGCGCAACCCGGTGCGCTTTTTGAGCGCGGCGCGCGACGGCACGCTGTGCTTTGTGCAGGACGGCAGCCTCTACACGCTCAAGCCCGGCGCCCAGCCGCAGCCGGTGGCGCTGACCATAGCCGCCGACACCCTGGCGCCGCGCGTGACGCACCAGAGCCTGACCAAGGGCGCCACCGAGTTCGCCGTCAGCCCCGACGGCAGCGAGGTGGCGTTCGTGCTGCGCGGCGAGGTGTTCGTAGCCTCCACCGAGTTTGGCGATACCCGCCGCATCACCACCACGCCGGGCGCCGAGCGCTCGGTGAGCTTCAGCCCCGACGGACGCCGGCTGCTGTTTGCCGGCGAGGCGGGCGGCTCATGGAACCTCTATGAGGCGGCGCTGCCGCCCGGCAAGGCCGGTCGCAAACAGGCCCCCAGCTTCTATGCGGCGGCCGAGGTGCCCGTGCGCACCCTGCTCAAGAACGGCCGCGAGAACTTCCAGCCGCAGTACTCACCCGACGGCAAAGAGGTGGCCTATCTGGAAAACCGCACCACCCTCAACGTGCTGAACCTGGCCAGCAGCGCCATCCGCACCGTGATGCCCGGTGAGATGAGCTACTCGTATGCCGACGGTGACCAGTGGTTTGAATGGGCGCCCGATGGCCGCTCGCTGGTGACCACTTTTGTTGACCGCCACATCTGGGGCAGTGAGGTGGGCCTGGCCGACGCGCGCGGCGGCAAACCGCTGGTCAACCTCACGCAGAGCGGCTACACCGACATGATGCCCAAGCTGGCGCGGGGCGGGCAGGTGATGGTGTGGCTTAGCGACCGCGCCGGCCTGCATGGCACCAGCGGCTCCGCCCAGCAAGACGTGTTCGCCCAGTTCCTCAACCGCGAGGCCTATGAGCGCTACAACCTGAGCAAGAGCGAGTACGCGACCCTGGTCAAGCAGGAAGAGGCCGACAAGCCCGATGGCGATGCCAAAGAGGAGGGCAAAAAAGGCAAGGCCAAGGACGAAGATGCCATCACCCTGCCCAAGCCCACCGTCCTGGAGCTGGACGGGCGCGAGCAGCGCATCGAGCGGTTGACGCTGAACTCGGCCGACATCCGCGACATGGTGGTGACGCCCGACGGCGAGTCGCTGCTGTACCTGGCGCACACCGCCGACAGCGTGGACTTGTGGCGCGTCAAGCTGCGCGAGAAAACCGCCACCAAGGCCGCCAGCTTCCCGGCCGCGTCCGAGGACGAGCGCGGCGACGGGGCCGGTGGCATCGCGCTGCAACTGGACGCCAAGGGCGAGACGGGCTTTGTACTGGTGGGCGGCGCGCTGCACAAGTTCAAGCTGCCCAAGGAAGAGGGCGAGATCAAGCCCGAGGCGCTGGCCTTCAAGGCCGAGTTCGACGTGGACCACGCGGCCGAGCGCGCCGCCATGTTCGAGCACGTCTGGCGCCAGACCCGCGCCAAGCTCTACGTGGCCGACATGGGCGGCGTGGACTGGGACTATTACAAGCAGGTGTACGCGCGCTTCGTGCCCGGCATCGGCACCAGCCGCGACTTTGCCGACCTGCTGGCCGAGATGCTGGGCGAGCTCAACGTCTCGCACACCGGCTCGGGCTACCGGCCCAAGGCGGCCGGCGGCGACGCCACCGCCCAGTTGGGCCTGTTTGAAGACAGCGGCCACGGCGGTGACGGCATCAAAGTGGCCGAGGTCATCGCCGGCGGGCCGCTGGACCGGCCCAGCGTGCGGCTGCGCGCCGGCATGGTCATCGAGCGCATCGCCGGCAGCCCCGTGCAAGCCGGCCGGGCGTGGGACGCGCTGCTCAACCGCCAGGCCGGCCAGCGCATCGCGCTGGCGGTGTTCGACCCCGCCACCGGCCAGCGCTGGCAAGACGTGGTCAAACCCATTTCGGCCGGCGAGCAGGATGAGTTGCTGTACCAGCGCTGGGTGCGCCAGCGCCGCGCGCAGGTGGACCAGCTCTCGGGTGGCCGCCTGGGCTATGTGCACGTGCGCGGCATGGACGACGACAGCTACCGCCAGGTGGTCTCCGAGGCGCTGGGCCGCGCCAGCGGCAAAGAGGGCCTGATCGTGGACACCCGCTTCAACGGCGGCGGCAACCTGCACGACGAGCTGGCCACCTTCCTCAGTGGCCGGCGCTACCTGGAGTTCGTGCCGCGCGGCCAGTCACTGGGCTGGGAGCCCAGCACCCGCTGGACCCAGCCCTCGGTGGTGCTGGTCAGCGAAAGCAACTACTCCGACGCCCACCTCTTCCCCTGGGTCTACAAACACCAGCAGATCGGCAAGCTGGTGGGCATGCCCGTGGCCGGCACCGGCACCGCCGTCTGGTGGGAAACGCTGCAGGACGACGCCCTCTACTTCGGCATCCCCGAAGTGGGCTTTCGCGACGCCAAGGGCGAGTACATGGAAAAAGCCCTGGTCACGCCGGATGTGCTGGTGCCGCATGACCCGGCCGAACTGGCCAAGGGAAGGGATGCGCAGTTGGAGGCGGGGGTGAGGGTGTTGTTGGGGAGGTGAGGTGGGCGCCCAGATGTGCATAGAGGGTCTGAGTACTCTGCTATCCGTTACGCACGGTGTGTACGACCGCATGGACGAGGAAAGGCCGATGCCTGAAGTACTGGACGTTCACGCGGGAGTTGGCTGATGGGCACCCACTTCGGATTTCTTGTTGAGTTGGATCGCCTGTGCTGGGACGGTGGCCAGATAGAGCCTCTGGATGGCCACGAGGCCACCGTCAGAGGCATTCTTGCCCATGATCGTCACTATGCGAATTGGTTTTATCCGCCTCTGGCACCGATATGTGGTGGCAGGGATCATGTTGCATCCAAGGAGCGCCCAACTATGCCGGCAACATTCAAGCTGCCGGCAACGCATGCGCTGACGTTGACGTGCCCACAAGCGGATGCCGATGCCGAGAGCTTCTTCATCGCGTTGTTCGGCATGCTCAAGGGGTTGCGTTTGCAACGCGAGGGCTGGCAGCACTTCAGTCGCTGTCCGACCAGGCCGGGGACATTGTGCGACTTCACCGCTGACAGATCGGAAATCGCTCAAGCGCTCGGTTTGGCAATGGATTTCTGGAGACAGACAACAGAAATAGAGGTTCGCGGGCTCGCCTTTAAGGCCATCCATTGGCACCTTTTTGCGCAACTCTACCCTCACGACTTCGAACGTTTCAATGCCCAATACATGGCGTTGGACACCTGTTGGGCGCTGGCCCGGAGGAAGCTGAGGCTTACCGACAATGGGCACGGGAGCAGACCTTGTGCACTGTCCATGGCATTGAACCTTCAAACGCCTAGCTGGGCGAACTCCTCGAATGGGGCTACAGCGACCAGCTTGTCGAAGCGCCGCAATGCGCTGGTCCACGAAGCCAGCTATGCGGATGCACCCCTCGCTTTTGCCCATCCGCAGACCGAACTCAACATGGAGCGCGAGTTGACCAACTTCGTGGCGCGCTGCATTTTTGCGTTGCTCGGCGTTCAGAACGAATACACACGGTCACCGGTGAACCAGCGACAGGTCTGGGGCTTCGCGTTCGACGAATCGACTGACTGACCCCGGTGGCTTTCGTCGCCGACTGGTGATCGCCACTTTGCATGTAGGCCCCTGTCAACGGCGACAACTTGGACTCATGCGTTGGCGCCCATCAGATCGTCGGCACCCACGCTGGAAGGATCGCACTTGCACCTCCGCCTGCCATTGGCCACGGGTGGCGCGGCAGCCCTGTCTTCCGCACGGGCGCCGTTGCAACCCCCCACGCAGGACGACATTCCCGTCTCTACTGAGGGGTCGGACATCCGTGCCTATGTGTCCCAACCTCGCCACCAGCGCAGCCCGGTCGGTTACCAACTGCCGTTTCTGGAGCGCTACCACCCAAACCACACGTTCTACCTGCCGCAGGGCTTGCGCGAGCAGCTCCACGCCCTGGGTCGCTCGCCAGCGGATCACACGCCGGCGGGCACCTTCGCCAAAGACATCCTCAACCGGTTGCTGGTCTATCTGTCCTGGGCCTCGTCGCATCTGGAGGGCAATACCTACAGCCGTCTGGATACCGAGCGGCTGATCGAGTATGGCCAGGCCGCCGAGGGCAAGGATGCGCTGGAGACGCAGGTGATCCTGAACCACAAGCAGGCCATCGAGTATCTGGTGCTGACCCCCGAGCATGCCTGCGTGCAAACCGACACCTTGATTGCGCTGCATGCGTTCCTGTCGGACGGCCTGATGGCAGACCCGGCAGCCGTCGGCCGCATCCGGCGCCGTGCCGTGGAGATCGGCGGTAGCGTGTACCTGCCGATTGCCCTGCCGCAGCGGCTGGAGACGTTGCTTGGCATCGTGGTGCAGATGGCCGCAGAGATCACCGACCCGTTCGAGCAGGCCTTCTTCCTGATGGTGCATCTGCCCTACCTGCAGCCCTTCGAGGACGTGAACAAACGCGTGTCGCGCCTGGCGGCCAACATCCCGTTCATTCGCCACAACCTCAGTCCGCTGTCCTTCATCGACGTGCCGCAGCAGACCTATGTGAACGCCATGCTCGGGGTCTACGAGCTGAACCGGGTGGAGTTGCTGCGCGACGTGTTTGTCTGGGCCTATGAACGCTCATGCCAGCGGTATGTGGCCGTCAGGCAGAACCTGGTGCCCCCAGACCTCTTTCGGCTGCGCTATCGGCAGGCACTGGCCGAGGTGGTCGCTGCCATCGTGCGGCAAGGTGAGGCGGCGACGCCGCAGACCGTCAGGGACAAGATTCCGCTCTCGGTTCCGCTGGCGCAGCAGGATCATTTCACCCACCTGGTGCTGGCCGAGTTCGCGGCGCTGCATGTGGGCAATATGGTGCGGTTTGGCATACGGCCGCTGGAGTTCTCGGCCTGGCAACGTCGTCATCAAGGTGGCGTGTCGTGATCGCCTGAAGTTGACCTCAGCCTTCAGCGGCCTGCCTGACCGCGTCGGCCGCCGAGATGATGCCGATGCCCTGATGGCTGCCGATGCCGAGCAGGTCGCTGTCTCCCGACACGATGAACTGGGCGCCGCCGGCCACGGCCGCAGCGATGACGTGATCGTCGTCGGCATCGCCTGGCACCACACGTGGCACGTCGGTCGGCGCCACCATTTCGACTACTTCGACGTAGTCGGCCAGCACCGCCTGCGCGGTCTTGCCGATGACCGCCAGCCGCTTGGCCGCCGAAGGCCGCGTCAGCACATCGGCCAATTCCTCCAGCAGCACCGCGCTGCTGACGAGTTGTACGTCGCTGCGCTGACCAATGGTCTCCAGTAGCCGATACGGCGTGCCGCGCCACAACAGCGCGGACAAGGCGACGTTGGTGTCAAGAACGATTCGCACCCGCGTCCTTGGCTGCTGAGGCAGCCAGCTGCGCGCGCCGCGCGGCGCGTGCCGCCTTGACCTCGGCGGTGATGTCGTCCTCGCTCATCGGCTCCACGCCGGCGGCTTCAAGCGCCGGCGCGATGGCCAGCAGCCGATCAAACGCTGCGCGCTTGGCCGACTTGGCAGCCAGAAATTCCACGAAGTCCACCACCTCGGCCACCTGCTGTGGTGACAGCGCCTTGATTTTGGTGATGAGCACCTGCTCCACGGTCGCATTCATGGTGAGGTCGCCTCTGAGAATCGGCGTGCGTCGCCCGATCATCCAACGGCGGTCTTGTGCTGCGCCGCCAACCAGCGTGGCTCGAACTGCCTCGGGCAGAGACAGCTCATTTACGAATATAGCCTCGAATGGCGGTTGAAGGTTAGGCAGGCCATGATGGCTGGGGTGTCCTCGAATCTCGGCGGTCATCACCCAGGCCTGGTGCGGGCCGGGCACAGCCCGGCCCTGAGTGCGCTCCGATCAGTCGGGCAGCAACGTGATCGACGTGCGGTAGTAGGAACCCTCCGGCACGCTGGCATCGCTCATGTCCAGGCTGGCGCTGTTGGTGGACTGCAGCGTGACCGGGAAGGTCTGCGCCGCCACCAAGGCGCCCGGGCACCAGTTGCGCGGGTTGTTGGTCAGGTTGCCCATGAAGAGGAAGGGATTGCCGTCGGGGCTGTACTTGCGGTAGGAGGCGCAGTTGACCTGGGTGCTGAAGCTGCCAACCACCTCGCCGTTGACGGTCAAGGTGTCCGTCGTGTTCTTGTACTCGTTGCCACCATTGGCGGCGCCGTGGCCGCTGACGATCACCACGGCCCTGCCCGAACCTGTGCGGTTGGACGTGGCGCTGCCAGCCACGGGCACGGCGGTGTAGTCGCCGTAAGGCACCGGCAGCGAGGGCATGCCTTTGGTCGGCACCCGGGCGGTGGTGGACAGCAGGTCAACCGAGTAGCGGAAACCCACGGCCCGGAAATCGGGCGTCACGTCGCGGTTGGTGCAGGGGTCGCCCGTATAGGGGTTGGAGCCGCCGTCCAGGCCCAGCCAGACGTCCACCTTGCGGTTGCCCATCAGGCCGGCGAAGGCGGAGAGGTCGGCGTCGGCAAACACATACGTCGCCTTGGCGCCATTCCAGTAGTTGCTGAAGGGCGTGACCCAGCGCGCGATCTCGATGATGGGGTCGCCGTCCACCGGTGCCACGCCTTTGGGCTTGACCATCAGGAAGAGGCCGCCCAGGCGGTCGTAGTTGTCGCACTGGGCGTGGTAGGTGACGCGGGCCTTGAGGTCGGTGCCCAACGTCAGCTTCTGTGCCTTGGTCAGTTTGCTGATGTAGCGGGTGCCGTTCTTGAGCATCACCACCCCCGGCGGCGGGGTGTAGTTGGGCGGCGTGCTGACGTAGATGCCGAACTGGGGAATGTCGTCAAAGACGGTGAACTGGCCGGCGGCGCTGGCCGCAGCGGGCGAGAGCAGGACGCAGGCAGCAGCAGCGGATGCGAGGGTGAGCTTCATGGGGATCCTTTTTCCGAAGCGCGCTCGTGGAGCGCAAGGGCAGGTGGGTTGGTGGCCTGTGGTGACAGGCCTCTCGGTGTCGGTTGACGCCGACGGTGCAGTGTCGGGCGGTGGCCATGGCCAGGGCGTCCGGTGTATCCCGCATTGAAGGCCCCAAAGCAAAAGGCCACCCGGTGAGGGGTGGCCTTTTTCAGTTCAACTGGTGCCGGCAAGAGGAGTCGAACCCCCGACCTTCGCATTACGAATGCGCTGCTCTACCAACTGAGCTATGCCGGCGAAAGGCGGATTCTATGTCAGCTTGCGGCGTGCAGATCGATCAGGCGCTGCACTTCGTTGCGCGAACCCAGCATGACCGAGACGCGCTCGTGCAGCAGCTTGGGCTGCACCTCCAGGATGCGCTGGGTGCCGGTGGTGGCCAGGCCGCCGGCCTGCTCGACCAGCATGCCCATGGGGTTGGCTTCGTACAGCAGGCGCAGCTTGCCGGGCTTGGCGGGCTCGCGCTGATCCCAGGGATACATGAAGACGCCGCCGCGGGTGAGGATGCGGTGCACGTCGGCCACCATGCTGGCCACCCAGCGCATGTTGAAGTCCTTGCCGCGCGGGCCTTCCTTGCCCTGCAGGCATTCGTCGATGTAGCGGCGCACGGGCGGGGCCCAGTGGCGCATGTTGCTCATGTTGATGGCGAACTCTTTGGTGTCCTCGGGGATGCGCACGGCGTCGGCCGTCTGCACCCAGGAGCCTTGCTCGCGGTCCAGCGTGAACATCACCACGCCATCGCCCACGGTCAGCACCAGTGTGGTCTGCGGGCCGTAGACGCAGTAGCCGGCGGCGGCCTGCTGGGTGCCGGGCTGCAGGAAATCCTGCTCGCTGACGCCCTGGCTGCCTTCGGGCTTTTTGAACACCGAGAAGATGGTGCCGATGCTGACGTTGACGTCGATGTTGGACGAGCCGTCCAGCGGGTCGAACATCAGCAGGTACTCGCCCTTGGGGTAGCGGTTGGGCACCAGGTAGATGCCTTCCATTTCCTCGGAGGCCATGGCGGCCAGGTGGCCGCCCCATTCGTTGGCGCCGATCAACTCTTCGTTGGCGATGATGTCGAGCTTTTTCTGCACCTCGCCCTGGACGTTGTCGGTGCCGGCCGAGCCCAGCACGTCGCCCAGTGCGCCCTTGTTGACGCTGATGGCGATGCGCTTGCAGGCACGGGCCACCACCTCGATGAGCAGGCGCAGCTCCTGGGGGATGCGGCCGTGCAGGCGCTGCTGCTCGACGAGGTATTGGGTCAGGCTGACACGCTTGCTCATGCTTGGGTCTCCGGGTTGGCGGGGGTGGCCGGGGCGGCCGCCAGGGCGCGGTCGATGATTTCGCGCACGTCGGGTGAGAGGTCGGGCTTGGCGGCCACGCGCTTGAGGGCTTCCAGTGCGGCGCTGCGGTAGGGCTCGGCCAGCGCGGACCAGCGGTCCATCACGCGCGCCAGGCGGCCGGCGATCTGCGGGTTGATGGCGTCCATGGCCAGCACCTGTTCGGCCCAGAACACGTAGCCGCCGGCATCCGGGCGGTGGAAGGCACCGGGGTTGAACAGGCACAGCGAGGCGATGAGGCTGCGCGCGCGGTTGGGGTTTTTGAGCGTGAAGTCGGGGTGCTGGACCAGTTGCTTGACGCGGGCAAAGACACGGCCGGCTTGCTCGGGCGCACGGGCCTGCAGCGCAAACCACTTGTCGGTGACCAGCGCGTCGCCCTGGAAGCGGGCGTGGAACTGGGCCAGCGCGGGCTCGGCCAGCGGGGCGTGGGCAGCCACCAGCGCGGCCAGGGCGCCCATGCGATCGGTCATCTGGCTGGCATCCTTGAAGCGCTGGTAGGCGCGGCCGGGCCAGACGGCGTCGCCGCTGGCCTGGGCGTGGCGCACCAGCCGGGCCAGCGCCAGGTTGGCCAGCGCGCGGCGGCCGCTTTGCTCAGCCGTGGGCTGGTAGCCGCCCACCACCTGGTTGGCCTCGAAGGCGGCGGCCCAGTCGGCGTGCAGCGCGGCGGCCAGTTGCGTCTCCAGCGCCATGACGGCGGCGTGGATGGCCTGCGGGTCGACCACGTCCAACTGCTCGGCCACGTAGATTTCGCTGGGCACGGTCAGCGCCAGGGCCTTGAAGGCGGGGTCCAGCTGCGGGTGGTTGAGCACGGCGCGCAGCGCCTCGGCCAGCGCGGCGTCCAACACCAGCGGCTGGCCGCTTTTCACGGCGGCCAGGATGCGCGCCAGCATCAGCCGCTGGCCGGCCTCCCAGCGGTTGAAGGCGTCGGCGTCGTGGGCCAGCAGCACCAGCAGCTCGGCGTCGGCCAGGCCGTCGTCCAGCACCACCGGGGCCGAGAAGCCGCGCAGCAGCGAGGGCACGGGCGCGTCGGCGATGCCGGTGAAGACGAAGGTCTGTTCGCCCGCATCCAGCACCAGCGTGCGCTCGGTGCCGGCCGGCGCGTCCTCGCCCGCCAGTTGCAGCGGCAGCGCCCGGCCGTCCGGTGCCAGCAGGCCCAGCGTCACCGGCACCACGTGCGGCAGCTTGCCCGCGTCCAGGTGCTGGCTGAGGGTCAGCGTCCAGGTCTGCGCGGCGGCGTCGTGTACGCCGCGCGCCGTCACGCGGGGCGTGCCGGCCTGGCTGTACCAGCGCTTGAAGGCATCCAGCCGGGTGGCCAGGGCGCTGGCCGGGTTGGCGTCGGCCATGGCCTGCGCAAAGTCGTCGCAGGTCACGGCCTGACCGTCGTGGCGCTCAAAGTACAGCGTCATGCCTTTGGCAAAGCCGTCGCGGCCCACCAGGGTCTGGTACATGCGCACCACCTCGGCACCCTTGTCGTAGACGGTGGCGGTGTAGAAGTTGTTGATCTCCACATAGCTGTCGGGCCGCACCGGGTGGCTCATGCTGCCGGCGTCTTCGGGGAACTGCATGGCGCGCAGGTCGCGCACGTTCTCGATGCGGCAAACGGCGCGGGCGCTGGCGCTGCCGGCCATGTCCATGCTGAATTCCTGGTCGCGGAATACGGTCAGGCCTTCCTTGAGCGAGAGCTGGAACCAGTCGCGGCAGGTGACGCGGTTGCCGGTCCAGTTGTGGAAGTACTCGTGGGCGACGATGGACTCAATGCGCGCAAAGTCCGCGTCGGTGGCGGTGGCCGGCGAGGCGAGCAGGGCGCTGGTGTTGAAGATGTTGAGCCCCTTGTTCTCCATGGCGCCCATGTTGAAGTCCGAGACGCCCACCACCATGAAGCGCTCCAGATCCAGCGGCAGGCCGAAGCGCTGCTCGTCCCAGACCAGCGAGGCGATCAGCGAGTTCATCGCGTGCTCGGTCTTCTCCAGGTCGCCCTGTTGCACGTAGATCTGTAGCAGGTGGTCTTTGCCGCCGCGCGTCCTGATCCATTGCTCGCGCGTCACCAGGTCGGCCGCCACCAGCGCAAACAGGTAGCTGGGCTTGGGGAAGGGGTCGTGCCACTTGGCGTAGTGGCGGCCGTTTTCCAGATCGCCTTGCTCCACCAGGTTGCCGTTGGCCAGCAGCACCGGGTACTTTTGCTTGTCGGCGCGCAGGGTGACGGTATAGGTGGCCATCACGTCGGGGCGGTCTGCAAAGCAGGTGATGCGCCTAAAGCCCTCGGCCTCGCACTGGGTGAACAGGCCCGAGCCCGAGGCGTAGAGGCCCGACAGCGCGGTGTTCTTGTCCGGCGCGATGGTGTTGCGCACCTCCAGCACGAAGGCGTCGGCTGCCGGCGCGTCCAGCGTCAGCAGGTTGTTCTCGTGGCGAAAGGCCACGCTCTGGCCGTCCACCAGCACGCGCAGCAGGTTCAGCTCTTCGGCGTTCAGCACCAGCGGCTCGGCCGCGCGCTCGGTGTTGCGCTCGATGCGCATGCGGCTGGCGACGATGGTCTTGGCCGCGTCCAGGTCGAACGTGAGTTCCACCTCGCGGATCCAGTAGGCGGGGGCGCGGTAGTCGGCGCGGTGGATGGCGGCCGGGGTGGCCGAGCCTTCACGCATCAGCATCATGGCGTGGTCCTTTCTTGTGGGGTGTGGAGCAGGTGGCGGTCGAAAGCCGCCAGGTCGGGCACGGTGGCCAGCAGGTTGGGATAAGCGGCAAAGCCGGCAGCGGCCAGCGAGGTGGTGACGGCCACGGCCGTCATGCCGGCACGCTGGGCGGCCTCGATGCCCAGCGGTGCATCCTCGAACACCAGGCAGCGCGCGGGCGCCACGCCCAGCTGCTGCGCGGCGTGCAGAAAAATGTCGGGGTGCGGCTTGCCGCGCAGGCCATCGGCGGGGCTGACCACGGCCTGTACGCGCTGGCGCAGGCCAAAGCGCGCATCGGCCACGGCGATGTTGGCCAGCGGCGCGGCGGTGCAGATGGCCAGTTTGAATCCCTCGGCAGCGCAGGCGTCCAGCAGCGCCAGCGCGCCGGCCACCGGTTGCAGGTCGGTTTCGGCCAGCGTGCGGTAGCGGGCCTCTTTGGCCTCGGCCATGGCGGCACGTTCGGTCAGCGTGGCGTGGGGAAAGTAGTCGGCCAGGATGTCTTCGCTCAGGCGCCCGGCGCTGGCGGCAAACGGCTGCGCATCGCCCGCCAGCGCCACGCCCTGCGCCGCAAACCAGGCGTGCCAGGCGCGGGTGTGCAGCGGCATGGAATCGATCAGCGTGCCATCCAGATCGAACAGCAGGGCGTCGAAGCGCGTGAGGGTCACAGGCCCTGCTTCAGGCTGGCGGTGATGAAGGCGTCCAGGTCGCCGTCCAGCACCTTCTGGGTGTTGGAGATTTCCACGCTGGTGCGCAAGTCCTTGATGCGGCTCTGGTCCAGCACGTAGGAGCGGATCTGGTGGCCCCAGCCCACGTCGGTCTTGCTGTCTTCGAGCTTTTGCTGCGCTTCCATGCGCTTGCGCATTTCAAAGTCGTACAGGCGCGAGCGCAGCCGCCGCCAGGCCACGTCGCGGTTGCTGTGCTGGCTGCGGCTGTCCTGGCACTGCACGACGATGCCGGTGGGGATGTGCGTCAGGCGCACCGCCGAGTCGGTCTTGTTGATGTGCTGGCCACCGGCGCCGCTGGCGCGGTAGGTGTCGGTGCGCACGTCGGCCGGGTTGATGTCGATCTCGATGGAGTCGTCGATCTCGGGGTAGACGAACAGCGAGGCAAAGCTGGTGTGGCGCCCGCCGGCTGAGTCGAACGGGCTTTTGCGCACCAGCCGGTGCACGCCGGTCTCGGTGCGCAAATGGCCGAACGCGTACTCGCCCTCGACCTTGATGGTGGCGCTCTTGATGCCGGCCACGTCGCCGGGGGTTTCGTCTTCCAGCGTGGCCTTGAAGCCCTTGCGCTCGCAGTACTTCAGGTACTGGCGCAGCAGCATGCTGGCCCAGTCCTGCGCCTCGGTGCCGCCGGCACCGGCCTGGATGTCGATGAAGCAGTTGCTGGGGTCGGCCGGATTGCTGAACATGCGGCGGAACTCCAGCCGCTCCACCGTCTCGCGCAGGCCCTCGGCCTCGGCCTCGATGGCGCGCAGGCTGTCCTCGTCGCTATCTTCCTTGACCATCTCGTACAGCTCGCCGTTGTCGGCCAGGTGCTGGGTCAGGTGGTCGATGGTGCCCACCACCTCATCGAGCTGCTTTTTCTCCTTGCCCAGCTCCTGTGCCCGCTTGGGGTCGTTCCAGATGGCGGGGTTCTCCAGCGTGGCGTTGACCTCGCTCAGGCGCAGCGCGTTGCGGTCGTAGTCAAAGATACCCCCTGAGCGCTTGCGTGCGCTCGCTGAGGTCACTCAGCAGGGTGCCAATGGCGTTGATGTGTTCGATGTCCATGCCGGGGTATGCTGTTGGCGTCGTCGCAAAGCCGGCTATTTTCTCATGCCCACCCCTCGCCCCTCGCCCCCCTGGTTGCTGCCCGCCTTGCTCACAGGGTGGGCATTGGCCAGCTTCGTTCTGCCGCTGGCCGCGCCGCATTGGTTGTCGCCGCCCCTGGCCTATGGCGTCACGGCATTGGGCGCGCCGCTGGCCTTTGTGGCCATCGTGGCCGTGCACGCGCGGCTGATGAACCGCCGATGAGGCGCTGCCCATGAACCTGGGCCGGTTGCACGCGGCCTACGGGGCCTACACCGTCTGCTTCGTGGTCTTCGTGCTGCTGCTGGCCTGGGGCGAACAGCGGGGCCTGCCGGCGGCGGTCATGGGCGGGCTGTTCTTCGCCGGGCCACTGGTGGTGTATGCCGTCATCGGCGTGCTGTCGCGCACCTCGGCGGCCGATGAGTATTACGTGGCGGGCCGGCGCGTGCCGGCCTTCTACAACGGCATGGCCACGGCGGCCGACTGGCTGTCGGCCGCCTCGTTCATCGGCATGGTGGGCATGCTCTACGTCAGCGGCTACGGCGGCCTGGCCTACGTGTTGGGCTGGACGGGGGGGTTTTGCCTGGTGGCGCTGCTGCTGGCGCCCTATCTGCGCAGCCTGGGCCACTACACCGTGCCCGATTTTCTGGGCCAGCGCTATGGCGGCGCCGGCGCGCGGCTGGTGGGGTTGGCTGCCGCCGTGCTGTGCTCGTTCGTGTACCTGGTGGCGCAGATCTATGGCGTCGGGCTCATCATCACCCGGCTGACCCAGATCGCCTCGTTCGAGGTGGGCGTCTTCCTGGGCCTGGGTGGCATGCTGGTGTGCTCGTTCCTGGGGGGCATGCGGGCCATCACCTGGACGCAGGTGGCGCAATACATCGTGCTCATCATCGCCTTTCTGACGCCAGCCGTCTGGATGGGCTGGCAGCAGACGGGGCAGCCGGTGGTGGCTGCGTCGGTGGTCTCCACGGCCGAGCGCGTCAGCGCCGCCGAAATCCGGCTGATGGCCGACCCCCGGGAGCAGGAGGTGGTGCGCCTGCTGCGGGCCCGTGCCGAGGTGTTGCGCAGCAAGCTGGCCGACGTGCCCACGGCGCTGCAGGGCGACCGCGACGCGGCCGCCCATGCCGTGCGGGTGTTGATCGGCAGTGACGCGCCGCAGCGCACCATCCAGGCCGCCGAGCGGGCGCTGGCCGCGCTGCCGCGCGACGAGGCCGCCGCCGTCCAGCTCTGGCGCGGCCAGCTGCGTGCCATCGAGGCGCGGGCCCAGCCGCTGGGCGGCCTGGTGCCGCATGCGGCGGCCCCGCAGGGAGTGGCCCGCACCCATTTTCTGGCGCTGGTGTTTTGCCTGGCCCTGGGCACGGCCGGTCTGCCGCACCTGCTGACGCGCTACTACACCACCGCCAGCGTGGTCGAGACCCGCCGCTCGGTGGTGTGGACGCTGGTCTTCGTCCTGCTGCTGTACCTGACCGCGCCCGCGCTGGCGCTGCTGGTCAAGGCCCAGGTGCTGGAGCATCTGGTGGGCACGCCCATGGACGCGCTACCGGCCTGGATCAGCCATTGGCAGCAAGTGGCCCCCGATCTGCTGGACATCGAGGACATCAACCGCGACGGCGTGCTGCAACTGGCCGAGCTGCAACTCGACGGCGATTTGCTGATGCTGGCCACGCCCGAGCTGGCGGGCCTGCCGCTGTTCGTCACCGGCCTGGTGGCGGCGGGCGGGCTGGCGGCGGCGCTGTCCACCGCCGACGGGTTGCTGCTGACCATTGCCAACGCGCTGTCGCACGACCTGTACGTGCAGCACCGTCGGCCCAGCCTCTCGGCCACCCAGCGGGTGGTGCTGTCCAAGCTGCTGCTGCTGGCCGTGGCCGGCGCGGCGGCAGCGGTGGCCGCGCAGCGGCCGGCCAACATCTTGTTCATGGTGACCGCCAGCTTCTCGCTGGCTGCGGCCACCTTTGTGCCCGCGCTGGTGCTGGGCATCTTCTGGCGCCGCACCAACGGCTATGGCGCCGTCACCGGCATGGTGGCCGGCCTGGGCACCTGCCTGGCCTACATGGTCTGGACCCACCCCTGGCTGGCGGGCCTGCTGGGGCGCGCGCCGGCCACCGGCCTGCCAGGCATCGGCCCCGACACCGCCGCCGTGCTGGCCGTGCCGGTGGGTGCCGTCGTCACGGTGCTGGTCAGCCTGCTCACCCCCTTGCCTGGCCGGCGCGCGCAGGCGGTGATGGGGCAGATGCATCGGGCGCAATAAATGGGCATGGCTGCGGTCATTCGCCCCATGGTGGCGCCGGACGCCGCCGCCGTGTCGGCGTTGCTGCCTGACCTGGGCTACGCCGCCACGCCCGCGCAGGTGCAGCAGCGGCTGGCTCACCTGCTGGCCTGGCCCGATCAGGCCGTGGCCCTGGCCTGGGCCGGGCCGACCCTGGTGGGGCTGGTGCACGTGCAAGGCGTGCGGCTGCTGGCGAGCGACGGCTATGCCGAGGTGCAGGCCTTGGTGGTGGCCCGCGCTGCGCAGGGGCAGGGCATAGGGGCCCAGCTGCTGCGCCACGCCGAGGCCTGGGCGCGGGCGGCCGGCTACGTGCGCGTGCGGCTGCGCTCGGGCGTGCAGCGCGAGGCGGCCCATGCGTTCTACCGGGCGCAGGGTTATGCCCAGGCCAAGGCGAGTCTGGCGTTCGAGCGACCGCTGCCCGAAGGCCCCGGCGACCGATCCGCCGCGCCGCCACCGCCATAATCCGCGCCGCATGAATGTGCTCAAAGCCGCGTCCACCGTCTCGCTGTGGACTTTGCTCTCTCGCGTCACCGGGCTGGTGCGCGACCAGTTGATCGCCTACGGCTTTGGCGCCAACGCCATGACCGACGCCTTCAACGTGGCGTTTCGCATCCCCAACCTGCTGCGCCGGTTGTTTGCCGAAGGGGCGTTCTCGGCCGCCTTCGTGCCCATTCTTGCCACCACGCGCGAGCGCGAGGGCGATGCCGCCACGCACGAGCTGATCGATGCCGTGGCCACGGTGCTGGTCTGGGTGCTGATCGCCACCTGCATCGTGGGCGTGCTGGCCGCGCCGCTGCTGGCCTGGGCCATGGGTGCGGGGCTGGCGCGGCTGGATCTGGCGGTGGTGATGACGCGCTGGATGTTTCCCTACATCTTCTTCATGTCGCTGGTGGCGCTGGCCTCGGGCGTGCTCAACACCTGGCGGCGCTTTGCCGTGCCCGCCGCCACGCCGGTGCTGCTCAACGTGGCCATGATTGCCGCCACGCTGTGGCTGGCGCCCTGGCTGGGCCGCCATGGCATCGAGCCCATCCATGCGCTGTCGGCCGGCGTGCTGCTGGGGGGCGTGCTGCAGCTGGGCGTGCAGATTTCGGCGCTGGCGCGGCTGGGCGTGCTGCCGCGCGTGCGCGTGAGCCCGCGCGGCGTGGCCCGGGCCTGGCGCCATCCCGGCGTGGGCAAGATGCTGGGGCTGATGGCGCCGGCCATTCTGGGTGTCTCGGTGGCGCAGATCTCGCTGCTGATCAACACCCAGATTGCCTCGCACCTGGGCGAGGGCGCGCCGTCCTACCTGTTCTATGCCGACCGGCTGATGGAGTTCCCCACGGCGCTGCTGGGCGTGGCGCTGGGCGTGGTGCTGGTGCCGGGGCTGTCGGCCCGGCTGGCGGCCGGTGACCGGGCGGGTTACAGCGCCCAGCTCGACTGGGGCTTGCGGCTGATGGCGCTGCTGGCGCTGCCTTGTTCGGTGGCGCTCCTCGTCTTTGGCCTGCCGCTGGTGGCCACGCTGTTCCACCACGGCAAGTTCGGCGACGAGGCCGCGCAGATGACCACGCTGGCCCTGCGCAGCTATGGCGTGGGGCTGTTCGGCCTGATCGCCATCAAGGTGTTGCTGCCGGGATTTCTGGCGCAGCAGGATTTGCGCACCCCCGTGCGCATCGCCATCGTGGTGCTGGTGTGCACCCAATTGATGAACCTGGTGTTCGTGCCCTGGCTGGGCCATGCCGGGCTGGCGCTGTCCATCGCGGTGGCGGCGCTGCTCAACGCCGGCTGGCTGTACGTGGGGCTGCGGCGGCGGCAGATGTACCAGCCGGCACCGGGCTGGGCCTGGTTTCTGGCGCGCATCGCGCTGGCCTCGGCGATGCTGGGCTGGGCGCTGTGGGAGGCCACGCGCCGCATCGACTGGCTGGCGCTGCGCGCCCATGAAGGCCAGCGCGTGGCCTGGCTGGCCGCCGTCGTCGTGGCGGCCGTGCTGGGCTACTTTGCGCTGCTGACGCTGATGGGCATCAACCTGCGCCACTTCGCCCGCAAGGCGCCTACACTGGGCGCATGACGCTGCCCTTCGATCTGGGCGCACCGCCCGACCCGCTGGCTTACTTCCGCTCCGTGGTGGCGGACGAAGACAGCTTGCCGCTGGCCGAGGCCGCGGCGCTGCTGGGCCAGATCGACGAGCCCGAGTTGGACGTGGCCAGCGTGCTGACCCAGATCGACACCCTGGCCGCCCGGCTGCTGCGGCGCCTGCCGCCCGATGCCAGCGGCCTGCACCGGGCGCGCACGCTGAGTCACTTCTTTTATGCCGAACTGGGCTTTGCCGGCGCCGTCAACGACTGGCGCAACCCCGACAACAGCTACCTGCACCGGCTGCTGGAGCGGCGCCGGGGCATTCCCATCTCGCTGGCCGTGCTGTATGGCGAGCTGGCGCGCCAGATCGGGCTGCGCGCCAGCGGCGTGAGCTTTCCCGGGCACTTCCTGATCAAGCTGCGGCTGGCCCAGGGCGAGGTCATCATCGACCCGCTGAATGGCCAGTCGCAGACCCGCGAGATGCTGCTGGCACGGCTGGCCCCGCTGATGGGTTTTGCCACACCGCCGCTGTCGGCCCTGCTGCGCGACGCCACGCCGCGTGAGACGCTGGCGCGCATGCTGGCCAACCTCAAGCTGCTCTTTGAGGCCGAGGCCGACTGGGAGCGCCTGCTGGCCGTGCAGCACCGGCTGGTGGCCGTGCTGCCCGACGACTGGGGCGAGCGCCGCGACCGGGGCCGCACCCGCGCCCAACTGGGTGACCTGGCCGGCGCCGCCGCCGACTACGCCGAATACCTCCACCACTGCGGCGACGCCGCCGACGCGGCGCTGCTGCGCCAGCAACTGGCGGAGTGGGACGGGCACCAGGAGCGGTAGCCGCCGGACGGCAAGGGGCCACGTTGCGCTGGGGCGACAATGCGGCGCTCTTTCGCTCTGCTCCATCCCCCCATGGCTCTGACTTCTCATCAACGCCAAGTGCTCAGTTGGCTGGGCGTGTTGCTGGCCATCGCGCTGCTGTTCTGGCTGCTGGCCCCGGTCATGATGCCCTTCATCACCGCCCTGGTGCTGGGCTATGTGCTGCATCCGGCCGCCCGCAAGCTGGTGCGGCGCGGCGTGCCCAAGGCGCTGGCCGTGACGCTGGTGGTGGTGGGCGCCATGGTGGTGGCCTTGTCGGTGCTGCTGCTGGTGGTGCCGGTCATCACCCAGCAGTTGCCCATGCTCAAGGCGCAGTTGCCGGTGCTGGTGGACAAGGCCAACGCCGCCCTCTCGCCGCTGCTGGCGCAACTGGGCATCGAGATGCGCTTCGACTGGGATGGCTTCAAGCACATGCTGGCCCAGGCCGACTGGGGCGGCATGTCCGACCGCCTGCTGCAATCGGCGCGCATCGGCGGCTCCTGGCTGCTGACGGTGCTGGGCAATCTGCTGCTGGTGCCGCTGGTGCTGTTCTACCTGCTGCTGGACTGGCCCCGGCTGATGGCCATGGCCTACCAATTGGTGCCGCCGCGCGTGCGGCCGGGTTGGGAGTCGTTCTTGAACGAGTGCGATCAGGTGCTGGGCCAGTACCTGCGCGGGCAACTGCTGGTGATGCTGGTGCTGGCCGTCTACTACGCCGGCGCGCTGTGGCTGGCCGGCCTCGATCTGGCGCTGCCGGTGGGCATCTTTACCGGCCTGGCGGTGTTCATTCCCTACCTGGGCTTCGGCCTGGGGTTGGTGATGGCACTGCTGGCGGCGCTGCTGCAGTTTGGCAACTGGTACGGCTTCCTGGCGGTGGCGGCCATCTACGGCTTTGGCCAGGTCATCGAGAGCTTCTACCTGACGCCGCGCTGGGTGGGGGAGTCCATCGGCCTGCATCCGGTGGCGGTGGTCTTCGCGCTGATGGCCTTTGGCCAGCTCTTTGGCTTCGTGGGCGTGCTGATGGCGCTGCCGCTGGCGGCGGTGGCCCTGGTGGCGGTGCGGCGCATTCGGGCGGCTTATCTGGCCAGTGACATGTACAACGGCTAGGCCATGCGCCCACCCCCTACAGGACTTGACCCACCCCCTACGCGGTCACAGATCGCGCCCCCTCAAGGGGGCACCGCTGGCGGACCGGCAGAGCCGGATCCGCGGCGGTTGCTGGGTTCGATTGGCGCTGTACGGATGTGGGGGCGTGAGATGAGGCAGTTGCCGCTGGCGTTGGGGGTGGCGCGGGAGCCGGGGTTTGATGACTTCGTGGTGGGGGGCCATGGCGCCACGCTGGCGGCGTTGCAGGGGCACCAGATGCCGGGGGCGCCGCTGTTTCTGTATGGGCCGGCGGGCAGTGGCAAGACGCATCTGTTGCGGGCGCTGGCGGGCCGGGTGGCGGGGCAGGGCGGGCGCTGCGGCTGGTTCGAGCCGGCCACGCCGCTGCCCTGGGTGTTTGACGCCGGCTGGTCGCTGGTGGTCATCGACGGTGCCGAGCGGCTGGATGCCGCGCGCCAGCATGCGGCCTTCGTGCTGTTCATCGAGGCCGCCAGCCACGCCGTGCAGGTGGCGGCGGCCGGGCGGCTGCCGCCGGCCGAGTTGCCGCTGCGCGACGACTTGCGCTCGCGCCTGGCCTGGGGGCTGGTGCTGGGCCTGGCGCCGCTGCCCGAGGCCGCCGCGCGCGCCGTGTTCGAGGCCGAGGCCACCCGCCGTGGCATGGCGCTGCCGCCCGAGGTGGTGGACTACGTGCTGACGCGGCTGGACCGCAACCTGGGGGCGCTGATGGCGCTGCTGGCGCGGCTGGACGGCTTCTCGCTGGCCCAGCGGCGCGCCGTCACCGTGCCCTTGCTCAAGAAAATGCTGGCCGATGAACCTGACCCTGTTTGACCTTGATGGCACGCTGATCCCCGGCGACTCCGACCATGCGTTCTGCGAGTTTCTGGCGGGGTTGGGCTGGACCGACGGTGCCGCCTGGCGCGCCCGCAACGACGCCTTCTATGCCGACTACCAGCGCGGCACGCTGGACTTGCCGGCCTACGTTGCCTTTGCCACCGCACCCTGGCGCGCCCGCCCGCTGGCCGAGGCGCTGGCCGCGCGCACGCGCTTCATGCACGAGGTCATCGCCCCCATGATCCGGCCCCAGGCGCTGGCGCTGGTGCGGCGCCACCAGACGGCGGGCGACCGCGTGGCCATCGTCACCGCCACCAACCGCTTCGTCACCGAACCCATCGCCCAGGCCTTCGGCGTCGACCAATTGCTGGCGGTGGAATTGGCATGCGGCGAGAATGGTGAATTCACCGGCGCCATCACCGGGGTGCCCACGTTCCGTGAAGGCAAGGTCAAGCGGGTGGACGACTGGCTGGCGCAGCAGGGTTTGGACTGGGGCGATTTCGACCAGACCTGGTTTTACAGCGACTCCACCAACGACCTGCCCCTGCTGGAGCGTGCCTCGCACCCGGTGGCCGTGCAACCCGGCGCTGCGCTGCGCGCCGTGGCGCTGGCGCGTGGCTGGCCCATCCTGAACCTGTTCGACCAAGCATGATCCGCAACTTCATCGACAAACTGCTGGGCAAGCCCCAGACGGCCGCCACCACCCTGCACCTGGGCAAGCGCGTCGAGCATCCGGCCAGTGAGCACAGCATCGACCCACGCCTGCTGGACGAGCGCGCCATCAACGTGGTGGCCACGCTGCAGGACGCCGGCCACACCGCCTACGTGGTGGGCGGCGCCGTGCGCGACCTGCTGGTGGGCCGGCGGCCCAAGGACTTCGACGTGGCCACCGACGCCACGCCCGAGCAGGTCAAGGCCTTGTTCCGCCGCGCCTTCATCATCGGGCGGCGGTTTCGCATCGTGCACGTGGTGTTCGGCCGGGGCCGTGACCACGAGGTGATCGAGGTCTCCACCTTCCGCGCCTACCTGGACGCCAGCGCCGCCGAGCAGGTGCAGGGCAACGAGAAAACCGCCAAGCACGAGATCGCCAGCAAACAGCATGTGGTGGACGCCACCGGCCGCGTGCTGCGCGACAACGTCTGGGGCCCGCAGATCGAGGATGCGGCGCGGCGCGACTTCACCGTCAACGCCATGTATTACGACCCGCGCACCCAGGTGGTGGTGGACTACCACGGCGGCCTCAAGGACGTGCGCAACCAGACGCTGCGCATGATTGGCGACGCGCCCACGCGCTACCGCGAAGACCCGGTGCGCATCCTGCGGGTGGTGCGCTTTGCCGCCAAGCTGGGTTTCAAGCTCGACCCCAAGACCCGGGCTCCGCTCAAGGAGATGGCGCCGTTGCTGGCCGGCGTGCCGGCCTCGCGCCTCTTTGACGAGATGATCAAACTGCTGCAGACCGGCCATGCGCTGGCCAGCCTGGCCCAGCTCAAGGCGATGGGGCTGGATCGCGGCATCTTCCCCGTGCTGGACGCCGCGCTGCACCCGGCGCAGCCCACGCCCGGGCGACAGGCCTTTATCGACCGCGCGCTGGCCGACACCGACCGCCGCGTGGCCGAGGACAAGGCCGTGGCGCCCAGCTATATGCTGGCCTGCCTGCTGTGGCACGACGTGCAGGCCGCCTGGGCCGAGCGCCGCGCCGCCGGCGCCCACCCCACGCCGGCGCTGCAAGAGGCCATCGACGCCGTGTTCGACGCCCGCATCGGCGACATCTCCGGCCGCGGCAAGCTCGCCGCCGACATGCGCGAGATCTGGATGATGCAGCCGCGCTTCGACGTGCGCGCCGGCCGCTCGGCCGCCTCGCTGGTGGAGCGGCCGCGCTGGCGCGCCGGTTTCGACTTCCTGCGTCTGCGCAGCGAGTCGGGCGAGGTGGCCACCGAGCTGGTGGACTGGTGGGAAGACTTTGCGCTGGGCAACGAGGCCGAGCGCGAGGCGCTGGTGGAGGCGGCGCGCAAGAGTGCGCCCAAGCCCGCGCCCCGGTCGGGTGCCAAGCCGCCCCGCACACCGGCCGCACCGGCCACACCTGGCGCACCGGTCGCACCCGAAGCCGAAGGCGAGGGCGGCACTGCCGCCCCCGCCAAGCGCCGCCGTCGCCGCCGCCGCAAGCCGGCCGGGGGCGGTGAGGGGCAGGGCACACCAGGCGAGGCCGTGTGAGAGCCGTGCGCGCCTACGTGGGCCTGGGTGCCAACCTGGGCGATGCGCGGGCCCAGCTCGCCGGGGCGCTGGAATCCCTGGCCCGGCTGCCGCAGACCACGGTGGCTGCGGTGTCGCCCTGGTTTCGCACCGCGCCGGTGGATGCCGATGGGCCTGACTACCTGAACGCCGTGGCGGCGCTCACCACCGCGCTGCACGCCGACGCGCTGCTGGCCGCGCTGCACGCCATCGAGCAGGCGTTCGACCGTCAGCGTCCCTACCGCAACGCCCCGCGCACGCTGGATCTGGATTTGCTGCTCTATGGCGATGCCGTCATCGCCACCCCCACGCTCACCGTGCCCCATCCGCGCCTGACCGAGCGCGCCTTCGTGTTGCGCCCGCTGCTGGCGCTGGCGCCCGACCTGGTGTTGCCCGGTGGCCACCGGCTGGACGCTTTCTGGCCGGCCGTGGCGGATCAGCGCATTGATGAGGTGTGCCCCCCAAACGTAGCGCAGACGACGCCAGCGGGCCGAGCGCCGGGCCGCCCCAAGCCGGCCCGCATCCCCTCGGGGGATCGGTCGGTGTACCCACCGGACGAGGGGTCAACATGACAGCGGGCCGAGCGCCGGGCCGCCCCAAGCCGGCCCGCATCCCCTCGGGGGATCGGTCGGTGTACCCACCGGACGAGGGGTCAACATGACGGCCGTGTCGTTGCCGCTGGCGGTGCAGACCTTTGGCTTGCTGGCCATCGCCAACGTGTTCATGACGTTTGCCTGGTACGGCCACCTCAAGAACCTCTCGGGCCAGGCCTGGTGGGTGGCCGCGCTGGTCAGCTGGGGCATCGCCCTGTTTGAATACCTGTTGCAAGTGCCAGCCAACCGCATCGGCTACGCCGGTGGCTACAGTCTGGCCCAGTTGAAAATCGCCCAGGAGGTCATCACGCTGGCCGTCTTCGTGCCGTTTGCGCTGATCTACATGGACCAGCCCTTCAAGCTCGACTACGTGTGGGCCGCGCTGTGCCTGGTGGGCGCCGTGTATTTCATCTTCAGAAGTTGAGGTCTCCTCATGACGCTATTTGCCAAGCTGCTGCCCAAGGAGGGCAATTTCTTCGAGCTGTTCAACCAGCACGGCAACTACATCGCCGAGGGCGCGCGAGCCTTCGGCCTGATGGTTGAACACTACGCCACACCGCAGTTGCGGGCCCAGCACGCCGCCGAGGTGGATGCCGCCGAGCGGGCCGCCGACAGCGTCACGGCCACGGTCAACCGCGAGTTGCACCGCACCTTCATCACACCCATCGACCGCGAGCAGATCCACGGCCTCATCAACGCCATGGACGACGTGCTGGACCTGATGCAGGACGCCGCCGAGGTGATGATTCTTTACGACGTGCAGCGCGTCAACGACGACGTGACGCGGCTGGCCGAGCTGTGCGTCAAGTGCTGCGATCGCGTGCGCCATGCCGTCTCGCTGATGCCCAGGCTGCGCGAGCCGGCCGTGGCCGACTCGGCACTCAAGACCTGTGAGGAAATCGACCTGCTCGAGTCCGACGCCGACCGCGCGCTGCGCAGCGCCATGTCGCGCCTCTTTCGCGAAGAAGAAGACACCCGCGAGCTGATCAAGCTCAAGGCCGTCTACGAACACCTGGAGGCCATCACCGACCGCTGTGAAGACGTCGCCAACCTCATCGAGGGTGTGGTGCTGGAGAACGCCTGACCGCCATGGACATCCCCACTCTGAGCTTCGGCGTCGTCGCCTTCCTGGTCGTGATGGCCCTGGCGTTCGACTTCATGAACGGTTTTCACGACGCCGCCAACTCCATTGCCACCGTGGTCTCCACGGGCGTGCTCAAGCCGCAGCACGCGGTGCTGTTCGCGGCCTTCTTCAACGTGGTGGCCATCCAGGTCTTTCACCTCAAGGTGGCGGCCACCGTGGGCGGCGGCATTGTGGAGTTGGGTGCCGTCGATCACCACGTGGTCTTTGGCGCCCTGACTGGCGCCATCACCTGGAACTTCATCACCTGGTGGCTGGGCATCCCCTCGTCCAGCTCGCATGCGCTGATCGGCGGCATCATCGGTGCCGTCATTGCCAAGGCCGGCGTGGCGCCGCTGATTGGCAAAGGCATTGCCATGACCGTGGCCTTCATCTTCGTCTCGCCGCTGCTGGGCTTTGTGCTGGGCTCGCTCATCATGGTCATCGTGGCCTGGGTCTGCAAAGGCCGCTCGCCCCTGAAGGCCGACCGCTGGTTCCGCCGCCTGCAGCTGGTGTCGGCGGGGCTTTACTCGCTGGGCCACGGCGGCAACGACGCGCAAAAAACCATCGGCATCATCTGGATGCTGCTGGTGGCCTCGGGCTATCTGGCGCGCGAGGCCGGCGCGCCACCCACCTGGGTGATCTGGTCGTGCTACATCGCCATCGGCCTGGGCACCATGTTTGGCGGCTGGCGCATCGTCAAGACCATGGGCCAGCGCATCACCAAGCTCAAGCCCGTGCAGGGGTTTTGCGCCGAGACGGGCGGCGCGCTGACGCTGTTCCTCGCCTCGGGCCTGGGCGTGCCGGTGTCCACCACCCACACCATCACCGGCTCCATCGTGGGTGCCGGCTCGGTGCGCAGCCTCTCGGCCGTGCGCTGGGGTGTGGCCGGCAACATCGTCTGGGCCTGGATCTTCACCATTCCCGCCGCCGCCATCGTGGCCTGGTGTGCCTACTGGGTCAGCACCTGGGTGTTGTGATCTTCACCCTACTCGGTCAGTGACAGCGTCGTCAGCGCGATGTGCTGGCGCGGGGTGCCGAAGGTCTTCTCCACCGCAGCCAGGGCTTCATTGATGAGGCGCTTGCGCAAAGCCGGGGCCATCGTCGGCCCTGCCACCGGGTTGGCGCGCACCAGCAACTGGTTGCCTACCAGCTCCACATCGCAGGCCAGCGCCGGCTCACCCTCAAGCGCCGCCTCAAAGCGCAGCCGGCGCGCCGCGTCGCGCGGCGGAGCCTGCTGCAGTTCGGTCTCCACCATCAGCAGGGAGAGGGCGGCATTGGTGCTCTGGTCACGGTCCATGATGGCCGGTCGCTGCGACGGATACCGGCTACCCGCACTGTCCTCGCCGTCATCCACCCAAGGCAGGTCGGGCAGGCGGTTGATGGCGGCCAGGGTTTGCCCGCCCGTGGGGTCCAGGCTGTAGTTGCCCGCATCGGCGCCTGAAAGCGTGAGACCCGTGAGCGACACCGTCTTGCCCCTACCCACCTGTGGGTCGGCGAAGCTCGCCCCGGTGTGGGTGAACGCCACTGCGTCGGCGCCCACCACGCCCACGAGACTGCCGGCGTGGCTGAGGGTGGCGTTCACGCCGCCGTCGTACATCTTGTCGGCGGCGGCCACGCCGGTCAGCGTCAGCAGCTTGGGCGTGATGTCGGCGCTGGCGCTGGCCGTGGTGTCGGCCAGCAGGTAGTTGCCCGCATCTGCACCGCCCAGGCTCAGGCCGCTGATGGTCACCGTCTTGCCGCTGCCGGCGTGCTTGTCGGCGAACACCCCGGTGCCACTGGCCACCGAGAGCGCATCGCCACCCACCATGCCGGTGAAGTCGGTGCCCGAGGTGGTCAGCGTGGCGGCCGTGCCGCCGTCATAGATCTTGTCCGCCGCCGTGATGCCGGTGATGGCGGTGATGGCCTTGGGGGTGATGGTGGCGCTGGTGCTGGCCGTGGTGTCGGCCAGCAGGTAGTTGCCCGCATCCGCGCCGCCCAGGCTCAGGTCGCTGATGGCCACCGTCTTGCCATTGCCCACGTGCTTGTCAGCAAAGGCGCCGGTGCCGCTTGCCACCGAGAGCGCATCGTCACCCACCAGGCCGGTGAAGCCGGCCGCGGTGGTGTCCAGCTGGGCCGCGCTGCTGCCGTCGTACACCCGGTCCGCCGCCGTGATGCCGGTGATGGCCGTGATGGCCTTCGGGGTGATGGCGGCGCTGGCGTTGGCCGTGGTGTCGGCCAGCAGGTAGTTGCCCGCATCCGCGCCGCCCAAGCTCAGGCCGCTGATGGCCACCGTCTTGCCATTGCCCACATGCTTGTCGGCAAAGGCGCCGGTGCCGCTGGCCACGGTCAACGCATCGCCGCCCACCATGCCGGTGAAGCCCGCGCCCGAGGTGGTCAGCGTGGCGGCCGTGCCGCCGTCATAGACCTTGTCCGCCGCCGTGATGCCGGTGATGGCGCTGATGGCCTTGGGTGTGATGTCGGCCGTGGAGGTGGCGGTGGCGCTGGTCAGTGTGTAGTTGCTGGCATCGGCGCCGCCCAGGCTCAGGCCCGAGATGGAGACGGTCTTGCCCAGCTCCGCGTTCTTGTCGGCAAAGGCGCCGCTGCTGCTGGCCACATTCAGGGCGTCGCCGCCCACCATGCCGGTGAAGCCGGCGCCCGAAGTCGTGAGCGTCGCCACCGTGCTGCCGTCGTAGACCTTGCTGGCCGCCGTGATGCCGGTGATGGCGCTGATGGCCTTGGGCGTGATGTCGGCCGTGGTGGTGGCCGTGGCGTCCGTCAGCGTGTAGTTGCCCGCGTCCGTACCGCCCAGCGACAGGCCGGTGATGGCCACCGTCTTGCCGGTGCCCACGTTTTTGTCGGCAAACGCCCCCGAGCCCGTGGCCACCGTCAGCGCGTCCCCGCCCACCATGCCGGTGAAGCCCGCGCCCGAAGTCGTGAGCGTCGCCACCGTGCTGCCGTCGTAGACCTTGCTGGCCGCCGTGATGCCGGTGATGGCGCTGATGGCCTTGGGCGTGATGGTGCCGATGGCGCCGTTGGCCGCGGTGCTGGCGAGCTGGTAGCCGTAGACGCTGGCGGCGCCGTTGGACGCGCCGTCCAGGCTCAGGCCGGTGGCGCTCACCGTCTTGCCGCTGCCGGCGTTCTTGTTGTCGTAGCGGGTGGCGGTCACGCCCAGCGTCACGCTGTCGCCATCGACCAGACCGCTGTACTGGTAGTTGCCGGCGGCCAGCGTCGCGCTGTCGCTGCCGTCGTAGCCCTTGCTGACACCGCCCGTCAGCGCCACCGTGACCACCGGGGCGTAGCTGTAGAGCAAACCATCGCCCGAGCCCTGAATGTTGTCGCCGCTGACGTAGTTGTACTGCTTGTAGTCGTAGACCAGACCGTCGCGCACATCGCCCGTGGTGGCGTTGAAGGGGTCGGCGTTGCGGCTCCAGACGGTCCAGTTGTAGAGACCGTTGGTGACGTTCAAGGCCCCGCTGCCGGCGGTGTTGACAAAGCGGTCGGCCTCAATCCAGATGCTGCCCGCCGTGGCCGTCAGGGCGCTGTCCAGGCGCACCTCGCCCGTGCCCATGATGGCGATGTCGGCCGCGCTCACCGTGCTGCCCGCGCCCACGCGCACGGCCTGCGTGGTGCCCGCGCCGGTCAGGGTCAGAAAGCCCAGACCAGCGTCCACCGTGGCGCCGTTCAGATCGATGCCGATGGCGCCCAGCGTGTTGTTGGCCCACAGGTCGATGGCGCCGCCGCCGCTGCCGGTGGTGAGGGCCGCGCCCGGGCCTACCGAGATCGCGCCGCTGCCGTTGGCATCGCTGTCGGCCACGTAAATGATGGAGCCGCCCTGGCTGCTGACGGCCACGTTCGCACTCTGGGTGATGGTGGTGGCCGCCTGGAGCATCACCTGCGCGCCCGCCGCCGTGCTGGCCAGGTTGGTGTTGAGTGTGATGTTGTTGCCGTACAGACGGATGGGCCCGGCCACGGTGGTGGCCACGGCCATGGTGATGTTGTCGCTGTTGCCCATCACCACGGGCGCGAGCGTGAGCGGCTGCAGCATGCCGCTGTACTGGCCCAGCGTCAGGCCGCCCAGGCTGGTCATGTTCTTGAGCGTCAGGCCGTCGTAGGTGCCTGTGAGCGCCAGATCGGCGCCGCTCATGGCGCCGCTCCAGGTCATGGTGCCGCTGTAGTTGCCGTTGTAGGGCGCCAGCGTCAGCAGGCCGGTGGTGCTCACCGGCAGGGTGGCCACCGAGTTGGCCAGCAGCGTGATGTCGCCGCTGCCGGTGGTCAGCGGGTTGGCCGTGGCACCTTTGATGCCGGCGTTGCTGGACTGGCCTGGACCAGCCCACAGCAGCATGTCGCCGCCGGCGGTGTTGATCTGGCCGGTCACCTCGATGGCGTTGAGGTTGGCGCTGGCGGCGCTGACGGCAGGCCCATCGCCCACGGTCAGGCCGTTCCATTTGAGGCTGCCGCCCGCCGTGCTGCTGCCGCCCATCCACAGGTGGCCGCCATTGGTGCCGATGTGGCCTTGCAAGGTGATGCCGCCGACGTTGGCGTTGCCATAGTCCGACCACAGCACCACGTCCATCACCGTGCCGCTGGCGCCGATGCCCGTGCCGCCGTTCAGGGTGATGCGGCCCGCCGATTGCAGCGTCAGCACCGAGCGCGCACCGCCGGTCTTGGCGATGTTGTTGTTGAGGAAAATGCTGTCGGCGCCCGTGGTGGCCACCGACTTGAACAGGATGTCGCCCGTGGCCGTGCTGGTCATCAAGGCATTGAGGTAGATGTGACCGCCGTAGATGCTGATGGGGCCTGCCACCGTGGTGGCCTGGGTCAGGAACAGGTCGGCCGTGTTGGTGGTCTTGCCGATGCGCAGGCTGCTGGCGTTGACCACGCTCAACCCCAGACCGATGCCACCGCTGTCGAAGCTCGCACCCGCCGACTCGACGACGGCCGCGCCCGTGGTCTGCAGCGTGTTGATCCCCAGAAAATACATCGAGTTGGACGTCACCGTGATGGCGCCCGATTGCCCGCTGGCAGCGCCCAGCACGCCGGTGTTCATCTCCAGGCCTTCGCTGGACGAACCCACGCCCTGCGTGCCGTTGATGGCCAGCGCCCCGCTGGCCGACCGGATGGTGGCATCGTTGATCACCACCCCGTCGTTGTTGCTGCTGCCGGCCTGGCCACCGCCCGTGCCGCTGATCGTCACGGTGCCGCTGCCGGTGCCCGTCACGGTGCCCACCCCGGCGCCCAGGATCAACACCCCATGGTTGTCGCCGCCCGTGCTGCCCGAGCCACCGCCGGTGCCGCCGATGAACAAGTCCTCGCTGGCCGTGATGCTGCTGGTATTCAGCAACACGCCCACGTTGCCGCCGTTGGCGCCGGTGTTGGTTGCCCCGGTGCCGGTTAAGGTCACGACGCGCGCGCTCAGGATGCTACTCTCCACGTTGATGCCCGTGCTCCAGGCCGATGTGGTCTGGTTCGAGGCTCCGCGCAGCGTGATGTTGCCCGCGCCCGCATTGAGGGCGACGCCGTCCATGTAGATGCCATGGTCCCCGATGGCCGCGCCATCGGGCCGACCATCGGCGTTGCCATCCAGCCCCCCGCCCATGACCACATCGCCGCCATTGCTGGTGATGGGCACATTGATCACCTGGATGCTGCCCGCGCCCGAGTTGTCCTGGTCGGCCCACAGCACCACGCCCAGCTTGCCGGTGTTGGAGGTGAGGCTCGCATTCACGGAGATGTTGTTGTCGGCCTTCAGCGTCAGCGTCGCATCGCCGCCCGCCGTCTTGGCAATGACTGCGTTGACGACGATGTCACCCGAGCCAGCCCCCGTCGCGCCCTGGCTCGGGTTGTTGACCGTCGTATCCACCGTCACACTGGTGCCGGTATTGAGCGAGCTCACGATCGTCGCCGCCTGCGGCGCATTGATGGTGTAGTTGTACGGATCAATCAGCCACTGCCCGCCGGCCCCTGAAGAAGCGCCGGCATCCACCCTGGCGCCATCCGTATCGACCGCATGCCCCGACGTCTCGATGCGCCCGCCCTGGCTGATGCCGCGCGCAGAGAGCGTCCCTGCCGCCGTCGTCAACCCACCCTCGGCATGCACATCACTCCACAGCACCACCTCGCCGCCCGCACCCTGGTGCGTTGCATCCGCACTCACGCTGGCACCAGCATCCATCGTCACCCGCTGCGCCTGGCGTATGTCCCCTTGCCCCTGCCAGGCTC